>WLWI01000014.1_pt1 | contig 632675 bp, 585 predicted proteins | sample 6701501 | NCBI WGS metagenome assembly WLWI01 (sample SAMN12718690, study PRJNA515312) | sponge metagenome | isolation source: marine sponge | host: Mycale hentscheli | place: New Zealand: South Island, Marlborough, Capsize Point | collected 2014-11-01
CTGTTCGCCATTTAAAGAGGTACGCGAGCTGGGTTTAGAACGTCGTGAGACAGTTCGGTCCCTATCTGTCGTGGGCGTTGGAGATTTGAGAGGAGCTGCTCCTAGTACGAGAGGACCGGAGTGGACGAACCTCTGGTGTTCCGGTTGTCACGCCAGTGGCATTGCCGGGTAGCTATGTTCGGACAGGATAACCGCTGAAAGCATCTAAGCGGGAAGCCCCCCTCAAGATGAGATCTCCCTGGAGCTTTAAGCTCCCTGAAGGGCCCTCGTAGACTACGAGGTTGATAGGCTGGGTGTGGAAGCGCGGTAACGCGTGGAGCTAACCAGTACTAATTGCCCGTGAGGCTTGACCATATAACACTCAAGCAGTTTGAGGTGTTTGTTGACAAGCAATGCGTTATATACAAATGTTACAAGCGTTGTTCAGCTTTCGGATTTTTTATGTCGGATTAATTGATGTAGTTGATTCAGTTAATCCCAACGATTTGCCTGGCGGCAATAGCAAGTGGGAACCACCCGATCCCATCTCGAACTCGGAAGTGAAACTGCTTAGCGCCGATGATAGTGTGGGGTCTCCCCATGTGAAAGTAGGTCACTGCCAGGCTCTTATCTATAACCCCGGTCTTATTGAGATCGGGGTTTTTTTATAGATACAGTTTTATTGTGAGGCAGTGACCTGATTAATTAACAGTAGGTCCCCTAAAGGATAAGCCTGCTACGCAGGCAAAACTGCCAGGCTCTTATCTATAACCCCGGTCTTATTCAGATCGGGGTTTTTTTATGCCTGATTTCGTTCTTTTATCTTAGTATTTTTACTCTAAAGTTACGGCCTTTAATCTTACCGTCTGACAATATCTTCAGGGCCTTATCCGCGACATTTGAATCGACAGCTACATAAGCGAGTCTATCGAAGATGTTAATTTTGCCAATTTGCTCCCCGCTTAAACGATCTTTTGTCGTCAGTGCGCCTAGTATGTCGCCGGCCCGGATCTTGTTTTTACGCCCGGCGTTGATACAAAGTGTCACCATCAGAGGAAGCAGTCTGCTCTGTTTTTTTACTCTGAGTGTGCTGGCTTTCTCAATGCTTAAATCGCTTTTTTGTAATTGGGCTATCGCATCAACTCGAAATTTCTCTGTGGGTATAAATAAGCTTAAGGCAAGGCCTGCTTTGTCCGCTCGACCTGTACGTCCGATACGATGGATATGTGTTTCCGCATCGTTTGAAAGATCAAAGTTGATGACGGCATGCAGTTCCTGTATATCCAGACCACGGGCGGCAACGTCTGTGGCAATTAGTATTGAACTGCTTTTGTTTGAAAACTGGATTAATACCTGATCACGGTCACGTTGCTCCAAATCACCATGAATTGCCAAGGCATAAAATCCTAACTGAGAAAGTTCGTTACTAAGCTCCTGACACATTTGTTTGGTGTTACAAAAAATAAGACTCGATTCAGGGCGAAATTTTTGTAAAAGTTTAACCAGTGCATTGCTTTTCTCCGATTCAGATACCTCGAAGAAGATTTGCTTTATTTTCTCATTGTCATGCACGCTCTCTACCCGGATATCGACGGGTTCGATTTGTATGGCACTGCTTATTTGTCGTATTTCATCAGGGTAAGTCGCCGAAAAAAGTAAGGTTTGCCTTTTTTTAGGCGTCTTTTTTATGATTCGCATGATGTCATCATGAAAGCCCATATCTAGCATACGGTCGGCTTCATCCAATACCAGACTTGTTAAGTGCTGCAGCTTTAGAGATGGTTTCTCGAGATGTTTCAGAATACGTCCCGGGGTGCCAACGACAATGTGTGGTTGATGAGATAGAGAAGCGAGTTGCGGATCCATCGGCTTTCCGCCGCATAAGGTAAGAATTTTGGTATTAGGGATAGCACGTGCCAGACGTCTTATTTCCGTAGTGACCTGATCAGCGAGTTCGCGGGTTGGACATAGCACAAGAGCTTGTACCTGATAGTTTGTAATTTCAATTTTGTGTATCAGGCCTATAGCGAAGGCCGCTGTTTTTCCACTTCCGGTTTTCGCCTGAGCCAGTATGTCTTTACCCGTTAAAATATGCGGCAGGCTTTTTGCCTGTATCGGCGTCATCATCCGATATTCAAGCGAGTCGATATTTTTCAACAGTGCAGAGGCTAAGGGTAAAGATGAAAACTCCGTTGTATTCATGTGATTGGTATTTAGTCAGACTTGCAAATTACAGTAATAAGTCTGAACCAATCTCATGAAACACATTGGCTGACTCAATCAGGTTGTTAGCGGTAAGTTGACGCACACCATATACTTCAGTACTTACCGTATAACTACTTTTTATCTTATCCAATAATAAGCCAAAATCGCCATCGCCGGACAGCAAAATAACTGAATCGACGTCTTTTGCCATTTCCATAATGTCTATCGTAATACCAACGTCCCAGTCACCTTTCGCCGATCCATCGCTGCGTTGAATGAAGGGTTTCAATTTCACCACAAAGCCGATGTGCTTTAAGGCGTCCTGAAATTTTATTTGTTTGTCATCGCCACGGTCTATGGCATAGGCATTGGCGTAGACAATCTCACCTTCGCGACTTATCCGTTGCCAAAGTTTTTTATAGTTGAATTGACGGGCGTAAGTATCTCGCGTGGTGTAGTAAATATTCTGGACGTCAACAAAAATCGCAATTTTTTTCACAATCAGCGTTTATCAATGACGATTCGACCCTCTTTAATCACCACCAAAGGGCGTGTGAGAGCGGTGATATCCTTCAGTGGATCATCGCTCAGGATCAGGATGTCAGCAATTTTTCCGGGCTGAATAGAACCTAAAGCCAAAGGTACTACCGGATGCCTCCAGGCGTTTCCCGTGGCCATACTAATTACTTCCACCTCTGTAAAACCAGCGGCAACCAGGGCCTGAGCTTCACTTCGAACGGCGTCGGCGGGATCCGGATCCAGTCCGGCACCATCGTAATCTGTGCCAAACACAAGGCTAGCTCCTGCCTCAGCGTAGGCTCGTAAACTTGGCCCGACCAGATCAAAATTATGCTGTGCTTGCGGTCGAGATTCCGGTGTCGCAGATAATAAGCGTTCATAAAAAGCTCTGATAGTTGTCGTCACTACCATACCCTTTTTTTCTCCCACCAGTTGAGGTAAATATGATCCGTCTCTGGTGGTGAATTCCGGGTTTTCCATTAGCGCACTATGTACGAGGGCATCCACTCCGGCTTCAATAACATCTGCTGTTTCATTAACTGTTTTAGCATGGGCAATGACGGGTAGGCCGATTTGTTTTGCTTCTTCGACGATAGCTTTCATGACTTTTTTATCCAGTCTGGGGAAGTTGAAATCCGGGCCGCCGAGATGGGTTTTGTCAAAGCTATCATAAACAAGCTTTATTGCCTGCACACCACCAGCAGCGAAACGACGTACTCCCGCACGAGCAAGTTCGGCATCGCTTACTTCGAAACTGAGCCTGCTTACGCACCAACTAGTGCCACTACAAATTCCTGAGGCGGGATGCCCTCCCGGTGCGGTGAAAATCGGACTGGCCACCAACATGCGCGGCCCGCTCAGATCTTCAGCATAAATACGTTCACGGATCTCGATATCAAAAGGCCAGTAACCCCCTGCTGAAATGACGGTGGTAATGCCTCCCTGGAGAAATCTGTTCAAGCGCAAAGGTAAGCGTGTTTCAATAAATTCCCTCATATCCTTATCACTGGAGGGCATGGAATCGGTATCCGGGAATGGCATTCTCGGTGCTTTCGTCAATATCTCAAAAGTCGGGTGAGTATGCATGTCAATCAGACCTGGAGTTACTACCTGGCCTTTCGCGTCGATTGTAGGTGAGTCAAGCGGCTTGTTCAGACTCGTACCGACACTGTGAATCAATCCATTTTTTATCAGGATATTGACATCACTGAGGGCTGCGCTTCCATTTCCGTCGATCAAAGTCGCGTTTGTTATCAGAAGAGTCTGAGCACACAGGCTATTTGCGTACAAGGAAAGGAAACAAAGGTATATAAAAGAAACGAACTTATGGTTTTGCATTAGTATCAGCTTGTCAGTCTTGATTTTTGATTACCCAAGTATATCGATAGAAAACTCGAATACAATCTGGCAAACACTGGCTGTTCGTCATCAGCCAGGCTATTTATTGTGTTGATATAACCTTGACCGACGCTGATGAATAAGTAACTCTCTACTTTTTTCGTAGATTTGAATAAACCCATGAATAAGAACCCAACAGTGGCTGAGCCCATACATATATTAGGCGCGGGTGGTATAGGCCTTGCTATAGCCTGGTGTCTGCTTCGCGATGATAAGAAAGTAATACTGGTCGATAACAATGAAGCCAAAATAGTAGCCGGTCAGAAAGACGGAATGGAGATTGTTGGTCATGGGACTGAGGCAGTCGAGTTTGTTCATTTCGATGATTGGGATTCAACACAAGGCGGGTTAGTATTGTTATGCACCAAGACTTACGATAACGCAGCGGTATTAAATCGATTACATGATGAGTCTTTAATGGTGCCTGTTCAGAATGGTTTTGACACGGAACTCGACAAGCTGAATCACGCAGGAGAAGGGATCGCATCTTTTGTATCTGAATGTCTGCGAGATAGGCCGGTGACCAGAATTACCAGACCAGGCTGTTTACATATTGGTAGTCGCAGAAAAACCAGCGATGCAGAGCGCGCGGAACTAAAACTTCTGGGGGAATCGATAGACCGTGCCAAATTGTTTCCGGTTGAATTCGTTAACGATGTGCTTCCCTACAAGGCCACCAAGTTAATGTATAACGCGGCTATATCACCACTGGCGGCCGGAGCTGGAGTCGACAATGGAGAATTACTGGGTGACTCTATCGCGAACAAGCTTTTCTTCGCTCTATTGCTTGAGAACTATGCCATATTGAAAAACGCAGGAATGGCACTGGCAAAAATTGGACCTTTCCATCCTGATACGGTGTCACGAATTCTAACAACGCCCTTTCTGCCTGCACTGATGTCTGTGTTTTTCCGACCATCACTTAAAGGCACGTATTGTTCCATGGCGCCGGATATGGCCAGCGGGCGAACCGAAATCGAGGCCTACAACGGGCATCTGATACGGCTTGCGGGAGATTTTCCCTGCCCGCTAAACCGAGCAGCGTTAAAAATGATAAACACTATCGTAAAAGAGAAATTACCGGTTGAGCGCCGTCATTTACAGGATCTGGCCGATAGTCTTCCGATTGGAGTATTGAGTTGATCCTGGTTACCGGTGGCGCTGGTTTCATCGGCTCACATCTGGTTAAACAATTGCTTCATAAGGGTGAAACTGTTCGTGTGCTGGAACAACCTGGAGCAAAAATTGATCATTTACCGAGTGCTCAATTGGAAATGGTCTTCGCGGATATCCGCGATGCAAATGCGATGATCGAAGCTACAAAAGACTGTTCACAGGTCTATCACCTGGCGGCGGATCCCAATTTGTGGCGAAAAGATGTGCAGGAATTCGATAATATTAATCATATCGGCACGCTGAATGTGCTTCGAGCAGCGCTGGACAATGGTGTTGAACGTATCCTTTATTGCAGTACCGAGAGCATTCTTACCTCAGAGAACGCTAATGGTCACAGTGTTGAAAATCTAGTGCTTAAAGAAAGCGATATGCTGGGCTCTTATTGCCTGAGTAAATTCCGGGCAGAGCAGGCGGCATTTAAAATGGCAGAGGAGGGTGCACCTATTCTGGTGGTCTGTCCAACTCTGCCAGTCGGCCCGGGTGACAGGCGTCAGACGCCACCGACCCGAATGAGTGTTGCCTTTTGTCAGGGCAAGTTGCCGGCATATCTTGAATGCAAGTTAAATTTTATTGATGTAAGGGATGTTGCCAGTGGCATGCTGGCTGCGATGGAACGTGGTCAAATCGGAATTCGTTATCTATTGGGGGCAGAAAACCTGCACCTGTCTGACTGGTTTCAGGTATTGGCAGATGAAACCGGGCAAAATGTACCAAAAATAAAAGTACCCTATACAGCTGCGTTGGCGGTAGCCTGGTTCAGTGAGTGCTGGGCCAATCGTGTTGATGGTAAAATGCCGATGGCGACAGTAACAGGTGTTCGATTGACCCGACGCAGTATGTTCTTTGATGCATCAGCCAGCCTGGCAGCGCTGGAATTACAACCGCGTCCAATTAGAGAGTCGGCAACTGATGCTGTTGCCAGTTATCGGGAGCAAGGTTGGTTGTGATTCAGCGTTAATCTACAAGCGAGCTTTTTGTTCTGAATTACGTTCCTGCAGTGCCTTCAGGCCCTTGACTGTTGCCCGAACCTGAGCATCGATTTTCGACGACGGTATATTTTCCTGAGCAGTTTCCCGATAGTTGACGGGGATCAGATTATTCAGATCGTAATCTTCCTCGACGCTACCAATATCAAAATCTGAATCTGATACGTTTTTGTACTTGAGTACATAGTTTGACCACGCAAATAACCAGAATTGGTATTTTGCAAAGCGACCGTCAATACTTTTTTGTTGATAAACGAAGACAAATCCTTTTATCGCATAATACAGATTGAGAGCTTGACTGGAGAACATTAAACCGCGCTTAAACAGCAAATAAAGACTTCTCGGGCTTTTAAAAATAAGCAATAACACTTTATCCAGTTTGGCAAAGCCATTTGCGCCTTGTTGCATGGGAATATAGTTTCCATGCTGATGAAGGATCTGGAAGTATTTCCTTAATCTTTCGTACTGAAACTTGCCATTATTATAATTTTTAACGAACTTCAAAAAGCCATTTATCAGACGATCTCTTGGAATGAGGTACTTGATATTAGTTTCATACTTGACTCCTCCGGTACTGGTACTGGACATCAGATCATTAGTTTTTCGCAATCGACTGCTCAGTTGCATTCTTCTATACAGGGGCGTACCGGGAAGAGCCGTCAGAAAATTAGGATCGCCCGATAACAGGCCGGATTCTTTCAAGCCGGACAGTGTGATATCAAAACATTCTTCTGTATCGGTATCAAAGCCAAAAATTAACCCGGCAATAATGACAAAACCATAGCTTTGTATGTTCTGAATATCTTCTTCCAGCATACGTTTGGTATTTTGTACTTTGGCGGTCTCGATCAACGAATTAACATTAAAACTTTCGATACCAATGAATAGCAAATCAAAACCAGCTCGGCGCATCTTCTCTAATAAGCGGGGGTGCTTGGCAACATTTATAGTAAGCCAGGTATATACATTTGGCTGAAGCCCTGTGCGCTCAATCATTTCAATCATATGATCAGTCAGAGATTCGGCCCATTCGAGATCTCCGATAAGATTGTCGCAGGCGAATATAAATTGTTGTTTGCCGCGTAGCATCACCTGTTCTATTTCTTCGACAATTAATTCGACGGGTTTGTTATGCGCTCGGTTGTTGTCATTCATTATCCGAATGTCACAAAATTCGCAGAGAAAGGGACAACCTCTGGAAACTTCAATTACGACGCCATAATATTTGTCGAAATGATGTTCGAAAAAATCGAGCTTAAATGCTTTTGAATTTTGAATTGCAAACCGCTTCTGATTTACGACAACTTTCTCAAGAGGTGATTCTGAGCTAATTTTTTCCAGAAGACTTTCGATATGATCTTCTCCATCGCCGACAAAAATATGGTCAAAGTCATCTAGTAGATGCAGCTCTCCAACCTGATTGAAAGACCAGCAAATAGGACCGCCGATTATCGATTTTGCTTCGGGATATTGCCTTTTTATTGCTAACCAGACTTTTTTGAGGGTGTGATAATCCTGATTAATACCACTGAATAAATACACATCCGCTTGTTTAATGGCGTCGACTTTATCAAAGCGGGTGTCATAAAAATCAAGCTCATAGCCCAGTTCTTCAGGAATGTGGCTGGAAAGGTTGAAAACCCAGGTAGGCATAAACTCCAGACCGTAGTTCTGATTCTGGGAATACAGTGGATCAGGGGAATTTATGAAAGTGCAGCTGAATGACATGTAAAACTATTCCTTCTCACCATCTTGACTTTGATTAAGTGTCGCCCTGGCGAATCGCTTTTCACGACTGACAGCGGCTTCACGTATGTCCTCAGGCAGATCTGTAGCCTCAATATAGTATAGCTCAATTGAACGACCAATTCGGCTTTGCGGACTCTGGCGTTTAAGCCAATGATAGCCTTTTTCTGCTTCAAGCGACCACAGGCTGACGGCAATCCAGCCGGTGACTGGCTTATCAGGTTCTAATCTGAAATTAACAGGCAAATTATGCTGATCAAGCCTGGCGAAGCCGTTATAAGCAAGTGCCAGATAGGGCACATTGCGAGATTGGAGTTCAGCACCCAGTCTGTTTAAATCCTGCCCCCAGTCCAGATCGGCTGTAAGCAGTATATTTTCAGGTTTTTTTCCAGCCAGGCCATTAAACCAGGCAAGATAGTCCGGATGGGCAGAAAAAGAAGCGCTGCACTGCCACAGCATAAGCAGAAATACCAGCATGCGGTTCAATGAACTGAATTTTTTTGTCGTAAGCAGAATTTTCACGGCAAACGATGCCTGAATAATGAGAAGAGGAAATACAATTAATATGTGCCGGACACCAATATTGATGTTTGCCGACATCGAAAAGAGCAGAATCACCAGAGCCATCAGTCCCGGGCTTGCATAAACCCATGTGCCGTATCGTTGGCCCTGAGTAATAGCAAAGAAAAAGCCGAACAGAGCCAGAAAAAGTACAGGCAAGGTCGCTTTTACCGCGAGTGCTACGGGGAAATACATCCAGGAACCTTTATTGTGAATTTCTCCGAAGAGATAAGAACGATGACCGTATTTATTGTGCTCCAGAACTTCTAGAATCCCGGAAGCAGTATTCGAAATAACAATGGGAATATTGAATTCGAGACTAAGAGCTTGAGCTGACACATCATGCAGCGGTGGTTTGTCAGTCCAGCCAAAGCCATACACAGCCCATGCAGATAGAAACAGACAAAGAGCTACTATCGGCAACTGAAGGATCAGTTTCGTGCCGGGTTGTTCTCTTCTATTAGGTCCGGATAATCTGGGGTAGTGGATTAAAAACCAGCTCGTCAGACAAGCGAGAACGAGAAAAGGTAAGGCTGATAATTTGGTTTGAGTGGTCAAACCTGCGACCAGACCCAGAGCTGTGGCTCTTAAAATCGTAGGACTCTGTAGCCATCCAGTGAATAGATACAGGCTCCACATGAGCATAACAACCAGAGGAAGGTCGGTGGTTGCCAGACTGGCGTGAGCGATGATAGCGGGCTGGCTAACTATCATTAAACCGGCAAAGGCGGCAGCCATGGTACCAAAGGTATGAGCCGACCAGATCCATGTGATGATAAACAACAAAATAAAAAAGGGGATAATGCCTAGCCGGGCAAGAGTTAAGTTTCGTTGGTAGTCACCGTTTTCATAGAGCAGTCTTGAGCCTTCCTGCCACATGTTACTTTCGCCGTAGGATCTCAGACCGGCCATATAAGGCCCGACAGCGGTAGCAAGCCGTGCTAAAGGAGGATGTTGCAATTCATATTCGTAAATGCCCAGATCAAGATATTGCATGCCCGCTGCAAGATGAGCAGGTTCATCCCATGTATGTGAAAACATCGAATACGTACTTACTATCTGGAGTAAACCGATGCAAAGCAATACTGAAAACAACAGAATGGAAAACGATTTTGAGAGGTACTGGTTTTCTAATGTCAGCATTCGGTCATTTCGACAAGTAAACATCGGGTGAGCATTTTTGCATAGACAACTACCCGTCAGACAGACGGTCTATTTATTATTCAGTTTAGCACAGCAATTCTGTCTTCCAGTTCCTGCAGTCTCTCAGATTGAATATTCCAGATATCAGAAGCTCTGGTCTCTTCCAATAGAATGAAGGCCTTATCTTTTTGCTCTAATGCGATATAAAGTCTGATCGCACTTATCGATATGTAAGGGTTTTTGGGATTAATTTGTTTAGCAGAGAGAACTAAATCAAGTGCTTTGAGCAAATCACTCTCTGACAGAATATAGTGCTCGGCGTAAGCCATTATTATTTGTGCTCTGGCGCGTCGCGTCAAACTTGAATTCGCCAAAACAGAATCAAACAGGGAACGTAACTCCGTCTGGCTGATATTACATACGCCAAGTTTATTGCAACGCTTTTCAAATCCGGCTATTTGGTTACTGGTGTTGTCTGATAAGGGAATCACTCTGAGGCGGGCATTGAGGTTGCCAAGTAATTTTTCGGAAGTGCGCTCTCCGAGTCGACTGTTTAGAACCAGTGCATTCAACAAGCCAGCTACTGAATCAGGAGCTAATTTACTGGCACGTTCAAAATTGCTGCGCGCTAAATCAATATACTGCTGGCGTGTCGCCTTCTCTACCGAGTTCAGTGCCAGATCCGCGTATAATTGACCAAGTGAGTCAATTGATCGGGCTGAGAGAGGATGATGTTGCGCGTTAATTACAATATAGGTGGCAAGATCACGCCAGTTATTTGACTGGACATAGGTTTGAAAAGCTACATTTACGGCAAAGAGTGTTATGAATATTCTGCGTAAGGCAAAGTATTTAAGTTTGAGAAAAGGGTGCAGAGCGTAATAAACAAGGATGAGTAATATCCAGTAAGCAGGGAAATAGTTACGATGTTCAAATACCAGCTCCAGACTGAGAAAAGTTGACTCCATGCTATGACCGGCGAAAAACAATGCGAGGCCTAGGCCAAGCATTGGCGCTTTTTTACGTACCAGTAGAGAAACAAAAACTAAAACTACTATCCCTGCAAGTGCAGGGATAGTAGATAGAGGTGAGAAGAGCCCTCTCGAGATCACAAAATCATCGTGAAACAGCCCCATAGCGGTAACATCTGGGATCAGAATTAACTTCAGGTAGAAAAAAATTACCCGCGATTCTGTCAGCAATCTTTCTGAGACGGTGAAATTACGGCGTAGGTATTCGATCGATAGCCATTCCGGGTTCAGTAAAATAAAAAGTAATGCAGCAATTACGGACAGACCTATAGGAAAGTAGCAAATCAGCAGTAACTTCCTGTCAATAGCACGTCGAGTAGATAGCTTGAAAATAAAATACTCGATTATTAGAAAGTAATAGATTAACAGTGCACCGTTTTCTTTACTTAGTATTGCCAAAGGCGTTATGACGAAAAAACCGAGTGCGATTGATAACCTGCCCTGATGCCCTTGTTCAAGTCTTAATCGACCCCGAATAAAAAATATCAGCCCGAGAAATACAAAGAGGCTTGCGAGACTAGTCATCCGCTGACTTGCATAGATAACGCTCGTAAAATTTATCGGGTGCAGGAGCCAGCAAGCAGAAGTGAAAAGACTCACCCAGTAGATGTGAGCTTCAGTCAATGTCTCCTGTATTCTTGAGCCGATTGCGATAAGGATATAACGCGTAAGAGAGTAAATACAAACGCCATTCAGCAGGTGAATAATCAGATTCCAGAGTTTGAAAGAAAAGGGATCAAGCCCACTGAAGTAGTGTGTCAGAGCAAAACTGAGCATGCTGATCGGTCTGCCAAGAAGATTATGTTGAGCCCCGAGAGCCCCCCTGCAACAGGGAACTTATGCTTAGCTCATCAATTTGGATATTGTGATTATTGGCAATATAGGGGAAGTCATCAAAAATAAAACCGCTGTTCAAACCCGGGTAATAAACAAGAGTAGTGATAAGCAGAATTAGAATTACAGGTAAGCAGGTGAGGATATGTGCAAACCTGCTGCGTATGCTCGCAGGCTGCGCTACCTTTTCAGTCATAGTAATTATCAGTCATTTGGTTAGTCATTGCACAGGGACGTGTCTAATGTTTGGCGAAACCTCCATCGACATTAAGGGTCTGACCGGTGACAAAGTCACTTTTATCATCAATAAGATATAGCAGGGTACTGGCAAGGTCTTCCGCTTGCATACGACGTTTGATTGACTGGGATTCTACAACCCAGTCAAATAATCCGCCCGGCCAGCTATTCATCAGATTTTCAGTTTCAGTCAGACCTGGAGATATAGCATTAATAGTAATACCATCATCGGCGATTTCACCTGCCAGCGAGCGAACCAGACCAATAAGTGCAGCTTTCGAGGCCACATAGGGTGTTTGTAGAGGCACGCCATTCCATATTGCTGCTGAAGAGATGACAACGATTCGCCCCCACTTGTTACGGCGAAGGTGCGGCAGGCTCGACTGGATTGTTGCGAAGATGCCGTCTAGATTAACTCGCATTACCTGGCGCCAGTCATCGCTCGTCACCTTGTCAAAGGGACCTGCAGGATAGATACCCGCATTGGCCACGACAATATCGATATGCCCGAGATCCTGCACGACTGAATCTATTTTAGATCTCATGGTTGCCAGATCTGAAACATCACAATCAACAGCAATATATTCAACACCATGTTGTTTTACTAAGGCTGATGTTTCAATCTGGTCACTTATATCAATGCCAACTACGTTTATTCCGGCTTCAGCCAGAGTCAGGCAAAAAGATTTACCTATGCCCCTGGCGGCGGCGGTCACAATAGCGATTTTTTTCATAATATATGTCAGTTCAAAAGTAGAATGATGTTTGCTTTATTTCGATTGAAGTATCAGGAAGATACTGCTTCTACCAGTGCACGATGAACCTGTTCAGGTTGCTCTGATAACATCATGTGACCGCAATTATCCAGTACTACTAAATTTGAATTCGGTAGATTTTCCAGCAAGGGCTTTGCTGTTAATGGCGGAGTCATTTTATCTTCTGAACCTAATATAAGAGTTGTCTTTGCCGTAACTTTCTTTGCGGCTTTCAGTCCTGATTCATACTCATTGCATGCATTGAGATCAACGAAGAGACGGCCGTTAAGCGAGCGTTCAAGTAATCGTATACTGCTGTTTACAATATTCAGACCTGCCACGGGATTACCACCGAGTTTAGACCGATAGGCGTGACCAAACAGTGCAATCATATCGACGGCAGCTGGTTTATTTTCCCGGGCAGCATCAAGAAGCACTTCTCCGACTGGCATTGGGCAGGCTGTCCCGAGCAGGATCAGATTACTTATACTTTCTGTTAACTTTGAGGCGGTTTCAATTGCTACTAAGGAACCCAGACTATGACCAATCAAACTTGTATTTTGAAGTCCGGTTTCATTAATGAGCTTTTCTAGCCAACTGGCCAGTTCTTCAACGCTTGCGAGAGCCTGACCTGAGGATTTGCCATGTCCCGGTAAATCAACAGCAAGAGTATTAAATCCTGCACGCGCGAAATAGCGATTAAACAATACCCAGATCGTGTGATCCATGCCCGCACCATGAATAAAAATAAGGGAAGCTTGCTGCTTTTTGTGGGCGACCCCGCCAGAGCTAGCGAAGACGTTTTCGCCGTCTATCGTATAGAACATGTTTTTTTCTTCTTATTTCTATGAACGATAAAGAGCACGATTTAAATCATCTATCAGGTCTTCGTGATCCTCTATACCTATCGATAAGCGTACAAGTCCTTCCGAAATACCTGCGTCTTTCAAAGCCTGGGCGTCCATGCGAGCGTGAGTCGTAGAAGCCGGATGAATCACCAGTGATTTTGCATCACCGACATTAGCCAGATGAGAAAATAACTGCAATGACTCTATAAACTTCTGGCCAGCGCCTCGACCACCTTTCAACTCAAAACTGAACACGGCTCCGCAGCCTTTCGGCATCAACGATGCCGCGAGTTCTTTATTCGGGTGGCTTTCGATTTCAGGATAATTGATAAATTCCACAGCCTGATTATCTGTGAGTGCAGAAATAATTGCTCTGGTATTGCTGACGTGTTTTTCCATTCTTACCGACAGCGTTTCGATTCCCTGTAGCAGGTAAAAAGCGTTGCCAGGGCTCAAGGCTGCACCAAAATCACGCAAACCTTCTCGTCTGGCACGTATTGAAAACGCGGCAGGTCCGAAGTCCTCGCTGAAATCCATATCGTGAAAACCCGCATAGGGCTCACTCATAGTGGGAAATTTCCCTGAGGCATCCCAATCGAATTTGCCGGAATCGATTACAACACCGCCAACCGCTATGCCGTGTCCGCCCATAAATTTGGTTAACGAATGTACGACGATATCGGCGCCATGATCAAAGGGCTTGAGCAGGTAGGGCGTGGTTAAAGTAGAGTCGAGCATGAGCGGCAGCTTATTTTGATGGGCGATGTCTGCAAGCCGCGCTATATCTACAACTTCACAGCGCGGGTTACCGATAGTCTCGGCGTAAACCAAACGGGTATTTGCCTGAATGGCATCAGCAAAAGCTTCAGGTTGATTTGGATCGACGAAGGTAGTGTGAATACCGAAACGGGGCAATGTGTAGGCCAGCAGGTTGTGTGTACCACCATACAGAGCATGGGAGGCAACGATATGTGCGCCTTCGCCCATTAAAGTACAGATAGCCAGATGAATCGCTGCCATACCACTGGCCGTTGCAACCGCGCCGACTCCGCCTTCCAGACCGGCTACTCGCTCTTCCAGTACGGCTACCGTCGGATTGGATATTCTGGAATAGACGTGTCCCGATCGGGCAATATTAAAGAGCGAAGCTGCATGCTGGCTTTCATCAAAGACAAAGGATGTCGATTGATAAATAGGGGCGGCTCTGGCTCCTGTGACAGGATCAGGTTGTTGTCCTCCGTGTAAACTCAGAGTGTCAAAACCAGGGTACTTTGATGATGACATCAAGAACTCCTTATAAGTTAGTAAATAATCAAAGCTAGGCTAGAGCTTGTCATTCTATTATCAATTACTACAGACCTGCAGTGTTACCTTAACTACAATCCGAAAGCGAATAAAAATTTGGAAAAAATGATGTTCAGTTAATCAATTTGGGATGTTAATTTCTTGACGCACTGCAACAATAAATTAGCGGTTGTGCCCGAATGGACAATACTGTTAACTTAAGCCTGACGGTGTCCTTTCAGCTTGGAGTGGACGGACGTTTTACGGAGGAATACAGTAGATTTCCGGATTGCACTTGTCAGTTCGGCAACGTAGAATGCCTCCCTCGCCACGCGAGACACGCTGTTTAGTAAGAGCTGTAAGAGAATTCTAAAGGTTCTTGATTGTGAAAGATGATGGGGTCGGATTGATGTTGAAAATTTGTAGCAGTATTTCAGAACATTTGACCTGCACCGCTTGTCACAATCCCCCGCACCTTGTGAATTTCAGATTCATCTAGCTCCTACGATGTTAAAAATATAAAAATAAATTAAGGAAGCAGTTGGTTTTGTTGACTACGTGGTATAAGTTTTTCGCCAGTGAAAAACATTGGACAATCAAATATTTCTAATCAAACGCCATTAAAGGTGGAGGGTTGTTTTGCATATGGAAAATCTAAAAGTGTTTCTAACAATTAAACGTTCGCTGTTGCTGGCTGCAATGCTTGGCATTAGTGCAACGTCGATGGCGGCCGACAAAGTCGACGCTGCGGTTGATGGTGGCGTTAAACGGGCCGAAGCGAATAAGGTTGCTCAGGAGAGGGTGAACAGCATATCTGCTTCGACCGATAAACTTATTTCCAAGTACAAGCGCGAGCTTAAAGTCATTGAAGGTCTTAAGGTCTACAATGAACTTTTCCGAAGCCAGATTGCTGCTCAGGAAAGGAGAAAGCAGAAGCTGGCCAACGCTATTGCTGAAAATGCGGTTGTTGAACGACAGATTTTCCCCCTGATGCTTAATATGGTCGACGCGCTTGAGCAATTCATCAGGCTGGACATTCCATTTCACTCCGAAGAACGTCAGGAACGAGTTGCTAAATTGAAAGCAACGATTGGTGATGCTGAGGTAATCGGGGCCGAGAAATTGAGAAAGGTTTATGAGGCTTATCAGATTGAAACCGATTTCGGAGGTAATCTGGATACATACAGACAGGTGGTTGAGATCAACGGGCAGCAGCAGGAAGTCAGTGTCCTGAGATTCGGCCGTGTCTCACTGGTCTATCAATCAGACGATGGTAAGCACAACGCGATGTGGGATAACAAAGCGCGCAAGTGGGTTGACCTTGATGCCACTGAATACCGAAACCATATAAAGAAAGGTCTGAAAATTGCCAGCAAGCAGATCGCCCCTGAACTTTTTATCCTGCCTGTTAGTGCTGCGGAGTGAACAACATGAATATAATGAAAAAAATATCAATTTCGATAGCCCTCGCAGCATTTTCCCTGAGCAGTCTCAATATATCTGCCGCCGACGCGCCGAATCTGGATGCCTTGCTTAAACAGGTCAAAGAAGGCGCGGTTAAGGATACAAAAGAGAATAAGGCGAGAGAAGCTGAGTTTAAGAAAAATAAAGCAAGACAAGGACAGTTAATCAAAGAGGCGCAGGCTGAACGTGCTCGTCAGGAGCAGATAAGTCAGCAACTCGAAGCAAAGTTTGAGGCAAATCAGGATGAGTTGGATGCACTTAAAATTGAACTTGAGAAAAGCCTGGGTGAGCTAAAGGAACTGTTTGGCGTAATCCAGACTGCTTCTTCTGACGTAAGGGCGACATTCGAAACCTCTCTTACGGACATTGAATATCCGGAACGTAGTAAGTATCTGGATGCACTGGCTGCCAAAATGGCAACAGGTGATGAATTACCAAGTATGGCCGAAATTGAACGTCTCTGGTACGAGATCCAGCGTGAGATGACCGAAACCGGCAAGGTGAAGAAAATCAATACTGACGTTCTGGTACAGGGCGGCGACGTGACCAAGAAGGATGTCATCAGGGTCGGTACATTTAATATTATTGCTGATGGAAAATATCTTCGCTACAACCGACAAACCGGCAAGATCTCAGAGTTGCCGAGACAGCCGGAAGAACGTGTCTTAAGTACAGCTGGTGTGTTGAGTGGTGCCGCTGCCGGCTCAATCGTCCCATTTGCACTCGACCCGAGCAGGGGCAGTTTACTTGGTAATCTGGTTGGCGTGCCTACATGGTGGGAACGAGCAACTGAGCAGGGTGGCGTCGTTGGTAGCATTATAATGGGATTGGGCGCACTTGGCATTACGCTGGGACTTATCAGAATAATCCTGTGGATGTTGCTGGGTATGAAAGTATCCGCACAGAAACGTAAGCCGGAATCACCATCGAAAGGTAACCCGCTTGGTCGTGTTCTTGCGGTTTATCAGGACAATAAAAGTATCGACATAGAATCACTGGAATTGAAACTGGGTGAAGCCGTGCTTAAAGAAGTACCGAAACTGAGCCGACTCAATACTCTGGTTAAAGTGATATCTGTAGTAGCACCCCTATTAGGTCTGCTAGGTACAGTAATCGGTATGATATTAACCTTCCAGGCGATCACTCTTTTTGGCGCAGGTGATCCAAAGATGATGGCAGGTGGTATATCAACCGCACTTGTTACAACCATGCTTGGTTTGTGTGTCGCCATTCCTACGGTATTCATACACAGCATCATGGCAGGACAAAGTAAAAAGCTTGTGGAAGTGCTGGAAGAACAGGCCACTGGTCTGGTTGCACAGTCTTCTGAAAAGCAACATCAGTCATAGTTTAAGCACATGCTTGATTTAATTTACTCAATAGTCAGGGGCATTGCCTCCATTGTTGGTCTTGAACAGATTGTTGTTGATGCCTGGGAGGCGGTACTGGATTTCTTCGAAATCGGTGGGCCTATTATCCCGGTTGTGGCAGTCGTTCTTGTCATCATGTGGGTATTCATGCTGGAGCGCATTATCTACTTTTATTTTGAACATAAAAGAGTAGTTGCTGATGCAATGAGTGTCTGGGAGGCTCGCAGCGAGCGCAAGTCATGGCATGCTCACAGAGTGCGGGAGCTTCTTATCTCGGAAGTTAAGGTGAAATCCAGCGAGTTTCTGGGCTTAATAAAGGTTGCCGTTGCACTCTGCCCCTTAGTTGGTTTGCTTGGAACGGTCACCGGGATGATTACCGTATTTGAGGTAATGGCGCTTCTCGGTTCTGGCAATGCCAGAGCGATGGCGGCAGGCGTCACTCAGGCGACTATCCCGACTATGTCTGGTCTGGTAGCTGCCTTATCAGGGTACTTCATTAGTGTCTGGCTGACCCATAAGGCCAAGTACGAGATTGAGACTCTGGCAGAACACATGACGATGGATCACTAAGGCCTGTAAGTTTATTACAGTCGATTAGAACTAAAACCTAAGGTATATAAAACATGCGTAGAATTTCACATGCTGCTCCGGACGAAGAATCCGATGTTGATATCACACCGCTTATTGATATCGTTTTTATTATGCTTATATTTTTTATCGTAACGGCTAACTTCATTAAGGAAGCCGGTGTACACGTCAATAAGCCGGAAGCACAAACAGCAACCGTGCAGGATAAGGCGAACATCCTGATTGCCATCGATTCCAAAAACAATATCTGGATAGAAAGACGTAAAATCGATGTCAGATCAGTTGCGCCTAATGTCAAGCGACTGCGTTCAGAGAACCCCGAAGGTTCTATTGTTATTCAGGCTGACGAAGAATCAAAAAACAAGATGCTTGTCGGAGTTATCGATGCCTTGCACAGTGCGGGGATCACTGATGATCAAATCGCTCTGGCAGCCAACAACTAAAGGGTTACTGTCTTGTCACGCTTAATTATCAGATGTGCGTCTTCCGCGATAGCAACTGCGGTAGTGGTTTTTACTCTATTCTGGATTATGCAGTACCTGATTCATTCCGAGGTTCTGGACCTGGATAAAAGTAAATCTCTGAAACTACCGGATTTTGTTCGTATTAAACAAAACGAGGATATTAACCGGAGAGAACCACCGCCAGAGAAACCACCGCAACCGGACGAACCGCCACCAGAGCCACCACCTCCTTCTATGGATGATGTATCGCCAGAAGCGAATGCAATGGCAGTTACCGCGGGCCCGGTCAGTACCAGCATAAATCTGTCATCTTCCGGCTTCGGACTGGCTCCCAGTGATGGTGAATATTTGCCAATCGTTAAGGTGCAGCCCATTTATCCACGTCGTGCTTTATCTCGAGGAGTGGAGGGTTATGTGATTGTTGAATTTACGGTAACCAAGCAGGGTACAACAAGAGATATTCGAGTGGTTGAGTCAAGTAGTGGTATGTTTGATAATGCGGCTATGAAGGCAGCATCAAAGTTTAAATATAAACCTCGTGTTGTTGATGGTCAGCCGATAGAAGTACCTGGTGTTCAGAACAAGATAACCTTTGAAATTGAAGATTAGCAAAGGCAATTCGTTAATCATAAATTCGGATCTAGTTATATGAAGAGTAAATTCGATTCTATAGTACGGGCAATATTTCCACTCCTCTGTTTGACTCTGGTCACGGTCAGCATGCCTGGCTCGGATGTGTGGGCGCAGGAGAAAGAAGAACGGAAAACCAAGAAAGCACAGTCTATGGGGCAGAAGGTTTATGAAAAGCTCACCGAAGCACAGGAGCTGATTGAAGGTAAACAATATGATCAAGGACTTGCCGTTCTGCGCGAGCTGGCAAAGGAACCCAAATTAACTCCTTACGAAAAAGCTCAGTTGTACAACTACTTTGCTTACACATACTTCACATTGGAAAAATTTCAGGATGCGATACGTTCTTATAAAAAAGTACTGGAACAACCTGATCTCCCGGAAGGCCTGATAGCCAGTTCTCTGTACACGCTCGCACAATTGTATTTTATTACCGAAGAATATAAGAAAGCTGTCGTTACAATAGAGAAGTGGTTTAAAATCACCCCGAAACCATCTGAGAACGCCTACATGTTACTGGGTCAGGGTTATTATCAGCTGAATGACTATAAGAAATCACTGCAGCCTCTGAAGAAAGCCTACAAGATGGTTAAGGATCGAGGCGATGCACCCAAACAAAATCTCTTGCTGCTAATGCGAGTAGATTATTATGAACTGGGTGATTTCAAAAACATGGTAAATGTGCTGAAAGAACTGGTTGTGCTTTATCCGAAGACAGAATACTGGCTGACTATGGCAGGTGCTTACTCAGAGTTGAAGGCTCTGGATAAACAAATGTCGATAATGGAAATGCTCTATGAGGGGGGTAATCTGCCTAAGGGGAACCAGCAACTCAATCTTGCTAACTTGTATCTTCTTCATGAAGTGCCTTATAAGGCTGCCGTTATTATGGATAAAGGTATGAAGCAGGGAATTATTGACAAGAACGTACGGAATCTTCGCTTACTTTCACAAGCATGGTTACAGGCACAGGAAAGTAAAAAGGCTATCCCACCATTAAAGGCTGCGGCAAATTTGTCCAAGGATGGCGATCTCGATGTTCGACTGGCACAGGCGTATATGAATCTGGATAAGTACAAAGAGGCTATTGATGCTCTGAATACCGGTTTTAAGAAAGGTGGGATTAAGAAAAAAGGTCAGGCCAATGTCATGCTCGGGCTTGCCAATTTTGAACTGCAGCGTTATAACTCAGCTATTAAAGCCTTTTCTGATGCTGCCAAAGACAAGAACAGTCGAAAAACGGCAGAGCAATGGCTCACCCATGCAAGAGGTGAGCGGGCCCGCCAGAAGCAGTTGAGAGACTCAATTAAGGAAAATAACGCAAGGGCCAACGCGGCTTAACGCGTCTGTTGCTAGATATCAGATCGTACAATTCCGCACAGCAATCGCCTGTGTAATTGGTGCTTGTCTCGCACATCTTCTTCAAGATATCCTGATTATTCATTTTGAGGTATTGCTATGGAACGTGAATCCATGGAGTACGATGTTGTCGTAGTCGGAGGCGGACCTTCTGGTCTTTCAACCGCAATCCGTTTACGTCAGCTGGCTCTTGAAAAAAATACAGAACTGACTGTTTGTGTACTCGAAAAGGGCGCTGAGATTGGATCTCATATTCTCTCTGGTGCGGTAATCGAGCCACGCGCATTGAATGAACTTCTGCCTGACTGGAAAGAATCTGGTGCACCCTTGAATACTCCTGTAAGCGAAGATCAGGTTTATTTTTTAACTGGTGCAAGCTCGTCAATTCGTACCCCCAATATTTTAGTACCCGGGAGTATGCACAATAAGGGCAATTATATTGTCAGCCTTGGAAATGTTTGTCGTTGGCTGGCTGAGCAGGCAGAAGCGCTCGATGTAGAGATTTACCCGGGCTTTGCTGCGGCTGAAATATTGTATAACGAAGACGGTAGTATAAACGGTGTGGCAACCGGCAATATGGGGGTTGATGCCGCAGGGGAACAGAAAGACGCGTTTGAAGCAGGTATGGAATTACGCGCGAAATATACTGTCTTTGCGGAAGGTTGCCGAGGACATCTGGGTAAGCAACTGATCAATAAGTTCTCTCTGGCAGCAGAATGTGATCCACAGCACTATGGAATTGGCCTGAAAGAGCTATGGCAAATAGATGAAAATAGTCATTCGCCGGGGCTCGTAGTTCACGGAACCGGATGGCCACTGTCTGGTGATACTTCTGGTGGTTTTTTTCTTTATCATCTTGAAGACAATCAGGTGGCTCTGGGCTTAATAATTGATCTGAACTACTCAAACCCTTACCTCAGTCCTTTTGATGAATTTCAGCGCTTCAAACATCATCCTGTAGTGGCCAATACGCTTAAACAGGGTAAACGAATAGCCTATGGAGCGCGTGCGATTACAAAAGGGGGGCTGAATTCATTACCCAAAATGACTTTGCCCGGTGGCCTGATAGTGGGTTGCGATGCTGGTACGCTGAATTTTGCCAAAATCAAAGGCACGCATACGGCTATGAAATCCGGAATGGTTGCTGCCGAAACTATTGCACAGCGACTGACTGCAGGCGACAAAGGTGGAAATGACCTGACTGAATACGCCGGGAACTTTGAAAATTCCTGGGCCTATGATGACCTTTCTCGATCCCGAAATTTCGGCCCGGCCATGCATAAGTTCGGACTCTACCTCGGTTCAGCATTTAACTATCTGGATCAGACGGTTTTCCGGGGCAAGCTTCCCTTTACGTTTCATGATCGAATACCTGACCATGAAACACTCAGGCGAGCGGACGAATCAACACCAATTGATTATCCCAAAGCGGATGGTGTTCTCAGTTTCGATAAATTGTCCTCCGTGTTTGTATCAAGCACCAACCATGAGGAAGATCAGCCCTGTCATCTCACTTTAAAAGATGAAAGTGTACCGATATCAAAGAACCTGCCTGACTATGCCGCACCTGAACAACGTTATTGTCCGGCAGGGGTCTATGAAATAGTTGAAGAAAATGATGAATCCAGATTGCAAATAAACGCGCAGAATTGTGTGCATTGTAAAACCTGCGATATAAAAGATCCCAACCAGAATATTGACTGGGTTGTTCCCGAAGGCGGGGGTGGCCCGAATTATCCGAATATGTAAGCTCAGCCTATTTTGATTTCTATCTGACCAGACCTTCCTGGGACGTCGTTGCTATGAGAGTACCGTCTTGCTTAAAAAAGTTTCCCCTTGCCAGCCCGCGCGCATTACTTGTTGAGATCGCTTCACAGGAATACAGCAGCCACTCATCCATTTGAAATGGTCGATGAAACCACATGGCGTGGTCAATGCTCGCCATAAGTAAATTAGTATCCGGGAAACGCAGGCCATGTGGCACAAGACTGGTGGTAAGTAAACCGTAATCGGATACATAAGCCAGTATCGCCCGATGCAATTGAGGTTCTTTCGGTAGCTCATCGATTGTTTTCACCCAGAAGTGCCTGCAAGGCGACATTGAGCCGGATTGCATAGCATCTTCGAGACCAACAGGTTTGAAATCAAAGGGTGCAGACAAACGTAGCAGACGTTGAAATTTTTCAGGTAGCTTATCAAGGTATTTTGTCTCATATTCACTAACGCTGAGAACGTTTTCAGGGGAGGCTACATCAGGAGCCTCTATACCGAACTCCAGTCCTTCTTCGGCAAACTGAAATGAGGCGGACAGAGTAAAAATTGGTCTTCCATGCTGAATGGCGACAACTCTTCGTGCGGAAAAACTCCTGCCATCCCGGCTTCTATCTACTTCATAAATTATGGGCGAGTCATGGTCACCTTCACGCAGAAAGTAAGCGTGTAGAGAATGAATATTTCTGTCTTCTTCAACTGTATATTGAGCGGCCTTTATAGCCTGCCCCAAGACCTGCCCGCCATAAACACGGCTTGTACCAATGTCCTTACTCGGACCACGAAACAAATTTTCTTCCAGACGCTCCAGAGCCAGATGGGAGACGAGTTCTTCGAGAATTGCTTTCATAACATTATATTTACCCTATTCCCACTCTAGTTCACTAAAGGCCTTGGTTACATTTCGTTTATGATGTTGCTCATGCAACAACCATTTCTTTTTCTCGTTAACACCGACCTGTTCAACAATATCTTCCATGAATAAGCCCTGAGAAATACCTCGTCGGGTTTCCTCCAGAATCAGCTGCAGGTATTGTAACTGGCTTGCATAACCGTCTTTTGATTTCGTACTTGCAGGTCCATGACCCGGGACTATATGCTCCGCATCAATCCTGTCGAATGAGTCCATGCTTTTCAGCCAGCCCCTGAGACTGCCATCAAGAGAGGGAATACGTTCTTTAAACAGCAAATCTGACAACCACAAAGTTTTGGTTTTTTCATCAAATACAGTCAAATCCGTGTGTGAATGTGCTGCGCCGTAAGCATTTAACTGCAATTTTCTATTCCCGAGGTCAAGTACCATTTTTTCTTCGACCAGAATATCCGGTCCTATTATTGAATCTTCGCTGACCTGAGGGCCCAGATTTTTTCCATATTCACGGATGAAAAAAGATCTGTTCGCAGCGATTTCATCAGCAAGGTTTTGATGACCCACAAATTCAGCCTCTGTATCCTTAAAGACGATATTACCGAGAAGATGATCGAAGTGAATATGCGTATTGATTACGTAGCACACTGGCTTATCGCTGGTTCGTCTAATTTCACTGAGAAGTTGTTGAGCGATTCTTACCGAACCACCCGTGTCAATTATGGCAATACATTTATCTCCTACAATAAACCCAATATTGGCGATGTCATCCAGATCAGGGCTTTCGAAACTGACATGTTTGCCATAGTGAACATAAATGCCACTGGCAAGCTCGACCAGATTGAAATTCTTTGATTCGGACGAGGCAAAAGCATGTTCCATACTGAAAAGCATAAAAAAATACAAAATCGCGCTAAAAACGATCTTTGTGAGCTGTAATTTCGAAATTACGAAACCTGAAATTTTTAGTAGTGTCATGGTTTTGAAGCGTAAAACTTGTTGTAAAAAGGCCTTGTTGTAGTTGAATAGATAACGATAGTTAGATTCTGTCATGGAACCAGAGTGAGCTTCAATGGAAATCAAATAAAATTCAATAGATAACACTCATGCTATGTTACTAAAGTTAAAAAATTAACATAAGTTTTTGAAATATATGCAAAATAAATGAAGACATAGATTTCTTTCATGAATTACTTGTCGTTGATTGAATTATGATCTAAGTTGAACTTAGAGAAAATATGAAATTATTTTTATCCCTAAGTATGCCTCTGGCGAGGTCTTTCAATATACCCGGACTACACGTTCGTCAGATATCCGCAGTCCCCTTAATTTTTCCCGTCCGTATTTCATTAACCTAATTAGTGAGGAGAAGATATGTTTGAAAACGATAGCGAAATTGTTGAATCACTAAAATCAGAGAACAGGAATTTTGAACGCCTTTATAACAAGCACCATGAACTAAAACAAAAAGTGGATGATGCACACGCAGGTGAAGAGTCACTTGACGATTTGTCTTTGGAACAGCTTAAAAAAGAAAAACTATTAATTAAGGATCGACTGGCAATATTGATTGAAGATTACAGAAAAGTTCATGCCTGAAGTTGTGGGATATCAGCTATCAAAAACCCCGGAATACCGGGGTTTTTTCGTTTTTATACTCTGCTTTTCCTGACATGCTAGCTACCCGTTCTCAAATCAATCAGGGCTTGTGCTTATTTTAATATTTTCTATACTGAAAAGTAATTATCATCAATATTTTAATTTCTCTAACTTATAAGGTCATTATGAAATTACAGCAGCTTAAGTACATATGGGAAGTTGCCAGACATGATTTAAATGTGACGGCAACTGCTGAAAGCCTGTTTACGTCTCAACCCGGTGTCAGTAAGCAAATCCGTGGCCTCGAGGATGAGTTGGGTATGCAAATATTTCACAGAAGCGGTAAGCACTTAACTGAAGTAACACCAGTTGGGAAAAAAATAATCGATGTTGCCGGTGAGATACTCGATAAGGTCGAGAATATTCGACAGTTTGCTTTGGAGTTCAGTGATGAACAACGTGGTAGTTTGTCCATAGCAACAACACATACGCAGGCGAGATATGTATTGCCTGCTGTTATCCAGTCGTTCATCGAAAAATATCCGGACGTGTCTTTGCATATGCATCAGGGTACTCCAATTCAAATCTCGGAGCAGGCGTCTCGGGGTGATGTGGATTTTGCGATCGCCACAGAAGCACTGGAATTGTTTGAAAATCTCGTAATGATGCCCTGTTATCGCTGGAACAGAAGCGTTATCGTGCCGCACGACCATCCACTGGTTGACCAGACATCACTTGCTCTTGAAGACCTCGCTGAATACCCGCTGGTGACTTATGTATTCGGATTTACAGGGCGTTCACAGCTGGATCATGCATTCAACGAGCGGGGTTTAAAACCTCGCGTGGTTTTTACGGCAGCTGACGCCGATGTAATCAAAACTTATGTGAAACTCGGACTGGGCGTCGGCATTGTAGCCAGTATGGCGTTCGACAAGGATTTAGATAAGGATTTAAAGGCCATCGATGCGAGTCACCTGTTTGAATCAAGCGTTACTAAAATTGGTTTTCGCCGAAGCACGTTCCTCAGAAGCTATATGTATGACTTTATAAAAATATTTGCCCCGCATCTTCAAAGAGAACTAATTTTACGGGCTCTTGATGCGCCTGATCAGGCGGAATTAGATAAGCTCTTCGAAGAAATAGAACTCCCCCGACTTTGAATATGACAATTTATTCTGCTTATTTGCCGAATGTCACGGAGTCAAGTTTTTTTCAAGCGTTCGCGGTTTAAGCACTTCTTTAACGAGCTGAAAGTAAACCGTGTAGACAATGATCTTCTGACCGTCATCCACCAGAAAAAAAGGAGCCTGTTCAACCTTATGCGCTCTTGCCAGTAGCATGCCGGCACTGTCGTTATCTCTTTCATCTGCAACAACGATTTCATCAATCAAGTCGATTTGATTGTTATCGATTAGGCGACGCTCAACATCGGCGCATTTTTTACAGGGACTGCCGTCGGCCTTAATTTTCTTTACGAACGTGATTTTCATTGCAGCCCCACTCTATGTACGATTTCACAACAGAACAGGCTACCAGGAAGAATGGCTTTGCATATATTTGGTAGGAATAAAACTACCATGTGAAGATAAATTGTAAGTTGCAAGCTGTTATCATCGATATTTTCGACAACCAGATGCAGTCTGGAGATATCTCGAAGTGAAGGGTCAAGAATAACCGTGCTTATTGTGTCCCGGCCTATAATGTTGCGACCTTTGCCCAGTGTATAAGACTTGCCAGTATGATCAGTAAACTGAATGCCGTCTTTGGCCATGAGTGAGCATTTGTGCTTCGACAGCATCACGTTCATTTCTGCGCCCGGAGATAAAGTAATCGTAACTGCTTCGCCTTTTGGCATACGTTGGAAATCAGTGACGCCATTACTGCTGTTTTTCTCACCACTGCCTACCGGTTCAAATATTGTATTTTCCAGCATGAGGGTTTCTCTGAATTCGTCTTCATGGCTGGATGTGACGTCTTTTAGTGACTCGGTCAGAGGCTCATTCATCATTCTTTTCTTTTCGGAATAAAGATATTTAATGATTTCCTGCCTTGAGGAGAGATATTGCATATATTTGACAAGAGCAACACGTCTGAATGAATTGAATTCATCTTCGCCTTCATTGAGAGCACTGATGATGTCTCGCCAGCTGTGATCTTGTGAAAAAATCAGAGGATCGAGTTCACGAATCGCACGGTTTATGCTATTCGTGTCTTCAATAGATTTCGATAAAATGCCAACAAACTTTTTCTCAATTTCCTTAATAGTTCTGGCTTCCTTTTGCAGCTGGTCGGGAGTGAATTTCACCATTTCGGTAATTTTCTTGGAGGGTACCGAAATGCGACCGGCAACCGCAAACTCAAAGTCAGCGACTGAGCTGAATTTTAATGCATGCTCGCCTACCTGTAATTCAAGAGGTTTGCTGAAAAATTTGTTTAGCATGTGTAATTATTGTGTGTACTGGTTAAACCGCAAGTATAAATCCATTTAAACGTTTGATTCACTTGATAAAAAAAATCAATGTGAACTGCATCACATTCTTCGGATCGCAAGTCCATAAGCTTGCCTTAAGTTTAGCCTACTTGGGGAAAAAAGTAGGGTTTCTACCCTTTGTTTTTGTTCAGCAATTACGCGGGCTGGTCATGGAACGTAGATGTTTTCGTCGCTTATTCATGTCACAAGCGCTAATTTCCCTAATCAGACTATAGAACTGATTCAAGTCTCGTCCTGAAGCCTCGAAAGCCGTAATAAAGTGGGGCAACAAGTTCCGGTATGTGGAAACAGCAGATATCTTGGCATTATTAAGTTTGTTCTCGAACCAGAGGTCATACTCATTGTTTCCGCCCCAATTGTCTCGTAAATTAATATAATCCTGGCGCAATTCCTTATAGATTGTACTTTTTTCCTGCATTTTAGCTTCATCATCCAGGCTGGACTGATATAACTGGCGTAATTTAGTCTGATAAACGAGAACAAGTTCGGTAAATTGCCGCTCACGTTTTAAATCGCCGTTAAAAGCAAGCTTTTCTGCTTCACTGGCAAAAGATTCGAGCCAGAGACCTACCCCGATTAGAGCTACAGCATCAGCGAATGCTTCGTTAAATTCAGTATCGTGCTTGATATATAGGAGCTGATGAGCAAGCTCATGAAATAGAAGTCTGGCCAGATCCGTATCACTGCGGTCTAACATGCCATTTAGAACAGGATCGTCAAACCAGCCCAAAGTTGAGTACGCACTTACCCCGCCAAGATAGACATCCAGCTCCTGATTTTCCAGATTTTGTGCGTAAGTCTCAGCGTCTTTGTAGTTGAAAAAGCCACGATAGCTGAGGCATCCTATAAACAAAAAACAGGATTGTTCAGGGGTCAATGAGAAAGAGGGTGTGGCGACAACGTTCCAGACAATAAATTTCCGGCCGATATCAGCATAACGCCGGTAACTCTGGTTGTCTGGTAAAAGTAAGACCTCGCTGGCAAAGTCTCTTATTCTGGATACCAGCTGAAGGCGCTTTTTAAGTCTGTCTGAGGTGTGAATGGATCCAAGAAGGCTTTCTATGTCTTCACTAGTGTGCATCATTTGCAAATGTCCGCGAACTGATTGCTGATAGTAGGCAAGCGTGCTACAGGAGGATAAGCTATGTGTCAGGCAAAAAATCAGGGTGATAACTGTTAACTTTTGCTGTCGGATCATGTTCAAACGCTATCATGTTGAGCAGGCGAAAACATCTTTTAAGAGTAATTATGTACAATACATTAATTAGTGAAACGCAGCTCTTTGAGAACCTGGAAAACCCGGACTGGATAGTAATCGATTGTCGCTACGATCTTGCTAATGTGACGGCAGGCCACCACTCTTATCTGGAAAGTCATATACCCGGTTCAATTTATGCTGATCTGCATAAGCATCTCGCTGGTGAAACCACCTCAGATTCAGGACGACATCCTTTACCGGATGAAGCCAGGCTAATTGAGGTTTTTTCGTCATTTGGTATTGACGCTGATAAGCAAGTAGTTGCTTATGATGGTGCTTCCAGAGCATTCGCCGCCAGACTGTGGTGGCTATTGCGTTATATGGGTCATACCCGAGTCGCAGTTCTAGACGGAGGCTGGCAAGCCTGGTTGGCGCAAAACAGGCCTAGTCAAGCCGGGGATACCGAAACTTCCCCTGCGAAATTCAGCGGGCGAGCGCGATCTGACAGGGTAATAATGCTTGATCAGGTAGCGCAATCGGAGTTGCTGGTCGATTCCCGCGAGGCAGCACGATACCGAGGCGAAGTGGAGCCTGTTGATCCTGTTGCCGGTCATATTCCCGGGGCCAGGAATTATTGTTTTCAGAACAATCTGACAGCTGATTCCAGATTTTTAACAGCGCATGAGCTGAAGAAGCAATTCAAGCAGCTTTTCTCAGGCACGGAACCTGAAAAAGTGGTTTTTTATTGTGGATCCGGCGTTACGGCCTGCCATAATCTGCTGGCAATGGCCCATGCCGGGCTGCCTGAAGCGATATTATACGCTGGTTCGTGGAGCGAATGGTGTCGAAGCGGGGAGAGACCGGTAGCCACGGGCCCGGACTAAGACCTAAAATTATTCTCCTTAGACAGGGTGCAGAGAGGACCACTAAGGCTTTATAATATATTCCAACTAAACTCGCTATAAGACTAATGCTAGATAAAAAACTGACTTTTTTTAGCCATATTTTACTGATAAGTCTGTCTTTGACGACATATGTGGCATTTTCGGCTGATCTTACTGAGTTATACCCGGCGGATGAGGAACTGGGGGCCGCCGAGATCGTAGAAGACGATTTGTCGGAATCAGCCGACTACCTTGAAGAAAGCGTCGATGCACTGCTAGACGAGTCAGCTGCAGCAGAAGACGAGCTGGCAACAACAGCAGCAGAAGATGAGGCTCTGGCAATTTCCAGTTTGCTTGGTGAAGGGCTTTCTTCGGGTCTCGCGAAAGATGTGGTCATGGTGCTCGATAACTCCGGCAGTATGAAACAGAACGATCCGGAATTCCTTGCTACTCAGGCTGTCTCCGAATTTATCAGTGCGCTCGATGCACAAACCCGTATAGCCATCGTTATATTCGATCAGAATATTAGCCTTGCCGTACCGCTTACCCCACTCAGCTTTGAAACACGAGATCAGGTTGTCAGCAGTCTTTCAAAAGTAAATTATAAGGGCTTATTCACTGATAGCCCTGCAGCTATTGAGCGGGCCATATACGAGCTCAAGAATAACGGTCGGGAGGAAGCATTAAAATCCATTGTATTTATGACGGATGGGATAGTCGACACCGGTAAAGCCGATGTCGATCTGGAAAAAAGCAAGTGGCTGAAAGAAGAGCTCGCTGCAGATGCCGCCGATGAATCTATCAAGGTATTCGGCATCGCATTCACAGAAAACGCAGATTTTCAGTTAATACAGTCAATATCTCAGCAAACCGGAGGTGAATACTATCGCGCACTGCAGGCATCTGATTTGCAGAAAGTGTTTGCGCAAATAAACACAATCATTAATCAGGTTCCCGATCCGATTATCGAGGATAGGACAGAGTATTATCAAGATGAAGAATCTGTTGATGTTGTGCCGGCGCCGGTCCAACAGCCGATGATTATCGAGGTGCCTGCTCAGGCTCCCGCGGGTATGAGTGATGAGGAGCGTGTTCGTTCAACAATAATGATTGTTGCGGCCGCAATACTATTTATTACTTTGCTTGCTATAGTTTATCTCCTGCTGAAGCGCAGCCGCGATGCTAATCGGGAAGCAAACGAAGTTGCGACTGATGCATTTATTAATGACATTAACAACATTACTGGCATTGCGCAGTATCAACTGGGTCAAAAACCAACAATGTTTGGCCGCGTGGCTGGAAAAGATACTGATCATCTGAATTATCTGGTGGTGCCGGAATCTACCATCGGACGTCGACATGCGTTGATTGAATATAAGGATTTTGGTTTCTGGATAAGCGATCAGGGTAGTATTAATGGGACATTTATTAATGATCAGTTGATAAATAGTGAAGTTTGCTTAAAGCATGGAGACAGAATTCGCCTGCACAAATTTGAATTTGAATTTTCAATGCCGGAAATGGACGATGCAAACGCCACTGTTATGTCCAATACTCAGTTTGCCGGTCAACCGGTTTCTACCCCACCCCCTGAAGTTGATGCCGCGACTGTGCTTAAAGAAAGTAGCCCGCCGGTGGAGGATATTCCTGATTTGGATCCCGAATTCGATATTACGGGAAGTGCTTTGGCTGAACCGGAATTCGAGTTGGAGATGGATGGGAATGATGACGGTCCGGCTGTGCTAGAAGATATTGACGAAGATGAAACTCTAATCAGAGGATCTGATACCGATCAGAGCGATGAATCGATATCTCCTGACTCTAATTCTGACTCTGAAGACGAAACACTGATTCCCGGTGGATTCGGTTTACAGGAAGATCAAGCCGGACAGGCCGAGGAAGCGGAAGAAGACGAAACACTAATGCGTAGCGATTTTGATGCCGTTGAAGATGACGATATGACGATTCGGAAAGAAACGGATGCCGCTATTGATGAGTTTTTCGATATTGAAGATCCGGATAAAAATTAAGGTAGGTGAGAAGGGTTTAACCCCGGCGTATTGGCATTAACTGGATTTATCTGTTGCGAAAATCAGGTAAGCAAGAATCCACTTATGCCCTTTAATCTTACGCTGGCATGAAGCGTCATAATGACAAACAACAGGTGCTGATTGCCTGTCTTGCAGACGGTAAATTTCATTCAGGAGAATCCCTTGCTACAAAACTGGGGATTAGTCGTACTGCTGTGTGGAAGCGTATCAAACTGCTTGCAGAACTTGAGCTTGATGTCTTTGCAGTCAGAGGGAAAGGTTATCGTCTATCGCAAGCTATCGACTTACTGAATGAATCTGAAATCCGGGAGAATCTGAGTAAAGAGGTCGGGGTTTCAATCACGTCAATCAATATACTTCCCGTCACTGAATCAACGAATCTCTATCTGTTCAGACATTCAGAGCAATCTAACAAATATGCCGCTGTTGCAATTGCGGAATACCAACATGCCGGAAAAGGCAGGCGGGGGAATAACTGGGTTTCGCCATATGCAAGTGGTCTGTGTCTGTCTATGTCATGGCATTTTGATTCGACGCCCGCTTCAGTCATGGCTCTCTCGTTGGCGACCGGCGTAGTGGTCTGTAGCAGCCTCAGAGAAATGGGACTAAGCAGTGTAGGTCTTAAATGGCCCAACGACATTGTCAGTAGTGGTAAAAAACTTGGTGGAATACTGCTTGAATCCAAAAGTGAGTCAGCCGGCGCCTGCGACATTGTGATTGGAATAGGACTCAATGTTAATTTACCTGAAAAGGTATTTTCAGATATTGAGCAGCCGATAACGGATTTGCGCAAATTATCAGGTCGAGCAGTTTCGCGTAATATTCTTGCCGGAAACATCATAGAAAAGTTGTGGAAGATGCTTGGTAGATTCCAGACTACCGGTTTTAAACCCTTTATTGAGGAATGGCGAAACTTTGATGAACTCAAGGGTCACAAAGGCAAATTGATAATGCCGAATGAAACACTTTCAGGAGATATACTGGGTATAGATGATAATGGTTTACTACTAATGAGTATTAATGGTGAGACACGAAGTTTTAGCAGCGGTGAATTGAGCTTGCGGGTAGTTACATGAAACTTCTTCTAGATGTCGGCAACAGCCGCATTAAGTCAGCTCTTTGCGAAGAAGGCCGCCTTCACTCGTACCAGGCCTGCCAATACTCTAAGCGGGAAATTGAAGTGACTTTTGACTCAATGCTTTCTGAACGGACTGAACTTGAGCAGATTGTAGTCGCGAGTGTGGCAGGAAAAGCTGTTAGCTCTCACATCCGGACATATTTTTCCAGACATTGTTCAGCCGGCATAAATTTTATTGAAAGCAGCCATGAAGCGAAGGGTGTTACCAATGCTTATGCGGAGCCTGCTCAACTTGGTGTAGACAGATGGTTGGCAATGATCGCTGCCTGGAATTATTATAAAGCGCCATTGTGTGTCGTCGATTGTGGAACTGCTGTGACTATCGATTTCGTGTCAAATGAAGGACATCATCTGGGTGGATATATAGTTCCGGGTACATACTTAATGGCTGCCTCTCTGGACGCGAACACTCAGCAAATTAGCATTAACTCAGCTGTAAAAGATGTAACTATCACCCCGGGCCTCAATACTGAATCGTGCATTAAAAATGGTGTAGTGTTGACCATGAAGTCATTGGTTGAAGCAGCCTGTCTGCAATTCACGAAAACACTTGAGAGTACTATTCTCTGTGTTTTAACGGGAGGAGATGCTGAACAATTAATGACATCACTGGATGTAGATGTCGAGTTTGAGCCACATCTGGTTCTTAATGGTATTGCTATTTTAACTGGAGATGCAGGATGAAATGGCTATTCATTTTTTTGTTACTGGGGAATGTACTTTATTTCGGATGGGAACTGGATCGACAAACCAGAATGGACATCACCCCGTCTACTACACTCGCAACTCGTCCGGCCAGCGCAAAACAACTGAAGTTTTTAGAAGAGTTGGATACCTTGCCAGCTCTTAGTTCGAGCCAAATCGACATGCCACTTGAGACTCTGACAAATTTGCAAGAAAGTTCAGTTGATTTGTCGGAGAGTAACAGTTTTTTACTGAATGAGGAGAATGAAGATATTGCAGACTTGTCTAGCTACGAATCGACTCTGCTTGACTTTGTTTCGCCTGAAGAATTGACGGTTTGCTTCACATTTGGGCCCATTGCAAACGAAAATCAGGCGACGACGTTGCGAAACTGGTTTGAAAAAAATGCAGGACGAGCCTATCAGAGGCATACCGATGAACAGGGGCGGCAATTATTCTGGGTTTATCTTGCTCCTCAGGAGTCAAGGGAGGAGGCAATGGCCACCATACGGACATTCCAGAATAAAGGTGTCAGTGACTATAGACTCATCGTTAAAGGAAATTTACAAAATGCTATTTCGATGGGCCTTTTTTCCAGCCAGGCGTCTGTGAATAAGCGATTAAGTGAGTTAAAAAAGAAAGGCTTGAAAGCAGTTGTAGTCCCTTATGCTGATGGCAAACGAGTTTACTGGATAGACGCAATGCTGGCGGATGATAAAACACTGCTAAGTCGGGTACTTGAAGAATATCCGGCTAAATTCAGCTCTTTACCGGTAAAGTGTGAGGAAATTGCTATAGACGCGGATTATTCATAAAATATCGCCATGTCGAAACACAGCTTTTTCATCCTTAGCAATTTATTCAGAGTATTATTGGGGAGTATTAATTATCTTTACGCTTGATTTGAATCTGAGATCACTGCCTCATTGCTTACTTCGCATGACGGTTCTGGCTTCTCTGCTGTTGCCTGGACTACTGTTTGCTGCAGTTGAAACTGACCGCATACAGGCTCTTATTGCTGAAGGAAAATTACGTCAGGCACTGACTCTCACTGACAGACAGCTGCAGGAAGATGGCGCGAGTGTGACTTACCGTTTTTTGAAAGGGCTGATCCTGACCAGACTGAATGAACTCGATAAGGCCCGTGATCAGTTTATTGAGCTGACAAAAGATCATCCGCAACTACCGGAACCTTATAATAATCTCGCTGTAATTTATGCTTCTCAGGGTGATTTTGAAAAAGCGCGGGATTCTCTACAGGAAGCGATAAGCACGCATCCGAGCTATGCCACGGCACATGAAAACATGGGTGATATATACGCGAAAATGGCGAGCAAAGCCTATAATCAGGCATTGCAACTGGATTCCGATAATTCTTCGGCCAAGGCCAAACTATCTTTGGTTAATGATCTTTTTTTCGTTCCTAATACTGTGGCAGAAGTATCTGACACTCTTGCAGATGTGACACCGGTGTCGAACGCCAGACCGGGTCAGAAAGCACCGCAAATAGAAGTCAAAGAAGAAACAACACTGGTAACGCAAGTTGAAGTAGTAGTCGAAGAACGCGATTTGCTTGCTGAACAACGTCAGGCTGAGAAGGAACGGGCCGCAAAATTGGCAGAGTCAAAGAAACTGAAAGAAGAAAAGTCTAAAACTGAGGTGTCAGCGTTAGTCGATGCTTGGGCCACGGCCTGGTCAGCAAAGGATGCTGCTAAATATATTACCTACTATGGAGCGGAATTCACTCCTCCAAAAAAATTATCAAGGGCTGCCTGGGAGGCCCAGCGTAAGGTGCGTTTGGCCAAACCGCGTTTTATTAAAATCAAAATCAGTAAACTTGGCATAATAATGCTGGGCGATGATCACGCACAGGCGAGTTTTCGTCAGAGTTATCAGTCTGATACCTACAATGATGAAGTTAGTAAAAAATTAATACTAAAAAAAGTATCTGACAAATGGCTCATTACTCAGGAACAGTCTGAATAAATCATTGTAGATATGCGGGACTTTATTTTCAAAAAACTGGTATTTATTGTCATTCTGGCAGTGCCTGCTGCAAACGCAGGGGAAATGCTGGCCAGTAAAGCAAAACTGCACCAGCTTGATCATGGGCATGAAGCCTTACTCGTTAGCGCACTGGAGCGGGTACGACAGGGAAATACGAGAGCGGCCCTGCCACTTCTGGAGCAGCTGGTCGAGGTAAATCCGAAATTCAAATTAGCGCAATTGATTTATGCTGATCTTTTACTCGCACAGAGCCGGCCAATACGCGATTTCGGTAATCTCTCCTCAGCGCCATATCAGCAAATCGTGGCCCTGAGAGATGAAGCTCAGGCACGCTGGCGACATCATCTGAGTCCACCTCAGCAAAACAGATTACCAGCGGCGCTGATAAAATTGAGCAAGCAGCAAAAGCATGCCATTGTCGTGGACATGAACACCTCGCGTTTATATCTCTACGAGAACAATGCTGGGGAACCGAAACTCGTACAGGATTTCTACACAACAATCGGCAAAAAGGGTGTTGGCAAATATCTTGAAGGCGATCAAAAAACCCCTGTTGGGGTTTATTTTGTTACCGGCTTTATCGAGCCGGAAGAACTACCGGATCTCTATGGAGATGGTGCTTTTCCAATTGACTATCCAAACGTATGGGATCAGAGGCATGGACGCACAGGTTATGGTATCTGGCTGCACGGTACACCAAGCGCAACGTTTTCAAGACCGCCAAGAGACAGCAATGGTTGCGTAATCGTGAGTAATAAGGATTTGAATACGATTGCGCCTTATGTACGGGTAGGAACTACGCCGGTTATTCTGGCAGACAATATCGACTGGATAGGCCGGGATGAATGGAAAAAAAAGCAATCGCAGTTTGACGGCTTTCTTGAAAAATGGCGAAAAGACTGGGAAAGTCGTGATGCCGAACTTTATCTCAGTCATTATTCGAAACAGTACTCTGGTCTGGGTAAAAATTATGATAGTTGGGTTGAGTATAAACGTCGTGTTAACCCGTCAAAACGCTTTATTAAAGTGGGATTAAGCGAAAAAAGCATGTTTTTGTATCCGGGTGAAAAAGCATTACTGGTGGTTACTTTTGAGCAGGACTATGCCAGTGACAATGTCACTAGACGCTTCATCAAACGGCAGTACTGGCAACAGGACAAAGATGGGCAATGGCGAATTGTCTATGAGGGATCGGTCTCCTGATTAGCGCCTATATTTTTTCTTAACCAACCTACCAGATCCCGCCAGATATGAGCGACCTCGGATGGTTTTGGCATTATTCCGGCGTATGGTAATTCAATTGTCACGACAGGTATTTCCAGTTGAACACCAGCGTAATTACCAAGTGAACCGGGATAGGTTCCGAGTAGATTCAAATAGAGGCGGCCAAGCTTATAAGGACCATTTTTCGGCCCGTCATAGTCCACGATGCCATGAGGCGCATGGACGGCGACGATGACGTCCGGTTGAAAACGTTGTATTTCATCGACAAGATATTGAGTTTCTGATTCGCTGACAGCGTAGTTACCCGGGAATCGACGTGGGTTACGTTTGGTAATATTCTCCCAGTAGTCACGTGTTGCATTCTGCCAGTCCTGCATCGGGAAATTGCGATTTAAATCAACATTGTTTGAATTCATGCGCTGTGATTTCTCAGCCAGAAGCCCGTCCGGGTTTAACAGCGGTAAAATTCTCCAGTGAAACAAGCCACTGTGATGTTCATTTAGAGTGTTCATCCACTTAAATACAATGCTTACGGAAGAATATTCATCACCGTGGATACCACCGATCAGCAACACGCGTCCAAGTGGGAGTCTGCCTTCTACAGGAGTGTAATCTTTGAATAGAATTGGACTACCTACTGAAGAATAAGCTGAGGCCTGTTCAAGTTGGCTGAGTAAACATTCTTCTAAAGTGACACTCGCAAGTTTGTCTGATATACGTTTACATTCATCATCGCTAGCCAAAGCTGTTGCGAGCGCGGGCAATGTTAGAACCAGAATTAAAGCCAGTAGACCATGATTAACTGAGGACGAAATTTTTTTTATTATCATTATTATTGAATAAAGTAGTGTAGTGCGATGCCTGAAAAAATCGTGGCTCCAAACCAGTTGTTATTCAGAAACGCCCGAAAGCACATTTCTGCTTTTCTATCTTTTATCAAAAATTGCTGATAGACGAAGATACCACCCGCAACAAATAAGGACAGATAATAAACCCAGCTAAGTTCAAGTCTTTCTCCGACAATGACAAGAACCAGCAGTACCATTCCCTGTAGAATACCAATAATAAGCCTGTCAGCATCATCAAATAGTATTGCGGTAGATTTCATGCCAATCTGAAGATCGTATTCCCTGTCCACCATGGCATAGATTGTATCAAACACGACTATCCATAACAGGTTAGCTATAAATAGCAGCCAGGCCAGCGTCGGTACACTGCCGGTTTGGGCTGCGAAAGCCATGGGAATTCCCCAACTGAAGGCCAGGCCCAGAAAAAACTGGGGAAGGTAAGTATAGCGTTTCATATACGGGTAAATAACAGCCAGTGGAATGGCTACAAAGGACAGGTAGACCGTCAGAGTGTTAGTAGTGAGAACCAACAGGGAAGCGATTACTAATAGACAAAGAGCAAGAATCAAAGCTTGCCTGGGGGTGACAGCGCCGCTGGTCAGCGGACGCGAACGGGTTCTTTCGACAAAGCGGTCAATATCACGATCGGCGTAATCGTTCATCACGCAGCCTGCAGAACGAGTTAGTATGGTGCCAAGTACGAATACCAGAAACAAGTGCCAGCCTGGCATACCTTCTGCAGCAATCCACAAGGCCCACAAAGTGGGCCAGAGTAGAAGTAGCCAACCAATCGGCTTATCGAAACGAGTTAATTCAACATAGAGCATCGAACGCTGCCGGATCATAGGACCGTTTGTCTCGACCCAGACTCTTATGCTTTTTCTGATTTGTATTAAGTATGTTTGAAGCTCAGGCATAGGTGGTTCTATATCAGCTCAACTTGATAGCGGCACTGTCAAACGTTAGCAAAAACAACCCGATCCGCCAGCCAGCGTTTGGTCAATAATTGTACATGCTCCGGGTAATTATTAATCAGAATTTCTGCTGTATTCTGAATTTCAGGTAGCATATGGGCATCACGACTGAGGTCGGCAATTCGAAGAGCAGGTAAACCAGTTTGTCGTGTACCCAGCAGATCGCCCGGGCCGCGCAGTTCCATATCTTTTTGGGCGATTTCAAAACCGTCGTTGCTCTGACGCATGGTTTCGAGTCGAATTTGAGCAAAATCGGAAAGTGGGGGCTTATAAATCAGTACACAATCGCTTTGTTGAGTACCCCTGCCGACCCTGCCACGAAGTTGGTGTAATTGAGAAAGTCCAAGTCGCTCGCTGTTTTCTATCACCATCAGACTGGCATTGGCAACGTCAACACCAACTTCTATTACTGTCGTCGCGACCAGAACATCAAGTTCTGCGGCTTTAAATGCGGCCATAACTCCGGCTTTTTCATCGGCTTTCATTCTTCCGTGAATCAAGCCGATCGCCAGATCAGGTAGAGTTTCTTTAAGGACTTCACAAGTATCTGTGGCGGTTTGACACTGAAGGGCGTCAGATTCTTCGATTAAAGTGCAAACCCAATAAACTTGCCGACCCTGACGACAGGAAGCAGCGATTCGATCAATCACTTCAGCGCGACGCTCACTGGATACAGCAATAGTTTTTATTTCCTGTCGACCCGGTGGCAACTCGTCGATAACCGAAATATCCAGATCCGCAAACAATGTCATCGCCAGAGTACGTGGGATAGGTGTTGCAGTCATAATAAGCTGGTGTGGCTGTAGATCGCCTGCCTTATCGATAAGAGATAGTCTCTGATGCACTCCGAAGCGGTGTTGTTCATCGATGATAACAAGACCGAGGCAGGCGAATTGAACTGATTCCTGAAACAGGGCATGAGTACCGACCACAAACTGGGCTTCACTGACATTGAGTTCTTGCCTGACGAGATCATGTTCAGCGCGGGGCAATTTACCTGTTAGCAAGCGAACGGGGATCTGAAAAGGTTCAAGCCAGTTGCTGATATTAATGTAATGCTGTTCCGCCAGAAGTTCAGTAGGTGCCATGTAGGCTACCTGGTAGCCTGCCTTAAGTGCTTGTAATGCGGCGATGGCAGCAACTACCGTTTTGCCTGAACCGACGTCTCCCTGAATAAGGCGGAGCATAGGAGAGTTTCTGGACAGGTCCTGCTGTATATCTTCCAGCACGGACTGTTGTGCTCCTGTGAGTTGAAAAGGCAACTTGTCTAAGAAAGCAACAATAATGTTTTCATTTTTTGCCAGAGACGGAGATCTGTGTTGTTGAAACTGACCTCGCAACAATCGTAAGCTCAAATGATGGGCGAGTAGTTCTTCAAAGGAAAGTCGTTGTTGGCTGGGGTGGATACCCTGTAAAAGTTTGTCCACCTCAGCTTCAGGTGGAGGGCGGTGCACAAAACTCAGGGCAACAGCGAGTTCCGGTAAAGCCAGTCTGGTCAGTATTTCTTCTGGTAATAATTCAGAAAGCGAGCCTGTAGCGCTTTCAAAAATATCCAGCGATTGGATTGTCAACTTGCGAAACTTTGCCTGTGATACTCCTTCCGTAGCCGGATAGACAGGTGTGAGTGTTTTTTCAACTTGTCCTAGTTCTTCAGATGAAAGGCTATGATATTCCGGGTGAATCATTTCCAGTTTGTTGGCAACACGCCTGACCTGTCCCCAGCATTGTAAATAGGAACCTCTTACAAGTTTGTTCTGTTGCATACGACTGAAATGAAAAAACCGCAGCGTCAGGCTTCCTGTGCCATCACTTATACGGCAAAGCAAACTTCGTCTCTTGCCATATTGCACCTGAGCAAGTTCTATTTCACCTTCGACAAGTACTTCCTGACCAGGAAGCAGACTACCGATTGCGTGCAGACGTGTGCGGTCAATGTAGCGTCGTGGCAGATGGAAAAGCAGATCCTGAACCGTGTGTATGCCGAGGCCAGCGAGTCTTGCAGCGATGCGTGACCCTACACCCGTCAACGTCGTTACCGGATCGTTTAAACCAGTGGAGGTATCCATGAATTACAGAACGGATATATTCAGTCTGATAAGCACATAACGGCATCCATCTCCACTTGCGATGCTTTGGGTAATTCAGACACGCCAATCGCAGCACGTGCCGGATAGGGTTGCTGGAAATAGTCAGCCATAATTTCATTGATAAGTGGAAAGTTTTTTAGATCCGTCAAATAAATATTGAGTTTGGCTATATCAGCCAGCGAGCCACCGGCAGCACGTGTGACCGCGTCAAGATTATCGAAGACGCGTACAATCTGTTCCCTGATATCATTGCTACACAGTTCCATAGTTTGCGGATCGAGTGGGATCTGTCCTGACAAATAGACCGTATTATCGATCTTTACCGCTTGTGAGTAGGTGCCTATTGCCGCAGGGGCATTATCAGTTGAAATTATTTCACGAGACATGACTTCTCCAGTTAAGTGAGTTATTCGGGTTTAAAAGCAATCGTATTCGTAGTGAATGCCTGAAGCAATGAGCAGTAAAGATTTATAGCTAGCGTCTGCTTATTCGTGACACATGTTTTATACCGCGAAGACGCCTCATCACCCTGGCAAGATGTATCCTGTCTTTTACTTCGATTACGAATTTATTGGTCATGTAGCGGTCATCACGTTGCTGCATTTCCACATGGACAATATTAGCTTCCTGATCTGAGATAGCCGTAGCAATTGTTGCGAGAACACCGCGTTGATTGGTCAGGTCAATGCGAATATTAGTAGGGAAGTCACCATCTATTTCAGTTTCCCATTCCACATTTATCCATTTGTCTGGATGATTACGATATTCAATAACGTTGGGACACGATTGATGATGTACAACAATGCCGCGACCGGCGGTAACGAATCCAAGTATTGGATCACCGGGAATCGGTAAACAACACTTTGGGAAATTAACTACCATTCCTTCAGAACCCTTAATTGTCAGTGGCACAGCGTTTTTATCCTGACGTTTCTTGGTTTTTGTTTTACTGGCATCCAGACCGATCAATTCTCTGGCCACTATCGGTGCCATTCGGTTACCAAGCCCGACTTCCTGGAATAACGAGTCCTGATTTTTCAATTGATACTCTTCCAGCGTTTTTTTCATCTGTTTTGCGGTAATCTTCTCAGAGGTGCTGCCGTTTATTTCCAGTTCCCGATTCAATAGTCTCTTACCGAGAGCGATTGCTTCATCGTTTTGCAGGTTCTTCAGATAGTGTCGAATGTTTGAACGCGCTTTTGCAGTCACCACAAAGTTCAGCCAGGCTGGATTCGGTCGCGCGCCTGGGGCGGTAATCATTTCTACTGTTTGACCTGTACTCAGGGGGGTTCCCAGCGGCGCTAGCCGCCTATCTACCCGTGCTCCGACACAGGTATTTCCAACATCTGTATGAATCGCGTAGGCGAAATCGACGGTCGTTGCGCCTTTTGGTAACTCTATGATTCGACCTTTTGGTGTAAAGAGATAGACAGACTCGGGGAAAAGATCGACTTTCACGTGTTCCAGAAATTCTTCCGGGTTCCCTGCAACGGTTTGCATTTCCATTATTCTATGCAACCATTCGCGAGCACGTTTATGCGCGCCACTGCGACTATGTGTCCCTCCTTCTTTGTAAAGCCAGTGCGCAGCGATTCCTGCTTCGGCGACATCGTTCATGTCACGAGTTCTAATCTGCACTTCAATCGGTACGCCGAAAGCACCAAACAAGACGGTGTGTAAGGATTGGTAACCATTGGATTTTGGAATAGCAATATAGTCTTTAAACTTACCGGGTACCGGCTTGTAAAGATTATGCATAATTCCCAGCGCTCGATAGCATGAGTCAGCATCATCGACAATGATGCGAAAGGCATAGACATCGTAAACGTCAGAAAATGACAGTCCCTTTTGTCGCATCTTTTGATAAATTCCATATAAATGTTTTTCCCTGCCCGCTATCTGAGCATGCATTTTTTGCTGTCGCATGCGTCGCTTCAGGGAATTACGAATTTTTGTGACCACTTCTTTTCTGTGTCCCCTGGCTTTTACCACCTGTTCGTTAAGAATACGAAAACGCATTGGGTAAAGTGTGGCAAAACCGAGCTCTTCTAGTTCGAGTCGTATAGCGTTTATACCGAGTCGTTGTGCAATGGGGGCATATATTTCCAGTGTTTCTTTGGCAATTCTTCTGCGCTTTTCCGGAGACAGTGCTCCTAAAGTACGCATGTTGTGTAAGCGGTCTGCGAGCTTGACGAGAATGACACGTATATCATTACTCATTGCCATCAGCATTTTGCGAAAATTGTGAGCTTGCGCCTCAGCGTGCGAATTAAAGGTGATCTGAGTCAGCTTGCTGACACCATCGACCAATTCGGCAACACCTTTCCCAAATTTGCGCTGAATTTCATTTTTTAGTGTGGGGGTGTCTTCGATGACGTCATGCAATATAGCTGCGGCAAGCGTCGGATAGTCCATGTGCATTTCTGCGAGGATGCGAGCTACTTCGAGTGGGTGATGGATATAAGGTTCGCCGCTTTTCCGATGTTGACCTTCGTGGGCTCTGGCACTAAATTCATAAGCACGCGTAACTTTCTCAACCTCGTCTGAGGTTAAGTAGGTCTGAGTGACTTTACGAAGTTCTGCTATGCTTGTCATGCAGGGATTGTAACCCAGCAGGGCTCAACTCGCATGCGGGTCTGCGTTTAGCAGGCTGATATTGGGAAATAAAGAAGTCCGGACTTAAATGGTAAGCCAATGCCAATTATGAGGAATCTTTTTAACTCCCCGGTTTGTTATTGACAGGTAGTCCTGGGCGAAGATTTACTCGGGTAGTGGGAACTCGATATGACCAGATTCGGCAAACTCGTCTTCTATTGCGGGTTTACCGATAGTGTCGACGTTCTCGTTCGTAATCAACTCTTCGGCGATTTCACGCAGAGCCACGACTGTCGGTTTATCATTGTCTTCGTCAACCAGGGCTTCTGCGCCCATAGACAGGTCTCTTGCCCGTTTACTGGCGAGCATAACCAGATCGTAGCGATTTAGTACGTTGTCCAGACAATCTTCAACTGTTAAGCGTGCCATGTGTTTGTTCTCCAGAATGTCGCCCTGCGGCAAAGAGCGCGTAGTGTACTTAAAAATCAGTTTTCAACCAACAATTCCCTCACAAAATCATCAAAAAAAGCCTCATGTTGACGATAATTGTGCCGACTGGCGCTGATTATGGTGATGAGCTCCTGCAAGGCTGTCTGAAAATCGTCGTTTATTACCAGATAATCGTATTCGCCATAATGTGATATATCGGCCTTTGCGTCCTGCATACGCCGTTGGATGACTTCATCGCCGTCACCCCTGTTACCGAGACGGGATTCGAGAGCATCGTAGGAGGGTGGGAATATAAAAATACTGACCACATTCGACACCAGGTCGCGTACCTGACGGGCTCCCTGCCACTCGATTTCAAGAATGATGTTTCTGCCGGCTTGGAGCTGCTCTTCGACAATCTGTCTGGAAGTCCCGTAGCGATTGTCAAATACTCTGGCATGTTCCAGAAATTGCCCGCTTTCGGCCATAAGCTCAAATTGCTCTGGATCAACGAAATGATAATCGATGCTATTTTTCTCGTAAGGGCGTTTATCGCGAGTCGTATGCGAGACTGAAACATATAGGTTGGGCAGGGTTTCCAGTAAGGCTTGAACCAGAGTTGTTTTGCCGGCACCGGATGGCGCAGAAATAATGAATAGTGTGCCGGATTTTAGGCTGTTTACTGTCATTGTAAGTAGTGAATACTGATTATTCGATATTCTGTATTTGTTCGCGCATTTGTTCAATCAGTACCTTCAACTCAACTGAAACATTACTCATATCGACATTTGCCGCCTTGGATCCGAGCGTATTGGCTTCCCGGTTCATCTCCTGCATCAGGAAATCAAGTCTTCTGCCGACAGGCGTCGATTGTTTCAATACCCGTTCCACTTCTTCGATGTGCGCATCGAGTCGGTCAAGCTCTTCCGCGACATCCATTTTTTGCGCAAGTAAGAGCATCTCCTGTTCAAGGCGCTCCTGATTTAGTTCGATTTGTAATTCACGAGCTTTCTTAAGATAACGCTCTCGAATGTTATTAGTCAGCTCAGGTAATTTGTCTCTTATTTGAGAGACCTGCTGACTGGCATTCTGACAACGATCGCTGAGCATTTTTTCCAGCTTGGTACCTTCACGCTCGCGCGATTCAACTAGTAAGTGCAGCGCGTTTTCAAGGCTTTTCAGTAAAGCACTGGAAATACTTTCAAGATCCATCGATTCCCGTTCGATTATTCCGGGCCAGCGTAGTATGTCCAGTGGGTTTATGGCGGCCGGTTTATCTATATCAAGACTGCTTGCCGCCTGAATAAGCGTGTTGGCAAGATCGATATTCAGCGGCAATTTGTCCTGTTTGCTCTGCTCTGCATCAAAACGCAAATTACAGTCAACTTTGCCGCGTTTGATATGAGCTGAGATAAGCTCTCGTACCGAGTTTTCTAACATGCGTAACTCTTCCGGCATGCGAATCGATACGTCCAGATAACGGTGATTCACAGAGCGGATTTCCCAGGTCGCTTTGCCCCAGTTCGCTGCCTCTTCCAGACGGGCAAAAGCCGTCATGCTTGCTGTCATTCAGTAACCCCGGTTTTAATAAAATTTCGCTGAGTCGGCATACTAACTGCTCACTCCCGTTCATGAAACAAGGGAACATGTATAATCTGCTAATTCATTAAATTAAGTTTTTTCACGGGAGTAGAAAAACAGGAAACAATGAATTTTTTTCCCTCAGAATTTCAATAGTTTAACAGCTAAGAAGACAGACACTGCAAGAATAATTAACTTTGGAGAAATTATATGCGACCGAGCGGCCGACAGGTGAACGAATTACGCCGAGTACAAATAACCCGTCACTACACCCGACATGCAGAGGGTTCGGTGCTGATCGAGTTTGGTGATACTCGCGTGCTTTGCAATGCCAGCTTTGAATCAAAAGTCCCTTCATTTCTGAAAGGCTCAGGTAAAGGCTGGGTGACCGCCGAATATGGCATGTTGCCGCGTTCAACTGGTCAGAGAATGCGCAGGGAGGCAAGTATGAGTAAACAGGGCGGTCGAACGATGGAGATTCAGCGACTAATTGGCCGTTCTCTGCGTTCCGTCATTGATACAAAATTACTTGGCGAAAATACCATTATGATTGATTGCGATGTGATACAGGCAGACGGTGGCACACGTACGGCGTCAATTACCGGAGCTTACGTTGCTCTTGCCGATGCCATTCAATTCGGCAAAGAGCATGGCAAATTGTCCGCAAACCCTCTTATCGCGCAACTGGCTTCTGTATCGGTTGGTATATGTGACGGGCAGGCAGTTCTGGATCTCGATTATGACGAAGATTCAAACGCTGAAACTGATATGAATGTCGTAATGAATAATGACAATCAATTTATCGAAATTCAGGGCACAGCAGAAGGGCATCCTTTCAATGCTGAAGAGTTAAGTAATATGCTCACGCTTGCGCAGTCCGGTATTGAACAACTTTTTGAACTGCAGACCGAGGCTCTGACGGGTTAAATGAGTGGTGAGTGAAGTAAAGCAAATTGTAATTGCCTCGAATAATCAAGGCAAGCTTCGTGAAATCCGGGCCTTGTTCGCAGATCATCCGGTGCAGATTATTACGCAATCGGAATTTGCTATCAGCGAAGTAGAAGAAACCGGGCTCAGTTTCGTCGAGAATGCCATCCTCAAGGCGAGACATGCTTGTGCACAAAGCGGCCTGGCTGCAATCGCAGACGACTCGGGAATTGAAGTAGATGTGCTTAATGGCAGGCCGGGAATTTACTCTGCCCGTTTTGCGGGCAAGGGAGCCAGCGATGAAGATAATTTGCAGTTATTGCTGGAAAGTGTAAAACCTTTTAGGGACAGGCAAATAGATGCCAGATTTCAGTGCGTCATGGTTTATCTTCGGCATGCCGAAGATCCGGTGCCCGTAATCGCTCAGGCAGCCTGGAATGGCGCTATAACAGCTGAGCCAAAAGGCAAAAATGGTTTCGGTTATGATCCGGTTTTCTATGTATCAGACCATGAATGCACATCCGCTGAGTTGGCTGCTGATGTAAAAAACCGGATAAGTCACAGAGGCCAGGCTTTACGAAAACTTTTGCAAAAATTATCTAATATGATTTAGATGAACAAACTATCACACAAGTCTTTGCTTATACTGGGGATAATGCTCTGTCAGTATTCTCTGGCCGAGGACAGACTTACCCCGGTATCTGTAGCGAAAGTTGAAATAGCACCGATTTATGATGAAATTCCACTCACAGGAAGCGTAACTGCTCGTCGAATCGCCAGAATCTCTCCAAGAGTCGAGGGTTTTTTGTCGCAAATGCTAGCTGATGAGGGCGATGAGGTTGAAACTGGTAAAACTCTTGCGCAGCTTGATTCAGTACTGGCAGAAATCGGACTAAGTACAGTTCAGGCCCGTGTTGCGGAAGCGCTGGCAGAACTGGACGAAGCTAGACGTCAGCGCGATGAAGCAAAAGAATTGCTACATAAAAAACATATTTCACCGACCAGTTTCGAAGCCCGGCAGGCTGAAGTCAGCATTAAGTCGGCGGTGTTGTCCCGACTCCGTTCCGAGCTTGAGCAGCAGAGGGAAATATTTGACAGGCACCTTGTGAGCGCCCCTTTCAGCGGAGTAATAAGCAAGAAAGAGGTTGAAATAGGTCAGTGGGTTGAAACCAGTACAACCTTGTTTGAACTGATTGAAATCAGCGTATTGCGAATCGATGTACCTGTCCCGCAAGTTTATTTTGATGAGATTGAAGTCGGCACCGCTGTCAGTATTAAGTTTGACGCCTTCCCTGAACATGCCTATGACGCGAATGTATCTATAAAAATTCCGTCAGCAAGCGCTTCAACACGAACTTTCCCGGTTAGAATCGAGATGCAGAATCCCGGCTCGGCTATTGCTCCCGGTATGTCTGCCCGCGTCCGTTTTCGTCTGGAAAGTTCCGGACAGGCAAAACTGGTTGAACGGGATGCACTCATTAGAAAACCCGACGGCGGTGTGTCATTGTGGAAAATAACAGAGGTAAACGGAATTACCCGGGCGAAATCTATCGAGATTAAAGCCGGGCGCACGCTGCGTGATAAAGTTGAGGTTATTTCAAATGAACTGCAAATAGATGACATTATTGTAATACGAGGCAATGAAATTCTTCAGGAAGGACAGAAAGTCAGAATTGTCAGAGCAGACAATCTTAAGCCCTAGCTTAAGGGATCCTGAATGTTCAAATTCGCAATAGAAAAACCGGTAATTCTGACAGTTATCATTCTGATAGTGTGTTTATTCGGCGTGTTGTCCATATTCCGGGTGCCGATTCAAATGATTCCGGATCTGGATGTGAGGGCGATCAGTGTCAATACAAGTTGGCCCGGGGCAACACCACAGGATGTCGAAAAAGAAATAATTATCGAGCAGGAGGAATACCTGCGCCGGATTCCTTCACTGGAGCGGATGATTTCGCATGCGAGTACTGGCAACGCCGAGATTGAACTTGAATTTCCAAGCGGCACAGACATCAACGAGGTTTTGATTCGAGTAAACAACGCACTTTCACAAGTACCTGGTTATCCGGAAAACGTGGATGAACCACGAATCATCACAAGTTCATATTCAAATAATCCTTTTCTGTTTTTTCGTGTAACGGCTTTACCGGGTAACCCGGAAAACGTGAGAATTCTGCAGACACGGGATTTTCTCGAAGACCATGTGCGTACCCAGATGGAACGTGTGGCCGGTGTGTCTGAAGTGCAGCTCTGGGGAGGGGCGGAACGGCAAGTAAAAATTTATGTCGATCCAATCAAACTGGCGGAGCGTGAACTGCGTCTTATCGACGTTCGTAACGCGATCAGAGCTCGCAATAAAGATGTCTCAGGCGGCGATCTGGACAGCGGTAAAAGACGTTATCTGCTGCGCACAGTCGGACGCTTCAGTACTGTCGAGGAAATAGAAAAATTGGCGATCGGGCGACGTGGCGATGCGTTTATTCGTTTGAGCGATGTGGGCTATGCCGAACTGTCAAATTTCGAATTGCGGTCCTATTCTTACTCGAACGGTGAGCCGAGTATCACTATGGGTGTGCGGCGACAAGTTGGTTCCAATGTTGTTGAAGTTATGGATGCCATGCTTGAAAAGGTTGACGTACTGAATGAGGATTTGTTGAAACGACATGGTCTGGTGATGGCCCTGACTAGCGACGACGTACAGTACGTCAGAGACTCAGTGAGCAATGTCCGTCGAAACCTGATTCTCGGTGGCTTACTGGCTACTCTGGTTCTGTTTTTGTTTCTTCGCTCTTTTTCAGCCACGTTTACCGGAGCAATAGGCATTCCGATATGTACTATCGCGGCTTTTCTTGGCTTGCTAATAAGTGCCCGTACTATAAATGTTATTTCTCTGGCTGGTATTGCCTTCGCCATAGGTATGACTCTCGATAACAGTATTGTGGTTCTGGAAAATATTTATCGTCATCTTAATGAGGGGAAAAACCGGGTTCAGGCGGCACTTGATGGAGTACGAGAGGTATGGCCGGCTGTACTTGCCTCAACCTTGACTACTGTATTTGTATTCGCACCTGTAATATTTATTAAGGAAGAAGTCGGGCAACTTTACTCGGATATCGCCGTAGCTGTTTCTGCAGCAATTCTAATGTCGATGCTCGTGGCCGTCACACTTATCCCGGCTGCTTGCAGCCGCTTTCTACAGCCTGCCAACGAAACCAGGATGGGATCAGACAGACTAAAACGATTCGGTATTGCTTTCAGTCAAGTTGTGATTCGATTTGTCAGCTGGTGTACCTCAAAAACAGAAAGAAGCCTTGCTTTGATTGTGATCATGTTGACACTGGTTGCTATGGTAATTGTGTACCTGACTCCTCGAGCCGAATATCTCCCTGAGGGCGAAGAACAAAAGATATTTGCTTTTATATTCGCACCACCGGGATACAACATTGACGAAATGCATGCTATTCAGAAGAATCTGAATGAGTATTTTGTGCCTTATGTCGGTGACGAGCCCGCCAGGTTTGACAGAGGTGAAAGTGAGGTTCCCGCCCTGCGTTATTTTATTGGTTATGCTAGTGCCGGTCGCGTCATGATGATACCGGAAGCAATCTCACGTTCACAAATAGAAGAACTGAAAGAAGTGGTCAATAAAAAAATACAGGACTTTCCCGGCGTAATTGCCTTTGCATCACGGGGGTCTATTTTTTCCAGTAATACCGGTGGCTCGCGCAGTATCAATCTGGAGCTTTCAGGAACCGATCTGGTTTCGCTTTTCGATGCGGGTTTTAAAGCTTTTATAAAGTCCCGGCAAATATTCGAGAATCCCCAGGTGCGTCCACAACCATCGAGCCTTTCTCTGGGACAACCTTTGCTGGAGATAAGACCGGATTGGGAACGTGCACAGGAACTGGCAATAGATACTGAAGATCTTGGCTATACAGTCTGGGCATATTCCGACGGAGCTTACGTTGATGAGTTTTTTCTCGGCGACGACAAAATCGACATGTTTCTGTTCTCAACTCAGGGTGCAATTGAACGACCTCAGGATTTGGACAAAATAATGTTGTACTCATCAGAAGGGGGAATAGTTCCTTTATCATCGATCGCCAGCGTTAAAGAAACAGTTAACACCGAAACTATCAGAAGAGTGGACGGAGCACGCACCATTACGCTCGGTATTGTACCGCCCAGAAATGTTCCCCTCGAAACCGGAGTTGAGATGGTCAGGCGTGATCTAATTGACAGTATGAGGGCCAGCGGTGAAGTCAGTAATGACATACACATGCAGATAACCGGTGCCAGCGACGATCTTAAAGCAACGCGTTCGGCACTCGCAGGTAATTTTATGATTGCGATCATTATTTCCTATCTTCTGATGGTGGCCATATTCTCGCACTGGGGTTATCCCTTGTTAATTGTCACCACCGTACCAGTGGGAATCGCCGGTAGTATTTTCGGTCTCTGGCTAATGAACAGCATTGGCGCGCATCTGGATTTGTTAGGGCTGGAAAACATTCTGCAACCATTTGACGTAATTACCATGCTTGGTTTTCTGATATTAATTGGTACCGTTGTAAATAATCCGATACTTCTTGTTGATCGCACTATTAGAAATATCGATAACAGAAAAATGGGAGTAAACGCAGCAATACTTGAGAGCACGAAAGCCAGGTTGAGGCCGATAATGATGTCAAGTATTACTACTGTTTGTGGCTTGTCACCTCTTGTTTTTACACCGGGTGCAGGCACTGAGCTCTATCGGGGACTGGGTGCGATAGTGCTGTTTGGTTTGCTATTTTCGACAGTAGTGACATTGACTTTTATTCCGGCAGTATTATCTCTGGTGTTGCAGTTCCGTCAAAAACTGCTCGCCTGATTATTTTACAAATATCGAATGACTCTACTGAAAGAGCCACCACTGTCTCTCTATGTCCATTTACCATGGTGTGTAAAAAAATGTCCGTATTGTGATTTTAACTCACATGAATTCAAAAAAGGCGAACTAAAAGACAAGGAATATGTAGACGCTTTGATTAAGGATTTGCGCTTCGAATCTCCGCATCTGGAAAAACGAAAGTTGAGTAGTATATTTTTCGGTGGAGGCACGCCAAGTTTATTTTCGCCAGAGGTTCTGCATAGTTTTTTGTCAGAGTGTCGTAAAGAACTGAATTTCGCAGAAGATATAGAGATTTCGCTTGAAGCCAATCCGGGAGCGGTCGATGCGACGTTTTTTCAGGCGTATCGTGAACTGGGTGTCAATCGCTTATCGATAGGCGTACAGAGTTTTGATGATACCAGTCTGAGTGAGCTTGGACGTATTCACAACGCAGAGGATGCGCTTAATGCCATTGAAACTGCACACTCTGCTGAATTCGATAATATAAATATTGATATTATGTTCGGGCTTTCTGGACAATCTCCAGCTGCCAGCCTGAGCGATTTGAAAATGGCTATTGTGCAGAAACCTGAGCACCTTTCCTGGTATCAGCTCAACATTGAAGCAAACACTTATTTTTATTCTCATCCGCCGGATCTGCCATCGGAAGACGAGATATGGGAGATGCAAAACGCAGGACGAGAGCTGCTGGAGGCTGCAGGTTATCATCAATATGAAATTTCGGCCTATGCCAGAGACGGACGAGAAAGCCGTCACAACCTTAATTACTGGAGATTCGGAGATTACCTTGGCCTCGGTGCAGGTGCCCACGGAAAACTTACGAATAAAGATAGGCACATTATCACCCGTTACGCGAAGCACCGTATTCCGGATGCCTATATCAGCCGTGCGGGCAATGAGTCAGTTTTAGCAGAAAGCAGGATTGTTGAACGGAAGGAGTTGATTTTTGAATTTATGCTAAACGCCCTTAGACTCTGTGAAGGTTTTTCAGAATCACTTTTTTCAGCGCGAACTGGATTGCAGTTATGTAATATCGAAACAGCGCTATTGAGGGCGCGCGAAGAAGATTTAATAATCGATGATAATGAGCAAATACGACCTACAGAAAAAGGTCAGAACTATCTGAATGATTTGTTACAAATATTTATGCCGGAATAGAGTTCAGGCAGTCGAGTTGTTTGTTTTTATAAACTAAGGTTCATAATTACAGCCATCTATCCTATAGTGAGTTCAACGATGAAAACAAGGTGACTATTAGTAGTCTCTGTCAACCATATGGTAATGAATGCGTTCTAATTAAATAAGATGCCTGAACACAGAAATTCTCTTCAGCCCGGATATCAACTGCACTGGTACGTCATTAAACGTATTCTTGGTCAGGGTGGCTTTGGTATTACCTATCTGGCCGAAGATACGAATCTGGATCAGGAAGTCGCGATCAAGGAATACTTGCCGGTCGATCTGGCCGTACGTGAACGCGATGATTCCATACATCCGGTTTCCGGAGAGCATGGTGAACAATTCAGCTGGGGGCTTGATCGCTTTATGAGCGAGGCCAGGACTCTGGCGCAATTTAAACATCCTAATATCGTCAGGGTACTGACCGTCTTTCCGGAAAATAATACGGCTTATATGGTGATGGAATATGAACAGGGAAAGGCCATGCATGAGCTTCTTAAAGAGAAGAAAACGCTGCCTGAAGATGAGCTGAAGTCGATATATTTGCCGATATTGGACGGACTCGAAAAAGTACATGAGACCGGATTTTATACACCGTGACATAAAACCTCCCAATATTTTTATTCGGGCAGATGGCACACCGGTCTTACTTGATTTCGGATCCGCCCGGCAATCTCTGGGTGAACTTACTCGAACCCTGACAAGTATGGTTTCACCAGGTTTCGCGCCATTTGAGCAATACATTAGTAAAAGCGACAAACAGGGGCCATGGACCGACATTTATGGTCTTGGAGCAACCTTGTATCGCTCCGTCATAGGTCGATCGCCAGCCGAGGCGATGGATCGCAGTGAAGCTTTGTTACATACCAACCGTGATTCATTTGTTGGTGCAGAGGAAATTAATCCGGAAGGCTATTCAGCAGGCTTTCTAAAAGCCATTGATCATGCTCTGGCATTTAAAGGGGAGGACAGACCGCAAAGTATTGGCGAATGGCGGGCTGAGTTGTCGGAGGAGTTTATTGAAAATGACTCATCTTCTGCTAATACTGATACCAGACCGCCTAATGCAACTGTTCCTGAAAAAATCACAATCAATGCTGATTCGAAAAACGGCGAAGACGATACAATCCTTGTTAGCAAGCCTGAACGTCAGTCATGGTATCGAAAACCCCTGAAATTAATTGCGGTTGGGTTTGGAATCGTTTTGTTGCTGGCAATTATTGATGATAATAAAAAAGAAAATTCAGATTCGAAGCTTGAACGGGATAATGTTGTTGCAAAACCGGCGGAAGGTTTCTCTGATAAAATCCTGCAGCCTGAGCTAACAGATTCTGTGCCTGTCATAGATAAGATAACAGATGAGCCAGTTGGGGTTGAGGTAGCAGGAATCGATAGCGTATTTGAGGAACGCGATCGGAAAAAACTGGAGCGTCTGAAAAAAGTTCTGGCACAAAGTTCTGACAATGATAAAGCGCGACGGGAAGTCCGGAAAGTATTTGCCAAATATGAAGAGAAGGTGCGGGAGGCGTTTCAAGAGGAAAGGTATAATGTCGCCGCTTCTTATGTAGAAGAGATGCTGGCGCTTGCTCCAGAGAATAAAAAACTGCTTGATTTACAAAAAACACTTAAAGCGAAAAGGGCTAAAAAATAATAATTCAGCTTACCGTTGAATTGCGAAGAAAAAATCATGACAGTCTCTATCGAAAACACTATAAAATCACGCCGTACAATTCACCAATTCAAACATACTGAAATCCCTCCTCTTGAATTGCTTGAGCGGGCTATCGATAGCTGCATCTGGGCACCAAATCATCATCTTACTCAGCCCTGGCGATTTCACCTGATCGGTCCCCAGACTGCCGAGCTAATTTGTCTATTGAATGCAGAACTGGTGCAGTCGAAAAAAGGCGAGAAGGCTGCTGAAATCAAACTACGGCGCTGGCGGGAGATCCCTGGCTGGTTGCTGATGAGTCGGGAGCGAGTAGACGATAATCTGCGTGATCAGGAAGACTATGCCGCCTGCTGCTGTGCTGCCCAGAATCTGTCACTGCTACTATGGGAGCAGTCGATTGGAATGAAATGGACAACAGGAGAGATTACTCGCAATGGACGGTTTTTTGACATAGTCGGCCTGAATTTCGCCACTGAAAGCGTCGTCGGTTTATTCTGGTACGGATATCCTGCAGATATTCCTCAGGCGACCCGAATAGCAGCTAGTAAGCATATTAAAAGCCTGCCTTAAGCTGTCGTTGGCTCTACGGACGGTGTCGAAACAGTTAAGGTCATTTTCTTTGATTAAAATTCTGAACAAATCCGTGTCTGGCACGGCTGTTGCCTGTATAATCCCCGACTATATTGATGCAACACAAGTTTTTGGCGAATTGAACTCGCCTTAGCCGCTGTCAGTGGTATTCTGCCAGCGATAATTAATAGTATTAGGGCAATGCTGGAAAATTACTTACCAATTTTAATATTTCTCTTTCTTGGCCTTGGTCTGGGTGTAGTGATGTTTGTGCTCGGTTACTTCCTCGGTCCTAACCGTCCTGATTCTGAGAAGACTTCGGCTTATGAATGTGGTTTTGAAGCCTTTGAAGATGCCCGCATGAAATTTGATGTCCGCTATTATCTGGTGGCGATAATGTTCATCATATTTGATCTTGAAATCGCCTTTCTATTTCCCTGGGCCGTGGCGCTTGAGGAAATAGGGATGGTCGGGTTCTGGGCAATGATGATATTTTTGGCGGTGCTTGTAGTCGGTTTTATATATGAATGGAGACGAGGTGCCCTGGAATGGGAGTAGACGAGAAAATTGACGATCGCAATTTTGCGGTTACTACAGTAGATAATCTGGTTAACTGGGCAAGAACCGGCTCAATGTGGCCAATGACTTTCGGCCTGGCCTGTTGTGCTGTTGAAATGATGCATGCTGGTGCTGCACGTTACGATTTGGATCGATTCGGAGTTATTTTTCGCCCAAGCCCAAGACAGTCTGACGTGATGATTGTAGCAGGCACACTGGTTAATAAGATGGCACCAGCCCTACGTAAGGTCTATGACCAGATGTCCGAGCCACGCTGGGTAATATCAATGGGATCCTGCGCCAACGGCGGTGGTTATTACCATTATTCCTATGCAGTAGTGCGTGGTTGTGACCGCATTGTGCCAGTTGATATTTACGTGCCTGGCTGCCCGCCCACTGCGGAAGCCCTGTTATTTGGCATCATTCAGCTGCAAAAGAAAATAAAGCGCACCGGCCAGAACACTTTTTCACGTTAATCAGCCTTCTTTATTCGTATGACCGCCGTAACAGAAAACCTGCTTGATCGACTTCGTCAGAGGTTTGATGGTTATTTAAGTTCGTCAAGAATAGACGTCGGGCAGATTACGCTCGAGTTTAAGGCCGATAAGCTGCTGGAAATATGTCTTGCTCTACGCGACGAAGACGCTTTTCAATTTACTCAACTATCGGATCTTTGTGGGCTCGATTATCTTACCTATGGTCAGGCTGACTGGGAAACTCAGGACACCACCAGTACCGGCTTCAGCAGAGGTGTCAGTGCCAGATCTCAGGTTGAGCAGGAACACAGCGGTCCACGCTATGCCGTGGTCTATCATTTGCTTTCTATCGTCCACAATCAAAGAATTCGTTTGCGCTGTCTAATTGAAGATGAGCCGCTATTAGTCAGTTCCGTTGCCGAAATATGGGCCTCCGCTAATTGGTATGAGCGGGAAGCATTCGATCTATTCGGAATTATGTTTGAAGGACACCCGGATCTGCGTCGTATTCTCACCGATTATGGTTTTATCGGGCATCCCTTTCGTAAAGACTTTCCTCTCGAAGGCAATGTTGAGGTCCGTTATGACGAGGAGAAAGGCAGGGTGGTCTATCAAGCAGTCAGTATTCAAAGCAGAGTGCTGGTGCCGCGTGTAATTAGAAACGACAATCGTTATCAGCAGGATGACGAACAAGCTTCAGAAACCGAGTAAGTAATTAGAGACAGGATTCGATGCCAGAAATCAGAAACATGACAATGAATTTCGGTCCGCAGCATCCGGCGGCGCATGGGGTATTACGCCTGGTTCTGGAAATGGACGGGGAAGTTATTGAACGGGCTGATCCGCACATTGGTTTGTTGCATCGTGGTACTGAGAAACTTGCTGAAAGTAAACCTTATAACCAGAGCATCGGTTACATGGATCGACTCGACTACGTTTCCATGATGTGTAACGAACACGCTTATGTAATGGCTATGGAAAAACTGCTCGGAGTGACGCCACCAGTCAGAGCGCAATATATACGAGTGATGTTTGATGAGATTACCCGGGTTTTGAACCATCTGATGTGGCTGGGCACTCATGGTCTTGATATTGGCGCCATGACCATGTTTCTCTACTGTTTTCGCGAACGCGAAGACCTGATGGATTGCTATGAAGCTGTGTCCGGTACGCGAATGCATGCGACCTATTATCGACCGGGCGGCGTATACAGGGATCTGCCCAGCTCAATGCCGAACTACCAGACCTCAAAATGGCACGATGAAAAACAGGTAGAAGAATCTAACGAAACCCGCGGTGGCAGTTTGCTGGATTTCATTGATGCTTTTACTGCCCGTTTTCCCGGCTGTATAGATGAATATGAAACCTTGCTGACTGATAACCGAATCTGGAAACAGCGGACAGTTGGCATTGGTGTCGTGACACCAGAGCGGGCACTTCAAATTGGTTTTACCGGGCCCATGTTACGTGGCTCCGGAGTCGAATGGGATCTGCGTAAAAAACAGCCTTACGAAGTTTATAGTGAACTGGATTTCGATATACCGGTTGGAGTAAATGGAGATTGTTATGATCGCTATCTTGTTCGCGTTGAAGAAATGCGTCAGTCGAATCGGATTATCAAGCAGTGTGTTGACTGGCTGAAGGCGAACCCCGGTCCGGTTATTCTCGATGATCATAAGCTGGTGCCACCGCGTCGTGAAGAAATGAAGGACGACATGGAATCTCTGATTCATCACTTTAAGCTGTTTACCGAAGGTTTTTGCATACCCGAAGGAGAAATTTACAGCGTGGTTGAACATCCTAAAGGAGAGTTTGGAATCTATCTCGTTTCGGATGGCGCAAATAAGCCATATCGGCTTAAGGTAAGAGCGCCAGGTTTTGCTCATCTGTCGGCAATGAATGAAATGGTGCAGGGTCACATGCTGGCCGATGTTGTTGCGGTGATAGGTACGCAGGATATCGTATTTGGAGAAATCGACCGATGAGATATCTTTTGAATACATCGCTTCGTTTAACAGTCACTATTCGATAGTAAAGTTCTTATGACAAAAAGCACAAAACCTCTTTTATCCGGGCATGCGAGAGAAGAAATTGATCACTGGGTAGCGAAGTATCCGGAAGATCAGAAGCAGTCGGCTGTGCTCGGTGCCTTGCGAGAAGTACAGCATGAAAATGGCGGTTACCTGACCACAGAACTGATGGACGCGGTAGCAGATTATCTTGATATGGCGCCTATCGCTGTTTATGAAGTAGCGTCGTTTTATTCCATGTTTGAAACCAAACCGGTTGGACGGCATAGCATTTCAGTGTGCACGAATATTTCCTGCATGTTACGTGGTAGTGATGACATCGTCAGACACATTGAAAAAAAGCTGGATATTCGTATCGGTGAAACCACAGGTGACAAGCGTTATTATTTAAAAGAAGAAGAAGAGTGTCTCGCCGCCTGTTGTGGCGCGCCAATGATGATGGTTGATCATATTTATTACGAAAATCTGACTCCTGAAAAAGTCGATGACATTCTGGATGGACTTGAATGATGAATGATAGCAAGTTAAATCAAACCTGTTATGCCACGCTGCAGTTCGAACAACCCTGGCAGCTTGAGAACTATTACAAAGTCGGTGGTTATGAAGCCTGGAAAAAGATTATTCGGGAAAAAATCACACCTGCTCAGGTGATTGACGAAATGAAGACATCGGGTTTACGTGGCCGGGGCGGAGCGGGTTTTCCAACAGGTCTTAAATGGAGTTTTATGTCGCCGGATGTTCCGGGACAAAAGTATGTGGTCTGTAATTCTGATGAAAGTGAACCGGGTACTTGTAAAGATCGCGATATTCTTCGTTTTAATCCCCATTCACTGGTAGAAGGTATGGCTATTGCCTGCTACGCAATGGGGGCGACGGTCGGTTATAACTATATTCGCGGCGAATTTATGGATGAGCCTTTTAGTCGTTTTGAAAACGCATTGAAAGAAGCCTATGCAGAAGGCTATCTGGGCAAGGGAGTGATGGGATCTGATGTCGATGTCGATATTTACGCCTCATTAGGTGCCGGTGCTTACATATGTGGAGAGGAAACCGCTTTGCTGGAATCTCTCGAAGGCAAGAAAGGCCAGCCTAGATTCAAACCACCATTTCCGGCAAATTTTGGTCTCTATGGCCGGCCGACGACAATAAATAATACTGAGTCATACGCTTCAGCTCCCAGCATTTTACACAAAGGAGCACAATGGTTTAAAGATATGGGGGTTGAAAATAGCGGAGGGACAAAATGTTTTTCCGTGAGCGGTCACGTCAACAAGCCGGGGAATTTTGAAGTGCCGATGGGCATGCCTTTTAGTGAATTACTTGAACTTGCCGGAGGCATTCGTGATGGTCACCGGCTCAAAGCCGTGATCCCCGGTGGATCGTCTGTGCCGGTATTGCCGGGTGAGCTGATGATGGAAGCCAATATGGATTATGACTCGATTCAAAAAGCAGGCTCCATGCTCGGTTCCGGCGCTGTTGTGGTGATGGATGAGACAACCTGCATGGTGCGCATGTTGCAGCGAATTTCCCGTTTTTACTTTTCAGAATCCTGTGGTCAGTGCACGCCCTGTCGTGAAGGCACCGGCTGGATGTACAGAGTTATAACAAGAATTATGGATGGTAAAGGCACAGCCGAAGACATGGACAGATTGGTTGATGTGGCTAATAAAATTGAAGGAAGAACTATATGCGCATTAGGTGATGCCGCAGCCTGGCCGGTACAAAGTTTTATTAAACATTACCGGCATGAATTTGAATACATGGTAGAGAACAATGGCCGTAGCATTGTAGACAGTCCTGAATATAAAGCAGCGTAGTACGTAAATAAATGAGATGAGTGACGATACACTGACAATTGAAGTAGACGGTAAATCAGTTGAAGCCCGCAAGGGTCAGATGCTGATTGAAGTTACTGATGCTATTGGCACCTATGTGCCCAGATTCTGTTATCACAATAAGTTGTCGGTGGCGGCGAACTGTCGCATGTGCCTCGTCGAAGTAGAGAAAGCACCTAAACCTTTGCCAGCCTGTGCCACTCCGGTTATGGATGGCATGAAAGTGTTTACTCAGTCAAATTACGCAAGAGAAGCACAGAAATCAGTAATGGAGTTTTTACTGATTAATCATCCTCTGGACTGTCCCATCTGCGATCAGGGTGGCGAATGTGAATTGCAGGATCTTGCTATGGGCTATGGCAACGATGTGTCCCGCTATCAGGAAAAGAAGCGTGTTGTAAAAGACAAGAACATCGGCCCACTGGTACAAACAGAAATGACCCGTTGTATTCACTGCACTCGCTGCGTTCGCTTTGGCGAAGAGATTGCCGGTATTCAGGAACTTGGCTCATGCGGTCGTGGCGAAAATATGGAAATCGGCACTTATGTTGAGAAGAGCATGAGTTCGGAAATGTCAGGTAATATTATTGATCTTTGCCCCGTTGGTGCTCTTACGTCCAAGCCATTCCGGTTTTCGGCACGCACCTGGGAAATGAAACAGTTGCCCGGTATTGCTGCCCATGATGCAGTTGGTTCAAATCTCGACTTTCACGTCAGACGTAACGAAGTGAAACGCGTTGCACCTGCGGAGAATGAAGATATCAACGAAGTATGGTTATCAGACAGAGATCGATTCAGTTACGAAGGGCTCTATAGCGAAGAGCGTTTAACGCAGCCGATGCTGAAAACGGATGGTGAGTGGCAGGAAGTAGACTGGGAAACCGCTTTGTATGCTGCAAGAGACAGACTTAAGTCCGCCATTGACAATAAGGGTGCAGCGCAGACAGGAACTTTACTATCAGCAAATTCAAGCACTGAAGAAATATATCTGTTGCAAAAATTGCTGCGTGAATCCGCCTGTCAAAATATCGATCATAGACTGGGTCAAATCGATTTTTCTGAGCAGGACAGGGCGCCGGTTTTTCCTGGCTTAGGGCAATCAATTGCAGACCTCGAAAATCTGGATGCGGCATTAATCATAGGAGGCAACCTGCGCAAGGAACAACCTATTCTAAATCATCGTCTGCGCAAAGCCAGTCTCAACGGCGCCGCTGTAATGCAGTTAAATAGTGTTGCTTACGAATTCAATTATGCACTGGATAAAGAAATAATTGTTTCCAGTCTGGATCTGGCCAGAAACCTTGCCGGCGTCTTGAAGGTGATTGGAGAGGCAGCTGATTTTAGTACTGAACTCAAAGATTTTCTCGCCAATGTCGAGCTTAACGAAGATCATCGGCATGTTGCAGCCAGACTGAAAGAGGCGGATTCTGCCTCAATTTTACTTGGCACACTCTGTGAGAGTTACGAAGACTATTACACAATATATGCGCTGGCGGAATTGCTTGCAGAACACACAGGTGCATGTCTGTCTGCTGCCGGCAGCAGTGCGAACGCTGCCGGGGCCTGGCTGGCAGGTGGTGTGCCGCATCGCGGGCCGGGTGGAGCTGAAATAGCCGACTCTGGTAAACACGCAGCTGAAATGATCAATGAAGGTCTTGCCTGTTATCTGCTTTATCAAACCGAACCGGAACTCGACTGTCGTGACAGCACGGCAGCATTAAAGGCGCTTAATGCTGCAGAAAGCGTCATTGTCTGTAGCTCATTTCAGTCACAAAGTATGCTGGAATACGCTGATGTCCTGTTACCGATAGCGCTTTTCGCCGAAAACGAAGGTAGCTACGTTAATGCGGAGGGTAAGCAACAAAATTTCAAGCCTGCCGTCACTCCTGCAGGTGAAGCGCGCCCGGGTTGGAAAGTACTGCGAGTACTGGCAAATATGCTCGGGCTGGATGGCTTTCAATATGAAAACATTGACCAGCTTAGAGCTGAGGCACTGACAACAATCGGTGACATTAAAAAAGGCAAGAGCATGGTGCCCTTGCTTTCTGCGCCCTTGAATCAGACAAATGTTGGAATTCAACGTATCAGCGATACGCCCATGAATTCATCCGATAGTCTTGTACGTCATGCGAAATCCTTACAGGAAACGACAGATGTAGGTGATGGTGCTGTCCATATCAATAGTAAGCTGGCTGAGCAACTTGGTTTACTCGAATCTGAAAAGGTACGTGCCGAGCAGAACGAGAATAGTCTGACGCTGCCGCTTGTTCTGGACGACAAAGTGGCTGATGGTTGCGCCTTGATTCACGCCAGACAAACCGAAACGGCAGCGCTGGGTGCCTGGTTTTCTGATATAAAACTAGGGAAGACCTGATTTTGATTGAATCGATTTACGAGATGATCAGAAGCTATTTGTTGCAACCTGCGGCACATTTCCTGGTGCCCGCAACATTCGAGTCAGAGGCGCTCTACACACTTGAAGTGCTGGTTAAGATTGCCGCTATTTTAATACCAGTGCTGGTTGTTGTGGCCTATATTACCTATGCAGAGCGTAAGGTTATTGGTTTTATTCAGGGCAGAATCGGTCCCAACAGAGTGGGTTTTTTCGGCTTCAGTCTATGGGGGCTGGGACAACCGATAGCGGATGCGGTAAAACTCATTTTTAAGGAAATTATTGTGCCTTCCGGGGCGAACAAGTTTCTGTTTGTCATTGCACCAATTTTGTCACTGGCGCCTTCACTCGCCGCATGGGCGGTGATACCGTTTTCTGAGAATCTGGTGCTTGCTGATATCAACGCTGGTTTGTTATATATCCTCGCACTGACTTCACTGGCGGTTTACGGGGTAATCATTGCTGGTTGGGCATCCAATTCGAAGTACGCCTTCCTTGGAGCGATGCGTTCTGCAGCTCAAATCGTAGCGTATGAGATTGCTATGGGCTTTGCTCTTGTCGGTGTGTTGATAGCCGCCGGCAGTTTAAATCTGGGTAATATAGTCATGGCACAGGATGGCAGTATTTTTCACTGGTTCTGGTTACCGCTGTTTCCACTGTTTCTGGTGTATTTTATCTCGGGTGTGGCGGAGACCAATCGGGCACCTTTTGATGTAGCGGAAGGTGAATCCGAAATCGTTGCCGGATTCCATGTTGAATATGGCGGTATGGCCTTTTCGATTTTCTTCATGGCTGAATATGCCAATATGATTATGATCGCCGTATTAACGTCGATTATGTTTTGTGGAGGCTGGCTGTCACCGTTTCAGGGGATTCCGCTTATCGGTGAACCGAGCTTATTCTGGCTTTTGCTTAAAATATCGTTTTTCATGTTTTTGTTTCTCTGGTTCAGGGCAACCTTTCCCCGTTATCGCTACGATCAGATAATGCGTCTGGGCTGGAAAGTATTCATACCTATAACTATCGTCTGGCTGGTTGTCGCAGCGGTACTTGTGGTTGCTGATGTACCACCCTGGTTTAACTAAGAAGAGATAAGGGCATTACAGAGTAGAGTTATGATTGAAACCACGAAACAATACTTGCAAAGTCTCATGTTATGGGAATTGTTAAAAGGACTGCAATTGACCGGACGCTACCTTTTTAAGCGCAAAATTACGGTGCAATATCCTGAAGAGAAGACGCCACAATCTGCTCGTTTCAGGGGCCTGCATGCTTTGCGTCGTTATCCGAATGGAGAAGAAAGGTGTATCGCCTGCAAACTCTGCGAGGCGGTTTGTCCCGCGCTGGCAATCACAATTGACTCTGAGCAAAGAGAGGACGGTACGCGCAGGACGACACGTTACGACATAGATTTATCCAAGTGTATTTTTTGTGGTTTCTGCGAAGAATCCTGCCCGGTTGATTCCATAGTTGAAACTCGGATTTTTGAATATCACGGAGAAAAGCGCAGTGACTTGTTGATGGATAAGCAAAGATTGCTTGAAGTTGGTGATATGGCTGAGGCGCAAATAGCAGAAGATCGCGCTAGTGACGCGATGTTCAGATAGTTACTGATGAATGTAAAAAGACCAATTCAATGTTTGAACAAATAGTATTTTACAGTTTCGCGGCAATGCTGGTTTTTTCCGCCAGCATGGTGGTGTCTATGCGCAATCCTGTGCATGCTGCACTGTTTCTGATTCTGGCATTTTTCACCAGCGCGGCATTGTGGCTGCTATTGCAAGCAGAATTTCTGGCTATCGTTCTGGTGCTGGTCTATGTCGGAGCGGTGATGGTGTTGTTTTTGTTCGTTGTTATGATGCTGGATATTAATGTCACAGTAATTAGAGAGGGCTTTGCCCGGCATTTGCCAGTGGGAATAGGTGTTGCAATTATGATGTTGCTCTCAATGGGATTGATAGTTGGTTCCAAACAATTTCAGCTTGTGCAACCGGAAGACCTCAACAAATTCGATCCGCAATTTAGCAACACACAGGAATTAGGTCTAGCCTTATACACGGATTATCTCTATCCCTTTGAAATTGCCGGTGCCATATTACTGGTAGCCATAATCGCTGCAATTTCATTAACCATGCGCAAGCCGCGCACGCACAAAACCCCGAAACCCGAGAAGCAGGTATCTGTCAGGAGTCAGGATCGGGTCCGCATTGTAAAAATGGAGTCTGAGAAATAATGCTGGTTTTATCAGAATTTCTTACGCTTGGCGCCATACTGTTTTGCATCAGTGTTGCAGGTATTTTTATCAATCGGAAAAATGTGATTATTCTGCTTATGTGTATTGAGTTGATGCTACTTTCAGTCAATATGAACTTTATTTCTTTTTCACATTTTCTGGGCGATATTGGTGGTCAGGTATTCGTGTTTTTTATACTGACAGTAGCGGCGGCAGAGGCAGCAATCGGACTTGCGATACTGGTAGTTTTGTTTCGTAGCAGAAACACTATCAATGTCGCCGATCTCGATAGTATGAAGGGATAACTTATGTTCGAGAATATGGAAAAAATTTATCTAGCGATTGTACTCGCTCCCTTACTGGGCTCAGTTATTGCCGGACTGTTTGGCAAACTGATAGGCCGATCCGGAGCCCACTGGGTCACAATTATCGGAGTCGGTATTTCTTCCCTGTTGTCAATGCTGGCCTATAAACACATCGTTTTCGATGGCGGCGAGATGTTCAATCAGACAATTTATACCTGGCTGAGTATTGGCAGTCTTGATATCAACGTCGGTTTTCTGGTCGACAGACTTTCTGTCAGTATGATGGTGGTGGTCACCTTTGTTTCCTGGATGATCCACATCTATACCATCGGCTATATGCACGATGATCCTGGTTATCAGCGGTTTTTCAGTTATATCTCGCTGTTTACCTTTGCCATGCTGATGCTGGTCATGTCGAATAATTTCATGCAGCTGTTTTTCGGCTGGGAAGGTGTTGGTCTGGTTTCCTATCTGCTCATTGGCTTCTGGTACAAAAAGGAAAGCGCAATTTTTGCCAATATGAAGGCTTTTCTGGTAAACCGGGTAGGCGATTTTGGTTTCTTACTTGGTATTGCCGGCGTGCTTCTGTATTTCGGCAGCCTCGACTATATGGAGGTATTTGCTGAGACTGCAGCGGTTGATGGTCTGACGATGGAAATCTTCAGTGGTCACCCATGGTCGGTTATAACGGTTATCTGTATCTGCCTGTTTATTGGTGCGATGGGGAAATCGGCTCAGGTCCCCTTGCATGTCTGGTTACCCGATTCCATGGAAGGTCCCACTCCGATTTCGGCTCTTATACATGCCGCCACTATGGTTACCGCCGGTATTTTTATGGTATCCCGGATGTCACCGCTTTTTGAGTTATCAGAAGTGGCGCTTAGTTTTATTCTCGTTATCGGTTCAATAACCGCTTTATTTATGGGACTACTGGGTCTTGTTCAAAACGACATCAAGCGGGTTATCGCTTATTCAACCCTGTCACAACTTGGTTACATGACAGTTGCGCTTGGTGCTTCGGCCTACGCCGCTGCCATGTTTCATCTTATTACTCATGCTTTTTTCAAAGCTCTGCTGTTTCTGGCGGCCGGCTCGGTGATCATCGGTATGCATCATGAGCAGGATATGCGCAAGATGGGCGGCCTGTATAAATACATGCCGATTACCTGGATTACCTCCTTACTGGGGTCGCTGGCCTTGATCGGTTTTCCCGGTACATCCGGTTTTTATTCTAAAGACGCCATTATTGAGGCCGTACATCACTCTGCATTACCTGGCTCAGGGTTCGCTTATTTTGCCGTTGTCGCCGGAGTATTTATTACCGCTCTTTATTCATTTCGTCTGTTTTTCATGACCTTCCACGGTAAAGAACGAATTGATAAGCACACATGGGAGCATTTACATGAGTCCCCTAAAGTGGTCACTGTGCCACTGGCAGTTCTGGCGATTCCTTCTATCCTTCTCGGAGCTTTTCTGATTGGTCCCATGCTTTTCGGCGGTTATTTTGAAGAGTCAATATTCGTTGCGGCCAAACACGATGTCTTAGCCGAGATTGGAGCAGATTATCATGGTGTCTGGGGCTTTACCTTGCACGCTTTCCAGGCAGCACCTGTCTATCTGGCGCTTGCAGGCGTCGGAGTCGCCTGGCTTTTTTACATAAAATATCCGGCAGTACCTGCGCAAATTGCCGGACGTTTTGGTTTTCTGCATAAACTTTTATTGGAGAAATACTATTTCGACAGCTTCAACCAATCAGTTTTTGCCGGAGGCACGAGAAAAATCGGTAGTTTTTTCTGGCGTATAGGTGATATCCGAATTATTGATGGTTTTTTCGTAAATGGAACCGCCCTGAGCATCCGCTGGTTTTCAGGCATTGTCAGAACAATTCAATCCGGCTACCTGTATGACTATGCCTTTTCCATGATCATCGGCCTGTTAATTTTACTGGCATTGTTTGTCCATCACCTCATTTGATCGAATTATCATGGAAATGAACATACCTCTGCTGAGTTTATTGATCTGGACGCCTGTGCTGGGTGGAATCTGGGTGTTGTATGCGGGTGATAGACAGGAGAACACCGTCAAGTACCTGAGTTTGAGCGTGTCAATTATCACGTTTCTGATGTCTGTCGGTCTATATCTGCAATTTGATTCTACTACTCATGAAATGCAATTCGTTGAAAAAGCTATATGGATAGAATCATTCAACATTAACTATCATCTGGGTGTTGATGGCATTGCCTTACCGCTTATTTTATTGACCACGTTTACTACAATACTGGTTATTCTGGCAGCATGGGAAGTTATTGAGCATCGAATTTCGCAGTACATGGCAGCTTTTCTGGTACTGACGGGTTTGATGAACGGGGTTTTTATGGCGCTGGACGCCATGCTTTTTTACTTTTTCTGGGAAGCCATGCTAATCCCGATGTTTCTGATAATCGGTATCTGGGGCGGTCCGAATCGTGTTTATGCGACGGTAAAGTTCTTTCTTTATACTTTTCTCGGTTCCGTTTTCATGCTGGTCGCACTCCTTTATTTATACTCACAGTCCGGCAGCTTTAATATCATTGATTTGCAAATGCTGCCTATTTCGCTTGATGTACAAAAACTGATATTTATAGCTTTTTTTCTCGCTTTCGCCGTAAAAATCCCTATGTGGCCGGTACATACCTGGCTACCCGATGCTCACGTGGAAGCGCCAACCGGTGGCTCCGTTATTCTTGCTGCGATTATGTTGAAAATGGGTGGCTATGGCTTCATTCGATTTAGTTTACCCATAGCACCAGATGCCAGTGCCGCGCTGGATGAGTTCATGATCGTACTTTCCCTGATAGCGATTGTTTATATTGGTTTCGTCGCGCTGGCTCAGCAGGACATGAAAAAGCTCATCGCCTATTCTTCCATATCGCATATGGGTTTCGTCACTCTGGGTTTTTTTATCGGATTCAAAATCGTAGCAAATACGGATTCTGCAGATGGCGCGGTTATGGGTATAGAAGGAGCCATGATGCAGATGATATCGCATGGTTTCATTTCCGGCGCTTTGTTCTTATGCGTAGGTGTTCTCTATGATCGAATGCACAGTCGGCAAATTAACGATTATGGTGGGGTGGTAAATACCATGCCGGTTTTTGCCGCTTTTATGATGCTTTTTGCGATGGCTAACTCGGGTCTGCCGGGAACAAGCGGTTTTGTCGGTGAGTTCTTAGTCATTCTCAGCAGTTTTCAAGCCAGCTTCTGGATCGCCTTTCTGGCAGCACTGACCCTGATCCTTGGCGCGGCTTATACTCTGTGGATGTACAAACGCGTCATGTTTGGGGATATCGCTAACGAAAATGTCGCCGAGCTCAAAGATATCAATTCACGCGAAACACTCATTCTGTCTTTACTGGCGATCGTTGTGCTCGTATTCGGAGTCTGGCCTGCACCAATATTCGAAATAATGCATGCGACTATTGAACACCTGTTTAATCATATTATTCATCCCAAATTAGGATAGTTATGACTGCAGAACTTATTTATGTAATACCTGAAATAGCCTTGCTAACGCTGGCCAGCATCATTCTGGTGGTTGATACCTTTGGTTCACCTGATGATCGTTCGTTTACAGTTACTCTCTCGCAAAGCTCACTGCTGGTAGTAATTGGTCTTCTAATCTATCTGATGCCTGACAGTACAAACTATGCGCTGGGAATGAGTTTTGTCAGTGATCAAATGGGCGCATATTTAAAGATTTTTATCTGTATCTTCACTCTTGTTGTTTTCTTTTATTCTTTTGAATACCTGAAAGAGCATGAACTGGTCAAAGGTGAATATTTCGTGCTGGGCTTGTTTGCCGTACTGGGCATGATGGTTATGGTATCGGCATACAGTCTGCTAACAATTTATCTCGGCCTGGAGCTATTGTCCCTGTCGCTATACGCGATGGTGGCTATGAATCGTGATTCACAGCAATCTGCCGAAGCGGCAATGAAGTACTTTGTTCTTGGTGCCCTGGCTTCAGGTATGCTGCTCTATGGAATTTCAATGTTGTACGGAATTTCCGGTGCTATAGATTTGGGTTCACTTTCCGCCTATATCGCGCAACAGGAAAATACCGGTTTGCTGCTGGCCTTTGGACTCGTGTTTGTTGTTGTTGGGATTGCCTTCAAGTTAGGCGCCGTTCCATTTCACATGTGGGTACCCGATGTCTATCAGGGTTCGCCAACTTCAGTCACCTTGTTTATCAGCAGCGCACCCAAAATAGCTGCATTCGCCATGGCTATCCGCTTACTGGTGGACGGAATGGCGGGACTAGTGAATGACTGGCAGGGCATGTTAATGATTCTTTCAGTTTTGTCTATGGCGGCTGGAAATATTATTGCCATATCACAAACCAATATTAAACGCATGCTGGCGTATTCGACTATTGCGCACATCGGTTTTCTGCTTTTAGGAATCGCTTCCGGTTCTTATTCCGGCTACGCAGGCTCAATGTTTTATGTCATCTGCTATGCGCTGATGAGCATGGGAGCCTTTGGTATGATTATTCTGCTGGGACGTAAAGGTTATGAGGCAGATACGCTGGATGATTTCAAAGGTCTGGCCACACGCAGCCCCTGGTTCGCATTTATGATGCTGATTCTGATGTTTTCCATGGCCGGTGTACCGCCCTTAGTTGGCTTCTGGGCCAAATGGTTCGTGATAAAGGAAGTAGTTGCCATGGGACATATCTGGCTGGCTGCGGTAGCCGTATTGTTTTCCGTTATCGGGGCTTACTATTACCTGAGACTTGTCAAACTAATGTATTTTGACAAGCCCGATCAGATGACTGCCCTGAAAGCCAGCAAAGGAATGCGATTTGTCTTAAGTATTAACGGGCTGGCATTATTAATACTCGGTTTTATACCAGGCGCTTTGATGACACTGTGCTTGAGCGCTTTTTCTGTTTAGTAGGCTTTAGACATGGCCATCAATAGCTGCAGCGATAAGCTGTCCCATCTCCAGTTTTTTGTTTTTACTTACGACCTCGTCCCAGCAGATTTTGTTTTTCTCAAACAGTAGAATTACAGTGGATCCCATATTAAAACGCCCGAGCTCTTCACCTTTTTCGTAGTTCAGTTTTATCGAACCCGGGTCCTCATACACCCAGTTTTGAATTTCTCTATTTAACGAAGGACTAATTTCACCATGCCAGACGGTTTCCATTCCGCCTACAAAAATAGCACCGACAAGGATGCACGCCATCGAACCGAATTCTGTATCAAACAGGCATATAACACGTTCGTTTCGGGCAAACAGTTGATCAACCGATTTACTTGTTGATTCATTGACTGAAAACAAATCTCCTGGCACGTAAGTCATTTTACGTAATGTCGCATCAACGGGGAGATGAATTCGATGATAATCTCTGGGAGAAAGATAAATAGTAGCAAAGCTGCCGGCTGAAAAACTTCTTATTGTAGCGCGATCGTTTGCAAGCAAAGCGTCCAGACTAAATAGCTTACCTTTAGCCTGAACCAGATGATCGTCCACGATCATACCGAACTGCGATACGCTACCGTCAACAGGGCTGACGACACCACCTTGCGTCTGATCCACGGGTCGCGATGAGGGCTGTAGCGCACGAGTGAAAAACTCATTAAAGCTATGATAAGAGCCCGTCTCTCGTTTTTCGGCAATCGACATATCTACCCGATAATGGCGGACAAACAAACGAATCAGTGTGTTTTTGAAGGGAGTCCAATGCCATCGTGCTGCTCTATACATCCAGGCAGAAAGCAGATGTTGCGGCAGTAAGTATTGTGGTGAACTTTTTATAAAGTCCCAATTCATTACTGCATATTTTCCCGTTTTCTTATTGTTGCACTGACAGAAAACTGAATGTCGTCCTTGAAATGAAAAATCAGATTGATTTTATCACCAGCTCGACCTGGTTTGATCGGGTCAAAAAGCATTAAATGATAATCTCCGGGGCTAAAACGAAATGTTGTGTCCGGAAAAATTGAAATTTGTGAATGAGCCTCCATCGTCATTCTGTGATTAACTATGATACTTCTATGGATTTCTATTCTGGAATAAGCAGGGCTATCGATCTGTTGTAGTACGATTTCATCGCTACCTGAATTGGTAATCGTCAGGTATGCAGCATGTACTCTGGCGACGGGTGGTGCCTCGCTGATCCAGAGATTGCTTATGCTTATATGGTCGGCACTGGCAGCAGGATGAAACCCTGAGAGCAATACCAGAACTGGTAAGATGCGAAGGATGATGGACATTAACTTGTCTGCTGACTAATGAACGCCCTGATTTCAGAGAACTGCTCAATGATTTCTTCGGCTGTATGAGGTGCGGACATGATTGTGATGACCCGGCCTTCGGGATCGACAAGAAAAACGGAAGCTGAGTGACCTACCAGATAGTCTCCTTCAGGGGATGCCTCCTCGTGATAGTAAGCAATACCCATTTGTTTAGTCAGAGTTGAAATTTGTTCGAGACTTCCGCCAAGACCGATAAAATTATTATTGAAGTAGGCCACATAGTCTTTTAGCTGTTGACTGGAATCGCGCTCAGGATCAACTGATACAAAAATCATTTGCACATCATTACTACGTTTTTGCTCCTGCAATTTCTGGTAGACGTCTTTAAATACGGCCAAAGTGATTGGACAGATGTCCGGGCAATTGGTATACCCGAAAAAAAGAAAGGACCACTTCCCGCGTAAATCACTCAATTTAAATTCTTGCTCGTTTTGATCCGTGGTGGAAAAATCCTGCAGAATTTTCGGGTTGGGCCAGAGCATGCCCTGAATTTGCGGAGCCAGAACCGGCTGTTTCTGACGGGCACTGAATACTCCGATGCCAGCACCAAATGCAACCAGGGTAATTATTATGGTAAGTGTTCGAATAGTACTGTTTCCTGTCATGATGCGGATTATATGTTAAATAGTGCTGTGACACAGGTCTACAGACTGTTTTTCTTCCGTCATGGATATTTTTGCTGGAATTCCTGATGAAAAACTAAAGAAAGCGACACAACGACCGTTAACAGGATCTGATACAAGGATTTCTCGCTGGCTCTTATGTTGATTTTTGATCTGTAAACTTAATTGCTGTGGCATAATCTTCACAGATTTTCCCTGCGACTCGAATTCGATAAGGAATAAAAATGCATTATCTTGATATCAGGAAGCTTCTTGTTGTTCTTGTCATGATGAGCTTATCTGCCATTCCAGGCTTTGTTTGTGCGGCAGATACCGGCAATATTCAGGATTTTACACGCCATTGGGCCGGGTTCCTTTGCCTCGGTATTTTTTTCTTTGCCTATTCTCTGGTAATACTGGAAGAAGTCATTCACCTGCGAAAATCGAAACCGGTAATATTCGCCGCTGGATTGATCTGGATGATTGTTGCTTATGTGTATGCCCAGACGGGTGATACTCATACAGCAGAGGTTGCGGTCCGACATAATCTTCTGGAATTTGCCGAATTATTTCTCTTCCTGCTGGCTGCAATGACCTACATAAATACCATGGAAGATCGAGGCGTATTTGATTTACTTCGTTCATGGTTGGTCTCCAGAGAATTCTCCTTGCGTACAATTTTCTGGTTAACGGGGCTTATAGCCTTTCTTCTCTCGCCAATAGCGGACAATTTAACGACAGCCCTGTTAATGTCGGCGGTTGTTATGGCTGTTGGTGGAAGCAATGTAAAGTTTGTTTCCATCGCCTGCGTTAACATCGTTGTTGCTGCTAATGCCGGTGGTGCCTTCAGCCCCTTCGGTGATATTACAACTCTGATGGTCTGGCAAAAAGGCGGTCTTGTGGAGTTCACCGAATTTTTCAATCTGGTTTTGCCATCTCTGGTCAACTGGCTGATTCCAGCTGGCATAATGTTTTTCTTTATCGAACGCTCAGTGCCTGCCGCTATCGAAGAAGCAGTGGAGCTGAAGGAGGGAGCCTGGATTGTGGTGGGTTTGTTTATTATCACTATCACTCTGGCGGTCACCTTTCATAGTTTTCTTCATCTACCACCTGTAGTGGGAATGATGACTGGACTCGGAATACTAAAACTCTACGCTTATTATCTGCAGATGAAACATCGCATTCCCGTAGATGAGGGAGCGGGTGCTCTCGGGGCGGAACCTCTTGGCGGTCACGGACATGGACATGGCGAAGAGGAAGATAGCGCGGATGGAAAATCTTTCAATAGCTTTAAGAAACTTGCCCGAGCAGAGTGGGATACTCTGATGTTTTTCTATGGGGTCATTTTATGTGTAGGAGGGCTGGGTACTCTGGGCTACCTGAACCTGGTATCGGTGTTTATGTATGAAGATCTTGGTGTGACTCAGGCCAATATTCTGGTCGGATTTCTTTCCGCGCTGATTGACAATATTCCGGTAATGTTCGCAGTGTTGGCGATGCTTCCGGATATGGATCTCGGACAATGGTTACTGGTCACTCTGACTGCCGGTGTCGGCGGTTCCATGTTATCTGTCGGTTCTGCTGCAGGTGTTGCGGTTATGGGACAGGCTCGCGGGGTTTATACCTTTATCGCCCATCTGAAATGGAGCTGGGCAATTATGCTTGGCTACCTTGCCTCAATCTGGGTGCATTTTCTCGTAAACGGCCGTTTTTTCAGCTAGTTAGTATCGCTACGCTTTCATAACAGCCAAGCTCGGGCTTCCGCATAACCTATACCGTTTTTCCTATGGCCTAGATCTCGGAGGCATGAACAGTAAGAATGTCACATTTGGCTCCGTGCAGTAGTTTATTAGCGGTTGCTCCAAGTAAGCGCTTTTGCCCCGAATAACCATGGCTACCTATAACAATCACTTCAGCATCAATTTCTTCCGCCAATTTACGAATTTCTCCAGCTCTGTCACCAACAATAATACGAATTTGATCAGAAGGTATTTTCTCGGCTTCCGCTATTTTTGATAATTGCTCGGTGGCAGATTCCAGTGCTTCTTCCTCAATGGCCAGAAAATTTTTCGAATAGACATTCAGCGCGTAACCTTCAGTAATCGGTTGAACTACGTGTATAAGGTGAAGATTTGAAGCGTTGTTATTCGCGAGCTTTAGTGCGGAGCTCAGGACTTGAGCGTTGTTCTCCGAAAAATCTAGTGCGGCTACAATTTTCTGGTACATAGTAATTTCCTTTTCTGGTTTTGATGCGCATATTATATTAAATATCAGAACAGGAATACCTGATTTGATTGAAATCAATAGTTGTTCCGATAGGAGCATAGTGCTTGTAGAACAGTAAACAGGGGGCTTTAGTAGTAGTGAGCAATGCGGAAACCGGCTCGGAGCAAAGGAGGAAGGGCGGGGACAGCGCAAGCGCCCGCGTAATTCCAATTCTCTTTCTTTGGCCGCTGCTAAAATTCGTGGGTATAGCTCTAAGCCATGGTTGCGCTCAGTCCCATCTTGTCCAGCAATTCAGCGACTTTACTATACCCTATTGCCAGATTGAGTTAAAATGCGCTCAAATACGCTCGGGCTGATTTGATCGATGAAGCATTTCGACCAGGTCCGGGCATTTTATGTTCAGGGATACCTGAAACCAGAATAAGCAATGAATTTTAATTCGTAAGCCCAAAAAATAAATAATGTAGCGCATGTATGCGCTCGGATAACTGACCACATAAGGAATCAATCGATGTCAACTGCAACTACTGCAAGCAAACCTGCTGGTTCTTTTATGGAGATGTTTCTTGGCCCAACACCGTTGTGGTACAAGAAGGCGGTAATCGCCGCTCTCGTAATAAATGTCCCCCTGTATTTTGCTCTTGGGCCACTTGTTACCTCCTGGATAATTCTGTTTGAGTTTATATTCACTCTGGCAATGGCGCTGAAATGTTTCCCACTTCAACCCGGGGGTCTACTTGGATTGCAGGTACTGGTGCTGGGCCTGACAGATTCGCACCATGTTTATGAAGAAGTGGTGCATGGTCTGCCGGTGATTCTGCTGGTCGTCTTTATGGTAGCCGCTGTGTATTTTCTCAGGGAAATGCTTTTTAAATTTATGAACAAGGTGTTGTTGGGTATTAAGTCCCGGGTTGCCATGAACGTTGTTACAGTGGTGGTTGTCGCCGTACTTTCAGCTTTTCTCGATGCGCTTACCATTCTGGCAGTACTCATCGCCCTGGCTACGACCTTCTATACAGTGTACGAAAAGGTAATCACCAAAATGGGACATGAACCTGGGTTGCCTTCCAGCGATGACCATATTGAAGAAGAACATTTAGCCGATCTGGAAGATTTTCGTGGTTTTCTGCGTGGCTTGTTAATGCATGGTGCAGTGGCCACTGCGATCGGAGGCGTATGTACTTTGGTGGGTGAGCCCGAGAATATCGTTATTGGCTATCATGCCGGTTGGGACTTCGTTACTTTTGCGATGAAAGTCGCTCCAGCCACCATACCAACACTACTGGCTGGTTTCCTGATGTGTTATCTATTAGAAAAAATTCGACCGTTTGGAAAATTCTTTGGCTACGGTGCGGAGCTTCCTGATGCGGTTCGTGAAGTTCTCGCTGAAGAAGATAGACGAATTCAGGAATCTGAAACTGATGCTGATCGATTGATGATCAAAATTCAAATCTTTGTTTCGGTTCTGATGGTAGTGGCGCTCTCGCTGCACCTCGCCGAAATCGGTTTGATTGGACTTGGCGTCATCGTGCTAGCTTCTTCCCTGTTAGGTGAAACCGATGAGCACAAAATTGGAACGGCCTTCGTTGAGGGTTTACCATTCGCCTCACTGCTTGTCATATTCTATGTAATAGTTGCAATGATAAATGACCAACAGATGTTTACTCCTGTCATGGAATGGGTCTTGCAGATGGACGGTGGAATGCAGGTCTTTATGGTATTTCTCACTAATGGCTTGTTGTCAGCTATCAGTGATAACGTCTTCGTTGCGACCATCTATATGGATCAAATATCACCTTTACTTGAAGCAGGCGTGCTGACCAGAGAACTATATGAAGCGCAAGCAGTCGCGGTAGTAATGGGCACAGGTATCCCTAGCATGTCAACACCAAATGGTCAGGCAGCATTTTTGTTCCTCCTGATGTCATCACTGGCCCCGCGTATTCGCTTAGGGTACGTGACGATGGTGTTTATGGCATTACCGTACTTCATCGTCTGTTCAGCGGTAGCTGGTGTAGTGATGTATAACTGGTTATAAAAAACAATATAGAGTCAGAAACAAAATCAGATATCAGGGATATTAAAAGGGCTAGCGTTTTACTCTGGTCTTTATTGACTTTCGATATCTTTGGCGTATTTTTCCAAGCTTGTAAAAGATTCTACATTGCACGCTCGGTGTGCAGGTTTACTTCTCCATCAAAATCAGTTTCGAGTCTTATCTGAATTGGATGACAGCAGATATGGCAATCTTCAACCAGCTCCGTCAATTGAGCCTCGGCCTCCAGCCAGGTCGAAAATACTTCCCAACACCAGGGGCAGGTAATACCGTATTCGCCAGCTTCGTTACTCAATCGCGAAAATTCGTGTATTGAAGGGGCAGGCCGAGTTTTTGTTCTTTCAGGAAGGCAATAGCGTCCTGTAAATCATCCCGCTTTTTACCGCTTATCCTCACTTGTTCACCCTGAATTGCGGATTGTACTTTTAGTTTCGTGTTTTTAATAAGTTTGACGATCTTACGGCCCAACTCTTTATCGATCCCCTGTCGTACTGTAATGACCTGACGGGTCTCATTGATACTCTCCTGCAAGTCACCATAGTCGAGACAGCTTACGTCAATCCCGCGTTTGGTTAGTTTTGTAAGAAGAATATCCGTCATCTGTTTGATCTGAAAATCTGCGGGTGCAATCAGGGTGAGTTCAGTTTCTTTTGGCTCTACTCGCGAATTGGTGCCCTTGAAATCAAAACGATTGGTGACTTCGCGATTGCACTGGTCTACGGCATTACTTAATTCGTGCATATCAATTTCAGAGACAACGTCAAATGAAGGCATTTATTTGCTCCTTGTATTCAATGCAGGGTCGGAAATTTTTGTTGATGGATAATATTACTTCCATCGGCTGCTTCCAGTCTACTCTCGATTATGTAGTTGCCTCGCAACGTGATAAACCCGGCTAGACGTTCTACTCCGTTTTCAGACACTTCGAAGCAATAGACACGCTGGAGTAAAAGCATTCCGTTTCCGCCTCGTTTAAATGACAGCGAAGATAAGGCAACAGTTTGGTCCAGAAGCTGAAGATTTGCTTCCTGACATAATCGTTTGCAGTGTCTGATTACGAGCTCCCGAATTCGTAGTATTTCAAACCAGATATAAACTACGACAAGCAGTAATAACAATGGCCAGATGGCATTCAGAGAAAAAGTCATTTTATGAGCAAACACTGTTCAAATTCAGGGGTGAAGGATTCTTTGAAACCGGACGCGGTTTTTTCTATAAAAAATACAGCCAGTTTGTTTTTCTGAGCGATCTTGCCGGCAGCCTCTTTGCCCATAACCAGAAAACCGGTGGCCAGAGCATCAGCAATACTGGTTTTTGCGTGCAACACTGTCACGGACGCGAGATTGTGAGTTATGGGGTAGCCGCTAACCGGGTCAATTGTATGTGAGTATCGACGACCATCTCTCTCAAAATAATTTCTATAGTCACCAGAGGTCGCCATCGCGATATTATCAAGTCTGATTATTCGACGCACTGCCTGTTTCTCCGGCTCTGGCTGTTCAATTCCGATTCTCCAGGCAAAGCCAATATTATTAGTACCGCTGGCGCGAATTTCTCCTCCTATTTCCACGAGAAAATTATCAATGCCCAGACTGATTAAATATTCAGCAATTTTATCGACTGCATACCCTTTGGCTATTCCGGATAAATCCAGGTAAATATTGTCCTTGAGTTTTTTCAGTGCAGGTGGCGATTGTTGTATTTGCAGGTGCTCAGAACCACTGTTCGACATTGCCTGTTCGATTTCGTCTTTAGATGGAATAATTTCACTTTTTTGCGGGCCAAAACCCCACAGATTGACCAGAGCACCGACGCTTATATCAAAGTGTCCATCGGTAAGTCTGGAAACGCTCATGGCTTCTTCGCTTATCTGGTATAAATCTTCTGACAAAGTTATCCATGTTCCTGCATTCGACTGATTGAGTAGAGAAAGTTCTGATTCCTTAATATACGTCGACATGCTCGCGTTTACTTTCTTCAGGATTGATTGGATCTCTTTATCAATTTTTTTCTCAGCTACCTCAAGCTCAACCGCATTAATTTTCACACTGTATGTGGTGCCCATAGTCAGACCGCCAAACACTCGCAGTCTGGCTTCGGCTACAGAATCATTATCACAGCCAGCGAAACAGGACAGGACAACAAGCAGCAGTCCGAGACTAATGGACGACCGATATAGACCAGCCAGACATTCCTGATTTTTGAGCGTTGGAAACCTCAAGTAGAATGGTATTGTTTATCGGGTACGCTTGGCCGGTAATAGGGTATGACCAGAGATATTTCGCCCTGTAAATGTTTCTCTTTCATCTCGCGCCAGAACCTGGCTGTTAGCAATTCCCCATGAACCTGCATAAACAATTCGCGCAGCTCAGCATCCATCGCCAGAAACTTGATGAATTCTTCCGGAAAAATATCGAGTGGATTAACGTGATACCAGCTTTCTGAACGCATGGTGTCATCGTCATCACGTGGTTGTGGAATTTCTCTGAAATTACACTCGGTGACCAGTGCCACTTCATCATAATCGTAAAATACGACTCGTTCGTGTCGAGTGACACCAAAATTCTTGAGTAATAAATCTCCCGGGAAAATATCTGTGTTAGCCAGATCGTGAATCGTCTGTCCGTAGTCGAGAATCGCCCGTTTCGCGGCTTCCCGGTGTGCCTCGCGTAAATATAGATTAAGTGGTCTGACCCGGCGTTCAATGTAAACATGGTTGATGATTAGTTTTTCACCCTCAACTGTGACGGTTTCAGTCGCTTCACTAAAAAGTTCGTCTAGAAGGGCTGGTGCAAAACGATCAAGAGGAAATTCGAGTTTACGAAACTCCTGCGTATCAATTAAGCGGCCTGCACGGTCATGCTTGGAGACCAGCCGGTATTTGTCGAGTACATCCTGCCGTTTGATGGTTTTGGGATAACCGAATTTATCGCGAATGATTTTAAAAACCAGATCATATGAAGGCAGTGTAAAAACAATCATTACCAGACCTTTGTCGCCATCGGCGTGGACAAACTGGTCGTCCGTATTTAAAAGGTGATGGTTAAATATTCTGTAACGCTCTGTTTTACCCTGTCTGAGCCGGCCAAGCACAGTGTACAATTCATCAATAGGTTTGCGTGGCAGAATCGTATGCAGAAAATGTACTGCGGCGACGACAGAATTTGGATCGGCAAAATAGTACGATCGTGTGTAGCTGAACACAATGCTCACTTCATCTTCATATTGCAGTACTGCGTCAACACAAATACCTTTGTCAGTATTTTTTAGTGCAATAACAATGGGAGAGATATTGTTATTAAGAACTATTCTGCCAACCAGGTAGGCACGGGCAGATTGATAAAACACTGAGTTGATAAATTCAAACCGGATTAATTCCTGTAAACCATCGAGATTGATTCGAATGAACTGTTCGACTTCACGGGCGATAAAGTCAATATCGTGTTCGACATCGGCATAGGAGACTTTAAAGGCGAAATCACTAAGTACTTGAGTAAAAACCTCATCTACGGAAGCCCAGTAGGGATAGCGTTGGAGATTAAGAGATTGAATAAGTTCAAGCTCATCTTCAAAGGGTGGTGCAACAAACTCAACTTCGGGATCGATGCCAACGGTGCCGAATATACGACGCGTAGTAGAGTTAAAATAGGTTTTAACAAAACCAGCGTCGGGTACTTTTGCAAGGCGTTCGCCGAAAAACCAGCGAATCTCAGGCCACAAGGCGTGATCGTTGACCCTGTCATCAAGAACTTTACGCAAGGAGACAACAAGTCGCTGAACGGATTTCTCGTAGAGATCTACCCGTTCAGCGATGTCTTTTTGATGGCCCTGCCAGTCGCGCTGTTCAAAACGACGACGGGCACGATTTGTCGTACGGCTAAAAGCACTGTTATACCGCAAAAACTCTTCGTAAATTGCTTTTGCGCATACTGCAACGATTTCCCGGTCGGGATTCGGTTCTGTCATTTACATATTTGCGATCATTGCCTCGGCAAATGCGCTGCATTTAACTTCATTAGCACCTTCCATGAGGCGAGCAAAATCGTAAGTAACTGTTTTCTGCCCGATAGTGGTATCCATAGATTTGATAACCAGATCGGCGGCTTCTACCCAGCCCAGATAGCGAAGCATCATTTCGCCTGAGAGGATAAGGGAGCCCGGGTTCACTTTATCCTGACCAGCATACTTTGGTGCTGTGCCGTGGGTTGCTTCAAATATGGCATGACCGGTGTCGTAATTGATGTTTCCACCCGGGGCAATACCAATTCCACCTACCTGGGCTGCCAGAGCATCGGAAAGATAATCACCATTCAGATTCATCGTAGCAATAACATCGAATTCCTTGGGCCGGGTGAGCACCTGCTGCAGGGTGATGTCGGCGATAGCGTCTTTGACAAGAATTTTACCGGAAGCCAAAGCCTCATCCTGCTCCTGGTTGGCCGCATCATTTCCTTTTTCCGCAACCGTACGTTCCCATTGATCCCAGGTGTAGGTATTGTCAGGGAATTCTGTTTCTGCCAGTTCATATCCCCAGTTTCTGAATGCGCCTTCGGTGAATTTCATGATATTTCCCTTGTGCACAAGGGTTAAGCTCTTACGATTATTATCAATCGCGTATTTTATTGCTGCTCTTACCAGTCGCGCTGTGCCTTCCTGAGATACAGGTTTAATCCCAATACCACAGCTGTCGGGGAAACGGATTTTTTGGAAGTGGGTGGGGAAAGCTTCCTTAAACATATCGAGGAATTTCTGATTTTCTTCACTACCCTGTTCAAATTCGATACCGGCATAAATATCTTCCGTGTTTTCCCGAAAGATAACCATGTCAACGGACTCTGGATGACGGGTAGGAGAGGGGACACCTTCAAACCAGCGCACCGGACGCAGGCAGACGTATAAATCAAGAATTTGACGCAAAGCAACGTTCAGAGACCGAATTCCACCACCGATGGGTGTTGTCAATGGACCTTTGATGGCGACCAGGAATTCACGACATCGATCCAGCGTTTCCTCAGGTAGCCAGGATCCGGTTTGCACATTGGCCTTTTCGCCGGCCAATACTTCCAGCCAGTGGATCTTACGCTTACCGCCGTAGGCTTTTTCTACCGCTGCATCAAGCACCATGTTCGTTGCTCGCCAGACATCAGGTCCGATTCCATCACCTTCTATAAAGGGAATGACAGGATTAGGGGGAACATCCAATTTTCCGTTTGAAATTGTTATTTTCGCCCCTTCTGCGGGCGATTGATTTGCTGTTACCACAAATATTCTCCTTTTTACATTACTCTTGATTAGTTATTTGCCAGTATTGCTCACTGAGCGGATCAAAATTCAATCCAATCAGGCAATAAGGGCCGATTGACATATTCTACCGCAAGCTCTATCTTAATGCCTGCACCGATTTGATTTCAGCTTGCGGGCGCGTTACAAATACGGCTAAAGAGAGGCAACCTGCTTTAGCGAAATGCTGATGCGGGTCTGGCTCCCGGAGAGCCTTTGTCGCAGGTATACGCGACTGCATCAAACTTCCCGCATTAACTTTCGCATCAGGCTGACTCTTTCAACGCTGAGTAACACGATTGAGGAGAGAGTCATGAGTAAAATAGATCCAAATTTATACGGTATCAGCACCAATTCTGTACGAGCCGGGCAACACCGCAGCAGTGAGTCGGAAAATAGTGAGCCGATTTTTCTGACTTCCAGTTTTACCTTCGAAAATGCGGCTGAAGCGGCGGCGAAATTCGCCGGCGATGAACAAGGCAATATATATTCACGTTTCACCAATCCCACCGTCAGTACCTTTGAAGAGCGGCTGGCTGCCATGGAAGGTGCGGAACGCTGTGTCGCCACATCTTCCGGTATGAGCGCGATTTTAAGTACCTGTATGGCCCTGTTGAAAGCTGGTGATCATATCGTGAGTTCAGCCAGCATTTTCGGCACCACAGTCAATTTGTTCGGCAAAATTCTGCCCAAATTCGGTTTACAGACGAGTTTTGTCGATTTGACTGATTATCAGGCCTGGGAGGATGCGATCAGACCAGAAACGCGTCTGCTTTTTCTGGAAACGCCAACCAACCCGCTTACGGAAATCGCGGATATTCAGCGCCTTGCGGATCTGGCGCATAGCCATGATTGCCTTCTGGTCGTTGATAATTGTTTCTGTACGCCGATTCTGCAAAGACCAATCGAATTCGGCGCCGATATTGTGATTCATTCCGCAACCAAATATCTGGATGGACAGGGGCGTTGTGTTGGCGGTGCGGTGCTCGGTGCTGAATCTTTGCTGGGCAAGGAAGTATTTGGTTTTTTGCGAACAGCAGGTCCGAGCATGAGCCCCTTTAACGCCTGGGTTTTCCTGAAAGGTCTCGAGACTCTGGGCCTGCGGATGAGAGAACATTGTCGAAACGCCGGCCTGATAGCCGAGTGGCTGATTCAACAGGAAGGTGTCGCTAAGGTGTTTTATCCGGGCCTACAGTCGCACCCACAACATGAACTGGCAAAGTCTCAGCAATCTGGTTTCGGAGGAGTGGTCAGTTTTGAGCTAGAAGGTGGCAGGAAAGCAGCCTGGTCCTTGATAGATGCCACGCAATTATTTTCTATTACGGCCAATCTTGGAGACGCGAAGACAACTATCACTCACCCCGCGACGACGACGCATGGACGCATATCTGATGAAGAGCGCCAGTCTGCGGGTATTAACGGAGGTCTAATCCGGCTTTCTGTTGGTCTGGAAGAGACTGATGATATTAAAGGTGATCTGCAACAAGCACTCGCTAAGGCATTAAAATAAAGAGATTTATTGACTTATCCACACGCAAACTAGCTGATATGTAATCTATTGAGGGTAGATTTAGTCTCAATTTTTGTGTTGAAATAGGCCTATCAATTCCGTCGCGCGGTACAGAGGGAGTAACCGGAGCTACCTGCCGACGAAGATCGTAGAACGAACGATCTGTCATAGCTGATCCAAGAATTTAACTTCGTGAGTGTGCCGGACGCCTTGTCGCGCACTGACCCCCTTTTTTTCCTTTAACTTTAACGAGCAATAATCCTTATAGGAGGACGACTATGCCCGGACGTAATTTTTTGTATATACCTGGCCCGACCAATGTGCCACAACGCATTCGCAATGCGATGTCTCTTGAGCAGGAAGATATGCGTGCCGCAGATTTTCCTGAATTTACTCTGCCTTTGTTTGAAGACATGAAAAAAATGTTTAAAACAGAAAGCGGTCGGGTTTTCATTTATCCCTCGTCAGGAACCGGTGGCTGGGAAGCGGCGGTGACCAATACGCTGTCTGCCGGCGACAAGGTACTGATGTCGCACTTCGGACAATTCAGTTATTTGTGGGTGGATCTTTGTCAACGCCACGGTCTGGACGTTCAGGCTCTGGAAGTAGACTGGGGAAAAGGCGTACCTGTCGAGCAGTATGCTGAAATATTGAAAGCTGATACGAACAAAGATATCAAGGCAGTCTTTGCAACACACAATGAAACCGCAACTGGTGTGGTCAGCGATATTGCCGGAGTTCGTAAGGCACTGGATGATGCTGATCACCCGGCCTTGCTGTTTGTCGATGGTGTTAGTTCAATCGGTAGTCTGGACTTTCGCATGGATGAGTGGAAGGTAGATTTGTGCATTAGTGGATCACAGAAAGGATTCATGTTGCCGACAGGGCTCGGCATTGTCTGCGCCAGTGAAAAAGCACTGGCTGCACGAGAGACGGCAACCTTGCCGCGCACTTTCTTTTCCTTCGATGACATGATCGCCACCAACGACAATGGTTTTTTCCCCTATACACCGGCGACCATTCTGTTACGCGGTCTGCGCGAAGCAGTGGATATGTTACTGGAAGAGGGTCTGGATAATGTGTTTACCCGACACACTCGAATGGCGACAGCAGTACGTAAAGCGGTAGACGCCTGGGGTCTTAAACTGGTTGCCAGCGAAGAGAAATGGTATTCCGATACAGTTAGTGCGATATACGTACCGGAAGGTTTTGATGGTAACGAAGTCGCTCGTCACGCCTATAAGTATTATAACCTCGCCTTGTCTATTTCACTTGGCAAAATAGCCGGCAAAGCATTCCGCATTGGTCATCTTGGTGATATGAACGAAATGATGTTAATGACGCCACTGGCCGGAGCTGAAATGGCAATGCACGATATGGGTATTCCGATCCAACTTGGCAGCGGCGTTGCTGCGACCCAGGAATATCTGTGCAGTACCAAACAGGCCATTAACTAAACCAATCTCATCATCCCTCCGCGCAAGCGGGGGGTGCGCTGTGTGTTCCGTACTGCCTTAGTTATTGCTTTCGCGGACGTGAATTACGGTGTTTGAAATGATGACGCAAGGGGAGAAATAGTATGAGCTTTACTCAATATGAGCAGGCCCGCACACGTCTGCAACGTAGCGAACTCGCTGTACCCGGTTCAAATCCGAATATGTTCGAAAAAGCGGCGAATTCTGCCGCGGATTATATCTTTCTGGATTGCGAGGATGCGGTTATTCCTGATGATAAAGAAAGTGCCCGACGTAATATTATTCAGGCTCTGAATGATATTGACTGGCAGGATAAAACTATGTCTGTCCGTATCAATGGACTGGACACCCATTATATGTATCGTGATGTTGTCGACATCGTTGAGCAGGCTGGTGACAAGCTCGATACCATTTTGATTCCGAAAGTGGGTACCGCTGCCGATGTTTATGTCGTTGACTGCATGCTTTCGCAAATCGAAGTTGCTACGGGTATGAAGAAAAAAATCGGAATTGAGTGCCTGATTGAAACGGCACTCGGAGGTGCCAATGTGATGTCTATAGCGCAGTCAAGCAAACGACTGGAAGCGCTTCATTTTGGTGTTGCCGATTATGCCGCGAGTATGCGAGCACGGACTGTGGTTATTGGCGGGCTTAATCCTGATTACCAGTGTGACGGCGCACTTGCTGATCAGTGGCATGCGGCTCTGGTTAACATGGCTACAGCCTGTCGAGCCTATGGCCTGCGTGCAATCGATGGCCCTTTTGGAGATTTCAGCGATCCCGATGCTTTTCGAGCCGCCGCCCGTCGAGTAGCCGCGCTTGGGTACGAAGGTAAATGGGCAATACACCCGAGCCAGATTGAATTGGCGAACGAAGTCATGTCTCCACCGGAGGCTGAAGTTTCCCGTGCCACACGAACTTTAGAAGCCCTTGAAGAAGCGGCCAAAGCAGGTAAAGGCGCGGCGCAACTGGATGGCAAAATGATTGACGCCGCCTCCGAAAGGATGGCACGAAATATTGTCAGCCAGGCGGAACTCATTGCCGCCCGGACTTGATAATTGCTGGCTCTGAATACGGAGAACGAATTTATAAGCTTCATACTATTTAATTTTAAACTTTTGGGAGTAGCAACATGGATATTCATGAATATCAGGCAAAAGAAATTCTTTCGGATTTCGGCGTCTCTATACCACCAGGTGGTCTGGCGTATAGCCCGGAACAGGCTGTCTATCGCTGCAAGGAAATTGGCGGTGAACGCTGGGCTGTAAAAGCACAAATACATTCCGGCGCTCGCGGTAAGGCCGGCGGTATTAAAATATGCAGTACCGATGATGAAATATGGAATGCTGCAGACGAACTTCTGGGTAAGCGCCTTATCACTCATCAGACCGGAGCGCAGGGTAAGGTAGTGCATCGACTTTATGTCGAGGCGGCAAGTGACATTGAAAAGGAATTTTATATCGGATTTGTGCTGGATCGACAGAGGGAGCGGGTCGTAGTGGTTGCCTCAGCAGAAGGTGGTATGGAAATAGAAGAGATATCAGCAACCCGGCCGGACTCACTGATACGCGTCGAAGTTGAACCTGCGGTAGGCATGCAACCGTTTCAGGCGCGGGAAATTGCTTTCAAACTGGGACTGGATAAAGGTTTGATTTCGCAAGCGGTAACTACCTTACTTGGTTGCTACCGGGCTTTTCGAGATCATGATGCAACCATGGTAGAAATTAATCCGCTGGTGGTGACCAGAGATCAACATTTGCTGGCTTTGGATGCAAAGGTCTCCTTTGATGACAATGCGCTTTTTCGTAGTCCTAATATTTCTGAACTTCGAGATAAATCTCAGGAAGACCCTCGCGAAATGAAAGCAGCCGATCGAGGTCTGAGCTACGTAGGGCTTGATGGCAACATCGGTTGCATTATCAATGGCGCCGGACTGGCTATGGCCACCATGGATATGATTAAACACGCCGGCGGTGAGCCAGCGAACTTTCTTGACATTGGTGGCGGCGCTTCTGCCGATCGAGTTGCCAAGGCTTTTAATCTGGTTCTGTCAGATGACAAAGTGGAAACCATGGTGGTAAATATATTCGCCGGAATTAATCGTTGTGACTGGGTCGCAGACGGTGTGGTACAGGCGGTTAGTAAAATCGATTTGAAAATGCCGCTTATAGTTCGCCTGTCCGGTACCAACCAGGAAGAAGGCAGACGCATTATTGAGCAGAGTGGTTTACCCATAATTACGGCAGACACGCTCAGAGATGTTGCGGAGAAAGCAGTCTCGGCGTGGAAAGAACAGACGGGAGTTAAATAAAATGGCGATCCTGATAAAAGAATCAACAAAGGTAATCGTGCAGGGCTTTACCGGCCAGATAGGTTCATTTCACTCTACCGAAATGATTGAGTACGGTACCAATATTGTCGGCGGCGTGACACCCGGTAAAGGCGGAAGCAGACATCTTGACAGGCCGGTTTTCAATACCGTTAAAGAGGCTGTGACAGAAACCGGGGCGGAGGCCAGCATTATATTTGTACCACCCCCGTTTGCCGCGGACAGCATCATGGAAGCCGCTGATGCGGGTGTGAAATATTGTGTCTGCATTACTGACGGTATTCCTGCCCACGATATGATCAAAGTAAAACGTTATATGTTTCGCTATCGGCAGGACCAGAAAATGGTGCTGACCGGACCTAATTGTGCAGGTACTATCAGCCCAGGAAAATCTATGTTGGGTATTATGCCTGGCAATATCTATATGCCGGGCAATGTTGGAATCATCGGTCGTTCCGGCACACTGGGCTATGAAGCCGCTTCGCAGCTGAAGAGTCTGGGAATCGGAGTATCAACCAGTGTTGGCATAGGAGGTGATCCCATTAACGGCAGTTCCTTTCGAGATCATCTCGCGCGCTTTGAAGAGGATGATGAAACTCACGCAGTGGTGATGATTGGTGAAATCGGAGGCCCACAGGAAGCTGACGCGGCAATGTTCTATAAAGAAAATATGAAAACACCGGTGTTTGGTTACATTGCCGGCTTAACGGCTCCCAAAGGACGAACTATGGGGCACGCCGGTGCAATAATTTCTGCTTTCGGTGAAAGCGCTGCCGAGAAAGTCGAAATATTGCAGGAATGTGGTGTGGGCGTAGTACCGAATCCGTCTGAGTTTGGCAGTGTAATTAAACAGGGTCTCGATCGCCTGTAGATAATATTGATTTAAAATGGCTTAGGTTCTTTGCCTTGGTTGGGAGAAAAAAGATGAGTAAAGCAAAAGTGGTTGTCACCAGAAAATGGCCTGAACAGGTTGAACAGCGACTGACTGAACTGTTTGATGTTAAATTGAATATCGATGATCATAAGATGAGTGTGGCAGAATTACATGAGGCTCTGCAATCTGCAGATGCGCTTTGTCCGACAGTATCCGATTCAATCAATGCAGAGGTACTCAACGTCGATTCGAAGAAAGCCAGAGTCATAGCCAGTTATGGTGTCGGCTTTAATCATATCGATCTGGAAGCTGCCAAAGCAAATGATCTGGTAGTTACTAATACACCGGAAGTGTTAACAGATTGTACCGCAGATCTGGCCATGACACTTTTGCTGATGGTGGCGCGACGAGCCGGTGAAGGTGAAAGACATATCAGACACAAGGAATGGACTGGTTGGCGTCCGACTCACATGATTGGAACCAGTGTTACCGGAAAAACTCTGGGCCTTATCGGTATGGGTCGTATAGCAAGAGCAATGGCACATAAAGCACATCATGGATTCGGCATGAAAATAATTTTTACTGATCCCTATCCGCCACCTGCTGAAATTGTCGACGATCTTCAGGCTGAATCCAGAGATTCAATGGACGAAGTACTGGCTGAGGCGGATTTTGTATCTCTGCATTGTCCAGGCGGTAAGGAAACTTACCATCTTATTAACGATGAGCGTCTTGCGAAAATGAAATCATCCGCCTATCTCGTCAACAGCGCACGTGGTGATGTCGTTGATCCTCAGGCACTGATTACAGCTCTTAAAAACGGCACGATTGCCGGCGCTGGTCTCGATGTTTTTGAAGGTGAACCTGATGTTCAGGAAGGTCTGCTTGACCTGGAAAATGCGGTTTTACTTCCTCACCTCGGTAGTGCATCAATGGAAACCCGGGTCGCGATGGGCATGAGAGTTATCGATAATCTTCAAGCGTTCTTTGCAGGGCGCGAACCAGGTGATCGGGTCGCGTAGAAAAGTCAGCGTCACAGGGATATAGATAAATGAACGCGAGTGACCAAAACCTGAAGTCTGCTATCGCTGCGGCAGACCTGGATAATGATGCTGCTAATTATGCTGCCGATCTGGTCAATCTGCTTTCTACTCAACTCAACAAAGTGATTGGAAGACGGCGACCGGACATATTACCGTTTATTAGATCTGAGAAATTGCTCACCGAAGCCACGCAGAATGAAGCTGAAGTAATTTTACAGGCCTGGGGCATATGGTTCCAATTATTGAATATCGCTGAAGAGAATACCGGCATGCGCCGGCGTCGACAGACAGAAAACCTGCTTGGTCTTGAACAGGTACCGGGTACTTTCGCACATGTTCTGGCAGAAGCGAAAAATGAGGGGGTCAGTGCGGAAGATATTCAGACATTGTTAGATAACGCCAACATCAGACCGACGATTACTGCTCACCCTACTGAAGCGAAAAGAGTTACCGTATTAGAAATTCACAGGCGAATTTATGTTTTGCTTTACAGGCTTGAAGCAAGCCGATGGACCTCGCGTGAACGCAACAAGTTTATTGATGAATTGGGAAATGAAATAGATCTGCTTTGGCTAACCGGTGAATTACGTATAGAAAAACCCAGTGTAGAGGATGAAGTAGCATGGGGGTTGCATTTTTTTCAACAGGCATTGTTTGAACGTATACCGGAAACTCTGGAACGGCTTGAATGGTCCTTGAGGGAGCATTATCCGGGGCATGAATTTAAAATACCGCCCTTTTTTAATTTTGGTTCATGGATTGGTGGTGACAGAGATGGCAATCCTTTTGTTACCAATGAAGTCACGGAGAAATCCTTGCTTACTAGCAGGCTTCTTGTTCTCCGGCATTATCAGGATAAATTATCAGCGATAATAAAACGATGCAGCGTGTCCGGGAATTCCATTCAAATCAGCGAAGTGTTTCAACAATACTTCGATGAACTATTACGTAAAAACCATTGTGCCAAAGATATTCTGCAGCGTAACCCGGGTGAAATATTTCGTCAGTATCTGAGTGTAATTCAGCTGAAACTTGGCGAAACCATTGAGAAAACTGACGCTGGCTGTGCTTACCAATCCGCTGATGAGTTCATTGAGGATGTAGAGGTACTAGAGCAGGCAATGCTGGATGCTGACTGCCGACAATTGGCTCGATCACTGATAACTCCTCTGTTGCGCGAAGCTGAAGCGTTCAGATTTTGTGCCGTAAGACTGGATCTTCGCCAGAACACTACGATAACCACCGAAACATTAGGCTCTATCTGGTGTGAACTAAATGATAAAGAACAGGCACCGGAGAAGGAATCTACAGAATGGTATGAGTGGTTAACAGCTGAATTGAACAGACCACTTGATTTATTACCGGAGTTTTCGAACTTAAGTGAAAATGCCGAATCAACATTTGGAATGTTTCAGTTGGTAGCGCGCATGCGAGAGCAACTTGATCGTGAAGCCATTGGTCATTTTGTTCTCAGCATGACTCAATCTGCGGCCGACATACTGGGAATTTATCTGTTAGCCAAATACAGTGGCAATTTCGTCGATACTGCAGCAACTGAAGCTTGTTCACTGCCTATTGTACCGCTTTTTGAAACTATCGAGGATCTACGTGCAGCACCTGCAATTATGCGTAATTTGTTAAAAACTCCTGTAATTCGACGTTCTTTGAAGGGACAGAATTCTTCACAGGAAGTCATGATTGGTTATTCAGACTCAAACAAAGACGGTGGTTTTTTTACGTCGAACTGGGAACTGGCGAAGGCGCAGACAGAATTAAGCAAAATCGGGTCAGAAAGCGGTATCAGTATTTCATTTTTTCACGGGCGCGGAGGATCAGTCAGTCGTGGGGGAGCACCAACAGGCCGGGCTATTTCTGCACAACCCGCAGGCTCTATCAACGGTCGTATGAGGATTACCGAACAGGGCGAAGTAGTTTCATCGAAATATGCGAATCAAGGAACAGCTCAGTATCAGATGGAATTGCTTGCTGCCAGTGTTCTCGCTCATTCAATTAAGTCACCCAATGAAAAAGAATTACAATCAAAACCTGAATACAACGAAGCTATGGAAGCGCTCTCCAATCTGGCTTTTACCAGGTACAGACAGCTTGTTGAAACAGACGGCTTGCTTGATTACTACACAGCTGCGAGTCCGGTCGAAGAACTATCTATGATGAAAATCGGTTCGCGACCAGCAAAGCGTTTCGGAGCGAATACGCTTTCTGATTTAAGAGCTATTCCCTGGGTTTTTGCCTGGACTCAGAACAGGCATCACGTGCCAGCCTGGTATGGTATCGGTACCGCGATCGATGATTTTATAAAAGTGAGAGGGAAGACAGGTGAAGAATTATTGAAAGAAATGTTTAAAGAATCAAGATTGTTTCAGCTTGTCATTGATGAAGCTGAAAAGTCTCTGGCCTTTGTCGATATTGATGTTGCAACAAGCTATGCCGCTCAGTTTGAGAGTGACAAGGCAGATAAGCAGATTCTCGATATGGTCGTTACGGAATACACCTTATCAAAAGAGATGGTCTTGAAAATCTCCGGGGATTCGCATCTTACTGAACGGTTTCCGAAGTTCACGCGTAAACTCAAACGTCGCGGCGAGATTCTCAGGCAGGTTGGTATAGAACAGGTTGAACTTGTGCAAAGGTTCAGAAAGAGTAAGGATCAGGCTGATCTTATTCCTCTTCTATTATCTATAAACTGTGTTTCTGCAGGACTGGGCTGGACCGGCTGAAATTCATGTTGTTCGCGAACAGCGTGTTTTATTTAATACTTAAAGACAATTTCCGGTAAAAGCGCGTGATCAGTAATAATACGCTGTGCGCCCGCCAGACATAAGTCGGCCGAACTACCTGCCCCACTCAGGACACCCACTGCGCTCATACCAGCACTGCGTGCCGCCTGCATATCAATAGAGGTATCTCCTACATATATCGCCTGTTCAGCTCTTACACCGAGTTTTGACAAACAAAGTAGTAAACCTGCCGGATGCGGTTTCCGAACTTTTACCTGTTCCCGGGTAACGACTGCATCGAACAAGCTTTCTACTCCAACGCTATAAAGTAAATCTACAGAGTCTTTGCCTGAACCGGTAACGATGCCAAGTTTGAAACCCTTTTCTTTCAGGCTCAGAAGAGTATCTGCGACTCCAGTAAATACACCAGCATGTGCACTCACTATTTCCGGCCAAAGCTCTCTGGCCCGGTGGTTTAATTTCAAAATGGTTTCTTCGCGTTCTTTTTCTGAACCAGATACAGCGTTTTCCCAATAGGGTCTGCCATGATTGAGTAAACCATGTACATGTTTACGATCCATCTGGATCCCGTATTCGTCGCCGCTGCGTTTCGCCAGTATGTAGAAAGCCTCAATGGTATCCAGCAATGTTCCATCCAGATCGAATACTATCGTTGATGCTGAGAGAGTGTGCTTAACTTCTATTTTGAGACTGTCTTTGTCCTCCAGATTGAGCGTCTCTCGCAGGCAGACAGGCGCAATCAATTCTAATTGATTTTCCGGATAGCCTTCGACCAGAGGTGAGATAATAGTCGCGACCACTTTTGCGTTGACGATCACTGGTTGGCAGAGAGCATCGCAAGATTTGTTATCAGGAGCCTTGATGGTATAGGGCGATTGTTTCAGCAAAGCCTGCCATTTACTGACTAGAATCGGATCATCCAGTTTTATATTCAGGGTTCCCGGAAAAGGCTCTATCCCCAGCTTCTCAATTAGCTGTTTTCGAACCCAGCCCAGCGTGGTAAAGGTATTTCCCTTTCCAAGCCCAGTGGCCACTCTACCTGTCAATGTCTCACTCATATCTGTTCGCTATTTTATTCTGAGACCGTAGTATATTTGCCCGACTTCATTTCCGGAAAAATCGGCAACCTCAGGCAGGTAGCCCCATTGTTGAAAACCAAATAGTTTTAATAGTTCTGAGCTGGCAGAATTTGTTTCCATGATTATTGCAAAAAGATTTTTTATTTGTAATGAGGGACACACAGAGATAGCGTGTTTAAGTAGCAATGAGGCGATGCCTTGTCTATGAAAATCAAAATCAACATAGAAACTTACTTCGGCAGTGTGGCGTAAGGCCTGACGACCAGGTCGATAGGCGCTAATGCTTAAGAATCCCTTGAGATGATCGTCATGTTCAAAAACAAATACCGGATATTTGTTTTTTGAATGTACAGCCAGCCAAGATTGTCTTTCTTCAAGCGTAAGCGGAGTAGTATCGGCAGTATAATATCCTGCCTTGACGGCCTGATTGTATATTTCAACAATGACCGGCAGGTCATCTGACCTTGCCAGTCGAATTCCCATGCTAACGTGGAATAATATTCAACAGTTTAAATGCTGCATCGCGAACCAGTTTCCAGCTCGTTGAGTCAGGATCAATCATTTCAAAATGCCCTGATTCTTTAGCCCGGATGATTTCGACGTCGTCACCTGCAGCATTTGCAGCGGCATAGTAACGCTCACCGACTGGTCGCCAGTTCTTGTCATGATCACCAATCACCAGCAGTTGCGATGTGCCAAGTGGAACTAGTTCAGACGCGGAACCCAGCGCATATCGCTCAGCCTGCGCTTCCGGTGAACCACCCATTAATTTGTCTATTACCCCGTCACAAACATTCTTTTCATGTAGCATAGCAAGATCTGGAGCGGCCGCTAAGGCAAGAATACCCTGTAATTGCACAGGATTAGCCATGGCGAACTGAGAATTCTTTTTGAATTTGTGCCGCGCTCCCAGCCACAAAGCCAGATGGCCACCTGCGGAATGTCCGGAAGCAATTACGCGGCTGGAGTCCAGAGAGTACTTGTCAGCAACTTTATATAGTAAATCTGCTGCAGTGGCGATGTCATTAAAGGTTCCGGGCCAGCCACCACCTGTATTGCCAACCCGGCGATATTCGATATTCCAGACGGCAATCCCGTCATTGGCGAGGGCCTTAGCGAGTTTTCCGGTGTAAGTAATATCAAATTCAGAGAGCCAGCAGCCGCCGTGAATAAAAATCATAACCGGATGAGGTCCATCGCCCTGTGGCAGGTAAAGATTGACGAACTGGAATTCATCATCGCCATAAGTAATACGCAGATCAGCGGCAGGGTTGCCCAGACCGGGTAGATCGTCAGTTGTCATTACTGCAATTTCATCGGCCAATAAGGCAGTGCTGTTTAATAGTGCAAGCAAAACTACCATAGTGAGTTGTAAGTGACGCATTATTTGCAAGTTCCCCTAGTTCTCGGAGTCGTTTGATTTACTCATTTTGAAATACATAAACAGGCCCATGAAACCACCCATGAAGCCACTGACAAAACCACTGATTCCGTTATTAAACGCGTTGCCAAGTCCGCTTTCGGGGAAGGGTACAAGAAAGAAATTTATAAGAAAACTCATCAGGAAACCCATACCAGCACCAATTATTCCAGATTTTAATGCCTCTTTGTTTTCGTGCTTCATATTCATCCCCGACTTTTGTTTATTCGTATCGTATCAGAGTTCGTTCATTTCGGTAGGATATGACAGGAGTTTTTCTTCTCTTGTCCGTCAGAAAACGTTGAAACTCTGCAAGCATAATCTCGGTTACGTCATAAATTGGTAGTCTCAGGGCTTCGGATACTGAGAACCAGCGTAGATCCAGTAATTCACCATTTTTAATTAACGAGCCCTGAAAGTATTCATAAGGCGAAACGAAAAAACGGGCGTGAAAACGTCGAAGCGAGGAACTTGGTGTAATTGCGCGGCCAAGATATCGAAGATGCTGGGGAGCAGGCTCCAGGGATTGCTTGAGCCACTCAGTCCAGGCTGGTTTATTCGTCCATGACAAATCCGAATTTTGCGCGAGTAATAATCCGGTTTCCTCCCAGGTTTCTCTTATTGCGGTTATTGCAAGAGTCTCAATACTCTTTGTGGCTGAAGCTGCAAGGTGCTCAGTTCTGATGTTTGAATTCAGTGCCAGAGCGCGGTCGGAAGCTTCAAGTACACCTCCCGGAAAAACATAAATCCCGGGTGCGAAATTCGCTTTTTCCCTGCGCCGACCCATTAATACCTGAATACTTTCAGCCTGACCTCGATAAATAATCAAACTGGCGGCATCTTTGGCGGGAGTTCGTGCGGACAGTATCAAATTACTAATTCCCTCAATGTACTTGCCTTTATTCTACACTGAGGGCCAGGGCTTCTACTGCTTTACCAGGTAAAAATCCGGGTGGCAGAGGTATCCACCCGGACGAGACTGCTTTACTGTTCTTACATTTTGTCTCTTACCCATTCCGCGTAGTTCTCGTCAGCTTTCTGCATATAGCCTAGCATTCTTTCCTGCACTGATGGCTCTGCCTGAGACAGACCTGCTGCGATGTTATTGCAGAGGATGTCTTTCTGGCTGGCTGACATCAAGCGAAACAGATCGCCGGCCTGAGTATAATAATCTTCATCATCCTGAGAATGGCGGTCGATCCGGGCCTCATCTTCAAGCGGCATTGCCGGTTCGGCATAGTGCGGATTAGCTTGAGGCAAGTCTTGATTGTCATTAGGGTAAAAATTCACGTCGCCATTAGTCCTAGCACCTGTGACCGGACAGCCCGCCATAGCACCATCCTGTTGATAGTGATTAACCGGACAGCGCGGGGCATTGACAGGTATGAGATTATGATTCACGCCCAGACGATAGCGATGCGCATCCTGATAAGCGAGTAATCGGGCCTGCAACATTTTGTCCGGGGATGAACCTATACCCGGCACGAAGTTGCTAGGTGCAAAGGCGACCTGCTCGGTTTCAGCAAAGTAATTATCAACGTTTCGATTCAACTCGAACTGGCCAACTTCAATCAGAGGCACCAGACTGTGTGGCCAGACTTTCGTCAAATCAAATGGATTAAAGGGAAAACTTTGAGCATCCTTTTCACTCAGAATTTGAACTTTGACGGTCCAGCTGGGGAATTCCCCCTGATCAATAGCATTGACCAGATCCTGCTGAGCACCGAAAGACGGCATAGCAGCGGCTTCGTCTGTGTTCAGGGTTTTAATCCCCTGGTTCGTTTTGAAATGCCATTTGAACCATACTCTTTCACCTTTGGCGTTCCAGAAATTGAATGTATGTGAGCCGAAGCCATCAATGTGGCGCCAGCTATAAGGAATACCGCGATCAGACATGAGAATCGTCATCTGGTGTAAAGACTGAGGGTGATTAGCCCAGTACTCATACATGCGTGCTGCATCCGGCGTGTTAGTGCGAGGGTTCTTTTTCTGCGAGTGGACGAAATCGGGAAACTTCTGCGGATCGTTAAGAAAGAAAACCGGAGTATTATTGCCGACGACGTCGTAATTACCCTCTCTGGTATAAAATTTCAGGGCAAAACCACGCGGATCGCGGGCGTAGTCACTGGAATCCTGTCCGCCACCGACGGTCGAGAAACGCAGGAAAATATCGGCACTGTCACCTTCGTTCTGAAGAAAATCAGCGATAGTGTAGTCACTGAGGCTATGGGTCAGCGTAAAAGTGCCATAAGCACCAGCGCCGCGGGCGTGTACGACCCTTTCCGGAATACGTTCGCGGTTAAAATGCGCAAGTTTTTCGAATAACTGATAGTTGTCAAAGGTGAGCGCTCCGCGTTTACCGACCGAGACACTATTGTTGTCATCGGCTATCGGTGCGCCTGCCGACGTTGTCAGGTTTTTTTTGTCCATATCATCTCTCCAGTTTGATGTTCAATCATTGTGTGATTGACACCTTAGGAGAAAGACAATAATAGATAAAATCAAATATAAGTATTAAGTGGATAGGGTAAAACTATCATTCGGTTTTTTCCGGAATCTAGTCTAGTAAAAACGAGAGGGCGACTCTGGCGAATTTTTGCGGGTGTTCAATCATTGCCCAATGACCACAGTGAGGGAGAATATAACCAGTCGAGTCGTCGATCAATTCCAGAAGTTTGTAGGCGCAATCCAGTTGCACCACTTTATCGAGCTTGCCATTCACGACTAAAGTCGGCTGGCTGACCTGACGGATATAGTCCTCGTCATAATAAAGACCGGTCTGGTCTCTAATCCAGCCCATGATCGCATTGTAGGCCGCGGTGGTGGCCGGGTCGATGGACAAGCCGTGGCGATAGAGGACAATGTCGTCGTCATACTGGAAATCCGGATTGGTAAGACCCTGAACAATTCTTTCCATGCCTGCCGGGCTGTAATCGTAATTCATGATGGATTTCAATTCATCACTAATAGGAGCGTGTATGCCAGCGCTACCCATCAGGACTATTTTGCTGACTTTGGCACGGTTTTCAATTGCCACGCCCATCGATGTCATGCCTCCCATGGAATTACCGATGAGACTGACATTAGTCAAGTCTAAGTGGTCAATAAAAGCACAGATATGATCTACCCGGCTTGTTTGATTGTAGTCGAAACCACTCGGGTCAGGTTTATCGGTAAAACCAAAGCCAAGCATATCGATTGCAAACACGTGAAAATGCTCTGCGAAATCGTGTATAGAACCACGCCAGTTACCCCATGCGTCTGCGCCGGCTCCGCCGCCATGGATCAAAATTAAAGGCTCACCTTTGCCTGCTTCGTAATAGTGAGTGTTTATACCGTTTACATTAACAAACTTGTTGTCAGCGCCGGCTATGTCTTTTGTTTCCATATATTTATCTTACTCAGGGTTTAGAGTTTGTCTGGCGGAGGTTGCACGCCACGTGCGTGCTTGTGCACCATTTTCCGATACTCGACGACAAATTGATCCATGGAAAATAATTGCTCTTCATCCCAACCATTGCGATTATTGTAAAAATCTTCCTGAGCTTCACGGGCCATGATGTCATCATCATTGAAACCATCTTTTAATGCCAAATCTTCCCAGGCATTTTTGTAGCGCATCGTAAAATCTTCTTTAGCCATCTCGTCAGGGCAATTTTTCACCAGCACCTGCCAGTATTGGTGATAGCCTTTTTTAACCGGCACATACCATTCGTATTGGGTCATTCCTGGTTGTGGCCAGTTTTCTACAAAGAGTATGGCAGGAAGGCAGAGAGAGACTCTTAGACCATATGGTGGCGTCTTGCCATAAGTGTGAATATTAAGATCGTCGCGATGCATGACTGGTTCTATGTTGTCGAAATACTTGGTGACACCTTTAGGCCATTTTTCATCGCGAATTAACATAGAATCAACACCGCTGACCGGTTCGCCGAGGGATAAGGCGATGTCCAGCGCAAGCACCAGCGCTGAATTTCTGTGAATCATGATGTGACCCGGATCACCGCCACTTTCCGCGGCCAGTCGCCAGTCGCCAATACATTCACGATGGATGCCAAGGGCCAGAGCATCTTTGTCCTGAATGCAGGGTGCTCGCAGCGGTTCATTTTTTGGTAACTTAAAAGGTAAGTCGTCGGTTAAGGGGGGTGTTTTAAAATCTTCATCGCCGACAAAAACGAAAATAATCCCACAATATTCTTTTACAGGGAATGTGCGAATGCCGGTTCGACCAATCAAAGGATCATTGGAAGACGCAACGATATCACACAATTTACCGTCTTTTAGGTTGTAGGTGAATCCGTGATACCAACAGGAGACCGTTTTCTTGGTCAGACAGGTAGGTTGTTGAGAAAGTCTGACGCCGCGATGAACACACTGATCACGAAAGCCATAGACTTTGCCGTTCGCGCGTCGGAGACCAATTCTTTCGCCGGCAATGGTGATCCCCTTAACATCGTCTTCTTTTAATTCGTAACTAAATAAACCGGGCCACCAGTGATTTCTAATACCATGTTCAGAATCGTAGTAACGTTGCAGAGACTTTTTCGGCTTCGCACGCCTCTTTCTGTTTGAGGAATTCGCTTTATCTTCTTTTGTATTGGCCATTCCTGCTTCACTCCGGCTGATCTTGAGCTTTCATTTTAACTCTAACGCTGAATAAGTTTAAATTTATTTTTTACAGGTATTTTTTGCTACATCCTTCAGCAAACGTTTGACCAGTGCCTGCAACTCAGGAATCACTTCGTTCTCAAACCAGGGGTTCTTTTTAAGCCATATATTGTTGCGGGGAGAGGGATGTGGGAGTACAAAATAGTCAGGAAGGTAGTCGTGGTGTTTTCCAACAGTTTCTGTAAGTGTCGGCCGCCTGAGTTCCTGTAAAAAGTACTGCTGCGAATACTGTCCGGTCAGAATCAGCAGTTTCTTTTGTTGTATAGATTTCAGAACCGCCTGCATCCAGGTTTCCGCACATTCAGGTCTGGGCGGCAAGTCACCGCTTTTGCCTCTGCCTGGATAGCAAAATCCCATGGGTACGATACTGAAGTGTCTGGTGCAATAAAATGTGTCAGCGTCGACACCGAGCCATTCACGCAGCCGCTTTCCACTCGCATCGTTCCATGGAACCCTGCTTTCATGGACTTTCAGTCCAGGCGCCTGTCCTATGATGACAATAGGCGATGTTGAGGAAAATTGCAGAACAGGTCTGGGAGCTTTTGGTAAAGCTGCTTTACACAAGGTACAGGCCCTGATTTCTTCTATAAGTGTTTTTTTCATGAAAAGTATTCAATTAACGACACTTTCATTTTAACTGGTTTTCCCTAGAGCAGAGTTAATGATAACTGCTTGGCATATTTTTATAAGCTTTTGTGACACAAATCCCGCTTCTGCCAAATCATCAAACTGCTAATACTATTGTTGGCCAGACTGGCATGAGGATTGCTGGTTAAGTATTAACCTGATAAAACAATAAACAATAGCTTGTGCGATGAGGAGTTTGGAATCTTTGTCCGGATAAGTTAGTAAAAAGGAAAGTAGAGATTTTGAATACCTCCAATAAATTCTGGCAAACGAATGACAATGACGTAAATATTGTTGAGTTAAAAGGATTTTCCCGAAGTATCGCTGAACTGGAATGGCTTCTCCTGATTCTCGTTATACTCTACATAGTCACTCCCGGTACCAATGTAGTTGATGACTGGATAATCGTAAAAGCCAGTGTTTGTTATGGCATGTTCGTACTTGCTTTCAGGTACCTGAATTTCTATCGTCGTGAAACTCGTTTGAAGCTGGGAGTGGAAATATGGGCGATGGTGGTATTTATCACCATTATTCTCTGGTATACCGGCAAGATTCACAGTCCCCTGTTAAACCTTTATTTACTTGTGATAATCACAAGTGGTCTGACCATGGGTAAATTCTCAACCACATTAATACTTGCTGTGATTTCCAGTATTTATCTGTACATGGGAATGCCGGGCTATCTCACCGGTATTTTCACTGCCGAACAATTCGGACTGATTATGACGGTGTTTGCGCCCTATATACTAATTGCCTATCTGACGACAATGTTGTCTGCAGACCTGCATTTTGCGAAGAAAATGTTCAAGCAGTTATCGGAAACGGACGAATTGACCGGACTGGAAAACCTGAGAAGTTTTAAAAACACTCTGTTCACAGAAATTCAAAAAGCCAGTCGCTACAAACATGTGTTTTCTGTATTAATAATTGATGCCGATGGGCTCAAAAAAATTAATGATAAACACGGTCATGAAGCCGGTAACACACTGATTAGGACAGTAGCCAATTCGATAAAATCCTGTTTGAGAGAATCCGATTCTCTGGCACGTTACGGTGGCGATGAATTTGTTGTTTTGTTACCTGAAACTGAGCGAGAGGCTGCTCTGGAGGCAGGTGAACGAATACGCAAGGCGGTCGAAAACACTGCTGTTGATCTTGATGGAAAAAAACTTAACACCACGGTAAGTATTGGTATTGCCAGCTATCCGGCACATGCAGCAAGTCTTGATGAGTTAATACAGCGAGCTGATGCTGCTCTGTATACAAGTAAAACGGGTGGACGTAATGTGGTCTCTGCCCATCCATTCATGAAAGAGGAGCCTCTGAGCTAACTTTCGCTTTTCAGTCTCATAAGATTAAAGTCTTTTTGATTCATGTACTTATGGCAGTTTTAATTGTATCTGTCCGGACCGGGACGAAAGTTATCATAAAGTCCTGAAAATAAAGCAAGTTCTCATTACATATCCGCCCAAACTCGTTTATAATCGCGCCTTTTTTGACGGCGTATGTGCATTGCAGCAATTCATCATGCGCAGACGATGGCAGTACGGGTATACCGGGCTGCTCGTCAAACTCTCACAACTCTCGATAACATGAAAGAAGCAGGAAAATGACTGATCTAGCGAAATACAGAAATATAGGCATCTTCGCCCACGTTGATGCAGGTAAAACCACGACCACCGAGCGTATTCTGAAACTGACCGGAAAGATTCATAAAACCGGAGAGGTTCACGATGGCGAGGCCACTACCGACTTCATGGAACAAGAGCAGGAACGTGGAATCACAATTCAGTCTGCTGCGACCAGTTGTGAGTGGAACGCGCATCGTCTTAATATCATTGATACGCCGGGACACGTTGATTTCACTATTGAGGTCTATCGCTCCTTAAAGGTGCTTGACGGTGGTGTAGGTGTATTTTGCGGTTCCGGCGGTGTTGAACCTCAGTCGGAAACAAACTGGCGTTATGCCAATGACTCAGAAGTATCCCGTATTATTTTCGTGAATAAACTGGATCGCGTTGGTGCAGATTTTTATCGCGTCGTCGGGCAAATTCAGGACGTGCTTAATGCTCATCCTCTTGTGATGGTATTGCCAATTGGCATTGAAGATCAGTTCAAAGGTGTGGTTGATCTGTTAAGCCGTAAGGCATGGGTCTGGACTGATGACATGGATCCTATGAGTTTTACCGTTGATGAGCCGCCTGCAGAAATGGCAGATCAGATAGAAGAATGGCGTGAAAAACTGGTAGAAACGGCTATTGAGCAGGATGACGATCTAATGGAGCAGTATCTGGAAGGCAATGAGCCTTCAATAGATGATCTTAAACGTTGCATTCGCAAAGGCACGATCAATCTCGATTTTTTCCCGACTTTTTGTGGCTCGGCTTTTAAGAACAAGGGTGTGCAGATTGTACTTGATGCGGTTGTCGACTATCTGCCGGATCCGACTGAAGTGAAACCACAACCTGAAATCGATCTGGAAGGTAATGAAACCGGCGAATTCGCAATTGTTGATCCGGACGCACCTCTGCGCGCACTGGCTTTTAAAATTATGGATGATCGCTACGGAGCTCTGACCTTTATCAGAATTTACTCTGGTAAATTAGGTAAAGGCACAAACATAATGAATACATTCACTGGTAAAACCGAGCGTATCGGCCGTCTGGTGGAAATGCATGCGGACTCTCGTGAAGAACTGGATAGTGCTCAGGCTGGTGATATTGTTGCGATTATAGGTATGAAAAATGTACAAACCGGACATACATTATGTGATCCGGATAAGCCGGCTACTCTTGAGCCAATGGTTTTTCCTGATCCGGTTATTTCTATTGCGGTTTCACCGAATGATAAGGCGGCCTCTGAAAAACTCGGTATCGCAATTGGCAAGATGGTGAAGGAAGATCCATCGTTTCGTGTAGAAACAGACCAGGACAGCGGAGAAACCATTCTTAAAGGAATGGGGGAATTACACCTCGACATCAAGATCGATATTCTTAAACGCACACACGGAATCGACGTTACGGTTGGTAAACCACAGGTTGCCTATCGGGAGACTATCACTAAACGACTCGAAGACAGCTATACCCATAAGAAACAGACTGGTGGTTCAGGACAATTTGCCAAAATTGATTATGTTCTTGAGCCAGGTGAAGCCGGTTCCGGATTCGAGTTTGAGTCCACAGTTACCGGTGGTAATGTCCCGCGTGAATTCTGGCCGGCTGTTGAAAAAGGTTTTGTTAAGAGCATGGTGAAAGGTGTATTGGCGGGTTACCCCTGCCTCGATTTCAAAGTAAACCTCTATGACGGCGCTTTCCATGCGGTTGATTCATCCGCGGTGGCCTTTGAACTGGCTTCTGCTGCAGCCTATAGACAAAGTATGCCGAAAGCCGGACCACAATTAATGGAGCCGATCATGAAGGTTGATGTTTATACCCCGGAGGATCATGTTGGTGATGTGATCGGTGATTTAAATCGTCGCCGTTCCATCATTAAATCTCAGGAGGCAGGTGCAACAGGTGTTCGAATCAAGGCCGAAAGTCCTTTGAGTGAGATGTTTGGTTATATCGGTGCACTTCGTACAATTACTTCCGGACGTGGGCAGTTTTCGATGGAATTCCTGCATTATCTGCCTTGCCCGAAAAATGTGTCTGAAGAAATTATTAAGGAAGTGCAGGAGCGGGAAGCCGCAGCCGACTAAGACACTGCACTACCCTCAGGTTTATGGACTGAATTTGCGCGTGTCGAGATAGACGCGCGCGCGGATTACTTTACCCAGATCATTAAATTCGACAATAGCAACGTTGGGAAGTGAGATAATCTCGCCACTGACCTTATGCTTCGCCTCTGTAATCAATTCCGATATTGACACGTTTCTATCGATAACTCGTCGTAACTCTGTTTGCCTGAAATCTGTATAGACATCCAGATAACGTAGATAAGTGGCACGGATTTCATCGATGCCGCGGGCGTGTACAGTGGGGGTTATTCGCTCTGCATTCTCATCCCAATGACTTAAGTATTTTTCCAGATTCCCTGAAGCAATATCATTATTAAATGAATTCCAGAATCTCGTTGAATAAGTATCAGTTAACGATTCATCAAAAGCCTGATCAGCGGTGAAAGAAAAACTGGACAGACTTAGACAAAAAAATAGCAGTATGCAGCGCAGCAGATTTTTCTGAGTCAATCTTTTGTTTATCATTTTGTGTCTTTCCTGAATTTCAGTGAGGTGAGTTATTAATATTCCACGTCTAATTTCGAATGATCCCATGTTTTCGTTTCAACTGGTCTCACCACAATTACGGTTTTTTTTGAACACATTCTAGCCGCTAACTCTTCAGCCTGAGTGTCGGTTAATTCTTTTTGATTGCGCAGAATCAGAGCGGTCTCATAGCGCTTTACCTTATCTGGATCATTTACTAATTCAGCATCGGAATTGATAGAAGCGCCACGTAGTTCCTTATAGTCCTGTCCATCTTCGCAGAGCAGTGCAATGCTCGGATTACGTTTCAGGTTGAGTATTTTCTGGGACTTGCTATAACTAACTAGAATGATATTACCGTCGTCAATAGTAAACCACATTGTTACAAGATGCGGCGTACCGTCATTATTTAAGTTGCACACGTGCATTGATTTTTGTGAGGTAATAAAATGCCACATTTCCTCAGTATTCATCTGAATGCTATTACGGCGGTTTGACATGGTTTTATTTTTCGGGCTTGTTTAGCTCAAATGATACTCGAATTCGTATCAATGACAGAATAAATTAAGCTAGTTACGTTCAATGTTCAGCAATTACAGAGAGGCTTGAGATTTATGAAAGTGATTATTGCAGGAGCAGGTATTGGTGGTTTAACGGCGGCACTGAGCCTGCAAAAAATTGGTGTGGATGTCAGATTGTTTGAAAGTGTCTCGAGTATTCGATCTTTGGGGGTCGGGATCAACGTACTACCTCATGCGACCAGAGAATTATTCGCGCTTGGCCTGCAGGCTGAATTGGACAGCTTTGCCATCAAAACGCGAGCGATGAAGTACTTCACGCGTCGTGGCAAAGAGGTCATCAGCGTTCCCTGTGGTGAGTATGCCGGTTATAAATGGCCACAATACTCGCTGCACAGAGGCGAGTTTCAAATGATGCTGTTGAATGCCTTTAAGCAACGTGCGGGAGCAGACAAAGTAATATGTGGACATGCGATTTCAGAATTTGAACAGGACGAAAAAGGTGTCAAGGCGACGTTTATTGATTCGAAAACGAAGGAAGTATTGAGCACCGAAACTGCTGATCTCCTGATTGCGGCGGATGGTTTACATTCTGTGGTAAGAAAACAGTTGTACCCTAATGAGGGGCGTCCGGTATTTTCGAAAATAATTTGTTACCGCGGCGCAGTTGAATCAACTCCGTATCTGGACGGAGAATCAATGATCATTTGTGGTGATAATCGCTTAAGGCTGGTTTCCTATCCGATATCTGAAACACAACGCCGGCAAGGCAATAGCCATATCAACTGGATTGCCTCGGTACCGTTTGAAAGTGATACGGTAGGAAGAGAAGACTGGGCTCAACAAAGCCGGCCGGACAAGCTCCTGGAGCTTTATCGTGACTGGCAGTTCGACTGGCTGAATGTTCCGCAATTGATTCAGTCGGCCAAGGAGATGTTTGAGTTTCCGGTGTATGACAGAGATCCTCTGAAACGATGGACATTTGACCGCGTCACACTGCTTGGAGACGCGGCTCACCCTCTAATTCCGGTGAGTTCCAGTGGTGCGGTGCATGCCATTATCGACGGCAGAGCGCTGGCCTATGCACTGGGCTCTCATGATAACCCGCTTGATGGTTTGATAGCCTACGAACAGGATCGTCTGCCAAAAGCCAACAGAGTTGTGGTTGCCAGCAGAAATAATGGTCCGGATGAAGTTCTCGAGATTGTCAGGCGAGAGTGTGATGATGCAGATAATATATTTGACTATGTTGACAGAAATGTATTTCAAAAAGTCATCGATGATTTTAAAGAATTATCTGGTTTCGGAATCGACACTCTGAACAATCTTGATAGTTACGAGATCTAAACCTCTCTTATGAGCAAAACACTGGTAATTCTACTCATCGGTATGGCCTTTCTTCTCTGGAAGTTTGTTCTGTTTCCGGAAAAACTGGATTTTACAGACAAGATGAAAGTTCTTCAGGGTTTAACCTTGGCAAAGAGTCACAAACAGGCGGTAATAAAATACTGGCAGGCTAATAAAACATTCCCCAGCGAAGAGCAATGGCAGGCCGACGGACCTGAAATGAATGTGAATCTTGGAAACTCAATTGTCAGTAAAATCACGGTAGGCGAAAAAACACCCGGAACTATTACACTTTACTATTCAAACTCGCGAGATCCGGGTCTTGCTCCGCAGATATCGGGAAAGTATTTAAGCCTGAACCCCTACGAATACAATGGAAAAATAGAATGGTCATGTAAAGGCAATATACCTGAAGAGTTTGTGCCTAAAGCCTGCCGTTAATCAATTCTGCTTACCAATTATTTCTCAATTTTCTAAGCGCAAGAAAAACGCTTTTTTCATCTGCATCTGGCGCAAGAGAATTGTCCAGCTCGCGTAATCTGGCAATGACTTCCGGATTACTTAAGCGAAAAAAGGTATTAATCTCCTTCTCCATGGCAATGGAGGTCAGCATCGCAGAATTAGGGTCCTGATTTTCTAACTTTCCTAGCAAGCTCTTAGCCTGTGCATTACCGGGCTCTCTATCCAGCGTAAACTGAAGATTGTTAACAATGTAATCATGCCCAGGATAAATCAGAGTGTTATCTGGTAGCCTAGCCAACTGAGTGGCGAAGGTCATGTAGAGTTCATCAGGATGACCGCCGTTGTGACAGTTACCAGCGCCGGCATTAAACAGCGTGTCGCCGCAAAAAAGTGCGGGTGTATCTGATCTCGACAACAAGCAGACATGACTCATGGTATGTCCGGGTGTATCAAGCGCTTCGAGTTCGACCTGCTTACCAACCTTGATAACAGCACCTGCATTTAACGGGACATCGACCCCATTAATTCTGGCACTGGCGTGAGCCAGAAGTTTTGCGCCAGTGGAATTGATTACCGCGTCGTTGCCGCCCGTATGATCACCGTGTTCATGTGTGTTCAGAACCTGAGTAATCTCCCAGCCTTTGCTTTTAGCAAGATGCAGACACTTCTCGTGATCAAGAGGATCGATTGCCAGAGCTTCTCCTGTTTCCGGACAAGCGATCAGGTAATTGAAGTTTCGCCAGTTATTACCAGTCCAGATCTGTTCAATAATCATTTTCTATAAACTCTATTTAGGTCGAAGACCCTAGTTTACTACGCAATGGAAGAAAGAAAATACCTGAGCTAGTATTCAGACTGAATTAGATAAATTTGCTCAGGAAAAGCCACAATATGAACTACTCAATAAGTCGCAGACAATTTTTAGCATTACTGGGCGCCAGCGCTGTGCTTCCTTTTGATAGATTGTCTGCGAAAGCATCAACACATAATTTTCGAATAAGGACAATTACAGCTGGTGTGCGAATGACTGATTTAGAGGATCTGAGTACTCTTCATCGTGCGGCAGCATTTCTTGTAAGTGCTCGCGAAGAATATCTGGAATCTGGTTATGAGGTTCAAACATTGCGCTTATCCACTCAACCTTTGTTTGAATACTTCAAGAACTGGCAGGCGGAAGATTCTATAGCAAAAATAAAAATGCTTGATAGTTTTGCACAAGAACAGCAAATGATGCTGAGTCTGGGGCCGATCAATAATAACAGTCAGAGCGACAAGGTTTTTTCAGACTGGGTGGTCGAACTGATTAGTTCAACAAAGAATATTAGTTGTTCGCTTATCGTTGCTTCAGCTGATCATAAACTGGAGAGTAAAAACTTCAACACAGCTGCCCAAATAATGAAAGGTGTGGCAGCAGCTACTCAGGGCGGAGAAGGTAATTTTCGTTTCGTCGCTTCAGCCTGGTGCCCTTCGGGCACTCCCTTTTTCCCAGCCAGTTATTTCAATGACGAAAGTTTCAGTATTGGGCTTGAGTCAGCGGATTTATTACAGACATCCTTTCTGGAAAAAGAAAGCCGGAGAAGCGCGGATAAAAAACTAAAAGAGGATATGCAAGCTGTACTGAGGCCTGTGCAGGAAAAAGCGCTGGCTATAGAGAAGAATGGGAGCCGGAAATACCTTGGTATAGATACCTCACCTGCACCCAATCTGGACGTCAGTATCGGTCGAGCTATTGAAACACTGAGCGGACTTCCTTTCGGTAGTCCGACAACCCTCGCGGCCTGTGCCAGAATTACTGACGTGTTAAAATCCCTGCAGCTTCGAACCTGCGGTTATTCCGGTCTGATGTTACCAATTCTTGAGGATACAATATTGGCCAAACGGGCAGCGGAGGGAAGATACCGCGTTTCAGATCTTCTGCTTTATTCCAGTGTATGCGGTACCGGGCTGGATGTGGTTCCATTACCCGGGGATATATCTGAACAGCAACTTGCTGGACTCGTGAATGATGTTGCAGCACTTGCGACTAAATACAGGAAACCGCTGTCCGCGAGATTGTTCCCGGTGCCCGGTAAAAAAGTGGGGGATATTGTCAAGTTCAATAACCCCTATTTAACGGATGCCATGGTAATGAGTGTAGATTAGGTTTTTGAACTATCTGGCACATCTCAGCCTTTCTGAGCCTGATTCTGAATCTATGGCGGGTAACCTGATGGGTGACTTCAGAAAATATCTGAACGGCGAGGAACTGCCGGAAAAGGTTCAGCTGGGGATTGATAATCATCTTCGCGTAGATAAGTTTACTGATTCAAACCCGATAGTTATTGAGGCCAGGAGATTGTTCAGCCCTGAGCGCAGGCGTTTTGCTGGTATCATCCTCGATGTGGTGTTCGATCATTTTCTCAGTCTGCACTGGCAGCGCTTTAGTGATGAGAGTCTGGATGGGTTTATTGAACGCAGCTATGAAAATATACAGTCTCAACACGCTATCATGCCTGCGCGTATGCAGTATGTAATGAAATTAATGATTAATGACAACTGGCTGAAAACCTACGCTGAAATGAGCGGCATTGATCTTGTATTGAACAGAATGTCGAAACGGATACGTTTCGAAAACAAACTATATGGCGCCATTGAAGAGGTTGAAGATCATCAGGAAGCTCTTGAACAATGCTTTCTTCAGTTTTTCCCGGAATTAACTGGCTATGTGGAATCTATAAAATGACCAAATTAAGTGTGAATCTGAACAAAATTGCCTTAATCCGTAATTCACGTGACAGCGACTTTCCGAATCTTATTGATTTTGCCCGTCTATGTATCAAAAGCGGTGCGCACGGTCTGACTATTCATCCACGACCTGATCAGCGACATGCCCGCTATAAAGATGTCTACAACCTGGCCGCTCTGGTTCAGGAAAATACTGGAATTGAATTAAATATCGAAGGTAACCCGATAGATAAATTCCTTGCCGTCGTCCTTGAGTCAAAACCGACACAGTGTACTCTGGTGCCTGATGAACCCGGACAACTGACATCAGATCATGGCTGGGATGTGATTGCTCAGCAGGATCGTTTGCGTGACTATGTACAACAGTTACAGGAAGCGGGCATTCGTACAAGTCTGTTTCTTGATCCCGATAAAAATCAAATCGAAGCTTCAGTGAACACCGGAACTGAGCGAATTGAGTTGTATACCGAGTCCTACGCTAAAGCTTACGGTCGCGACGAAGAAAACGCGGTATTAAGTATATATTCTGAAGCTGCTAAAACAGCTCAAACGTTTGGTCTTGGGGTGAATGCGGGACACGATCTCAATCAGGATAATCTGGGCAGGTTTTTAAGCATTAAAGATATTCTGGAAGTATCGATTGGGCACGCGTTAACGGTTGAGTCTCTGCTGGCTGGTTTTGAGAAGACTATTCAAAACTATCTCGATATTATAAAGACTATATCTCAGCCAGCTTAGCAAATTTTATCAGAGCTCTTTGCAGGACTTTGTGATCTGCCAGTAACTTGATGTAATCAGATTCGCGTCAGCCAGCCTTGGCCTTGATTAACTTTACCAATTTGCGCTTATTGTCCGAGCTCCATCGTTCAATACCAGTTAGATTCAGCACGAGGGGCGCCCAGCCATTCCAGGCAAAGCGTTCATCTGCAGATAATTTCGGCACTTTTCTCAAGCCAAGTCTTTGTGAAGCTTCCAGAGCACATTTATTGAGCCCTTTTTCGCGCTCCGAACTGAAACGATCTGCCAGATACCTTGACAGCGCAGGGGCAATATTCCACGACAGAGGAAATACATTTTCACTAGTTTTACCAGGCTCAAGCTCCAGAAACATGTAATTTTCAGCAAGCTTGTTTAAGGTGCTCAGACTGGAACGATGAGACGAATTATTTTTCATTTTTTGCAGTTCAGTTCTGACCAGTTTTTTGATTTTTGCATCTCTCGGGCGAAACCCGAGCTTGTAATAAAACCACCAGACACCAGAGAGCAGACCTTCCTTGTTACCATAGCCGAGCTGATAGTTATCAAGTACGAAAGTACGTATGTCGAATAGACGATGAGTCATGGCAAGTGCCCTGGCATAGTTATGCGCCGCGTCTGCACCCCGGAAGGTGACAAATGTGTTGTAGGATATTTCAGCCATATCGAAAATAACACTGACTTGGAAATACCCGATTGGCACACCGTTTTTGAGATTTAAGAACCCATATACGGCTGGTAGCAGATAGCATCGTTCCGGCAATGTACCTATGCACGCAAACTGCAGACCATCGCCACAATCGACTAGTCTGACATCATCAGTGCTTCCCTGAGAAAACGCATCGATATCACGTTCGTGAGTAATCATAGCTGTGCGCGCCAGGTCAATTAGTTGTCGTCCTTCACGTTTTGAGACGCTACGAATTTTTACCGGATGACTCTGAATAACCTTACGCAGATCAGGTCGTCTTTTTTCTATATTACTAGTGACAAACGAAACATCTTTTTTCAGGTATCTGGCAGTCGTCATCGATGGCGCTGACGCTGAAGACTCAAGCCGGTAAGGCAGATCAAGTTTGTCGTGTAAGGCTTCCCGTTCAAAAGATGTTCTGTAAAGTCTGGCTATTCTGTTTAGCAAGAACGTCGCTTCGCTTTCACGATCATTTTTCAGCCGGTTCAACCATTCCTTTGCCGTAAATTCAAAATCATCAAACTGACTGGCTTCCGAATACGTAGTCATTGTCGGAATGATTTCCATTAATTTGTCTGCATCGTCTATTTCAGGCCAGTCAATTTGTAAGGACTGTCCCCAGTTCCTGGCAAGCCAGTCGGCCATGGGATAGAAAAAGCGATAGTCAATCGGACAACCGGCAATTCCGGAGCTGACCAGTTCTTCACGAAAACGTTTCAAATCTGAACGCTGAGCAAAACTTCCGAGTATGTCTTCGACCTGGTCCAGTAATTTCTGGTTATTAGGGTAAGCACGCATAAAAAGCAAAACATTATGAAAGCGCTCGATTTCGTCAGAGTTATCGAATCGGCACCTGCTGATGGCAAGTAGTGTAGTGAGTTTGTCTTCAGCACTGACGGAATCGTGCTGGTTTCTGTGCTTTTCCAGTTTAACAAGAAGACTCGTAGTACTCATAACAGGGGCTCCCTTGAGATGATGAAGCTGCTTTTTAATCTGGCAGAAGAAAGAATACCATGATCGATATCAATTTGGTGCGGATTAGCAGAATCACCTTGGCAGTTCTTGTCTGGTGAAATATGCTGTTGATAAGAAACTACCACCAGTAATTCACTATCAGGAAAAAGCTAAAACCAATGAAGAAGCAAATCTTTAATAGGGCTGTAAGCAGCTGTCTTGTGGCTTTACTCATGTTATTGACAAATATCGTTAAGGCAGAAGAGGAGGATAATCCCTATAAGGATGTGCAGATTGAGACTGTCAAAATCAGCAAGGGTCTCTATATGTTAATCGGGGCCGGTGGAAATATCGGCTTGTCAGTAGGTGAAGATGGCGTGTTTATGATTGACGATCAATTTGCACCGATGACACCGAAAATCAAGGCTGCCGTTGCGGCGATTACCGATCAGCCGATAAAATTTCTAATCAATACTCACTGGCATTTTGATCATACCGGTGGCAATGAAAATCTGGGTAAAGAAAACGTCTTAATCGTCGCTCACGATAATGTCTATAAGCGCATGAGTGTGGATTCTCTTATCGGCGCTTTCGGAATGACCGTGCCAGCTTCACCCAAAGTGGCCTTACCAGTGATTACTTTCAACGATACAACAACCTTTCATTTGAACGGCGATGATATTCACGTTTTTCATCAGCAGAATGCGCACACGGACGGAGACAGTATTATTCATTTCAAAAAGGCTAACGTCGTGCATACCGGTGATGTCTGGTTCAATCAGGTTTACCCATTTATCGATACCTCAAGCGGCGGTTCGCTGGACGGTATTATTCGTGGAGCAGAAAATTTGCTCACTATAGTCGATAAGGACACAAAAATTATTCCGGGGCATGGACCATTGGCCAGCAAATCAGACCTTGAAGGTTATTTGAAAATGCTGAAAACGCTCAGAATGCGCATGCAGAAATTGATTGATGAAGGCAAAACCATTGATGAGATTGTGGCTTTGAAACCTTATGCGGATTACGATAAAACTCTGGGCCAGGCTTTCATGAAACCCGTTATGTTTCTGCGCATTGTTCACGATAGTCTGACCCGTCAGGAGCAATAAAAAAGCCTGAGTAGCAAGATTCGGGTGGTTTGCCCCCTCGTATTTCTCCACAATGTGAACACCAGACATTACGGATAGAATTATGAGCAGCGATTACCAGCGAGTGGCACAGGCAATTCAGTATATTCGGGATAATGTGAAGCAGCAGCCGGATCTCGAGGATGTCGCTGGCCACATAGGTCTGAGTCCCTATCACTTTCAACGGCTTTTTCAACGCTGGGCTGGTGTCAGCCCCAAGCGTTTTCTCGAGTTTCTCACGGTTGAACAGGCCAAGGAGCTGTTGCAGCAATCGCGGAGTGTTCTGGACTCCAGTCTGGAGACGGGTTTGTCCGGACCCGGTCGACTCCATGATCAATTTGTCTCTATAGAAGCGGTAAGCCCGGGAGAATTCAAAAAACGTGGCGCCGGTATGCAGATAGCCTATGGTTTTCAGCAGACCCCGTTTGGTCTAGCTGCGATTTCGCTTAGTCCCAGAGGGATTTTGTCTCTGTCATTCTATGAAGAGGGAGAGGAAGAATTCGAATTAGCGAAATTGAAATCCGAATGGAGTGACGCAAGTTTCGTAGAAGATCCGGCAAGGACATCCGCGGTGATAGATCGCCTTTTCGAGAAATCCTCAGGCTCTGATGGGCGCCTCTTACTTTCCATCAGAGGCACCAATTTTCAGATCAAAGTCTGGAATGCCTTATTGCGTATTCCCGCCGGCTCGATAAGTTCCTATCAAAAGCTGGCCGATGAAATCGGTAAACCAAAGTCAGTGCGCGCCGTAGCAAACGCAATCGGAGCCAATCCTGTGGCCTACCTGATACCCTGTCACAGAGTTTTGAGAAGTAGTGGCGAATTAAGCGGCTATCGCTGGGGACAGGATAGAAAGCGTTTGATGCTGGCCCGCGAGTGGGCGCAAACTACCGCGCCGTAATTTCAAGGAGAATAAAACGATAAGATTTATATTTTGCGAAGGATTCGCTATTTCTGTCCTTTTTCTCCAGATAGCGGGTACGCATTTTTGTCAGTTTTTTTCTGTAGGCAAATAAGCCGATTTTTGTCAGCCACGAGTTTTTGATCGCCATAATTCTTTTGAATACCGACAGCAGAGGACGCACAAAATTGTTAATTGCATCCTGCTCAAGGTCAAAACTCGGTGCGACGAATGTCGTGATATCAATATTTTCCAGTTCTTTAAAGTCAAAGTTTTCCCGTTCACTTAAAAAATCTTTATAGGGTTTGCCCCCGCCAATCGGACCTTTCTCGGGCATATCGTTTTTAAATAAATCGGCGATCAAAATATACTTGTTCCCGTATCGTCGGCATTGCTCAAAAGCATCCTTAATCTGAATAAACTGGATGCTTTCGCTAAACACAATGAGATCGTATTTTTTATCGATATCGAGTTCTTCGTATTTACATTCATACAGCCTGGCTTTATCGCCTAGTTTCAAAGAGGCATTTTCACTCATAATACTTGGTGGGCAGACGGCATCGACCTTGAAGTTCTTTTTCAGAAGTTGGGTCGCCATCTCACCAGAACCGCAGCCAACATCGAGAATGCTTTCAACATCATCAGGAATGAGCTTGAACAGCTCCTCGATATAAGCTTCCTGAGCCTGTTTCAGGTTGGCAAATTTGAGTTTGACTCCGGGCTTCCAGTAGCCGAAATGCAGATATTCTGTTTCGAAAAAATAGCGCAGAAACACATAGAGTAGATCCAGTGAACGACCGCGTGTGTACTTGCTTTTAGTGTTATTCAAGGCTCAAAATCTCAATTAAAATGATGGCAACCCGTCGCTGCAGCGAGGCGAACATTACCTTATTTGCTGAGTGAAGCCAATGTTCTATTGGTTTCCCTTGGGCAAGCCCATTATTTTGAGTCAGTTTCAGGCATATTTGTTATTATTCGACTCTGGTTTACAAATTTCTTATTCACGATGTCAGTAACAAAATTAGATGACGGCCGTACTATTACGGACGAGAAAAATTCAGCCGATTTAAGAAAAGTCGGTGCCCACCCCGATTTCTGGTACCCCTTGTTAAGTTCTTCTAAAGCGAAAGCCGGCAAGGCTGTTGGAGTAACTTTTGCCGGCGAGCCAATTGTGATTGTGCGTACTAAGACCGGCAAGTTATATGCACTGGAAGATCGCTGTGCTCATCGCCAGGTGCCCTTACATCAGGGGGTGGTGGACGGGGACAATATTCACTGTTGTTACCATGGCTGGGTGTATGACTGCAGCGGTAAGTGCGTCAATATACCTTACGTGGGAAAAAGCGATGCCATACCACGTGGAGTACGGGCCTATCCCTGCCGTGAAGATTATGGTTTTATATTTGTGTTCCCCGGTGATCCGGAGAAAGCAGACTCGGTTCCCTTTCCCGATATTCCGGCATGGCATGACAAGAAATACAAAACCAGAGTGCTGGACGATCAGGTCGGTTGTCATTATTCCTTTCTGCATGAGAACCTGATGGATATGAATCATCAGTTTCTACATCGCCGCATCATGTCAAAAATTAATACCACCTTTCTTGGTCTGCGTGACGAAGAAAATTCAGTTGAGGTGGATTACACTTTTTCCCGGATCGGCAAACAGCCAATGGGTGAGAAAGTAATGTTGGGTATTCGCAGTGCACCGACAGAAGACAAACCGAAAGATATTATGACTGTGAGCACGCAGTATCCCTATCAGGTTCTGCGCTTCTGGACGGCCGGTTCTGATCATCCGGCTCTGGATTTATGGATCACTTATGTTCCAGTGGATAAAGAGCAGCGCACTAACCATACCTTTGGTCTTATCAATATTCGTCGCCCGGATATTCCCGGCTTACTCGATATTGCCTGGCCCTTTATCATTTATTTCACCAACGGAATCTTCGCAGAAGACCGTTGGGTGGTGGAAATGGAGCAGGCGGCCTTTGATGAACAGGGCGAGGATCTCAATCAGGAGATCTTTCCGGTTGTTCAGGCCGTCCGGGATCTGTTAATTCGTAAAGGTGTGCCCATCCCGCAAACTTAGTGTCGCTGTTTAATCAGAGACAGGCGTTCTCATAGTCACAAATTCTTCCGCCGTAGTCGGATGTATACCTATAGTGGCGTCAAATTGCGCTTTCGTCGCACCTGCCTTAATAGCGATCCCTATCCCCTGAATAATCTCACCGGCATCCGGCCCCAGCATGTGCACGCCGACCACTTTATCGCTTTGTTTATCGACAATCAGTTTCATGAAAGTTTTCTCGTCGCTGGATGACAGGGAATACTTCATCGGCGTGAAAGTAGATTTATAGATAGTGACTTCAGAATACTCAGCACGTGCCTGCTCTTCAGTTAAACCCACGGTCCCGAGATTTGGTTGACTGAACACACAGGTTGGAATATCTGCATAATCAACAGCACCTGACTGGCCATCGTAGAGACGTCTTGCCAGAACAGTACCTTCAGCGGTTGCGACCGGTGTCAGGTTAACCCGATCGGTGACATCGCCTATGGCGTAAATGGAAACAACGGAGGTCTGGTATTCATCATTCACCACCACCGCACCTTTGCTGTTCAGTTCAACACCAGCGGCTTGCAGACCCAGACCTTCTGTTTTCGGGTGCCGTCCGGTTGCGTACATTATCAAACCGGTACTCATGTTCTCTCCCGAGTTTAACTCTGCATTATATTTTTCGCCGTCTTTCTCAATGGCATCAATATTGGTATTGAAGAGGATATTGATATCTTTCTTTTTCATTTCGGCATGAAGATGTTCGCGAATCTCCTGATCGAAACCGCGCAGGAAGAGCTCGCCGCGATAGAGCAGTGTCGTATCCACACCCAGACCGTGAAATATACCGGCAAACTCAACGGCGATATAGCCGCCCCCGACAATCACAATACTCTCCGGTAGCTTCTCCAGAAAAAAAGCTTCATTAGAGGTGACTATATGCTCCTTTCCCGGAATATCCGGCACGCTGGGCCAGCCTCCAGTGGCGACAAGAATTCGCTCTGCGCTGATTGTCTTTTGATTAACAGACACGCTATGTTCATCTACTACCGTAGCTCGACCATCGAAAAGGGTGACTCCGGTGGAATCAAGCAGACCACCATAGATTTCATTCAAGCGGCTTATCTCGCGATTCTTATTGTCCAGCAGGGTTTGCCAGTTAAATTCCGCTTTTCCCGGCTGCCAGCCAAAGCCTTTTGCATTCTCAAACTCTTCGGTAAAGTGCGAAGCATAAACAAACAGCTTTTTCGGCACACAGCCGACATTGACACAGGTTCCGCCAAGATAGCGATCTTCCGCTATCGCGACTTTTGCCCCGAATCCTGCAGACATGCGTGCCGCACGAACGCCACCGGAACCTGCGCCTATAACAAATAAATCGTAATCGTAAATACTCATAGAGAAATAACCTGAAAGCCGGGTTTAGAATTAATTATAATGAACGCTTATTCTACTGTTTAGCTTGGTAATGGTCGAACTCTATACAAAATCAGACAGACAGCGCTAATGGAACAGAAAAAACAGGCGAATTTAATGCGCGGGGCGACCTATGCCTCGGTGGCAACAGCCTTTTTTCTTATTCTCATTAAATTTATCGCCTTTCTTTTCACAGGTTCAGTCTCGTTGCTCTCGAGCCTGATCGATTCGATACTGGATTCGCTGGCGTCGATAATAAATCTCTTCGCAGTCAGAGCCTCACTGGAACCTGCAGACAAAGAACATCGCTTTGGACATGGTAAGGCCGAACCATTGGCGGGTCTGGCTCAGGCGGCTTTTGTTATGGGTTCCTCGCTTTTTCTTATCGTCGAATCATTTAAACGTTTTGTACACCCTGAGCCGGTGGAACACGGAAGTATCGGTATTCTGGTGATGCTGATCTCATTAGGCGCAACAATAGTACTGGTTTTGTATCAAAGATATGTCGTTAAACAAACAGGTTCGTTGGCTATTCAAGCGGATTCAATTCATTATTTCAGCGATATCGCCCTGAACGTCGGTGTTATCCTGTCTTTGTTCTTAAGTGCTTATGTTGCCTGGACACTAGCCGATCCGATATTCGCGCTACTAATTGCCGGCTACATTATTGTTTCGGCCTGGAACATAGTCAGCCAATCTTTGGATCAGTTAATGGACAGAGAACTATCCGATGAGGAACGTTCAAAAATCAAGAATATAATCGCTAGTCATGCCGGGGTTATCGGTATGCATGACTTACGCACTCGCGCCTCCGGAAAAGATATTTTCATTCAGGCCCATATCGACATGGATGCTGAAATGAGTCTTTATGATGCCCATCAAATTTCCGAGGCTGTTGAAAGTGAACTACAAGTAAATTTTCCAACAGCAGATATTCTTATTCATCAGGATCCAGTTGAAAGAAAGGACTAATTAAGAACACAGCTAAGTCAAAGTCATGCTGAAAAACTGACCCATCGATCAGAATTGAATAAAACTTTGTCTGCCACATTGTATTCAGAAAAGAAACATACCTAATATAAAGTATTTCAATCATTGGGAAGACTATGAAAAACAAAATATAAGTTCGATTTGGTCAATTTCAGAATACAAAACGTTACCCCAAAAAGGGTATATCAGGCTGCTTGATAGTGGACAAATAGTAATCTAGTATTATTTTCGAAAACTCGAATAAAGGATTAGAGTCAGGAAAAACAATAACTGGATTTGAGTATGGAAACAGTAAATGGACGAAGGGGCTGATCAGACTAACGACACAGGGCTGAGCTCGCTTGTTATTCTCTCCCGATTGCATGGATTGCCAGCAGATCCCGGGCAACTTCGTCATCAATTTGGCCAGTCTGGCCAGACTTTCGATAACACCGCAATTCTTCGTGCCGCTAAATCACTCGGCCTCAAAGCAAAATTATTCAACAGTAATTGGGAGCGTCTTTTAAAAACAGAGCTTCCAGCCATTGGCATTCACAAAGACGGTCACTATTTTTTAATAGGACAGGTAGCGCAAGATAAAATACTGCTACAAGATCCAAATGAGCAAGGCCCTGTATCGCTGACTGAAGAACAATTCATGGCGATCTGGAGTGGCGACCTGATCTTGATCACACGTCGAGCCGGCATGCTGTCAGAAATCAGAAAGTTTGATTTTTCCTGGTTTATTCCAGGCATTTTGAAATACAAAAAGCTTCTTGGTGAAGTGCTACTGGCATCGTTCTTCATTCAGCTTTTTGCCCTGATTACGCCGCTATTCTTTCAAGTCGTGATAGACAAGGTGCTCGTGCATAGAGGCTTAACTACACTGGATGTGCTTGCCTTTGGCCTGCTTGTCGTTTCATTTTTTGACGTTGTACTTAATGGTTTACGTACTTACGTTTTCTCCCACACCACCAATCGTATTGACGTAGCACTTGGTGCAGAGTTATTCAAACACCTTCTGCGTCTGCCAATAGCCTATTTTGAGGCCCGACGCGTCGGTGACACCGTCGCGCGAGTCAGAGAACTGGACAGCATCCGTAATTTTATAACTGGTTCTGCGATGACAATGGTCATTGATCTATTATTTACCGTCGTATTTTTCGCCGTGATGTATGTCTACAGCCCGACACTCACGTATGTCGTACTTGGCGCCATACCGTTTTACATCATGCTCGCCTTTTTCATTATCCCTATTCTACGCGCTCGCCTGCATGAGAAATTCAATCGAGGTGCTGAAAATCAGGCCTTTCTGGTTGAATCAGTCAATGGTATCGAAACACTGAAAGCCACAGCAGTCGAACCGCAAAGCCAACGTCGCTGGGAAGAGCAGCTTTCCGGTTATGTCAGTGCCAGCTTTAAAGCCACCAATCTGGGTAACGTTGCGAATCAGACTGCCTCATTCATTAATAAAGTAACAGTACTACTGATTCTTTGGGTCGGAGCCAGACTCGTCATAAATGGTGATCTGTCTGTCGGTCAACTGGTTGCTTTTAATATGCTAGCAGGCCGAGTAAGCGGACCAATACTTCGCTTAACGCAATTATGGCAAGACTTCCAACAAGCAGGAATTTCTGTACAGCGCCTTGGCGACATCCTCAATGCGAAACCAGAGCCGGCTTATAGCCCGGGTCGCGCTTCATTACCAGATTTAAAAGGCCAGGTGGATTTCGAAAACGTGACATTCCGCTACCGACCAGATGGCCCTGAAATCTTAAGAGATGTCTCAATGAGAGTCCCGGCAGGAAAGGTGATTGGTATTGTCGGCCGCTCCGGCTCTGGTAAAAGCACCCTGACAAAATTAATACAACGATTATACGTACCACAAAGTGGTCGGGTACTAGTTGATGGTGTCGATTTGGCGATGGTAGATACCGTTTGGTTACGTCGCAACATCGGCGTTGTTCTGCAGGAGAATTTTCTATTCAATCGTAGTATTCGAGAAAACATTGCTCTCAGTGATCCAGCCATGCCAATGGAGCGGGTAGTGCAAGCGGCGAAAATGGCCGGTGCCCATGATTTTATTCTGGAATTACCAGAAGGTTATGACAATCTCGTCGGCGAACATGGTTCGAATCTATCCGGTGGTCAACGTCAGCGTATTGCCATTGCCCGCGCCCTGATTACTAATCCACGTATTCTAATATTCGATGAAGCCACCAGTGCGCTGAATTATGAATCCGAACACATCATTCACCAGAACATGCGCTATATATGCAAGGGCAGAACGGTATTCATTATTGCTCATCGTCTAAGCGCAGTAAGAAACGCCAACCACATAGTTGTGATTGATAAGGGCCAAATCGTAGAAGGTGGAATCCACAAAGACCTTATGGAAAAAAATGGCTATTACGCCAGACTCTACAATCATCAGATCGGCATGGTGACCTCGAACTAAGATGAAATCAGAACTCGAATTTCTGCCCGCTGCGCTGGAAATCCAGGAGACCCCGCCCTTACCTGTGTCCCGCTATATTCTGTATTCCATTATGCTGTTCTTCAGCATTGCAGTTGTCTGGGCAAACGTAGGCGAGGTCGATATTGTTGGCGTAGCCCAGGGCAAGATAGTACCGACCGGGCGGGTGAAAATTATTCAGCCATTGGAAACTGGTGTTGTACGTAATATTTTCATAAAAGAAGGTGACCAGGTGGCGGAAGGCGAAGCGCTGATAGAGCTAGACACAACCCTGACCGGTGCAGACCGCGAACAAGTAGTAGAACAACAGCTCACACTGAAACTGGATCGCGAACGTTTGTATCACATCATAGAAACAGTTAATGACAGACAGCCTACAGAGGTCACTGTCAGCAAAGCGACTGATGCCCAGATCAAACTTCAACAAGACAGAATCAAAATACAACTAGATGAGTACTACGCGAGAAAGCAAGCTTTAAGCGATGAAAAAGATCAGCGCCACGCTGAAAGAAAATCCATAAAAGAAAGAATCGCGCAACTGGATGCCACAGTTCCATTAATCACAGAACGAGCAAAATCCTTGCATGACCTGCTCAAAGACAACATGGTACCGCGTGTTCAATGGCTAGAACTAGAACAAGAACGTATAGAGCAGGTAAAAGAGCGAGACGTACAACGCAGTAACCTCAATTCATTAGATTCAAGCATCGCCAATATCACCCAGAGAGAAGCAGCCCAAAAAGCAGAGTTTGAAAAACAAATACTCACTGAACTGGCAGATGTGGAAAATCGACTTAGTGCGTTTGAACAGGAACTAGTCAAGGCAGACAAACGAGTAACACTACAAACCCTAACAGCACCAGTTGCCGGCACCATTCATAGACTTAGCACCCATACCATCGGCGGAGTAGTCACTCCGGCACAAGAACTAATGCACATTGTCCCCGAAGAAGATGCCATCGAAGTGGAAGCTTGGTTACAGAACAAAGACATTGGTTTCGTCAATAAAGGCCAGGAAGCAGAAATCAAAATCGAAACTTTCCCCTTTACCAAGTACGGAACTATTGATGGTGAAATCGCGACACTTTCTAATGATGCAACACCTGATGAGCGCCTGGGCTTGGTCTACGCCACACGCGTGAAAATGGAGAAGACAACCATGCAGGTCAAGGACAAAATCATCAATCTAAGCCCTGGTATGGCAGTGACTGTCGAGTTAAATATGGGTAAGAGAAAGCTGATTGAATATTTACTAAGTCCGTTATTGCGTTACAAAGATGAAAGTGTTCGCGAACGTTAGTTAATTGGAAAATAATTTAATTCAAGAGGAATAATTAATCATGTATGAAAACAGAAGTAACCCCATTATCTGTAATTTGATAGTGCTTAATCTATTCATTTTTCCAATCTTCGCATCAAATGTGCTAGAGAATGATGCATCAACTACGGAAGAGAGTCAAAAACCTGAAATGTTGCCGATTAAAAAAACAAAAAGTAAATTGGGAAACGACTCAAGAATTTATCATAACAATTCGTTTCCGACGTTGCATCAGAAAGTCCACGCCAGTAAGTACGTTGTGAAAGGGACAGCCTATGGAATTGTTTACAAGAAACAAGGGGCTATTCACTACGACTATTCAGCGCCTACAGAAGAAGAAACTAATCAGTCGACAAAATATATCTTGCTTAAGGTAAAAGTTGATGAAATTTTATATTCTAAAGAAGACGCTCCTAGAATCGAGACGCAAGTGGTTAATTTTTTGTACACCATTAGAAATTATGTTGCGACTGGCGAGATGTTATCTAGAACAAATATATCAGATAAATATATTGGTCGACCGGCGTATTACTTTTGTCGTGAATTAGATGTAATAGATGGGCCCGATGGCGAACTGCCACTATGTCGTGGTCTTTTTGCACTCCCTCCAGTAAACCCGCTACCGGTAGATATTAAATCTAACTTGGAAAGAGTGATTAAAAAAGAGCAAAAAGGCGAATATCCAATGCCAACCAAATGTATTCATAGAATGAATAATCGCAAAGGATGGACCGAATTAGAAGTGTTCTGTAATGAGAAGTTATATAGCAAAGAATCCATTATCTGGGAGTAGAAATATGGCCGATTTAAATGTGCAATTGAACACAAATGATGCAGCTGCGATAACCGATCAGCAATTTTTTGATCAACTCGATACGTTAGGCTTGCTAGGAAGCGATATCGGTCAATATGGCCCCGGTGCTACAATTTATTATTCCTTTTTGGATTCATTCCCAGAAGACACTGATAGTACTAATGTTGTCGAAGGTTCATTTTCTACGTTTACATCAGCTCAAAGAGAGGCCATAGAAGAAATTTTCACTATATTGGAACTATACCTTGATCTAGAATTCGAGAATGTGGCTGATATTGTCCCAGCCCCAGGGGAGGACGTGCCAACGGCTATGATTTCATTTGGTAATACAACATTCGAATCAATCGAGGGAAATAACTCGATAGCGGGGGAAGTATCAATCAATGAAAATCCAACGACTAATAATTTTAGCCAATATGTACTTATCGATCCTTCGGTTTTAGATGATGAATCCGATCCAGAGGCGGGGAGTCAACACTATGAAGTTCTTGTGCACGAAATAGGTCATGCATTAGGTTTGGCACACCCGTTCGAAGGAAATGTAACTCTTACTGACGATAAACAAAGCGATTGGGCAACAATTCAATCTAATAACGAGACATCTACGAATCCTTTTGGAGAAGTTACCAATTACTCAGGCGGAATGATGGCGCTGGATGTGACACTACTACAAGACAAATATGGGGCGCGTAGTATGTTTAGTGGTGATACTGTTTATCAGCTTACTACTCAAGGTACGCAAACTATTCACCCGTACCTACAAGGCGATGGTGTCGTTGAAATTGATGACGAAATACAAATTACAATTATAGACAATGGCGGTGAAGATACTATTAGTGTGGCAGGATATGATTCAAATAGCCTTGTAGATTTAAGACCAGGAACCGTATCTGGTTACAATACTCCGTTCCAATTTGTTCCCACTGTTACAGTAAGCCTTAATTCGGAAATTGAAGATGCAGTAGGTAGTGCTCATGACGATATTATTCGCGGTAACAATTATGCAAACGAGCTTACAGGCAATATGGGCTTTGATAGGCTTTCAGGGTTTGAAGGGAATGATACTCTTATCGGTGGACAAAGTATGGTTTCAGATGATCGCGTTCGTGACGAGCTTAATGGAGGGGGCGGCGCTGATACATATTACGTAGGCCACGGAGATGAAATATTTGAAGACAATGTGGAATCCGGAAACCGAATATTTGTTAGTGCAAGCACTCCTTTTGAATTATCAAACAAGACACTTTTTCAGGACGATAGTGCTTCGAATAGATATTTTTTGGAAGAAGGTAATATTAAGATCGATCTCACCATAACAGAAAGTCAAACGGCTTCTGTATTTGTAAGTGGATTAGATCTCGTACTTAACACTTCATTTACTATAAAAAATTTTGACGCTACTAGTTTCGATATTACTCTCGATAGTCAATCTCAACTACCCATCGGTTTAAATCTTATCCAGGGAACGGGGACCGACGACAATCTCAATGGAACTGCAGGCGGTGATGAAATTCAGGGAATGGCAGGCAGTGATGTCATAGACGGAGGTGCAGGTAATGATTTAATCTTTGCCGGTACAGATGATGACGATGTTCAAGGAGGCACCGGTAATGACATCATACGCTTGGGTGATGGTAACGATGATGCAGTAGGTGGTGAAGGTGATGACGATATAGACGGAGGTATTGGTGATGACTTTATTACCGGTGGATTAGGTGACGATGTAATTAAGGGAGGAGAAGGGCGCGATGCACTTGCTTCAACAGATGGTGGCGATTTCTTTTTCGGTGATGATGGAGATGATTTTATATCAGGTGGTGTTGGAGGAGATCAACTCAGTGGAGGAAATCATAACGATGCCTTAGCTGGTGGTGCTGGCGAGGATGCACTTTTTGGTGGTTTTGGTAATGATGTGCTTTGGGGCGATGGCACCTATACCGCCTTAGACCGCAGTTGGGATGTCACAGTAACTAATTCCACGCCTAATACAGTCACCGTTTCCCTTAGTAGTGTTACGGGCACTGATACCTCATCGAATGACCAGGCGGATATTTTGGATGGCGGCGCTGGAGATGATGTACTTTTTGGTGGCGGTGGTAACGATCAACTTTATGGTCAGAATGATAATGATTTTCTAGAAGGCGGTGATGGAAATGATCGTCTTGAAGGTGGTAGCGGTGACGATAGTCTTTTTGGGGACGATGGAGATGATAGGAATTTCATTGGCAACGATACATTGCTTGGCGGAGATGGCAATGATTTGTTGGAAGGTGGGTTTGGTGACGATGAGTTGGAAGGTGGTGCCGGAAATGATGAGCTCCATGGTGATTATGCGGACGATGCCCTGGTTGGCGGTAATGATACGCTTTTAGCCGGTGACGGTGATGATATCGTCATTGCGGGTGCTGGCGATGATGTGGTGGATGCAGGTTCGGGCGATGACCAGGTAGATGCGGGATTAGGTAACGATGTCGTTGTCAGTGGAGAAGGCGCAGACAGCGTAGGTGGTGGTGCTGGCAACGATACACTTTTTGGTGATGCCGGCGCGGATACTCTGGATGGCGATGCTGGAAACGATGTGATAGTGGGTGGTGAGGGTATTGATCTGCTTCTGGGCGATGAGGGCAATGATGAACTGACAGGTGGTGATGGGAATGATGCCATCCTCGGCGGAGCCAATGATGACACGCTAAGCGGTGGTGTGGGGAATGATCAGATTGCGGGAGGCAGCGGTGATGATGTCATCCATGGTGATGAGGATGATGACACGCTTTTTGGTGGAGCCGGTGATGACGAATTACACGGTGGTGATGGCGTAGACCGTCTGCAAGGCGGCACTGGTGCGGATCAACTTTTTGGCGATGCGGGAAATGATGTTCTCCTCGGTGAAGAGGGTGATGATATCGTCAGCGGTGGTGAGGGTAACGATGAATTACAAGGGAATGACGGCAACGATATCTTAGCGGGTGATGCGGGTAATGATCAGCTTTTTGGACAAGACGGTGATGACATCATCGATGGCGGAGAGGGTGATGACAATGCCTTTGGCGGCATTGGTAACGATGTTCTCAACGGTGGTGCGGGTGCGGATACCTTACAAGGTGAGGGTGGCGATGATTTTCTGTTTGGGGGTACCGGTAACGACACCCTGGCTGGAGAATATGGTAACGACACCTATCAAATCAATCGTGGTGATGGGGATGATGTCATTGTTGATGCCGGTGGTGTCGATGTACTCAGCCTGGGGCCGGGCATTGCGCAGAGTGATTTGAGTTTTGATGTATCTGGTAACAATGTCATTGTGCGCATCCTTGATGAGGGTGTGTTGACTAACGATCGTGTGACCTTGATTGACTGGTTTACGGCCGAGAATCAAATAGAGAGTATTGTCTTTAGCGGTGGTGGCAGTCTGGATGTAACCGCAATCACCGGGTTGTTACCTGACAATATCACTCTGGTGGATGGTATTGATGCCCAGAGTAGCAGCAATGTGACTACCTATACTTTCACCCCTGACGAATTTACCCCCGACGGCTTCAGTATGGATATTACTGATGCAGGGGGGCTTGACCACATCATATTTAATGAAGTGTTCTCCGGCAGTTTTTCCTTAAAACCTGTTTTGGATAATGCCACCCGCGTCGGAGATGACTTACATCTGGATGTAACGGTAGATTCGACTGTTAGTCAGATTCCTGATGTCAGTGGTCTGATACGCATTGCGGATTTTTATGTGGACGATGGTTTCATCGAAACCATCTCGTTTCCTGATGGTGACTTGAACGATCCAAATCAGGCACCTGTTGTCAGCAATGAACCGTTGGATCAGGTCACAGATCTGGATGTGGCTTATAGCTTTCAGTTACCGAACGATACTTTCTCCGATAGTGTCTTTGATGTGCTGGAGGTGAGTGCCACGCTCAGTAATGGTGATCCTTTACCAACATGGCTCAATTTTGATGCGACTACACAGAGCTTTAGTGGTACACCGACAACGGGTGACGAAGCTTTTTTGACCATTCAATTGAGCGCGCGTGACAGCAACGGCAATATTGTTACGACTGATTACAATTTGAACGTCGGTGACGTCAATGTGGCCCCTGAACTTGGCGATGCCATTGATGATCAGAGTACACGTGCAGATCGTGTATTCAGTTTCCAATTACCAACCGATACCTTTGTTGACGATAATATCAACGATAACTTGACCTTGAGTGCCACTCTGAGTAACGGAAGTGCCTTGCCGACCTGGTTGAGTTTTGATGCGGGGACTGGCACATTTAGTGGCACGCCTCTGGCAGGGGATATTGACACAATATCGGTGCGTGTAACGGCTACCGACACTGGTGGCCTGGCGACCACTGATGATTTTACTCTCGATATTCTTGAAGCAAACGCTGTCCCCATTGCTAACCCGGATGCCGCCGTCCTGACTTTAGACTCGCCTGATTTGATTGGCGAGGTGACCGTGAATGAATTTACGCCGAACGGACAAGTCTCTCCCTCGATGGCCGCATTGAACAATGGCCGAATCGCATTGACCTGGCAGACTCTTGACAATAATGGGGATAATTATCTGGCGGGGCGCATTCTTGATGCAGAAGGTAGTGCAATCGGCAGCGAGTTTCGAATTGATGCTACAGCCGGCTCTACCCCAGAGCCACGCTCGCCCAGCATGATTGGCCTGAATGACGGCAGTTTTATGATCAACTGGTCTGAATATGGCGCTGTCGGAGGTGTTGGTAAAGATATCTACGCCCAGCACTACGACAATGATGGCAATGCGCTTACCAGTAAATTTCTGGTGAATAGTGGAACTACTGCAGATGATCAGGTTGAGCCATCCATTGCCTTGTTGGCGAATGGGGATTTCGTTTCCATTTGGCGATCTGAATTTAGAGACGGTGGTGCCATTGGCATCTTTGGGCAACGGTTTGATTCCACCGGAACTGCTGTTGGTAGCGAATTTCAGGTATCCAGCGGTGGAATACCAACGTCCAACACAATATTTGATTCCTCACCACAGGTCACGGCGTTAAGTGGAGGCGGTTTCGCCGTGGTCTATTCCGATTCGGACAGTTCTGACAACGGAGTATTTCTGCAACGTTACGATGCTAGTGGCAGTTCTGTTGGTGCTAGCATCCAGGTGAATACGACGGTCATTGAAAGTCAATATGACGCGAAGATCAGTGAGCTTACTAATGGCGATCTCGTAGTAGTTTGGAACGATGAGCTGGAAGGCGTTTTTGGTCAGCGTTTTAGTTCGGCTGGCGTAGCCCTTGGCGCTGAATTTGTCGTGAACTCCGTGACCATAGGAACCCAACATGAACCCTCGATAGCCGCATTAGACGATGGTGGATTTGTCGTAACCTGGAGCTCCGATAATCAGGATGGCAGTGGCTTTGGTATTTCTCGCCAGCAATACGATGCTAATGGCGTAGCGGTAGGAACGGAATTGCGTGTTAACCAGACTTTAACAGGCGATCAGGATAATTCTGTTGTAATTGGTCTTGCCAATGGCGGCTATGCAGTTACCTGGGAGAACGGCACAAGCAATAGCAATATCTCAGCGCGCCTGTTTGACAATGATATTCCTAATACCGTGACAGTGGACGTGCTGAGCAACGATAGCGACGCAGACGATGGCGTTGCTGCGCTGACTATTACATCGGCGGATGTTATTGGCAGCAATAATGGGGCCGTATCTATTGTTGATAACAAATTGGTGTTTAATGCTGTGGGGGATTTCGACTCACTCGGCGCAGGCGATGTTGAGCAGGTCGTTATTAATTATACGATCGAAGATGATGATGGTGAGACAGCAAGTTCTACACTCACATTAAATGTTCGAGGTTCGGCAAGTGTCACGGACAGTAGTTTGTCTGATTTCAGTGTTTTTGAAAAAGGTGGTTTATCAGTTAGTGATGCTGGCGATGTGAATGGTGATGGTTTGGCGGATATTTTGGTGGGAAATCAATTTAGTAACGAAGCTTATATCGTATTCGGTAACGTTAACGGTTTCGGTGCATCTTTAGATTTATCGAGCCTGGATGGAAGCAATGGTAGTGTCATTACCAGTAGTGTGTATGGTCAAATCGGTGCGTCTCTAAGTGCCGCTGGCGATGTGAATAACGATGGTATTGATGATTTTATAGTTGGTGCGCCACAAACTGACACCAGTGGCGGAGTGAATAGTGGTTCAAGTTTCGTTGTGTTCGGGAACAATGCCGGGTTCGGAGCCAGCGTGGATTTGGCTCTGCTAGACGGGAGCGACGGTTTTCGCCTGGATGGACTTGCTTTTGTGGATGAGCTTGGCAGCGCAGTGAGTTCAGCTGGTGATTTAAACAATGACGGCATTGCTGACTTACTCATTTCGGCACCCAGAGCAGATAATAGCAACGGCAGTGATGCAGGCAATATCTATGTCGTTTTCGGGCAAGATGGCGGGTTCTCTTCAAGCTTTGATCTCACCACTCTCGATGGCACTAACGGTTTGATATTGAAGGGTGCGGCCAACAATGATTTTTCAGTTTCGACTAATCAAGCCGTGAGCGACGCGGGTGATGTCAACGGTGATGGTATCGACGATGTGATAATAGGTGCGCCTGGTTCTGATTTAAACGGTTTCTTTGAAGTGGGTCAGGCTTATGTGGTGTTTGGCAGCGATACTGGTTTTACTTCTACTCTGGATTTGGCTGGCCTGGATGGTTCTGATGGCTTTGTAATCACAACCAGTGAGTATGGCGAGAACGAGGGGGCTGAAATTGGCACTTCTGTTAGTAGTGCCGGTGATATCAATGGCGATGGCATTGACGATTTGATTATTGGGGCGCCTCGAACTGAAGTCAATTTTCAAGAAACTGCAGGGCGTAGTTATGTGGTGTTCGGTACAGATACGGGGTTTGGAAGTAGTTTTGATCTGGCTAATCTAAACGGTGCAGATGGGTTTGTAATAAACCACAGCGAGTATGGTTTAAGCGGTAGCAGCGTCAGTGGACTGGGCGATATTAACGGTGATGGTTTGGATGACCTTATTATTGGTACGCCAAATGCCGGTTCAGGAGGACTAGAGACCAATGGCAAGGTAAGCATTTTGTATGGCACTACCAACGGATTCGCCGCCTCAATAGATGTGGATTCCCTTGATGGACTTACTGGTTTTAGGTTACTGGGTGGGAATGAAAGCGATGCTGCCGGCTATTCGGTCAGCGGGCTTGGGGATACTAACGGAGATGGGTTCAATGATTTTATTATCGGAGCACCTAATGCAGGCTTCGGTGGTGAAAATATTATCGTTTTTGGTGGTGATTTTAACAATGCCGTTGACTTTCTCGGAACCAGTGGTGATGACACCATTACAGCGACGGGCAATGACATTAAAATCTTCTCCGGTGCTGGAGATGACTTTATCGATATTGAGGCAGCCAATACGGTTATTGTGAACGTTGGCTCGGGAAACAATACGGTCAATTTCACACCCAATGCTAACTCTACATTTACCGCGATGGGACTTTCTTCAAGTTCAGCCTCAAGCGGCAGCAATACTTTCAGTTTTAATACGACGGTAGGTCATCCTTATAAAGTCAGCTTGTCGAGTGGACTGGCAAACAGCCCAGATACCGCTTTTGATATATTTACTCAGCAAAACGTTAATATTAATGATATTTCTATTAGCAGGGGCTCTTTGATTATTGATATTAATGATCAGGTGGAGCTCACCTTTGAGGGTGTCGATGCAGATAATCTTCTGAATATCAGTGATCCTTTTGGCAGTATCAATATCAACAATACTATTTCCCTGAGTTATCAGGATATCCTCGATCTTGGAATGGATATTGACGGCACTTCGATTGACGATATTCTTCAAGGTTCGCAGATTGATGATCGAATAAATGGGTTTGACGGTAACGATGTCATTACCAGTGGTGAGGGTGACGACGTTCTCAATGGCGGGCTTGGTGATGACACCCTGAATGCAGGAGCCGGGGATGATGTGCTCATTGGCGAATACGGTAACGATACGCTCATTGGTGGCACGGGAGATGATAGCTATTTCGTCGAAGCTGGGGAACGGAATAAGGTAGTTAACGACGTCTCTGGCATAGATCAGATTGTATTTGGTGACGGGATAAACGTACTGGATTTGACAGTGACTCAATCTAGTAATGATCTCGTTGTTCAATTGAGTCCTAATGATTCTGTCACCATTCAAGATTGGTTTGCTAACGATGAGCAACAAGTTGAACGATTTGTATTCACAAATGACAATCTCACGATCCTCACCAATTTACAGATGGAAAGCTTGATTGGCGGAGGTGAAATAAATTTGGCACCCATTGTAGTGGAAAGTATAGTCGATCAGCTGGCAACGGAAGACAGTGTCTTTTCTTTTAGTGTCCCGGGAACGACATTTACTGATCCAAATATAAGCGATATTCTGAGCTATAGTGCTGAACTGGCAGACGGTAACGCCCTCCCAGCCTGGCTGAGCTTTGATATAGCTACGCAAACCTTCAGCGGCACGCCCGACAATCCTGATGTAGGAATCATAGACCTTCGTGTTATCGCAACCGATCTTGCTGGCGAGACTGTATCTGATAGTTTTCTTTTGACAGTGGAGGCGATATCACAAACAAACCAGACTCCTATTCTGGATAACTCCATTGGCGATCAAACAGTGGATGAAGATCAAGGGTTCAGTTTTATTGTACCAGCAGCGACTTTTAGTGATCCAGACGTCGGTGATAGCTTGACTTTTAGTGCCAGTCTCGATGATGGTAGTACGCTTCCGGCCTGGCTTTCCTTTGATGCCCTGACCCAGACTTTTAGCGGTACGCCGGACAACGACGATGTAGGCTCCATTGATATCGAAGTGACGGCGACGGACACCGGCAGTTTGAGTGTGAGTGATACCTTTAGAGTGGTCATAAACAATGTGAACGATGCGCCGACGTTGGATAACGCCATTGGTGATCAATGCATAGATGAAGACGCTTCATTCAGTTTTACGGTACCGGTAGATAGCTTCAGTGATGTCGACAGTGTGCATGGTGATGCGTTGGGCTTCACGGCGACACTGGCAGATAACAGTGTGTTACCGGCCTGGCTCAGTTTTGATGAACTGACGCGTACGTTTAGTGGCACACCTTTGAATAGCGATGTAGGTGATATTGATATCAAAGTCGCAGTTACAGATAGTGAGGGAGAAACAGTCAACGATACGTTTACGCTTACTGTGAATAATGTCAACGACGCGCCAGTTGTAAGTAATTTGCTACAAGATCAGCCGGCAGGAGAGGGAACACTCTTCTCATTTACAGTTCCCAAAATACTTTTGATGATGAGGATAGTATTTATGGTGACACCTTGACCTTAAGTGCTGCTCTATCTGATGGCAGTGCGTTACCGTCTTGGCTTGTATTTGATGCGCAGTCAGCCTCTTTTTCAGGCACCCCTTTAAATGCGGAAGGGCTTTCTTATGCGATTCGTGTCACTGCTACCGACAACTCAGGTGAGAGTGTTGATAGTGTTTTTACACTCAGCGTAGGCGACTCTCTTCTTGGTACATCTGGTGCGGATACACTTATTGGGACTCCGGGCAACGATAGTATTGATGGCCTGTCTGGTGCTGACACTTTGTTAGGTGGTGCAGGTGATGACAGTTTACAGGGTTGGACTGGTGACGATGTGTTGAACGGAGGTGCTGGTGATGACTGGTTGCAAGGCTACAACGGTGATGATGTGTATGAGTTCGATCTCGGTTGGGGTCAAGATACCATCAGTAACAATGACTATCTAAGCTCAACGGACACGATTCGATTTGGCACAGGGATAGCAGCAAGTGATATTAGTGTGAGTAGGGAAGTAGACAGCCTGCATCTGACTCATGTCAGCACTGGTGACAATGTTGAATTGGTAGAGTATTTCAGGTTATCGGCATTTGCTGTGGATGCAATCGAATTTGCGGATGGCACAATTTGGGACCAGGCAGCGATTAAAGCAATGTTCCCCGTTGCAACAGAAGGAGATGATGATCTGATTGGGGATTTTAATCATGAAACTATCGATGGGCTGGGGGGTAACGACACGATTGATGGACATACCGGAGATGACACTCTGTTGGGCGGGGCGGGCGATGACAGTTTACAGGGAGGGTACGGTGATGATGTGTTGAATGGCGGTACGGGAGATGACTGGTTGCAGGGACGAAATGGAGACGATACGTATCAGTTTGATCTGGGTTGGGGGCAGGATCAGATTAATAACTATGATTACCATTCAAGCAGCGTTGACAAAGTAGTGTTTGGTACAGGGATCAGTGCGAGTGACATCAGTGTGAGTCGTATCGGCAATAATCTGCATTTGACGCATGTGAGTGGTGGAGACAATGTACAGGTGACGAGCTACTTCAGTAGTGCGGCATCGTCGATTGATCAGGTGGAATTCGCTGATGGGACGATTTGGGATCAAGCGGAACTCGATTTAATGGCTGCTACTAGCGGTAATGACACTCTGGTGGGCACTAATGGCGTCAATTATTTAGATGCACTATCGGGTGATGACATACTAACAGGGGCAGCTGGCAACGATATCTTGCTGGGAGGAATCGGTGATGATATTTACCAGTTTTCACCGGGGGATGGGCTGGATCTAATCAATGACACAGCGGGTGTTGACGCTATTAATTATTCTGGAGTCGACTATGATCAATTATGGCTATGGCAAGATAGTGACGATTTGAGAATTGGAGTCAGAGATACTTCAGACTGGATTACAGTTAAAGACTGGTATTTAACTGGAAGCGATAATATAGAAGCTATCAATTCAATTGACGATAGTTTTACGTTAGTTGAAACACAGGTTCAACAGCTAGTACAGGCAATGGCAATATTTGATGTGCAGGCTGCTGGCAATCTCAACGTGTCGCAGGCGGATGTTGACAGTGTACAGTCGGCAATCGCGGTTGCCTGGTCGACAACATAGTTTGATACTAATCTAAAGGAAATTTTATCTATTAGCTGCGTGCTATGAAGATCTCGATCACAGGAAGCGCCGGAACTGGTAAATCAACAATCGCGAGTTTATTAGCTGAGCATTATTCCTGTGCTTGCATTGATGAATTCTATGAAGGTTTTTTTCAGAAGAATGGAGAGTTTGTGCAACCTGTTAAACGTCTCAGGGAAATGATTTTTGAGACATTGGAAAAAAAGTACCAACTGGAAGAAGCATCAGGCAATTTCGTGGTTGACCGCTCACCAGTAGATCTTTTCAATTTGTGGCTAAGCCGTGGTTTTACGGCACATCAGGATGAGACGACAGCACTGTATCAGCGTTGTCGAGAATTGGTACATTTGTACGATGCTATCGTGGTTTTGCCCTGGGGAGTTTTACCCTTACAGCAACATAAAAATAATCAAAAACGACGTCGGATTATGAATCCTTGGGTGCAATTTCATAATCACTCCACCATAGTTGGATTAACCTCTCAATGGCTGCCTCCCGATAAGATCATTCCGATACCGGGGAATATTAAGAATAATGCCAGCAGGATTGCGTTTATAGATAAACATTTTAATTAAAACTCGTTAATTTGACCTCTTGAGGTAACTATCAAAGTTACGGAGGTTATTTCAAAGTTGTACTCGATGAAACCATTTAACTAACTTCAGTAGCTTTTCTGGTGCATGGGCTTTTTTCCAGTTACCTGCGGCGAATTTGTTGGCTTCTGAAAGTGTAGGATAAATATGGATGGTACTGAGTATCTTGTTCATGCCGAAATTGTGCTTCATGGCGCTGATATATTCTGTGATTAATTCTCCTGCATGATCTCCTACAATGGTAGCGCCAATTATTTTGTCTTTGCCCGGCACGGTTAATACTTTAACAAACCCCTTAGCTCCTTCGTCGGCAATAGCTCGATCCAGATCGTCTATTCCGTAGCGTGTAACTTCGTATTTGATCCCTTGTTCTTTCGCTTCAAGCTCGTTTAGTCCTACTCGGGCGACTTCCGGTTCGGTAAAGGTTGCCCAGGGGATGACTGAATAGTCGACTTTGAATTTTTTAAATTTACCAAAGAGCGAGTTGACCGCCGCATACCAGGCCTGATGAGCCGCGGTATGGGTAAATTGAAAAGGGCCGGCTACATCACCGCAGGCAAAAATATTAGGGTGGAGTGTCTGCAAATATTCATTGGTTTGCACTGTGCCTTGCTTAGTGATGTCAATTCCAAGTTCTTCAAGACCAAAACCCTCGATATTTGCTTTACGACCAACTGCAACAAGCAGGCTGTCAAATTCAATTTCTACCTCTTTGCCTTTGTATTCGCAAACGATCACTTTATTTTCACCCGCCTTTTTAAAGGCCAGTGCTTTGTGGGAAGTAAGTACATCAACGCCATCGTTTGTGAATTGTTTAGTGACCAGTTCGGATACTTCTTCATCTTCACGAATAAGTATTCGCGGTAACATTTCAACCTGCGTCACTTTGCTGCCGAAGCGGGCAAAACACTGACTTAGCTCCGAGCCAATCGGGCCTCCACCGAGCACCACCAGACGAGGAGGTAAAGTCTTCAGCTGCCAGACGTTATCCGATGTCAGATAGTCCATGTCTTCTATACCGGGAATGGGTGGTACAAAGGGTCGTGCGCCAGTTGCTATGATGATGTTTGCTGTAGTAATTGTGCGGCCATTCACTTCGACGGTGAAAGGCGAGGTGATTTTCGCTTCGCCCTGAATACATTCCACGCCCAGTTCAGTATAGCGCTCTACCGAATCGTGCGGTTCTATGGTCTGTACCACGCGCTGAACACGCTGCATGACCTCTTCGAAATCGAATTCGACGTCAATTGATTTGAAACCGAATTCCTGAGCCCGTTTCGCCTGAGCAAGTATCTTTGCCGAGCGAATCAGTGCCTTTGACGGCACACAGCCGGTATTCAGGCAATCGCCGCCCATCAGGTGTTTTTCAATGAGTATGACTTTCGCTTTTACCGCAGCCGCTATATAGGAGGAGACCAGTCCGGCAGAGCCCGCTCCGATAACGACGATATTGACGTCGAATTTCTTTGGTTTTTCAAATGTTTCACTCATGACTTTAGGGCTCGTCTGTGCTTGTTCTGCGTGCGCGAAAAAAATCGACCGTTTTCCTGGCAAGCAGTGGAAAGACACCTAGCAAGGCAAAGGAAATGAGTAATTGAGCGGAAAGAATATCGCCCAGCTCATTTATTTTTGCCAGTTGCGTACCGGCATTCACATAGACGATCGTTGCTGCGAGCATGCCCACCTGGCTTACCAGAGCATAGGTGAGAGTTCGAATGGGAGTTAAGCCCATCACCAGATTGATAACGAAAAAGGGGAAAACCGGAACCAGTCTCAGGGTAAACAGATAAAAGGCGCCATCTTTTTCGATACCTTGATTGATAAGTTCCAATCGATCCGCAAAGCGGTTTTGAATCAGGTCTCTGAACAGGAATCTGGAGGCCAGAAAAGCGAGTGTTGCACCAATTGTGGAGGCAAATGAAACCAGCAGACTACCAACCAGAACTCCGAACAGGGCACCGGCTGCAAGAGTCAGAATACTCGCTGCCGGTAGCGATAATCCGGTAAACAGAACATAAGTGAGAAAAAAGATAACAATTGTCAGTAGCGGGTGCTCGCTGTAGTAGTCTTCAATCAGGCTCTGTTTCTCTTTTAGAAACGATAAATTGAAATACTGGCCAAGATCAAAAACAAAAAAACCGCCGATCAAAGCCACGATAACTATCAATAAAATTATTTTATTGGTTTTCATTCAGGTTTATTCACTTTTACCATCTACAAGTTCTCTCAGGTCGACTTTTTCACTCAGCGCGACGAGGTCTGTAAAGCCACCAATGGCATTGTCATCGATGAATATCTGAGGTACCGATGTTCTTCCTGAGCGTTTTATCATTTGCTCTTCGAGTTCGGGGTCATCGGAAATTTCGATTTCCTCGAAACTAATCGTTTCCTGATTAAGCATGGCTTTCGCCATTCGGCAGTAAGCACACCAGGACCTCGTATATATCTCTACTTTTTTCATAAGCATAAGTTTTAATCGAATAAAGAATCCGTCTACTCAGAATACGCTGCTTGGACAGCGATGAGTCGTCGTCGTTCCGGATTACTGTGAAAAAGAGCGGATGATTCTATAGATTGATTAAGGATGCGAGCATTATCCTGTTTGACAGAGTCAGCGTGGCTTATCGAACGTACATTTGAATCAATATGCTTGATAATAAAAAACTATAAAAAACAACAAGTTAAGTTAGTTGTTTTTTAAAAAACCTGTCCCGGGAGTTTTTAGCAATTTGTCTTGTCAAAATTTATGCTCACTTAGTATGGTCTGGCCTGACAAAAAGCTTTCGAATCTCCAAAGCTGGCGTTAATATGTGTGCTGTTCAAATAACCGACAAATTGATAAAAAAATGAGGAATCACATGACAGTCCGTTCACTGATGTTCATCCTGGTTTTATTCACTTCCAGTAATCTGCTGGCAGCTGACTTTTCCACACCGATGGCCCGGGTCAAGGACTCAGTTGGCAGGGTAATCACCATTTTGAAAGACAAATCAATTGACCGTGAAACAAGCTGGCGACAAATTGCCGACGTAATTGACGATGGATTCGATTTTCGAAGTATGTCGCAAAGTGTGTTGGCCACCAACTGGAAAAAGGCGACTCCGGAAGAGCGAGCCCGCTTTACTGAATTCTTTTCTCAATACATAGAGGAGACCTATCGTTCTCGTATTCAGGCCTATACCAACGAGGAAATCATCTATAAAGATGAGGTCGTGCGAGGAAAAAGGGCGGTTGTCGAAACCATTATCAAGACCGATTCAACCGAAATCCCTGTAAATTATAAACTCAAGAATAATGATGGTGAGTGGTATGCCTATGACGTCATTGTCGAAGGGGTCAGTCTGGTGAATAACTATCGTAATACCTTCGCGGTTATCGTCAAAAACGAAGGCATGGATGGCTTATTGTCAGATATTCAGCGCCGCATTGACCGCTACAAGGCGGCACAGGAAGAAGAAGACTACATGGATGATGACGAAGACGACGAAGAGATGATGGATAACTAAGTACAATTGTCTTACAGGAAAAAAGCCGCTCGATGAGCGGCTTTTTTTTGTTCGGGATATTGAGCTTTATTTCTCAGTTTCGAAAATATATTTGCTGATGAGTTCTTCGAGATTTATCGAGGGCTCTGTTTCAAAAATTTCTTCGCCCGGTTGCAGATATTCGCCGCCTCCCGGGGTAATTTTGATAAATTTGTCGCCGATAATCCCTGCGGTGCGTATTGAGGCGACGGCGTCTTCATGAATAGGCACATCTTCATCAATCGCGAGATAGACGATAGATTGGTATTCCTCCGGATCAAACACAATAGAATCAACCGTACCAACACGGACCCCGGCTGCTTCGATAAAAGCTCCTGAACGCAAACCCGATGAAGAAGTAAATCTGGCATTTATGATATAGCTCTTTTGCCCCAGGACCTGTAAGTCACCGAGCTGAATGGCAATGTAAGAGATACTCGCCAATCCTACGATCATGAAAAAACCAACGGCTATTTCGATTTTTGTTTGTTTGTCCGCCATGATATTAATCTCACAAGATGATTGAGCTGATAATGTAATCAGCAAAAAATACAGAAACAGAAGAAACAACTACAGCCTGGGTAGTGACTTTACTCACGCCTTCCGAGCCGAAAGCTGTGGGGTCAAGATGCAGATAAAAGCCTTTCACCGTTGCCACCCAGATGGTTATGGTGGCAAAGGCCATTGCCTTAATTACACTCATTAAAATATCCCGCCAGAGTACGGCGTCAAACATACCACCGAAATAGGAACCGGGGCTGACTCCGAACAGCACGCAGCCGACAAAATAACCGCCAAATATACCGACAACGATAAAGACACAGGACAGAATAGGAATACATATTATTGCGCCAATAAAGCGCGGCACGATGATATAGCGGTAAGGGTCGATAGCCATGCAATCCAGCGCATCAATCTGATTTTCGTTACGCATGATGGCAATTTCCGCGCAAATTGAAGAGCCGGCTCTGCCGATGATGACCAATGCTGTCAGCAGGGGACCTAATTCACGCACCAGTACCAGACCGACGGCGGCGCCAAGCATGGCAACAGAGCCAAGCCTCACCAGCGCGTCATAAAACTGTAATGCCACTACCATGCCGATAAAAAGGCCTGAGATGATTATCAGGAACAAAGAACGCGCGCCGATGAAATGTATTTGCTTGATTATTGGGCTTAGCTTGTATGGCGGGGTGATAATTCTTAAACAGCTTGTACAAAGAAATATGCCCGCCCGGCCAAGTCGTTCCATCAGGTTGATAATATGTAAGCCGGTATTAGTGAAGGGAGTAAAGGTCATTATTTCACTCTCTGTGCTTCCATCAGACGGTCTAGATAGGCATCACCATCAATTTCTTCATCGCGTGCTTTTCTGGCCAGCATATTAACGATGCGAGTATCGGTGCTGGCCTTCACTTCTTCTTTGCTGCCGGTCATTATCTGTTGACCACGATCCATGACGGTAATTCGGTCAGCCACGCTAAAAGCACTCTCCAGTTCATGCGTGACAATAACTATGGTCATATTGAGTGCGTCTCTGAGTTGCAGAATGAGCTGATCAAGCTCCGCCGAGGTTACCGGATCGAGACCGGCGGAGGGCTCATCAAAAAACAGCAGCTTGGGATCCATGACGACAGCACGGGCCAGACCCGCGCGCTTTAACATGCCGCCGGACAGTTCAGATGGCATCAGTTCTTCATAGTCAGCAAGATTCATTTGCTCGAGCTTCATACGTGTCATGATGCGAATCGTATTGTCGTCCAGTTCCGTATGCTCACGCAGTGGTAATTCTACGTTTTCCAGCACATTGAGGGAACTGAACAGCGCGCCATTTTGAAAAGCGACGCCGATATTCTTTCGCAGGCTGTATAGGCCTTTTTTGTCCAGTTTGGTGAGATCCTTACCCAGTACTTCGATGCTGCCGGAAGTCGGTTGTTTGAGTCCGAGGATATGCCGAAACAAAGTGCTTTTACCTGAACCACTATGTCCCATCACGACCATGATTTCGCGAGGCTCAATGCTCAGATTAATGTCGTCAAGAACCTTGACCGAGCCATAGTGGCTGGTCATATTCTTAATATTAATTGCGTAGTTCTGTTGCTTATCGTCGCTCACAGCAGCAGTATAAGGTGGATATGTGAATAAACAAAATTGAAGCCGGGATAAAGCGCAAGAGCAGAGGCAGGAAGGCTGAATTGGGCAGAATAGCGATCCTGCCCAATTGCCTGCTCAGGCTTTAGTGTTTGAGTGAGGACTTTAGTGACATAGCCTCTTCAATTTCAGCTTCACTCAGTTTCTGCAGCATTGCGTCACGCCTGTGCACGTCCATAACGTTGCCTTTGTCGGCAAGAATACTCTGCCAGGCGAAGGCCAGTACCTTATTCTGTTCTACGCCATCACCATTCATGTAGATAACACCGAGATTTCGCTGTGCAAGGGCGTAGCCTTTCCCGGCAGCCTTTTTGTACCAGTGCAGAGCTTGTTCAGGGTTTTTCCCTACACCTTCGCCGTAGGCGTAGGCAACACCTGTTTTGTATTGTGCCGGCACATGCCCCATCTCAGCGGCCCGAAGGAATGATTCGAAAGCCAGCGTATCATTCTGAGGGACACCGTCACCGAAAGAATAGGCCAGGCCCTGCTCGTATTCTTTCAGACTATCTACCGCCTCTTCAAAAGTTTGATCAGGCTCGGCCGGCGCAACTGGTTCGTCTGTACTTTCCAGCATTGTAGTTTCGACTGACTCCGCCGTTGATTCAGCTTCCTCCATTGCATCAGCGTCATCATCTTTCTTACCAAACAGACGGCCAAAGAAACCTTTCTTCTCTTCTTTAACTTCTTCAATTTCTTCGACTTCCTGCATTTCGGCAACTTCTTCGTCGACAGGCTGTATTTCAGGCAGTGGTCCCTGAACTGTTGGCTGAGCTTGCTCTTCCTCTTCCTCATCGTCTTTACTGAAGAGACGTTTAAAGAAACCTTTCTTTTCAGGTGGCGCTTCTTCATAGTCCTCCGGCACACCATCTACTCCTGCTTCCAACTGCTCGTTTTCGAGCGCAGATTCTATTTCTTCTGTTGAAGATGAGCCGGCACTTGTCACTCTTTTCAGATTAGACACATTGTGCGCCGCTGCCACATGCCCCTGATCCGCAGCTTTTTCATACCAGAGTATTGCTTCCGCATCGTTCTGACTTACGCCTTCGCCCATCAGGTACATATTGCCAAGACTATATTGCGCATCGGCATTACCTTTTTTTCCTGCTTCCTTGTACCAGTAAGAAGCTTCATTGTAGTTTTGTCTTATCCCTAATCCCTGATAGTAGAGTAGACCGAGTTGATATTGAGCGCTGGCATCACCTGCATTGGCCAGATCGTAGTAACTGTTGTAAGCGGAATCATAATCACCGCTATCGAGAAGTTCCCGTGCTGCAGTGAGAGTATCTGCATCGGCAACATACTCAGGTCCATCACTTTCTTCATCTGAATCAGATTCGTCACTGGAGACACCTTCCTGTGCATCGTCAGCCTGCTCAGAGTCTCCATCTTTCTTTCCGAACAGACGACCAAAGAAACCCTTTTTCTCAGGTTCTTCTTCGACTTCGAGAGCATCCATCGCTGCCTGTTCTTCACCGCTACTATCGATTTCGATCTCTTCTTCAATGACTGGTACGGCATTCGTTTCTTCATCGAGCATGGCAACAGTTTCTGTTTCCATTGCTTCGGGTTCATCCACCATTTCCTTATCTTTCTTACCGAACAGACGACCGAAGAAGCCTTTCTTTTTTGGTTCTTCTTCAACTTCGAGGGCATCCATAGCAGCTTGTTCTTCACTGTTACTATCGATTTCGATTTCTTCCTTCATTACTGGCACGGCATCTGATTCGTCACCAAGCATGGCAACAGTGTCTGTCTCCAAAGCTTCGGTTTCGTCTCCCATTTCCTTGTCTTTCTTGCCGAACAAACGACCAAAGAAACCTTTTTTCCTGGGTTGCTCTTCAATTTCCATTGTCTCGGTTTCTGTGGAATCCGCCATTGCCATATCCGAATCATCCATGGCCGGCATAGTTTCTTCAGTATCGGTTTCGGCGGACATTTCCAGGCTGGCTTCTTCAACAACTTCCTCGACGCCACGATCTTCCACTACAACTTCTTCACCTGAATTATTTTTACCGAATAGTTTCTTGAAAAAACCAAAACGGGATTTCTTTTCAGGCACATCGCTGGCCATTTCATCTGCTTCGACTATCATTTCAGACGAACTGTCATCCGCAACATCAACAGAATCAACGACCTCAACCATCTCTTCAGCAGGTTCTGACATTATCTCATCCGTGCTGACGGCTTCGTCCTGCATTGTCATTTCAATCATGCCGTCGTCGATCACTTCGGCATCAGAAGCAACTTCTTCAGCTTGATCTTTCTTGAAGAATTTTTTGAAGAAACCAGATATGCGTCCGGGTTTTTTCTCTTCTTCCATTGCTTCAGCAACAGACTCATCAGCAAGCTGTGTATCGGTTTCGGGTTCGGCAGTGGCCATGACAACGTCGTCAGCCTTGTCACTTTCTTCCGTGGCATCCAGAGTTAGTAAGTCAGATTTTTCTACTTCGACAAGCGGTAAGCTGGCTGGCGCTTCTTCCGTTTTAGAGATTTGAGTGGAGGGCTGGAGATTGGGCCGGCTGCGGTTACGCTGAGCGCCGGCGATAGCGCGTTCCAGGCTGGCAAGCTCGTTGGTGGCGGCAGCATAGCCCTGATCAGCGGCGAGTCTGTACCAGCGAACAGACTGGTTATAGTCCTGCTTTACGCCTTTTCCCGAGCGATACATTGAACCCAGATTATATTGAGCCGCGGCATCGCCTTTGTCGGCGGCTTTTCGATACCATTTTACGGCTTCCTGATAATCCAGAGCGACACCGTCACCAGTGTGATATTTGGCCGCAAGCTGTACCTGTGAACGGGAGTAACCTTGTTCAGCAGACATTTGAAACCATTTTACGGCTTCTTTACTATCCTGTTTGACGCCTTCACCGTAGGAATAGGAGATGCCGAGACTATACTGGGCGATGGCGTGCCCCTGCTCTGCCGCACGGCGGTACCAGAGCGCAGATTCTTTATAATCCTGCTTTGTTCCTTCACCAAAAGCGTAAGCTACGGCGAGGTTATACTGAGCATCTTTATCGCCCTGAACGGCGGCTTTTCTGTACCATTTAACCGCCTCTTCATAGTTTTGCTCGACGCCTTCACCGGCGTAATACATATAGCCGAGATGTGCCTGAGCCTTGGCATCACCGTCGTTAGCCAGACGCAAAAACTCAGCACTGGCTGCGGCGTAATCGCCATTGGCCAAAGCCGCGTTGGCTGAGTTTATATCAGCATTAACGCTCTGATTAATGATAAAGATTGCGAATAGAGTGGATAGTATCGATCGATTCATCGCCATGAAATTCTCCCGTGAAAGCGATTGGACGCGCAGTTAACAGCCATTGAGTCTATATTTAGCGACTATTGTGAACGTGGATATGTTGCTAGTATTCCACAAATTGTAGTGGAAAAAGAAAATAAAAACACTAGATATCGTGGGAAATCGTAAGATCATTCATATAGATATGGATGCCTTTTACGCCTCAGTCGAGCAACGGGATTTTCCTGAGTTACGCGGCAAACCGGTTATTGTGGGTGGTGCACCGGACAAACGGGGTGTGGTCGCGGCATGTAGCTACGAAGCGAGGAAATTTGGCATTCATTCGGCTATGCCCTCATCGCGAGCCTATCGTTTGTGCCCACAGGCGATATTTCAGCGTCCCCGTTTTGAAATTTACCGACAGGTATCTACAGAAATTCGGGAAGTATTCGCGCGTTATACTGAATTAATTGAGCCACTTTCTCTGGATGAAGCCTACCTCGATGTGAGTGATTCCGAATTGCATCAGGGCTCGGCAACTCTTATAGCAAGAAGCATCAAGCGGGATATCAGAGAAAAAACGGCACTCATCGCGTCTGCCGGAGTGTCCTACAATAAATTTCTGGCAAAAATGGCCTCCGATATGGATAAACCGGACGGGCTTTACGTAATCAGGCCGGAGCAGGGCCCCGATTTTATTGAGCAGCTGGCTATCGGAAAGTTTTACGGTATAGGGAAAGCAACTGAAGCGAAGATGAAAGCACTTGATATACACAGTGGTAAAGAGCTGAGGGAGTGGTCGCTGGAGAACCTGGTGAGTCGTTTCGGAAAATCCGGTAACTATTATTATCAGATTGCCAGAGGGGTGGACGAGCGTCAGGTTGTCAGCTCGCGCGAACGCAAATCAATAGGTACAGAAACTACCTTCGAGCACGACCTTGATGACAAACAGGAAATGCTCAAAATATTAAATGAGCTGGCTGCAAAGGTAATTCAGTATCTTGTAAAACGTAAATTATATGCAAAGACGCTGACTATAAAAGTTAAGTACGCCGACTTTACGCAGGTTACCCGCAGTCAAACCATGGACGACGCATTTGATGAGTTTGAAAGGATACATCCGGCCATACCCCTGTTACTTGATAAAACGGAAGCGGGTGAGAAAAAAGTACGCCTGCTTGGCGTCACCGCCTCTAATCTAAGCTCGCAGGCAGTTGGGCGAGAAAAATCGCAGATTAATCTAATTTAGATGCAGCTGTCTTACATCGACATTTGCATTAGTTCGGATACTTCCAGCGAGCCGTTTATATCAAGAAAGGGACAGGATTTCGCCATTGCCAAAGCCGTATCTAATGACTCTGCTTCTATAATGGTGTAACCGGACATGGAAGTAGTGCCGCCAGCACTGACGCTACCATCCGGATTTATCGTAGTGGTGTCTTTTAACGGGTTTGCAGGACTTACCACGGCGTCGCCTAATGACGAGAGCCATTCTTTATATCTGGCAAAATGCGCTTTACCTGCTTCGGGTGTGGCGGGTTTCTCTCCGCCGAGATAAGTCATAATAAACTGCGCCATGGCAACCTCCCTAAAGTTTAGTCAAACAGGCCTTTCAAGAGCTTCTTCGGATCCTTCAATGCCTCTTTCACATCGGTCTTGCTTGTTGATTTTTTCGCGCTGGTTTTGGTCGGAGTCGCTTTGCCTGTTAAGGCCGTGTTGCAGGGTGCGGTGTCTTTAGCATTGCCTCCGCCTTTGCCAAACAGACCACCAACAATGGAACCGGCTCCACCGGCTACCGACTTAATAGCGCCCATGGCAACGCCTGCAGGGTTAATCTTAATCTTGGGATCGGCGAGCGTGCCTCCTGCTTTCATGCCTGAAGCCAGATTGGTCAACGTGCCGGCTACAGCACCGGTTGCGTTGGGTTCAAAGCCAAGTGCCAGTTTTTCATTTTTGAGATTTATTTCTCCGCCACCAGAGACAGTTATTTGTTTGGTTTCAACACCGATACCCTTGTTCGCAGTAGCGATACCATTGCTGATATTGAAATTCAACACAGCACACTCGAGAGCCGAATTATCTTTTTTCGAAAACGGATTCAGTAATTCTCCCAGACTGGCAAGAAATCCACTTTTCTTTTCCGCTTGTTTCAGTTCCGCGTTACCGACTTTGACCAGTAATTTGCCATTTGCACCACCGGCAATCGCCTGGCTGGTGTTGCCGGTGCCGCTGAAGCGTATGGTCAAATCAGTTGGCCCACCATTGAGAGTTTCCTTAAGTGTATGCAGTTGCCCGAGCTGAATTTTCTTGCCATCAAGATTTACCGCGACGACAGCATTTTTCTGGGACGCATCAAGTTTAATGTTGCCGCTTAGTTTGCCGCCACCAATATCCAGTGTCATTGGCTTAATGGACAGGTTACCGCCCTGCAATGTTATGCCAGCACTGAAATTATTAATCTGAGCCTGACGGGTTTGAATTTCATCCACTTTAATCTGGATATTTGCGTTGGCTGCCTTGAGCCCGTCCAGTGGTAGTACTTCATCAGTTAAATAACGTTCGACTTTTTCTTCCTCGGCCGGTGGTTCGGGCTGGAAAGGTACCAGATTCAACAGAGGCGAATGCAAACTGGCCTTAATTGAAGGAACTTTTCCGCTGACATTTGCAGAGAGCTTGCCGCTGACGCTTGTTTCAGAGAGTGTCAGCTTCATGTCATTCATGTGATAACTGTTGTCGCCATCGCTAAGCCTGGCGCTGAGTGCAAAGGGCCCGATATCCGGAAGTTCGCTTCCGGCCAGAGCGTTGAGTTTATTCAGGTTAGACACAGTAGCAGAAGCCGCGAGATTGATACCTTTGCCTTTTAATGGCTCACTGACAACACCCTCTAAGGTCGTTTCCAGAGCTCCGACTTTCGCTTTAACATTGACGGGGTATTCGTCATTATCAAAAAGCATTGCCAGACTTCCGACTTTGCCATCGACTTCAATTTCATTTTTGTCCAGCGCCGCAACCAGACTGATATCCAGTTGCTTATCATCGCTGGTCTTCAATTCCAGAGTATCAATTGATAGTTCCATTGGTTTTTCACTGGCCGCATCTTTGTAGACCAGTTTCAATTGCCTGATCAGGACAGTGCCAATATCTATTGCTGTCATATCGCCACTCGCATCGCTGTTGTCAGCAGCAGCTTCACCCATTTCCCAGTTACCTTTGCCGGTAGAGTTTTTTTCCAGTAACAAATCCGGTTCGATGAGAATGAAGCGGTTAATCTCAATGTCACCACTCAGAAGTGGAAGCAATCCGACCTGAACTTCGACGCGCTTGATTATCGCCATATCGGGTTTGGAACCCCAGTCGTCATTGGCGAAGCGAATTCCCTCGGCGACGATAGCGGGATTCAACGACAGGCTCAGATCGAGCTCACCTTCAATACTGACTTTACGGCCAGTGGCTTTTTCTACCTGCGCCAGAGCCTGATCTTTGTATTCGGATACGTCAATCTGGCTGATGAAAACGAACAGGCCGATAATGACTACGACAAACAGGCCGGCAAGGCCAAGTAAAACTTTACGCATTTGAATTTCCCCGGAGCGTTATTGGTTGTTGAGAACGAATATAGTCTAGTGTAAACCGAAGCCGAGCTTAGTAGAAACGGCTTATAGTCAAGATGTGATGAATTTTTACGCTAAGCCACCGGAATTGACGCCGCTAGTGGTAATGAGGGGTTTTCAGTGAGTCTATGCCTCTGGTAATGCCATCCACCGTCAACGGATACATACGCTCTGCCATAAGCTCTCTCATCATGGAAATGGAAACGGTGTATTGCCAGTGTTGCTCGGGCACAGGGTTTAGCCAGATGGCATTCGGGTAGGTAGCCAGTAAACGTCTCATCCAGTCGGCTCCGGCTTCCTCGTTCCAGTGCTCAACCGCACCGCCCGGCATCATGATTTCATAGGGACTCATACTCGCGTCACCAACGAATATTAGCTTATGATCATGCCCATACTTATGCATGATTTGCACCAGAGGTATGGTTTCATTATGGCGCCTGCGATTATCTTTCCAAACGCGGTCATACACACAATTGTGGAAGTAGAAATATTCAAGATGTTTGAATTCGGTGTGTGTGGCTGAAAACAATTCTTCACAAACACGAACATGACTGTCCATGGAACCACCGGCATCAAGGAAAAGCAGAACCTTTACCGCGTTGTGCCGTTCCGGAACCATATGTATATCGAGGAATCCAGCGTTTTTGGCGGTATGTGTAATAGTGTTATCGATATCCAGTTCGTCAGTGGCGCCTTCACGGGCAAAACGACGCAAATTGCGCAGAGCGAGTTTTATGTTTCTGGTGCCGAGCTCAACTGAGTCGTCAAGATTACGATACTCACGTTTGTCCCACACTTTAACGGCTCGCCGGTGTCGCGATTCATTCTGACCAATTCGAATTCCTTCAGGATTGTAGCCATAAGCACCAAAGGGTGAGGTACCACCGGTACCAATCATCTTATTACCACCTTCGTGGCGTTCTTTTTGTTCCTGTAATCGTTCTTTTAGCGTTTCCATGAGTTTTTCCCAGCCACCCATGGCTTCAATCTCCTGCTTTTCTTCCTCACTTAAATTGAGCATGGACTGGAGTTGCAGCCATTCAGCGGGAATCTCAGCCATTATGGAATCCATCACTGATTCAAGTCCCTTGAAGTGTGCGCCGAATATCCGGTCAAATCGATCAAACAGGCTTTCGTCTTTCACCAGGCTGATGCGCGCAAGGTAATAAAACTCATCGATATCCAGGGCCGCGATTTGTTTATCGAGCGCGGCCAACAAACTCAGATACTCGGTAATAGATACCGGTAAACCGCCTTCGCGAAGTTTGTAAAACAGATCTATAAACATAGTCTGAATGTCAGTTGGCAGCGCCCCGATTCATAAAAATCAGTTTTTCAAAGAGATGCACATCCTGCTCATTTTTCAACAGGGCACCATAGAGTTTCGGAATGATCTTGCGGGTATTTTCTTCTTGCAGATCCTCTGCAGAAATATCCTCGGCAAGTAATAGTTTAATCCAGTCAAGTAGTTCTGATGTTGAAGGTTTTTTCTTTAGTCCTGGTATTTCCCGTAAATCAAAAAATGATTCGAGTGCCTGCTGTAGAAGTCGCTTTTTAATATCGGGAAAATGAACGTTTACAATTTGCTCCATGGTGTCGTGATCGGGAAAACGGATGTAATGAAAATAACAACGTCGCAGGAACGCATCTGGAAGTTCTTTCTCATTATTGCTCGTTATAATGACGATAGGACGATGTTTAGCCTTGACCAGTTTTTTCGTTTCATAAACAAAAAATTCCATCCGATCAATTTCCTGTAGAAGATCGTTCGGAAATTCAATATCAGCTTTATCAATCTCATCAATGAGTAACACCGCCTGCTCATCAGAGGCAAAAGCCTCCCAGAGTTTGCCGCGAATAATGTAGTTTTCGATATCATTGACCCTTTCATCTCCCAATTGTGAATCACGCAAACGGGCAACCGCATCGTATTCGTAGAGTCCTTGTCTGGCCTTCGTCGTTGACTTGATATGCCATTCGAATAACTGCTTGTTCAAAGAGCGGGCGATCTCCGCTGCCAGCAGGGTTTTTCCTGTACCGGGTTCCCCCTTGATTAATAATGGTCTGCCTACCGTGACGGCGGCATTCACTGCCGTCATCAGGTCATCGGTGGCTATATACGAGTCGGTACCGCTAAATCTGTTCGTTGTCATGTTGTAAATATTCTTATCGTAGGTTTAAGCTAGGAGGCCACCGATAAAAGCACCGATGAGTAGTGGCAGCACATAAATGGCATAAAGCAGAACACCACCACCGGCAATAATCGCACCAACAAAAGGTAGACCGGTAAAAACTGTTCCGAATGCGAATAATCCACCAGCCAGTAGCATGCCGGGCAACATGGCAGCAAGCATACCAGCCATTACACCGCCAGCCGTCTTTCCACCCACGATTCCGGCGATCAGGGGTCCTATACCGGGTAACCAGATTAATAAGAGGGAAATGACAAACATCCAGATCATTCCCATAATAATGCTGCCTGATTTTTCGCTCATATTATTGTTGTCCTGTATATGTGACTTGTTCAGTAATCTATCATTTCACAGCGCTATGATTAAGCAGTCTCTGCTTCGTTGAGAACTGCATAATTGTATACAATCAATCGGGAGGGGGGTATATTTACAAGCTGATTTATTCAAGTCAGGACAATAGCATGAGTAAAAAAATAAAAGTAATTGTGCCCATCCCCATGGATCAGGCAGGTGTGGATAATCGTGCTTCACAACTGCCAAAAGATCTTATCATGCCGGGGGTTGAGGTTGAGTTCGTGGCAGTTGATTGGGGTGCTGCTCTGGGAGACAGCTACTACGACTCTATGCTTATGGATATGAGTGTCTTTGAAGCAGGCCTGAAAGCAGAAGAAGAGGGCTTCGACGCGGTTTGTATTGATACAGTCAGTGATTCTGGTATGTACGCATTACGCTCAAAACTTGATATACCGGTTGTTGGTCTGGGTCAGGCTTCGTTTCACATTGCCTGCTGTCTTGGACACAAATTTTCAGTCATTACCATGTGGGATGAATGGTTTCATCTCTATACAAAAATACTAAGAGAATATGGTCTGGAAAATCGTTGTGCTTCACTGCGGTCAATTAAAACCAGACCGGATCTGGCAGAATTACTGGAAGGCAAGGAAGAAGTTGTTTTTGCCAGGCTGGAAGAAGAAAGCCTCAAGGCTATCAACGAGGACGGTGCAAGCGTTATTGTGCTGGGTTCCACCACCATGCACCAGTCTCACGGTTATTTACAGGAAAAACTACCCGTACCTGTTATTAATCCCGGGCAGGTAGGTTATAAACTCTGTGAAATGTTCCTGCAACTGGATCTTAAGCACAGTAAAAAGTCTTTTGCTACGCCTGAAATGCCAGACGACAACATGATTTTGTCACGCGGTAAATCTTAAACACTGACAAGAGAGAAAAGATAATGAGTAAGCACAATTACGAATATCATATCGATATAGTTACCAAACGTTATTTTCACGGCGTTGATACTTACGATATGGATTTAATTCTGGATTGTTTTCACAAGAATGCGGTATTGCGGGAAATGACTTCCGACACCGTTCATGATGGTGTCGATCAAATTCGGGAAATGTTCACAGGTCTTTTCGATGCACATTCGCGAATCTGGCATGGCAATTTTGTACACACGGCTGATGTGGATGAACATGCAATCTGTTCACAGTTTTCGGTTGAGGTGACTGCGAAAGACACAGGTGAGTTGCATCGCTACGAGAACTGTAACCGCTTTTATCTTAAAGATGGAAAGTTTACGCGTGTCTTCGTCTATATGAGCGGCGAAAACCTACTTAAATAATACATCGATTAGAGAAAGGATAATTATTATGCAATATCAATCATCACTCGATCGTAAGGGACTAATTGACCTTGCCATCAACAAGTATTTCGCGAATGTAGATAAAAAAGATCTTGAGGCTGTGCTGGACTGTTTTCACGACAACGCCATGATGACGACTCAAACAGCATTCACGACGCATGCGGGCAAGGACAACATCAAGCGAATGTTTAAGGATTTCATGTCCTCCTTTGATGTCTTTGTTCATCGTGATTTTGAGATTACAGTGGATCAAAACAATGGCCGTATCGTGGCGAGCTTTGTTGCCGAACTTACCGACGCCGAAGGCAACAAGACATATCTTGAGAACACCAATTTCTGGCGCATTCGCGATGACAAGTTTCAGGAGATTTATATCTATATGAGCGGCGCAAACGTTCTCGTTTAAATGAAAGCAATTGTTATTGATGAGTTTGGCGGTCCGGACGTACTGAATTACCGGGAACATCCGGTACCTGAGTTTGGTGATGATCAGGTTCTGATAAGAGTTAAAGCAGCTGGGGTAAACCCTGCTGACTGGAAAATCCGTGAAGGTTATGTGGCACAACTTTTTCCTCACCAGCTTCCTCTGGTTCTAGGCTGGGACATGGCTGGTGTGATTGATTCTGTCGGCAAAAACATAAGCAGTTTCAAGCCAGGCGATGAGGTCTACTGCTTTCCCCGCTTACCTACTGTGCAACATGGAACCTATGCAGAATTTGCGCCTGCTGATAGTGATATGCTTGCCACCAAGCCTGAAAATCTGAGCTTCGAACAATCGGCGACTTTACCGCTGGTGACATTAACAGCCTGGCAGGCGCTTGTTGATTTTGGAGAGCTTCAGGCAGGACAGTCTTTGTTTGTCAGTGCCGGTGCCGGTGGCGTCGGAGGAATGGCAATTCAAATTGCCAAACATCTGGGCGCAAGAGTCTGCACTACCGCAAGCGCCGGTAACCACGATTACCTGAGAGAACTTGGCGCCGATCATATTATCGATTACAACAATGAAAACATCGATGAGTCTGTGAAAGCATTTCAGAAAGACGGTGTCGATCTGGTTTTTGATTGTACGGGTAGTGAAGATGTGGTCATTAATTTTAACTACGTGCGCAAACCCGGGGGTCGGGTAGCGACTATCAATGGTCTTGTCCATACTATCCCTGAATTGGAGAAGAATGCAGAATTGCATAATGTCACAGCCAAACTGGTGGTAGTCGAGCCTAGAGGTGCCCAGTTAGGCAAGCTTACCAAACTGTTTGAAAGGGAGGCGCTCAGGCCACTGCCGGTTGAGTCTTATCCGCTTGAAGATGCCGGTCTTGCCTTGCAAAAAAGCGAGGAAGGTCATGTAAGAGGTAAGCTTGCCCTGATAATTGACTAACCTGAATTTAAGTTTATCTCTATACTAGTTTATTCAGCTTAAGCTAATCTTGATGTCCTTATAAAAAGTAAGGATATTTCTAACAACAACAAAACGAATTTTAAGGAGACAGCAATGACAATTAGTGTTGGTGATAGTGCACCTGAGGGTGGTTTCACAGTAATGAATGCCGATGGTCCCGGCGCTTTAAAAAGCTCCAATCTTTTTGGTGGTAAAAAAGTGGTACTTTTTTCAGTACCGGGAGCCTTTACTCCAACCTGTTCAAAAGAACATCTTCCCGGCTTTGTGGAACAGGCTGATGCGCTGAAAGCAAAGGGTGTCGATACCATTGCCTGTATGGCGGTAAATGATGTGTTTGTTATGCATGCCTGGGGCGAGAGTGCTGGTGCGGGTGGTAAAGTAGAAATGCTGGCCGATGGTAATGGTGATTATACAAAAGCGCTTGGGCTTGAACTTGATGCATCAGGTTTTGGTATGGGCCAGCGTGGACAGCGATTTGCCATAGTGCTGGATGATGGCAAGGTCTCTCAGCTGTTTGTTGAAGAAGGTGGCGCCTTTAAAGTGAGTTCAGCAGAGCACGTTCTGGCTAATCTGTAATTCACGATTAAAAATTCTACCCCCTCAGCCTTCGGGTTCAGGGGGTATTTTTTTCTCTTCTACCAGCTGGACAGTGGCTCCATAAGCGCTATCTGAATCAAGATCCGCAACCTGCCAGTTTAGAATACCCGGGCGCGAAATTTCGTCCACTAAGACACCATCGTTCTCCTTAACATGCTGGATGGCATTGTCTATGTCATCGACTTCATAAGATATAAGAAAAAAACCTTCGCCATATTTTTGCAAGTGCCGGGCGGGAGCGGAATCATTGTCAAGAGGCTGTACTAGTACAATCCAGGTTCCATCCAGCTGAAAGCGGGCTGTTTTTACCGGTCGATGAGGGTGTTCCAGAATTTCAAAGGGGCCGACTGCGAGAACGTTCTGGTAATGTTTTACTGCGGCTTCCAGATTCCGTACAACAAAATTAATATGATGTACGCGTTTGAGCATAAATCCCTGTTAATCCCTTAAGGGCTTAAATGATACCTTTCTCTTTGTAGTCCTTGATTGTGCTTTCATCCATATTCAGGATGTCACCATAAACATGATCGTTGTGCTCACCAAGTTCTGGTCCTGCCCAGCGAACCTTACCCTGCGTTTCGGACATTTTAGGAAAGACATTTTGCATTTTTATGTTGTCGAATATTTTGTGCGGGATAGAGACAATCGCATCACGGGCGGCATAGTGCTCATCTTCGAGCATATCCGGAGCCGTAAAAATTTTGCCATTTGGTACTCCATGCTCGTTGAGCTTCTCACGTAGTTCGGCTGAGGTCATGGTTCGTGTCCAGTCACTGACCATATCATCCAGTTCTTGCTGAACATCACCCCTGGCACCGTGCGTGGCATAACGCTCATCGTCCGCGAGTTCCGGCTGGCCCATGGCAGCCGCCAGTCGTTTAAACACGGTATCCTGATTGGCGGCAATCAGGTACTCACCATCTTTCGTCGGATAGGCATTGGCAGGCGCGACGTTAGGCAAAATCGAGCCGGTTCGTTCGCGAACGTATCCACCATGTTGATACTCCGGAATCAATGATTCCATCATACCGAACACAGCCTCATAAATAGCCGAATCGACAACTTGACCACGTCCGGTTGTCTCTCTGGCATGAATTGCGGTAAGTGCACCAAGAGTGCCGAATGTTGCAGCCAGCGCGTCACCGATACTAATTCCGGCGCGACTTGGCGGGCGATCGGGTTCACCAATGATGTACCGTAAGCCGCCCATTGCTTCACCGATAGAACCATAACCGGCCTGCGGAGAGTAGGGACCGCTTTGACCGAAACCAGTGACACGGACCATGATTAATCCTGGGTTTATTTTAGAAAGTTCCTCATAGCCAAGATTCCATTTTTCCATTGTTCCCGGTCTGAAATTCTCGATTAGGATATCGGCATCTTTCACCAGTTCTTTTATGATTTCCTGACCTTCTTTCTCACGCGCATTGAGAGTAATAGATTTTTTGTTACGGGCAATGACCGGCCACCATAAAGACTTACCGTGCGGTTTTTCCTGACCCCAGTCGCGCATCGGATCGCCTACACCGGGTTGTTCAATTTTTATAACTTCAGCGCCATAGTCACCTAGTAGCTGACCGCAAAAAGGACCTGCCAGCAATACCCCCATTTCTATAACCCGTAAATCGGCTAGAGGTCCGCCATTTATTAGTTTTTCAGTCTTTGTCATGATTGGTATCTATTATTAGTATGTCGCAAGATGGCACAGAGAAGTTACTTGTGAGCCATCCTAGATGAACACATGGTTCAGTTCATCACCGTGATTATTAAGTATATTAGGGTCGATTTCAATAATATTGTATACATTAAAGTGGATTTTAATTTAAATAGTGGAGATAATCGCTGATTTTGTATACATAGGCACTCTCCTTGTATCAATCCATTTAGCTCGATGATATTGAAAATAGTTCATGACAGACAAAATTGAAATTGTTGATGTAGCGCCTCGGGATGGTTTACAAAGTCAGTCTGTAATAGTTGATACGCAAACCAAATTAGAGCTGATTTCCAGATTGCTGGATGCGGGGATCAGACGTATCGAAGTGGTGAGTTTCGTCAACCCCAAGCGGGTGCCGCAGATGGCTGATGCCGATGAACTACTTGCCGCATTACCACAACATGATGATGCCAGTTATATCGGTCTGGTATTGAACATGCGTGGCTATGAGCGCGCAGTCGCCAGTAAAATCAACGAGATAAATTGCGTGGTTGTGGCTTCCGATACCTTTAATCAGAAGAATCAGGGTGTGAGTACAGAGCAGACTATGCAAACCCTGAACGAAATTATGAAGCAAAACGAATCTGTTTCGCTTTCTTCTGGCGTCACTATCGGTGCCGCGTTTGGTTGTCCTTTTGAAGGAGAAATTGCCATTTCGAATGTTGTTGAACTCGTGCAAAGACTGGTCGACATGGGTTTCAGGGAGATAGCGCTGGCCGACACAATTGGTGTCGCAGGCCCTTCTGATGTTGAGAAGCTTATCAAAGCAGTTAAACCCGTTATCGGCGACGCGAAGATTCGATGTCATTTTCATAATACCCGTAATACGGGGGTGGCAAACGCCTATGCCGCAGTCCAAAATGGAGTTCGAATTATTGATTCCAGCTGTGGAGGTGTCGGAGGTTGTCCGTTTGCGCCAGCGGCAACCGGTAATGTTGCGACTGAGGATGTATTGTATATGCTGGAAAGAATGGGAATGGATACGGGGGTAAACACGCAGAAAATAATTGATATTGCGCATTGGCTGGAAGGCCCCTTAGAAACGCAACTACCCGGAATGGTGTCGCGCGCAGGATTGTTTACGCCGACCGGGGACAGCGGCAAAGATTGAAGCAAACTTTTTTAAACATGAGTATTGACCGGAGATAAGTACATGTCATACAGGTTAGGTGTCGACGTTGGCGGCACATTTACAGATTTATTACTGATCAATGAAGAAAACGGTGACACCTTCACCGCTAAAGTGCCGTCGACTCCGGAAGACTCTTCAATTGGTGTATTGAATGGCATTGCCCGGATTTGTGAGGAGTCAGGCGTTGAACCGACAGGAATTCAGCGCGTTATGCACGGTACTACTGTTGCGACGAATGCTGTGCTTACCGGTCGTGGCTCAAAAGTCGGTTTGATTACGACGCTGGGATACAAATATGTCCTGCAGGTTGCCCGGTCTTTTTGTCCGGGAGGGCTCGGGGGCTGGGTGAGTTTCGTTAAGAAACCACTATTGGCTCCGCTGGAGTTGACTATTGAGGCGGACGAACGTGTTGATGCCGGTGGCAAAGTCTTAAAAGAACTCGATGAAGACGCACTGCGGGAACAACTGACCCTATTGCATGCAAGAGACGAAGTGGAATCATTGACGATCTGTTTTACTAACGCCTACATAAACGGTAGCAACGAGCAACGCGCTGCAGAAATAGCCAGACAAGTATTTACCGATATTCCGATTTCGATTTCCAGCGAAGTGGTACCCGAGATGCAGGAATACGAGCGTACAGAAACCACTGTTGTGAACGCTTATGTGAGACCTGAAGTTGCCAGATACGTCAACAACCTGCAATCCGCTTTGAGTGAACGCATGGGTGATAACACGGCACTGTCAATTTTGCGTTCGGATGGTGGTCTGGCGTCCGGCCGTGCATCTGCAGAGTCTCCGGTAAATTTACTTATGTCCGGGCCTGCAGGCGGCGTTGCTGGTGCTATCTATTTTTGTAGTCGTGCCGGTTACGACGATATATTGACCTTTGATATGGGTGGAACGTCTACCGACGTTGCGCTGATTCAGGGTGGTAAGGCCAAGGTCAGAAGAGAAACAATTGTGGGTGACGTCAGAGTACGGGCCCCCTCAGTTGATGTAAGGACCGTGGGAGCGGGCGGTGGTTCGATCGCGTTTGTTCCGGACTTAACCAAAGCTCTACGTGTCGGGCCACAATCAGCAGGCGCAGTTCCCGGGCCGGCGGCTTACATGAAAGGTGGTGAAGAACCCACAGTCTGTGATGCTAACGTAGTGCTCGGTTACCTGCCCTCAGATGTTCAGCTTGGTGGTGCTATGGCGATAGATAAATCGGCTGCCGAAAAAGCGGTACAGAAAGTCGCCGATGCCATGGGCATTGAACTGATGGAAGCGGCAGAGGGCATAATTAAAATTGTGAATGAAGCCATGTTTGGTGCCCTTCGACTGGTGTCAGTAGAGCAGGGTTATGACCCGAGAGAATTTTCATTGGTTGGCTTCGGCGGTGCGGGTCCCTTACATGCTAATGCCTTGGGAATACTAAGTGGTGCCTGGCCTGTTATTGTCCCTCCCGGCCCTGGCGTGCTTTGCGCATATGGTGACGCGACGACACAGGTGCAAGATGAAGCCGCACGTACATACGTCACCATGGCAAAAGATTCATCTGCCGAGCAGTTACTGAAAGATTTAAACGCCTTACGTGCCAAAGCTTCTGAGTCCTTAAACGCAGATGGAATTAGTGAGTCTGATCAGGAAGTATTCTATCAGGCCGATTTTCGCTACGCCGGCCAGGCCTACCAAATTTCACTCGACTTTAATGAAGAAGATCTGAAACAGGAAGGGATAGAAGGTTTAACAAAAAGATTTGATGCGGAACACCGACATCTGTTTACGTTCGATCTGGGCGAAGGTCATGAAATTGTAATGATAAGAGCTATTGTAAAAGCCCGCTCCAAGGCCATAGCAGAGCTGAAATCGGGCGAGGCGGGCACGACACTTGAAGACTGTAAAATTCAGGACAGTCGCTTTTATTATGATGGTAACTGGCACGATATAACTATTTATGCGCGTGAAAAATTGAATGATGGCCTGATCGTACCGGGACCGGCCATCGTTGGTGAGATGGATTCCACTACTGTCATCTTGCCTGGTTTTCAGGCAAGTGTTGATCAACAGGGTAATTTGATTATCAACCCGGTTTCTGAGCAAGGATAAATACAATGACAGCGACAATACTCGAAAAAAACACCAAAGCCCTTGAACGCGTTGATGTCGACATTGTAACCGTCGATATTATTGAGAACGCACTGAAAAACGCCAGAGTCGAAATGGACGCCGTCCTCTTTCGAACGGCAATGTCTCCCGGTATTCGCGAACAGGGTGACTGCTTTCCCATGATTGCCAATCGTGATGGGAAAATGGTCGTAGGCCAGTTTGGTTCTTTCATCTACGGTTTCATGCAGGCTTACGATGCGGAGATTGAAGAAGGGGACATCATTATTACCAATGATCCCTACATGTGTAACGGTGCGGTTTCGCATTTACCTGACTGGATCGTGTTAGTACCGATATTCAAAGATAATCGTCATATTGCGTGGTCAGCAATGTTCGGCCACATGTCTGATAACGGCGGCATGGTTCCCGGTAGTATCCCCATCGAAGCTACCACAATATTTCAGGAAGGAATTCGTATTCCTCCGACCAAACTCTATAAGAAGGGCGAGTTGCAGAGCGAGATTCTGGAATTAATTCTGCACAATGTACGCACCTCGCAATGGAATCGCTTCGATCTAAACGCTCTGGTAGCGGCCTGTAATACGGCATCAAAACGAGTCGTCGAACTTGCTGAACGTTTTGGCGACGATATTTTGCATTCGACTATGGAAATCATGCTTGAGCGAAATAATATGGCCATGCGTCAGATTATAGAAATGCTGGTGCCGGAAGAACCCCGCACGTTCGAAGATTACCTTTGCGATGACGGAGTAGGAAAAGGACCTTACAAAATCAAATGTACCCTATGGCGTGAAGGCTCGACCGCTATTTTCGATTTTGAGGGTACCGATCCGCAGGCTAAAAGCTCAATCAACTTTTATCTCAGTGAAGAAATGTTCAAAATGTTTTTTGGTGCGTTTACCATAAACCTTTTTGATCCTCATATTTTATTTAACGACGGGTTTTACGATCTAGTCGATGTACGAATACCGCAGGGGTCTTTGTTAAAGCCGAATTATCCTGCGGCCCTGTCAGGCCGAACCCATGCTTTGGGTAGAATTTTTGATGTCATGGGTGGCCTGCTTGGTCAAGGTGTACCGGAAGCGCTTAATGCGGCCGGATTCTCCGACAGTCCACATCTTTTTTATTCCGGCTATGACAAAAAAGGTGAATGGTTCCAGTTATTTCAGATTGGTTTTGGTGGTGTGCCCGGTCGCCCGGCAGGCGATGGACCTGACGGACATTCACTCTGGCCCAGTTTCACCAACGTACCTAACGAATTTATCGAAGCCTATTTCCCACTTCGAATCGAAAAGTATGAACCCATTTGTGATTCAGGCGGTGCCGGACTGCATCGTGGAGGTAATGGATTGCGAGTGGCCTATTGTTTTCTTTGTGACGGTGACATAGCAATCCATGATGAGAGATGGCTGACTTACCCCTGGGGTGTAAACGGTGGTGAGCCCGGACAACGTTCTAGTAAATTACTTGTCCGTGTCGACGGTAGCGAGCAGTGGTTACCCTCAAAGTGTGAGGGGATTGAAGTAAAAGCTGGCGATGTTCTGTATTTCAATACCTGGGGCGGGGGAGGTTGGGGTGATCCATTTGTTCGTGATGCCGAGTTGGTCAGGCAGGATGTGGAAAGAGGACTGGTCAGCCAGGAAGGTGCTTTGCGCTATGGTGTTGTGCTCGATCGCGAAGGTCAGATTGACGCAAGTGCGACTGAAAAACTTAGAAAAGAACTGACTGACGAAAGAGGTGAGCCGGGCATGTTTAATTTCGGTGGTACGATAGAAGAGATTAAAGCTCGTTGTCTCGAAGAAACTCATTTGTCCCCACCTGAAGCTCCAGGCACCGGGAAGTAGTTGATTCAATGGATCTTGAGCGTCAGGGGCTTGGTCTGGGGAATAAGCCTGCTATTGTGGTGGTGGATGTAGTTAATGGTTTTACCAGTTCGCAATGTCCGCTTGGTAGCGATTGCCCGGATGTAGTGCAGGCCAATCGAGAACTTCTTGATGCCTTTCGGGAAAAACAGTTGCCGGTTTTTTTTACCACAGTTATCTATCATGATGAGAGTCAGGCTAAGGTCTTTCGACATCGTCTACCTGCACTTAATGTCCTAACACCGGAGTCGGACTGGGTCAAAGTAGATCCCGCGCTGGCTAAGCGGTCTAACGAAGTACTAATCGAGAAGCGTTGGGCCAGCGGTTTTTTTGGTACCGATCTGAATCAAGAACTTACGCAGAGAAACGTTGACTCTCTTGTTATAACTGGGCTGACAACCAGTGGCTGTGTTCGGGCCACGGTGCTGGATGGTATGCAGAACGAATTTCCGGTGGTCGTCCCGAAAGAGGCTGTCGGGGATAGAAATATTGATGCACATAAAGCCAATCTGCACGATATGAACGCCAAGTACGCTGATGTTGTTTTCGTCAGTGACGTCACTACACATCTTTCAAACTTGTAAGAACAGTCGTTCTTAATATTTAAAGGTAATTATCTTATGCGTATGGGGATTTTTCTTCGCAACTTCGGTCCGGTCTCAAGCGTAGATAACATTATTGAGTGTGCTCAAATCGCAGAAAAACTAGGTTTAGATGATTTGTGGTTAAGCGACCATATTGCTATTCCTCCTGAAGAAGCCGAAGGTTCCGGTGGTTGTTACCTTGATCCTCTGGCAACTCTTGCTTTTCTCGCGGCAAAGACCGAGCGCATAGGACTTGGTACATCAGTATTAATTGTGCCCTATCGCGCTCCTCTGATTACGGCGAAGTGGCTGGCTAGTATCCAGGAATTATCTCACGGAAGATTAAGTATCGGTGCCGCCGTAGGCTGGATGGAGGCCGAGTTTCGCGCGGCCGGCGTTGACAGAAAACGCCGGGGTTTGTTAACTGATGAGGCGCTGAAATTCTGGCACGAATGTTTTAATAATGATGAGCCGGAGATCAACGATCAACGATTTGTTTTTAAACCAAGACCAGAAAGACCTGCCTTCCTTATCGGTGGTGCAGCACCGCACGCGATAGATCGGGCCGTGCAGCTGGGAGATGGCTGGATGCCGACAGAAGGGGATCCTGAAAAATTGCGCGAGCCGATCGCTTCATTGACAGAGCGAATGCTTTCAGCAGCTAAACCTGCTCCTCAGGTGATTCCGCTCACATCATTAGCTCTTGTTGAGCAATCGAGTGCGGTTGATAAATTGTCTTCGCTGGCAGAGGTCGGCGTTACCGGCCTGGTTAACGCGACGAAGTATGAGAGTGTTGCCGAATTTGAAGATATCGCTAATCAATTGTTGGCAGTAAAAAGAACTGCAATCACAGATTAAAATTGAAACTTCATAATCTATATTGAGTCCACTTGATATGGATAAAATAGTATCTGCCTTTCTATTACTCACAGCGTGTATTGCTTCGGCAACACAGCTCGATATTCGCGACTATGAAGCTGCTGATGAATGCAACAGTGAATTTGCGCAGGTGAGGGTGACTGTTACAGACGTAGGTGAAGGAGGCATTCTGACGGTTGAGCTTTATAACGATCCGGATAACTTTCTAAATAAAAAAGGACGAGAGCGTCGGATTCGAATAGCGGCAGTCAAAGGGGAACAGAGGGTCTGTTTTAATATTGGGCGAGAGGGTACTTTTGCTGTGGCGGCTTATCACGATGTCGATGGCAATCGTAAACTAAAGAAACGCTGGAACATGATGCCCAAAGAGCCATTTGGTTTATCAAATAACCCGAAAATGAAAATGGGTTTCCCGAAGTTTAAAAACTCTGAATTTACTGTTGGAGATAGAGGAGCGGATATTACCATCCATTTGCTCAGACCCTGATATTCAGGTTTCTGACTCTACGACCTATTGTATACAACAAACATTAAAACTTGTGAGCCGGACAGATTTCAACTGTCTTCCGTAGAACCTTCCAATTCGTGTGGTTAAAATGGCACGTCTAGTGCCCTGTCCATACTAATGAGCCTGCCCATTCCAATCTGAAAACCCTGTAATCATTATCTTCTCTGTAGAAAACAAAATAGTTGTTCTTGCCGAACACATTAAAAATTCGCCGCCGTGCGGTTTTATGTAGCGATAAAACAACAGTATTAATTATTTAATGGCGGCAAAAATGTATACAATCGTTGTCGGAGTGTTGTATATTGTCATTGCTCTAGATTTGGAGGGTAAGCAATAACCTCCAGGGGACACACGAAAGATGAACTTGGAAACCATCTGTTCGCAAGAACGGGATCACCTGCAGCGGGGAAAATGAATATGAAAACCTGGCATTACAAAACACTATTACACATTGCAGCACTAAGCATCAGCATGGCCGTTTTTACGACGCCAGCTCAGGCGGCACTGGAAGAAGTTGTGGTTACGGCACGAAAAAGGACGGAAACACTGCTCGATGCACCTGTCGCTGTTACCGCTTTTACGGCAGACTTGATTGAAAAGGCCGGTATCAGCAGACCTGAGGATTTTCTGGGACTGGTTCCTAATGTCACTTTCGTGACATCAAATCACCAGGGTGAATTTTTTGTAAACATGCGCGGACAGGCCTCGGTACGATTTGCTGAATCAGCGGTCGCTGTTGTGGTAGACGGTGTGCAATTATCGACGAGTAACGAGTTCAATGGTGATTTTTTTGACATTGAACAGATTGAGGTTTTGAAAGGCCCGCAAAACTCCCTCTACGGACGAAATGCAACAGCTGGTGCGATTATCGTCAATACCAGAGCACCGAGTAAAGAATGGGAAGGCACGATTGCCGCGAACTATGGCAATTGGGAGACTTTTAAAATTCAGGGTGGCGTAGGTGGCCCGATTACGGACAACATCAGCATGCGCTTTTCAGGTTCATTGACTGATACTGATGGCCCATTCACCAATATAATCACCGGTGAAAAAGTTCATCGCTGGAAAAATCAGACCGGTCGCTTGAAGTTGCGCTGGGAAGGTGCCAACACGACGGCTGACCTGATTGTTGGTGGCAGCCATGGTGTGGGTGGTGGTATCGCTTTTAACGCACAGATTGCTGGTACTACTGTTGGCGGGGTTTTTGTCCCTGGACCTGATACCAATGCGGTTCATGACATACCTTTTGTGAACGATGCACCGGGTGGTAACGTGCAGGATAAATTCAATATTTCGCTAAGAGTGGAACATGAGTTTAGAGACATGGTTGTTGAATCGGTTAGTTCCTTTAGTGAAATTAAAGATAATTACCAGGCAAAAGGTCTGCCATACGCTGACTATTCGAGCCCTTTGAATCAGTTTGGTGTATTTGAGGCTGCATTCGGTGATTTGACACAAAAGTGGAAAGATGAAAACAAGGCTTTCATTCAGGAGTTTCGTTTATCTTCTAACGTAGATGATGCACGCCTGCGCTGGCAGGTGGGTATGTATGTTCAGGATGCGCGCAAACGCCGAACTAATCTGAATGGTCTGTATACCGGCGGCGGAATCTCCAGTTCACTGGACCCTGTTGTTGACCCGGCAGCGGCAAACCCGACTATCGGCTACGACCGTACCAAGTTCGGTGTTTTGAACTACTCTCCTTTCGCCAACATCCAGTACGACATTACTGAAGATTTGCAGCTTGATGTTGCGATTCGTTATGAAACGGAAGAGCGTGATGTTGAAACGCTGACACCGGATATTCCAAACGTGCCAGGTGGCGCAGCCACTTACAATCAATGTGTGGCGAATACAGGTCGTACCGCAGCAGACTGTACCGACAAGGCGACCTTCCACCAGTTTCAGCCTAAAATTACTTTGTCCTACAGTCTCCCTGATGACATAGGCACCCTCTACGGTACTTATGGTAAAGGATTCAAGTCAGGTGGATTTAACGCAATCGGCACAAGAGACATTCTGGTGAATTCAGCCATCGGTGTCGGTGCGGATCCATCCCTTATCTTTACTCAGGATTCCTACGATAAAGAAACAACCGATGCCTTTGAAATCGGTGTGAAAACCCGCTGGATGGATGGCAGACTGGCTATTAACGGTGCTGTGTTCTATACCGAGGTCTCCGATGCTCAGCAGTTTGAGTTCTTTCCGGTTGGTAATATTCAGGCTGTATCAAGAATTGATGAACAGGAAATCAAGGGTTTTGAAGTCGATGCCAGCTTCACCGCTACCGACTGGCTGGACCTGTTTATTGGTTACGGTTACACAGATGCTGAGATTACCGAACTCCAGGCACAACCGGCTTTTGAAGGTAATCGAGTTCCCTATATCCAGAAAGATAACTTCGCCACTGGCTTTCAGGTTAACCGGCCTCTGACTGGCACCCTTGATTTCAATGCACGTCTTGAATACAAGCGCTATGGCAGTGTCTGGTATGACTCATCCAACCTGCCTGGCTCACGTCGGGATCCGGTTGAACTGGTTGACGCCCGAATCGGTATTTCAACCGACAAGTGGGAACTGTCATTCTGGGGACGTAACCTCAATAACGAAAAATACTCGAGTGAGTCAGTGCCGCTGCTGTCTTTCCTCAACGTCCCATATAAAGCACGAACCCGTAGTTATGGCATCGAAGCTCGCTATAACTTCTAAGGCTCGATTGTAAGAAGAAACAAGAAACCCCGACCAGTCTGGTATTGGTCGGGGTTTTTTATTTAGGTACTTTAATTTTTGATATGAAAAGGTCGAGACTATGACAATCGAAAATAGTAATTTTCAAGATTCTTTTTATTCTTTGTCTAATGCACTAAAAACCGGGGATCTCGATACCTTTTATGGACTGATGCACGATGAGGCAAGAATCGTTGATGAGGATATTCCTTTTCTGGGATCCAAAGAGGATTTCAAAAAACATATTGCATGGCATATCAGTGGAATATGGGAAAATTTCGAATGGAAGCCTCGTCATCCGCGTTTCACTGAAACAGACAATACCGGGGTTGTTGTCGGCTATTCGACTTTCAGAGGTAAACCGATCGATGCGGGCTATCGTCAGCGGCATATGTTTTTTTCCCAGGGATGGAGCAAATTAGATGGTAAATGGCTAATGATTAACTGGCATCAGAGTACACTTGACGGCCACGTTATTGGTATATCGCCAGGCTGATATTGGAGAATGAATGTGAATATAGAAAACTTACAGCAGTTTTTTGAAACACGCTTTGGTGCTTTGTGGGGTGATGGTGGGCCTGAGCTGATGTTCGACTCAATTCATAGTGAGGCACTGTTGATCGATGAAGATACGCCCTTCATTTTCGACAAGCAGGAGTTCAAGGAGCAAATGGACTGGCACATGAGTGGCTTGTGGGAACGCTTTGCCTGGAAACCGCGAGATATCTCCTATCTGGTAACAGGAAGTTCAGGACTGATTACCGGTAATTTTAGTATTCACGGTAAACCGAGAGACGCAGGTTATCGACAGCGCGATGGTATGTTTTCAATGGTCTGTGATTACGATTCGAAACAAAACGAATGGCAGCTACTCAAATTTCATATCAACCCGCTGTTCAGCGCGATTCATCATAATTCACCGGGATGAGTGACACTGTTTAATTGAGTTCAGTGAGGAAGTTCTGAAGAGCTGCAGCCACCTGCTCTGGCACTTCGTCTGTCTGAAAATTTGAACCACCCAATTCAACGACTTTGGCGTCTGGTCGTCTTTCCTTTGCCCGTTCAAAAATAGACCAGAGCACATCATCAGGGGAACACATAATCAGCATTGGCGCTTTCACATTGTCATAAAGGCTTGCAAAATCCTGATTCCATATTTGACTGTAGACTTTGATGTGACCTTCCCAGGCGCGCGCTGTATCGACCATTTCCCTATGCTGTAATTCGAGCGACATGTTTGGACCAATACTCTTTATATAATCCCACATTTCCATCAAATGCGAGGCATCCGTCTTTGGTTCAAAAGGTTTGGGGTAAATCGTCGCGAATAACTCACACTCCTCGGCGGTCAACACCACCGGTCCTATCATCATTAGACTGCGCGTTCTGGCAGGCAGCAGGTCTGCGATTTCAATACCAATGCTGGCACCGGTGTGGTGTCCGAAGATATGGAAATTATCTATACCGAGTGAATCTATTGCATCAATCAGCATTTGCGCATATTCGCGCATATCCGGTTGCCCCTCAGGATCGTAAGATCGGCCAAAGCCGGGCGTATCCAGGGCGTAGATCGGTTCATCGCCGGCGTAGATTTCCATGAATGCTTCAAACATTGCCGAAGAGCTGGCAGTCTGATGCAAACAAATTATCGGTGTGCCTTTGCCCTCGCGAAAACGAAAATGGATTTGTCCTGCTGCGGTGTCGACGTATGCTTTCTTCATTTCTTATCTCGAGTTATTGGTTATCGTGCTGGCCCATGAATGTTTCAATCGCTTTTATCACACCATCAGGATCCTGATCGGGTTCAAAATTCGCTCCGCCGAGTTCTATCGCCTGAGCGTCCGGACGGAGATCTTTCGCACGTTGAAAAACATCGAACAAAATATCATCAGGCGCGCACATTATTAGCAGGGGGGCTTTGATTTGCTGGTACAGGCTGGTGAAATCCTGATCCCAGACCGCAGAATAAGCGAGGAAACGGCCGCTGTAAGCGCGAATGCTATCGGCCAGCTCTCGCTGGTGAAGACGCACATCTGAGTCCGCGCCCAATCCCAGTAGATAGTCCCAGGTTTGTTGAAGGTAGCTGCCGTCAGCATTAGGTGGCAACGCGTATGTTATCTCGCGAAAGGACTCTCGTTCTTCTTTAGTCAATGGCACAGGACCAATCATCATCAGAGATTTTACCCGTTGTGGGTGCTTATTCTCTATTTCAGCGCCGATACAGACACCTGTGTGATGGCCCAGTAGATGGAAATTATCAATACCACAAAAGTTGATCGCTTCGACCAGCCAGTCTGCGAAGTCCAGCATGGAAGGCTTGTCGCCCTGCGGTTCCGGGCTACCACCAAAACCAGGCGTGTCAAAGGCGTAGAGAGGATTATCAAGTGAAAGTCCCTGCATTACCTCGTGGTACATTACCGAAGAGCTCGCTGTCTGATGAAGGAAGACAATGGGGGTGCCGGTACCGGGACGATGGCAAAAGTGGATCTGTCCAAGGCTGGTATCAGCGTATGCTTTTTTTATTGTGCTCACCGTCTACTCTCCCACCTGTTATTGTAAGAAGTGTTAAAACCTAATCGAGGCCAAGAGACCCGGGGTTCATTTTTCGCTCAGGATCGACTACATCTTTTATCCCGTTGAGTAAATTCCAGAGTTCGTCGTTGTTCATTAATTTCTCGTATTCGTAATACTTTCCGATCTGTAAATGGCAGGCACCAAGCGAATCATACAAATCGCGCAGTTCTTCTCTTAAACCAAGCACAAGTTTTCGTTTTTCCAAATCTGCTGGAATACCTTTCCACTTATCCGCGAACTCCTCTTCTATCAGGCTCAGTCGGAAAGAGCCTAGTTCGTCCGCCCAGTAGAAGCTTGGTTCAATAATGAACTCGGTACCTGAAAAGCAGGTCAAATATGAGGTTTTAATCTCGTTCGCCTCAAGGATTTCGCGTTTATCCGCGAGAAACTTTTCGGTTGCGGCACCGGCGGCCACAGCTTTGGACAGAGGAAAGAATCCATGCACGGGTATCCAGATTTCACCGCTTGAACCAAGAAGTACTGTTCTGACCCCGCCAAAAGGTTGTGCCCTGAACGCTGTCGGAATATTATTTTCTATTTCGACGCCGTTGTAACGCAGACAAATTTCTGCAGCAATCTCCTGATGTTCATTTGCAATTACATCGTTTAATGCATCGAAGGTCATGTGCAACGAGTAAAGCACGTTTTTGAGATGAGTCTTGGCACCCATCGCCATTTTTGCAGCTTTGCCGACGCCTTTCAGGCCACCCTTGCGAGCGACTTTTCCTATTAGGGACAAACCTTCGCTAAAGGTGATTCCCTGTTTTTCAAAACCGGCATTGTAATAAGGATCGAAACCGTAGCATTCAGACGCTATGCGAAGACGTGACATTTCCACCTGAGCGGCGAGCATATCTGCGAGATGATCAAATTTGAAAGACATACAGGCAGTCGATTTCGGGGATTGGATCAGGCGTAAGGTCGCTACTGCCTTAATTCCCATCGCGCCGTTGTCAGCAGTGAAAATACCCGTTACATCAGGGCCGAAATGTCGGTAGAAGGCGTTGCTGTTGGTATGAGCGGCAGAACCGGTTTGTACAATGTTTCCATCGGCCAGAACCACTTTAAGGCCGAGAGCGCTCTCAGCAACAGTGTTATAAATGCCTGAGCCAAGAAACAGGCTGTTTTGCGAAAGAGCGCCACCTATAGTGGCATACATACCTGAAAGCGGGCCGTAATAAGGTGTACGTAAGCCTTTTTCCTGTAAAGCTTCAAAAAGTTTTTTCCAGGTACAACCACATTCTACTGTGACGAACATATCGTCTTCATTTATCTCAAGAATGTTATCCATTCTACGCATATCCACGAGTACGGATTCTGCCTGCGTTGGCGAATAGCCCTGTGTATAGGACATGCCCCCGCCACGAGGCACAATGGCGTAGCCCGCCTGATTTGCCACAGCGAGAGCTTTAGCCAATTCATCAATGCTAGCTGGCTGGATAACCGCCTCCGCAACTTCGTGTGGCAGGAAACTCAGATCGGTGGAGTAGTGTTCTCTGGAATCTTTATCGGTTAACACATAGTCGTTGCCCAGAATATTGCTAAGTTGTTCTTCTACTGAACTCATACTACTTGCTGGCTGTGACATACTCGCTCTCCTGAATTTTTTGATCGTTGTTCTCGGTTTACCGTTTTCGAAACGATTATTGTGAATATCTGCAAGGAAGTGTATCCTAAATTGTATACAATTCAATGAAAACAGAAAGAAGAGGGGGATACTTGTAATGAGCGATAAACCAATTACCTGGGGAAAAGTTAAGGTTTACAATGCAGAAGATAGTGATCTTGATAATGCACCTGACCTGGAATTTCCTTTCCATCCCGGTTCTCGTTTTCGGGCTGTGAATACCGGAATCAATGAACCTGCCGTACAGATAAACTACGAAGACTTTTACAAAGGCATGGATATTCACTGGAGCCTGCCGCACGACGAAGTTCAATACGTAATCTCAGGTACAGCTGAGGTTACTTATCATTTGCCGCCGCTGATGCTGGAGTCTGATACGGTGAGTATTGGCCCGGGCTGCATAATTTATCTGCCTAATGCGGCAAGGGTAATCTGGAAGGTCACAAGCGATGAGCCGCTGCGCCATCTTTGTATCTGCTGGCCGAACCCGAGTTATCCGATTCCCGTTGCGGCAAGTGTCGCCGAGAGCTAAACCGCTTTAGGCAGATAGCTCTTTAATATGCCGATGGCCCATTGCATGTGGTTGGAAAAAGCCGCTTCAGCAGCGTGCTGGTCGCCGGACAGGATAGTTTCGTAGACTCTGCGATAACTATCAATATACTGGTCCCAGTGAGCACCGGGAAGCTTGCCGGCAAGCTGTTTGTTAAAAAAGCTGAAATGCGGTCGCTTGTACATGAAGCCGACGAAATGGTTTCCTGATATTTCATTGACGGTGTTATGAAAGTGGTGAATGCCAGCTACAAACTCTGCATCGTGCTTGGAAGCCCAGGCCTGTTCAAGCTTTTTAAAACTGTGTTCTAATTTAGCCTTATTGTCCGCCCGTGAGATTTCCAGAGCCGCGAGTCGCACACCCAGAATTAACATGGCTTCGGTGAATTCCATGATATCGATAAGTTCTTTGACCGACAATTTTCGAATCCTGGCACCTCTGTTGCGAACGAACTCTATAACTCCTTCACCGACGAGTACCTGCATGGCTTCTCTCACCGGAGCGCGACTGACATTAAATTGTTCAGCCAGATCGCCCGCAATTAATCGCTGGCCGGGTACGAGCGTGCCCTCTTGCACACCTTCAATGATTCTGTCCACCAACTCCTGAACCAGTGAAAGCTCGGTTTTCAAGCCACTGTCTTTTGCTAAAGGCTGGTTCAAGTTATTGCTCCTGAATGACGTACTGTAAACTCTAGGGGCGCACATGCTAACGGTATGTCGCCATGAAAACTACTGTTTTAGCGGCTCGCCTATATTGCTTGATATGATATACAGAATTGTATACAGTTTCTAGAAGCACAATACAGATTCGGAATTTAACGTACATTTATTATATTTCTGTCGCACCAGGAGAAACAACATGCCTCAATCGAATATTGATACCTCATCCCAATTCAAACACGACATGCTCGCCGATTTCGATGCAGACGAATTCGCCCGACAGGAATTTGTTAAATCTTTCAAGTTGCATCTGGCGACAACCATCTCACCGGGAAATAAAGCTGTCTATGAGACCAAGGTAGTGCCGCAAATAAAGGAAGAGACTGGTAAAGAACCTCAGGATCGCTTTCAGATTAAGAAAAAAATGGAGCAGCAACAGCCCTATCAATTCTGGAGCTCTTTGCAGAGGAGCAGTCAGGAAATGATGTGGAAATCGGTGCAATTACCTGTCGAACGACAGTGGAAAGAACTGCTGGATGCCTCGAGTGAGGCGTCATCTGACTATTCTACCCTTGAGCTAGATCCTGATCTGGAAATTCCCAAGTATCACAGCGCTGTTGATATTCACTGTATGCCCGGAGCGTATCATACGGAGCAAACGGAGAATGATGTTGCAGCCGGGGCAATCTATGATCGGGCCGTATACATCTACGCGATGGGCCGAATGGGCCCTTACAACGACGACATCGGTGCATCAACGGTAGCGTGGTTGAAGACCAACTTTCCGGATTTAAAACCGAAGAGAATTCTTGATCTGGGCTGTTCGGTTGGCCATAGCACTGTGCCATATCTTGACGCTTATCCTGATGCCGAAGTGTACGGTATTGATGTTGGCGCGCCGGTTCTACGTTACGCGCATGCGCGGGCGGAATCGATGGGTAAAAAAATTCATTTTTCACAACAGAATGCCGAAAAAACCAACTTTCCTGACGGCCACTTTGATTTAATCGTGTCTCATATTCTGGTCCATGAAACGTCTAAAAAAGCATTCAAGAACATAGCCAAAGAATGTCATCGACTTCTATCAAAAGGTGGAATTATGGCTCACACAGAAACACCACCATATAAGGATATGCCTTTATTCGACGAATTTATGATGGACTGGGATACCTACTACAATAATGAGCCATTCTGGGGAGGGTCACACTTAATTGAACCAAAGCAAGTAGCTGAAGAATTCGGTTTTGACGTAGACAGCGTTTTTGAAGCTATGGCTCCAAGTGCGTTTGAAGCAGGAGAGAAAGATCAGACCAAGCTACTGCAATGCGGTGATTTCGCAGGTGCCGGGGTCTGGTACGTTTACGGTATGCAAAAATAAGGGGCCTTTCAATGGAAGAGCCAGGGAAACTACAGTTAAAACCGAAAGGTCGTCGTCCTTATTTTTTTGAAGACCCTGCAGTAGATAAACTGCTTGCCATGGTCAGTGCCCTCGCTGGTGAAGTATCGGTCGTGCACGATGAATACGATACGCTCGTGCGCGTGCTTGAAGAAAAAGGAGTGGTCGATTCGAAGGAATTAAAAGCTTTTATTCCCGATGCGAGTGTGCGCGCAGAGCGTGACCAATGGCGCGGTATATTTCTGGAAAATGTGCTTCGTATACTCCATCAGGAAATTGAAGGTATTCAAAAAGAGCACGATGAAAATTACGAAGCCGCAATTGACTATGCGGAGAATAATTGAGCAGATAACTTTCTCGATTTTTCCTAAGCAAGATAAAGTTCATTAAACAGCGCCGCTGGGGGGTGTGATGTAATGCCTGAACCGCATTTGAACAGAATTGACAGGGACGATATGGACAAGGTATTCCAGACTATGTGGGATACCGGAAATGAACGAACTGGTGACGCGACCATTATTGAAGTAATGGCTAACGCTCCGGAAATATTGCGTTGGTATTTCGAAGAGTTTTACGCACAGATATTTTACAATGGCAACTCGAAAATACGACTTGATGTGCGCACCAAGGAGTTGCTCCGCATAAAGCTTTCAAAACAACACGGTTGCCAGTTTTGCAATCGCAGCAATACTGTCGACGCACTCGCCGCCGGCATCACGCAAGAACAAATCGACAGCATTCGCGAACCAGGCCAGGACTTGTTTGACGAGAAAGATATGGCTGTGATTGAACTCGCCGAAGAAATGATGTTACAAAACATGCACGGGCAATTGAGCAGGGGGCTATATGACAAACTACTCAAATACTATGACGATGGTGAAATAGTTGAGATAGGTTTCGTCGCCGCAATCTTAACAGGTATGGCAAAATGGATTTTCACCTTTGATATTGTTGACCGGGAAGAAGTTTGCCCAATCAAGCCTGCTGCATGACAATTTTTCGTCAGAAAGATTAATTCGAAATATGATTGGCAGCTGCCGTGTCTGGCAATATCAAATCATATTGTTAGTTCAATGAAGGGGGGGCTATGGCTGACACACACTGGAAACGAGACGAACCAAATTTTTACAATTCATTAGCATTGGAACGAGGAAGTCTCGATGCTCCTGAACCTCTTGGTGGATGTACTGGTGCACTAATGAGTAAAGACACCCTGAGTGGTGCAATGACGTATGTAATTGAATTACCGCCAAACTGGCAGTGCCGTTTCGATGCTGCTGAAGCCTGTCTGGAATTTTTTGTATTAAGCGGAAGTCTGATGTTGAATGGTGAGGAAGTGGGTTCAGGCGGTTATATTCACTTACCTCAGTTAGCTGGTGGTGGTGAGTTAGTTTCCCGTACCGGCGCCACTGCATTTGCTTTTTATAACCCCAATCTGCCTTCCTTTGCCTATCCACTCACTCGTAATAGAACAATAAAAAGCTGGGAAGGAGAATGGATAAATAGTATGCCAGGTGCTCATGGTGTTATGCATAAATCATTACGTCTGCCTGACCCTGTGCCACATCCGACTCTGGAAGGTTTCGATGGTGGTCCCGGTGGATTTCTCAAATTTATGTATATCTCACCAGGCATGGTTGCTGCACAAGAACATGTGCATCACGAATGTTTTGAAGAAATTATTCTTCTGCAGGGCGATGTAATGCTGATAAATGAAGGCCAGATGGGAATAGGAAGTGTTGTCTGTCATCCTCAGGAGTGGTATCACGCGCCTTTTGCATCCAAAAGCGGTGCTCTTATCCTGGTACATACAGATTCGCCAATGGGCTACCCATGGCCCGGTCGTGATTATCCGAATAGCACGCAACTGACAAGTGAATATCTTGATAATTTGGCCTGGGATACGCCGACAGAGCATATTCCCTGGGAGCAGCACCCATTACGCGATATACAGGAAGCATCTGACGAGTACCACGCCTGGCGCAAGACAGCTGCCGGAGCACTTTGGGGAGACAATGATACGGGAAAGGAGGTTTCGGAATTGCCTGGAAAGCGCGGTACAGCATCAAAATTTCGAGCGAGTTGGAAACGGACATAAGTTCTTTAACAACACTAGAGGAAACTGGGTATGAATATGCGAACACTAATAGGAACTGTATTTTTGAGCCTGTTGTTACAACAGGTATCTTTATATGCCGAAGACATGGATTTTACACCGCATGCGCCGAACAAATATGATGTCGAAGAATACTGGCATATAAAGGACGGTAAAATAGACCAGTTTGTGAATTATTACCGCAAGACGGTTTATCCTTATCTTACTCGACTTGATGGGTATCGTGGCTGGACTGTAAAAACGCCACTTCCGGAGAAAGGATCGGACGGTAAATTCGGCTGGCTTGAACTCGGTCCACCTGACACTCTATTTCCAGTGCACCCCGGTGTAAGAATGGATTCGACAATAAGGACAGATCGCAGCGTTCACTTACATGCTCTGCTTAAGGGGCAGTATAATCTGATTATTACTTATCATCTTGCCAATGATGAAACTCTGGAAACATTTATACCCGAACTGGAAGTGATGTGGGCGAAAGATCACGGTGGCAATAATATGTGGGATGATTTATCCGAAACGTTTTTTTCCCGCGTTATTAATCATTGGGACACAATCTATCGCGTCACAGAAACAAGCATTCATCCGCGTCCTTGATGGTCAGTAACTACTGTTAACGCTATAAGTTATTGTATCGAATGAGTGTTGACTGGCAAGAAATAGAAGACTGGGATCGCCAGTATTATCTACATAATATTTTTGCCAAAAGTGAATATCCGTTTACGCCAGTAGAAAAGGTTGACGGCAATTATATTTATCTGGCGGGCGGTACGCGCTTACTGGATTTTCAATCTCAGCTTATTTCGGATTCACTCGGACATCGCCACCCGGCACCGCACCGCGCTATTGAAGAAGCGATGCAACGTTATGGGCATGTGTTCTTTGGCATGGCCAACGAATACCGGGCACGAGCTGCCAAGTTACTGATTGAAGATGTGATTGGTCAGGCCGGTGACTGGGCCAGTCGGGTCAGATTCCTGGCTTCAGGCACAGAGGCAGTTGAGAATGCGATCACAATCGCCAGATTGTATACCGGCAGACCTATTGTGCTTACCCAGGCCCACTCTTTTCACGGTCTGTCAAACGGTCCGACAATGCTCCGGGGTTATCGTGGCAATATCAGTCGCGGCGTTGACTATGCCGACAGCTACGATGTACCTGGCTTTTCTAATTCGGGAATTATGCCCATACCTGCACCAGAGAACGCCAGTTTTTCATGTACAGGTCAATTGCCTTCTTTGAAAGCAACGGAAGATTTTATTAAGTCTGTCGGTCCGAAAAGTATCGCTGCCGTAATGACAGAACCCATGTTTGGCGCTGCCGGCTTAATGCCTCATCCCGATTACATGCGTGGATTGATTGAGATTTGTCGAAAATACAAAATATTATGGATAGATGACGAAGTCCTGTGTGGGTTCGGGCGACTGGGCGAATGGTTTGGTTATCAACTGGACGACAATCTTTATCCAGACTTGATGATCGTCGGCAAAGCAATCAATGGTTGTGCTCTGCCATCTGGAGGGGTGGTGCTGAATACGCCTATTGCAGATTTTATGGAATCGGTACGCTGGTGGAGTGGGAGTACCTGGGATGGACATCCACTGGTTTGCGCAAGTATCGCAGGCACGCTCGAATACATGCTGGAAAGTAATATTGTGGATCTTGTTAAGACAAAGAGTCTTTACCTGAAAAATAAACTCGATCTATTGAAAGAATCTCATCCCTGTGTCGGACACATCGGCGGTGCTGGATTATATTTTGCCGTTGATCTTGTAGATGCAAATGGAGAACCGATCATAAAAGAAGACAGGGATTTTACTTTCAACGGTGATTTAAGTCTGTCGCCGAATAGTATCATTTCTGCAGAATGTGCCGCTCACGGCGTATTTCTGGGTGGTTTTGTGCCGAACACGGTTAAGTGTGGACCACCTTTTACTATCACTGAGCAGGAAATTGATCAGGCTATGTTTGCGTTTGACAAGGCCCTGACAAAAGTAGAAGAAAAGTATCACCACTAACGAAAAATAATGAGGAGAATAAAATGAGTTTAGGAAGCATTTCGTATTCGAAGTTTAAAGTACATCATTTTAAACATGATGATATGGATCGTGCAGAATTAATTCCCTTGCCATTTAATCCGGGGGTGGAGATTAAGGGTTATGCAACAGAAATTAATGAGCCCTGTGCTCAGGTGGTCGTAGAAGATTTTCTGCCCAACACGGAAATATGGTGGACTTTCCCTCATGATGAATTTCATTATTGTGTTTCTGGAAGCGCAGAAATTGAATTCTTTCTACCGCCCTTATATGGGGAATCAGTAAAAGAAACATTGGTACCTGGTAGTGTTGCTTTGATGCCTTCCGGAGGCAGGATGAATATCAAAACCGGCGATGAGCCCTATCGGCACATCTGTTTTTGTTTTCCGGGACCGAACTATCCGTTCCCGCCATTAAGAGATTCATGAAACATTAGAAAGGAACTTGAGTCACCCGTATCAGGGTGACTCAAGATTTTTCTGGAAAGGTAATTGATATTGGAGAAGCTTACTGTACGACTCTGTAAACGAGGTCCCAATGATTTTCCAGTTTGGTGAAATAATCATCAGTAAGAATTTGCCAGGCATCGCCTTTGTCATGCGCTTTTTTCCAGCCTTCGGCGAAGCCGGGGACAAGGTTTTTGAGAGAAGCGGAGTCACGCCAGAAATGAACAACTTGATAATTATAGGTACCCTTTAATACTGAGTCGAAGTTAATCTGGGTGTCGGTTCTTACATTGTTCAAATGAATACCACCGTGTGGTAGAAAAGTTTTGTCGGGGGCCAAGAGGAAGTAGAGGACCAAAATTAGTTTCACCTTCCGGGCTGCCGGTAGGTGCAGTATTGGCCAGCATGTAGGCTCCCATGAAGCCATCTATTTTCTCGAATACCGGTAACAGGGTGCTTGACCAGTATTTTTCAAACCATGCTTCCTGACCGGGTTTTACCAGCATTCTTTCGACAACGATGTACTCGGCCTTGATTATCGGATAGGGCATACCTTCCTCAGCAGAAGCCGATGAGAAGATATTTAACAATAAAAATACAGAAAAAAAACTGAATAGCTTATTAAAATAACGACACATATTCGGGCTCCAGAAGTAGGTGGGACTAATGACTGTAACATTGAAAAAAATCGATAACAATTAGAGAATTTACACAATAAAAGGAGAACTAAATTATGAGCACACTTGTATTTGTCGACCTGAAACCAAATGCTTCTGATGTAAAAAATATGACAGATTATCTGAGAGAAGTTGTGCCAGACACGCGTAGTTTCGAAGGCTGCCAGGATATCAATATTTATCTTGAAGACGATGGTCAGGGCGTTGTCATGGTTGAACACTGGGATAGTAAATCTCATTACGAAAAATACCTTGCCTGGCGAATTGAAACGGGGGTGATGGACAAACTCGGAGCGATGTTGGCTGAAGCACCAATCATTCGTTTTGCCGAAAATACAGGTGCCTGAATCAAGACAATGAGTCTATTACATTTACAAAAACACCAGACCCCGGATGATTGAAAAATGAGTGATGAACCAATTCTTTATATTAACGGTGATTATCTTCCATTGAGCCGGGCCTCAATATCACCACTCGACCAGGGCTTTTTGCTTGGTGATGGGGTTTTTGATGTGGTTTCCGCATGGAAGGGTGTGATTTTTAAATTGGACGAACATCTTGATAGGTTTTTCGATTCTATGCTTGCCGCCTGCCTCGACTCTGGCTGGACGCGGGAACAATGGAAAGAAATAATAATAGAAACGGTCAGACGTAATAAGCTGGACGACGCCTCTATTCGATTTATTGTCACTCGGGGTACACCGAAAGAAGTGGTTGCTGATCCGAGAAATTTTGATGCCACAATTATTGTCTGGGTGGCTCCCTATATTTTTCTCGCTGATGAGAAGAAACGAAAACAGGGTGTGCGCCTGATGATATCTAGCACGCGCGGTTTTCCTTCCGACAGTCTGGACCCACGTTACAAGTGTCTCGACAGATTACACTCTCAGTTAATCAGGCTCGAAGCCTTGAGTGCTGGTTATGATGATGCTATCTGGCTCGACCATGCTGGCAATGTTAGTGAAGCCGCAGCCTCTAACATTTTTATTGTAAAAAACGATATTGTTTACACACCGAGCACTGGCATCCTGCGCGGAGTCACCAGACAAACCTTCATCGATCTTACAAGAGAGGCAGGCTACCAGTGTGAGGAGAGCGTTTTAACCCCATTTGACTTGTACGCTGCTGATGAGGTGTTCACGACAAGCACCGCTGGCGGTGCTCTCGCTGTCAGTGAAATCGCAGGTCGTCGAATCAGGGGATCTGTGCCGGGTCCTGTGACAAGCAGACTGGACAAAGACTATTGGGAACTCCGTGAATCAGGCAAGTACGGTACAGCAATACATGCCTGAGAGTCGTGATTATTCTATAGGATTAAGAAAATCCATTAGCCCTCTGGCGACGCCATCAGGATCGTTATCGGGCTGAAAGTCTCCACCGGCAACAATCGATTGTTTGGCATCTGGCCGGGCTAAAGCGGCTCGTTCAAAAAGCGGCCAGAGAACATCGTCTTTGGAGCACATGATCATAAGCGGACAGGTGACCTTTTGATAAAAGGATTGAAAATCCTGTTTCCAGACGGCTGAAAACGCCATGGGCATGGTGTTGTGAGCAAGCAGATGATCAGACATCTCGCGGTTATGTAGATCAACGTTGGTGCCGGCACCAGTCATTCGCAGGTATTCCCATGCGCCTTTTAAAAAATCCCCGCTGGCCTCAATCGTAAAAGGCCGGACAAAGGTTTTCATGTATTCACGTTTTTCTTCTTCGTTTACCAGCACCGGACCGATGATAGTCAGGCTCTTGACTTTACTGGAGTAGCGAACCGGCATTTCCACTGCTATAGAGCCGCCGGTATGGTGGCCACAGGCATGAAAGCTACCTATGCCCAGATTAGTGATTGCTTCTATTAGTCTATCGCTTAAATAACCGAGTTCCGGTATTGAATCAGGTTGATAAGACTGGCCGAAGCCAGGGCTGTCGAACGAATAGCAATGGTAGTGTTCAGACATTGCGATCATTACTTTCTCAAACATGACACCGGAGCTGGCAGTCTGATGGAAAAAACAAACTACCGGTTTTCCGCTCTCACCAATCTCCCGATAATGGATCTGGCCTTCACTGCAGTCTACGTAAGCTTTCCTAATCAACGGAATCTCTCCTGTTTACGGTCTAAAAGTAATTGAGCCCTGAGTTAATCTGGATTCAACATCACGATGAGCTGTCGCTGCGTCAGCCAACTCATAGGTTTTAAATATTTTTGTCTGCAGGATGCCTTCTCGCATGAATTGAAAGGCGTTTGCTGCCGTGCTCAGAAGGTCTGCACGCTCTCTTGTATAAGCATAGATAGACGGCCGCACATAGTGCTGAGAAGTTTCCAGATCAATTTTCATTAGTTCTAAAGGCTCTGGTAAGCCACTGGCTACACCAAATAGGCAAACCGTGCCGAGGTAGGAGGTACAGCGCATTGATTCTGTGAAGGTGTCTTTACCAATCGAATCGTAGCAAACATCGACTCCCTGGCCACCTGTCAGTTCAAGAACCTGGTCGGCGAAATTCGCTTCAGTGTATACAATTGGATGATCACAACCGAGTGTTTTTATATACCCAGCTTTCTCTTTACTGCTGACAGTGCCGAATACTTCAGCACCAAGGTGTCGAGCGAGTTGTACACACATCGAGCCTGTCGCCCCTGCCGCCGCGTGGATGAGAACGCGATCTCCCGATTTTATTTGGACGCTTCGCGTCAGCAGACATTCGGCCGTAATACCCTTTATCATCGAGGCTGCAGCTGTATTATCGTCGATATCGTCGGGCAGAGGAATCAGGCGCGAGGCAGGATAAACTCTGGATTCAGCATAACTGCCAACCGGGGGACCGGCGTAGCCAACACGGTCTCCTACCTTGAATTCTGTTACCTCATTGCCAATTTCAGTAATCACGCCTGCGGCTTCGACACCCGGTACGAAGGGCAGTGCCGGGCCCGGGTAGGTCCCCATGCGTAAGCCGATTTCCATCATATTCATCCCGATCGCAGTGTGGCGGAGCAGTACTTCGCCAGCAGCTGGATCCGCCACATTAATCTCTTCCCATTGCAGTACCTCGGCTCCGCCATAGGCGTGTATTACCTGTGCTTTTGTCATATATCCATTCTCTTTAGTAACTCAGATTTTATGCTCGGCTTCTCTTTACATTCTTCGAGTTTATACGTTATTGTATACAAAAATGTATGGAATTGTCTGCTTGTGCTGATTATTTCCTGCACCGCAACCGCTATGAGCAATAATCTCTGCCATGATGAGTACCACATCGAATATTTTCGGGAACCTGCCGGGGTCGGCGCTGTTTATAGATGAACGCATCAACAGGGGAAGGGATTTATAAGTGGAGAAACTAAAGGGTAAAAAAGCGCTGATTACTGGCAGTAGCTCCGGTATAGGGGCGGCTGTTGCGCTGGCTTTTGCAGCAGAGGGTGCTGACGTCGTTATTAACTATCCTGATGATTCCCAGTTCGAAAACGCGAATGCCATCCTCAAGCAAGTTTCGGAAACTGGTCAGAAAGCCTATGCAATAAAATCAGATGTTGCTATTGAAGCTGATGCCGATCGTCTCGTTGAAGAATCACTTTCGAATCTTGGTGGCATTGATATTCTGGTCAATAACGCCGGTATAGCACATGCAGGAGCTGTCGAAGAAATACCGGTGGATATGTGGGACAGAGTAATCGCTGTGCACTTACGCAGCATGTTTCTGGTTACCCGTCGTGTAATTCCATATATGTACTCACAGAACTATGGGAAGATCATAAATACAGCATCACAGCTCGCTTACAAAGGCGCGCCCGGCTTTAGTCACTATACGGCAGCCAAAGGTGCGATTCTTTCCTTTACCCGATCAATTGCTCTCGAAGCGGGAGAACGGGAAGTTTGCGTGAATGCAGTTGCCCCGGGTGCGACCATGACTCCAATACTGGATGATGTGCCAGAAGATCTACTTGAGGCCATTCGACAATCCATTCCTCGCAAAAGGCTGGCGGAAATTGATGATATCGTTCCGACTTATGTTTTTCTTGCATCCGATGAAGCCAGTCATTTTCGCGGTCAATGTCTAAGCCCCAATGGGGGCGACGTGTTTTTATAAGTTGAACAAGAATAATTTAAATTAATCAGTCAGATTATGAGTGAAGAAAAAATTGTATTAATTACCGGTGCCGGAATCGGTATCGGTGAGGCGACCGCTTTGGCTTTTGCTAAAAATAATTATCGGGTAGTGGTAACGGATATTCTGGAAGAAGCAGGGCAATCAACGGTATCGAAAATTCAAGATGATGGTGGTTTGGCTGAATTTCATTATCTTGATGTCGGTAATACAGAATCGGTGAATGCTGTTTTTGACGAACTCGAAAGCAAGTACGGACGCTTGGAAAGTCTGGTCAACAATGCCGGTGTTGCCCATCGCCAACCTCTGGCAGAGCTCAGCGATGATCAATGGGACAATACAATAAACATTGATTTGAAAGGCATGATGAGAACTTCCCGGGCTGCAGCCGGACTGATGAGCAAAAATGGTTCGGGCTCAATTATCTGTCTGTCTTCTATCGCCGGAGCCGACGTTGGCTGGGCTGAACATGTCCCTTACACTGCGGCAAAAGGAGGAATAATCGGTCTGGTTAAAGGGCTGGCTATGGAACTCGCCCCGCTGGCAGTACGTGTTAATGCGGTCGCACCGGGTTTAATCCGTACTGCACAGTCTATGAGTGTTGAACATTCTGTCGGACCGGAAGGTCTGGCGGCGATGGAACCCAGCGTGCCATTGGGCCGAATCGGCGTGCCCGATGACATAGCTCAGGTGATATTGTTTCTGGCCTCAGAGCAAGCTTCATATATGACAGGTCAGACCCTCACCGTAGATGGTGGGCTTACCGTCGCTTTATAAATTATTCAAAATAGGAAAAGCACATGACAAAAGTAACGATCGTTTACTACAGTAATTTTAAAGGCGCGACAGAGCAATTGGCTTTAGCTATAGGGCGAGGTGCTGAAAGTGTGCCAGATACAGATGTACAGCTGGTAAAAGTAGAAGACGTGGATGATCACTGGCAAAGACTGCACGACTCCGATGCCATTATTTTTGGCTCACCCACTTACATTGGTTCCGTTGCAGCAAAATTTAAAGAATTTGTTGAAAAACTTGCGGGTGATGTTTGGCTGAGACGTATGTGGCTAAACAAAATCGCCAGCGGTTTTACCGTTTCAGCGGGTCGCAGTGGGGATAAACTCAATGTGTTGCAGCAAATGGTTATCTTCGCCTCACAAATGAGCATGATCTGGGTGCCGATTCGTATCACTGGCGGAAATTATTCGACTCAGGGTAGTGAAGAGGATCTAAACAGAATGGCTGGCTATATTGGACTGATGGCTCAGGCAAATATTGATGAACCTGCAGATAAGGCACCACCACCAAGCGATATCAAAACCGCGGAAATGCACGGCCATCATGTCGCCAATGTTGCTCGCCAGTATGCGCACGGTCGGCGCGAGTTACCCAGCGATTACGATACTCTAAATGATGAGAAGACGGGTGAGACACCAGCTACTCTTGCTGATCTGATGAGTGGCTGAGGAAAATTACGGATGATCACAGATTTACATCACACAGCGCTGTTTGTCTCCAACCTGGATAAATCCTTACCGTTTTATGTAGATAAACTTGGCTTTGAACTGGTCAGTCGCAGTGACAAGTGGGGTGGGCCGTTTTTAGGTGAAGTGTGCGGTGGCTTGGATGATGTAAAAATCAATGTTGCCTTGTTGCGCGCTGGCGGTGAAATTATCGAATTAATTGAAGTTCTCACACCGGATGAAATACCGCCAGATACATCTACTCGCCGGGTCGGCCTCGCCAGAATAGGCTTTGAAGTCGATGATATAGAAGCAACGGTTACTGAATTTAAAGGCCGTGGTATTGAGTTTATGAGCGATATCGTTACGGTAACTGTCGATGACACAGCTCATTACTCGGATGGAAAGGCAATCAAGTTTCAGGATCCGGATGGCATTATTCTCGAACTTCAGCAGCCACCGGTTCCGGGTAAAATCACCTGAGAGAGCATACCGCTCAGGTGATTACTATTAAGTCAGATTGTTAGCTCCAGGCTTTGAGCACATCTTCGGTGCTGACAACCTTGCCGAAACGGGTATCCAGAGTTGCCAGAGCCCATTCGTGTCGTTCAGGAGCAATTTCACCGCAGGCATCGCCGACGATAAAGGTCCGATAATCCCTTTGAGACGCGTCTCTCGCCGTCGTTTCAACACAGACATTGGTGGTCACCCCACAGATGACAAGCGATCGTATGTCGTGACTTGTCAATATGGATTGTAATGGCGTGCCGTAGAAGCCGCTGTAGCGGTTCTTATCGACGATGAAATCACTATCATGACACTTTATGTCATCGATAAGCTCGGCATCCCAGGTACCAGCCGCACAGAATTGTGATTCTGCCAATGCGGGCATTAATTCATCGGTAAGTACGCCGCCGTCACGGTAATCAGGTCGCCAGAGAAGGCGTGTATAGATGATGGGTAATTGTTTAGCACGTGCAGCATCTATTATCTTCAGGTTTGGTTGAATCGCATCAAGACACTGCTGAATATCAAAACCCAGTTTTGCAGCTGATCCTTCCGTCTTACAGAAGCCATTCTGCATGTCTATGACAAGTAATGCTGTTCTTTTGGCTGTTAATTCCACTTTAGTTTTCCCGTGTATTAGTTGGCAATAAAGACTTAGAGTGTCACCTGTATTGTACGTAAGCTGCTACTGTTTTATAAGTCTAATTTACACTTTATCGCGATTCTTAATCTTAATATAAAACTAAAAATAACTGCCGGTAGAATGTACAATAAACGGGAAAATGAAGAGTTAAATTTTTTACAAAAAGGTGTATAAATGGGCTCAATAGATATTGTTTGTAATTTATTCACTGAACAGGAAATCAAACTAAAGCAAACCGGGCTTGACAGCGATTTCATGGAGCAGGTACGCATGCCTGCTGATATGCGAAAAGGCGTATCGATTGATGATTATCTGTTGAAAATGGATGCAGCGGATATTGAACGTTCACTATTAATCGCTGTGCGGGCGGGCGACCTTCGAGTCAGGGGTCCCTTTGAAATTCCCTATTCCCGAGTTTATGAGGTGGCGCAATTACATCCGCAGCGTTTTTCAGGATTGGCGGGAGTGGATCCATTTCGGGGAATGCAGGGAATATACGATCTTGAACATGCAGTAAAAGAAATGGGCTTTGTCGGTGCTCATCTTTATCCTCACTGGTTTGAACTGGCTCCGGATAATGCCAAATATTATCCCTATTATTCAAAATGTTGTGAACTTGATATTCCGATCATGATGCAGGTCGGACAGAATCTAATTTATCAACGCGATCGGCGTTTACCCAGTGTCGGCAGACCCATTACTCTGGATCAGGTTGCGATCGATTTTCCGGAATTGAAGATCATTGGTATTCATATTGGGATTCCCTGGGCCGAGGAAATGATCGCAATGGCCTGGAAGCATGAAAATGTGTTTATCGGCGCCGACGCCTATGCTCCAAAATATTGGCCACAAACACTGATTCACTATATTAATTCATACGGCAGCAACAAAGTTATGTTTGGTACCGACTGGCCGGTTATCAGTCCGGAACGTGCCATCAGTGAAATAGATAAGCTGGGTCTGCGTGATGAGTCGAAAGAAAAGCTGGTTCGTGAAAATGCACTGCGAGTGTTTAAACTAAAGTAGAAACTGCCAATGCAAAATACAATATCAGGTTACAAGTCGGTTCTGGTATCGGATGGAATTAGAAGCTCTGCCCTCGCGACGCCCGAAAAAACTGCACTGGCTGAAAGCGAGCGGGTCTTATCCTATAAGGAGCTAGTGTGGCGCATTAACCGTGTTGCCGATGGCTTACATAGTAAAATGGCCATGCAAAAGCATGATCATATTGCACTGATGAGTCCGAATTGTCTCGAGTTTATAGAAATTGTATGCGGTGCAGCTGATGCGGGTTTAGCAACAGCGATGATCAATCCGCGCCTGACTGCACATGAGGCAGCCTACATTTGTAACGATAGTAAAGCCAAAATTCTCTTTGTTCATCACTCACTAAGAGAACTCATGGCGACGGTAAAACTTGAATCTGTAGCAACTATTATTGTGATCGGTGATGGTTATGAAGAATGGTTGTTGGAAAATAAGCAGGAGCAACCGGATATTCAAATCGAAGAGACGGATATATTCGCGATTCCCTACACAGCTGGTACGACCGGTCAGCCAAAAGGAGTGCTATTGCCACATCGCTCGCGAGTATTGACTTTCTTTGCAATGGCTGTGGAATATGGTTGCTATTCGTCTGAAGACAGATCGCTTGCGATAGCGCCCTTGTTTCATGGTGCCGGTTTCGCTTTTGCTCTTGCGCCTGTTTTTTTCGGAGGGTTTTGTGAAATCCTGCCAAAATTTGATCCGGAACAGGTATTGAAAAAACTGTCAGAGAATAAAATTACAAACACTTTTATGGTACCAACTCATTTCAATGCGATATTCGCTTTGCCAGAAGAGACCCGTTCTTCCCATCAGTTTCCTGAGTTTCATACCTTGATCTCGAATGCGGCACCCTTGCCACAAAAAACTAAGGAGCGGATTGTGGAATACTTCGGCGAGGGGAAACTGAATGAATGCTACGGTTCGACTGAAGGGGGAATTGTTTGCAATCTCAAACCACCTGATCAGCTGCGTAAACTGAAATGTGTCGGCAAAGCTTTTCCCTGTACCGGGTTAAAATTATTAATAAAGTGGGAAAAGCCGTTGAAAAAGACGAAGTCGGCGAATTGTATAGCCGTTCACCTTTTCTATTCGGCGGTTATTGGGGAATGCCTGAGGAAACCAACACATCATTAAAGGACGGCTGGTTCAGTGCCGGCGACATGGCCAGATTCGACGAGGAAGGTTATGTGTATCTGGTAGACAGAAAAACAGATCTGATAATCTCTGGCGGGGTAAACATTTTCCCAAGAGATATCGAAGAGGTTTTGCACGCTCATCCTGAAGTGCTTGAAGCAGCAGCTGTCGGGGTTGAAGACGCTTACTGGGGTGAAAAAGTAAAGGCTTTCGTCGTCACTCGCAGTGATGCTAAATTAACAGAAAAAATACTGAGCTCTTATTGTGACGGCAAACTCGCTGCCTATAAGATTCCCAAGGAATTTGTTTTTATTGATGCCTTGCCAAGAAATGCGGCAGGTAAAGTATTACGTCGCAGTTTACGCAGTCTGGTCGATTAGAACGATCTAAGAGTCGTCCTCAGAAACATAGATTCGATGTCCTGCGCGTAAGTGCGATTCCATTACGTTTTTTGCCCATTGGCCATCTTTAGCCCTGAACGCTTCGATTAGTTCTCTATGATGACGGTTACTTCTTTCAACATCCTTATTTGAGTAGCGATCTATTGTTTTCAGCAACATCGGAATTTCAACTAGACTGACCAGAAGACGACGCAGATGCTCACTGCCAGCGGCTTCAACGATAATGCTATGCAGACGATGATTATATTCAATAGTTTTTCTATGGTTTTCTTTGTTGTGCTTTTTACATAGCTTTTCAATCTCATTAGCACACATTTCCATTTCCCGAATATCTTCCTCGTCGATGCGACTGGCTGCCCTATAGGCTGAATAGCCTTCCAGCATAATACGGATTTCAAAAATTCCATCGACATCATCGTCTTCCCAGGAAATTACAAAAGCTCCCTGATTGGGAACAAATTTCACCAGATGTTCTGTGCTCAATCTGCGCAGTGCTTCGCGGACCGGGGTCCGACTTACTTTCGCATCTTCCGCGATGTGCTCCTCTTTAAGATGCGAACCCGCAGGGTAGCGACCACTCAGGATCTGTTCCTTTACATATAAATACGCGCGTTCTGTAGCATTTGACATGGGTCTGTAACCTTATAATCTTGTTTAGTATTCTAAGAGTAGGCTGTGTTGTCTGTTTCGAGCACTAGCACTTCACTCATAGTAATAAGTGTTGCGGCAAAGTTCCAACGATTGCACCATGATTCTGAAATTTTCACATAAGCAACACTTTCCAGGCTAAGGGGACCTTTGGTCCGTTTTTTTGCGTTTCAGGATGGGAGAATAGAATGAGTGTAACCCAGGAATTAGTGGAGTTTGCGGTAAATACCGGTTTTAGTGATTTACCTGAATCAGTCATAGACGTCGTCAAACTGGGAAATCTGAATATCATTGGCACTTGCCTCGGTGGCTCTCAAACTCGAAATGGTCGCCTACATGTCGATATTGCAAAAGAATTTGGTGTTGCCCCGCAACAGTCAACTTTGATAGGCGATGGCGCAAAAGTATCGATGCCATTTGCAGCCTATGCGAATGGGAATCTTGGTTTTGCCCTTGATTATGAGGATATGATCTATTACATCCTTCATCCCGGCTACATAACCATTGCTGCAGCGCTTGCCGTCGGCGAAGATTTGCAGGTCAATGGCAAAGACTATCTTGCGGCAATAGCACTTGGCTATGAAGTAGCCGGTCGAATCGGTGTGTCAATGCAGCCCTCGCCTGAACGTGGAACTCAGGTCTGGGGTGAACAGTACCATCCTTTTGCGTCAGCAGTTACTGCTGGCAAACTGCTCGGTCTAAACGCTGAGGAGATGAATGTCGCCTTTGGTATTGCCGGCACCTACGCCAGTGTGCCGTCCGTCTACAAGTATTTCGGAATCGTTGAGCAGACCCGGCCTATGCGAGAAGCAAAGCTGGGTTGGGGCTGGCAGTGTATGGCAGGTGTGATGGCCGCTATTTCTGCGAAAAAGGGTTTCGGTGGTGGTCATGGCATTCTTGATGGTGAGCATGGTTTCTGGGTCATGGCCGGTTCTGACAGATGCGATTTTGAACGCATGGTGGAAGGGCTGGGAGAACAATGGGTCACTAATGATACCGAGTATAAAATCCATCCTTCTATAGCCTGGAACCATCCGGCCTTCTGGGCGACACATCAGCTGGTTGAGGAAAATGCCTTAAAATCTGAGCAGGTAAGCCGAATAAGAATTCGCTCATTCATGGCAAACACTATTGCTGACCTGAATCCCGCTGGTCCGGTCGACGCTATGTTTTCTTTACCTTATGCAGTGTGTTCAACCATCATGGGGGAGCCGCTTGTTCCCGAGTTGTACAGTGATGAAAAACTTCAGGATACTGAAATGCGTCGTTTACTTTCTGTTACAGAGTGTGAGCATGATATGGAAGCGGATAAGGTATTATTTGAGGAACAAAGAATGTGCCAGACTGTATCTCTCACATTGAATGACGGACGTGAACTAGCAAAAGAAATTGAGTTCCCAAAAGATAAGCCCGCATATGGAGCGGCCGAAATTGAAAAGAAATTTCACGATCTGGCAACTGGAGTGATGACAGAAGAGAAAAGAATAAAACTGAAAGAGACGATCGATCGGATCGAAACTCTGACAGATATTAATTATCTTAGTAATTTACTTTACTGACTACGGAATAAAATCATGCAACAACTAAAAGATAAACGTGTACTGATTACAGGTGCGAGCAGTGGCATAGGTCGTTCTCTGGCAATCGAATTTGCCAGAGAGGGCGCGAAACTGATATTGCACGGAAGAAGCGAACATTCATTAGCGCCGGTTCTTGAAGAAATTCGAAAAAGCGGTATTACGCCACATGGTCTGTATGCGGATCTCAATGAGCGTGAAGCTGTAGTTCGTCTTTGTCAGGACGCTTCGATGAAATATGAAGGTATCGACATAGTAATTAACAACGCGGGTGCCGTAAGTAAGGCGCCTATCTCGACTACCAGCGAAGAAGAATGGGACAGAATTCTACAGGTCAATTTGACGACTCCTTATTTGATCAGCCACCATCTTGTTCCTGTAATCAAAAAAAATGAAGAAGGTGGCAGACTGATCTTTATTTCTTCCGTCGCGGCAAAATTACCGGATCCATTTGGTAGCGCCTACAACGCATCGAAAGCCGGCTTACTCGGTCTGGTTCGCTGTCTCGCTGCAGAGCTTGGCCGGAATAATATTACTGTCAACGCAATCTGTCCGGGCTGGGTCGACACAGGAATGGCAGAGCGCTTGCATACTGAGATGCCATCGGCAAAAGAAAAACAGTTTGATGAATTCTACGATGCCTCAATTCGCGCAAATATGCTCAATGCGAGAATAACGCCGGATAATATTGCAGAGTTTGCTGTGTATCTGGCCAGTGAGAAGGGTAAGTTCATGACCGCTCAGTCGATTAACGTTTGTGCCGGACTATGTCCCAGCTGATTCCATAAGACGAATCCAGCCCGAAGCCGAGTGCCTGAGCGATGTCGATCGTGGTATTATTCACGACGGTCAGGAATAGAATTGAGGGGTGGTAGTTGGGACTGAATCGACGACAATTTCTCGGCGGGCTGGGAGCTACGTGCCTGCTTAATGGTAGTAGCGCCGGACAGATCGTTCAGGCCGCTGGTCTGTCGGACACTCTGCCAGAAACCGATGTGTTAATAGTCGGCTCTGGCGCTTCAGGAGCGGCTGCGGCCTGGCACCTCGCTAGTGCCGGTTTCAGTGTTACCTGTCTGGAACAGGGAGAATATGTTGATTATGCCGAGTCGCCGGCAGCCAAAAGCGACTGGGAACTGATTCGACAACGAAGCTGGAACCCTTCACCAAACGCCCGTCATAGTGATAGCGATTACCCTGTCTCCGAAGCAGACAGTCCGATAAAGGCACTAATGTATAACGGTGTCGGTGGCAGTACGATCATGTGGTCCTGTCATTCACCCAGATTTCACCCATCCGATTTCAGAGTCAGATCACTCGATGGTGTGGCCGATGATTGGCCGCTTGATTATCAGGAACTCGAACCCTACTACGATCTTAATGAAGAGATGGTGGGCATTGCCGGTGTCAGCGGCGATCCGGCCTACCCGCAAAGACCTCCACACCATATACCGCCGGTACCTATCGGTAAGGGGGCAGAACGTGTCGCCACAGCCATGGATGAACTCGGATGGCATTGGTGGCCAAGTGATATTCAGATTAATTCAGAGCAGCACGGTCATGGAAGAGGGGTCTGCAATCATTGTGGTCCTTGCGAACTGGGCTGTCCTTTTCGTGCCAAAGGCAGCAGTGATGTGACCTATTGGCCACTGGCACTTGATGCCGGAGCCAGACTCATTACCGGCGCGCGGGTTTTTGAAATTGAAACCGATTCGATGGGCCAGGCAACAGGAGCTGTATTCTATGATCGAAACGGCAAGATTCGTCGGCAAAAAGCATCTCTTGTCATTATTGGCGCGAATGGCATAGGCACTCCCCGCTTATTACTTCTTTCAGCAGCCGCGCAACACCCGAATGGCCTTGCGAATAGTTCAGGAATGCTTGGTCGTAACTTGATGTTTCATCCGGTTGCCGGTGTCACTGCTGTTTTTGATGAACCTGTGGATAGCTATAAGGGTATTACCGCCGTATCAATTTGTTCACATGAGTTTTATGAATCAGATCCGCAAAGAGATTTTGTCCGTGGTTATATGCTGCAGCTGGTGCGTTCGATTGGTCCGGTAATCACCGCTCTGGGTGGTTATGGGGTTGCGCAAAAATGGGGAAGGGGACACCACCAGAGATTTCTTGAAGTCTTTAATCATACTGCAACCATGGCGATAGTTGCCGAGGATCTCCCCGATCCTGAAAACCGGGTGACGCTTGATTCCAGCCTTACTGACAGTGATGGACTGGCAGCACCCAAAATCACTTATCGCTTACAGAATAATGCCCGTCGTATGCTTGATCATGGTATCGCTCGCAGCCATGATATTTTCAACAAAGCAGGCGCTGCTGAACTGCACGATGTTGACTTATTTGCGAATGGTGGCTTTCACCTGATGGGGACGGCGCGAATGGGAGATAATCCGGAAACATCGGTCACTAACCGTTGGGGTCGCACCCATGATATTAGTAACTTGTATATTATTGACGGAAGTCTGTTTACGACTGCCGCCGCGGTAAATCCAACAATTACCATTCAGGCACTGGCCTTGCGTGCTGCCGACCATATCAAAGAGCATCGTCGTGATCTTGCAAAAGTCTGAGCGATTGAAAATGATACTGTCTCTGCTTGTTCCAGCGGAGGATGGCTGGCCTGCTGCCGGCGAGGCTGAAATTTTTGAGGCTTTTCTGCAAGATGTCTCAGCAGATAAGAACCAGAATTCTATTGGCGAGTTGATTCAGGCCCTGCCTGCAGATTTTGAAAAAGCCGCTACCCGGCTGCAGATTGACTATCTCGAGACACTCGAGTCAAATCACACAAGCGCCTTTGCTTCTCTGTTGCGTCATACCTATAACGCCTATTACTCAAATTCGAAAGTCCTTAAGGTTCTTGAAGCAAAGTCCGGTTACCCCGCACGGCCGCCGCTTTTTCAAGGTTATGAAATGGAACCTTTTGATCCAGGAAGCCTCAAGACTCAGCAACAACGAGCGCCATTCTGGCGTAAAACAAATTAATAAAATCACATAGAAAAATTCTTCAGGAAATCCCTATGCTAATTAGTCGTACAGTGACATCTACCTTCTTGCCTGCGTTTTGCCAAAGCGGTCTGATGTTAGGGGTATCCATCCTGCTCACTCTGGCGCAAGTGCAGGCTGCTGAAAAGAAGGCTGATGTGAGCTTTGATCGTCTTCTGAATGCTGAGCAAGAGCCTGGACAATGGCTTATACACGGACGCACATTTTTTGAGCAGAGGTTTAGTCCGCTTAAGCAAATTACTCAGGAAAACATCAACAAACTCGGGCTTGACTGGCATTTTGATATTAATACTGATCGAGGCCTGGAGGGAACGCCTATCGTTGTTGATGGTGTGATGTATGCCGCAGGTGCCTGGAGTATTGTTTATGCACTGGATGCACGCAACGGAAGATTACTCTGGTCTTATGATCCGAAAATAGCAGCGGATGCGGCCAGTATTCAATGTTGCGACATAGTCGACAGAGGCATTGCTGTTTACAAAGACCGGGTCTACGTCGCTGCCTTTGATGGCAGACTCATTGCGCTGAATGCCGGCGACGGTACGCCCATCTGGGAAGTAAACACTGTCACCGATGACTGGCCTTATACCATAACCGGCGCACCGAGGATTGTGCGTGACAAAATAGTTATTGGAAACTCCGGTGCCGATCTTGGCGTGCGTGGTTATGTATCCGCTTATGATGCTGATAGCGGTAAACTGAGCTGGCGTTTTTATACAGTGCCTGGTAATCCAGCTAAAGGTTTTGAAAACCCGGCGATGGAGATGGCGGCGAAAACCTGGAAGGGTGAATGGTGGCAATATGGTGGCGGCGGTACGGTATGGGATTCCATTTCTTACGATCCTGCATTAGATCTCGTTTATATCGGTGTTGGCAACGGCAGTCCCTGGCCACAGGATATTCGCAGTCCGGGGGGCGGGGACAATCTTTTTTTATCGTCTATTGTTGCTCTCAAAGCGAGTAGTGGGGAATACGTCTGGCACTACCAGACCACGCCTGGCGAAACCTGGGACTACACCGCAACCCAGCATATGATTCTAGCTGATATCGAGGTCGATGGTCGTTTACGTAAGGTGATCATGCAGGCACCCAAGAATGGTTTTTTCTATGTTCTCGACCGTGCGAATGGAGAACTACTTCGTGCTGATGCCTATGCGAAAGTCAACTGGGCCACGCATGTCGATATGAAAACCGGTCGACCAGTGGAAACAGCAGATGCGCGCTATGGCTTGACTCCGAAGTTCACGCTGCCTTCCGGTATGGGTGCGCATAACTGGCACCCTATGTCCTATAGCCCGAACACCGGTCTGGTTTACATTCCCGCTCAGGAAATTCCCGGAATGTTCAGCCAGAAAGCTGACTTTGTTTTTAGCAAGGGAAGCACCAACCTCGGTATCAGTCTGGCTAACGTTGCGCCCCCGGAAGATGAGGCAACTCTGAAAGAAGTTCTCTCGACTGTGCATGGTTATCTGATTGGCTGGGACCCGGTATCGGGTAAAGCCAAATGGAGCCATGAGCAGACTTCACCCGTTAATGGAGGTGTGCTAACGACAGCAAGCGATTTGCTTTTTCAGGGTCGCGGAGACGGAAAGTTCGCAGCGCACAATGCTGTCAATGGCAAAGAACTCTGGACTCAGGAGGCCCAGACAGGCTTGATTGCACCGCCAATCACTTATGAGATTGATGGCGTACAGTATGTCAGTATTATGGCAGGCTGGGGCGGGGGCTTTAGTCTCGCATTCGGTCCACTTGCCGCCCAACTCAAGGTGCGCAACGTCAGTCGTATATTGACCTATAGCCTGGATGGAAAAGACAAGTTACCTCCATTACCAGTGCTAAACGTACAAGCCGACTCACAAACGCTGCCAGCAGGAACGGATCCGGACCATATTGAAACCGGCAAGAATATTTATCATGAGAATTGCATGGTTTGTCACGGAGCAGGCGCGATTGGTGGCGGTACCTTGCCGGATTTACGCTTCAGCAGCACGAAAACATTTGAGAGCTGGAAGACGATCGTTCTGAAAGGTGCCTTACGCTCAGGTGGTATGCCGGCATTTGATAAATTAATAAGTAGTGAAGAACTTGAAAAGATACGTTTGTACATAATCAAGCGGGCTAATGATTTTGCCACTAGTAATCTAACGAATAATTAAATAGAGGAGTCAGAGCTGATGACAAGTTGCCACGATCCGGAAGGTACACGCTTACCAATTAAAATGGATTCAACGTCAAACGGCGAGGTCGCGCCCAAAGCACTTGATGAGGCTGCTACTCATGCAAACGAGACTGCCTTTAATCTGGCTAGCAAAGCCGCGAAAAGACTTGGCCAGAGCCGACGACAGTTTTTGACATCCATGACTGGTGCTGCGGCGACCTTGATTGGAATGAATCAGGGCTTCGCAGCAGCGGGCAAACGCGGCGGTGCTTATGATATCGACGCGGACGCGGCTTATGAACCGCAGTTGGCTGAGGCAAGTCTGGCAGGAAAGGAATTTATCTTCGATGTGCAGTTACACCATGTGAATCCCAAAGGCCCATGGCGTGGCAATTTTGACATGCTGGAACAGGTGCTGGGGCAGTGGCCACAAGGTGCATGCGGGCTCGAAGACAAGGTTAACTGTTACAGTGGAGAACATTTGGTAAAAGAAGTCTTTTTTGATTCTGATACGGATCTTGCAGTGCTTTCCATGGGACCGGCGATGCCCGATCAGGTGCCTCTTACAATTAACGAGGCGGCAGAGACGCAGGCACTGGTAAAAGAAAGAACTGGCGAACATCGCTTACTGCTCCACTCTCAGGTGAACCCGAATATCCCCGGTCATCTTGATGCGATGGATCGGGTTGCGGAAGAGTACTCTCCCGCCGCCTGGAAGAGTTATACCCAGTTCGGACCAGGTGGTGGTTTCTGGCTGGATGATCCTGAAGGTATTGCGATGATAGAAAAAGCCAGAGCTCTGGGTATAAAACGAGTATGTGTTCATAAAGGTTTACCGCTTGGTTTGATGGGGCATGAGTACTCAACTTGCGCCGATGTTGGCCGGGTGGCAAAGATGTTCCCTGATGTCACCTTCATCATATATCACTCCGGTTTTGAGCCGGACAGAGCCGAGGGTCCTTACCAGGCATCTGTCGATTACGGCATTAACACGCTGATTAATTCCCTGAAAGATAATGATATTGCTTCTTTAGGTAATGTCTATGCAGAACTCGGCAGCACCTGGCGCTTTGTCATGCGCGATCCGGATCAAAGTGCGCATGTCATCGGTAAGCTTCTGAAATATGTTGGTGAAGATCTCCTGTTGTGGGGAACGGACTGTATCTGGTACGGAAGCCCACAAGATCAGATTCAGGCATTCAGAACCTTTCAAATATCGACAGAGTTTCAGGAAAAATACGGCTACCCGGAAATCACACCGCAGATTCGTGCCAAGGTGTTCGGACTAAATGCCGCGATTGCTTATGCAATCGACCCTGAGGATATCCGTAAAAAAACCGCGAAGGATGCATTGGCAAAAGAGCGAAGCGATTATCTTCAGGCGCCCGATCCCAGTTTTCATACTTACGGTCCAAAAACCCGGAGAGAGTTTCTGGCTTTTAAAAAGCTTGAGGAAGCGGGTCTGGTTTAGTCGTCGTCCGTACGGGAACTGCTTGTCTACAGTTTCATAGCGATTGCATAACCTTCGGCTGTTGCATTCATTACGAAGCGTGGTGCCCAGCAGTCACCTACCAGATGTGGTTTCAGGCCTGCTTCTATGAGTGGTTGTACGAGTTCTGTATTCGGCAGGCGATTATTGGCGAAAGTAAACAGAGCGACATCGTTGATAATTTGAAGCGCGCCAGTAAATACATTGGCATATTCGAGCTCTGCTTCTTCAAAGCGTGAGTGTTCTGTTGGTACCGAGGACACTATAATTTTTACGTTTTTCTGATGCAACCTGCGATAGATTCCCTGACGATTAACCAGTGGCACATCCGAGGCAACCCGTTCACGTGGCGTGATGATTATTGTTTCATCAAATATTTCCGACATATATTCTGCTGCGGCATAGGTCATTGAAGTATGGTCATGATCGTAAATCACTGCTCGACCTGATTCTTTGCTGTTGTGTCTAAGAAGTTCTTCGCAGCTTTCTCTTAAATCGGGGATAAAACCTTCGGACTTATATTCCAGAGGCAAAAATTCGGGCCAGGCTATTTCCGAACCGCTGGCTAATACCACTTCATCAGGTTCGCAATTAAGAATATCACTCAATTGCGCTTGCACACCATACTCAATTCTGACTCCGGCACGTTTTGCTGCAAGAGCCTGATAGTCATAAATACTGGAAAGATTTTCACCTCCCGGCAGGCTCGAATGTAATCGTGTTTTACCGCCGATGTTTGATGAACTGGCGAACAGGGTGACCATATGTCCGCGCTCCGCAGCGACCCATGCCGCCTCCATCCCTGCTACACCGCCACCGACAATGACAACACGTTTTTTGTTTTCAGCAACTTTTGGCTTCCAGTCTGCTTCATCACTACAAGCTACTCTCGGATTGTTATCGCACTGAAGATCTTCACCCGCAATAATGACACCCCAGCACGAGTTGCAGGATACGCAGTAACGTATTTGCGCTTCATGGCCGCTAAAGGATTTTTTGGCCCAGGCTGGATCTGTTACCAGCGGGCGACCCAGCATAATGAGATCTGCCGTTCCATCATCCAGTGCATGTTCGGCTTCATTCGGATCGGTAATATAGCCCAGGGCGCCGATCGGCGTATCAGGTAAGGCCGTTTTTAGCTTGCGGATTTTCTCCATGTAAGGATGTCTGGGGCCGTGCGCGTCAGGTAAATGCCAGTCAAGAGTGTCGGCGTGAGCTCCCCAGGCGAAGGTCAGGTAGTCACATTCCTTGCTGCCGGAAACCAAATGAGCGATGCTTTCTGCCTGTTCAAGATCGATACCGCCTTTGATGCCGTCCTCTCCGGGTAGCTTGGCACCAATGACAAAATCTTTTCCGCACTCACGACGGATACTGTGAATCAAGTCTGTAATTATCCGCACACGTCCCTGTAGCTCACCACCATAACGATCTTCGCGTCTATTAGATTGCATTGAGAAAAACTGGTGAAACAAATGGCCGTGAGCTGCGGAAATTTCAACGCCACTGAAGCCGGCGGATTTTAACCAGGCGGCGGACTTCGCCCATTCGTCTATGATGTCTTCAATTTCACTGACAGAATAAGCGTTTGGAACCGTCCAGCTTAAACCGTCAGGTAAAGCAGATACACCACGCGCGCGCATATTACGGCCACCGTCACGGTGGCCACGGCCTGAGTGTTGTATTTGCCCCAGCAGCCGGCAGTCAGCAGATTCGACAAGATCGGCCAGACGTTTTAATTTATCGGCATTGCGGCCTACCTGAACATTCAACTGTCGCGGATCGTTTTGCTGTGACAACATATTCAGCGGCTCGGTAATAGTCATCGCCGCGCCACCACGGGCCCTGTTCAAATGATAGTCGATAAATTTATCGGGTACTTCTGAGATTCTTGCGAATCGTGTTGACATGGATGCATGAACCACGCGATTTTTGAGCTTTTTACCGGCAAGTTCAAATCCGGAACTCAAGATAGGATAGGGCTGTGAAGTGCTATCAGACAATCGTGGTCGTTCTCAAATAGTCAGTTTATCGAAATTCAGTCTGTTAAAGCTTATCGTTTTGACTGCGAAAGTACAGTAACCAGGGCAGCAGAGGTATCCAGTTAGCGAAAGGATAGACGGCAGCGAGGAGTCCGTATTCAGGTCGACCGAGTATGCTGCTGGCGACCAACTGGGCCAGTGCGATATTCTGAAAACCGACTTCAACCGAAATGGTGAATTTGTCTACCCTTGCCAGCCGTGCCAGATGAGCAAGTGCCCAGGCCGAGAGACCTGCCACACAGGTCATAGCGAGAGCAGCAGGCGCCAGACTCCAGAAATTATCGAGTAGTCGTTGCCAGTTAAGAGTGAATATGACGACGAGTATGATCAGAAGCAGAAGTGAACTCAGGCGTTGCAGGTTAGGCTGAATTTTTCGTACTGCTTGCGGCGCTATTTTCTGCAGCACCATACCTGCCATAACAGGTAACAGAGTCAGCAGGAAGACGCGTTCCATTGTCGCCAACACCGGCAGTCGTATACTTGCTTCGGCGTCCGCAAACAGGTTCAGGCCCCAATTGACGAATAGAGGAATCGTAATAAACGAGACGACACTGGTAATCGCTGTAAAGCTCACAGAAAGAGCAGTATTTGCACGCGCAAGATAACAGACCATATTGGATGTTGCGCCACCCGGGCAGGCTGCAAGGTGTGTTTTCGCTGCCGTTGTTCTGGCTCTGGGCTGTTTACTCAGCCGGTTTTCGGGCGATAGTTCGGGTTGATGCTAAAGGCTTGACGGCTTCACTGATAGCCGGCTTTGCTTGTTACTATGTGGGTGGATCGATCGACTTTTATGCCTTGACCTTAATCGATGCGGGTCTCGAACGTGTCCTGCTTTATACCTATCCGACTATTATTGTGTTGAGCCTGGCTTTGCTGAATAAACGCTGGCCATCCTGGCAGGTGATCTTCTCTCTGCTCATTACTTATCTCGGAATTTTGCTGGCGATCGGCGCTTTTGATATGTCGCTATGGCGGGCCAATGCTTTTGGATCTTTTCTGGTTCTATTGTGCGCGGTCACTTATGCAGGTTATTTCTTCGCCAACGATATCGCCGGAAAACGAATAGGCTCTGCTGTTTTTACGGTATACGCGATGAGCGCTGCAACACTTGCTCTGTTAATCCATTTTTCGCTTACTCACTCATTTAATGAGGTGACAATCACTCCGCGTGCATGGACTTTACTTACTATTCTGGTGGTGTTTGTGACCGTCGTACCGCTTTTTCTTATGGCCGAAGGGGTAAAACAAATCGGAGCTCAACGAGCCGGACTTGTCAGTACAGTAGGACCGGCTTCAACGATTATCCTGGCCGCAATTATTCTGGGCGAAAAAATGCTCTGGTTCCAGTATCTCGGAGTCCTGATAACGCTTTTTGGCATCATGTTTGTTGAGTGGAAGCAGAAGCAAATCGGGCCGGTAGCTGATTGAACATGACAATAGTATGAAAACCGGAAAGCAGATTATGGTCGTACTCATTTATCTGCTACTGCTATTGCTGGCAGTCCCCTGGTATTGGCCCGCCGACGATAGCCGACAGTTGGCTGGATTCCCACTCTGGGTATTGATGACTTTGTTCATTGCCTTTTGTGCATCGGTGTTCACCGCCTGGAATCTGATGACCAGCTCTGCTGAAGAAGAAACGGAGAACTGATGGAGTCATTTCTTCCTTTTGGTGTCGGCGCATGGATTTTTATTTCCCTGTACATTGGTTCGTTATTGATAGTCGGTGCTCTTGCGTATAAAGAGCGTAAAGAAAATACACTGAAAGATTTTTATCTGGCTGGCTCTGGCTTTGGATTCGTGGTACTGGTTCTCACACTTTACGCGACCCAATACAGCGGTAACAGCCTGTTCGGTTTCACTGGAATGACTTACAGAATCGGTTTTTCCTGGATCATGAGTGTGCAGTTTATGATCGCGATCGTGATTTTTTATCAATTGATCGCAGTACGCCTGTATCGTCTCTGTGAAAAAAGAGCGTATATCACTCCGGTAGACTACATTCAGGATCGCTTTCAGAATCGCATGCTCAGTCTGCTGGCGTCGATTGTTATGATACTTGCCCTGAGCAATTTTCTGCTTGCCCAACTGATGGCCATGGGCCGGGCTTTGCAGGGGCTGGCCGGTGCCAACTCTGATCTGGCGTATCACTACGGTGTGATCACTCTGGCCCTGATCATGGTTATCTATGGCACCCTTGGTGGCATTCGGGCTGTGGCCTGGACTGATATGCTACAAGGCAGCGTCCTGCTGTGTGGATTCCTGATTCTTTTATTTGTACTACACGCAGAATTTGGCTCACTGTCCGTCGCAACGACACTTATAGCAGATAGCGGTAAGGCAGACATGCTATCCAAGGTTCGCCCACCCGATGCTGCACGTTTGCGAGAATGGTTGAGTTATCTACTCATCGTTGGCATGGGCGGCGCCTTGTATCCCCATGCTATACAGAGAATCTACGCTGCCCGTTCAGAGCGAGTGTTGCGACTAAGTCTGTCAGTTATGGCATTTTTACCATTTTTCACCACTCTGGTTGCCGTAGTTGCCGGTATTTATGCGCTCGCCTATGTCGGAGGGTTTGAAGGTGCGGCGAGCGATCAGGTACTGGGTCGACTATTGCGTCAGGTACAGGAAGCCTCACTTTTTGGTTATTGTCTTGTGGTGCTTCTTTTTGCGGCCGTTCTCTCCGCTATCATGTCTACGGCTGACTCTGCCTTGTTGTCAATTTCTTCAATGCTGAGTAAAGATATCTACTCCGGTTTTATTAATCCAGAGGCGAGTGAAGCTGACATGACCCGCGTCGGAAAAATGTGTTCCTGGAGCTTAGTTGTTGTTCTGGTCAGTCTGGCCATAGTGCTTAGGGAAGAATCGTCACTGGTTAAGTTACTGGATCGTAAGTTTGATGTGCTGGTGCAGCTGGTACCGGCCTTTATGCTGGGTCTGCGCTGGAGCGGGATGAGAGCCGACGCGACTCTTCTGGGCCTGTTTGTTGGCTTGATTGTCTCCTTGACGCTTGCTTTCGGACCTTTCACCTTTATTGAGGGCGGTAAGCTATGGGGATTTCATCCGGGTCTCTACGGTCTGTTGGTAAATTTGCTAATAGTGCTTGTTGGAAGTTATTTAGCTTCTAAGCGCTGGGTTCAAAACTCTCGGCTTCAGTAGAAGGCAAACTTTGTAACTTTTTGAAATAAAAGGATTATTAATGGTTCAGGTAAGTTAATATGTGTTGACAGTTGCGACTCATAAAGATATGCTGCGCCGCAACATTATTCATTGTCACTTATAAATCAGGGGTAGCAGGAATGGCAGGAAACATACCAAACAGCGATTTTGATCCGTCTAAACTCGCTGAAACCGTAAACGATATCTCCGAACAATATCAGAGCATGTTGCAGGATTTCATTAGTTCTCAGGGGCAGTCTGATAAGTTGAATATGGATCCTCTGGGTTTGAATCAGGCTTTCCTCGATTTCACGGCGTCAATAGTCAAGAATCCGGAAAAGCTGATGGAGGCTCAAATGGAGGCCTGGAATGCCTATACAAATTTGTGGTTTGGTGCTGCTAACAAGGCGATGGGTCAAGCAAGTGAAGCGACTATCGCGCCGGAAAAAGGCGATCGTCGTTTTAAACACGAAGCCTGGGAAAATAATCCCTTCTTTGATTTTATCAAGCAATCCTATCTGGTGACTGCAAATTCAGTTCAGTCTCTGGTTGCAGACGCAGAAGGACTGGATGAAAAAGACGCACAAAAACTGCGTTTTTACACTCAACAGTTTGTCGATACCCTCTCGCCAACAAACTTTGCCCTGACCAATCCACAGGTTCTTGAAGCCACACTGGAAAGTAAAGGTGAAAATCTCATCAAGGGCTTGCAGAATTTTTGCGAAGACTTTGACAGTGAGAACGGCAAACTGCGAATCAAGATGACCGATCAAAGCGCGTTTGAGTTGGGTAAAAATGTGGCTACCTCAAAGGGAAAGGTTGTTTTCCAGAACGAAATGCTTCAATTGATCCAGTATTCGCCACTCACTGAGGAAGTAAACAAGCGGCCATTGCTGATTATTCCACCCTGGATTAATAAATTTTACATTCTTGATCTTCAGGAGAAAAACTCACTGATCAAATATCAGGTAGAACAAGGGCATACCGTCTTCGTGGTTTCCTGGGTGAATCCTGATGAAAAACACAGAGACAAAGATTTCGAGGATTACGTTCTTGAAGGCGCACTGGCTGCGGTCGATGCGATTGAAAAGGCAACCGGTGAAAAAGAAATTAATGCCATTGGTTATTGTATCGGTGGTACTTTACTGGCAGCGACACTGGCCTATATGAGTGCACAGGAAGACAAACGAATTGTGTCGGCAACATTCTATGTCACGCTGCTGGATTTTTCCGAGCCCGGTGATTTAGGCGTGTTCATTGACGAGCAACAGATAGCCAGTCTCGAAGAAGAAATGAACGAACGTGGCTATCTGGATGGCTCGCAAATGGCCAACTCATTTAATATGCTGCGTTCAAACGACCTCATCTGGTCGTTTTATGTAAATAATTATTTACTCGGAAAAGAGCCCTTACCCTTTGATTTGCTTTACTGGAACTCTGATTCGACTCGCATGCCTGCGAAGATGCACAGTACTTATCTACGTAAGATGTATCTGGAGAATCATTTTAAAGAGCCCGGCGGTATGATAGTTAATGATATTCCTGTTGATCTTCGTGATATCAAAACGCCGAGTTATTTCATTTCTACTGAAGAAGATCATATTGCACCATGGAAATCGACGCTTCTTGGTGCCCAGTTGCTTTCCGGACCAGTTCGTTTTGTACTGGGTAAGTCAGGACATATTGCTGGTGTTGTGAATCCGCCTGCAGCAAACAAGTATGGCTATTTGACAGGCGGGAAACCAAACACAGATGCGGATTCCTGGCACGAAAAGGCCAAAGCACATGAAGGTTCATGGTGGAAGGACTGGGACAAATGGATTAAGAAGCACGCTGGCGAGAAAGTGCAAGCGAGGCAGCCGGGCGAAGGTAGCCTGAAGGCTATTGAAGATGCACCTGGTTCCTATGTAAAAGTTCGGGCCTGAGCTAATTAATCAGGTTTTGACGAAACAATATTGCGCAGCCATCTGTCTGCGTATCTCGTCGAGATCTTGTTGGATTTCGTGGCGGCGATAATCATTAACATATTCTCTGCCAATTGAGAAACCAAAATAGTAATAGCCGATATTGGTGACTGTGCCTATTGCTGTTGCCAGCGCATTGGTTTTCTCATTGAATAAAGGTGATCGATAATCCTGAGAGCCGGGTTCCAGTGCGGAAGCGAGCTTATAGAGCTCATGACAGGAAGCCATAGTTGATTCAGCATTATCCATGGCGCTTGCTGCCGTCACACATAGGTACAGCAAAAGAGCGGAGGAAGTGATAAGTCGCTTCTCTAAAAGCATTTTTCATCTCAGTATTTAGTTACTCTGTCTTGTATCGACGGCATGGTCAATATTCTTGAATTTCACTTGAAAAGCCTTCTGACAGTCCCCATATTGGCATGATACACATCACAGCCCTTCAGAGAAGAACTCTTATGGAACAGCTTTCTAGATTCGCCCGACCTCTGGCAATAGCCGCGCTGATATATCTGATAATCATACTCCTGCTTATTTTTATTCTGGATAGTGAGCCGGATAGTTTCGATAACTCACAAATTGCGCGTAGCAGCGCAAATGCTGATAGCGAACTTGTTACCGGCTATGTCACAACTGCAACTCTGGTTAAAGTTATGGACACCATCCTTAATAAACGTGGTGGCTATTTGAGTAACGATATTCTGCCACCGGGGGTGCTAATGGATAACATTCCTAACTGGGAATTCGGTGCCATTACTCAGGTTCGTGATATTGCCCGCGCATTCCGGAATGATTTTTCCCGGTCACAGACTCAATCAGTAGAAGATCAAGATCTAAAGGTCGCAGACCCACAGTTTCATTTTGATACTCAGTCCTGGATTTTACCAGCCAGCGAAAGTGAGTATGAAGCCGGTATCCAGGCATTACAGAGATATCTGACCCGTCTCAGTGATAGCAACGAACAGGATGCGCAGTTTTTTGCACGGGCGGATAACCTGAAAGACTGGCTGGCCATTGTGGAAAAGCGACTTGGTAGTCTGTCACAGCGTCTGAGTGCCAGTGTGGGCCAGAACAGGGTAAATATCGATCTGCAGGGGGATTCGGCAGCGGAGCAGTCGACTGCGACGCCGGCGAACATGACCGTAAAAACGCCATGGTTTGAAATAGATGATGTATTTTATGAAACCAGAGGCTCGGCCTGGGCTCTACTGCATTTTCTCAAGGCTGTCGAAATTGACTTTCGACAGGTACTTGAGAAGAAAAATGCGCTTGTCAGCTTACAGCAAATCATTCGAGAACTTGAAGCGACGCAGGACTCTGTCTGGAGTCCAATGATACTTAATGGTACAGGCTTCGGTTTTGTTGCCAATCACTCTCTGGTCATGTCCTCTTATATTTCCAGTGCGAACGCTGCCGTGATCGATTTGAGGAATTTACTCGAGCAAGGTTAAATTTATTAAATCAGACTACTTCTGCAGCACAAAACGGCCAAATGCTCGTGTTCCCTCACCGGTTTTGATGGTGTGCAATAATTTCATTGAACTGGAATCGACAACCGCTATGCTCCCGTCGAACCAGTTAGCGACGTAAACGAAATCGCCGGAGGGATGTAAGTCGATACCTTCCGGGTATTCTCCAATATCAATCGTCTCAAGCACCTCGTAGGCCTCAAGATCGATAACCGATACCGTATTGTCCCATTGATTGGTCACAAAAAGCCTGCTCAGTTTTTCCACGTAAGCGATAGCATAAGGGAAAAGCCCTACATCAATGTCTCTGATAACTTTTTTCTTTTCAAGATCAATCACGCTGACACTACTGCTTTGTACATTCGCGACATAGAGTTGATTTTTATTATGTGACAGTGCAAGACCAAAAGGAGCTTTACCAACTGGTATAAGTGAGTCTATTGAAGCAGTATTTAAATTTACGATAGCAACATTGTTATCATCTCTATTGGCAACATAGATAACATCCCCGTCTATATCACTTACTATGCCTGCCGGAGAATGACCGACCCGAATGGAACTTGTTATTTCAAGTTTATCCGTGTCGAGAATCGAAACTGTATGGCGATACCAGTCGGCAATATAAACAGATTTTCCATCAGGGCTGATCTCTATGCCAAGAGGACCATCACCCGTTGTAACATCGTGAATAACCCGATTGCTATTAGTATCGATAACGGAAATCGTTTTGCTTTCAGGGTTGGAAACGCATACCCGATTACTATCCGGCGACACAACAACACCTGCCGGTTTATTACCGACCTTAATTTCATTAATAACGGTGTTTGATTGCAGATCGATAACTGAAACACTGTTTGAGCCCTGATTTGTAACGTAGGCCAGAGTTGCCGTAAAGGCAGGAAAAGGGAAGAACAGGACGAGACCGGAAAAAAACAGCTTTCGTAATTTCACCGGCTTCGTCCCTGATTCGCAGTAACTATTGTTCAGCCAACTCTTTTATTTTACCGAGACCGGCATCGTAAACTGCTGACACTGCAGTAACTGCTGCTTCGTCGCTCAATTCGGGAGGCGGATTGTTGTTCATATAACCGCGGTAAAACCCGCTCTTCCAGGTTAATACAGAGCCACCATTTTCTCCGGCCTGTACCATTATTGTCGATCCATACGAGCTCACAGGAAGAGCTTTTACGTTAGCCTCCTTAATCATGTACTGGTACATCATTTTTTCCGGCTTATGTTTTAAAAGCTGCTCAATTAGAACTTCACCATTGGCCAGAGTGAGCGTGCGCAATGTATTCGCTTCGTGACTGTCATCACTGGCACATTCCGTGACCGGGGGAAGCCAGTTCTTGATTGAGCAAAAATCGCTAATTATTGCCCAGACTTTATCAGGGGAGGCATTGATTTCTATTTCTTTACTGACCTTTTGTCTACTGGGACCATGTGCAGATACCAGCGCGGGTAGAAGAAAAATACCTAATACTAGGCAAACTGTCGTTTTTTTCATAAGCTTGTTGTCTCCTTTTACGGAATTTATTGATTTCACAAATATGCTAGCGGCATAGTATCTCTTAAATCCACTATCATCAAAACCTATAAGCTATGAGAGCCGGACTACCAAATTTAGTTCTATTTTTTATTCTTGTTCTCTCATCCGCCTGCATGACACTGAAAAGCAGTCCGGATTTGGAGTCGCTTGCTATTTTTAAAGGTGACAATGAAATTGCTGCTTACACAGTAGAAGTAGCAAAAACCCGTTCGACCCGTAAAAAAGGTTTAATGTACAGAAAATTTATGGCAGAGGATCAGGGTATGCTGCTTTATTACAGAGATTCAGTACGAATGGCTATCTGGATGAAAAATACCTTTATACCGCTTGATATCATTTTCATAAATAAACGCGGCGAAATAGTGAAAACGCATACTTCTGCTGAACCTTTGTCTTTGGAAACAATTGATTCAGGAGAAAAAGTTCAGGCGGTGCTGGAATTAAATGCTGGCCAGATAGAAAAATACGGTATCAGTGTGGGTGACAGGATTAATCATAAAAAATTTCTTACGGTTCTTTAATAGTGTTCTGGAAAAACTTTAGAAATCAGCTCTTGCATGCCTCTGTCCTGTTTTTGATCGTCGTTGTTTTTCTGATTGTGGCCCTGTTCTATGGGACCAATATGCCGGGTGAAGCAGGTATTGATGAGTTGGTTGAGCTGGATGATGGAATGCTGACAAGCCGTGAGAGAATAAAATCAGATGTTTATATGCTTGCGCAGGAAATAGGAGAACGACATTACCGTCATGGTGACACGCTGGAGCAAAGCGCTGACTATATTGAAAATAGTTTCCGTGACATGGCCTACAACCCGGTTTCAGAAGTGTATGGCAAGAGATCTTTTCGAAATATTGTTGTCAATCATTATGGTGGCGAGGCCCGAAAGGAAATTATAATTGTCGGAGCGCATTATGATTCTGTTTTGTTGAGTCCCGGTGCAGATGACAACGCTTCCGGCGTTGCAACGATGCTGGAAATAGCCAGAAATCTCAAAGACAGACAGATGAAAAGAACAGTTCGTTTCGTCGCTTTTGCAAATGAGGAATGGCCATTCTTTGCTCGTGAGGATATGGGAAGTTTGGTGCATGCAGAAAAAGCGACTGATCGACAGGAAAAAATAGTCGCTATGCTTTCACTGGAAATGCTGGGTTTTTATTCCAGTGAGAACAACTCGCAGGGCTATCCACGCCCACTGAATTATTTCTATCCCAATACGGCTGATTTCGTAGCCTTCATATCAAATATTGCGTCAAGACAGCTACTACATCAGAGTATTCGGGAATTCCGGGTAAGTAAAACCTTCCCCTCTGAGGGTTTGATAGCACCCCGTTTTCTTGTGCCAGATATCAGACGATCTGATAATTCTTCGTTCTGGGCGAAAGGTTTTCCGGCAATCATGATTACCGATACCTCGAATTATCGAAACCCGAACTACCACCGGCAGCAGGATACAGTTGATACACTTAATTACGATGCCATGACCCGGATTGTACAAGGTCTGACAATTACGATTGAAAGTCTGGCTAATAACTAAGCTGAACTTGTTTGTCGCCACGCATCACGTACACTACGCCTCTATTTTAATCAGCTGCAAATTTACTCTGAATGAAAATACTTATCGCACCAGATTCTTTCAAAGGCAATTTAAGTTCTCTGAAGGTGGCCAGGGCAATTGAGAAAGGAATACGCCGTGTTCTACCCTCGGCCGACTGTATTGCAGTGCCAATGGCTGATGGCGGCGAGGGTACTGTTCGCTCGATGCTGGATGCACTGGGTGGCAAATATATTCGTAAACAGGTGTGTGGTCCGGACACTCAAAAAGTTAAAGCTCGTTATGGTTTGCTGGCAGACGGAAGGACTGCTGTCATCGAAATGGCGGAAGCCTCAGGTTTGCCTCTGGTCGCGTCAACAAAGAAAAACCCGCTGACCGCGACCAGTTATGGTACTGGCGAATTAATAGTCGATGCACTGAATAAAGGTGCGAATAAGATAATTATTGGTATTGGCGGTTCAGCAACAAATGATGCTGGTGCCGGAATGGCACAAGCACTTGGAGTCAGGTTTTTTAATGCTCGTGGGGCCGAGATAAGGACTCCTGCAGCCGGAGGCATGCTGGACAAAATATTTGAAATCAATACAGACAATCTTCATCCCGGCTTAAAGAAGTGCAGGGTTGTTGTTGCCAGCGATGTTGATAATCCCCTGTGTGGCAGGCGAGGTGCATCTGCCATATTCGGCCCGCAAAAAGGGGCGACAGAAAAAATGGTTAAGCAACTAGATGAGAACCTGAAACAATTCGCCAAGCTGATTAAACAGGAGTTACAAATTGATGTACGTACTTTGAAAGGTGCGGGTGCAGCTGGTGGTCTTGGTGCCGGTCTGGTCGCATTTGCCAATGCCAGATTACGTAGCGGCATAGATATTGTAATAGAAGCCACCCAATTGAAAGCTCAACTTAAAACAGCTGATCTGGTGTTCACTGGCGAGGGCAGGGTTGATTTGCAAACGGCCTTTGGGAAAACGCCCGCCGGAGTGGCCAGAGCGGCCAGGCGCTACCGCATACCGGTGGTGGCAATAGGCGGTGGCTTGTCTGATGATGCAAGAGGTGTCTTTGACTACGGTATCGATGCACTTGATAGCGCTATTGCACGAGATATGTCATTAGATGTCGCCTTAAAAGATTCTCGGAAATTTATTGCTAATGCCAGCGAACGTGCTTTGCGTCTGATACTGGTAGGCAAAAAAATGACTAAACGCCGCTAAATTAACTATCGCTCAGATCAAAGTAATGGAATTTTCAAAATTCGCAAAAAAGTTTACTGAACACTCCGGCATCAATCAGCTCATGGAAGATCTTGGTGAGGCGATGGCGGGGGACAACGACATGTTGATGCTGGGTGGCGGCAACCCGGCGCATATTCCGGAAGTGCAGGCTTTTTTTCAGGACCGTATGCAGCGTATTGCTGCAAAACCCGCAGAGTTTGCACACATTATAGGAAACTATGATCCACCCAAGGGCGACAAGCAGTTTATCAGGGCACTCGTTGACTTAATTCGTGACCAGTATGGCTGGGATGTCGGGCCGGATAATATTGCTCTTACGGCAGGCAGTCAGGCAGGTTTTTTTCTTTTATTCAATATACTGGCGGGAGAATTTGAAAATGGTTTGCGTAAACAGATTCTATTACCAATGTCGCCTGAATATATTGGTTATGCGGAGCTTGGACTAACAGATGACCTGTTTGTCGCCAATATTCCTGAAATTGAAACTTTTGAAGATCGAACATTCAAATACCATGTGAATTTTGAGCAACTGAAAGTTGATGAGTCTATCGGTGCAATTTGTGTTTCACGCCCTTCAAACCCGACAGGTAATGTTATCAGCGATGATGAATTGCAGAGTTTGTCAAAATTGGCTGCAGACAATAATATTCCGCTTATTGTCGATAATGCCTATGGAATGCCATTCCCGAATATCATTTTTACCGAGGCTCAGCTTTTCTGGGATTCAAATACGATTCTTTGTATGAGCCTTTCGAAACTAGGATTGCCGGGTATGCGTTCTGGCATCGTCATTGCCAATGAAACGATTATTGATGCCATTGCAAAATTTAACGGAATTATTAATCTGGCTCTAGGTAGTTTCGGCCCGGCACTGGCTCACGATCTGGTGACGAGTGGTGAAATTATCTCTCTTAGTAATAATGTTATTCGACCTTATTATCAGCGTAAGGCGGAAACGGCAATGTCGCTTTTGAAGCGGGAACTCGATGGCGTCGATTTCTTTATTCACAAAGCCGAAGGCGCTCTGTTTCTCTGGCTCTGGTTACCCGGATTGAGCATTAGTAGCGAAGCTCTCTACGCGCGTCTGAAAAAACGTGGAGTTCTGGTATTGTCTGGCCATTATTTCTTTCCGGGACTGCAAGAGGAATGGCGACACAAAGATGAGTGTCTTCGAATCACTTACTCAATGAACGATGATGTCGTAAGTGCCGGGATTAAACTTATTGCTGAAGAAGTAAAAGCAGTAATGAATATCTGATCAATATTTTTCATCCTGAAACAATTTTATTGTGGAAGAAAATATCTTTTCTGCTAAAGGTTTCTTACGCTCATATTGTATTGAATAAATATCGGCCTCAGCTGAGGCAATGGCAAGATAATCATCACTGGTTCGAATCTCATCAACCAGTCCGAGTTCAAGGGCCTGACTTCCGTACCAGTGTTCACCGGTGGCTATCTTGTCAATATCCACCTTGTCTCTGTTTTCTTTTACAAAGTCCTTGAATAGTATGTGAGTTTCTTCCAGTTCTTCTTTTAATTTATCTCGATCGGCCTCGGTGTTTTCACCAAACATTGTCAGAGTACGTTTGTATTTGCCTGCGGCAATTTGCTCAAAATCAATATCGTGTTTCTTTAGAAGTCTGTGAAAGTTAGGTATTTGTGCGAGCACGCCAATGGAACCAACAATAGCGAAAGGCGCCGCAATAACATGATCAGCGACGCAGGCCATCATGTAACCACCACTGGCTGCGACCTTGTCTACCGAAACCGTGAGCTTTATACCCCTGTCGCGAACCCGGTGTAATTGCGAGGCTGCCAGACCATAGCCATGGACAGTCCCACCACCGCTTTCGACCAGCACAAGCACCTCATCTCCTTTTTTTGTTACTGTGAGCAAGGAAGATATCTCCTCTCGCAAGGAAGAGACTTCTGATGCGCGAATGTCACCCTTGAAATCAAGCACAAATACCCGCTTGCGCGGGTCAGAATCCTCATTCTGCTTTTCCCGTTTCTTTTGTGCCGCTTTTTCGTCTTTGGCCTTTTGTTTCAACTCTTTCTTGCTGAGAATCGCTGATTCCAGTATGAAGCGCATTTGCTCATATTTGTGATTAATATTCTTGATATTGAGGTGTTCGTCATCGCCTGCTTTCGCACGTAGCACCATCATCAGGATGAGCAGAAGAACCGCGACAACAACTATTAATACAGTACTGAATTTGGCGAGAAACATTCCGTATTCAAAAAGGAATTCTGTTAAGTTCGAAGGCATATCTATTAGTATTCTTGGAAAAGTGCGTTTGCGGGCGCCTATTATACCTGTAAACGCATCATGATTGATTAGAATTATCCAAGTCGTGTCATCAGCGAGACAGAATCACGTCAGGCGCTACATCGACGGACGAAATAATGTTAGTCTCTCCGCTTTTTGGGAATCACAGTAAGCAGTAAGCAATGTCGAATACTAACCAAAGTGAACGTCCGCGAGCGAGCAGCATCCAGCCGCTGAAGCTGACCTTACCCTTTCTCAAACCCTACAGCGGCCGGCTGATTCTGGCGTTTGTCTGTTTGACTATCGCATCCATATCCATGTTGGGTATGCCGGTGGCGATTCGTTATGTCATTGATTATGGTTTTTCCGGTGACAATGTGGAATCGATTAACCTGTATTTCATGGCTTTGCTTGGCCTGGCTCTCGTATATTCACTTTTCGCCTCGCTTAGATATTACCTGGTCATGTGGATCGGGGAGCGTGTTGTCGCTGACATCCGTACAGCGGTCTACTGTCACGTGATTAAAATGAGTCCTACCTTTTTTGAGGTAACCCGGACAGGCGAAGTTCTGTCGCGACTGACTACTGATACTACTCTGGTGCAATCGGTCGTCGGGGCAGGTATTTCGATAGCATTGCGTAGTTCTTTTGCGGTGATAGGCTGCCTTATTATGCTGTTTGTGACCAGTGCCAAACTGACACTAATGATTATTGCTCTGGTACCTCTTGTTGTGTTGCCGGTCTGGCTGTATAGCCGTAAAGTCAGAAAACTATCACGCGCGACTCAGGATCGTATTGCGGATTCCAGCAGTATTGCCGGTGAATCGCTCAACGCAATACAGATAGTTCAGGCCTTTACTCTGGAGAAACTGCAGGGGCAGCGCTTTTCTGAATCGGTTGAAAACTCTTTTCAGGCGGCTCGCAAGAGACTCAAAGTCAGTTCCTTGCTATCGGGGCTTATCGTTCTGACTGCGTTTAGTGCGATTGTTGTCGTCCTCTGGATTGGCGCACACGCGGTTATAGAAAACACCATAAGTCCGGGAACACTCGGGCAGTTTTTGCTATACGCCACCTTTCTTGCCGGAAGTACGACAGCGCTTGGCGAAGTCTGGGCGGATGTACAGCGAGCGGCCGGAGCGATGGAGCGACTCATGGAATTACTCAGTTCTGAAGCCGAAATTAAAGCACCAGCCGAACCACAGTCATTACCGGAATCCGGTCGGGGCCATCTCGATATTCAGAATATCAGTTTTCATTATCCTTCCCGTCCTGAGCAAAATGCTCTGGATGGATTTTCACTTGAGATCCAGCCGGGTGAGACGGTAGCGCTGGTTGGTCCGTCCGGGGCTGGTAAAAGCACCGTTTTCCAGTTATTGCTGCGTTTCTATGATCCACAGGCGGGTCAGATTATGTTTGATGGCGTGGACATTGCAAGAGCAGCACCTGAACAAGTCAGGGAGCGGATTGCCATTGTTCCGCAGGACACAGTCCTGTTTGCGGAGAGCGCGATGGAAAATATTCGCTTTGGCAGACCGCAGGCCAGCGATGAGGAAGTCAGGCTGGCGGCAAAAGCTGCGCTCGCCGACGAATTTATTGAACGACAGGCTGATGGTTATGAGACTTTTCTTGGCGAAAAAGGTATGCGTCTGTCGGGCGGCCAACAACAACGTCTTGCTATTGCCAGGGCGATACTGAAAAACCCACCTGTGATGCTTCTCGATGAAGCGACCAGCGCCTTGGATTCAGAAAGCGAAAAGCTGGTGCAGGAAGCGCTGGATCATCTCATGCAGGATCATACCAGTCTGGTCATTGCGCATCGGCTATCAACCGTTATCAAAGCCGACCGGATTGTGGTTATGGATGAAGGAAAAATTGTCGACATCGGCCGACACGACGAATTAATAATTAAGGGTGGTCTCTATGCACGTCTCGCCGAGCTCCAGTTCAAACAAAATCTGGCTGATGTAACAGGTCAATTGAAACAGGCAGGATAAAAACATACGCACTTTGTGGATTATCTATGATCCGCTCTCACCTTCGTAGCTAATCCGGTAAATCACACCTTGATAGTCATCAGATACAAGAATTGATCCATCTGGCAATTGGAGTATATCAACCGGTCGCCCCCAGGCCTCACCACTATTCAACCAACCGTCCGCGAATACTTCTTTAGTTTTAGCTTTGCCTTTATCGTCAAATTTGATGCGCATGAGTCGATAGCCGAATGCTTCGCTACGATTCCAGGAACCATGTTGAGCAATCAGAGCATCGTTACGATACTCTGCCGGAAACGTATTACCAGTGTAAAACAGAGTTCCGAGAGCGGCAGCATGGGCACCGAATTCTATGACCGGGAAGGTGACGTTGGCCGGCGGCTTTTTCTTATTCCAGTCCTTATGACGTTCTTTACCTCCGGCATAATAGGGGAAACCGAAATGCAGACCCGCTTTATCGGCCGCATTGAACTCACCGGGCGGAATAAGATCACCCATCATATCGACACCATTATCAGTAAAATGCAGAACATCTGTCAGCGGATGAAAGTCAAAACCAACCGAGTTTCGAATTCCATGTGCAAACACTTCCATATTGCTGCCGTTAGCATCCATCCGAATTATCGTGCCCTCGATACCTTTTACCTTACAAATATTGCAGGGTGCACCGACGCTGACATAGAGTTTGTTGTCTTTGGAGAATCGTATGTAATGCCAGCCATGATGAAGGCTGGTGGGCATTCCCTCATAAATCACCTCGGCCATTTCTTCCCACGGCAGTTCCAGGCTGAAACCGACACCAGGGTAGCGAACAATACGATGATTCTCAGCAATGTAAAGGAAGCCCTGATGCATAGCGACACCATTTGGCATTTTTAAATCACTCATCATTTTTACGACTTTGTCAGCGTTTCGATCTTTATCCTTGTCAACGACTCCATATACTTCGCCGCTACGAGTACCAACAAAGATATTCCCCATTGACTGGCCGAATGCCATTTGCCTTGCGCCGGGTACTTCAGCAAATATTGATATCTTAAAACCCTCGGGTAAACTGATTTTGTCCAGATTTTTCCTGGCCCCGGCCATATCCGCATACACCGATACGAAAACCGGCAGTAACATAAATATAGTTAACAACTGTCTAAGTAGTGTCGTTCTCATTTAATGACCTCAGTAAAAAGTAATAATCTGATCACAGCTTAGTGCTATCTGAATGACGAAGCAAAAACAATTATGCCGGTCGGTAGATATTATTTTACTGTAGATGCCGTTAGAATCTCATCCATGCGAAATTTGTTGATAGTTTCCCACAGCCCTTCAGTCAACGCGCAGGCTCTCACCGACGCCGTAAGCAGGGGCGCGAGCCACACTGATATCGATAATGTAGACCTTCGTGTACTGCCACCCCTGCAGGCCAGAGAAGAAGATGTCTACTGGGCCGACTGTATAATTCTCGGAACAACTGAAAATTTTGGTTATATGAGTGGTGCCATGAAAGATTTTTTTGACCGAGTTTATTATCCCTGTCTGGAAAAAACACAGGGCTTATCTTATGCGTTATTTATAAAAGCCGGTCTTGATGGTGAGGGAGCAAAAACCAGTATGGAGCGAATAATCACAGGATTAAAATGGAAAGCGGTTCAGGCTCCTCTTATCTGTCAGGGAGAGTTTAAAGAAGATTTTCTCACACAGTGTGAAGAATTGGGTATGACAGTTGCCGCGGCTCTGGAGTCAGGTATATTTTGAATATTACAGTGCATTCTCAAATTCGTGTCATAATATAAATAATGGATAAACCAATAGTTTTCTCTCTGATTCTGATAGTGGCCAGCGGGCTTGCCTATTATCTCTGGCAGGAACGTGAAGCTGAAGCAGTACTGTCCAGAAATATGCCAGTAGAGAAGACTGTTAATCAGAGTGAAAAGCCTGACGAAGAAGTTGAAAAGAAAATTGAATACCCGTTGCCTGACAACTTGGTTGCAGCTGTGCAGGAAGAGCCTGATGAAGTAGTAGCTGAGCCGCAGGCGGAGGCCTTTGTTTTGCCGGAGCTGGATGCGAGCGACCAGGCGATTCAGGCTGCCGTATCAGAAGCTACTCGTTACACAGTTCTTGTGCAAAAACTCATATTTGCCAATATCATCAGACATCTTGTAGTCACTATCGATAACCTGACAGCAAAAAAACTACCACGACAATTTGCTTTTACTCAGCGACCGGATAACAAATTTGTTGTTGAGAAAACGGAACTGGATACTGAGTTTTTTCTGAATGAAGAAAATTACAAACGTTACCAGCCATATATGGACTTACTCAGTAAAATTGATAATCAACAATTAGTGTCGATGTATGTCCGCTATTATCCACTGTTTCAGGAAGCTTATGATGAACTTGGCTATTCGAATCGATATTTTAACGATCGCGTCGTTGAAATTCTTGATCATCTCCTGCAAACACCAGCTGTCTCTACACCGATAAAGCTGATTCAGCCGAAAGTCTATTTTCAATTTGCCGATCCGAATCTGGAAAAATTATCTGCCGGCCAAAAAGTACTGGTACGTATCGGTGCAAAGAATGGCCGAATTGTTCGCCAGCGTCTGCAGGAGTTACGAAAAATCCTGACAACGTTTAAGCCCTGAGTGAGCAGTAAAATCCAAGACACATCTACCATAAAAATCTATTTGCATGTCCTGGATTAGCGTTCGTAAATTATCTAGTCCAGTATTGTTCGTGGTACTGGCGTTGCTTGTAAGAAAGCATGTGGACAGCTTGCAGCCTGCTTACAAGGATTTACTACACTACATTCCCTACCTTTCCTTGAGCATCGTGATTGTATTGAGCGTTTATTACAATCGTGCCCGCCTGTTATGTGCAACACTGACCCTGTTGTTCATTTTTTATCTGATACAAAATTATTTACAAACCACTTTAAGCAATCAGCATACTATGCTGATTTACACTACGATCAGCGTGTTGCATCCTCTCTATCTACTAAGCTTACTGTTTTTACCCGAGCGTGGTTTGCGCAATCGACATGGAATGCTGCTAATTGCCGGTTTGCTCGGGCTCTGCATAGGATTCTGGTTTGTTTTTAATAACTACGCACTTTTCCTAAGCGAAATCGTTGTTCAGTGGTTTCGTGTCAAACCTGTTTCCGGTCTTGTTCTGTCATTCTCTGCCAGTGCCATGTACTTGCTGTTGATATTTATCTGCGGACTGGTTTTCTACAGGCAAAGTGATGAATTTGCAATAGTAATTATCAGTGTGGCTTTATTCAGTTTTATTACTCTGGCTAAACTGGATTTGGCTTATATTTCGGCTGTGATGTTTATTGGTGCATCTGTTAGTTTAATAGTCGGTATTTTAGGAAGCTCTTATGATATGGCTTACCGGGATGAGTTAACCGGTTTGCTCGGGCGAAGGGCTTTGAATGATCGACTGAAGGGACTGGGGCGACATTATGTTATTGCCATGATGGATATAGATCATTTCAAGAAATTTAATGATACCCATGGACATGATATCGGTGATGAGGTGTTAAAGATGGTTGCTCAACAGATAGCGAGGGTAGACGGAGGTGGTACAGCCTATCGCTATGGTGGTGAAGAATTCTGTGTCATTTTTTCCAATAGAGATATGGAATATGCTGAACCCTATCTGGAAGATGTTCGTCTCGATATTCAGGATTATGAAATGCGCTTACGCAATAATGCAGAGCGAGCTAAAAATGGAGAAGAGGCAAAGCAAAGACGTGGGCGCCGCGCCAGGGACAGAAATACAGTGCGTGTGTCCGTTACAATCAGTATTGGTATGGCAGAGCCAGATGAGAACAACAGAAAGCCCGATGAAGTCCTGAAAGCAGCCGATCAGGCTTTGTACAAAGCCAAGAAAAAGGGACGAAACTGTCTCGCCAGCTAAACCCGACAACTATAGACAATGAAAAAAACTTACCGCTTCATAGATAATAACGAAGCTCTTCAGCAACTGTGTTCTGAGTTGAGTAATTCGAGCTGGCTGGCTGTAGATACAGAGTTTGAAAGAGAAAGGACATTTTCCCCTGAACTTTGTCTTGTGCAGGTAGCAAACGTAAGCGAGGTAGCGATCATTGACCCGCTTTCGATCAATGACCTGGAACCAATGTATGAGTTGCTCTTTGACCCCGGGATAGTAAAAGTTTTTCATGCAGCGCGACAGGACCTGGAAATATTTTTTAACAGTCATAAAAAAATACCTGTACCGATATTTGATACACAGCTGGCGGCACCGCTGGTCGGATTTGACGAGCAAATTGGTTACGCTAATCTTGTCAGTAAGATGCTCGGTATTAACCTTAGTAAAGCGCATACGAGAACAGACTGGAAGCGGCGTCCTTTGCAGGAAGCTCAGCTTCAATACGCCGCAGACGATGTTATCTATCTGGCTGAAATATATCCTTTGTTGCTACAGGATTTGACCAAACGTGGTCGAATTGACTGGTTGAGAGCCGAATTTGAAGCACTTGATGATCCGCAATTATATCTGCCGGATGTTGATAGTGTCTGGAAAAAAACATCGTGGTGCAAAAAACTCAAGGGACAGAAATTGTGTGCACTGCAACACCTGACAGCGTGGAGAGAGAAGAAAGCACGTGCAGATAATTTACCAAGGAGCTGGTTGATGAAAGATGATCTGATACTTAACCTGGCCCAATTACAGCCGGAATCGTTATCAGAGTTGAAAGATATCAAAGGCATCCAGGAGCGCCTTGTTCGAAAGTATGGTGAGGAAATTATTACCACACTTGATAGTGCAAAACAGTCAGAGCCTCAATCGGCGCCAGACGATAAAACACGTAAGCCATTGAATAAAAAAGAAGAAGCAATGGTCGATGTATTAACGGCCATTGTCAAAATGCACGCTGACAATCACAATTTACATCCGGCAATTCTGGCACCAAAAAAAGAATTAGAAAAACTGATTCGGCGCGATTCGCAAACTCTGTTGCTCAAAGGCTGGCGGCGCCCTTTAATAGGGGAAACCCTGAATGATTTTATTTCGGGTAAGACATCTGTAAAAGTCATTCAGGACAAGCTCGTTTGCGAGTAGATTCGATTCTGCGAGAGCGGGCTAAGCCTTTCATATTTTTACAATTCAGGCTTAAAAAAGTGTAGATTCTTATGGAAAGATGGTATACGGTCGCATTATTAGCAATATTTGATGCGGTTGGGGGAATTGGTTGTGGCAGTGTATACAGCATGTTCTACCGTAATATTTCAGCAAAGTATTCTTGCTAATACATTGACCAATTAATTTCTAACGAGGTAAGTAGCATGGCACAAGGTACAGTAAAGTGGTTTAACGACAGCAAGGGTTTTGGTTTCATTACGCCTGCTGATGGTAGCAATGATGTTTTCGTGCATCATAGTTCAATTAAAGCTGAAGGCTTTCGTTCTCTAGCAGAAGGCCAGCAGGTTAGTTATGACGTAGAGCAAGGTCCGAAAGGTCCAAGCGCGGTGAACGTAACCGGCGTATAAATTAACTCTGTGTGAGTAATCAAAACCCTGCTCAGGCAGGGTTTTTTTTGTCTGGTATTACTGCCGTTCTGCTAATTTACCTTTTCGCGAATAAAATCACCTATTTTGGCAATAGCGCTTCGCCCCTCAGACAAATGTGGATAGAACAATTGCCAGACATGAATCATTTCAGGCCACTTATCTAGTACCACATCGAGCTTTGCTTCTTTCGCGTTTTCCGCTAGTCGTTCAGAGTCACTTAATAGTATTTCACATTCACCAACCTGAATAAGCAGCGGAGGAAAGCCCTGCAGGTCAACATGCAGCGGAGATGCCTTGTCTTGCGCAGGATCCTGCTCTGCCATGTATGCAGAAACCATTTTGGACAGGACTTCAGTGTCTATGATCGGGTCCACCTCTTTGCAGGATTCGACGCTCTCACCGGTAAATTCCAGGTCGAGCCAGGGTGACAAACAAATCGCTGCGCCGGGCAGTGCTGAGCCGGATTCTTTAAGAGCGGCGATACTGGCAATAACCAGACCACCGCCGGCCGAGTCACCAGCAAATATAATTTTTTCAGCCTGCGTGCCACCGGCCAGCAGAGCGTTATAAACACTGCAGGTATCTTCAATCGGCGCCGGAAATTGATGTTCAGGGGCAAGCCTGTAATCAACTTGCAAGACCCGGCAGGCAGCTGCCTTGCCTATTTCCGAAGCAAGTCCGGCGTGGCTTTGTAATGAACCCAGCACGTAGCCACCTCCATGAAGGTAAACTATTACACGTTCATCGTCAGCGGTGGCAGGCAGCAGTATCTGGCAGCTTACTCCACCTAGTTCGATGGCTTCCATTTTTACATCATCAGTGACCGGTGTTCCCAGACTGTCCATTGCCGCGCGGGCATCGGGCAGAGGTTCAGGGAATGGATTTGCCTTGATCATTTCCACCAGAGCTTCAATCTCGCTTTTTTGATCACTTGTCGATGAATTTGTCATAGTCTCAGTCCCCGGTATTCATCCTATTTCTGCAAGAGCTTTTTCAACAGAAGGCCTGCTCTGTATTCGCGTCTGATAGGCGGCAATATTTTTGTATTCTGATATGTCCATACTAAACAGGGCAGGCCAGGTCGTAATCATATACAAATAGGCATCAGCAACGGAAAAATGTTCACCAAACAGATAATCGTTAGTTGCCAGGTGTTCATCAACGAAGGCCAGGCGTGTCTTGAGTTTCTCTGTAGCAAGCTCCCTCATCGGACCTTCAAGTTCGGGTTTGAAAAACAGGCCCATTGTCATATGCACCTCTGAATTCAGATAGGAAAGCCATTCCAGAACCCGCAGGCGCCGCAAGTCGCCACTGGGCGCTAACAATCCCGATTCCGGCTGTTTGTCAGCGATATATTGCATAATAACGCTGATTTCTGTAAGTAGTTCGCCATTATCGAGTTCAAGTAGAGGGACATAACCCTTCGGGTTGATGTCGTTAAAGTTGCGACCGTCTTCGAGCTTTCGATCGCCGAACAAATTCACTTTAATCACCTGGAAGTCGAGACCGGTTTCAAGTAATGCAATGTGTACTGACGATGAGCAGGAACCGGGATGTGAATAAAGTTTCATATTATTTTTTTCCGTGTAGTGTTTGGTTGCAGCGTTTATTATACCCCAGAGACATTCATTCAAAGTTTTTTTATGACAACTATCCCGCTTTCAGTTCTGGATCAATCACCCATTCGTCGTGGTGGCTCGGCAGCGGATGCGATTAACGAAACTCTGCAGCTTGCGAAACATTGCGAAGATTGGGGTTATCACAGGTACTGGCTGGCTGAGCATCACGCAAGCGAAGGACTTGCCGGTTGTTCACCAGAGGTATTGCTTGCCAGGCTTGGTTCTGAAACGAAAAAAATACGAATTGGTTCGGGCGGTATCATGCTTCCTCACTATAGTCCTTATAAGGTAGCTGAAAATTTCAAGCTTCTGTCTATCATGTATCCGCGACGAGTCGATCTTGGTGTTGGTCGCGCACCGGGTAGCAGTCCTTATATAAATTCAGTGCTGGCCTACGGTTCTCAGATTGGCGCAGAGTATTTCCCGCAAATGGTGGCGGATTTGGATGCCCTGCTTCGAGATGTGGATCCGGTCACTCCCGGCATGGAAAAAGCCCGGGCCTATCCGAGGACGGATACGCCACCGGCATTGTGGATGCTCGGATCGAGCGATGATAGCGCGGGTCTCGCCGCCGCTCAGGGCTTGCCTTATTGTTTTGCCTATTTCATCAATTCAAATATCCGTTCCGACATAATTCATTCTTACAGAAATAATTTTAAAGAAAGTGAAGTAGCAGATGTACCATATAGTTGTTTGTGTCCATTCGTTATTTGTGCGGAAAGTGATGAAGAAGCGCAACGTCTGGCAAAAAGCCGTGAGCTCTGGTACCTGGGCTTACTCACGGGTCGAGAACCGGGTGCGGTTCCCAGTGTTGAGGAGGCAGAGGCCTACCAGTATAACGAGCAGGAGAGAGCGGCGCTGCGCGCTAATCCAAGGCATATCATTGTTGGTTCTTCCTCTACCGTAACAGAAGAATTAATAAAATTATGTGATAAATTCAAACCGGATGAACTGATGATACTAACCATTACCTTTGATTTTGAAGCACGTTGTCGCTCCTATGAGTTACTTGCTCAGGCGTGGAATGCCTGACATGAGTCTGGTAAATTTTTTCCAGTCAAACCAGGAGCTCCTCTGGTTACTTACAATCGTTCTAGATCTGAGTTTCGCCATTTGCCTGTATCGTTTTTTTGGACGTTACGGTCTTTATGGCAGCATCGTTTTCAGTCTTCTTCTGGCGAATATTCAGGGCCCGAAACTGACAATGATTTTCGGCATGCAAACCAGCATGGCTGTAATTTTATATTCCAGTATTTTCTTTGCTACTGACCTGCTCAGCGAAAAGTATGGCAGGGCCGAGGCACAGCGAGCCGTAATGCTAGGTTTTGCTGTCAGTGTGATGACCGTGGTCATCACCCAGATCAGTTTGCTTTATGAACCTTCCAGCGATCCGAGTACCCGTGAATTTGCTTTTACTGTACACAATGCCACAGTTGTACTTTTTGATATTACCCCACGCTTTGTATTTGGTTCACTGCTTGCCTACCTGATCAGCCAGAGTTTTGATGTATGGATTTTCCATCGAATCAAAGAGCTGACAAACGATAAACATTTGTGGCTTCGCAATACGGGTTCAACCTTGATTTCTCAGGCTATTGATACACTGATTTATGGTCTTGTTGTCTGGTGGGGTATAGTCGATCTTGTTACCGCGCTTCAGCTGGCGGCGGCCAAATATGTGTTCAAGTTTTTTATCGCCGTTGTTGATACGCCTTTTATTTATCTGGCACGTTCGTGGCCGGTGCGTGACACAGACAGGAATTACTAGTGGAAAAAGAATTCTGGCAGGATAAATGGCAGGCTGATGACATTGCTTTTCATCAGGATCAGGCGCATCCATTTTTGGAAAAGCATCTGTCTGAATTTAAAGCTGGTGAGAAAGCACGTGTTTTTGTTCCTTTGTGTGGAAAATCAAACGATATGCTTTTCTGGGCAAAGCACAGATATGAGGTTATTGGTCTGGAGTTAAGCCCAATAGCAGCAGAAGCCTTTTATAGTGAAAACGGGATCTCATTTAAACAGTCAGTCACTGAAGGTTTTCAATTATTTTCCGCCAGTCAGATTCAGATCTTATGCGGAGATTATTTTTCAGTTAGTGCCAGGCATATAGGAAGTGTCTCCACCGTTTTTGACCGGGCCGCACTGATTGCACTTCCGCCAGTAATGCGACGAGACTATGCAGATAAAATGAGAAGCTTGTTAGCAGCAGGGACAGAAATATTCCTGATTGCACTGGAGTATGAACAGGATCTGGTAAAAGCACCGCCGTTCTCGATCTCCGATGAAGAAATTCTCGAATTGTATAATAGCTGGTGCAATATAAGGCTCATGGAAAAAGCGGAGGCGCAAGTCAAAGGTAAACCCTGTTTTGAACGTTTTTATCGTATGGAGGTGCGCTAATGGCTGTTTCTGAAAAGAAAGTTAAGGTCTTATTTGTCTGTATGGGTAATATCTATCGTTCGCCGAGTGGTGAAGGCGTTTTTCAACATCATGTAGAGACCGCAGGTTATAGTGAGAGGATTGTAGTCGATTCAGCCGGAACTATTGGTTATCACACGGGCAACCCGGCTGACTCTAGAATGCAGGCAGCTGCAATAAAACGTGGCTATTCACTCGACTCGCTGGCACGTCAGGTGAACGTGCAGGATTTTCATGAATTTGATTTGATAATCGCCATGGATGTGGAGAATCTCGAGAATCTGGATCACCTCGCCGGTGAACGATTAGCGCATGTGCGAATGCTCGGCAGTTTTCTCAAGGGAATAGAGGATCCTGTCAGGGGACCGTCTGTACCGGACCCCTATTATGGCGGTGAGGCTGGTTTTGAGCAGGTTCTGGACATGATTGAGGAGGCTTGCCCGGCAATATTGGCGCATTGTCAGGCATTATTAAAGCAAAACTGATGTCACTGAGTCAGTCTGAGGTTGAAGCTTCAATTTCGACGGCCTGTCAAAAGTCATTACGTATTGTCAGTTCCCGTCCCTGCCCTGGTGGATCGATCAACGATTGCCAGATCGTGAGCGTGGACGATGGCCGCGAATTTTTTCTTAAAACCAATAAAGCGGCGCAGAGCCTGACAGGAATGTTTGAACTTGAATTCAAGGCTTTACTATTACTTTCTCAGGCCTGTGTTATTCGCGTACCCCAGCCCCTGCTCTATACAGATAAGTATATAGTGATGGAAACCTTTGTCGTCGGACAGCAGGCTGGCAATTGGGCTGAGCTGATGGGTCGGCAACTGGCCCAACTACATAAGGCAACAGCAAATAATTCTTATGGTTTTGAGGCGGATAATTATCTGGGCACCACCTTGCAAAAAAATACCTGGTGTGAATCCTGGATGGAGTTCTGGCGAGAGAACCGCCTTGCCACGCAGCTAAATAGTTTCGCTAACAAATCATCAGTGGATGACAGATTGCTTCGACTGGGTTGGAAATTAGTAGATAAACTCGACTCCATTCTCGGCCAGGTGCGGACGCCTGCCGCATTACTGCATGGCGATCTCTGGTCCGGAAATGCGAGCGCGGATGAAAAAGGCGAACCGGTTATTTTCGATCCGGCAATCTACTACGGACATAACGAAGCCGAGATTGGCATGATGCGAATGTTCGGTGGTTTCGGACCGCGCTGTGAGGCCGCTTATGTGGAAATCTGGCCCTTTGACGATGACTCGGAGCGGCGCATAGATCTCTACCGGCTCTACCATGAACTGAATCATCTGAATTTGTTTGGTAACAGCTATTACGATAGTTGTCTGTCTACTTTAAAGACTCTGCTCTAGGCCAAAGTACCTGAATAATTTATCCGAGCCATTCCAGAGATGGCTCATCCAGCATGGCTGCCTGTTCCCGTAGAGACAGGATATGCTCCTCCCAGTATTTTTGCGTGTTAAATGAGGGAAACGCAAGTGGGAAGGCCGGGTCTTCCCAGCGATGTGCTATCCAGCCGGCATGATGCATGATGCGCATCGTCCGCAGTGGCTCGATAAGCTGAAGTTCTCTGCGATCAAAATCAACCAGACAGGGTGAATCATCACGCCAGAGAATATTACCAAGATGGCAGTCTCCATGCAGTCGGATAAAATCAAGCTCTCCTGCTCTTTCAAAAGCTTTCTCTACTCTATCGATGATATCAGTAGTCAGACTTTCATAGGCCAGCAATAAATCATTTGGAATAAAGTCATTTTCCAGTATGAACTCACGTTGTTCATTGCAATAACTCTTGATGTTTATGTGTGGTCGATGCTGAAAGGGCTTAACTGCTCCGACATTATGCAGTCTGGCCAGACAATGTCCGAGTTGAAGCAGGTGGTCAGGGTTGTCAAGTTCGGGCGTACGTCCTCCTACTCGTCTGAACAGGGAGAAACGATAATCATTAAAGTGAATCAGTGATTTTTGATCCTGGCTAAGTAGTGGCGAGACAACCGGAATTTCGTGTTCTTCGAGTTCGGCCGAGAAAGCATGTTCTTCCACAATACTCTCATCGCTCCAGCGACCGGGCCGATAGAATTTGGCGACGATATAGCTGCCATCTTCCAGTCCTACCTGATAGACACGGTTTTCATAACTGTTAAGTGCCGATACGTGGCCATCGCAAGCGAAACCAGCACTCTCGACCGCATCGAGAATGGCATCCGGGCCGAGGTTCCTGTAGACGAGCGTTTCATTATCCATATGCCAGATCCAGATGTGTCCCGATAGTTATTAGAAAATGGAGAATACAGATAATCAACCTGTTTTGCCTCTCCGATGTTCTTATAATACATTTCATACTTTTGGAGAATTAGCTAAGCCCTTAAGCTGCCTGTATAGTTTACGCGCTAATCACAGGTATAAGTCCGGCTGAGAACAGGAAACATGTCAATAGATATAGCCAATATGACGAAAGAGGCCAACGCAGGGGACATTGATGTCCAGCTGCAGTTGGCGGAAATGTATGAAACCGGTTTCGGAGTACCCACCGATCGCGGACAGGCAGCTTATTGGTATCGTAAAGCAGCAGAGCAGGGCTCGGCAAAAGCACAGGCCACGTTGGGACAAATGTATATTCGCGGCGTAGGTGTTCCGGAAGATCATAACGAAGCGGTGATCTGGCTGGAGAAGGCCTCCGAACAAAATGATTCAGTGGCTCAGGCAAATCTTGCCTGGTGTTATCAGCATGGTCTTGGTGTAGAGGCTGATCTGGAGGAAGCACTTTCCTATTATCTTAAAGCCGCAAATCACGGTCATGCAGGAGCCCGTTATAATCTTGGTTATATGTATGCCAATGGTATCGGTACACAGAGAAATTATATTGAAGCCGTATCCTGGTACAACCGTGCGGCGGAGCAGGGCCACGTTAAAGCACAATTGAACGTTGGCTTACTTTATGCTTTTGGACAGGGCGTTGAGAAAAGCGAAGAAACCGCTGTTATGTGGTATGAGAAAGCGGCCAGGCAGGGTTACGATAAAGCCCAATACAATCTGGCTCTGATGTACGCCGGTGGTCATGGCATCACTCAAGATGACGTCGCTGCTGCTGAATGGCAAACGAAAGCGGCTATGCAGGGTTACGCACGAGCAGAATTTAACCTGGGTTTATTGTACTCCTATGGCCTTGGTGTAGAGCAGGATTACCAAAAAGCAGTCGAGTGGTTTATGCGTGCGTCCGCGCAAGCTTATGCAAAGGCGGATTATCAGCTTGGTAAAATGTATCAGGATGGTCACGGAGTAATTGCCAATGAAATTGAGTCTGCCAAGCATTACCAACTTTCTGCCGAAGGTGGGTACGCCAAGGCTCAATACCGTTTGGGGCGACTCTATCTTGACGGAACCGGAGTACAGGGTGATCAAAAGATAGCTTGTCAATGGTTCGAGAAATCAGCTCTGCAGGGTTTCGTTAAAGCACAATATATTATGGGCGTATGTTACGGTCGTGGTATAGGTGTCACTAAAGATTACGTTATGGCTCATGCCTGGTTGTCGTTGGCTTCAAAATCGGGTGACGATTTTGTAAAGAAAGTATTTGATAATGTTCGTAATAAAGTGACTGCGGAAGAAATTGCTGAAGCCGGGAAACTCGCTGAAAAATGGCAGGCTGCCTATCAGGAAAATACTATAATACCGGAGAGTTGATAGACACACTGTCTGCCAGTTGTGCTCTGGGTCTTGTGTTTTCCTGTGTAAGATTTACCAGCACGTTGTAGTATTTACGTATTTTTCTGACAAACTTTACCGGTTCATTTCCACGCGCATAGCCATGTTTTGTTTGTTTATACCACTTACTTTTGCTCAGCAAAGGTAAGCGTTGTTTAACATCTTCCCATAAATCCGGATTGCCGCCGTCGCGTTCCGTGAGTATTCGCGCATCTTCCAGATGTCCAAAGCCGACATTATAAGCCGCCAGAGCAAGCCATGTTCTGTCTGGTTCCGTAATGCGTTTCGGAACACGATCTATAAGAGATTTAAGATATTTTGCACCGCCTTCGATACTTTGTTTCGGATCAAGGCGATCTTTAACACCGACCTGTTTGGCAGTGGTTCTGGTAAGCATCATCAAACCACGTACGCCGGTATGAGAACGGGCATTTTTGTTCCAGTGTGATTCCTGATAGCTTAGCGCTGCCAGCAATCGCCAGTCTATGCTATATTCATAGGCGCTTCGCTTGAAGTAAGCTTTAAGAGCAGGCAGGCTTTTTCGATATTTGTCTACGAATTTTCTCGAGTCAACATAATCAAAAAAACCGCTTGGCCCATAGAAGCGCTCTATCAGATCGGCCAGCTGGCCGCTGTCGGCAATATTCTGGTGAAATTTCTCAATTTCATTCAACAGGCTCCGATCTTCAGAGTAGCGTATTGCCCACGATAGAGGTTCGGGTTCTGTCAAATTAAAAGCTGGTCGGATTTCGGGATAGGATTCTCTGGCAAGAATGACATCGTTGGAATAAGCCACGGCATAGAGTATTTCACCGTTTTCCACAAGAGCAAGAAGATCAAGGTTTTCCTTATCATCGTGAATATTCCAGGCTAGCGAGGGTACTTCCTTTTTTAGTTTGTTTAGTACGAGAGGAGGTACGGTCCCGGCAACTGTATGAAGCTCATCCGGATGGATATCGGCGAGTGAGCTCGGTCGCCAGTAGCTGGTTCGATAAATAATTTGCCGAGTTACCCACTGATAGCCCGGGCCATAGAGTAAAAGGGAATCCGGTTGCTTGACCTGAGCTATACTTCCGACAGCAACATCGGCTTCATCACTTTTAACGAGCTGCTTTGTCTCCGCATCGTTATTGGCAATTATTAACGAAAGATTGACGCCCAGATACCCGGCAAACTGCGTGGCCAGTTCGAACTCGAGACCGTTTTCACCGTCTTTGTCGACATAGTAGCTGGCGGGTCCGGTTCTGACGGCAAATCTGATTTCTCCTCTTTTTTTAATTTCCTCAAGGCTGGTCGGTTTTTCGCTACAGCCACTTACAAGCAAACAAAAAATGCAGAAAGCGGAAAAAGACTGTAAATGAAATAATCTCAACATAGTTAAGGTAATTACCTGAGCTTTTGGAGTATCTTCGTCCTCATTCTGTTCATTTATAGTACCTAAGCTGATTCAAGCATAATAGTTATTGGATGAGACTGGAACTTTATATTGTTATTTTCAGGTGCTTCATTGAAAATGCCCTGATAAGCTAAGTTGTTATAAACAAAACCGAATTAGATTTCAGGAGAGGTGCCGGAGTGGTCGAACGGGGCAGATTCGAAATCTGTTGTGTCTTTCGGGGCACCGTGGGTTCGAATCCCACCCTCTCCGCCATTTATGAGGTCTAAGCCCGGTTTGGAACGAATCAAGCTGCCCGGCAAGGAAATCTTTCTCTACTAGTCTAGCGAAACCATGAATACACTTAAAAAAATTTGTCGCTTAGTCTGTAATCGCTACACATTCTATTTAAGTCTGCTTGTTCTGGCTTTTGTTGGCGGTGGGCTGGCCAGAGAAAAAATAAATGCACCAGACTTACATCGCCTGTATATGGAAAGCATGATGGTGAATGATCAGGCACCAGTTGTGTTTATACATGGTGTGCTGGGTAGTAAATTGCGGGAAGATAGTGGCGGTGATGATTTATGGCTGGGGTCGCTTGACAGAATCCTGCTCAGTGAATACGAAGAACTAGCTTATAAAATTGATCCGGAAACGCTTGAACCGGAAAAAGGTTCTATTCATGCCTACACCGTAGCTGACGATGCAGTGGGCAAGGATTTTTACGGAAAGATTATCAGGACGCTAAAAGATGCAGGTAACTACCGCAAGGTCGAAATTGGTCAATCAGTAAACCCGAAGCAAAAGAATTTTTATGTGTTTTTTTATGACTGGCGACAGGATAATGTTAAAACTGCTGCTCAGCTCACTGAATTCATAGATCAAATAAGAGTCGACTATGAGCAACCGGACCTCAAGGTTGATATTGTGGCCCACAGTATGGGTGGTCTGATTACACGTTACTACATTCGTTATGGTAGTCAGGATGTTGTAAAGGACAATGACTTTGATAAGAAAGTGACCATGTATGGAGGTGACAGGGTAAGGCGAGTCGTTTTACTTGGCACCCCCAATCTGGGCTCTACCAAAACCCTCAATCGTTTTATTAACGGTGTCAAAATCGGTCTGAAACGAATTGGCACGGAAACTTTGGCGACAATGCCGAGTCTATACCAGCTATTCCCGCATCCATTGAATGACTGGCTGGTGACTAATGAGGGTAAAGCTCTGGACAGAGATCTCTACGACGTCGAAATATGGCGACGCTTTCAATGGTCGATTTTCGATCCGGAAGTCAGAAAAAGAATTCTATCGAGATATGAAGATGAAGCGACGGGGCAGGCTTATCTAAAGACACTGGAAGCCTATTTTGAAAAAAATCTGGAACGGGCAAGACGTTTCGTCTGGTCATTAACGACTCCCTTACCCGAAACACATCCCAAGCTGATTGTGTTCGGTGGTGGTTGCACGCTGACTTCAGCCAGAATTATTGTAGAAGAAGTAAACGGGGAGTCGATAATCAGGTTGTATCCTGAAGATGTTGTAAACAAGGTTGCAGGTGTGGATTATGATGCACTAATGCTTGAACCCGGAGACGGTTCAGTGACCAAGGCATCGTTATTAGCGAGAAATATACTTGATCCCAGTGTTAAACGACATAAGTACAGTTTCTTCCCGCTGGATTATTCGCTCATCCTCTGTGAGAAGCACAATAGTCTGACGGGCAATATTAATTTTCAGGACAATTTACTGAATGCGCTGTTATCGCGCGATTGAAAGAGAAAACAAACGGATCGAAAAATGTCTGGAAAAATTTACCTGATAGTTACTCTTGTGAGTCTGGTATGCAAAACTGCCAGTGCCGGAGAACCAAGCTTGTTCGACAAACTTGCGCTTGAGCTGAACAATGTCAGGTATCTGGAGCAGAACTGGGAAAGCAGCGACAGGGATTATTTTTACTACACCGATCAGGGCTCACGGCTGCTACCCTATGATCTTTTTCTGAACCTGGAACAGGCGGATAACGATGAGTTGTTCAGAAGTGCTGCCAATTTTTGTTTATGAAGTTGTCCATCCCCAGCATAGCGTCGACAGCCTGATAAATGAGCTGGGGCTTAGCTGGGCCTGGGCGTGGAATGGCGACAAGGGTGTTGATGTTTTCTTTGTTATGAGCGGCTTTCTGATATCAGGTATTCTGATGAAGCAGCTCAAGGCCACAGGGAGTATTGGTCTGCGTAATTTTTATGTGCGCCGATATCTACGTCTCACTCCTGCTTATTATTTTGCACTTTGCGCATACTGGTTCATGAATGGGCCACATAGCGAGTGGTTATGGGCAAATTTTTTGTACGTCAGTAATTTTATCCATTATTCACATCAGGCAATGGGCTGGACCTGGAGTCTGGCCGTCGAAGAACAATTCTATTTTATTTATCCCTTATTGCTGGTACTGATAATAAGATATTCAAAAAAACCGGGTTATGTTTTGCTCGGAATATTCCTCAGTTCTTTTCTTATTCGTTATGGTGTAATCGTTAGTGATGAATTCATCAGAAACTCACCAAGCAGCCGCATGTATTCAGACAAGGAATACTTTAACCATTTTTTTACCGTACTTTACGACAATTTGTACACGCGTTTCGGTGCTATGGTAGTTGGCTGTATGATGGCCTATTGCTTTCACTATTATCGGGAAAAACTCGAAGAGTTTGCAAATTCCCCTGCAGGTGTCATCACGACTATTGTTGGCGTGTTTATGATACTTTTCTTTATGATATTTCCCATTTGGTCAAGCGCTTACGACGAGCAACTGACATTGCATTTTCTCTACAATATATTTAACCGGAATCTCTTCTCACTCGGGATTGGCATTGTTATTATCGCCACCTTGCTACAGAAGCACCTGATCGCAGACATTCTGAGACGATTCTTTTCCAGTCCTATCTGGTATCCAATGGCGACTCTTTCCTATTCTCTTTACTTGATTCATCTTGTTGTGATGTCCCTGATAATCCCTGCAATCGTTAACCTGACCACGATGATGCCTGAGGAATATCCATGGAGCATTCTTGAAAGCCCGTTTTACAGCTTCGTAATCAGCACAGTGTTAAGCATGGCAATATCTGCCTTGATTTATCTTTTCATTGAAAAACCTGTCATGAATCTGCGTAAATAGAGTCAGGATTTTTGATGCGTATAATCAGGCCATTATTATTCGCTATTTTCTGCCTGCTATTATTTCTAAGCGTATTCCTCGCTTATCATTTTTATAGTGATGTGGCTGTGACTAGTGAAGAAGTATTTCGGGAAGATGAAGCTGAACAAAGCCAGCGAGCGGCGCAAAATTTCATTAATGTCATTGAGGAGACGCGTGGCAATTATGCTGCCAGGGGGGCACACGCTAAAGGACATGCCTGTGTAAAAGCTTATTTTGAAGTCGAGCAGTCACTGAGTGAGGAATTACAGCATGGTGTCTTCAGTCAGCCTGGCCAGGTGTTTAAGAGCTGGATTCGTTTTTCAAACGGCGCCTCAAACCTGGCAAAGAGCCACGATGCCAAAAAAGACTCGCGCGGTATGGCCATAAAACTGATAAATATCGACAAGGCTAATTTGCAGGACAAGGCCGGGCAAGGGCCTGGGCAACAGGACTTCCTGATGCATAACAACCCGGTGTTTTTTTCAGCCAATATTGAAGATTACAATCGACTTGTTGAAAGTGACAATAAAATATTGTCCTTTTTTAACAGCCCAAATCCGTTTAAATGGCGACTAAGAGAATTAACACACGTGTTTGACACACTCGCCAAGCCACCTTTCAGTCCGCTGTGGGATGACTATTTCAGCAATACTGCATACAAGCTCGGTCCGCACAATATCAAGTTCAATGCGCAGTCCTGCAGTGCAGCGCCTGCTGAGATAAACCCTGATCTGGATAATCCTGATTTTCTGCAGCAGACCATGCGGGCAGAACTTGCCGGTTCTGAGGCCTGTTTCAAGTTCAGAGTGCAATTACAGGACACACAGAAATACATGCCTATCGAAGATCCGAGTATTGAATGGAAGGAGGATGATTCGCCATATCACGATGTCGCTACGATACGGATTCCAAAGCAGGACATTGGTGATGAAGAACAAAAACAATTCTGCGAGGACCTGTCATTTTCTCCCTGGCATGCACTGAATGCTCATCGCCCGATCGGGCAATTGAACAGGATCCGCAAACAGGTTTACGCCGCTAGCTCGAAATATCGCCACAATAGCAACGAGAGTCGCGTACCCGACTCCCTAGATTGGTGAGCTATCTGCGTAAACCTTGTGTTATATTACTGATTATCAATAATAAACTGACACCAAAGCTGCTTTCAGCTTGACTCATAATGGTTCTGAAACAGGGTCAGAAATCGGCGCTTATGTGTTTATTGCGAGGGGAATATGAGTTTTCTTGATCAGTTCAATGCGATAATCGGCGGTATTGCCGCTTTTTTGTTTCAGGATGCATTTTTGTTCGTCCTGCTTGGTACCGGCGTTTTGTTTACCATCTGGTCTGGTTTTTGCCAGTTCAGAGCACTGAGTCATGGTACTGCCGTATTGCGCGGTTTATACGACGATAAATCTGATCCCGGCGCTATCAATCACTTTCAGGCACTGTCAGCCGCCCTGTCTGCCACCGTCGGGCTTGGCAATATAGGCGGTGTCGCGCTGGCGGTTGCGCTAGGTGGTCCCGGTGCCGTGTTCTGGATGTGGCTGGTCGGTTTGCTGGGAATGTCCATCAAGATGACCGAAGTCACCCTGTCTATGCTCTATCGGAACACCGATGATCCGGACAATCCTCATGGCGGGCCCATGTGGGTGGTGTCGAAGGGACTTGCTGAGTTGAATCCAAAATACACTCTGCTGGGTAAAGCAATCGGTGCGATTTTCTGCGTTACCTTACTGGCTTACACAATAACCGGCGGAGTAATGTTTCAAGCCTGGAACGTTGGCGCCATCACGCAGGAATATTTCCATGTTCCCAGCTGGATGACAGGAATCGTTCTGGCAATTGTTGTTGGCATGGTGATTATTGGTGGCATCAAGCGAATAGGGGCAGTGGCGAGCAGACTGGTGCCCTTGATGGTTGTCTTATATCTGCTCGGTGGTTCCTACGTACTGGCGCTGAATATTGAAGCTATACCGGGTTTGTTCAAGCTAATCGTGGTATCCGCCTTTAATCCACAAGAGGCAAGTGGCGCGTTTATTGGTGGAACTGTCGGTTACGCAATAATGATTGGCATGCGGCGTGCGTTATTTTCCTCCGAGGCGGGTGCAGGTTCTTCACCGATTGCTCACTCTGCTGCAAAAACCGACGAGCCGGTTCGTGAGGGTGTTGTCGGTGGTCTTGAACCCTTTATTGATACGATAGTCGTGTGCACTTTCACTGCCATGGTGATTCTTTCCAGTGGTCTGTGGGAACGAGGAGGTGAGGCTGTATATGATCAAACACCAGAAATAGTGGAAGTTGGCTCTGGTGTATGGAGTGTGGAAAAATCGCTTGCACCGGTAAAAGCAGATGGCAGCAACTGGCGCGACGGGGAAAAAGTATTTGTTATCTTAAAAGGCGATTCAAACTCTGACACGGGTAACGATTTACATCGTCTTAATGCCTCAGTGCTGATATCAGAAACTGGTGCAGCCTCACTTGAATATGCGCAGATTTCCATGGGAGCAGCACCTCAACTTCTTGATCCATCAATATACGCGACTTATCCCGGTGCTACCCTAACTGCCAAGGCCTTTGATAGCGCCTTGCCTGGACTTGGCAAGTGGCTGGTCACACTGGCCTCCTGGTTTTTTGCCATATCTACCATGATTTCCTGGAGTTACTATGGTGAGCAGGGCATTGTTTATCTATTCAGTGAAGGCGCTGTCAGTCGTTATCGTTACCTCTTGTGCTTGCTGGTTGTGGTAGCAACCATGGGCTTTATCGAAACGCCACAGGAGCTGGATAATTTTTCCGCGCTTGGTAATGGTCTGATGCTTTGGGCGAATGTGCCCATCACATTGTTTTTCGGGTACAAGGCTATGGCGGCCTACAAGGAATACATAGGTCGTCTCAAGGCAGGTGAGATACAACGTAATCCCAACGCACCTTCTTTCTTTCGTGAAGTACTAACTGGTAAGGATGTGGAATAGAGCTTCAAACTAATAAAGTTTGCTACATCACGAGAGTATTTAAAAATGATTTATGACGTCCTTCGAAAATTCTTTCAGGTATTTATTCTGCTGCTGTGCACAGCTGGCTGGGCACAGGCGGAAGAGGTCATTGAATTCGATAATCTAGCCACCAGTACCTTCTGGAAGAAACTCTATCCCGGCGGCGGTTGGTCTTTGTACTGCGGTTATAAATTTGCCAATACCAGAAAAACAAAAAACGGGCATAGAATCGATATTGAACACATTTTTCCAGCAAATCGTATGGCTGAACACAGTGGATGTGAAAACCGTATGCAGTGTCGAGAGGCGAACAATCAGAACTTTATCCGCATGGAGGCCGATCTGCATAACCTGTATCCGGTCTGGCAGACCGTGATTACCCATCGCTACGATTTTCGCTTCGGATTGATAAATGGTGAAGAGTGGCGTTTTCAGGATTGTGACATTGAATGGAAAGCCGGGATTGTTGAACCCAGGCAAATCGCACGGGGCAATATTGCCCGGGCTATGTTGTACATGCATTCGAAGTACGATATCCCCTTGCAACAACAGGATCTGATTCTATTTAAAGTTTGGAATAAAATGGATCCACCAAGCAAACAGGAAAAAGTGCGCAATAATATTATTGAAAGACTACAGGGGAATCGAAACCCTTATGTGGACAGGCCCAGACTTGCCGAAACCAGTAAACTAACGCTGTTGAAACTGAAGCCTTAGCAGAGTTTTCAGAGAGCGCGAGCCAGCCACAGCGAAAAATACTCGTTGTCAGGCTGATAACAACGAACTATTTCCATCTCATGTTCTTCAAGTAAACTGACAATATCTTCTTTATCGAACTTGCGACTTATCTCTGTCAAAATACGCTCCCCTTTCTCAAGCTGAATCGAAGCGTCTTCTGACTCAAAGTGAATTTCCTGATCACGAAGAGAAACAAGATACATTTCAATCTGTTTCTTCGATGAATTAAAACAGGCCTGATGCTGGAAATGGTTTAAATCAAAATTACTTCCGACTTCCTGATTTAATACTCTGAGCACATTCAGATTAAATGCAGCGGTAATACCCTCACTGTCATTATAAGCCGCGTTCAAAATATTCTCGTCTTTGATTCTATCCGCACCAATCAGGAAGTAGTCGCCAGCTGTCATGCAGCTTCGTAATTCTTTAACAAACTCGCCCGCGGCCGTTGAGTCAAAATTACCAATAGTACTACCGAGAAAAACATACAGCTGGTTACCATCGGATTCCGGCATATTGGCCAGACCGGCATTGTAATCTCCTAACAGTGGCATAACTTCCAGCCAGTCGTAATCGGAAGTCAAATCTGTAGCCGTTGTTTCAAGTAGAGATTCACAGACATCAAAAGGCAGGTAGTCACATTTCTGCTCAAGTTGTTCGCAGGCATCCAGCAAGCGACGCGTTTTTGTCGATGTCCCGCTGCCGAGTTCGATAATCCGGTCAGGTCTGGCTTCAGCTATGATATTGGTGGAATTACTCAGAAGCAGAGCGTCTTCAGTGCGGGTCGGGTAATATTCGGAAGTTGCACAAATCTGGTCAAACAATTCAGAACCACGATCATCATAAAAGTATTTGGGCGGTAGTGACCTCGGTTTTACGAACAATCCCGAATGAACGTCCTCAATTATCGTGGGTACGTTTCGACTGGGATGTATATGTAGACATTTTCTGGCATCGTTCTGCTGGCTTTTGCTTTGGCCACTTTGCATAAAAATTCCCTGATACGGATGATAGTGATTAAGTTATTTTTAAGCAGAGGCTAACATAGAGGCTGGTGAGAATGCGAATAGTTGCTTGAATATGACAACCTTGTCACTACAGTTTAAATTAATGTGAGTATGAATGAGAGTTTCCTGACACTGCTGGAAAAGGGCTATAGCTTGCTCACTCCGACCATGCGAATGAGCCGAGTATTGAGTAATCAGTATGCGATATATCGTCTGAATAGTGGTGCACTCGCCTGGGAAAGTGCGGATATTCTCCCCTGGCAAACGTGGTTGCATCGTTTCTGGGAAAATTACAGCATAGGACGTAGTGATGTACCGGTTTACCTGAATTCGGCTCAGCAGCAAAGTATCTGGTTGCAGATAATTGAGAGTTCTACTTACGCCGCACATATCTTACAGGCGCAGAATGTGGCCAGACAGGCCATGCAGGCCTGGGAGCTTTCGCATTTGTGGAACATCCCGCTGTTTCCAGATGAGGTATATATAAATCACGATGTTCGTGCTTTTCAGATCTGGGCCAATGACTACCAGACCTTGTGCGAGCGCAATAACTGGGTAGATGATGCTTGCGTACCCGGGATATTGATGCAGAATCTGAAAGAAGATGAGACAGCAATTAATATGAAGTTAGCGCTTATTGGTCACGATAATTTGCTACCTCAACAGCTGTCTTTGCTTGAAGCCCTCAAACAGAAGGGAGCTGAGGTGACTGTTGAGGAGTCACTGTCGCGCAACAGGTCTGTTCGGTCATTGTCTTTTATTGACAGCGAAGACGAAATCCGGGCAGCTGCAGAATGGGCGGCAAGTATTGTTGAAGAGGATTTCACGGCAAGTGTCGGTATTATTGTTCCGGATTTACATGCAAAACGAGCAGAAATCGAAGACGGATTTGATGATGTTCTGACACCCGAAGACATTTTGCTGGCAGCAGAATCTGCATCAAAAGCTTATAGTATTTCGCTAGGGCAGCCATTGAGTACTTATCCGGTGGTTGCCACGGCTCTCGCCATTCTTGAACTTGTCGGGCAAAAAGCAGACTACGAGGATATTAGCAAAGTACTTCTTTCGCCATATATTAAAAGCAGCCAGAAAGAAAAAAGCAGGCGAGCTCAGCTTGACGCGATACTTCGTGAGTTTGGTGAGGAAAAAACTTCGCTCAGGCAAATTCTGTTTTTGAGTAACGGACATATTGCGGAGCAAAGTCGCAGCGAAGATTTTCTCAGCTGTATGCAAAGCCTGTCTGAGCTGAATAATGATTTACCACGAGTACAAAGCCTGCATAAATGGGCGAAAGTGATAACCAGGTGTCTTGCAGTGTTTGACTGGCCCGGTGAGCGAAGTCTTAATAGCGCTGAGTATCAGGCAATCGAAGCCTGGCAAAAGCTAATGAGTCAGTTTGTCAGTCTTGACGGAGTTTGTCGGGTTGGTGGTTTCAGAGCCGCGCTTGGTCAACTTCGACAGTTGAGCCAGAATGTCAGTTTTCAACCAGAAACCAGCGAGTCTTCTATTCAGATTATGGGCCATGCAGGTGCCGCTGGCATGGAGTTTGAGAATTTGTGGGTACTCGGACTGCACGAAGAAGCCTGGCCAAAACCAATCAGACCAAACCCTTTCATCCCACTAGCCTTACAAAAAGAACATGAGTTGCCAGCTGCAAGTGCTGACAATCAATTTGACTACGCCAGAGAAATCGGCAACAAGTTGATTGCATCGTCAGTCAATACCATCTTTAGTTATCCTCGCAACGAGTCGGACAGGAGTCTTAAACCCAGCCCCTTAATCAGATCTTATCTGGACGAAAACGACGACTTCCCTTTTGTTGTCAGTCCTCACTACAGTGAACTGATTTTTGACTCGAAATTAATCGAAGAATTAAATGATGAAAATGCGCCAGCTCTGAGACCTGGTTTGTATAGCGGCGGTGGCAGCGCTTTGTTTAAAGATCAGGCAGCCTGCGCTTTTCGGGCCTTCGCCAGACATCGCCTGTATGCCAGAGGTCTGGCCGAACCCGACATTGGTTTGAACGCCCTGGAACGTGGGCTGATTGTGCATGAGCTGATGCAGAATTTCTGGAACAAAGTACAGACATTATCTCAGTTGAAAAGTTTAAGCGATGATGAGGAAGCAGAAATTGTGCTTGTTGCGATAAGAAAAGCACTGACACCCTGGCGTCGATTAAAACCGGAAACCTTCACCAATCGATTTATGCAACTGGAAGAACAGCGCCTGCAAACTCTCGCGGGTGAATGGCTTAAACTTGAAAAACAACGTGATAATTTTCGAGTCATCGCGAGTGAAGAAAAAAGAAACTTCAAACTGGCTGATATTGAAATTCATACGCGTATCGATCGTGTAGACGAAATCGCCGGATCACAACAGGTGATCATCGATTACAAAACTGGTAATGCCAGTGTCAGTAGTTGGTTTGATGAACGTCCGGAGGATCCACAACTGCCACTTTATACAATATCAAGCGAAAAGAATATTGCGGCTATTGCCTTTGCCAGTCTAAAACCGGGTAAATCCCGTTTCATCGGTGTGTCTGCTGAAGAGCATGTTTTACCTGAGGTAAAGTCACTGGCGAAATTAAAGAACCGGGTAGAGATTGAGAACTGGGATGTTCTCGTTTCAGAGTGGCGGGCTATACTTCTGCGCATCGGCATGCAGTTTCGTCAGGGAGATGCTCGGGTAAATCCGAAAAACCAGAACACTTGTCAATATTGCGATCTGCAGGCTTTTTGTCGGGTGCATGAGATAAAGCCACTTATTCTCGATGAGGCAAGCAGCGCAAATGAATGAAGTTAGCGATCAGGTGCAAAGACAGCGGGCATTGAACCCTGCCGAGTCTTTCATCATTCAGGCACCGGCCGGATCAGGCAAAACTGAATTACTTATTCAACGATATTTACGAATGTTGTCTCTGGTCGATGCACCTGAAGAAATTATCGCGATTACTTTTACCAGAAAAGCGGCTGCTGAAATGCGAGCCCGCATTATTGCCGCTCTTGAACTGGCGCAGTTGGATGAGAGCGGGAACGGGAATGCAGTTACCTTTAAACTTTCACGAGAGGCCTTACAACAGGATGCACGACAGGGCTGGGACCTCTGTCAGAATACTGCTCGATTGCGGATACAGACGATTGATTCGCTAACGGCTTCATTGACCAGACAAATGCCGATACTGTCCCGTTTCGGAGCACAACCAGAAACGCTGGAAAGGGCAGATGAATTGTACCGGCTGGCTGCAGCGAGAACTCTGGCTGAACTGGAAAGTGGTGAAGGTTGGTCTGAAGCCATTGCGATTCTTTTACAGCATCTCGACAATGATTTGCCAAGAGTCAGAACCATGCTGGCGGGTATGCTGGCGCGCCGGGATCAGTGGATGCGGCACGTGGCCAGACAGGAACAAAGACAGAATCTGGAAGCTGCACTAGGGCATCTCGTGCAGGCTAAACTGGAACAGGTGAGTCTGGCTATTCCTGCAGAACTTCATGCTGAACTAATCGAATTGCTTCATTTCGCAGCCGCTAATTTGCAAGAATCTGAAAGTGATTCGCTTATTTGTAGCTACGCAGACAGGCAGCCATTACCGGAGGCAAAGGCTGAAAATTTAGATCATTGGCGGGCTCTGGGCAGATTTTTGCTAACAAATGACGGTAACTGGCGTAAACAGGCTGACGTTCGTCTAGGCTTCCCGCCGGCAAACGCCAGTAAAAGCGGTGCTGAAGAGCGTGCCGCGATGAAAAATCGTTTTAAGACTCTGCTTGGTAATTTATCAGAAAATGCGAATAAGGATTTATTGCAGCAGGTGTCCATACTGCCCGATGTCTTTTACAGCGATTCTGACTGGGAGCTTATTGATGCCCTCTACCAGTTATTGAAACTGGCTGATGCTCAACTCAGGCTGATATTTGCCGAACGTAATCAGATGGATTTCAGTGGCATCACACAGGCGGCGATCGATGCTCTGGGCAATGCGGATGAACCTAGCGAGTTGGCCATGCAACTGGATTACCGAATCAGACACATATTAGTGGACGAGTTTCAGGATATATCCATTAATCAATATGTATTGCTGGAACGCCTCACCGCAGGCTGGAGCGAAGAGGATCAACACAGCCTGTTTGTGGTTGGCGATCCTATGCAATCGATTTATCGTTTCCGCGAGGCCGAGGTGGCTTTGTTCCTGAATACCTGGCAGCAAAAACGACTCTATCAGCTTGCTCTTGTGCCACTGGCAATATCAGTTAATTTTCGTTCTCATGCCGGCATTGTTAACTGGGTCAATTCCGCTTTTACTAAAGTGCTGCCGGCAAAAGCGGATCTCGCCAGCGGTGCGGTAAGATATGCAGAAGCTGAGGCTTATCACAGTGAGGAAAGACAAAATCCGGTTCGTATTCATCCAATGACAGGCCGCGATGATCAACTTGAGGCCGAAACAGTAGCAAAGCTTGTTGTACAGTCGAAAACAGAAAACCCAGGGGATTCTATTGCCATTCTGGTTAGAAACCGAAGTCATCTTGTTGAGGTTATTCCGGAGTTGGTGAAAAAGGGTATTGCCTATCGGGCAGTAGATATTGAATCGATGGGACAGCAAACAGCGGTTCAGGATCTACTCGCTCTTACACTTGGATTGACACATCTGGCTGACCGCGCTGCATGGCTGGCGATTCTACGGGCCCCATGGTGTGGACTCAGGCTAACCGACCTGAGCATTTTACTCGCAGACAGTAAAAACATCACAGTGTGGGATTGTCTGCAGGATAGCTCGAGGCTCGCGGGGCTAAGTGATGATGCTCAACAACGCCTGCAAAAATTGTTGTCTCCACTGCAAGCGGCTTTGTCGAACCGGGGTCGGCGACGGCTGCGCCGTTGGCTTGAATCAGCCTGGATGGGAATTGGTGGTCCAGCCAGTCTGCCGGACAAAAGCGATTTAAAAAATTGTAAGACTTTTTTTGCTTTACTGGATGAGTTTGATAATAACGGCGAGCTATCTGATCGCGGGCTATTTCAAGACGAGGTGGCCTCACTATATGCTGCCACTGATGTCAGCAGTGATAATCAGGTTCAGATAATGACCATGCATAAAGCGAAAGGGCTGGAGTTTGATACGGTGATATTGCCTGGCTTATCCCGACGTGGCGCAAACGACGAGGCCAGATTGTTAATGTGGATGGAAACGCCGCATGCCGAACATCAGGATTTACTTCTGGCGCCGATTAAGCATGCTGGACAGTCAAACTCTTCAATCTATGACTACCTGCGAAGACTGGAGAACGATAAACAATATTACGAACAAGGACGCTTACTTTATGTCGCAGTAACCCGGGCCAGGAAAGCTCTTCATATTCTGGCTAGTGCGGAACGAAAACAGAATGAGGGGCAATCAGAATTGCTGATGCCCCCACGTAATAGTCTGAGTGCTCAGCTTTGGCCGGTACTCGAACAGTCATTTCGAGACTGCCTGAATGTAAATGAGGTCGAGCATGATGACGAGATCCACAAGCGGATTCCTGTCACAAACAATCTGCGACGATTGAAATCTGACTGGAAATTACCAAGTGCGGCCGCAAGCAGAGGACTCAGTGCAAATTCCAGCACAGAAGAAGCTGAGTTTTCTGCACTGGAATTCGAATGGGCAGGAGAGACTATCAAACATGTCGGTACTGTCGTGCATCGCTGTATTCAGTGGCTCGGGGAGCAAAATTCATATGATTACAGTAAGTCAACAATTGACTCTTTACAGCCTTATCAGGAATCCTTGTTGCTTCGTCTTGGAGTTGTTGAAGATGAAATCGATGGGGCCCTTAATCAAGTTCAACTGAATCTTCAGAATATGTTCAGTGACCCTCGAGGACAGTGGTTGTTTTCAGGCGAACATCGGGCTGCGAAGAACGAATACGCAATAAGTGGTATGCATGCGGGTAAACTGGTGAATGCCGTAATCGACCGGACCTTTATTGATGAGAAGGGTGTTCGCTGGATCATTGACTATAAGACAAGTCGTCATGAAGGCAGTAATCTGCAGGGCTTTCTCGACTTGCAGCGGGAAAGATATCAGCAGCAGCTTGAAAAATACGCGCAACTCATGCTCACTATGGAAGACAGACCTGTTAAATTGGCTCTGTATTTTCCTATGTTGCAGGGCTGGCGAGAGTGGAGATACCAAAAATAGCAGTTACACGATACATAATGAAATCAATTCTGTTTAAAGTCCCCTTATTTATAATTTTGTTCCTGCCTCCGGCAATGGCAGAAACAAATGAGCTCGAAGTTGAAATTGAAAAGGGCGACGAGCTTCCGACAGGTAACTGGGAGCAGGATTATTCGCTGAAAATAAGTCATCTGGAAAGGGAATTTGGTGCCTATCACGTAACATTGATAGCGCCGCTCAATGATCTTGCCATGGCCTATCAGAAGAGCGGTGCTGTGCTGAAAGCGATTGAAATGTACGAGCGGGCCTTACATATTAACAAAGTGAATCTGGGTGTTCACAATCTGAGTCAGGCTGACTTAATCGAGCGATTGATTGAAAATTACTCTTCGCTACAGGACTGGCAACAAGTCGCTGCAAAAATGCATTATCTGTTATGGGTCTATAGACGGAACTTCGATAGCAGCGATGACCGTCTGGTTGCGATGATGGAAAGGGTCGGGCGTTGGTATCGGCAGGCCTACTGGCAACATCAGGGAGGAGAAGCGCTGTCTTTTCTTGTAGAGGCAGACGACCTTGTTGACGAAGCGCTGGCGATAGTGGAATTACAGGCCGGGCCTGACGCAAATCAGTTGGTTAGCCTGTTACACCTTTCATCGATCATTAATGCACAGATCGCCAGTGACGTAAAAAATGTATTTCGACAATCTCATCGTGATATTCGTGAGGCCATGATACCAAATAACAGAGGAACTCCCTATGCTAACGAAATTGCGGTACGTGAATATTATTTTGAGCAGAGCTTTTATAAAGGCAGACGAGCTCTGAATCGTGTTATCAAAATATTCGAAAAAAACCTGCCGGAGACGACAGTTGATTACGCTCAGATACTGGTTTATCAGGGAGATTACTATCTCGCCCTGAATAGAAAATGGAACGCTATGAAAAATTACCGCAAAGCCTTTGCTGTATTAATGGATAATAATGCAAGCGAGGAAGAGATACGTTTTATATTTGGTGAACCAAGACGAGTGAAGCCATTCACTCTTCCGGGCCAGGAGCTGAGTACATTGACAGATAAGTCTTATATTGATGCACTTGTAGATATACCGGCGAATGGTTGGCCACGAAATATCCGTATTCTCGCAAGTCAGCCGAATAATGGTGGTGAGCGGGCGAAACGAGGGAAACACAGTGTTGCGGCGACACGTTATCGGCCACGTTTTGAAAACGCTGAGCCTGTTCCCACTGAAAATGTTTCGCTCAGGTATGTATTCAGAAAATGATAATAGAGGGTAAGCTATGATTAAGCACATCGTCATGTGGAAGTTAAAAGAAGAAGCGGAAGGTAATGATAAAGACACTAACGCGAAATTAATGAAGGAAAAACTCGAGGCTATCGCTAATCTTGTTCCCGGGATGCTGAAACTGGAAGTCGGATTTGATCTGGGACTCGACGCAACAGGCTATGATGTCATTTTATACAGTGAGTTCGAAAATAAAGCAGCGCTCGCTGCCTATCAGGAGCATCCGCAACATAAAGCGGTATTTCCCTTCATCGGCGCGGTTAGAGAATCACGAGTTGCTGTGGATTACGCCGTTTGAAATTAAAATCAGAAAATATGAATGAAATGAATAAGCCTTACTCAGCAGCCTGCGATAATAATCGTGATCCGATATTTAATGAATTACAAAAATTGTTGAGAAACTCTGCTACGGTACTGGAGATTGGTAGTGGCACCGGTCAGCACGCTGTCCATTTCGCCAGAGGGCTGCCACATTTAAGCTGGCAATGCAGTGATTTACCTGAAAATCACGAGGGCATTATGCAATGGCTTGATGAAGCGGCTTTGCCTAACACACCTGTACCCTTATCACTTGATGTTACGCAGAGTGAATGGCCTGAATCTGATTTTGATGCGATTTTTTCGGCCAATGCGATTCATATAATGAGCTGGAATTCAGTTAAAGCCTTGTTTAGAGGTATATCTCAGGCACTAGCGAAAAACGGCCTATGTGTTTTTTATGGCCCGTTTAATTACAACAATGAATATACCAGCGAGAGCAATGCGCGTTTCGATGACTGGCTAAAAAATCGCAACCATGAAAGCGGAATTAGAAATTTCGAAGACATAGAGCAACTGGCGCACGACGCAGAGTTAATTTTGCAGGAAGATATTACAATGCCCGCCAATAACCGTTTATTGTGCTGGCAAAAACAATAAGAGAGGAAATCGAGGGAAAAATAATGGGTACTTACGATAAAGAGTCGGATTCACAGCTTTACTGGAACGAAGAAGGCGGGAGCAAGTGGGTAGAAAATATCGATTTGGTCGAAACAATGATGGTGCCGATGAGTGATGAACTTCTCAACGCTATCGCTGCAAAATCAGGCGAACAGGTTCTCGATGTCGGTTGCGGAGGAGGTGTGACCAGTATGAAGCTGGCACAGCAAGTTGGAGAGGAAGGGAAAGTAATTGGTGTGGATGTTTCAGAACCTATTTTGTCGGTAGCACGAGACCGCGCCGCTGGCATTGCCAATATTGAGTTTGAACACAGTGACGCTACCAGTGCCAAGTTGGGTAAGGAGCGATTTGATATAATCACTTCTCGTTTTGGTGTTATGTTTTTTGATGATCCGGTAATAGCATTCAGCAATATGCATGGATCTCTGAAACCAGAAGGCAGATTAGTTTTTATGTGCTGGCGTGGAATCGAAGAAAACCCCTGGCTTGGCGCAACAGCGAAAGCGGCTTTTGACATCGTCGGTGCACCGGCAGAGAAACCTGACCCAAAAGCGCCCGGACCTTTTTCACTGGGAGATTCAGTTCACCTTCAGAACATTCTGCAGACATCAGGTTTTCATAGTGTAAATCTCACCGCGACGGACAAGACGATGCCTATGGGATCGCTGGACAATGCGCTTGGCTTCCTTATGAAAATGGGACCGGTTGCAGAAGCTATTAAGGAAGCTTCTGTCGAGCAGAAAGAATTGGTTACAAGTGCAGTTAGCGAAGTATTGAGCAGTTTTAACAGCAACAAGGGACTCATGGTGCCGGGAGCGACCTGGATCGTGACTGCGTCAAAGTAATCAGACGCATCAAAGCAAAGGTAATATTCTGTGAAAAAGTTTTCAAAAGCTTTGCTAATTATTCTGGTTCTGGCATTGATCGGACCGCTTCTGGTCGCTTGCAGCGGTAGTATAAAACTCGGACAGAATTGGCGCACCGCCGATCGTTCAAGCACCGGAATCGCACCTAAGCCAGATCTAAACGAAGAAGCTTTAGTCCAGATTTACGCCGCGAGAGCTTTTAACTGGCGAGGCATATTTGCGGTACACACCTGGATTGCGACCAAGGAAAAAAATGCCAGTAATTACCGTGTGCACCAGGTTGTTGGCTGGCGTGCATGGAATAGTCTGCCAGTGGTAGTTTCGGAGGAAGACTTGCCCGATCGTTCCTGGTACGGCTATACCCCGGAAATTCTTGTCGATCTACGAGGAGCAGACGCGGAAGTGGCGATAAAGGCTATCTATCAAGCGGTTCAGGAATACAATTACCAATATCGTTACAGCGTATGGCCGGGCCCGAACAGCAATAGCTTTGTCGCTGAAATCGGTAGGCGCGTACCCAAACTAAGTTTAAAACTGCCCGCTACTGCAATAGGCAAGGACTTTCTGGTTAGTTCTGTATTGTTTGATAAAGCACCGAGCGCGACGGGTTATCAGTTTTCTTTATATGGATTGCTCGGTATTACACTCGCACGCGAAGAGGGTCTGGAAGTGAATTTTCTGGGGCTGAATTTTGGTATTAACCCATTGAAGTTAATGATAAATTTACCCGGTTTGGGCCATTTGGGACTGATTTAAAGTGAATCAACCCGGTAGTACTCAATGAGGGGGAGGAGGGTAGAGTACCAACCGGGTCGTTCAAAGCATCAATTGGGAGGAATGATTGCTTGGTAAGAATAATAGCCAAGTAGAGAATCATCTGCTGTGACAAAGCTCACAGTTTCTATTCAAGCGTCAAAATACTTTTAAAACTGTGAACGGAGTCACGTATCTGCTTAAGAGCTTCAGGGGAAGGGGCGCAACCGGTGATTATAGTGCTCTGACTGGCTCTTCAGTATTTTGAATCAGGCTAACAATGGTCCAACCGGCTTCCGGTTGAGGCGGGTTTTCGATAACAAATGGATGTAGCCGAACTTTCTCGTCCAGTGCAAAAAGTGGAATACACTTGTCTTTGTTTCGTTCCAGATAGTTTTCAAAACTGAATTCTTCACTCAGCTGTGTACTGCGAATTTCTGCGGCATTTCGAATCCAGTTTGCCAGAAACCCATGGGTGATTTCTTCACCGAACAGAAGCTGGCCCCGGTGACGGTTTGATATTTTGTGTTTATCGGTAATCATCTGGTCGCGGGTAGTCGCCACTTCGAAAATATTGTTTTGGCCAAAGTCCGCCCTGAAGCGAAGACCGGCCAGTGCATCCATGTTGACGCGTCCGGACATCGCCAGCATGCGACCGACACCGACCAGATCCAGATGTCTGTCTGCGTGTTCGGAGATCGGATTACCATAATAGGTTTCCAGGCCTTCCATTCTGGCAGTGCGGGTGTTTTCCCAGTTGCTATCTGTCAGCACGACTTTAAAATCCAGATCCTGCAGAGCTTTACCGATTGCTCTGGCAACAATGCCCGCACCTATGATTAAGACTCCTTTTGGTGGTGGTTCACGAACTCCAAGCAAATGAGCCAGCTGTTTTGCCGACAGGCTTTGAATAAGTACGGTGCCAACGATGACTAAAAATGCCAGTGGTACGAACAGACTGGCTTCGGCATATCCGGCTTCTTCAAGCCGAATTGCAAACAGGGCAGCAACGGCAGCGCAGACAATACCACGTGGTCCAATCCATGAAATCATCAGGCGTTCACGAATATTCAAATCGGAACCGATCGTTGAAGCGAACACCGCCAACGGTCGTGCCACAAACATAATCACAGCCAGAACGATGAGTGCAGGAAAACCAATGTTCAGCAGCTGATTAATGTCAATTCGAGCTGCAAGCACGATGAACAGGCCTGAAATCAGTATTACGCTCAGACTTTCCTTGAAATCTAGAATATCATCAATATCGAGTCCCTTCATATTGGCGAGAGTCATGCCCATAATGGTGACTGCAAGCAGTCCAGACTCATGTTCGATCATATCTGCAATAGCATAAACTGCGAAAACCAGGGTCAGGACCAGAACGTTACGCAGATATTCAGCGATCAGATGGCGTTTTAATACATAGCCGAGAGCGAGGGCTGAAAGTGCGCCAATTACGCTGCCTATCAATACGATATTGCCGAATATAGCGAGGATGTTGCCGAGGGTATTTTCTCCTTGTGCGGAGATAATGAAATTAAATACCAGTACAGCCAGCAGGGCACCAAGTGGATCAATGACGATACCTTCCCAGCGCAGAATATTTGAGATATTCGCATTGGGTCGAACTGTTCGTAACATCGGTATGATTACTGTCGGACCGGTGACGACAACAACCGCACCAAAAAGAAAAGCCAGCGCCATGTCGAATTTAAGAACGTAGTGAGTGGCTATCGCTGTTATGGCCCAGGTAATTAGCGCACCGATACTAATTAAATTACGGACAACTCTGCCCAGCCCTCTTATTTCTTCTATTTTCAGTGTAAGACTGCCTTCGAAGAGAATGACCGCTACTGAAAGTGATATCAGAGGAAAAAGCAGATCACCAAAGAGTTGATCCGGATTGAGAATACCGCTTACCGGCCCGATAAGAACACCACAGATAAGCAGGAATAGAATCGAAGGTAATCGGATTGCCCATGCCAGCCATTGACAGCTGATGCCGAGAACTGCGATGCCTGCGAGTGACACCATAATATCGGCTTGCATAGATTTTCTGTGCCCGCCTTGTTGTCAGCTAGACCGTCTTTTGAAATACAAGGCTGGCATTGGTGCCGCCAAAACCGAAACTATTGGATATCACAGTTTCCAGTCCGGCATTATCAAGCCGTTCTGTAATGATGGGTAAGCCCTCTGCTGTATCATCAAGTTCATCGACATTTGCAGTACCAAAAACGAAATCTTCTTCAAGCATGATTAAAGAATAGATCGCTTCATTGACTCCGGCTGCACCAAGCGCATGTCCAGTGATGGATTTTGTTGCACTGATCATAGGAATATTGCTACCAAATACTTCTCTTGCCGCAACCAGTTCGCTGACATCACCAACAGGCGTACTGGTGGCATGTGCATTGATGTGTTGTATGGGCTTATCAACGGTGCTAAGGGCCTGTTGCATACATCGTGTTGCACCTTCGCCTGATGGTTTTACCATGTCCATTCCATCAGACGTGGCACCGTAACCAACCAGTTCAGCATAAATATGTGCTCCTCTGGCTTGAGCGTGTTCGAGTTCTTCAAGTACGACAATGCCACCGCCACCTGAAATCACAAAGCCATCCCTTATTTTGTCGAACGGTCTTGAGGCTTGAGTGGGGTCGTCATTAAAATTAGAAGAAAGCGCGCCCATACTGTCGAATAAAAGTGTACTGGTCCAGTGCACTTCATCCCCACCTCCGGCAAATATAATATCCTGTTTGCCATTCTGGATGAGTTCCCAGGCATTTCCAATGCAGTGGGCACTGGTCGCGCAGGCGGAACTGATGGAATAATTTACGCCTTTGATTTTATAAGCGACAGACAGACAGGCACTGGCTGTACTGGACATAATCCGGGGCACCATGGTTGGACCTACTTTTTTCGCACCTTTCTCGCGCAGAGTATCAACCGCAAGTACCAAATTCTCATTTGACGCACCACCGCTACCGACTATCAGACCGGTACGGACGTTGGAGACCAGGTCGTCATCGAGACCGGCATCGCTAATGGCGTCCTGCATGGCCAAATAGGCAAAGGCTGATGTGTCGCCCATGAATCGTTTTAACTTGCGGTCAATAAGACTGTTAAGATCGAGCCGGATAGGACCGTGGACATGTGATCGAAAACCGAGTTCAGCGTATTCCTGCGAGTGCTCAATGCCGCTTCGCGCTTCTCGCAGAGATGCTGATACTTCTTTTTTGGAATTGCCAATACTGGATTTTATGCCGAGACCGGTGATAACAACACGTTTCACTTTACACTCCTAAAAATTTTCGGTGGTTGTGAATAAGCCTGCCCTGAGATCGTTGGCCAGGTAAATGTCTTTGCCGTCAACTTCCAGACGGCCATCGGCGACGCCCATGGTAAGCTTGCGTTGGACGACGCGCTTTATATCAATGTGATATCTGACCAGCTTGTTTTTCGGTGTAACCTGACCGGTAAATTTGACCTGACCCGAACCAAGCGCACGACCACGACCCTCAGCGCCCAGCCAACCCAGATAAAACCCTAGTAATTGCCACATTGCATCCAGACCCAGACAGCCGGGCATAACCGGATCTCCCTGAAAATGACAATCAAAAAACCAGAGTTCCGGATTTATATCCAGTTCGGCGATAATGTGCCCCTTGCCTGCACTGCCACCGTCTTCGCTGATACTGCTAATACGATCAAACATGAGCATGTCGGGAAGCGGCAACTGGGCATTTCCTTCACCGAATAATTCGCCTCTGCCACAGGCAAGTAAATCGTCTCTGCTGTAATTATTTTTCTTTTGCATGAATTTCCAAGTATCTCATGATGACTATTCATTTTCCTGCCTATTTTTTTGAAAAAACAGACAGATGCGTGTGAAATCGAGGCGTATGTAAACTGATAGACTGGCGAATGTCCAGTAGATTTCGTCTGCAAGTGATCGCGATGGTCATAATGGCTTGACAGCTAATTCGCAAGGCTTAGACTCAGCGCAACGAAAACTTCAGGAATCCAGGTAATGCTTGAATCAGGTGCTCACCCAACCAGACATCGGACCAGTGCTGTAAAAGTCGGTGCCATTAATATTGGCGGATCTGCACCTATTGTCGTGCAGTCCATGACCAATACCGATACCGCTGATGCCCTCGGCACGGCAAAGCAAATCCAGCAATTGGCCGCAGCAGGCTCTGAATTAGTGAGAATTACAGTCAATACTGAGGAAGCTGCCAGTCAGGTGGCCACAATCTGGGAAAAGCTGGATTCCTGGGGCTGTAATGTACCTATCATCGGTGATTTCCACTACAACGGCCATATGTTGCTGGATAAATATCCGGAATGCGCTCAGGCTCTGGCAAAATACCGCATCAACCCGGGTAATGTCGGATTTGGGCGAAAAAAAGACGCTCAGTTCAGTACTATGATAGAAAAAGCCATCGAATACGATAAGCCGGTTCGAATTGGCGTCAACTGGGGCAGTCTCGATCAGGTCCTGTTGACTGAAATGATGGACAAAAACGCGAGTCTGTCCACGCCGCGGGAAGCGGAAGAGGTTATGCGAGAGGCTCTGATAGTTTCAGCAATCAGTAATGCCGAAAAAGCGCAGGAGATCGGCCTTGGCAAAGATAAAATCATACTCTCCTGTAAAGTCAGCGGTGTTCAGAAACTAATCGGTGTTTATCGGGATCTTGCCGCTCGTTGTGATTACGCCCTGCATCTTGGTCTTACCGAAGCCGGTATGGGTTCCAAAGGCATAGTCGCCTCTACGGCTGCATTGTCAGTTCTGTTGCAGGAAGGAATCGGGGATACCATCCGGATATCCCTGACGCCGGAACCAGGTGGAGACAGGGCCAAGGAAGTAATCGTGGCCCAGGAGATTTTGCAAACCATGGGTTTGCGCTCTTTTACCCCTCTGGTTACTGCCTGTCCGGGCTGCGGTCGTACTACAAGCACGGTTTTTCAGGAACTGGCGGATAGTATTCAGGCCTATGTCCGCGCGCAAATGCCAGTCTGGCGGGAAAATTATCCCGGTGTGGAAGACATGAGTCTGGCCGTCATGGGTTGCATTGTGAACGGCCCGGGTGAAAGCAAACATGCTGATATCGGTATCAGTCTGCCGGGTACTGGCGAGACGCCGACTGCGCCGGTTTTCATTGATGGTAAAAAGGCAATGACACTACGTGGTGATAATATTGCCAACGAATTTCAGACAATCGTAAACGATTATGTGATTCAGCGTTATTCAAGCTGAATATCACTTTGCAAGGTGTAATGTAGCCACATAAAAAAAGGGCTTGCCAATTGGCAGGCCCTTTTTTATTTTTCAGGATAAATTAGCTTTTACTTGGTCACCAGCCAGATTGCATGGATGACCCCCGGCAAGAAGAAAAGCAAACACAAGACAATATTGATAATCAGATCCTTGCCAGCCCCTTTCTTCAGAAATACGGCAATTGGTGGTAGTAGAATTGCGAGTATTATAAGTACGATTTTATTATCCATTACCCTTTCCCCCAAAATGTTGTGAATGTCGCTAAATTGAATTTGTTATACTGGTGAAAACACAGAATCGTTTAACCCGGAGTTCACAAAGCCTATGCTAACCAGAATTCAGACTTGTTTCTACGTAGTTTCTCTTCCTTTATTGCTCCTGTTCAGTATTAATGCTCATGCAGGCTGGCGTGATCTACTTAAAGTCTTTGGTGGAGACGAGGAAGAGCCAGTTGAAATGGCGACTCAGGCACTGGGTGGTTTGTCTGAATCTGACATCGTTGAAGGCCTGAAGGAGGCTCTTAGTAAAGGTACAAAGAGCGCTGTTTCGTTGCTGGGTCGGGAGGACGGTTTTTTGGCAAACCCCAAAGTTAAGATTCCGATGCCGAAGACTCTCAGGAAGGTGGAAAAAGGCTTACGAAAAATCGGAAAAGATGAATTGGCTGACGATTTTGTCATGACCATGAACAGAGCGGCTGAAAAAGCGGTACCGGAAGCCGCAAGTGTGTTTGCTGATTCGGTCAAAAATATGTCTATTCAGGATGCCAAGTCGATATTAAAGGGCGATGATGATGCCGCGACTCAGTACTTTCGAGAGAATAGCGGCGAGAAACTGAAAGAAAGGTTTTTGCCAATCGTTAAACAGGCAACCAGTCAGACGGGACTTACTTCGAATTACAAAAAGATGGTCGATAAGCTGGGCATGTTTTCAAGCTTCATAGACACCGACAGTCTGGATCTGGATAACTATGTAGCGGACAAAGCGATGGATGGATTGTTTACTATTGTCGCCGAAGAGGAAAAAAAGATTCGTGAGAATCCGCTCGAACGCAGTACCGAGTTATTGAAAAAAGTGTTTGGAAGTGCAGGCCTGGGTAATTAATGATTGATTTAGATCATCTGCTCAGGTTCGGCTATAAAGTAACATTTCGATTTTTGGAGGAAACTCATGTTTGAAACGAAGACCCATCAAGTGGCCGACGATGTTAAAAACAGAGCACACATAGATAATGAGAAATATCTAAGTCTTTATAAACGTTCGATTGAAGATTCTGATAATTTTTGGGCCGAGCAGGCAGATCAGTTTCTAAGCTGGTTTAAAAAATGGGACAGGGTCGAAAATTGTGATTTCAGTACAGCTTCAATCAAATGGTTTGAAGGCGGTACCTTAAATGTCAGCTACAACTGTCTCGACAGACATCTCGACAGCAGAGGTGATCAGACTGCAATTATCTGGGAAGGCGATGATCCTGCGGTTGATAAACAAATAACTTATCGACAGTTGCATGAGGAAGTTTGTAAATTTGCAAACGTACTGAAAGCAAGAGGCGTGCGCAAAGGAGATTGCGTGTCTATCTATATGCCTATGATTCCGGAGGCAAGTGTGGCAATGCTCGCCTGTGCCCGAATAGGCGCTATTCATTCGATTGTTTTCGGTGGCTTTTCACCGGAAGCTCTGAAAGACCGGGTCCTTGATTGTAATTGTAAGGTGATTATAACTGCTGATGAAAGTGTACGTGGAGGGCGCAATACACCTTTAAAGACCAACGCCGATAAGGCTGTTGCAAGTTGCCCTGATGTGCATACGGTAGTAGTGGTCAAAAATACCGGCGGCGAAGTTGCCTGGAATTCGCAGCATGATGTCTGGTATCACGAAGCAATGAGCGAGGCCGACAGCGAATGTGAGCCTGAGGCAATGGACGCTGAAGACCCCTTGTTTATTCTCTACACATCCGGCTCAACAGGAAAGCCGAAAGGTGTTCTGCACACCACAGGCGGCTATTTGCTTTACGCTGCAATGACGCACAAGTATGTGTTTGATTATCATGATGGTGATGTTTATTGGTGCACAGCCGATGTAGGCTGGGTGACCGGACATTCTTATATCGTGTACGGGCCACTCTGTAACGGGGCGATAACATTGATGTTTGAAGGCGTGCCTACTTACCCGGATGCCGGGCGTTTCTGGCAGGTTGTGGACAAGCATCAGGTTAATATTTTTTATACCGCACCAACCGCCATTCGCGCGCTAATGGGGCAGGGGGACGAATTTGTTAGCAAGTCGAGTCGCAGTAGCCTGCGACTTCTGGGCTCGGTGGGTGAACCGATCAACCCGGAAGCCTGGGAGTGGTATTACCATGTGGTTGGTGAGACAAACTGCCCCATTGTCGATACCTGGTGGCAGACAGAAACCGGCGGCATTTTGATTACTCCCTTACCAGGCGCAACAGCGTTAAAGCCGGGTTCTGCGACCAGGCCTTTTTTCGGTGTTGAACCCTGCCTTGTCGACGATAAAGGCAATGAAATTGAAGGCGCGACGGAGGGTGCACTGTGTATAAAACGTTCCTGGCCGGGGCAGATGCGAACTGTTTATGGTGATCATGAGCGTTTCATTGATACCTACTTCAAGATGTTTCCTGGAATGTATTTCAGTGGAGATGGAGCACGGCGAGATGAGGATGACTATTACTGGATTACCGGTCGCATCGATGATGTGATCAATGTCTCTGGTCATCGAATGGGCACAGCCGAAGTTGAGAGTGCACTGGTATTACATGACAGCGTCGCTGAAGCTGCTGTTGTGGGATATCCGCATGATATCAAAGGGCAGGGCATTTATGCTTATGTAACTCTTATGAACAGCGTGGAGGAAAACGACGCTTTGCTTAAAGAACTGGTTCAACATGTGCGTAAGGAAATCGGCCCAATTGCAAGTCCTGACATTATTCAATGGGCGCCGGGCTTGCCAAAAACCCGTTCCGGGAAAATTATGCGGCGGATATTACGCAAAGTTGCCGCGAACGAGCTGGATACCCTTGGCGATACCAGTACTCTGGCAGACCCCAGCGTAGTTGATCATCTTATCGATAATCGTGTGAACAGATAGAATAGCAGGGAGAGCACGTGAATCTGGATAGAGTAAACCGCGGGCGCAACCCGCCTGAAGAAATTAATGTCATAATTGAAATCCCGCTGAATGGTGAACCCGTAAAATATGAACTGGATAAGGAAACGGGTGCAATGTTTGTCGATCGATTCCTGAATACGGCGATGCGCTATCCATGCAATTACGGTTATGTGCCTAAAACGCTGTCTCTGGACGGCGATCCGGTGGATGTGATGATCGCAACTCCGGTGCCCCTGATTCATGGTTCGGTTATTCGCTGCCGGCCGATTGGCGTTTTGAAAATGACGGACGAAGCCGGTGATGATAGTAAAGTACTGGCGGTGCCTATCGACAGTGTCTCCAAATTCCATCAGCAGGTTCGCAGTCATCAGGACGTTCAACCTGCATTGCTTGAGCTGATCACACACTTCTTTGAGCATTATAAAGATCTGGAGCCGAATAAATGGGTGACGATTGACGGCTGGGCCGGACCAGAAGCGGCTTGTGAGGAAATCCTTGATTCCATTCAGCGTTATGATGAGCTGGACGAAAAACCTCACTTCTAGAGCTCTGTAACATGCTGTAATTATTAAAGAAAAAACCTAATTTAAATTTCTGTCGACAAAGATTGACAGATTGTCAATCATCCATTATTATGCACTGCAATATTAATGATGCAACGCAACATAACTTACTTAACACAGCCTGCAGCAATGGAGATTTTGAAATGAACAATGAATTTATCAGCCAGTTCAACGACAGTAGCAAAGCTTCGTTGGAAACCCTTCAGAAATTCAACGCTATGAACGTAGCAGCCATGGAAAAACTGGCCGCCCTGCAGTTCAGCCTAACCACACTGAATGTAGAAAGTACAGTGGAGCAGGCCAAGCTTTTCGCGAGCGCAAGCACGCCTGACGCGATCATTGAAGCAGAGTCTGCACTGGCAAAGAACTATGGTGAAAAGTTTATTGAACTCACCAACGAAGCAAATTCAGTAATAACAGATTCACGTGAGCAATTCGTTGCTTTTGCAGGAAAAACTTTTCAGGCAGCAAATCCTGCCAACGAAACCGAGAAGCCGGCAGCGAAAACCACTAAGAAAAAGACAACTAAAAAAGCAGCCAAAAAAGGCTAATAGCCCGCCTTCTCTGATAAAGACCGGTCACTTCAGTCGAAGTGACCGGTTTTTTTTCGGCCGGTCATTTTCGCCGTACAAATGAATCCTCTATACTGCTGCTAATTTAAAGCAGATAAATCTGAATGAATTCAAACTGGCAGCAAGAATGGCTTAAATTGCAGAAGCACTATACGGAAGCACTGGCTATTGCCGGTAAGTCTGTTCTTAGCAGCCATTATAATATTCCGGGAACCAGTACAGACTGGAGCATCAATGTTGACAAGCCCTTAGTGCACACCTGGGAGATGCTCAGTAGCCAGTTTGCAGAATTATTAACGGTATTAAACGGAAATAATCGTGAGGATTTCGATTGGGAATCGGCTTTAAGAGGTTATGTTAAAACTGCTAAAGAGCGGATTAAGGTCGATATGACTCGAATTAAACCGGGTGTTCTGCAGGTTGAGATTCTAAGTTCCTTTGAGAAATTATTTGAATCAATGAGCAGTGGCCCCGGTTTTTCAACAGACAAGCGTTTACAGGAAATTTATCGATACTGGACGCACTATCAGCAAAACTGTCAGCGATATCGTCATTATCTGAAAAACGTCGATCTGGCATCTTTGGATATAGTTCAGGAAAAGTTAATTCTTATTGCCGAAGGAGAAGATAATATCTCCAGCCTACGTGAATTTTATGATCTGTGGGTTGATTGTTATGAAGAAGCCTACGAAACAATTATATTGAGTGACGAATACTCTGAAATATACGGAGAGATGGTAAATTCATTGCTGGAATATAGAGTGCGTAGTCAGGATTTCTCATTGTGAGTATTTGACATTGAATCCTTTTAATTTCAATCCTGAAGATATTGTTGAAGAAATAGAGGTTTTCGGACGCAAATTTTCTGAGGGAATGTCAACACTGGCACAAATGGAGACACCCGAAGTTGGTGTTTCAAAAAAAACATGTGTCTATGAAGAAGATAAATTGCAACTTTTTCGTTACGCGCCCCGCACTGAAACACAGGCAAAAACCCCACTACTGATTGTTTATGCTTTAGTCAATCGACCATACATGGCAGATTTGCAAAAAGACCGCTCACTCATACAGGGTCTACTGGATTCAGGGCTTGATATTTACCTGATTGACTGGGGTTACCCGGATGATTCAGATCAGGAACTTTCTCTCGACGATTATATAAATCGTTATCTTAACAACTGCGTTGAACATATTTGTCTGGAACATAATCTGGAAAAAATTAATTTACTGGGTATTTGTCAGGGAGGAGTGTTCTCGCTATGTTATTCAGCATTGCATCAGAATAAAGTTGCGAACCTGATTACAACTGTCACACCAGTTGATTTTCACACGCAGAATGATCGTCTCAGCAATTTGGTCAGACATATTGATATTGACTTATGCATCGATGCGTTCGGCAATTTGCCGGGATCATTTTTAAACTCGGTGTTCCTGTCCCTTAAACCTTATCGTTTGCTGGGACAGAAATATGTTGATTTGGTCGACATTATCGACAATGAAGAGAAAGCAAAAACATTCATGCGTATGGAAAAATGGATATTCGATAGCCCGGACCAGGCTGGCGAAACCTTTCGGGAATTTATCAGTCAATTTTATCAGAATAATGGATTAATCAAGGGAGCTATTAAGATTGGTGACTGGGTTGTCGATTTGCAGAACATCAAAATTCCGGTACTGAATATTTTTGCTCGAGATGACCATCTGGTCCCAACGAAATCCAGTAAAGCTCTGGCTGATTGTATTGGCAGTGATGATTATTCGGAACTTGAATTGGCGGGTGGTCATATCGGAATATACGTGCGTTCGAACAAGACCAATCCTCTGCCAAAGGCCATAAAAAAATGGGTGGAAGAGAGAAATTAGCAGGTAATTGAATTAGAATATAGTACTGGTGGAACTGGACAAATCCAATATAATAATTATGAGATCATGCTGATAATAAAATTAGTCTTTAAATTCGTATTTACTTACCTTCTATTCATACCCGTTACCTATGCTTATATTGACTCGGGTTCGGGAAGCATAATCGTTCAAACTATGATAGCAGGTGTTTTGAGTATTGCTTTTGCTATCAAAATGTACTGGTACAAATTGAAAGCTGCCTTTTTTAAATTGATAGGTAGAAAAAAAGAACCTCTTACTATATCTGAAGAGCATGACGAATCCGAAAGTGAATAGTCACCAGCTAATGCTGGGATGAAATTGTTTTGACCTGATCGTTTTACGATTCAATACTATTTCAGTTAATTTTCCAATTATTTCTCTCAAAATGTCTGCGGTTCCGGAGAACTTTTTTCAATATGGTGTTTTATAATGTCTCGTGAAAATGAAAATAATGTTTTCTCTTCTTTTAGAGACTCCAGCGGATATTTGTTTTATCGTGACAATATTCTTTTTCGTCAAATTAACCAGTCTTACAAAGAGGATTACCAGTTACTAAAGGAGTCAGGGCTTTCAGTCCCTGTGTAATAAGAACTGGATGGTAAGTCATGAAGAGACCTCTGAAGAAGCCAACTCACCGGATTGCCTCCTGGTTATACAACCTCGTAGAATTCCTTTTATTTCCTATCCTTATGAGTGGAGTTTCAGTCAGTTAAAGGATGCAGCTATTCTGACTCTGGAAATTCAGCAGGAAGCACTGTCAAAAGGGATGACCCTTAAAGATGCTTCGGCATATAACGTTCAATTCACTAAGGGCAAACCGGTGTTTATTGATACTTTGTCCTTTGAATCATACCGTGATGGTGCGCCCTGGGTCGCTTATAGACAGTTTTGTCAGCACTTTCTTGCCCCATTAGCATTGATGTCTCACGTTGATGTACGCATGAATAAAATGCTGGTCAGCTATATTGATGGAATTCCTCTGGATCTGGCGAGTAAATTGTTGCCGGGCAAAACAAAACTTTCGTTCTCTTTAGGTTTGCATTTACATCTCCACGCGAAACAACAGCTCAAAAGTGGTGACGCAGAATTGGATAAGAAAAAAGTAAATACCAGTATGCCTATGCGCTCACAACTAGCACTACTTGACGGGCTACTCAGCAGCGTCAAAAAACTGGATTGGTCAGCTAAAGACACAGAATGGCATGATTATTACAGCAATAATAATAACTATGAGAAGGAGAGTCTTACTGAGAAAGAGAAATTGGTTTCTGATTTTATTCAGACTGCAAGTCCAGACATCGTGTGGGATTTAGGGGCCAACGATGGTCGATTTAGTCGAATTGCAAGCCAATTTTGCAAGTCAGTCATCAGTTGGGATATTGACCCTGCATGCGTTGAGAATAACTATTTAACAGCGAAAGAAAGAGGGGAAGACAAGATTTTACCTCTGCTAATGGATTTGACGAATCCAAGCCCTGATATAGGCTGGTCGAATAGTGAAAGGGACGGATTTATGAAAAGGGGACCATGTGATGCACTACTCGCGCTGGGTCTTGTCCATCACCTGGCAATCGCAAATAATTTACCGCTGGACTATATTGCGAGTTCATTTTGCCAGTTGAGTAGAACCCTTGTTATAGAGTTTGTTCCCAAAGAAGACAGTCAGGTGATCAAACTTCTTAAAAACAGAGTGGATATTTTCGATAATTACACCCAAATCAAGTTCGAAGAAATATTTTCAAATTATTTCTCAATAGAAAGTCACAATTAATTGAAGGTACAGTAAGGACACTGTATTTATTTAAAAGCCTCACAAAACAATAAATGCACAGTATAAAACTGCCTGTGACTATTCAGTCATGCAAAACTGGCTATTTCCTAGTTATTTTTGTGCTATTGCTCCTGACATTTTTCGTTGGTCCGGAATTGCATGCCGATGAGAGTGTCGAATATGGAGGGAGGGAGAATCTATTAGAGTTGGAAACGGAAGCGACCAAGAAACTGAGATCCGAAATTGCACTATTTTCACTTGAATTCAAAGTAGATGGTTCTGCTTTTGAATTGCAACCCGAAAAAATGCTTGTGGATGATGTTTCAAGGTCGGACAAGGTGGAAAAAATATCAGGTTATGAGCGTAATGCAGCCTATGAGGTTAGGTATACAATAACAAAAGAGACAAACAATGCTGCAATTGAACTCAAGGTAGAACTTGTTTCTGCTGTCAATATTGATACTCCGGTAGTCAACTTGAGACTACACGCAGGCCAAATCAAAGAGAGTGAGAATCAACATGGCTTCGCTAGCCTCTATTCCTATCTTAAACCGATTCTGCTAAATCAGGAGGAGCAAGTCGATCTGGATAATGAAACAGAGATAGAAGACAGAGCATGTCTAAATTGCTGGATAGGATATAGAACTCAAAGTGCTGCCTATCTTGTACGCGATACGTCATCGGAAACGACGACTGTTACACTAGAAGATGGATCGATTATTAAATCACTTGCTATCAAGCCGGTAATTACTAATCAGCCGGGTAGTCAAGGTGAAATTCACGTAGCCTCAGTGTTTGTGTATAAAGGACCTGTTGAATTTGTGACTCTGTCTGGCACAAACGAAAAAAGTCTCATGAACATGATGTACTCGCATTTATGGGACTGGGTTAGGTTTATTGTTTTCGGGGTAAAAACCCTGGCTTATTTTTTGTTTTCACTAGTTGGTAATTGGGGTTTCACGATAGTATTTCTGGCATTTAGTTTAAGAATTATTATTCTTCCGCTCAGTCTGATGGCTGAAAGATATCAGAAGGAGGCCATACAAAATCAACAACTGCTTAAACCGGAGATTGCTAAAATAAAGAGCAAATACAAAGGTGAAGAGCAGAGTATTCATCTTTTTAAACTCTATGAATCCCATGATATTCATCCATTGTCAGGATTCAAAGGCTTCCTGGGACTGGCGATTCAGTTACCCATATTAATCGCAATATTTGCGTTTTTGAGCGAATTGCAACCTATTAATGGCGTGTCTTTTTTATGGATAAAAGACCTCAGTCTGTCCGATACCCTATTTACATTGCCTTTTGTCATACCGTTTTTTGGAGACTCCTTCAATTTACTACCATTCATCATGTTGTTGATTAGTAATCTATCGTCCTATATTGGTATAGATCCGTCCCTTGGTAGTGATGCGCTCAGAAGCCAGAGAAAAAACACTTTTCTTTTGTCTCTGTTATTTTTTGTATTATTTTACAGTTTTCCAGCAGCTATGGTTTTGTATTGGACTAGTTCCGTCCTCTTTGAGTTAGTACAACGAAACATTTTTTCAAAAATAGTCAGTAGCAAAGAAACTACAGGTGTTTAATTTGAAAGATATCCATTTAACTGAAACCATTTGATTGCGTCGGATATAGCTTCATGAGCGGGTCTGCTTTGGTAACCCAGTTTTTCTTTAGCTTTTCTACTTGAAAAGAACATATGTTTTTTTGACATTTTTATTCCGTCAACTGTAGCGAGTGGTTCAATTCCACACATATCTGCCCACAGTTCGAATAATCTGGCAAAAGGAAGAATCAGGTTGTGCGGGATGCTTATTTTAGGGGAGGGGCGATTTCCGGCTTCGCATATTTTTTGTAGTATTTCTTTCAAACTCATGTCGTCGCCTCCGAGAATATAACGCTCTCCGATTTTTCCTTTGTCCAGTGCCAGAATATGACCGCGAGCAACATCATCGACATGGGCTATATTTAATCCGGTGTCAACATAGGCCGGTATTTTTCCATTTAGGCAATCAACAATGATTCTTCCAGTTGGTGTGGGTTTAATATCTCTGGGCCCAATAGGAGTTGAAGGATTGACAATGGTGACGGGGGCACCTATATCAGAAACCAGTTTAATTACTTCTTGTTCTGCCAGGTATTTCGAACGTTTGTAATGTCCGATCATGTCGTTAAGGCTGACAGGAGAATCTTCGTTAGCTGGTGAACGATCAGGATGAATGCCAAGTGTGGCTACGCTACTTGTGTAAACTATTTTTTTAACTCCATGTTCAGTTGCATGTCGAAGGAGATTGTGCGTTCCTTCAACGTTTGCTTTGTACATTTGTTCGGGATCAGGTACCCAAAGACGATAATCGGCCGCTATATGAAACAGATATCTACAATTGGCTACGGCATTATGCAGAGAACCTGAATCACAGAGATCGCCTTCCACAATTTCGAGTTCAAGACCGCTCAAATTGGCGCGATTACTACCGCGCCTGACCATAGCGCGGACATCGTGACCGCAATCAAGTAGTAACCTGAGAACTGCTGAACCGACTAAGCCACTGGCGCCAGTTATGAGCGTTTTCATAGCTAATCTTCTGCCGCGATCTGGCTGGCAAGCATACTTGGTAAAATAAATAGCATACAAATAAGCGTCATGGCGACGCCAATTGTCAGTAATTTGCCCATACTAGCGGTTCCGAGTTGCGGAGAAAATGCCAGATTTCCAATACTACCCATAGTCGTCATTGAGCTGACGACAACGGCGCGAGCGGAACTGGTACCAAGTAATCCAAGATCAGATGGCATGGCGGTTCTAAACCGATGCAGTATATGGATACCGCTATCGACACCAATACCCAGTATCAGTGGTAAAGCGATCACATTTGCGAAATTTAGCGGTAAATCGAAAACCACACTCAATCCACCAGTAAGTATTGCAGCCGTCAATAAAGCGGAAACGATATAGAATGCATCGCGTTTATGCCTAAGCAGGACGAGCAAAAACAAAGTTATGACTATCAGGGCATAAGTGAAGGCTTGTTGAAATGCCTTGATAACAGCATCACTTGCTTCAATATTTATTATGGGAGAGCCGACCACGCGGGAATCTGCTGCCTGTAGCTGAGTAACAAAACGTCTCATTGCTGCGTTATCCTGAATGTTTTCTGCAGGATAAATTTCTATGAGAAAACGTTCGTTGTCACGATTTACCCAGCGTTCAGTCAGCTCATCGGGCAAATTATTATAATTAATATAGTCTGCATTCAGAGAAGCCGACAGGGTATTCAAACGTCCTGGCAGGGATGCGAGTAAACTGCCTTCGAAGCGAGCAAGTTTTTTAGCCAGACTATCGCTATTAGTTTGCTGATTGAGACTAACAAAATCAGCAAGATTCTGTTGTAGTTCCAGTAAAAGAGGATCAGATTGCGTGAGTGGAGACTGTTGAAGCCGTTTAGAAAACTGAAGCAATATTTGCAAACGCTGTTGGTCATTTAGCTGACGGGTATCGGAGGCCGATGTGAGATCCCCTAACAACAGATCCATTTCTTCTATAATAGAAAGCTTATTGTCCTGATCTTCTGGAATGAAGTCATCAAGCCAGACAAGCTTTCTAACAAGGGGTAATTGTGAAAATTTATCTACCAGCTCTTTTGATTCTTCCTTACTCGAGCCAAGAATAATACCAGTCCAGGGAGAGGTGTCGCTATCGGCAAGCAGAGACTGATAGACTTTAACAGATTCATTGCTCTGATCCTGAAGATTGAGGGTGTTGTAATCAAATTCCACCTGTGTGATAAAACCAAGCAAAATACATACTGTCAGCAATGTCGCGAGTTTAATTTTGCCCGCGTGAGTAAATGGAAGCGTAAACAACCAGTCAAAACGCCGGTTTGATTTGCGTTTAACAGATTTATTACTTTCTGGTAGAGGCATCAGATTTAATAAGGCGGGTAACAGTGTTAGCGTCACTATCAGGGATATGAACATACCACCACCGGAAATCCAGCCGAGTTCAGCAACTCCGTCGTAGTCGGTTGGCATAAACGCAAAGAAACCGGTTGCCGTCGTAGCGGCGCAAAGAAACAGGGAACTACCGATATTCATCGAAGACTCCTGGATAGCCCTCAGGTTGTCATGTCCGCTGTAGCGAAGTTCGCGATAACGCAAACAGTAATGTATCGCGAAATCTACCCCTAATCCTATATAAAGCACGGCAAAGGCAACTGATATAAGGTTTAGTTTTCCGACAGTTGCGGTAGCGAAGGCAGCAGTAAGAATCAGACCAAATACCAATGTTAGCAGTGTCGCTACCACCAGTCTTAACGAGCCCAGTCCCACTAACATGATGATTGAGACCATGGAAAAAGCGAGAATCATCGCTATTTCTGTTCCTCTGGTCACCGAGAGCAGATCTTCGTGCGAAAGAGCCGCACTACCACTTAGGCGAAGTTTCGCGCCAATGCTTTGCTCAAGCTCAAGTTCACGGCCGAGTTGTCGAATTCGTTCGATGTGACTGGTAGCCGGGAGCAAACTACTGTAGTCAAGAGTCGGTTGCAAAATAATAAACTGACGGTAAACGCTTTTGGGATCATCAGCACCCTCATTGTTCATCAGCTGATGCCAACTTACTCTGTAAGCTTCATTCTTCTCCGCAGCAGTAATAGCATCATTGATTTGTCTAAGCAGTAATTTGATATCAATTTCATCACCATCTTCACGGGCTTTCAGGGCATCTTCGAGCATGTGAAAAAGACCACGCAGGGTTTGATCTCGAGTAAGTCTGCCAAGAAAAGGCTGGATAGTAGCCAGATTGTCAGCCAAATCCTGCAATTCTTCAGTATCCAGAAACAACAAAGCCGATTCTTTAAAAATAGTCAGTTCACTGGGGTAATAGACGGACTTAAATAAGGTCTTTTCCTTTAGCAGTTCAGGATAGAGAAGATTGGCTGCATCGATGGCCTGATCCGGCGTGCCAGCTTCGATTACAATAAGAAGATTATCGGTGTACTGAGGAAAGTTCTTCTCATACTCAAGATCCAACTGTCTCCAGGCAAGATCTGCCGACAACATATCTTTGGTGTCCGTATTCATTCCAAGATTATTCTTGGTGTAATTCAGAGCGAGAATGGCAAGCATGACACAGGCAAGTATGACCCAGAGATCAAACCTCTGGATTAAGTCTATCCAATGCTTCAGAAAAAGAAGAGATTTGTCTTTAATGTAGGACATCAACGCTGGAACAAATACAACTTAAACTCTGAAGACATAATCTTTATCGGCATCTCGTTCAATGTCTGGCGGATAGCTGGCACGCTTATCTTGATAATATTGCCTGCGCTGATCACCTTCCGATAGCCGGTTGTACGTCACATACAGTACCCGTCTGGCTTTATCAGTCAGGTTGGGTGCGGAACGATGTGGAGCAAAAGAATCAAAGAAAACGGCATCCCCAGGCTCTGTCGGCACTGATACATAGTTAAGAGCATCTTCGTCAAGGGGCTGCCACTGTTCACCAATCAATCCCTGCTTATGCTGACCAACTGCCATTTCAAGACAACCATTTTCTGCTGTGCTTGCATCAACACTGAGAAGAACAGTGATGTGGTATTTTGCGTAGCGATCCCATCCTGCCTGCACATCCTGATGCGCTTTGAAACCATCGCCGCCGGGCATCTTGAAATTGATCTTATCTTTGTACAGTACAGCCTTTTCATTGAATAGTTGTGAGGTATAGCCTTTCATTCGTTCATCATTGAAAAGCCGGCTGAACCCTTGATGATAGGGTTCAAAATCCTCCATCCTTGAGAGTATTCGCTGGTTTTCATCGAGGCTGCTTTTCTCGAAATACATCATGTATTTACCCGGGACTTCAGGGAAGTTTGTGACTTCTTCGGTCCATGCAAGCACGTCTTCCATTTCATTCTTGTCATAGAGTGCTTTGACGACGAGAAAACCATCTCGTTCAAAATCTTTTAATTGTTTATCACTTAACATATGAGCTTTTTTATAGGTGTATTTTAATTCTGCGACGGTTTTATAAACCACTTAAGCGTATATAACAAGATCTGACTATTCACAAACGTAAAAACATCTGCTCTGCATGTTTCCCAACCCAGAGCATACTTGTTTTGGCCCGACTGAAAGCGCGTCCGAGAGTGACCAAATCCATGACAAGACGGGGTTGTCGAATAACAGTCAGTAGCAGTGACGCAATATTGACCTGACCATATTCATCTGTATTGTCGAGAACCGGCTGTGGAATGCTGACATGGGCTTCATCCACAACAACCCTGAGTGACAGGGCAGGTATGTTGTTTTTCTGAGCGAACTGAAAAACAATGGCACTTTCCATGTCGACGGCTATCGCATCCGTTTGCTGCGCGAGGGTTAATTTATCGGCAGGGGAAGTAATTACGGAACTACTGGAATAAATATCCCCTTCATGAATTGGTATGTCGTTCTCGTTCAGGTATTTTTGGATCGAGTCGCGCCAGGATTCAGCTGACAGAAATCTATCGTTATTTGTTGTTAAAATTCTTTCGGCAAGTATCAAATCACCTGAGTTTATGTTTTCTGTAAGCGCGGCGCAGGTACCGAAACAAATCAGACCCTTAACATTTTTGTTGAGCAATAACTCACAGGCGTGTCTGACATTGTCTTCTCCCATCCCACACAAAATCGTGTCAATATCCTTAGTGAGCGGATAAACATGCATGGGTGTCAGTCTGGTGCCGGTCAGGCTATTAATCTCCGAATTAAGGGCACTGACTATTCCTATCGTCTTCAAGAGCGCAGTGGTCTCGGTAGACGAGTCTTTGACATTGTCAGACTAAATGGTATTGGAAGGAAAGTTGTCACTTAATTTTTCCGTGGGAAGGCCTGATGAGGAAACTCTGAAAAGAAAGCGCAGGATTCCATTTTGTCTCGTAAACAGGTTGCTGAAGAATATTGTCGCTTTTACACTGCGTCTCGAAATTTTTACCTGCTTGCCGGCGATAAAATCAGGATTTCGGTTAATTTTGCGCAAAGTCAGCACTGCCATTCCCAATGCCCACAAGCAAAAGCGTCTCATTCCAATTTCGTTTTTCGGAAGGAGCAGAGTGTAATGCAGCGCGTTACTCAGATGAGAATGTGCCAGACCGATAAGTTCCTGCAAGGCATCTTCAAATTCGGGTGAATTACGAGCCTCGCGCAGACGACTTAGAGCAATTCCGTGTTTCTCAAAAAGCTCGGCAGGTAACCAGCACATTTCACGTTCCTGATCCTCCCAGATGTCCTTCAGAATGTTCGTCATTTGCAGACCCTGACCAAATGAGACAGCTAAGCTCATCAGCTCATCGTGACGGGAATTAATCTCGCTTGAATAATCACAAAACAGTTCAGTCAGCATTTCGCCAACGACGCCGGCGACGAAATAACAATAGCGGTCCATATCGCCCTGATCCTTCAGGCCATTTTTCACATTGGATTCCTGATATTGAGACATACCATCTGACATTAAACGAATGCAACGCTCAAGAGCCTGACGCTGGCGTTGATTGAAACTATGACTGATACGAATAACAGCGGCGGTATTTTTTATCAGGTCTTTTTCATCTTCTGATGTGGAAGCTGACAGAAGAGGGACTAGCTTTGCGGCAAAATCCTTTGCCTCATCGCTACCTTTAACAACATCAATGAAACGACTTGAGTAGTGTTTTTTATCAGGAAATGCGAGGTCTTTATCGTCCTCTATTGTGTCGGCGATACGACAGAGCAAGTAGGCATTACTGACTACGTCTGACAAAGCATCTGGCAGTTGTGGAATGGTCAGGGCAAAGGTTCGGGAGACACCCTGCAGAATGTGATTCTGATAAGTATAATCGCTGTTACTCGGTCTTGGCTTACTGCGCTTACTCATGTCCGGCTACTATTTAAGATTAAGTTCTATTATGGCAAATAAGTCTTTGATTGAAAAAATATTTCAGTTTTAATCCGAATCTTTTTGAGAGATTTCCTGTTTATGCAGGTTTAGATTTTGAAAACTGTCTTGCTTCAATCTGATGAAAATATAAAAGACCGGCAGGATCCAGCAAGAGATCGCGAATACGCAGGGCCAGCGCTACAGCCAACGCGGTATTGGCATCGAGACCGACCAGTGAGCCTACAACGATATAGGCACCTTCCTGAATGCCATATCCATTGGGAATAACGAAGGCGATGTCGCGAAGAGTCGCAGTTAGGCTTTTCAACATCATCGCTTCAAGCAAGCTGATCGGGTGTCCGAATAGGTAACAGGCAAGTATTACCTCAGCGGTTTCAAGGATTAGTGCCACTGTTCTGAAAAATACACCGGCCAGAATGTCTGGCATGTTCCGATACATTTCTGCAATGACGCCATCAATTTCCTTTGCGTTGAGACTGACACCCTTCCAGATATCAGTTTTGATCAGTTTTCCCCCCAGGCGGGTCAGAATGCTCAGCAAACCGGCTTTTTGCGCATAAAGAAAGCCAATCGCACAACAGCCGACGATCAGGAAACCTATTAAGGCATAAACCGCTAACTCATTGTCCTGTCTCGTAAATAAAAGGATGCAGACGCCTGTTAGGCCCCAGATTACAACGGATATAGCCTGAACGACTTTATCCACCATCACCGATGCCGCGGCATCTATGCCGCTTATTCCCCAAAGACTTATCAATCTTGCTTTCGCGATCTCACCGCCGATGCTGGCAACAGGCAGTAAATTGTTGACTGCCCGACCCATCCACATAGCCATTATGGCGTGCCTGAATGTTGGTTGTTTACGCGAGCGTAGCAGGACCCGCCAACCCTCTGTTGCCGGTAAAAAGCTTGGTAACCAGACCAGTGGCAGCCATAACAAACTCCAGCCGGACGTAAATATGAGCCGCACAACGTCCAATGCGCCTTGCCAAATCAATAGGGCAATCAGCAGCAGCAGGCCAATCAGCAGCCCAATGTGGGTAATAAATTTCATTATGTAGTAATTTTTTCCGGGCCCGTCGAAATGGCATGGGCTAGCAGAATTCACTAGCCCAGTTCACAGTGGGCTGGCAGTGTAGCGATATTTTATGATAATTCCAGCTTTCAACCGCCGGGCCGCAAGTATAAATAATTTAAATGCTTTATCATCATGTTTTTATTAATAAATATGCGAAAGCATTGCTTGCTGACGAAAGCAAACTACACTATCATTGCAGTGCACAAAAAGTACTGACACTAACATAAAACACAGTTCCTCAATCTGGCTTGAAAGTAATGTCTGAATCTCCAATTCTGGTAACCGGTGGAGCCGGTTATATCGGTAACCATGTCGTCCATGCTTTGCTTGATCTCGGTTTTTCGGTTGTCGTTCTGGATAACCTGTCTACTGGCCGGCGTGAAGCGATACCGGATAATTGTGAATTTGTATTAGGGGATGCAGGGGATAAGGAACTGCTTGCGAAGGTCTTCAAAGAATATGGAATTAACTCAGTATTACATTTTGCAGGCTTCATTATTGTTGAAGAATCCGTAGAAGATCCGCTTAAGTACTATCAGAATAACACGCTGGTATCGCTAAAGCTGATTGAGTCTTGCGTTGAAGCGAAAATAGACAATTTTATTTTTTCATCGACCGCGGCAGTCTATGGTGATGCCAGGGAAATTCCGGTACTTGAAAGTTCGTCTCTGGCGCCCTTGAATCCCTACGGTTTTTCAAAAGCAATGACCGAGCAGATGCTGCGAGACGCTGCTGCTGTGTCTTCCCTGAATTATATTATTCTTCGCTATTTCAATGTCGCCGGTGCCGATCCGCAAAGACGGACCGGCCAGCGTTCTAAACAATCGACCCACCTGATCAAGCTGGCCTGCGAGACAGCTCTGGGCAAAAGGGAACAAATTACTGTTTTTGGCAATGACTACCCCACCCCTGACGGTACTTGTATACGGGATTATATTCATGTCAGCGACCTGGCCATGGCCCATGTTAAAGCATTGGAATACTTGCAAAATAACCAAAACAGCCTGTTACTCAACTGTGGTTATGGCGAAGGGTCTTCAGTTAGTGAGGTGCTGACCACACTGCAAAAGGTAATAGGTCGCGAAATCAACATTGTTCAGGGCCCCAGACGCGCTGGTGACGCTGCAGAACTGGTTGCTAATAACTCCAGACTGCTATCTGAACTTGACTGGGAACCGCAATATAATGATTTAAAAACAATAATTTACGATGCTTTAGAGTGGGAGAAAATTTACTGCGAGGGAATGTAAGACCGCCTGGACGCCCTGAGTGCCTGATTCAGTCAGGTTTTTAGTTCTTCACCAGTTTTCAGTTTTTTCACTTCCGACGAATTTTTCTGTCGGACCCTGCAAAATAGGAAGAGAGTCTTAATATGTGTCTCCTGACGGTGACACAAAGCTCGCTGACGTTCGCGACGTAGTTGATGGAAGTTCCATTGCTCTCTGAATCAGTCATTTTTCCCTTCAATCACCATCATGTAAGCATTTGAAATTAAAGGACTAAATTTTATTACAAATTACTTTTGAGAACCTGTTCACAAAAGCTCTGTGATTGGCACTGATGTTGCTGACTAGATTGGTAATAAAAGATTCTCAAGCTCTAAACGGGTTTGTAACTAATAAAAACGAACATTAACAACATTTAAAAAGTTAACCAGGGAAATCAAGATAATGTACAGAATATTCGGACACTACGTCCCCAAGACTATGTTTATTTTTGGCCTTTTCGAAGCGCTGGTATTACTGGTCTCAGTTCATCTGGCTCTGTTCATTGGTTTGCAATGGAATTACTTCGATTTGAGTTTTCAAATTTCATACGCCAATCTACCACTGAATACGATATTTTTTATCTGTGCGATTCAGGCCGCCATGTTTGCCATGGGGCTTTATAGCCGCGACTTGAGAGACAGGCCTAGACTGGTTGCTGTCCGTATAGCATTAAGTCTGGCGCTGGGTTTACTTGTGCTCAAAAGCATGGATTTGTTATTACAGGTGAGATTACTTGAATTCAATATGCAACTAATCGCTCTGGCATGTTCTTTTATAGGAATACTGTCTAGCCGGCTGGTCTTATATAAACACACGGAAAAAGTGTTAAAGCACAAAACTGTAATCGTCGGAACTGGTGAGAAAGCACAATATATTGAAAGACTTCGACGCAGCACCGATAGTTTTGGCGTCGAGATTATGGGCTACGTAGATATTAGCGAGCAGAAAAATCATTTCGTTGCGGAAGATAAAACTATCAAACTTGAATCTTCACTGGCCGATTACATCAGAGAGAATGAAGTTGAAGAAATTGTCGTCGCAGTTGACGACAGGCGATCGACAATCACGCATGATGAGTTACTCGAATGTAAAATGATGGGTGTTAATATTATCGACGTTAACAACTATCTGGAACGTCAGCTAGGAAAGATTTCCCTTGATACTTTTCAGCCAAGCAGCTTCGTATATTCCGATGGTTTTTCTCAAGTTGCCAAGCAAAAATACAAACGTGTACTCGACGTCGTAATCAGTTCGACAATGCTTCTTCTAAGCGCGCCAATTATGCTCCTTGCTGTACTTTCTGTTTTAATTGAAAGCAAGGGTAAGGGGACTGTACTTTATCGTCAGCAACGAGTGGGCGCGCATGGCAAAACTTTTGAGATTCTTAAATTTAGGAGCATGACTGAAGACGCTGAAAAAGATGGCGTTGCGGTCTGGGCTGCTAAAAATGATGCCCGTGTTACTAAAGTCGGTGAGTTTATTAGAAAAACACGAGTTGATGAATTGCCCCAGCTATTTAACGTACTAAAGGGGGAAATGAGTTTTGTCGGACCGAGGCCAGAGCGCCCACAGATTGTCAACGATTTAGCTCGTGATATTCCTTTTTATTCTCTTCGACATCATGTCAAGCCTGGTATCACCGGTTGGGCACAAATTTGCTATCCTTACGGCGCCAGTGTCGAAGACTCTCGGCAGAAGTTGCAATTTGATCTCTACTATTTGAAGAATTACAGCTTCTTTCTTGATTTAGTTGTATTAGTTCAGACAGCTACAGTGATCCTTTGGGGTAAAGGGGCGAGATAAGAGGGCGCGATTAAAGAGAATCAAATTCTCTTGTTCGTTTGGAGTACCTGATAGCGAACTTTCCATATAAATCCTGCAATTAAGGCGGAAACGCTAACACAACATACTCAGGCAATTACACGTTGAATTGTTCGGAGGAATGACGTTGTTGTGCCGACATTCAGAAAATACCAAAGAGACACCATTTACCACCAAGAGTGTAACTCAAGGTAAATCCACAATGTTCAATTGTCAGTAGCTTAAACCCATGAAATCCGAGTAAATAAGGCTACTATTTAGGAAGTAAACCCGTTTACAATTCCAGCATCCCCGAATTTACGTTTTGGTAGAGAATTGTAAGATTTTGGCGGGGCGTAAAGTTGCTTAATGACATCTACAAATACATCAAATATTGATTCTCTATGAAAATCAATTTGAAACTAAAAGCAATTACCAGGGAGTGAGATAGGTTTAAAAATTTTAAGTGGAGCGACATTTAAAAATATTAGACATGAATTACATGGACAACATATCGATAATCAGTAATCTGCTCGGTGCTGCATTTTTCTTGCTCCTGGCAGTGTTACTATTAATAAACTGGCGACATCAATTAGTTGGTGCCTTACTAATACTCTGTTCTTTAATTTCTTCAGTTTGGTTTTCATTTATTACCTACAATACATTGTCCGGTGATATACCACTGATATGGATAAAAGTGGTGGAAACAGTTCGCGATTGTTCCTGGTTGGTATTTTTATACGTAGTTTTGAAACAACGTCCTGATATCAGTATCTCGACACGCTTCAAGATCATGATCCCATTTGCCATTTCCTTTTTAACTTTGGCTCTCATTACGCTTATTATTTTCCAGAATAAGTTTGGTAATTTTCAGTTAGAAATTCTTAATAAAGTAAGTATTAATTATATCGGTTATTTATTGGTGGCATTACTTGGTCTTTTATTAGTAGAACAGCTATATCGCAGCACATTACCAAGCGCCAGATGGGCAGTAAAATTTCTATGTCTTGGCATTGGAGGGATTTTTGCCTACGACTTTTTTCTATATTCAGAAGCTCTTTTGTTTAACCGCATTAATTCCGATATTTGGTTCGTACGTGGAGCTGTTAATGCCATGTGTGTGCCTCTAATTGCCGTTGCTGTCGCCAGAAACCCGCAATGGAAAATGGAGTTGTTCGTGTCAAGGCACGTTGTTTATCAAAGCACAGCTACTTTTGTTGCTGGCGTGTATCTCATGTCAATGGCAATAATTGGTTATTATATACGTAATTTTGGTGGCACATGGGGAAGCGCCCTGCAGATTGTATTTATTTTCGGGGCATCGTTATTTCTTGTTGTATTTATTTTCTCAGAACAAATGCGAGTTAGACTGAAAGTCTATCTGGCAGAGCATTTTTACAAAAACAAATACGATTACAGACAGGAATGGCTTGGTATAACCAGAATATTATCTGAGAACAAAGACGATAACGAACTTTACGGAAACATTATTCGTGCTGTAGCCAAAATCATGAATAGCCCCGGTGGTGGTATTTGGCTTGAAGATCATACTAAGCTTTATAGAAAAACTGCTTCATTGAGTTTTCATGAAAATGTCGATGAGGAAATCCATCTTTCACCAGAGCTGATCGAATTAATGACATCAAGTCATGCTGTAATCAATCTAAGCAGATATAGAAAGCAGCCCGAGGTTTATAAAAAAATAGAACTTCCTGCAAAACTGTCTTCTTATGACGATATTTGGTTAATGGTGTCTCTAATAAATGGTGATTCTTTACTTGGGTTTTTATTGATTTTACGTCCGCACACTGAAATCTCATTTGAAGCAGAAGATATCGACCTTCTCACGACTGTTGGTAAGCAGATCGCAAGTTACATTGCTTTATTACAAGCAACTGAGAATTTGGCAGAAGCAAGGCAATTTGAAGCTTTTAACAGGTTATCTGCTTTCGTCGTTCACGATATTAAAAATCTGGTAGCACAATTATCACTTATTAATACAAACTCAATTAAATTTAGAAATGAACCAGAGTTTATTGATGATACTTTTTTAACTATAGAAAATTCCGTCAGTAAAATGAAACGTTTGCTTGCAAACTTACGCAAAGAGGAAATACTCGGAACGCAGGTAAATCAGCAAATTAGTGTGAACGAACTACTTCGGCGTGTTGTTACTATCAGAAGTGTTGAATTACCAGTACCAATAATCGAAAAAATGGAATCGGATTTATTACTGACTCTCAATAAGGATGAACTGGAATCCGTTCTGGAACACCTTGTTCAGAATGCCCAGGAAGCAACAAGTGACGATGGTAATGTGACTTTATCATCGTCACTTGTAGACAATGAGATTAGAATCTACGTTCGTGATAATGGATCGGGTATGGATGACGAGTTTATTCGTAAGCGGCTATTTAGACCCTTTGATACGACAAAAGGAAATGCGGGAATGGGAATAGGGGTATACGAAAGTAGAGCGATTGTGCAAGCGATGGGTGGAAGAATACGGGTTGAAAGTAAAGTCGGAAAGGGGACAGTTTTTACAATTTGTTTACCCCTAACCAAGATAAAATCAGAAGATTAATCAAAATACTTAAGGGAAGCTTATGGCGAGATCAAAAACAGAAGTTAGAAAGCTCTTGGTGGTTGAAGACGACGCAGGCTTACGTAAGCAATTAAAATGGTGCTTTTCTGATTACAAACTATATATGGTAAGTGATCGTAAAAGCGCTATAACAGAAATACAAAACAATCAGCCACCAGTCGTAACACTGGACCTGGGATTACCACCTGATCCAACTAATGCAGCAGAAGGTTTGGCGACCCTGGAGCAAATACTTTCAATCGAACCGAATACAAAAGTAATTGTTGTTACAGGTAACGATGAAAAGGAGAACGCACTGAAAGCGATAGCGATGGGTGCTTATGATTATTATCAAAAACCTGTCGATCCCGAAATATTGAGTCTGATTGTAGAAAGGGCTCATAATTTGTGTAGCTTGGAGCAGGAAAACAGAAAGTTAATTGAGGAAAAATCCAGCAGAGCTTTGAAAGATTTTGTTACTGCAGATCCTCGAATGGTTAAGATGTGTCAAACAATTGAGAAGGTGGCACCGAATGATGTGAGCGTATTATTGTTAGGAGAAAGTGGCACTGGTAAGGAATTACTGGCTCGTGCTCTTCATGAGCATAGTCATCGAAAAGATAATTCGTTTATTGCTATTAACTGTGCAGCCATTCCTGAAACATTACTGGAGAGTGAGTTATTCGGTTATGAGAAAGGCGCATTTACCGGTGCTCAGAAGAAAACGCTGGGTAAAATCGAATATGCACATGAAGGCACGCTTTTTCTGGATGAGATTGGCGATTTGTCTCAGGCTTTGCAGGCCAAACTATTAAGGTTTTTGCAGGAACGAGTTATAGAACGTGTTGGCGGGCGGGAAGAAATACCAGTCGATGTACGAATTATATGTGCTACACACCAGCAACTGGAAACTAATATGAAATCCGGTACTTTCAGGGAAGACCTTTTTTATCGGATTAGCGAGGTTACTATAGAAATTCCTCCACTACGTGAAAGAGTCGGGGATGCAGTTCTACTGGTTAAGTATTTTATGGAAATGAGTACTAGTGATAAAACTAAGCCCCTCAGGTTGAGCGAAGAAGCAATAATGGCAATAGAGCAATATGACTGGCCCGGGAATGTTAGAGAGCTAGAGAATAAGGTGAAACGTGCTACAATTATGTGCGAAAACAGTCGCGTTAACGCTGAAGATTTGGAACTTAATGTCGTTGACACTGATGAGCTTGGTTTGAACCTGAAATCCGCCAAAGACAAGCTCGAGCACGAACTATTATCCAGAGCTCTGTTACGCGGTAATGGAAAGCTGACTCGCGCTGCAGAGTTACTCGGTGTCAGTAGACCCACATTGTATGACTTACTGGACAAACATGATCTGAAAGAGAAATAGGATGGCTTGGAGTTAATTGATGATCGGGGAATTACTTAAAGAATGTTCAGGTAATTCTGTGTTTTCTTCAGTTACATTTTATACATGCGCTTGAATATCTGGATATTCACTCTTAGTTAAGTATCGGGAGACTATTACTATGGGCTTACACAAGCTAGCACTTTCAAATTTAAATTTATCTCTATTGGCAATAATAATTTTGATTACTGCCGGTTGTAATATGACAGGTGCAAAAAACTCACTGTCAGTTGATCAGATGCCTGCTAGTGCACCCGAATTCGACTATCTGATTGGACCGGGTGATAGATTGAATATATTCGTCTGGCGAAATGCAGATGTATCGGCTGATGGTATACCCGTAATGCCAGATGGACGTATATCATCTCCTCTGGTTGGAGACATGATTGCTAGTGGCAAGACCCCGATACAATTGGCAAAAAATATTGAAGAAGTGCTATCTGAAGTTATAAAAAACCCTTTGGTTACGGTTACTGTGACTAACTATGTTGGAGGTTATGCTCAGCAGGTAAGAGTTGTTGGTGAAGCGACCACACCAAGAGCTTTACCTTATAACAATAATATGACTTTACTTGACGTCATGATCGCTGTTGGAGGATTGACTGAGTTCGCGGCAGGAAACAAAGCAGTCATCGTTCGTGAAGTCAATGGAGTTGAAACTCAATTCAACGTCAAGCTTGAGGACTTGTTGAAAGGTGGTGATATCAGTGCCAATGCAAAGGTAGCGCCGGGTGACATAGTCGTAATCCCAGAATCCTTGTTCTGACAAAAAATAAAGAACCTGCTTTATTAATAAACGCACGTATTTTCAATGAGAGAAATTGCCGAACAGCTTCGAGCACAACTGTGGATCATTTTACACCACAGATATATAGCTTTAATAACTGCAATAGTTATTTGTAGTATTGGCTGGGTTGGCATTAATTTTATTCCTGATGAATATCAGGCTGAAACCAAGGTATACCTTGATACACAATCTGTTTTGAAATCACTGCTTCAAGGACTTGCTGTTGATAATAATACACGAGAGCAGTCAGCAGAGGTTATGCAGCGAACTTTAATCACCCGTCCGAATATGCAGAAAGTGGTACTTGAAACCGATTTGAATTTAAAACTCAACGGGCCACAAGAAACAGAACGCATGATTGATTCACTGATGAAAAACATCAAGATAAATTCAATTTCACTCTTAAAGCAACGGGATAGTAACAGTAACTTGTATTTAATCCGCTATACCAATAGAGATCCGGAAATCGCGAAGAACGTTATTGTCGTTCTATTAAATATTTTTGTTGAGAGTATTCTGGGTGATAGTCGAAAGGATACACATGAGGCAGAAGAATTTCTCGATGAGCAAATCCGTGATTATGAGAAAAGGCAGTATGAGGCCGAAGAAAGATTAAAATTATTTAAGCAGAAAAATATTGGCGCAATGCCTGAAGACGGTCGTACCCAGTATCAAAAAATTGCTACTTTAGATGCAAAAATTGAAGCAACAAATCTGGCGCTCTCTGAAACTGAAAATCGTATAGTCGAACTAAAGAGACAAATTAAAAATCTGGTGACATCGACTTATAACTCAGATACAGGTCCTGCTCTACTTAACCCACTGGATATAAGAATCGGTGAGATGGAGACAAAACTGGACGAGTTAATGCTGCAATATACTGAAAACCATCCGGACGTTATTAATACAAAATTGATACTGGATCAATTAGAGCAGAAGAAACAATCAAAAAATCAGCATAGTCCAGACGATTCAGCAGAAAAATCCGTGGACAACAATGTTCTGAGTCTGCCCTTATATCAGGAATTGAATGTGATGTTAGGACAAGCACAGTCAGAAGCGGTAGCCCTGAAGACCAGAAGTGCGCAGTATGAGAAACAACGCGCAGAAAAAGCATCGTTGTTAAAGACGCTCTCAGAAGTAGAGGCTGAATTGTCAAACTTGAACAGGGATTATGCTATAAACAAGAAAATGTATGAAGATCTTGTGGTGAGAAGGGAATCTTCAATACTATCTGCGAAGGCTGATCAAAGTGGAGACAAGCTTCAGTTTAAAATTATCGAACCACCCAGAAAACCACTTATTCCTTATAGCCCCAACAGGATATTGTTAACTACTCTAGTGATGCTGGCGGGTATAGGCGGTGGTATTGGCGTTGCTCTTTTCTACGAACAGATTCGACCTACTTTTTATACACGTAAACAGGTAATTGACAGTATGGATATACCTGTTCTGGGCAGCGTATCCATGTTTTGGACTGCCGAAGAAAAAATGAAAAGACGGTTTGGACTGGCTATTTTCGGAACCATTGGTTTTATACTACTTGGCTCATATATTGGTGTACTGATTTATAATGGTTTGCCATTTGATATTCGCGATTATATGTAATGATAAAAGGAATTCGAAACTAATATAATGAGTATTATAGAGAAAGTAATCGAGAAGCTTGATCAAGAAAAGCCGGCGAGCACCGATAGCAGGAAAAAAGTTATCGACGTAAAGTCAAAGCGCACTAAACCCTTAAATCAGTCTAATAATCCTTCCGAAAGTAATGGGCAGGTTGGTCCGCTTGATGATGAGCAGGAAAACTATTATGAGCTCGACTTTCAACGACTTAACAATCATGGAATCCTTACACCGGATTCGATAAACATTACTCTTTCAGAGCAGTTTCGAAGGATCAAACTTCCCGTTCTGGCAAATGCTTTTGGCGAAAATACGCTGAATGCTGAAGGCAGCAACATGATTATGGTGACTAGTTCCCTGCAAAATGAAGGTAAGTCGTTTACATCATTTAATTTGGCAATGAGTATAGCTAAAGAATTTAATCATACAGTGCTGTATATAGATGCGGATATTAGGCAAAGGATGATGGAAAGCTTTCTCGGTATTGGTGAACGGTCAGGTCTCGTTGATTATTTGCTCGATGATAGTATTGCTTTAGGTGATTTGTTTGTTAAAACAAATGTGCCCAGATTGACATTACTTCCTTCTGGACGACGCTATGACCGGGTAACAGAACTGTGGTCAAGTCAAAGAATGAATCAGTTAATGTCTGAATTGTCTCAGCGATATAGTGACAGACTAATTATTTTTGATGCGCCTCCATTGTTGCAAGATTCATCTGCGTCAATACTGGCTCGTTTGGTAGGGCAAGTCATTATTATCGTTGAAGCGGAAAAAACGCCCAGACATATTGTCGAAGAAGCAGTCACTATGCTGGACGATTCTACTTATGTCGGACTGATATTGAATAAAAGTAATCAACGTGATGTGGCTGATAATGTTTACTACTATGGCGATGCTTAACGCAATTAGCTAATCTCGACATAACTTATCTGTTGATTCCTATGATTCAAATATCCAGGGTGTTTTTGGACAAGCTATGAATCAGCTATTTTTCATACCACATTTATGCAAGCGCAGCCCAGTCCTCCTTTTGTATATGGCCTCATTCTGGCTTGGTGTCGAGCCTTTAGATGCATCTGACTGGGTGATAAACCCGGCAATCGAAGTCCGGGAGGTTTATACAGACAATGTGCTTTTAAGTCCTGCTAATCTTGCAGAAGATGATTTCATCACTGTTATCACTCCCGCCATAGCGATTAGTAATATACGCAAGCGAACTGAAATTAATCTGGATTATAGTTTGCAGAATATCTTGTACTTGAATAGCGGGGAGCGAAATACGCAATTTCATCTCCTACATGTAGATGGCAAGGGAGAAATTTATGAAGACAGATTATTTCTGGATATCTTCCTGGATAGGAGTACGCAAAACCTGAACAATACGGGGAATACGGCACTTGATAATTTGTCTGTTTCATCAGATAGAGGCACAGTATTAACCTATGGTATATCGCCCTATTGGCAACAACGTGTCGGAGGGCTAATGGAAATAGATGCACGATTTAAATGGGATGAAGTAGATTCGAGCAGTTTTTCTCAAAGTCGGGCGACTGATGTGAAAATAAGTCTGTCAAGTGGAGCTGATTTTAATCGTTTGTTGTGGGATATTAATTTCAAAAATCATAAAGTAAAGAATAATTCGGCTCGTTCAACCTTAATACGTAATTCCCAGTTTCAGCTAAAGTACCTTCTGTCCAGAAAATTGGCTATAGTTTCTGAAGTAGGATATGACGATAATAATTACGAGAACTCGAGGGGAAATATTAGTGGTGTCTCATGGAGTATCGGAGCGGAGTGGAATCCCTCTACACGGACTTCACTGAAAAGTACTTACGGCGAAAGGTTTTTTGGCGATGATTTGGAGTTGCGCCTGACCCATAGAAGTAAAAGAACCCAAACCCAGATTTCATATGAAAAAGTGCCAACAACAACCAGAGCTTCATTGTTGGAAAGACAGGCTTTTAATTCGACTGATATATTTGGTGTTCCAATAGTGGACCCTGGCGTACAGGAAATAAGCGATCTGGATTTGAGTATCGTTTCTCAATCAGCAGAAACAATAATACGCAGCAGATTAACCGGCGCTTTTAGTTACAACCTTAGAAAACATATACTGAGTCTGTCTGCGATGTATGAAGAAGTTGATTATCAGTTTACCCGGCAGACAGAATTTTTACGCCGTTTTAATCTCAGTTGGAACTGGCAAATTATACCGAAAACAAGTTCTAGTATGAGCCTGGGGTGGAATAAAAATAATCAGAGAAATGCAAGAGATGAGAAATATATAATAGCTGAGCTTCGACTGGATTATAAACTTAGCACAAACATCGAAGTAGGCGTGGGCGCTCGTTTTGTCGATAGGCAGTCAAATATTCGACAATTTGAATACGATGAAAGTCGAATTTTTGCAGATATAAACAAGAGATTTTAGGACAAGCCAACATTGTTGATTAGAACAAAAAAAGATGACTAAATTAAAAAACGCTATGACTGTCGATGTAGAAGATTACTTTCAAGTATCTGCATTCGAAAATTATATTAGCAGGGATAGCTGGAATAAGTTAAATACGCGTGTTGAGGCCAATATAGAGCGCATACTTCTAATTTTTTCTGATCACAATGTTTCCGCAACGTTTTTCACTCTAGGCTGGATAGCAGAGCGACATCCGGAAATGGTAAAAAAGATTGTTGATGCTGGGCACGAATTAGCAAGTCACGGTTACTCTCATATCAGGGTAACCCAGCAAAACCCTTCAGAATTCAGAGAAGATATAGTCAAAACCAAGGGCTTACTAGAGGATATTGGCGGTGTCGAAGTGCAGGGGTATCGAGCGGCAAGTTACTCGATAGACAGTAGCAATCACCAGTGGGCCCACGAAGCACTAGATGCTGCGGGTCATAAGTATAGCTCCAGTATTTATCCTATAAAGCATGATTTATATGGTATTCCCGACGCACCAAGGCATCCCTATAAGATTACGAATCTGGACCTGCTGGAAATACCAATATCAACGATTAGTATCTATAATCATCGCCTGCCATGTGGTGGTGGTGGTTTTTTCAGATTATTCCCGTATATGATTTCCCGGAAAATGATTGAGCATGTAAACCAGAAAGAACAGGAACCATGCATGTTTTATTTTCATCCGTGGGAAATTGATATCGACCAACCAGTTGTCAAAGGACTGAATTTTAAATCAAGATTCCGACACTATCTGAACCTGAAAAAGATGAACACAAGATTAACCCGACTACTGGATGATTTTACCTGGGGCAGGGTTGATTCGGTTTACCTGGACAGGATCGCTTAGAAGAACTTTATATACCTGGATTGAGTTGTATGGAAATAATATTCTGGTTTCTCGTCCTTGCGACTTTGTACAGTTATTTTATTTACCCACTTGTACTTTATACTCTAATCTTGTGTACTGGGAAAAGCCCACTTCTCACGAGTGAGGTCGAGAATTATACCAAGCCCAAGCTGACACTTATAATTACAGCGCACAACGAGGAGAGTAGAATTGCTGAGAAATTGAAGAATAGTCTCACGATTCGTTATCCGCACGATAAACTACAAATTCTGGTTGCCTCAGATTGTTCGACTGACGAAACCGACACAATAGTTCAGGAAGCTTCAGCTCACGGAGTTGAATTAGTGAGGGCTGAAACTCGCAGAGGTAAGGAATATGCTCAATGGCTGGCAATTAAGCAGGCTACTGGAGATATTCTGATATTTTCAGACGTGGCAACTAATATTCCGGAAGACGCATTTAGTGTGATATCGGAAATATTTATCGACCGTGATATAGGTGCAATCTCAAGTGAAGATAAATTTGTTACGGAAGATAACCGGATTGTGGGCGAAGGGCTGTATGTAAGATATGAGATGTGGCTTCGTAAAATCGAGTCACGTTTACGAGGTGTTGTTGGTCTAAGTGGTTCTTTTTTTGCGGTTCGTCGAGAATTATGCGAGAACTGGGATATTCTGGTGCCAAGTGATTTCAATACGGCTCTGAATTGTGCCTCACTTGGCTATGTCGCTGTATCAGATAATCGGCTTATTGGGATATTTAAAGATGTAAAAAACCCCAAAGGTGAATATGAGCGAAAAGTCAGGACTATAATAAGAGGTATTACGGCCTTATCGCGTAAACTGGAAGTACTGAACCCGGCCAAATATGGCATCTTTTCGTTTCAAGTCTGGAGCCATAAAGTGATGCGATGGTTGGTACCCTGGCTAATGCTTTTTACATTTTCAGTCAACACGCAATTGTTATCAAAACACTGGTTTTATGTTTTATCATTGATCATTCAAATATGTTTTTATGTCATTGCTATCTGTGGTTTCCTCTCTGAATCTTCCAGAAATAGAATTATTGTAAGACTGCCTTATTATTTTATGCAGGCGAATATTGCTATCGCTCACGCAACAGTAACCTTTATTTTTGGTAAAAGAGTTACTGTATGGACGCCGAGCATTCGATAGTACGACATGTCTGTTTTTTATCAGCATACTCCGGTTGGAGAAAGAATTCATTTAGCAGGCGTATTTAAAGGTCATGATGAAGTAAGTAATTATTTTGAGCCCTATGGTGTGGAGTTTTATAACTCTGGAACAGAGGCACTTGCTTCAGCAATTGTTCGTTGCCTGAAAGAGGATGATTCAAAAAATGAAGTCCTTGTCCCGGCATATACCTGTCCGGATTTGATAAGCGCAATTATATTTGCCGGTGGACAGCCAGTGCTAATAGATTTCGAAGAAAACAGTAGCTGGATGAACTTAGAAGAACTCACGAACAAAATAGGCCCCGCTTCTGCTGTAATTATCGCTGTTAATTTCCTTGGTATCAGGGAAAGAATTGAAAAATTGAGGTCGATAGCCAGTGAAAAGGGGCTTCGACTTATTGAAGACAGTGCGCAATCATTTCCCCTTAATATGAGAAAATATGTCGATTCTACTGATCTGACTGTACTGAGTTTTGGTCGAGGTAAACCTGTGAACATGGGTTCCGGTGGCGCTGTTATTTATAACAAATCTGATTCGATTCCGGCTAGCGGAAACGAAACGAATTTATCTGATTCAACTATAAAGAAAATTAGCTATTACCTGCGGTCGTCCCTATACAATGTGGTACTGTCGCCTTTTGTATTTGGCTTTGTCAGATATGTACCACTGTTAGGTATCGGACTCACACGTTATAAGCCTCTCGCAAGTATCCAACCAATGGATACAACAATTTCTTCCTGTCTCGATCAGAATATCAAGCAGTTTTGTTCGAAAGGTATAGATATACAGAACTCTTACAGAGAGCGAATATCCGAATTAGGCGCTAAGAAGGTTATTAATCTTCCTGTAAAAACAAATATGGACAAAGACATTCCTCTCCTTCGTTATCCAATTCTAATCCTTGATTCAGGTAAGCGTGTGCTAGCTCATGATAGATTGAATGCAGAAGGTCTTGGCGCTTCTATAATGTATCCCGCTATATTGCCTTCTTTAAATGGATTAGAAGATGTGCTTGTGAGTCAGAAGGGGTTTGTGAACGCGCAATATTTTGCCGAACGAATACTTACGCTGCCCACACATCGACGAATTTCATTAAGGGATGTCGACAAGATCATTACTATCTTGCAGGATATTTTGTAAGTTATTTGTAGATATGATTAAGAAAGTAATAAAAAAAATAGCACATTTGATATTCGCTAGTATAGGCAGACATCATATTTCCTATCATTCTCATGATTTATTAGTGCTTACCTACCATCGCGTATTACCTGCGGATGATCGCAGAGCCGCATCTGAACAGCCTGGGATGATGGTGTCTCCTGGCACCTTCAAAATGCATCTGCAGATTCTTAAGGAAAAATTTGAAATCGTCAGCCTGAGTGAATGGTTGGAAAAATCAAAAGAGCCAGCTACGCTACCAAGACGTGCTTGTGCAATAACTTTTGATGATGGATGGAAGGATAATTATGAGTTTGCGTATCCTATTCTTAGGCAGGAGCAAGTACCAGCAACAATATTTCTTGTTTCTGACTATCTCAACAGAAGTAAAGAATTCTGGCCAAATAAACTCAATAGTTTACTAAGGCAAATTGCTTCTGAGCTACCAGAATACTGGGATGATCATGTTTTCAACAAAGTACGCGAAGTTGCTCCGGATTTAGTTAGAAATAAAAAAATGCCGGATAAAGACGAAATAGATAGAATCATTAATCATTTCAAAAAATATACCGATATTGATAATCACACATATATTGATCACATCTATCATAAGTTCAATATAGAGCAGGAAGTTTCAGACAGAGCGTTACTTAACAAGTCTGAGGTTAATGAAATGCTAAAATCTAATGTTTTCGAAATAGGTTCACACACTTGTGACCATACCAGATTACTTGGAGGACTTTCCATGAATGTTCTGAAACATCAGGTAGCAGACTCAAAAAAAATATTACAGGACACATTTGGTGTAGAGGTATCCCTGTTTTGTTACCCAAACGGAGATTACTCCGAAGATTCGATGCGTTTGGTGGCTCAGAATTACACTGGGGCATGTACAACAGAATCTGGCTGGAATACTCCAGATTCCAATTATTTTTTACTCCGACGAATAAATATTCATGAGGATATGACTCAAACAAAAACCCGTTTTCTGTCAAGAATAAGCGGTTTTATATAAAATGGCTAAGCGATATGAGTTCTTCAAAGACACCTGTTGACCGACTTATTCAGATTACTTCGGGTGATTTATGGGCCGGAGCTGAAGTTCAGTTTTTCAATCTGCTGCTTGAATTGCGAAGATTACATTACGAAATACATGTTGTTTTATTGAACGAAGGAGTTTTACAAAAAAAACTTTTGGAAGAGGGGGTATCTGTAACTGTTATAGATGAAAAATCGACAAGCAGTTTCAATATTTGTCGCAAACTAATCTGTTTGTTTCGCTCATACAAACCGAATGTAATTCATACACATGGCTACAAAGAAAATATACTGGCTTCCTTCTCTAATTATCTAAGTGTCCGTTGTAATTGTATACGCACCGTTCATGGTGATACGGAAAGTAGTATCAGTTTCCTGAGACTGGATAAACTTTTAACGAAGTGGTTAAATTATTTCAGCGGAAATATTTTGCAGGATCGGATAATCGTAGTTAGCGAGCCACTTGCGAAAAAACTGGAACAAGAATACAGGGTAACCAGGATATCTGTTATTGAGAACTCAATTGATACTGAGAGAGTAGTGTCAGAAAGTAATTTACCTATTGAATACAACTATCCTGAGGATTGTATCAAGATTGCTATGGCCGGCCGGCTAGTAGCACTTAAAAGGCATGAACTGATAATTCAATGTATGCCTGCAATTCGTGAGGCAAGCCGGCAAAAAGTAGTATTGTATATTTATGGTGCCGGTCCTCAGCGAAGCAATCTGAAGTCACTTGTTGAAGCACTGCATCTGGAAGAAGAGGTCGTATTTATGGGGGATTGTATTCCCCTTTATCCTCATATAAAGCAAATGGACATGTTACTGATGCCTTCAGATCACGAGGGCTTACCGATGATTATATTGGAAGCTATGATTCTGGAAGTTCCCATTATTGCGCATGCAGTAGGTAGTATCCCAAAGTTATTAGATGAAGGCGCGTTTGGCATACTTATCAGGGAGCATGAGCAATGTGCATACCGAGACGCTATTATTGAAGTCTTGTCGGATCCAGCGAGTGCGACAAACAAGGCATTATTGGGTTCCAGATATATTAATGATAATTACGGAATTCAACAGCAGATATACAAGTATGATGAAATGTATAAAAGTTTGACCAGTTAAATTAGCAACAGAGTGAATAAAAAATTGCGCATAGGACATTTTATCGAAACGGAAGTACCTGGAGGCGCTGAAAAGCTTGTACTCGATATATGTGCGAGGTTGCCAGCTCACGACATAACTCCGGTCATTCTGCATTTCAATCATCCGTATTTCAGGGATTACTGTGAATCACTTAATATTGAACAACATGTCGTACCCGGCAGGTCCCATTTCAAGTCTACGTTTACTCTACCTTTGTTTAGTTGGGGATTTCGCGGATTTCTAAAACGAATAAAAATTGATGTCTTACATTCGCATTTGTTTGGGCCGGTGAGCGGCGCAGCTATGGGCTGTAAAATGGCCGGGATTGCTCACGTAGGCACTCTTCATGATGTGCACATGATTGAGGAAAAACCTAATAGAATCAGATTATTACAGCTAGCCGCTTTTTTGGGAACGAAGCTGGTGACTGTTTCATCAACCATGAAAGATTTTTATCATTCACATGCCAGTTTTTCCTCTGCAGCACTGAGAAGCATAGCCAATGGAGTCAATCTTCCACCGCTAGCGGATTTGCAAACGAAATCTGAGATAAGAAAAGAATTAGGTATTGAGCTCAATACAGTTCTGTTTATCAATGTAGGCAGATTAGTGCCACTTAAACGACATGATTTATTGATTCAGTCATGTCGTATGTTGCCAGACGACGTGAATTACAAAGTACTGATAGTAGGAGATGGCCCTCAGCGTCAATATATAGAGCAAGAAATTCAGGAAAATAATCTGTTAGATAAAGTTGTCATGACAGGACAGCGCGAGGACATTGCCTCTTTATTAAATGCTTCTGACTGTTTCATACAATGTTCAGATACAGAAGGACTTTCGATGAGTATTATGGAGGCAATGGCGGCTTCTCTCCCTTGTATAGTGACTGATGTCGGAGGTAATGCAGAGCTGGTAGTAGACAACGAAAACGGGTGGTTACTGAGTAGTAGCTCGAATCAATTTGCAGATAAGATGCAACAATTGATAGCTGATGAGAATTCAAGAAAAATAATGGGAAAAAATTCTAAGGAATTTATAATGAGCAAATATTTGCTTGAAAAGACCGTTGAGAGCTACGTCTCATTGTATAAATCAACACAGATTTAATAAACTCGAAATATACAGGATAGAAATTGAAAATACTTTGGTTGTCACACCTCGTACCTTACCCTCCAAAAGGAGGAGTCTTGCAAAGAAGTCATAACCTGATCAAGGAATTGGCAAAATATCACGAAGTTCATCTCATATCATTCATTCAAAAAGATATGATTGAATCAATGTTTCCCGATTTGGAAACAGGTCTGACAGAGGCGAAATCTGAGCTGGAGAAATTTTGCGGATCCGTAGAATTATGTCCGATACCAAGTGAATTGGAGAAATTTGGCAAATATCGTCTGGCAATAAAAAGTTTGTTCAGCCGGGATTCCTATACCATCAACTGGCTAAAATCACGCAGATTTACAGAGCTTGTGAAAACCAGTGTAAGAGAGAATACTTTTGATGCAATCCATGTCGATACTATCAGCCTCGCTCCTTATATCTACCTGTTTCCCGAAGCAAAGATGATACTTGACCACCACAATGTGGAATCTCATATGATGTTGAGAAGAGCTGGCACGGATAATAACTGGTTACGGAAACTCTATTACTATCAGGAAGGATTAAAACTACAACATTATGAAAAAAAAATATGTCCTCAGTTTGACATAAATGTGACTTGCTCAGATCTTGATGCTGAACGTCTTAGTCAAATAGCGTGTGACGTTCATACTGTAACAATTCCGAATGGGGTTGATACAGATTATTTCATTTCAAAAAATGCCGATAAAGAATCTAACACTATGGTTTTTGCCGGCGGCTTGAACTGGTACCCGAATGCAGGTGCCATGCAATATTTCATAGATCATATATGGTCAGAATTAAAACAAAAAGCCCCAGATGCAAAAATGTATCTTATAGGCAAGCATCCAAAGGAGAAATTCATAGAATTATCCAAAAATGATGAAAATTTTGTTTTATGTGGTTTCGTTGACGATGTAAGGCCTTATATAGATAGAGCAACGGTATATGTTTGTCCGATACTTGAAGGTGGAGGCACGAAATTGAAAATACTCGATGCACTCGCAATGGGTGCAGCACTTGTAGCCAGCCCTGAAGCCTGTGAAGGTATAGATGTTACGAATGAGAAAAATGTGTTGATAGCGCATTCTCCGAATGAATATGTCGCACATATTCTGAAATTATTTGCAGATAAAAACCTTGGGGAAACTCTGGGTAATAATGGAAGAATCTTAATGGAACAAGGCTATTCCTATCACGCAATCGGCAAGGAGTTTTCTTCTGTCATAGAAAAACTGGCATCCTGAGAAAGAATGAACAAGTATCTTTCAAAGTACCTGTTTTATTATCCTTCTACCTACCTTCGGGGAGAAAGAATTAGCGGACATCTAGAGCAGTATGAGAAAAACCAGTGGTTCCAATCTGGCGAACTTAAAAATTACCAATTGGATAACTGTAATAAACTTTTAGACTATGCTTTCAAGAAATTTCCTTTTTATCGTGATAGTTTTAATCGGAACAATCTTGAATCGTTTTCTCTTGGAGAGTTACAGGATCTGGGGAAACTGCCTTTTTTGACCAAATCCGACATCAGCAAACTTTATCAACAACAAAGTTTTTTCGGCAGGCAATTTTATTCGAAAAAAACAACGGGCGGCTCTACCGGGCAGGCAGTGACTATACTAAAAAATGCTGATGCGATGGCCAGGGAGAGAGCAGCAACATGGCGAAGCTATCGGTGGGCGGGAGTCGATATTGGCGATCCACAAGCCAGGTATTGGGGAGTTCCCATTTCAACACGTAATCGACTTTTCTACAATCTGGTTGATTTTATAGCGAACAGGAAAAGACTCTCGGCATTCAATGTCAATGCTGAAAGTATGGAAAAACATTATTATGAAATGGAAAGATTGAAACCGAGGTATCTGTATGGCTACGTTTCAATAATACGCGAGTTTGCAGAATTTCTAACTAACAATTCCTTCTCTTTGCCAACATCAGTTATTAGTATTATTACGACGTCAGAAGTGTTGGATGATGATAGTCGTACAAAAATTGAGTCCGTAACAGGGCTTCGAATTTACAATGAATATGGGTGTGGTGAAGTAGGTTCAATAGCTCATGAATGTGAACATGGGGAAATGCATTTAGTTGCAGATAATCAGATAATTGAAATTATCGACGAAGAAGGAAAGCCTGCAACGACAGGGGAAATTGTTGTCACAGATCTATTTAACTATGCGATGCCACTAATACGATATCGACTCGGGGATTATGCGACGCTGAGTGAGAAGAAATGTCCATGTGGCAGGGGCTTACCGTTGATCGAAAAAATACATGGAAGAGCCTATGACATGATTGTTGACTCTACAGGTAGTCGCTATCATCCAGAGATAATATTATATATTTTTGAAGAAATTAAAGAGAGAAATAATGACATCAAAGGATTTCAGGTAGTACAAAAAGACAAGAGTAACTTATTGATTAATCTGGTTATTACCACAGACAAGCATAAGATGGAAAATGAGGAATTTGTAAAAAATAGAGTACGCAAAAATATAGACGATAATTATAATTTTGAGTTTGTATATTTACCATCTATTGAAAGGGAAAAATCAGGAAAATTGCGTCTGGTTAAATCAGAATTAAAAACGTGAACCAGGCAAAGTCTGGTCTTCTGTATCTAAAAGTATTATTTCCTCTAAATGCTCGGCGATAATCCGGTTCCCAACAGCGGTATAATGCTGATTGTCTCCTGAATAAATTATCGAATTCTTTATGCCACTCTGTAGAAATATATCTCGAACTGAAACAACTGGAAAACCATTGTCTTTAAACAGTTTCTGTCGAATTCCATAACGGTCCGGAAATTTGCCCATTAGTCGGCCAGGCTCAATGTCAGCGCGGTTAGGCATATAGATAAAAATTACCCTTTTTCCAGAGCCCTCGATCGTACTGACCGTAGTTTCCATAAGTTCCAGCAGCAAATCAGTATTGTCAGTTTGAGTGTTCAAATAATATCGCAAGGATTCAGTTTTACTCCGAACACTATTTAATAAATTGGCTATGGGTGTAATACCCAGGTGTTTAAAAAGTGAAAATTGAGTGTAAAAATCATCATGCCTGGAGAGAAAACTGAGTATGCTTGAATCGCTGGTAATATTCTGAAGCATTGAAGGATCAATTCTCACTAATTCAAGAGAAGAGTTCTTTAGTTCATACCGGGGTTTTAAAAAAGGCATATTAACTTCCCTTGAATCTCTGAAGGGAATATACAGATTACCTAAAACTGAAACCGGGTTGGAATCAAGTCCAATTATGATTATATCAGGGTTAAACTTTTTCAAATTATGCGTATAGAGAAGAAAAGACTGATCAAGCCCGTATAACATAGTGCCAAAATTTAATGTTTCTATTTCTTCATTTTCAAGGTAGGCAGATATTGTTTCATAATTTTCAACATGGGTTCCGCCATTAATCATCGAACTACCTAAAAACATAATTCGATAATTATTATTTCTTGTTAAACTCACCTCTGAGGAAGAGCGTGAACCGTAAGAATCTGTTCTCCATTTTGCTTTATGCGTCGAAGCCCTGTTACGCCATCCCGTTACTGAATCAGGTGTTAAAAATGATTCGTTGTTGAGAAAATCGTTTGTGGATTTCATGGCTTTTTCTTTCAGGAAAAAGCCCAAATAAACATGATCAGGTATAAACAGTGGAGCACATATCGCGATAAATTCTAAAGCTAATAGGACAAATATGGTGCGGTGTATTGCTGGCATATTCAGTTTATTCAGTAATTGAGGTAGAAATAAACTGGATTTAAGAGAATTGGACATTTTTCTGTAATACTAAAATTGAAAATATATAAATGGATTGGCTTCTTCAACTTGTCCATGAAAAAGCATGATCAACATTGTCGCGTATACAAATGGTAGTATTTTATTGAAGTTATTTTCTCTGAGCACAGGAAATTGTTCGCAGCAGAGGCCATATACATGATCAACTATGAAAGAAGCGATGCACAAATAAAGTATGACAGGTAAGTAAATAGTGGTACCCGTTTGTGCTGAAAAAAGACCACGAAAAAACTCTATAGCAGATTCAAAATTAGGTGAGCGAAACAAGATCCAGGCGAAGCAAACCAGTAATTGAGTTGATAACCAGCCAAAAATCAGCGCGAAAGCTACGTTGAGTTTCTGGATATGTTCATTTAACTGATGATTTAACGCAATATAGAGACCGTGTAGACCGCCCCAGGCGACGAATGTCCAACTGGCTCCATGCCAGAGCCCACTAACAAGAGTAGTAACTGCGAGATTGACAAGAGTTCGGATCTGACCTCTGCGGTTTCCTCCCATCGATATATATATGTAATCCCGAAAGAAACGTGACATGGTCATATGCCAACGTTGCCAGAAATCCGAAAAGTTTGTTGCCAGATAAGGAAAATTGAAATTCTCAGGTAGTTTGAAGCCAAGCATCCTCGCGCAGCCTATTGCCATATTCGAATATCCTGAAAAATCTGCATAAATTTGCACACTGTATCCAAGCATGGCAAACCATAGAATCCCGCTGGAATAGCTGCCAGGATTAGAAAAAACAGGATCTACTAGATGCACAGCCAGATTATCGGCAATAAAAACCTTCTTGAAAAAACCCGACAGGAATCGAATCGCTCCTTGTTCAAAATCAGAGCTGTTAAATTTACGCTCTGATTCCAGCTGGTATAGAAACTCAGTAGCTCGAACTATCGGACCTGCAACTAATTGCGGGAAAAAGGCGACAAATGTGGCGAAATCAATCAGAGAATAATTAGGTGTCAGCTTGTTTCTATAAATATCCAGACTATAGCTAAGGCTTTGAAAAATATAGAAAGAAATGCCAACCGGGAGTGTTATTTCAAGAGTAACTCTGGAAACGCTTATCCCAGCTTTCTCAAACATTAGCATCAGACTGTCGACCATAAAGCCGGCGTATTTAAAGTAAACAAGTATCCCGATATTAACGACGATGGCCACGATTAGCCAAAACCGTCTACTTGAATTTTTGTTGTTCGCAAATATTAACTTGCCACAATAGTAATTAGATAAGGTAGATATAACTATAAGAGAAAGAAAACGCCAGTCCCAGAAAGCGTAAAAGAACCAGCTTGCTAACAATAGAAAAATATTTTGTTTTGTGCGGGGAAGATTCCAGTAAACAAGCAGAACAAATGTAAAAAAAATAAAAAAATGTATGGAAGCAAAATTCATTATTTTAATACAAGATATTTGTTCGTCTTATACTTGCAGTGTCTTTTTAAATAGCAAGTGTATCCAGTTAGGGTGAGGCTTAATAAAAGGTCTTTGAAAAAATCTCGAAAGCATACCCAGTTTGGTAAAAATTTTCCGAGTCATATTACGTTGCGGAGGTGATATCAATTTGCCCCCACAATGAATACAGGGTTCTTCCTGTGTGTATGAGCCATAGGGGTTTCCTGCCAGATCGAAAAACCAGCGGGAAACAGAGTTTGTAGCGAGGCTATTTTCACCAACGAATGATTCTTCGATAACAGTAAAGTCTGGAAATAATTCGATAATCTTCTTTTTGTCAAAACTATTGACGTGGCCCCAGGGTGGATTTTTCCCTCCGCAGGTGAAGCAAGTAGTACGACCGACTCTGATATCTTGCATTAGCGGTACACCGATTAGTAGGTAGTCAGCACTGACGCGACTCAATTCTGCACAGGCCCTGGATAGCAATGGAGTAGGTATATGTTCAAGTACTTCCGTGCAAAGTATAAATTCAACTGAGTTATCGCTAAACTTGAGTTTCGTTAAATCTCCTTGTACACATTCGACTCGTTCATGGGTAAGTACAGGGACTGACAAGTCTAAAGCAGTTACTTTTTTGAAGTATTCGGTAAGTAGTACGGAGAAATAGCCATCTCTGGCACCAATATCGAGCGCATGGTCACCGGTTTTTTCCAATAGCGTTATAATTCTAACTATATCTTCGGTTCTTTCTAACTCTGCATTGCTCTCTCTAAACTGCTCAAATTCCATAGTGTAGTCCGCTACCGTGATCACTTAGTTTAAATTTTAAAATATTTTTACAGTTTATCAATAATTTCCAGACAGAGTTGATAATTCCGCTCCTGTGGCCCTCATAGTCCTGGTTTATCTCAGGTAGGAAAGGAGCGCCAAATCTGTTCTCAATTGCAGATTGGTTTCAAAGTTAAGCTCAGAGAGACTCGTGACACGTCGGAAATACTCTATATCTGGAACAAAAGAAAACTGGAAAATCAGAGCCAGTTTTACCAGAGCAGGTTGAGGAAAGGGAAACTAAATTGATGCTGCAACAGGCAGAAAGCTGTTACTTTAATATAAGCAGAACGAGGGTCGGTATACGACCCTCGTTCTGAGATAAATACCTATTTGTATTTAAAATGCACCTAGATCAACACCCCCAACTCCACTCCCTTTGGCTGGTGAACTGCTTTCCAGCCTTAAATCCGGCAGAGTGGGGTTGGTATCCTTGAACTGAGGATCAGTAGTCAGTGAATTGGATTCACCCAATACTGTGGTACCCGCATTAAAGCCGTAGTTTACACCCTGATGCACAAGAAACTTCACTGTGCTCGCCGTATAATACAGGTTGTTACTGCTCGACCAGCCGGTTAATGGGAAATTCACACTTGCGTATGGACCCAGAGAATAGGGCGTGACTGTGGCGGTATTATAGAAAATATTATTGTACGAACTTACGTTGTGGGCATAAGCGGTGTTGTCGTTTCCAGTTCGAATCATAGACTTAGCATCCATCACCGTATTGTTATAGAAGCTAAGGTTCATATCGCCATTCTGGTTTTCTTGCTCGATTTTAACCGCAGCAACCTCCATGTCATACATAACATTGTGGTGAATAATATTATCTTTGTAGGCTCTTAAGTAAAATCCGTTATAACTGTCAGACAGATAGTTACTGTAGACTTCTGTAATAATATTACCTGAGTGCTTGTGTCTTATTGAATAAATTTCATCGTGAATGGTATTACCTTTTATAGTGACCTTCGAGCCATCAAGGGCTGATGTTTCACTCAAAATACCGATTCCGCCAATGTTATTGTTGATTGCAGTAAAAAAGCCTACTCCATTTGAGTTTCTGTGATTTGCATAAATCAGACTGTTACAAAGACTGTGGTTGTGGACAGAATCGGTTTGCCTGAACTGGATTGCTCCACTGGTGCTACTGCCCGGGACAATAGCGGTATCATGAATCTCAACTCCGGCAATAGTGACATTTGCAACCAGTTCTTCAACACTTATCCCTCTGCCTTTGGCGTTTTTGATTTCTATATTCTGGACCACTATACCCTCATTGCGAATACTGCCATTGGCGCGAATTGTTATCGGGGTGGTCTGGAATTCACCGTCAAACACCGCTCTTGCTTGTCCGCGGTAACTTTTTATGACAGTTGGTTCAGCATACGAGCCTCCCTGAGTGCCTCTGCCAAAAATCATTTCTTTGGACTTGAAGGTGCCAGTCAGATAAATATAGTCGCCTCCGTTAACCTGTCCGGTATGATAACTGCCGCTTTTTTCATAGCCGACAAGTACATCAAATGTATTGTAAGGGCTTGTAAAGCTCCCATCGCCGCCATCGGGAGCAGCTGCATCAACATACCAGCATGTGTTTCCAGAAGGCGCTTCGCAGACCTGAGGATCGCCTGGTTCAATACCATCGGGGAAAAGCAGTCCTATGCTGAACTGGTTGGTTGCGGCGTAGTCAACGTCAAACCGGGCACCATCAACAATGCCACACCAGCCTACGTAGGATACGCTGGTCGTCGGAGCACCACCTGAACTGGAGGAACCTGAACCAGAGCTGCTACCACCACTTGAGCTACCGGAGCTGCTACCACCACTTGTAGTACTGGAACCGCTGTTTTGGCTTGAACTACCGGTACTTGTGGAAGAAGAATCGCTAGTGTTGCTTGATGTTCCTGAACTGCCATCCGAAGTAGTCGTGCTAGTACTTGTAGAAGTGGTTGTACCACTACTCGTATCGGAAGAACCACCCGAAGAACTTCCACCTCCAATCGGGTTGCTGGATCCAACCGCACCACCGCCACCACCACCACTTGCGCCAACACCGCCCTCAGCGTACAGAGAGCCTGCGCAGGATAGGGAAAAAAGTATAATTAACAAAGTGTTAAACTTTCTCATGATGCATAATCCTCATTTATATATAAGTAGCAGAATGCCGAGCTAGGAAATAATCTTTGGTAGCGGAGTATGGTTACTTTATATACCGGTATCTAGTGCAATTTACCAGTAATGTGACCAATTTCCGAATTTACGACAGCCTATAAAGCTCTGTTTGACGGTGAATACCCCTTAGTCGCCATTCGCTCTATTTAATTCCTGTTGCTTGTAAAAATCATTATTATTCAATATGTTACATATTAACAATTACTTCTATTCTGATCTGGTTTTCTAGTCTCCCGGTCACATTTTCAAATAGTAAAGGGTAGGCTTTAGCTTTCCTTCCTGAAAAGCTTGCGGAGACCATACTTAATTTCTTCAATTTCTCCTTTGAACAACAAAAAGTAGACAGCGGTGTAAGAAAGTCCTCCGACCAGAATGTCGGCTGTTAACCGGATAAGCCCTGCCTCGAGAGCTACTGCCTCGCGAAATGAATGTATAGTCAGTACCATAAGTAGAGTAGCTATACATGCTGATTTCATGCTTCCGAGATACTCGCCTAGTTTAACCTCGAGTTCATTTAAACAGACGATGGTGATACCGAGATATAGCAAAGGGTAGATTACCAGCCAGGCTAACAGAACGTGGTGAATGGAGTATTGCGCACCTACAAAAAAACCAAACGACAATGAAAGTGTCGATATTGTAGTAAAAATCAATATTTTTCCAGCGTGACCTCTGGCCAGAAGCACAGGACTGATTAGAATGACGCTGATACGCAACAAGTTAATGACACATAGTATTTGTAATATGGGGGTTGAAAAAGACCATTTATCAGTCATAACGAGTACGATTAGATCTTCCGCTATTAATGCTAGTCCTGCGAACATCGGATAGGTTATGGCGAGTAAGTACTTGTGAGTGTCCAGATAAAATTTCCTGGATGTAGGCAGGTCATCCTGCATTCTGGAAAATGCTGGGAATGCCACTTGCGTAAAAATAGAACCTATCTTGTCGAGAGGCATAGTAGCCAACTGCATGGCCATACTGTAGTAACCGAGAATTGACTCACTTAGATAGCGTGCAATAAAAAATGCATCAGCTTTCCCGGAAAAAAAGTTCATAATTGTTGCAAACATCAATTTATATCCAAATTCAAGGACAGAGGAGATCTCAGTCCAGTTGAATTTTAGTCTCGGAAGCCGATCAAACTTTACAAGAAAGAGTGTCGCGTCCGCGATGCGGTTTATTACGAAGCCCCACATTAGACTCCAGACACCGTAACCGGAATAAGCCAGAATCAGAACGGTGAGCATGCCGAGAAAATTTCGTACGAGTTCTACGATAGAACGATAGCGAAAGTCCATTTCTCTCATACATCTACTAAACGGGACAGTTCTGATAACTGTAAGGATCAAACCGAGTCCACCTAGACGTAGCATATCCGTTAATATGTCGACCTCGTAATATTCGGCAATATAGGGCGCAAGTTGATAAAGCAGGGCGTAAGTCAGGATGCCGAGGAGCATGCTAAAAACAAATATTCCGTCTTCCGTCTCGACACTGACCTGCTTTTTTTGAATAAGCCCCTGACCGAGGCCTACCTCAGCGATGACCATAAGTAGGCCCGTGAAGAGACCTGATAGAGCGACAATGCCATAATCAGCAGGAGAGAGTATTCGCACTACAAGAATGGTGGATACCCAGGAGAAAGTTTGCACGAAAAACTTGGTCAGGCTTTGCCATGCAAAACCTGACAAAATTCGTTCTTGCATATTATCAAGCATAAGTATTGATTTTTTCAGCAGTGATGGTTGATGACTCTGAGTGCAGAAAAATTGTTTGCGACCAGCCTAAACGAAGAGGCATGGTTATACATCAAATTGATGAAAATAACCACGCTTATGCAGTATATTACCTGTTGTAAGAAGCGCAAATACTAAATGTGTCTTCGTTAGACTAAAATACCTTATTTAAATCAAACCGGAATATATATTCTCTAAAACAAGTCTTGACCATTTGAAGTATAAATAAAATATTATGACCGCGAATATAACAACCAAGGCTCATTTTGGGGCGCTGGAGTCGTTAAGGGGCGTAGCTGCGCTGTGTGTAGTTTTCTACCATCTTGACTGGGTTAATTCTCTTACCCAATTGAATTTTTTTAGAAATTCTTACCTTATGGTCGATTTCTTTTTTGTATTGTCAGGGTTTGTCATTTATCACAGTTACCAGGGTAAAATCCTATCGGGCAAGGCAGCAGTGAAATTCATATTTCTTAGAATTGGCAGGCTGTACCCACTGCATTTATTTACATTGCTCGCATTTTTAGGTATCGAATTATCGAAATATTTTGTTGAGCTACAGTTTGACTTGAAAGCAAATACGCCAGCTTTCACAGTAAATAACATCTACAGTTTCAGCACCAATTTTTTTATGATTCATGCATGGAACCTGCAGGACAGACCTACCTGGAATGGGCCAAGCTGGAGTATCAGCGCAGAATTTTTTGCTTATATTACTTTTGCGATAACATCATTTTTCTTGAGAAGTAAACGACCTTACTGGATAGTATTTTCCATATTCCTCTTTTCTAGTTGTTTCACTTATTTGTTTTATAACTATGATAGTTTGGATATTTTTGCGAAAGGCAGTTTGCTCAGATGTGTAGGGGGATTCTACCTGGGAGTGTGTACATATCATATTTACGATTTCATTAAGAACAACTTGAATTATGAAAATAAAATCGCGATTCTGAATTATGTTTTTCTATCGGTTTCCGTTTTAATTGTAATACTCCTGTCAACAACATCTCATGGGCAGACTGATTTTTTTCAACCCGGTTTGTTCGCAATTCTTGTTCTCGCCGTTTCCTTGTGTCCATCTTCTTACGGTGTAAATCGATTGCTGAACAGTACGCCTCTCAGGTGGTTGGGGAGAATCAGTTATTCTGTGTATATGGTACACCAGTTAGTATTGTGGATTTCTACACAGACTCTTAGAGTCGCAATGGATACGCCAATAAAAAAGGGACTTTTGAATCCTGAACCCTGGATTGGCAATTTATTTGTCATCGTCTCGGTTGCAATTATTTTGCTACTCTCACATCTGACATTTATCTACATTGAAGATACATTCAGGAAAAAATCCAGAGTAATATCCGACAGAATCTTCAATTAATGAAGGCATCAACAAACACGCCTGTAGAAAATATAAGGCCCGGCAGAGTAAAAAAGTCATCTGCCAAGAAGAAGAGTAATGGCGCGTATTGGCTACTGATAATATACTTTTTTATTGAGTATATAAGACCGCAGGATTATTTCGGTGTTCTTGGTGTAATAAAGCCCGCAATGCTGATCAGTATTATGCTGATGTTGGTCTGGATTGCCGGCGGTGACAGATCGGCAATGAAAGAAACGCCGGTTTCCATGTTTATTGTGTTTATTATACTAGCCTTTATTTCCCTTGCTTTTGTGGTCAACCATTACTTTGCATTTAATATCGCTAAAACGATGGTTTTTTATCTGACCGCAGGTGTGCTTCCCCTGATTGCTATTCTAGATACTGAAGACAGGTACAGCAGGTTCATTGGAACCTGGATATTCATGCATCTTTTTGTGTCAATACTGGGAATGATTGGGGGGGGCAAGGGACCAGGCAGTTTTTTAGGAGATGAAAATGATCTTGCGCTGGCTCTGAATATGGCTTTGCCTTACGCCTGGTTATTGAGCCAGTCTTCTTTAGTAAGTAAAAAGAAAACACTTTTTTACTATGGTATTACTCTGGTGATTATACTCGGAATTGTGGCGACTTTTTCCCGCGGTGGTTTTCTGGGCCTGATAAGCGTGATAGGCGGAGTAATAATTTTGTCCAGAAATAAATTTCGAAATATTATCATTCTGAGTATTTTGATTGGACTTGTGAGTCTGAGTTTGCCGGATGCTTATGTGGACGATATGCAGACTATTACTGATACCGGTGACAAAACTCGAAATGATCGAATTCATTCATGGAAAATTGGCTGGGTAATGTTTCTGGATAATCCAGTGCTCGGAGTCGGTACCGGAAACTACCCCTGGCAGGTAAGCAATTATGAGTTGAAAGATGACAGTATTGATCCTTCTTCAATAAGACTACATGGAGGAAGGGCTGCTCACTCCCTGTACTTTACCCTTATACCCGAATACGGACTCGCAGGCACGATTGTATATTTCATAATTATCATTTCAATGTGCCTGAGGTTGTTTCACATTATCAAAATCGCGAAGACTGCAGGGCCTAAGGCCGAGGACAAGATTGATTTTGAGCTGATGGCAAAAGCGTTACTGGTTTCCCTTGCCGCATTTCTGGTAACAGGAGCCTTTCTTTCGGTGCTCTATTACCCTCACTTGTGGTATCTCATTGGCTTCGTAGTTGCACTGGATAAAATTGCGGCTAAAAAATATGCGAACACTTGAACGCAAAGGTATCCACTGGTAATAGGGGATTAGATTGAAAATGAACGAAAATGGAATACCAGTAGTCAAACCGGGCATGCTAATACTCGTGCCGGGCCCGAATTATTACATCGAGCACAGTTTCAAAAATAGATTGCTGGCACTTTCAAAGGACTTTGAAGGACTTCTCTTCACTACCGGTAGTACTCATCAGACTGTTCAATATGGGGATTTCCATGTACATGTAGTAAATAATAATTATAAATTAGGAATTGTACGCTTCTTGAATTTCTGCACACGTTCGATTTTATACATTACAAAACTTCGTCTCCAGGATAGAAGAATAGATCTGATAGTCACATACGATCCGTTGAAAACGGGGCTTGTAGGTGTATTTGCAAAATATATATTGAAAGCAAAATTAGCACCTGAAGTGAATGGAGACTACACCAACTGGACCAACTACCAGGATGTGGCAAATCAAAAACTGCGAACCTTAAAAAGGGAGATCTACATCGCTATAGAACGTTATGTTCTGGGCAGGGCAGATGGAATAAAAACTACTCACATGTCACAGCTTGAATTTTTTGATTCATTGATTTTGGATAAATCCCTGTTGGCAAGTTTTAATTACTGTAACGTCGAATCTTTCACCGACCTTGGTGAGGAGAAAACGGTCCTTCTGGTTGGTTACCCGCTATATGTCAAAGGTGTTGATGTACTCATTGAGGCTTTCAAAAAGCTAGCGTCCTCTCATCCGGATTGGCGACTTAAAATTATGGGCTGGTATCCGGACATGGGCCCACTGGAAAAACTGATAGGAAGCCACCCGCAGATATTTCATCATCCTCCAGTAAGCAGAGAGAAAGTTCCGGAACACATCGGTAAATGTGGCATCTTTGTTTTACCTTCTCGTACTGAGGGCGTTCCGAGAGTGTTAATGGAAGCTATGGCGGCGGGTAAACCGCGAATAGGAACAAAAGTCGGAGGAATTCCTCAACTTATCGAGCACGATGTGGATGGATTTCTAGTCCCGTCCGAAAATACTGAAGAATTGTCAAAGTACCTCGATAACTTGATGAGTGATGCCGGTTTACGACATCGTCTGGGTAAAGCTGGTGCAAAGAGAGCACTACGAGATTTCTCCATCGACGCGTATTATGAAAAGGTGAAAGCCTTCTATTTTTCAGTTTTGGATGCGAAGGAAAAGAATCAATTATCGAAATAAGGCAAAGAAATTACAGAGATTTAATCAACTCGATGTACACATCATTTTGATGATCGCGACTGTAATTGTTAATAACAGGGTTTATATTGTCTGTGGCTTTTTCACTGTCAAAATGTTTGATATACATATTGAGTAAGACATTGTCGATATTATCTGTATTGACATCCACTATGACACCACTCTGAGATTCCCTGATGAGGGTAGCGGAATCACTATCGTGTTCTGTTAAAACCAGACTTTTTTTCCCTGACCCGATATATTCGAAAGTTTTAGCTGGAATTTGTAGTGGTTGTCCCTGCGAAAAATTAATTAGAATATCAGATTCACCAATTTTCTCATGAATTGCTTCGGCGGATACAGGCGGGTGGATCTTGACTTGCTTACTCAATCCGTTTTCATCAATCCATTGCTTTATGTCTATTGAATTCCAGTAATCGCACTTACCATAAAAAACAAACTGTATTTTATTGGGGTCGATTTTTTTATCGTTCAGCAATCTTTTTAAGCTTTCGAATAAAGGGAAAGGGTTTCGGTTATAGTAAAGCATACCTGCATATAAAAAAGTCATAACCGGACTTGAATCATTGCTTTGTTTTGGAGGTGAGGCTATATCAAAACCATTGTAAACCGTATGTAACTTGTTTTCGAAATTTGAGTGCCTCCCGGTTATTTCTTTAACAACACCAGGTGAAGTAGTAACAACAGAATCTGCTGAATTTAGCCACTGCTTTTCCTGATAGAGTTCAATACTTTTTCTTATAGAGCTTTTAACTCCGGGTTCAAGAAAATTTTTATCCGGGTAAATTAAATCGAGGACAGGTAAGGGGTCTCTAAGATCGATAACCCACTTTGTACCAAAAATTTTATTCATCAACCATCCGACGTTATTCACGATCATTGGTGGGCCGGAAGTTATAATAAGGTCAATATTATTTCGAAACTTATGATTAACAACGACAGCGAAAACCATGAGTAGCCACAAGCTGAGAGATTCATTGATCGCCAGAATTGAAAAAATAATACGTTTAATCCGTTCAAGAAATGATTCCTGAGTGGCTGACTTGCTGTCGGTCTCTATTTGTCCGGAATTTTTTTGAATACGGGATCTTATTTTGCCCACAAAGTGAGCAAACATTTTTAGCAGATCCGGTGGTACCGGTACATATGTCACAGTGATATCGGCTACTTTCTTCTTGAGACTGGCTTCATTATCAGTTTTTGCTGCAACGACAAAGACATTTTGCCCGGATTCTTTGAGTTTGAGCGCGAGTTCGGAAGGTCGCTTTGCTCCTACAGTAGAACCAGGATAAAAGTGGTAGCTAACAATGAGAATGTTTTTAATCTTCATGAAGTCAAAGTTGCGTATTGCTATAGATATGGAAAAGCCAGAGAAGAGGAATAGACGTACTTGTCGTGGCTTGGCTCAATATGCAGTCTTCTTAGTTCATACGGTAAGAGTTTTGACAGAGGGTTCGTTCCTTTTATCAAAGAGACACAAATCTTGTATCCACATTGTTTCGCCATGTTAGCAACATGTTCGTTGAAATCTGACACTTGACCGTTGGGATAAGCTAGCGCTTTGATACTTTGGTCGATATTTCTTTCGATTATATTTTTTGACTCCTCAAGTTCATATCTCAATTGGACATCATCCAATGAGGATAATATCGGGTGAGTAACACTATGTGAGCCAAATTCGATTCCATGTTCATGCATTTCCTTACATTGAGCCCAATTCAGGGGTTTACTCAGGTTTTTTATTGATTCATCTTCAGATGAATAGCCATGCGCATATCGTTGCTCTATCTCTTCAAGTGCTGAAAGCCTGGTTTCATTTGAAACAGATTTCATTTTTTTAACGCAATCGCGATAGATTGTATTTTTATTCTGAAGTGGGTCATTCGGGTTGGATTTGAAATTAATAGCACCGATTTCAAATAGCTCGGACTTATTGGACTGCACAAGATATGAAAGCCAGTCGTACCAGAAAGGCATGTTCTTACCAATATAACCTGCTGTCAGGAATATGGTTGCTGGTATACCCAGCTCTTTTAATACAGGGAAAGCGTTGTAATAATTATCATCATAACCATCATCGAAGGTTACAATAATCGGATTGTCTGGTAATTCGTTACTACCCTCAAGATAGTCAGCAAAGTACTTGAATGTTATCGGCTGATAATTGTCTCTGATAAAATTCATTTGCCATCGAAATTCACTTTCAGTCGCGTCTATCAGGCTTTGATCAAATGGGAATTTGTCTACATCTGTTATCTCCAGAATACGATGATAGTTCAAAACAGGGATCTCACGAAAATAATTTGAGCGAATGCTACGAACAAGCCTGCTAATGCCAGAATAATGCAGTAATCGGGAATTTATCTGTTTTTTTCGCATTCAATTTATCTATTAGTTTCTGCCGATTCAGAGAAATAATAATTCACTTTCATTTAAAATAGACGGTATAGTAAACTGTCCCATCAAGCGAAGGAAGAGTTTACGGCGATATATGGCAATTTCTAATCATTGATTGTGAAACACTTTTTTGTTAACCCTTTTCTTCAAATAATATTTCTGGCATTGGTCGCTCTTGGACTTTTTTTGCCAACAACACTTAGTTTTTTTTACATCTGGACTAGTAAGGAAAACCTGACTTATTCACACGGTTTACTGTTACTGGCTGTCTGTATTTACCTGATATATTTGCAATGGAACGATAATAAAAAATCGGTTGAAACACGATATAGTGTGTTTGGAGTTGCCGGGACCTTGTTGATGTCTCTGTTATGGTTTCTCGTGACACTTGGCAATGTGCAAATCGGCCAACAATTCTTTTTGATTTTTGTGATTATTTTTATTTTTATCGCGATATTGGGAATAAAGCAGGCGAAATTATTCTTGTACCCACTTTTTATATTGATCTTTGCAATGCCTGTGTGGGATTTTTTAAATATTTATCTGCGGACTATATCCACAAAGGCAGTTGGCATCATGCTGGGATATACCGATATAGTTTCCTTTGTTGAAGGTTTTACGATATTCATCCCGTCCGGCACTTTTCTGGTCGATAATGGATGTGCAGGGACAGGCCAGTTTATTACAGCCCTCTCGATTGCCTACATCTTTGTGTTTATGCAAGCAATGCAGTGGTGGTTGCGATTAAGCCTGATCGTGCTTGCTGTTATCACTGGTCTGGTTTCGAACTTTGTCCGGATATTCGTAATTATAGTTAGTGGTCATTTGACAAATATGGAGCATTATTTCGTTACGGTTGAGCACGTTTCGCTTGGATGGGTAGTGTTTGCGATTGGTATAATGCTCTACCTTTTTATAGCCAGTAAACTAGCAGTCCGTTTTGCATTGAAAGCTGTAGAGTCAGAGACCGATAACGAAGACGCAAGACAGGAGGGGGATGATGTGAGTCAAATAATGAATCATCGAATCCGACTGACCGTCGTCAGCGTTTTTCTGATATTAGCATCACTGTCTGCTGGACCAGCCCTGGCCTATTACTATCAACTGGAGAATGCCAGCGCTCTAGAGAGGATCGAATCAGTTATTCCAGAATTTGAGGAGTGGAAGTTAATTGATACCGATGTTCCAGGTACGAAGCTAGAGCCTGATTTTAGAGGAGCTGATAGACACATGTATTCCTCCTATGAAGATGTTGATGGACACATCGTAGAGGTTAATTTTTATGAGTATTTCATTCAACATCAGGGTAAGGAAGCTGTTAATGACTTAAACGAGGTTTTCCTGGAGGAACAATGGAAGCTTCAATCCAGAATGAAGTACTCTCCGTCCACGGGTCCCGATGACTTTGAGCTCAACTTGTCAAAGATTGTGTCGAGATATGGTCAGGAGAAAATTGTCTGGCAGTGGTATGAAATCAACAATACATGGACTGCCAGCGATATTGCAGCAAAATTGCTCAATATCAGGGGTATATTGTTCCACTCCCCTAAAGTCCGTGTCATAATTGTATCAGCAAACGTCAATCAATCAGAAGACGCGACAAATGCCTTATTGACTGAGTTTGTTTCAAGAATGTCACATGGTCTTAACAGCTATTGACCATTGCTGAAGCCTCCGATGCCACGATATTACCCTCTGTTCAGATTCCTGGCTTTTTAATAAGTAACATCAATTAATGAAAATATTTGAACTTAGTGATGCCGATAATGAGCGCTGGGATAATTACATTTCCGACGAATCGACTGCATCAATATATCACCTGTCTGGCTGGCGTAATCTTATACAAGAACAATTCGGACATCAGGCTTGCTATTTTTATGCCGAGTCAGAAGATGGCGTGGTTGAAGGTGTATTGCCGCTAATTCGACTGAAAAGTCTGCTATTCGGTGACTATATGGTGTCAGTTCCCTACTTCAATTACGGTGGTGTCATAGCCAGGGATAAAAGCGTTGAAGATGCTTTGATAGAACATGCCTATGCAATCGGTAATCAACTTGGCGTGAGCCATATTGAATTCAGGGATACCGTCCATAGAGAGCAATTCTCAGATCTCAGAACTGATAAAGTAGCAATGGTCCTGGAACTACCAGAATTGGAAGAAGAGCTCTGGCAGGCGCTTGGGTCGAAACGCAGAGCACAGATAAAACGACCGCTTCGCGAAAACCCGGAGGTCCATCAAGGCGGACTGGATTTACTTGACGATTTTTATCGGGTATTTGCTATTAATATGCGAGATCTCGGTACACCGGTTTACTCAAAAAAGTTCTTTTCGGCAATTATTGAAACCTTTCCATCTCATTGCCGCTTGATAGTAATTCGCTTGCAGGGAAAAGCCGTGGCGGCGGCATTTTTAATCGGCTACAAAGATCGTCTCGAGATTCCGTGGGCCTCTACACTGAGAAGTGTAAATTCAAGCAGCATGAATATGCTGCTTTACTGGGAAGTCATTAAATACGCAATTCAGAGTAAATTTCAATGTTTCGATTTTGGACGCTCCAGTGTAGACAGTGGAACTTTCCGATTTAAAAAACAATGGGGTGCTGTGCCTCAACAACTGTATTGGCACTACTGGCTAAAAGAAGGCGAGCCCATGCCCCAGCTTTCTCCTTCGAATCCTGCTTTCCAGCTGGCCATTCGTTGCTGGCAAAAGCTCCCTTTGTTTGTAAGTACAAGTCTCGGTCCCGGGATTGTTAAAAATCTGCCATGAAGCTGAAGGTAGTTGCAAACTAAAAACATTCCATGAATAGCAGAAGGGATAAAAAAAAATCAGAGGAACCTGCGCAATATCATTGCGTCGTGATTAAAGATATTGAATCAAATCAATATTCCACACAAATAGCCCGGTTTATTGAGCAACAGCAATTCGCTTACCCGAAGCAGAAGCCGTTATGGGCAATATGTGATGCCGCGAATGAGCAATACTTTATTGTTTTAACTTTATACGAAGAACAGATTCAGGCTTACTCTCTGATCCGCGAGCGCACTATCAGATTTCTGGGTAAATCCAAGTTTTTTATTGACGGTGGTCCACTGCTGGCGAGACATGATTTATTCATGATCCATTTTCAACATCTCCTGAAAAGTTTTTCCGGAAGAGGGCTATGGCTAAAAATTAGTCCCTATATCACTTCTGAACCGTTAGCAGAGTTAGACGAGATAGTAACAGCTGAGGGATTCGTACCCAGATTGAAAAAACCGGGTAACTATCTCTCCACTGTAGTTATTGATCTGGAGCTCCCGCTGGATGAAATCAGGGCAGGATTTAGAAGATCGTTGAAAACTCAGTTGAACAAGTCGAAAAAAAGACAATTGATGGCGAAGCGCTGTGATTCTGAAGATGTTTTTATGCAATTTGTCGAATTACTCAATGTACAGGCTAGAAAGAAAGGATTTAGCGTTATTGAACCTGAAAAGGGGCAAAGAATATTTAACAGTTTTCTGAAAAATGGTCGACAGGGTTGTTTCATCGTTGTACAGGAGAATCAGAATCTATTGGGTGGACTTGTATTGCTGGCAGCTGGAAACAGAGTGATCTATGAATGGGGGGCAAGCACTCAGGACCCCGAATTTTCCAGACTTCCGATTGGACACGCTATGCAATGGGCTGCAATTATCTGGAGTAAGGAGCAGGGATTTAGAACTTACGATTTTGGTGGATACTGGATGGAACGTGGTGATGATGATCCCATTAATCGTTTCAAAACAGGTTTTTCGAAAACTATTGAGCTGGTAGCGCCGGAATACCTTTATTACTTCGAGCGTTTAACAGGCAGACTGCTGGATATCCTGTCAGTATTGAAGAATAGCTGTCTGCGATAAAACAAAGATGAGTTAAGAGTGGCAATAGAGACTACAAATCAGGACTGATATTTGTCTATGATAATGGCGGCAATTCGATCTGCTGAGTTACCATCCCAAAGATTCGGTGCGCTACCCTTGTTGCTCATTCCGGACTCGACATCCTTGATTGCCTGAATGATTTCATCGCTGGAATGCCCAACAAGACGATTAGTGCCCTCGGTGATAGTTATCGGCCGTTCGGTATTTGGTCGAATTGTTAAACAGGGGATTCCCAGTATGGTGCTTTCCTCCTGTATGCCTCCACTATCTGTAATGATAAGCGCTGATTCTGCCATTAATTTAAGGAACTCCAGATAACCAAAAGGTCTGTGAAGTTGTATGCCATTTTTCTCGCTGAAGAGCTCATCCAGTTTATATTGCTCGAAGCGTTGTCGCGTTCGCGGATGTACAGGGAAAATCACTGGTATTTTATTGCCAAGATAAGATAAAGCGTGACCAATCTCGTTTAAAACAGCAGGGTCTTCCACGTTATTCGGACGATGCAAGGTGACGACAGCATACTTTTGAATTACATCTTTGCTATCCAGCAAGTTCAGGTTACGAAGCACCGGGTTCTGCATTGCCTTATCTTTATGCTTAAGCAGACTGTCGATCATCACATTGCCTACAAAATGAATTTTATCTTCATTAACACCTTCTCTGGCAAGATTGGTATCAGCTATTTTGTCGGTGGTGAAGAGCATGTCGGCAATGCAGTCTGTCAGCAGACGGTTGATCTCTTCAGGCATTGACATGTCAAAACTGCGAAGCCCAGCTTCAACATGAACAACAGGGATTCCGAGTTTTTTTGCATCGATAGCACAGGCCATTGTCGAGTTAACATCGCCGACTACCAGAACCACATCCGGCTTTTCTTGCAAAAGAATTTTTTCAAACTCTTCCATTATTCTGCCAGTTTGCTGACCGTGTGGCCCCGAACCGATTTGCAGATTTATATCTGGTTCAGGTAATCCAAGCTCGTCGAAAAACAGCGCAGACATTTCTTTATCATAATGCTGCCCGGTGTGAACAAGCAGTTGCTCAACCTTTTTATCGGGTTTTTTTATTGGCTCTGTTAAAAGAGTCAATGATCGGAGCGACCTTCATAAAATTTGGTCTCGCCCCAACTATATGGATTATTTTCATACCACAATGTACCTGTTAATTAACTGTGTGTTTTCGCGATTTACGAAAACGTGAAAAATACTAAAATAGCACATCCCATCAAATGAGGAAGGTATCTGGGCTATATGCGCAGCCTAAATGTCTTCCCTGAACTATTCCCGCTCAGACAGCATGTACTCTACCAATAATTTACGCCAGACTTCATAGCCAGATCCATTGAGATGGAGGTCATCAAACGAATACCTGGCATCGAGCCTGTCATCAGAGCGCAGTGCCGAATTCGTATCGATAAATATCAGCCCCTCGTGTTCAGCTAATTCTTCGAGCAGTTCGTTCACCTCGGCGACGACCGGATTTAGTTGCTTGTATCGCGCACCCGCATAAAAAATAGATTGTATGTGGACAGTCATACCGGACTGATTCAACATCCTGACAATGTTTGTGTAATTCGAAATAATTCTGGAGCTGGGAACCTGTCTTTTAATATCGTTAATTCCAAGCATGATAAAAGCCTTGTCGGCTCGGGTAGCCAGTATGCTGTCAAGTCTATCCAGTACGCCGGCGGTGGTATCACCGTTAATACCCCGGTTGGCTATGGTTTTTTCCGGGAACAGATCTCCCCATTCAGCGGCGTCAGTAATACTGTCGCCCACCATGACAATCTCGTAATGATGACCATGATGTTCGAAGAACGATTTCTTATGGCGATAATGTGTCGAACGTAGTGCCGGAGAAAGCGGGAATAGGTCCTCCTTGAGCGATAGCAATTGCTGATAGGGAAACAGCTGGTTTCTATGGACAATAACTCCGTAACAGAAAGACAAGCCCATCAATGAAATAACCAGGAGAATAAACAGAAACTTATGGAACATTCGCATGCTATGGATCTAGATAAACCAAGTTTAAGATAGCATGCTCTGCTCTTCGATTCATTATACTCGACTCCTTTATAGCTCAATAACAGTATAAACTGTCTACCTAAGTCGAGATTTTCATAATTCCCAATTATGACCATTTATGGGAAAGATTTGGGCCCAACGTTTAGTAATTCCGCATCATTCAAACAGGTATAAGATAGCTTTCGAAACCCTGTTAACGGGAAAGTTCTGTGTACATCGTCTGCGAAGGCCCTTTATTCCACTGCTATATTTTAACTCTCAACTATCAAAAGTTTGGAGAAATATAATCACATTTCTATTATGGCCAAATAATGAGTTAATACAGCATTAATCCCATTTCAATTCACGCTCTTTTCAGAATATTTACTATAGAATAAACACTCTCTTCAGTCAGTTCTTATAAAGACGTCAGTCCAAGCAACGCCTTCAGTTAATGCAGGGTTCCTAGGCTCATTAGATGGACGCCCTTCTTCGCGTCTTTGACATTCCAATTCAAGTAACAACTTTCTGGAAATTGTCGCAGACAAGTTTGTCTCTTTTGCTCTGATTAACAGGCTATTTCGCAATTCATTACAGGCTTTGGGATGTATTTCGTAATTCGATTCATCTCCAATTGGCACATGAAGCGAAAACATATTTTTTAACATGTAGTAAGGGGACCCTCCTGAAGTTTCAATCCTGCCTGAATCTATGGCATCTAATCCGTATTTCATTCGAATGGCATCATGTTCTGGTGTTAATGATAGAATCTCGCACGCGAAATCATCGGCAGCAACTACGCTAGCGCTTTCGCAAGCTGCTAAGAAGGCATCTAGATATGAGTTATCTTTTTCAATTACATGCAACACTTTAGGAGCAATTCGTCTAAGATCCCAATTGCTATTACACCATTTGAACCAAGTTCTATCGACAATATTGTGAAGGAACTCATTAAAATGAACGGAGCGAAGAGAAGATGCTAGGGCAGTTGCTAATTGTAGAGAAGATTCCTTGTTAAGTTGTTGAGTCTTACCAAGCTCCAAAAGTAAACCCCAAGTCTCTTCTAACGGAATTAATTCAAGCTGTTGAATTATATTGCCGATGTAGGTAAATCGTTTCCATTCAATAACGTAAAAACTTAGTGACTTATTCAACAAAGATACAGGTTTGACGAAAAACATAAGTTGACATAGTTCCGACATCATCTGTTTCTTAGAATCGTCGAACCATTCAGCCTTGATCTCTTTATCAAACATAGCTTCAATTCTTGCAGCTACCGCTGGATCCTCAATAAAAATACCCTGACCAATAAGTTTTGTTAATGTACCAACTAAGCTATAAATGTCAGTGTGGCCATTGGCTAATGCATACATTATAGGCTCTACTATTTCTTGACTCGGTATATTTGATACTGCGCCAAGCAGTTCCCTCATACGATGGATTGCATATTTTTCGTTCCACTCCGAATTATTAGAAGCTTTCTCTGATTGCAGTTGTCCAACAAGTCCGATCAATTTTGTAGATAAAGCTTTGGCTGTAACATCCGTCGTTTCTTGATAAGTTTCATCTGGTTGGCTGAGTACCCTTTTCGCTATTCGTCGTTCTATCCCATCTTTGAAGTTATCCCCTATAGATTGGAACATCCCTTTCTTTTTACTTTGCCAAGGTTCTCCCACTATGGTTCCGATTATTGCTGGTATTAGTCTGTGTGCATGAGGATGCTCAAGCATTTCCACAAGGCAGGGAAGAGCTTCAAAACCCCAGTTTTCCATTGCGGATTTGAGATAAACCCCGAGATGCGGGTTGATCGGGCGGTTTCCCACTCTACTCTTTTGCCATTGGTCGAATATATTGCTATAAGTTTCCCAAGATTCAAGATATAAACGACATCCCTCTAGCAGAAAGTCATTGAAGTCAGCTGGTGCTACGTGACTTGCAATTAAGCATAATAAGAGATGTACTTTATGCTGTGGAACTGCTTCTTCACTGCTAATCGCTCCAAAGGTTGCGATTAGGCTTTGAACAGACTCTATATTTGGCTTCCAATTGGTTTTATCTTGTTCATAATTCTCGTTGAGATTCATGCGATATTTTACTAGATCTAATAATATGACCGCTTCTTCGTAAGAAGATTTGTCCCCGATTTCTATGACAATGCTGAGCAAGTCGTTTCCTGGAGCATGAGCAAGCAGATTGGCCAACTTTCTATCTCGATTTTTCTCAGTCTCAGATAGTTCACTTCGACTGGACTTCGAACAAGTTAACCACTTTTGAATGCTGCGGAGTGTTTGCTCACGATTGGAAAGAGGCCCTATTACCTCAGAACAAAAATTCGTGGGTTCTTCTTCATCAAGGAGAGTCCAAGCTTTCTCAAAAATATCGAACTTGTTCTCGACTGATTCAAGCAGGACAATATCACAGACCCAGTCAGCGACACGTCGTTTTGACAAGACCAATTCCCGTGCTAATGCATACATTCGATCAGGTGTACGCTTTTTCATGATCTCCATTATTTGTGTATCGTTGACGTCGAGATTCTTAGACAATCTAGCTAAGACAACATCTATAGCGTTTGGTTGAATCATTTTGGGGAATGTTATGATAAGTCGATATAGCAACTCTTCGTTCTTGAGTTCATGTGACAAACTTCCCAATTTTTTATTCACCTCATCATTAGTGACCCCCTGTTCCAATAAATATGCAATCATACTGATGACATTTTGTTCAAGCTGCACTTCGAGTGGTGCATTTAACCATGCCCGTAATGTGTCATCAGATGCAGGGAAACTCCATGCAAGAGCAAAAATGGCCGCTGCTCGAACCTCGTCTTCGATGGCCTCATTTGCCATTCGGACCAGAAATGCATAGTTTTCTGGATTGCCAGACAATTCATGTATCAACTCAGCTCGCAACTGTGGTGACCATGCTGCTATTCGTGTCTCCGCAGATTTGCCGAGTTGATTCAGTGAAATTCCTCCTCCGTTTAATCGATATGTTTTGAGTCTAATTTGTTGATCCTCACTTTCTATAAGCGGCCAGAGTCGGTGAGCAAAGCCGCAAATGCCTGAGGTAATTACACAGATAATTCCGTAATCAATCATCTCGGGTAATGAGGAATCGCAGAGCTTATTTATATGCGTAACTAGGTCATGGTATAGGTCGCTATTGTCAGCTTCAGAAAATCCACAGGCTCCGGCCAAGTCGCAAGCAAACCCCACATCAACTTCCAAAGCTATTCTTATCAATAAACTCCTAGCTTTATTGTGACTATCTTTATTTTTTAACATTCCGCAAACTAATCGGAGAGCATCTTCCCAGAAAGGCTGATTAATGGCTTCTCTAAGTATCGGAAGGTTTTGCTCATTAGCATCGAGAATAAATCCCAATAATCTTGAAGCGGAAAAGTATTCTTGAAATCGTTGATGGGCGAAACGAACAGTTTCTCCATCTACATGAATGAGATGATGATTACTTAAAACATCGATAACATTGTTCGGTTCAGGTGAATTACCAAACCCATCATTGACGAGCTGATTGGCTGCTGCAGAAATTACACGTAATACTTCGCTAAACGAAGAGGTGGTTTCGCGATTTGAATTTAGGTGGCAGGCCAATTCCTCCAAATAATGTCGATGATGATTGAATAGGGGTGATTCCTTGAGAGTGAGCTGACGCTGTTCATCCTCTTCAAACTTATCCACAACAGAGCCAAGGAGTTCGTATACACTTGATGCTGTTATCTGACCTTTCTCCGCCTGGCCTAGTAATCCCCTAAGTATCAGAGGGTTTCTTGCTGCATGACGCAAACGCGTATCCACAGCCAGTATTTTTAAGAGCGCTTTTGCCGATTCCTCATTTAACTCGGAGCGAATCACATTCCTTTGAGAGTGCCATGTTAAACCTTGGACATGAATGCGTGTCTTAGTGTTTAGATCTGGGCAATCCACACGTGAACGCGTCACTATGACAGTATTCAATGAATGCATCATCGAGGTCAACTCTCTGAAACGCCCAAAACATGCCAATTTCTGGTTACCAGCTAATTCTACCCATTTCTATTAGTGATAAGGCTACTTTTCGGAATCGATCCAACGTGGTACTGGCAATTTGAGTTGGCGGTAAGATATCATTTAATTTTGACCGCAATAGCTCAACTGCTAATCGATCAGCATTGCTGAAATTAATTTCCGGGTACCTTTCGACTTGTGCCAAAGCTTTCAGATGAAGTTGTTGAGACGATTTCTGGTCGTCAAAGAGCCGGTACTCTTCGTACCGTGGTGTGTCGTCAAGGGGCTTTGCAATGATCAGCATTTTGCGGTGGTAAAGAGCCAGCCATGCCTCCCACTGAGTGTACGATAATACAAGCTCGGTCGATTTCAAATATGGTTTTAAGACCGGCAACCGTACTGCAAGGTCCGGATAACGCCGCTGGATCAACTCTACAGAGGGTAATTGGGCGAAGGCGCCTGTCATGTCACCGACAAGATGGATCACAGCATCAGATTGACGGATGTAATCATCCAATTTATCAAGAGTTTCCTCACCAGTTCCGATAAAATCCTCTTGCACGTTTACGGAGAGGTTAGGGCGAGTCAAATCCTTACGTAAAGAGTCGCGATAGTTTCGGAACTCAGCGCTAACTGCAGAGAGGAAGAGTTTTACATCAGCCAAGAGTACTTACCTTTGGGTTTGCCATTCCGTAATTTTAAGTGCTATGAGCATCAAGGTCACTGTTAAAACTAAGAAATTTGATGTGAGTTAAAATATACAGATAAGTAAAGTTTAGAAAACTAGGATTAAATGGGAAAATATCCCTTGTTCATTACTCAGGCAATATGGGGTATCAAATGGCAATCATAACTCCTTGTTGTATATACTTAATGCTAGTGTGTATCTTCATAAATGCCCGGTTGATACCCGCTAATTTGGCGTTGCAGACAGTAACCTTGTTAATATTGATCGATAGAAATCGCGCGTCCTAATGAGAAACATTTCTTCATGGCTTATATCCCCTATGGTGAATACCCCCTTGCTCTAATTTGCGGGAAAATAAATGCGGCTAGAGCTACGGTCTAGGTAATTTCAATCGTAGAGATTTCACCCCCCCTACCCTGTTTGATAATGATTACCTAAAGAGTGATCACTTAATTTCAACCTCCGACACTAGGGACAATTCGCGAGATTGACACCCGTATTGCTTTAAAGTGTCAGAAGGACCCATCAATGTTTCTTTGATTTCATATCGATGTTAACAGCCCAGATACGTAATTCCTCAGAAGTCATTCTCCCAGTCTCAATATCTGATATGTCCTCGGCTGATAGTTTTGCTACTAAATCTTTTTGTGAGAGCTGCAGACCTCTACATGCATTGCTTAATCTATCATTGATTCGGTGAGTATTACGTGTATTTGTGGTTACTTTTAACTCACTGATACTTTTTGCCTGCCTTTCATTCGCGTTAATAGTAGAAAAACCCGTATTACTCGTAAAACTCACTGATTGTTGCAATGCCAAGCTTGCGCGCGATGTACTTCACCACCACGAGTGATACGTAAACCTTCACACACTCTTCCTTCCCACCGACTAATCCTCCTTCCTAATCGCCTAGTGTTGATTTTGTTTCCATCAGCTGCTATTACGTGGATAACATCACGAAGTGCATCATGCATTTCATCGCCCCCGCTTGATATATCCATAGCCATTTGACGGACCAGAACTTCTTTGTCTTTATATAGATCCCACCAGGCAAGAAGAAATTCCCCTAATTGCTCCCGATCTGGATCAATTTGTTCGACACGACTTCTTGTTTCGCAGGGATCTGCGGCTCCGGCCCAAACAAGAGGTGAGCGAACCAAAGCATCCCACTCCTCGAATCTACCGAATGGCTTTAGGCCAGTATCTGGCCGACCTGCAACTTGATAGGCTTTGAGTAACGTTAGTGCAGCATTCACAAATTCATATCGATTCGTTAATACATAGTCTCTTAGATTACTGCGTTTGAAAATTCGTTCCTCAGGATGTTCAACCACAGGGTCAAGACGCGATATTAAAATGCGAGTTGAAAGGTCCCCTCGAATAGTTAAATTATTCCCTGTTATAATCAATACAACCGCAGTGGAAACGGCGATAATCTTTGTTTCTCCAAGCAACCTACCTTTAAATATTGGGCTTGTCGAGATAGTACAAAGTGTTTCACTCGTAATTATATTCTCCACATTGTCTATGACTAAAACTGGGTCACCTGCAAGGAGTACGGCTAGCAAACCCTTACCCATTTCTGTCTCATCTCGTGGCAGCGTCATGACGGCTGGTGACTGACCGTTAACTAAAAGACTAATTAGTGTTGCGAGGAATGTTTTACCAGACCCCATCACTGGCGCATCGAATCCAAAAAACGGAGCCGTTCTCAGTGACCAACGAATTAAAGCAGTTAACAGTGCAGCGAACCAGACTGATTCAGCTGCTGCGTCAATGAAAGGGAATTCACTTATGATTTCTCGTAATTTATCTAGCGCCTTAACTGCATCTTCTTTAGTAAGGTTATCTTCGCGTTCTATCCTTATCCAATTTTTACTTTCTAGATACAGCGCTGTATCAAAATCGTAACCGTGTTGTGTAAGTAGTCTTCCTGTCTCAGTTATTGTCGCCGCACCAATGACTCCCCTTAGCACGGGTAGGCGCCAAGAATTCCTCTCAGCAAGTGTTCGAGCAACGTCACGTGGACAGTCAATATTCTTATTAGCTTTAATCCTGTTGTCGTATCTTTTCCAAGTGGCATATTCAGTTCCTTTTTCCCGTATCCTAGTTACCTTTACCTGGACAATCGCCTTTGTACCCTCAGGACGTTTTATATTCTTGCAATTTGTTATTGGTATTTCAGAAATCTCGACCAGCAATCCTCCGCGCTGATATATTCCACAATCTGGATGTTCAATAAGAACTTGCTCAAGTGCGTCAACTTGTAGATGCAACTCACCACCTATTACTTCAATACCATTTTGCATCCTTATTTTTTTAAATGCTTCTTCGCGGGGATCCACTACCTGATCAGTCATATTATATCTATCCTATATGTCCTTATTGGAAGAAAATGGCTTAGGTTGATTGACGGGATTGGTTAATTCTGTCTTCTATCCACTTTTCAATTTCACTTTGGATCCATCCGCTGGCTCGCTTGCCCAATTTTATCGGCGGCGGGAATTTATCTTCATTTATTAGTTTATAAGCGTTGCTTCTGCAGATACCAGTGCGCTTATGTACTTCAGGCCAGCGTAAGATTCGTTCATTAGACATATTTGCTCGTCTCCGTTATTCGATGTGCATAAATGGAACACTTGAATCGGATTAAACACGGGCGAATTTTTAGGTGCAAGCCGTCGCTAACACTAAGAGAAAAGGACGAAATTTATATACTAATCATGCACAAGCGAGTTTTTAGGCGAGTTTCTCGAGGAGTTTCTTCAAAAGTATCCGAAAAAAGTAATTATTTTTTCCAGGTGGCTTTAGTAATTCTCAATACCGTTCCTTCATCGACACCGATATACTCAGGTAACTTTGAGATTTCAGTAGCTAAACTTTTTTTATTAAAGGATTCACCCTTATTCTTTTTTTCCTTTGCTAACTGATTCATTCGTTCCTGAATCTTTGTATTTCTTTTTTCAGTGAGTAGTTTCTGGTTCTCTCGTTTCGTAAGCTTTAAACTACTATCATCTACAGATTGATTTTTATGCGGATTTTCTGAAGTTGAAAGACTATTCGTTTTCGCTGCGTAATTTGAAATGCCTTCACAAAAAAAACTCGCATTATCTTTACTGTATACTTTTTCAACGTCGCCACGGTAAACTTTTGAATTAACCCAGTCCACTACCGACTCTGTGTTCTCTTCGTACCATTCCCGCTTCGGACGACCACCCTGAACCCATGATTCAATTCCTCGACTTCGAACATTTCTCTTTCGCCGTATCTTGCGTACTTCGATATAGGGTAATTCTTCATCATCCACAGCGCCTAATAACTTTTGAATATGTTCGAACACAGCAGGATCATCTTCATCTTCGATTCCCGCCAATAGAAATGCGGCAATTTTAATACTTATTGGATCTAATCCTTTGTATTTTTCATGTATCATTAACAAACCTATGCTAGTTTGATACGTGCTTTAGACTATCCAAATAATCCGCCCACTCTCGCATCATCTTACGCCGCTCGGTCAAATATTCCGCATGATTATATGCGGCCCTCACCAAATTTTTTTCTGTATGCGCCAACTGACGTTCGATGATATCTGATTTCCAGCCCATTTCGTTTAGTCGAGTCGATGCCATTGCCCTAAATCCGTGTCCAGTCATTTCTTCCTTTTGATATCCCAACCGGCGTAAAGCCGCATTGACGGTGTTTTCACTCATAGGTCGTAATGGAGTGCGAATACTGGGAAAAACATATCGACCGTTACCAGTAATCTCTTGGATTTCCTTCAATAAAATAATTGACTGTAGCGCGAGTGGAACAACGTGTGCTACCTCTTTCTTCATTTTGTCCGCGGGTATTCTCCATAACTTATCCTTGAAGTCGATTTCCGACCATTCGGCTCGCCTTAGCTCCCCCGGTCGAACGAAAACATAGGGCGCTAATCTGAGAGCAATGCCAGTGACCAATTCGCCTTCGTAACCATCCATGGCCCGCAAAAGCTGTCCTATTTTGTCAGGATCGGTGATGGTTGCGTAATGATTACGTTTGCGCGGTGCAAGTGAACCAACTAAATCAATTGCGGGGTCTCTATCAGCACGACCAGTCACAATGGCATAACGGAATATCTGACTGGTAATCGCTCTTATACGGTGTGTGGTTTCGCGAAGACCACGTTTTTCCATTAGTCGCAACATTTCAAGTATTTCAGCCGCTGTAATCTCCTGAATAGGTGTTTGGCCTATTACTGGGAAAGCATTTCGTTCCATCCTTTGCATAACATCGACAGAATAGCTTTCTGACCAAACTGAAGACTGCTTCGCGTGCCATTCACGTGCAATCACTTCGAACGAACTGTCATCCGTTGATGTGTTGCTTAAGTTTCTGGCCTTGCGTAAAGCTGAAGGGTCGACATTGTTACGTAAATGTTGTCGAGCATCATCACGTAGATCTCGCACTTCCTTTAAACCAACTTCAGGAAACACACCAAGGGATATACGTTTTTCTTTTCCGTTAAAACGGTATTTTAAACGCCACCATTTTTGATCTTTCGGAGTAACTTCAAGATAGAGCCCCTTCTCATCGAATAAACGGTAGGTGCGAGATTTGGGTTTTGCGTTTTTACATTTGACCTGGCTGAGTGACATTTTGGGGGCAACCTAATTTCAATTTTAGTAGTTGCCCCCAAATATGCCCCCAGTTGCCCCCGGATGTCAACACTTTGTAGTGAACTGCTCTGGACAAGGAAAAAGGCTTAAAGCCCTATTTTATAGTCTTTATTGGACTTTACTGGACTGCTATGGACATCAATGTGGCGGAGAGAGAGGGATTCGAACCCTCGATACGGATTAACGTATACACACTTTCCAGGCGTGCGCCTTCAGCCACTCGGCCACCTCTCCAAATTCGAATCATTTTCTACCTGGCGGAACATTATATATGTACCAGCTGCTTTTGTGGGCGCAGGGTATACAAATATGGGAAATGGCGCAATTACTACTTTTTCGAGTAGCTGGCGACCGGGCGCGCTTAGGAGGTTCGACCTGTTAGCTGTCTGTTTGAGGCTGATTCCAATGTGGACAGCAGGTCAAGCTCTCCCCGGGATAGATCACAGGCATCGACCAATTCGCTACTATCGATACCTTTCTGCAGTAAAACCATGGCCTGCTTGTAGCTGGTGTTATTGCCATCGCTTATTTCAAATTTATCCTGTCTTTCGTTCAAAATTCGGAGCTGCTTTTCAAGGTGCTTGATACGCTCTCCTTTACCAGTCTCGCAAAGTAACATAGCCTCAAGCTGTTGCTTGAGTTCAGCCGAATTTTGACTTTGTTGGTATAGTTTGTGGAATATCGCTCGCGTTATCAGGGCGATAACTGTCGCAATCACTACTGATGCACAAATCAAAGTGAGAATTATTGTGTCAAAAATTATCATTATATGTACTCATCAACCTTGTGTTCAGGTGAGTTCTGTCTGGGCTTCTCCTCAGGCTCCGGTTTGATCTTTCTGGTTTTCTTTTTCTCTTTATTAGCGTGACGATTATCCAGTGCAGGCGTGATGCGCTGGGCTTGTTGAATTTTGCTTAACTCAGACATAAGACATTAATTAATATACAAATCTCTCCTGAAAAACGACGAGATGTAAAATTAGAGTTTGACGACTGAGCTCAGTAAGTTCGTCAAAAACCTGTCACGTGATACTTATACATACCTACTATGCATGCCTTATGCCAGAATTCCTCTTCAAAACATCGAATTTGGGAAAAGACGGACCAGCACCCCAACCCCACGCCGGGTAAGTCTGAGATATCAGCTAATAAAGAAGATTGCAGACTAGTCGTCTGCCAGCATGAAAAGATTAAAAACTTGTCTGATATAGACTGATTAACAGCAATTTTCTGAAAAGAAGTTGCCTGATACCTCTTAAAAACCAAAGCTGGACAACAAAGCGTCTACGTCTTCCTGGTCATTGGCAACATTCTCTTTTTCTTCAGGCTTAATCTGTGGTCCTTCAGCTTCGATATCCTTAAGCGCCGGTGCAGCTTCGGATTTCTCTGGCCCGGCTCTTTTAATAACTCCAACCAGCCTGCTCTCAACTTCCTGCACCAGAACGATGACCTGTTTGATGATTTGACCAGTTAAATCCTGAAAGTCCTGTGCCATTATCAAATCAGATATACTGCTTCGCACTTTTTCCGTATCGTTTTCTACTCGGGTAAAAAATTGCTCCAGTTCAGTACTAAAAACATGGAACTCTTCCAGTTTCATCTCTCTTTGAGTAAATCTTTGCCATTCTGATTTTATGTGGGCGGTATCAGTTGACAGCGTGCTGGCGTCTTTGTGTATTTCCTCAGCAATATCCAAGGTCAGATTTGCCGAACTTTCCGTCTTTTCGATAACATATTCAAGCCGCTCTCGAGCATCCGGTATTTCGTTCTGGGCTATTTCAGAGATTCGCTCATCGTCACTACAAAACCCCAGCGCATCATGAACATGCCGTGTAATTTGGCCTATTTCATTGAAAAGAGAGGACTCATAGGAATGCGCCAGACTGCTAATGGCTGAATCAACCTCGTCCTTTTGTCCATCTTTCAAAGCATCAACAAGGGACAGAGCCAGATCAAGACGTTCATCCACTTCCATTTCTTCTTCAGATTTCGCTATTGCGGCTTCCATAAATCTTTCTCCCAATTACGCTGCAGCTTCCAGACGTTCGAATATTTTCTCGATTTTTTCCTTTAGTACCTGTGCGGTAAATGGTTTAACAATGTAACCATTTACACCCGCCTGGGCCGCTTCGACAATTTGATCTTTTTTCGATTCGGCGGTTACCATCAATACCGGAATATCTGCCAATTCCGGATCCTTACGGACATTTTTGAGCAAATCGATGCCCTGCATTCCAGGCATATTCCAGTCTGTTACCAGAAAATCAAAACTGCCTTTTTTAAGCATAGGCAAAGCGGTATTACCATCGTCAGCTTCCGAGGTATTGTTGAAGCCAAGATCCCTTAATAAATTCTTGATTATTCGTCGCATGGTAGAAAAGTCGTCAACAACCAGAATTTTCATGTTTTTATTCACTATCCAATCTCCTAACTCAATTTTGTCGAAAGTATGACCTAGTCTTGAGCTGCTATCGACCAGAGCTTGTTCTCCATGTGCCTGGTAAGCCCGTTTCCATGTATAGAAAGTCTCTCGACATATTCCGAAATAACGGCACGTCTTAGCGATATTACCGTTCTCTTTTGCGTAGTTTAAAACCTTCAGCTTTTTGGCTATGTCATGCTCTGCTCTTCGATTCATTATACTCGACTCCTTTATAGCTCAATAACAGTATAAACTGTCTACCTAAGTCGAGATTTTCATACTTTGTTAGTAAATTATACTAGAGAAATTAGAAGTTTAGCGTTAATCGAGAAGCTGAGACTCAAAGTTAAAGAAATCCGACAGATAAGCCTCTGGATGCTATCAGGTGTTTAGCTTGATGTGTTTCATGCATAAAAGTTTACTTGATATAGGTTCCGCCTTTTAGCTTGAAAGCGGATATACTTTTCCTGTTTCAAAATTTCTTTTGAAGGGCGTACTAGCTATACCATGTTCAAGCAAAGTGTATTCGCAATTTTGATTTTTTCTGCAAGCGGTACGCATGCGGATTCATTATTCGAGTGGACGGCCAGTAATATCCAGCTTTTACATGGGAGCGGTTTTAAATTCGGTTCGAATGACCGAAGTACAATTACTATAGAACACGCAAATGCCTGGCGCTACGGTGACAACTTTATGTTTATCGATATTGTTCAGCGTGATGATGTTGGAGTGGCTTTGTATGGTGAATGGTATCCGCGTTTAAGTTTAGGCAGAGTATTCGGTAAGGATTTATCAAACGGAATATTTAAAGATGTTTTTTTAGTTGGTGGACTCAACGCCAGTTCAGAGCCGGATGGAGATGCATTCAAATCTTATCTTTTAGGTATTGGCACGAGTTTTCAGTTACCGGTGCCTGGTATTTTCGACCTTAATATTATGGCCCAAAAGCACGATCAGGTGAGTACAACCGGGATACAAATAACGCCCTCATGGAGTATTCCGTTTGAAATGGGGAGATTTAAGTTCAGGTTCGATGGATTTCTCGATTGGGTCAGTTCCAGCAGTTCCGGGGGTAGGCCATTTATACTTGCACAACCACAATTGTTACTTGACGTTGGACAGCTTGTTGGAAATACCAAAGGTATTTATTTAGGCATTGAATACTTTTATTGGCGAAACAAATTCGGTATTGATGGGATTCATGATCAGGCCGTACAAGCCATGTTAAAAATTGATTTTTAAGTGTGCACTAAATCCCATGATGCCTGGTTTAGACTGAAAAGCTAACGGAGGTGAGTAGACAATGACAACACGCGATTTTCCGGAATGGTCAGGCGAAAAAGCAGAATATGTTGAGCCGACCCAGGTTGTCCGAAGTTTTGGATACGACGTTTTTGCCAATCCGATCAGCGATGAGGCAATGCAATATAATAATGACACTTTTACCTGCGTGCTGGCTGTGGAAGGTGAAGTCGCTGAGAACGTGCAACATTACGACAATCAGACCGCAGCCAGTGAAGATATCAAAAAGCAGGCGCAGATTTTCGGCTCTATCCGCACTGGCATCACCCACGTTAACCAGACCTACGTATATAAAGGTCAGGAATTGCCGCATCAGTATGCCATCATGTTAGCCGTACCAATGGAGTACGATGAAATGAAGTATGGTGCGACCGAGCGGCATGTTAAGGAAGTGCTGAAGGCCTATGCGGATGGGGGTAAAACTGCTGTTGCTTTGGCAGAGTATATTCGTTCTCGTGGTTATCCCGCACTGGCCCATAGTTTACGATTCGAGCAGTTAATGATGCTGCCACACGCGATCGCAGCGGGCCTGGGCGAATTGGGTCGCCACGGGTCTTTAATCAATCGTGAATTGGGCTGTTCGTTTCGTCTGGCCTGTGTCACGACCGATCTGCCGATGCTTGTTGATAGTCCGGTTGACGAAGGCATAGATGATGTTTGTATGAACTGCAATATGTGCACAGAACATTGTCCTGGCGATGCGATTACATCTGAGAAGCAGGAAATACGCGGAGACTACCGGTGGCTGATAGATACCGAGTCCTGCGCGCCTTACTGGGGCAGCTATTTTTCCTGCGGGATTTGTCTGGAAGTGTGTCCTTTTAATGCGCGTGCACTGGATGGCAAATATAAAAAATCTTTTGTCGAAAGAATCAAGAGTATTGATAGTAAGGAGCGTAGTCAGGAGTTAAAGGATGCTCTGCAAACACCCTGGCAGCACGTTAAAAAACCCGATGATAAAAATTCAGGATGGCGAAATCGTGTACGTGGGAAAGGAGAGACAGCAATACTACAGGGTGGTGTACCGACACAGGGACTTCCAGAGGTAATCTATAGCTTAAGAGATAGAATGGGTATGCCCAGATAGGATGCATAGCAAGTAGAGAGGATGTATTGTTGTGTGTTAAGGACGAATAAACAGGTGGGGAGAATCTGAACGATGTCAAAAATTCTTACTGAAGATGGCATAGAGCTAGACTACGTGAGCAGGGGGCAGGGTAATACTCTGCTTTTCATTCACGGTTGGCCCTGTTCACAAAGGGTCTGGGATTGTCAGTTACATGCCCTGCAGGATCGTTACCGCTGTGTTGCTTTTGATCTCAGAGGCATGGGACAAAGCGAGAAAGCAGACTGTGCCTATAACTTTAAGGAGTTTGCCAGTGACGTCCGGCATTTGATCAAGACTCTGGACTTGCATGATGTGACTCTGGTGGGATGGTCGATGGGGGTTAGTGTGACACTGGAGTACATGGCGAATTATCAGGATGACGGGGATGTCAGTCGGGTTGTGCTTGTCAACGGGCCTATTAAGTTAATCAGCGCCGATGACTGGGCCTTTGGTATTGAGAGAGAAGAGTGCATGCAATACATCAATGGTCTGGTTGAAGAACCCGTCAATGGCCGTCGTAATTTTGCCGCATCAAACCTTCATTACCCGTCAGAGGCGGAAATTGATTTTCTTTTTAATATATCCATGCAGACGCCGTTGGATATCGCCATGAAGGCGGTAACCAATCAAATCGATCTTGATCATCGTCCGGTTCTCAAGTCCCTGAAAGTTCCCTGTCTTGCCATGCAAAGCGATCATGATTTCTATCCGGTGGAGTTGGGAGAGTACATTGCCAGAACGGTTCCCAAGGGATCCCTGAAAATATTCGAAGGCTGCGGACATTCGGTTCAGCTTCAAAATTACGAGATCTTTAATAAGGCTTTGATAGATTTTGTGGATAATAACTAATCAGCATGAATAAAATTGATCCCATAACACTCTCCGTTATAGAAGGCGCTCTGCAAGCGGCGCAACGGGCTATGACTACTACCATGGAAAAGACCGGGCGTTCGAGTGTCTATGCCATTGCCCGTGATTATTCCAACGCCGTGTTTGACTGGGATGCGCGGATGATTATTCAGGGAGAGGATATTCCGACTCATCTTGGTTCGATGGTGCTGGCAGCGAAGGCAGTTGCGCGGTACTTCGACGGACAGATCCAGCCCGGAGATATATTCCTGCACAACGATCCCACCTATGACGGTTCTCATTTACCGGATGTGTGCATGTATAAACCTGTGTTCTTTGAAGACGAACTGGTTTTCTGGGTGGTAAGTAAAGGTCACATGGTGGATGTGGGTGGGCCGGTGCCGGGTAGTTATAACCCCGACGCCAGAGAAATTTACGCTGAAGGTTTGCGTATACCGCCTATCAAACTGGTGGACCAGGGTGTGATGCGGGAAGACATTCTTAATATGATCCTGACCAATTTTCGTTCTCGTAAAATGCAGGCCGGTGACATGAATGCGCAGTTGGGTGCGATCAGGGTTGGCGAGAAAAGACTGCTCGATATCCTGCAACGTTATGGTGTGCAGACTGTAAAAGTCTGTGTTGAAGAATTGCTGGATTCGGCTGAACAACATATGCGTGAAAAGATCCGCGCACTGCCTGATGGCACTTATCCCTCCACTGTACTTGCAGAAGACACCGGGCATGGTCGCGGTCATCAAACACTTGAAGCGGAGATCGTCGTTAGTGGAGACTCGATAAAAATAGCGCTGGATTCTCCGCCGCAAGTGGATTTTTTCACCAATTCCTATCGATCAAACACCCTGTCCGGAGTCTACTGTGGACTGCTAATGTGGGCTCAGGTGCAACCACCTTTTAACGAAGGGCTTTACCGTCCCATTGAAGTCGATTATGGATCAGCGGCGACGATGATGAATGCGCAGGAACCGGCACCGCATGTTAATTGCACCGGCGGCCCGCAGGAAACCATCTGCGATCTGATACGCACGGGCTTGAACAAGGCAGATGCACAATATGCTATGGCGGGCTGGAACCACACCTGGGCATTTAATATAGCCGGTGTTCGTCCTGAAAATGGCGAAGCCTATCTTGACCTGCTGATCTCATCACTGATTGGTGGTGCGGGTGCGGTAAATAATGTGGCGGATGGCTGGCATTGTATTGGCGCACAGGCCGGATTGGGTGGAGCACAAATCGGTGATACAGAAGTCGTGGAGATGCTGGCACCGGTCATCATCACGCGTCTTGAGTTATCACGGGATTCCGGTGTTCCCGGCAAGTGGCGTGGTGGTTGTGGGCTGGTGACCGAAGTCGAACCGATCGATCATGAGATGACTGTGATTGCCTGGGGTGAGGGCGCCTTTCAGCCACCACCCAGTGTCGATGGGGCTCGCTATCATGATGATTTTTACAAAGCCAAGTTAGCCCGTGGCTATCATCTGCGAGATGAGGAAATTCTTAAAGAAGTCGACAGTAACCAGATACTTAAAGTCTTACCCGGAGAGCGTTACCGGAGTCAGACATCCGGTGGTGGTGGTGCTGGTGATCCTTTTACCCGCGATCCACTCGCCGTGCAGGACGATGTATTAAACAAAAAAGTTTCTCTGGAGGCGGCCAGGTTTGAATATGGTGTGATACTCGATGCCGAGCATTTAAGTGTGGATGTTCAGGCGACGGATGAGCTGAGAAAAAGTCTGCAATGACTTATCGAATAGGCATTGATGCGGGTGGCACCTTCACCGACTTTGTTGCCATTGGTAGCGATGATTCCCTGACGGTCTACAAGACGCCATCTAATCCTGATGATCCGGTTGATGCACTGCTCGCTGGATTGGCTGGGCTGGCTAAAACGCTCGGTATGACAAGCGCTGATTTTATTGAAAGTATTGAGGTGCTGGTACACGGCAGTACGGTTGCTCTCAATACCTTGATCCAACGACGCGGTGCCAAAACAGCCTTACTGGTCACTGCCGGTCATGAAGACTCACTGGAGTTACGACTCGGTCATAAAGAAGACGGCCATCGTTGGGATTTTCGTTACCCTGCGGCGGATATTATTGTACCTGCTCACCGGCGTCTGGGTGTTTGTGAAAGAATTCTGTCCGACGGCCGTGTACATGAAGCACTCGATCTCAAGCAATTGACTAATCAACTGAATGCAATTGATACGCTTGACGTAGAGGCGATTGCTATTTCCTGTTTGTGGTCTTTCGCTAATCCAGAACATGAAAACCGTATTACAGAAGCGGTGCGAAAAAAATTTCCGGATTGTTTTGTTTCTTCTTCGCTGGATATTCTACCCCGGGTAGGCGAATACTCGCGCACCAGCACCACAGCGGCTAACGCTTATATCGGCCCGGCAATGGATCGCTATTTGTCCACCATAGAAAGTGCCTTGCTCGATAATGGTTTCAAGGGGCAACTGTATATAATGCAATCCAATGGTGGTGTCGCCTCTGCTGAAGTCTTACGCAGACGTCCAGTGGCGGCATTGAATTCAGGGCCCGCCGGTGGACCTGTGGCGGCCCTGTGTATGGCACTATGTTGAAACAGAAAAACGTGATCTCCATTGATATGGGGGGCACCAGTTTTGATATTTGTCTGGCTCGCGATGGATCACCGGATATTGTCGACAACGCCGATATTGCCCGGGTCAGAATCGGTTTACCGATGGTCAATGTGATTAGCATCGGCGCAGGAGGTGGCAGTATTGCGCGTATCGATGAAAGAAATCTCTTAAAGGTTGGACCGGAAAGCGCAGAAGCTAATCCGGGCCCGGCCTGTTACCAACGAGGTGGCACATTGCCGACAGTCACAGATGCTCTGGTTGTCGCCGGTTACCTGCCGGATACCGGGCTGCTCGGCGGCGATATGCCTATTGATAAGTCGCTCGCTGAGGAAGTCATTCAGAAACACATCGCGGAACCGTCAGGCTTATCCTTGCTTGAAGCAAGCAGTGGCATCATCAGAATTACCACACAGAATATGGTGGAAGGTATTCGAATTGCGTCAATCGAACGTGGTCACGATCCCCGCGACTATCTGCTTGTTGCCGGTGGTGGTGCTGGACCGGCTTTTGCCGCGGCGCTGGCCCGGGACCTCGGGATTGATCAGGTCTTGATTCCCAGAGTTGCCGGAACACTGTGCGCGCTCGGTGAGGCGAGTGCGGATTTGCGTTATGACAGCATTCGTGCCTGCCCCTCTGCTTTGACTACGCTTGATTTAGAAAAAGTAAATTCCCTTTTCACCGAAATGGAAGAGGAAGGACGCAGGGCTCTCGATGCCACCGGTATGACTAAGAATGAAATAGAAATCGAACAATATGCCGAGATGAAATATGTTGATCAGATTCACAATTGCGACGTGCGCATGCCGGCCGGGGAAATGACGGAAGATAAACGGGAACTTTTACGACAACATTTTCACGAACGTCATAAAGAGCTGTTTACTTATTGCGAGATGGATAACGAACCCGAATTGGTCTCTATAAGATTGAGTGTCATTATCAAAAATCAAAACGGCGCAGCCAGGGCAAAGCAATCTGAAAAAACAGAGAAAAGCAAAGGCTTGACTCGGGATACTCTACTGCATGGCAATGGAAAACTCAGCGCAACACCAGTCTTCATTGGTAGCGAGATGGAAGCCGGTGAAATTATTCATGGCCCGGCGATTATTCAGGAATTTACCACAACCATTATCATCCCGGCGACTGATAGTATTACCTGGTACTCAGAGGGTTATTACCTCTTACAAATTGGATAAGATCACTTCATGCAAATAGCAAAAGATGACCATTACTGCTACTGCAGTGACATGCTGGTAACAGTGCGACCTGCTGCCATTCTGGAAATTATTGCCACTGGTGAGAATCATCAACGTTGGGCTTCAAGCAGAAAGCGCGAAGACAGCCCGGGTGTCTGGGTAGGGACGTCCTACTTTACCGGCGAAGAAAGTATCCGCCTTGGTTTTGATGTTGATCATGAGAATCATTTCGTCGATTTCCTGATTGCGGCACCGGATGCTGACAATGATGAGCTTCAGGTGATGACCTGGGCTCGTGTCGTGCCGGGCGAACGATTTGGCTACGATGAAGGCTCTTCGATTGTCGGGCTCTATCAACCACGCTTTGCCGATCAGTCGCTTGAATTCTTTTTACGGGATCGATTTTTACATGCCTCTGAAATGTACCGCATCAAAGCGCTGGCGGAGCAGAGTGCGCCGGTACCGGCAGACACACTGCCAGGTGGTGAATACCTAGCTACTGCGAGTGAAGTGATACCCGATTCAGTAGATACGGTGTTCGATTTTATTTCCGATGGCCTGGAATATGGTAAGTGGACCTGGGGACGCTCGGAACGAACTGGCATCGACACTCAGACCTTCCAGTGCAAACAGGATTTCGGTGGTCCCGATCTCTTGTTGCGACTGGAACTTGATCGCAAACGCCATACAGTCGATTACTATATCGGAGAAAAGCCAGATGCGATGTTACTGCAGCAAAGTGCGCGGGTATTTGACGCTTCTCTATTCGGCTATGAACAAAATCACTCGCTGCTGACATTAACGCGTTGGCGGGCAGCGGGGGAATCCAGTTTTGAATGGGACCGGGCTGTTTTGAGCCAGTTGGTCGAAATGAAAATGACCACAGCCGTGCTGGCGCGTAGCTGATCTTTAACGATGACGCTAATTAATAACAAGATAGTCCGTGTCGATATGAATTCGGGCGAGCTGGCTGTCAGCGATTTTCCTGAGCAGTGGAAACTGCTCGGTGGTCGCGCGCTTCTCAGCCGGATACTTGTTGAAGAATGCAAAGCGGACTGCGATCCATTGGGTGCTGATAACCTGCTGGTGGTCGCGCCCGGCGCACTGGCTGGCAGTACGGCGCCGACCTCCGGCAGATTGTCGATTGGTTGCAAAAGTCCGCTTACCGGTGGCATCAAGGAAGCTAATGTGGGCGGGGAGCCGGGACAGGATTTGATGAAACTGGGTATTCGCGCCATTGTGATCTCGGGGGCAACGAGTGATAACAGCCGCCGGGGTCTTGTTGTTGATGAAACGGGCATAAGACTTGTGGACGCAAATGAGTACCGGAATATGTGGACCTATGCCTGTTGCGAGAAATTGTTTTCAGGGTATCCCGAGACGGCATCGGCAATTCTCATCGGTCCCGCTGGTGAATTGCAATTGAATACGGCATCCATAGCCTGCACTGATCGAAGCAAGGGTCGTCATCCGGCTCGCCATGCAGCGCGAGGTGGCGTGGGTGCGGTAATGGGCGCCAAGGGCCTCAAGTGGATACTTGTCGATCCCGGTAAAGCTGCCTTGCGCGAAGCGGCAGACAGCAAAGCCTATAAGGATTATAAAAAGGAATTCAGTCAGGAGTACCTGAGCTCGGGTCGACACGACGCTTTCAAACTGGGCACCAGTTCCCTCGTTCCTACGGCGAATATGTTGCATGCTTTTCCTTATAAGAACCGTACCTCGGGGCGTAATCCTGAATGGGAGAAACTGGATGGCGCGCGCATCGTTGAGTCTTTCAAAGAGCGGGGTGGCGCGATGCATAATTGCCTGACAGGTTGTATCGTGCGTTGTTCGAATGTCGTGCATGACAGTGAAGGTAATTATCTGACTTCCGCACTGGAATTCGAAACCCTGACATTGATGGGATCCAATTGCGCCATAAACGACTGGGAAGAAGTAGCGGAACTGGATCGTCTTTGTGACGAAGTGGGTATCGATACTATAGAGACTGGTGCGGCGCTGGCCGTTTATATGGATTCCGGTGGTACGAGCTGGGGTAATGTAGAAGAAGCCAAACGTATTATTCGCGAGGAAATCGCGATGGGAACAGAGTTTGGTCTATTGATTGGTAACGGCGCGCTATCTATTGGCAGCGCCAGACATCATCGTATTCCACACTGCAAAGGTCAGGCAATACCCGCTTTTGATCCTCGTCCCTTTCATGCAACGGGTATCACTTATTGCAGCAGTGCTCAGGGTGCTGATCATACTGCGGGTCTGGTGTTTGATCAGGATCTGAATGAAGAAGAAGCCGCAAGAGCATCGCAGGAACTTCAAATCATTAATGCTGTTGTCGATTCTTCAGGATTTTGTACTTTTCTGGGCCCAACTCTTGAGGAGACGGGCCATTTCTACTCGGCATTCTTTGGAGAAAAAATAAGCGCTAAGCTCCTGGCAGATATTGGCTGGCAATGCCTGCTTGATGAATGGCAGTTCAATGATAGAGCTGGTTTCACCGCAGCCGATGACGACTTACCCGATTGCTGTCGTAAAGAAGGAATCGGTCCTGACAATGAAATGACATTCAGTGTCAGTGCTGCCGCTATTGCCATGGCGAAAATTCGGCAAAGCCCACGCGACAAGTTATACAAAACATCACCGGCAGGTTGAAAGTAAAATCCGGCCTGGCGCTATTCAGCTATTTCTTCGGTCAGTTGTTGAATATGACTTAAACCGTCCGGGAAACCCCATTGCTCAACGATTTTTCCATTCAGTACGCGATGAATTGAGACTTCCGCTATTTCAATTTTTCGTCCAGTTGCCGGAATACCCTGAAACTCGCCTTCATGGGTTGCGGTGGATATGTAACGGGTCACTACGCGATCACCATCTGCGACGATGTCCACCACCTTCTCGGTCCAGTCGGGAAAGGATTTATGGTGGCAACTGATAAATTCATGCATACCATCCTGACCACGGGTTTCCATACCACAGATAAAATGAGCCTCGTAATCTTCGGCATATATTTCCGGTATGAGATCATAGTGTTTTTTATTCCACACTTCGTGATGAGCGCGTAAGACCACATCGATGTTTCGTTGTTTATAGTCTTTTTCTGCCTGATCATCGTCAACTTGAGTGAGATGAAGTCCAAATTCTCTGGAGTCGACAATCTTGCCGCCCATGGGTGCATGCAGGAGTTTGTCAAACTCAGGGGCATAGCCCCACATATGTCCGGTGATGGTGCGCTCATCGAAGTTGTACAGAAATACGGCTGCCAGAGTTTCAGCTTCTTCACTCCAGCTTATGGCATAGACACCCGGTGCAAATGAACTTGCCCCGTATTCTTCCACGTCACCGATACCCGGGTTTCCTTTCAAACCATGCCATACCACTTTTGTTTCATTCAAATAAATCAATTCCCAGGCATAGCGCTCAGAATACTGAGCGACAAATCGTTTGCCCACCAGATCAGGCGGGAATGGTGGATCGAGAACTTCATCTGTCGTGGGTTGACCGAGAACGCCGCCAACATGACATAAATGTACGCGATAGTGATCTTCACCTTCAGCTGGTATTTCACCATCAATGACGACTACGGTGTTCCTGTTCAGATCCAGTACCAGGCATGTTGTTAGACGTTCATTATTATTGTATCCATGCTTGAGGAAAAATATCCCCGGTGCTGACTCAGAAGCGCTGTAAGGGCAATTCTCAGCAAGTTCTCCGTGACCACCTTTCACAGCTTTAGCTGTAAGTGTGTCACCATCATTGAATGTGTATTGTAAGACTCTCTTGTCTGAGAGATGCAGGGTATGTTCCCGTCCGGCGAGTGCATTACTTTGCCCGACGGCGTAGGCCGCCAGTTCATTTTCGGGAAATGATTCCGGTCCACCATAACCTTCACGACGTTTCCATTGCTTGCTGAGCTTATCATTCATAATTCTTACTCCAGGTTAAGATTTCATTCATTTGTTCCAATGAGTCTTGCGACGATCCATTGAGCGTATCGCACGTGAATCAGCCAATAAACACAACATCTCGAAACTCAGCGCAGCCGAAATATTGGCCGATTGCCCGGTAGGATCGTTGTCGGGACTTAGCTCGGCAAAATCCGCGCCGATGATATTCAGGCCTTTGGCACCACGTAGAATTCGCCTGGTATCCAGGGCACTGACACCAAAGGGTTCAGGTAGGCCGGTTGCCGGCATATCCACCGGATCAATGCCGTCATTATCGAGGGTAATGTAGCAGGGACCGTCACCGATAATCTTTCGTGCCTCTTCAATTACCGCGTTCACACCCATGTCATGGAATTCGCTTGCAGTGATGACTCGCATACCAGTTTGATGAGAAAAATCCCAGAAATTCTCAGAACGCCCGCGGATACCTATTTGTATACAGCGCTCGGGATCGAGCACGCCATCACGGACGGCATGGCGGAAGGGGCTGGCATCGTTGATACTCAAGACATCGTTATCCCCGGGGATAACCGCACCACCGGTATCAGCATGGGCATCAATATGTATCATCCCCAGAGGCTCTTCCTCTCCCAGTGCTTTCATAATGGGATAGGTCATGGTGTGTTCACCGCCTACTGACAAAGTATTTATCCCGGCAGCAGCGAACTGTTTGTACAGTTCATAAATTTGCTCAATACGCGGCAACATATCTTTCTGTTCGAATTCAATATCACCGTAGTCGCCGACACTGAATAAATCAAAAGGAATCGTTTTCCATATTTCATGAACAGGGCCGTACCACTGTGACCATTCTCTTAAAGCTCTGGACCCGTCACTGGTACTGGTTCGAAGTGGAATGGAATTTTCCATGGGGATGCCGACACAGGCAATATCCATGGAACTGATTTCTGTTGTGTAGGGGGCCATATACATACCGACATTCTTGTCGCGCATGTCGCGTACATTTGCACCTTCATCTTCCATGCGTCGAAATATGGCGCGGGCCTCGCTGTTGTCCATCTCCATTGAGGGTTTGTTTGCAAGCTCTCTATATTTTTGAAGTTTCTCTTCACTTATTTTAGCCATGACTTATTCACTCTGATTATTTGGGTGCTTAATACATTAATTTTTTATTGAAACAATTCGGGCCGCGGGCAATATCAGCAGTAGACCAAGTGGGACCGAGACGAGGCCGAATATCAGGCAGGGAAGCAGGGTGTCGGCATTACCTATTAGCAGAGCGGCGATAGCCGGGCCGGCGGTAAGCGCAGCAGGGAAGGTCACTGCCAGTCCTGTCAATAGCTTGCCATCCCCATCTATGCTGGCGACGATCGCGGACATATAAGGCATGAAGAGATACCAACCAAAATTAAACAAGCAAACGGTAAGGGTAAACAGTATCTCTCCGTTTAAGCTAATCAGCAGGATTATCGACAGTGCGGAAATGAGCATGCTTATCGACAGGGGAATCGCACGACCCGCCTTGTCTCCCAAAAGAACTGCTGTGGCCGAACCAGCTATGGCAGCCAAAAGTCCTATGAACAGGGTGTTTCCTACCGCTTCTCGATCAATTCCCCAGTTTAAGCCGACACGTTCCATGTAAAACCAAACACCTGTCTGACCACTGTAATATATAAACAGACCCAGGAGACAAAGTAGACCCAGGAAATGATGCCGGGACATGCCTGAATTACTACCCGAGCTTTTTAGCAGAGCGCGTCCATCGGGATAAAATCGTACCGTAAGGCCGAGTATCGCCGTGAGTACCCCCCAGATCAGAAATACAAAATCAATTCCATTACTGGCAACGACGATCGGAAAAAATACTATTCCCAGCGCGCCGAATGACAATTGTCCGACACTCCACATGCCATATACTCTGTCGGGGTCTCGCATCAAGCCGATTACCTGTATGGTCATTGTCATCACCATGCCGGAACCCAGCCCGGCGACAAATCTGCACAGAACAAATAGTGGCAAGCTGTCCACAAGGAGAAGTGATGTATTACCGACAATTATTATTAGCAAAGCGCTCGTTACAATCTTGCGCCAATTCAGTCTGGCAATGATAAAAAATACTGCGGAACCCAGTGTAAAACCGGCCATTTCCGCCGACATAAGTAAACCAGCCTGAGATTCAGATACTGCAAGCTTGGCGATATACTCACCGACAAGTAGTGGTCCCATGAACAGAGCCAGCAAGGCGACCCCGGATCCGGTAACGACACTGATAAGCGTTCCGATATTATTTACATCGAAATCTTGAGAATCCTCAGCTGTTGTCGCAAGCTTGTCGTTCATGAGATTTAGCGTACCATCATAAAATCTGAGCAAATCAATATATCAGGATTTTCGACCTGAAATGATGTGATTAATGACAGAAAACTATGTGGAAGCTGGCCAATATCAGCTGTTCAGCTTTCGATAAGCAGAAGGTGTCTGCCCAGTCCATTGCTTGAATGCATGGCGAAAGTTGGATGATTCGGAGTAGCCTAGCAGGAAGGCAATTTCGTCAATGGAAAGGTCTGTACGTTGCAGGTAATCAAGCGCCAGGGCCTCCTGTACTTCGTTCAGTACTTCGCGAAAAGAAGCGTTCGCTGCTCGCAAGTGACGACGCAATGTTCTGGTGCTCATACAAAGAGTGGATGCAACTGAATCTACATCACGTCGGTCACAGGAGTTTTCGTAGATGATCCTGCGTACCCGATCAACGATATCCACCCCCCGTCCCAGCTTGTCCAGCAACTCACGGCAGCGCGCTTCACATATTTGCTGAGATTCCTTGTCGGCGTTCTTTAGTTTCAGGTTTAATAATGAGGCATCAAAAATCATTTCGATATGGTCTTGTTCAAACAGAACCTGACACTGGAATAACTCTTCGTAATACTCATTAACATCAGAGGCGGGATAATCCAGATTCAAGGTTTTAAGTTTGAACCTGCCAGCAGTCAGTTGTTTACAGAGATTAAAATTGCCACTCAACATCTCTTCCACTCCGACCCTGCGGGCGGGTTCTATCGGTAACACGTCTAAAGATTGCCAGCGCGCTACTTTCCCATCAATCTGCAGAACTTGTCGTGCAATCGGGCCGGCCACATCAAAATACTGGTTAAAGATACGAATTGCCTGCCCCAGATTGGCAGCTGATTGCATGGCATAGCCCCAGACGCCATGATGGTGTGGCATAAAGCGTTGTCCGCTTAAGAGACCGACTGCCGGGTGCTTTGACTGACTGGCGATATTGGCATAAATACGAATCTGCTGGGTGACGGTGATCAGATTGGCTGGATCGGCTAGATCAGCAACGGTGAGATCTGTTCCCTGTAGCAGTCTGGCCGGTTCAATACCCTCTTCAGCTAAAATCTCAAGAAATATCCTTGAATAGATCACCGGTTCAACTGGAATGTCCAGACTGAAGCGAGGTGTTATTGCCGGGTTAATATAGGATTCCAATATGGTAAATACTCTTCAGGATAATAACTTTACAATTTGCACACTCATTTGCAATTTGCTCCTCGCTAATAATTTCATCGCCTGACTAAAGTCATGAGATCCTATTTTCAATGGAAATCTGTTTGAGATTACTGGTAAGAATAAAAAAAATCAAAGTGTTAAGGTGTTTCAGGAATCAGTCTGCAAACCAGGGAGTCTGTAAACTGGCTAGCGATAGTTGTCGTACTACGATTTACTCACGTGCTGTGCTCCTATTATTCTACCTTCGGGTCATCTACCTGACAGTTTTGGGCATGAAATCCAGTTATGTAATCAATTAAAGGGGTCAATAGATGTGCCGATAACTCTTTTTTGGAGAATAACCAACTTTATAAAAGAGAGCGCAAATGAGACATATTGAGTCCCGCATCCGGATAATAGTACAAATATTAAAATCCCTGTCGAAAATCGTATTACTCGTATTTGCGGGCAGTTATTGCGTCATGGCAGCTGAGCCTCCACCACTTCCAGTACATACAATCGAGGGCGGGGGCGGAGGTGCTATAACACCAATCGCCTATCTTATCGATGCAGGGGAAAATTCTGAAACATTCACCAGTCCATCCATTTCTTCCACCTATCTTTACCTGGAAGACAAGGATCTGACGACCACCTCGATTACATCTACATTATTTAAGCGCCTTGAAATTGGCTATTCTTTTGGTTCGCTTGATCTGGGGACTTTACCTCGTGATATAGAAAACGCCACAACGGTTGATATTCAGGAAGACAGTTTAATCATGCACACCTTCAGTGCACGTGGGCAATTAATAACAGAAAACCAATTCGGCAAATATACACCTTCGGTCGTGCTTGGCGTACAGTATAAATACAACGATCGCATTGATGACATAAACAATCGACTTGGCGGTGCAATTTCGTCGCTCGGATACAGAGACAATGACGGAATTGATTTTTCAATTACCGCTACCAAAATGTTTCCTGAAGTCATGGGGCGCCCATTAATTGCCACATTAGGTGTGCGTATGAGTGAAGCCAGCTGGAATGGTTACCTTGGGTTTTCGGATGACTATAAAATGAGCGCGGAGGCCAATCTGGTTTACCTGCTGCCGCACAATTTGTTTGTTGCCTACGAGTATCGAGGTATGCCGGATGCGTATGATGAAATCCCAGGCCTTATTAACAACGAAACAGATTGGCATGCCGTTGACCTGGGCTGGATGATCAACGATAAAATGACATTGGTTGGTTTTTATGGTGTTCTAGGTAATCTCGTAAATGAAAATAAAGTGAATACCGCCATGGCTATTCAGTTCAAATATGAGTTCGAGTAAACACGCAGACAGATGCAAACGCAAAGCCTGATTTCGTGTAGCTGATTGTTTTAGATTTCCCTGGATGATACATCCTCGACTGTAAAAGCGTTGGTCACATCACAAAGATATTATTCATTAGACGAATGCCAGTAGAATTGTATATATTGCTTATATACTCACTCGTCGCATATATATTCACTTAGGCATCAATATGAGAAATATCATGAATAAATCATTATTTACTCTTGTTTTAACTTCAGCCATTTTAAGCAGTTCTATCTCTTCCTATGCTGAGGAGACTCCCTTACAGAAAAAAGTGCTGGCAGTAATGGAAATGGATCATCGAAATGATGCTGACACGAAAAGAGATCCCAACCGGATGCCTGCTCTGGCTCTGGAGTTTTTCGGTTTAAAACAGAATATGAAAGTCATAGAGTTCGCCCCCGGTGATGGCTGGTATACGAAAATACTGGCACCGCTTCTAAAAGATAAAGGCGAGCTGTATCTTGCCTATAAGCAAGAGTGGCTGGATAGTCTGGATGATATCCTGAAGCTTGAGGCCCTTAGTAAAGCCAGAAAATTGCCGATGGAGCTGGGCTGGAACGACAAAGAATATCGCTATGAACTCGGTAAAGTAGATTTTGGTATGAGCGATGCTGATATGCTGCTGTGTATTCGTGAATATCATAATTTTAATTCGAAAGACAAGGCCAGATTCAATAAGGCCGCATTTGATGCCCTGAAGCCTGGTGGTATCTATGTGGTGGTCGATCATAGCCGTCGTCATATGGCACCTGAAACCTGGGAGTTGCGTCGTCGTGAAGACGCAGTAAAAGCGATAATCGATATCCAGAATGCTGGTTTTAAAATAGAAAAATCATCCGATATGTTTTATCGACCTGACGACGAATTAAGATACGAAGTTGGTCGAAGAACGGTAACTGGTAATACCGACAGATTTACTCTGGTGTTTAGAAAATCTAAATAGAAGAAAACGGTCTTGAACACCAGGTGCTCATGTTTTCCACATGTTTGTAATACAGATCGAAAACCATATCAAAAGGCGTGACTGTATTCAGCATACTCAGGTGCAAGCTTTTTGTAGTGATTGTTTAGAAAACTAAGCAGATCAATGAGCTGTGTCACTGTCATTTCATCGTTAAATACAGGCATTATGCTTTTAACATCATCCTGCTTTGCCAGTTCTCCAAGTTGCCTGATATATTCCTGAGATAAAACATGCTCGGGATTAACAATTGAGGTTATCAACTCACCGTATGTTTTAACAAACCGGATTTCTCCACCTAATTGAATGGATACAAGAGCTGTCTGCAGTTCAGTAGGCGAAAATTCGACACCATCTATAAAATGACATTGGTTACAGCCCAGATCAGCAAAGGCCACCTGGCCATCGATAATGTTTCCGTCTGGCAAATGCAATCCTTTTCCAGATGTGCGGGGTTGTTCACAAGCAGAAATTGATATAACCAGAAACGAAAGCAAAATTGTTGATATTTTTTGGAAATACATAATTCTACTCCTGTCTTTTCTCAGTTAATGTTAGATAGAGCAGTTCATAGAGATCTGACTAACAATCCCTATAAGAATTATAGAAGTTGCTAATCAGCTTTGATTGATCTGAGTCAAGCTTCGCTTTGGTAGAAAAATTGTCTCTTTGTGTCTTTGTTATTGATTCTCGCAGCGATCGAAGCAGGCCTTGCCGATAATATGGTCGTGAAGATGGCTCGCAAACGAGAGGTCAGCGAAGCAAAATAGTCTGGTCCGTTTATTTTCTGGGTGGGAGAATGTCGTACTTTGGGATTCCTTCGGGAAAGGTAGCCCACTCAGGTGCAACAGAAGTATAGATAAGCATTTCAGGTCGTAAAGCGTCGCCACCTTCGATTGTACTGGCGGACAGGGAATAAAATCCAAAACCGTCGCATTTAAGACCAATCGGAGTCGCACAATTTCCGCAAAATAAGCGATGTGTTTTTTTTCCTGAATCGCCAATTGCTGTGAAACTGGATGGTGTGCCTTTAACGAAATTAAATTTATCAAACGGTACCCAGACACCAAACCATTTGTCAGAGTTAGTATGTAACTGGCAGGTCTTGCAGTAACAAAACACTGTATTGACAGGATCATCCTGGAATTCATATTCAAGTTCCCCGCAATCACAACGGCCGCGGTTTTTGCTCATAATATTCCCTCCCGTAACAGATTATCACCTGATTATGAATGTTAATATTTTCACTATAGTAATCCTAGTGATTTATCCTGTGAACTGTCCGTATATATCTGTACCAGACACCATTCCAATAGTAGTATTACTTGAACGAATAACAATATCGTTTACCTATACTAAGCAAAGGGCCAAGCCTTATGATACGAGTCTTACTAGTTGTAATTTCCTTTTTCCCATTTCTGGCTGCGAGTGAAAATCAGGAGGCGAGACCACTTCAACAAGTCAGTCCCGTTCAAACTTATAATCCGGAATTACCCGATAATGTGCGGGTCAAACCTTCGATAACTCGTATATTACGACCCGGAGAACGTGTGGATATTCCCTATGTCCCACCAATGGGTGAATGGAATATTCAACGTCTTTCTGAGCGTAGTTTCTGGGTGATTTCCGAACAGTTTGCTGTGACTGTTTTTGTTGGTGACAGGAGCACTCTGGTAATCGACGCTCCCGATGTATTCGATATGTCAGAGTTTGTAGTGCAGGTAAAAAAGATCACGCCTTTACCTATCACTACTGTTGTTTATAGTCACCCGCATGTCGATCATGTTGGTAATTCACAAAAGCTGGCGAATGTTCTCAAAAAATCAGAGATAGATTTACGCATAGTAGCCAGTGAGAACGCAGTAAGAGAAATAAAACGCTACAAGAATTCTATTCCAATGCCTACTGAAATCGTGGCGAATGGATTCAGCAAATTTCAATTTGAAAAGTGGACATTCAAACACGTTACTCCGGTTGACTGGGCACATACTGGTGCCGATAGTTATATCATCACACCCGACGGAGTTTTGCATATAGTGGATTTTTTCTATCCTGGCAGATTACCCTTAGCCGAGGTAAGTGGCGTGCAAAACATGACAGGCTGGATTGAGATGTGCCGCTTTGTGGCCGGAGATCCTGACTGGAAAATCGCAAACCTCGGTCACGCCAATGTTGGTTATCGAGAAGATGTCATGCGTACACTGGATTATTTCAAAGATTTGTACACTCAGGCCTTTAATGTATTTAAGGGCTTCCAGCCGGAGTTTTTCCAACAATTTACCGGTCAGAATACCGGCGTCATGATCCGGATGATGTTTGATGGAGGCGCTAATCAGCTTGCTCAGCTTGTAGCAAATAAATGGAATCATTTGCCACAATGGGAGGTCGCCCGCGATCACGCCGAAAAAGTTCTGTGGGATGTGGCCTTAAACTACAATTATCATGAGAGGACGCTGCCGGATTTTGAACCAATACCGGTTCCCAAATAATATGGGATAAGTAACTAAGCAGATGATTAGGCTAATTTGGATATAATGTTTTTCCGGTAATTAATAAATAATTTTTAGTGGGAAAAATAACATCAAGTCGATTGCAAAATATTATGGACATATTATATGGCTGCTTATTGCACTTATCGTTAGTGGAATGCTGGCTAATCACTATGTTCCTCAGTTAACCGGCTTAAGTCAGAATACACACAACCCTTCTTCTAACAATACTACTCAAGTGATAATGTATTCTTTAACTACCTGTGGTTACTGCAACAAGAAAAGAAGAGAATTAGAGAAAAAGCATATCAGATTCACAGAATATTTCGTAGACAAAGACCGTTCCAGAGAAATTGAATTGTGGGATAAACTGGAAAAATCAGGCTACAAAAGCAACTATTACGGCACACCAACCTTTGATGTGTATGGAATTATGTTACCTAATAATCCTTCGATGAATACTCTGGACTATTACATAAAAAAGCATGAATCTACTACAGATGATGCCGGTGAGTTGGCTGAGTACAGGGGATGAAATTAATATGTCTGGGGCAATACCCGCTCCGTAATACATTTGTTTTTCGAATAAAAAAAGCCCCGCAATAACGGGGCTCATACTACATACTGCAATAATGTGGAGCTGATTTATACAGCGACTACATTAATCGCGCTAGGACCTTTAGGGCCTTGCTCGGTTTCGTAGTTCACACTAGCACCTTCAGCAAGAGACTTGAATCCTTCTCCGCTTATTGAGCTATGATGGACAAATACATCCGGGCTGCCATCTGATGGTGTGATAAATCCAAAACCTTTACTGTCGTTAAACCACTTTACTGTTCCTGAAGCCATGTTGAGTACCTTTTACGTTATTAATTTAAATGTATTAGCCTGCATAATGATGGCGAAATAAACGGGAAGGTCTGCTGTAATACTGCTAGAGGAACTACCGAGAGTCGCGGAATAAGCGCTAATATGCGTAAGTTATAGTAATCTTTAGTGAAAAGCCAACTTTATTTAGCACAAAGTGTGTCGAGCAGAGATTATAGTGAGCTATTACTCTGGCAATATGTCACGCGGGTCCTGTAGCTTACTTAGTGCTCCCAGGATTTGTTAGCAGAGATATCCCACTCAAAATCAATTTCCGGTCCGGCGACAGGCGAACCGTCTTCGTTTGTTTCTGTGCTTCGCTTGTATTCGAATTTTATCTTGTCAAAAAGTAAGGTGATATGTTCCTTAAAAAAATCGTCGTCTGCCCCGCCACCGGTAACAATTGACTTAATCAAAACACCTTCCATCGAAATATTGACATAGTTTGTTTGAGTCTCTCTTTTTCCCACCTGGGGCGAGACATTAAATTCTACCGTGGGAATCGTTTGACCCTGTGCAAACAAAAGTCTGATACCTGAACTGTCATTGCCAATGGCCTTGATTATGGATAGTTCATTCATTGCTGTTTTCTGCTCTGCAGTTCCTTGAGCAGTTTTACGATTACTGGTCATCCCCCAGTTCCAGGAGATAATATCTGCCCAGCCTTTATGTTTGAAACTTTTCGAGTCACCGCTCACACCGTCGATTTTCATCATCATTTGTAAGGGCATGTATTACTCCGTTGTCGTGAAAAGCATGATATGGATGCTCAATCGACTAATCACAGTGCTTCAGAACTAATTATGATCGAACCGTCTTCTTCAAAATCTTTATTTTCAATTAGTCTTTTTGCTGCCGATTCAATCTGAGCCCGATTCTCTGTGATTGCCTGCATCGGGTCTTCTGAGGAGACTGTAAACTTTTTCCTCAGTACAGTGACACTGATTCTGCATGAAACCCGTCTTCCGGAAACTTCAGCAGCAATGGTTGCTACTTCGGTAACAGGATTCCAGCACTGCAGAGCCGGAAAAGAAACTCCATCTTTATCCGATTTATTTGGTTTGTTCTTAATAACAACATTCATTGTGCGGTCTCATTGTTTGAAATGAAATAACGCACGATTGCCTGGGAGGCTAAGAATACGCTAGGTTTAACGTGTAGGAACTATAGCATTGTTGAGGCGAAATTACCGATAAATTAGTGCTTATCCACCTGATTTAGTCTCGTTTAAGTGATTTTAGTGTCCCATTTAACTTATTATCATGAATAGCTGGCGTAGTCTTGCGACACCTTCATGTATGTCAGCTTCTGAATAATGAGCAAAACTAAGACGAATAAAATTATTCAGTTCGTCTTTGCTGGAGAAAACAGAACCGGGCTGAAAGCCTGTCTTCAATTCACGAGCCTTATCTCGTAAACGAGTCGTGTTGATGTCATCTTCGAACTGCAGCCAGAAAAAGTAACCACCGCCGGGACGAGCCCATTCTGCGATCCCATCGAAATGTTTATGCAGACTCTCATCCATTGCCTGAACTCGTTTCTTATAAGTGCTTTTTAGCATATCAATATGCGCGTTCAGCGATTTGTTATTGATTGCCTGCCGGACAATTAGTGACGAGATATGATTCAGACTACCCCCACTATTAACAAATCCGGCTGCCTTGAATTTCTTTCTTAAGGCAGCAGAGGTTTGTATCCAGCCAAGGCGCATTGCGGGTGCCAGTATTTTGGAAAATGAACCGAGTGAGATAACCCGCTCAGAGTCGATCATTGTGCCGAAAGCTGGGGGTGGTTTATCTTCGTAGTAGAGGAATTGATAAACTTCATCGGCAATAATTAAAAAGTCATGTTGAATTGACAGTTCAATGATTTCCTGACGTCGCTCAGTGCTTGTGCTCAGGCCAGATGGGTTTTGATAACTCGGAATAGTGTAAAGGAAGGCAGGCGTATGTAGTTCGAGTGCCTCCTGCAAGGCATCGATACGAAGACCATTCTTATCAAGTGGAATACCGACTATATTCAGGCCGCGATCCCGAAAGATCTTGAATGCCAGAAAGTAACTGGGCTCCTCGACAAATACGGTGTCACCGGGTTTGGCAAAAATCATGGAAACCAGATCCAGAGCCTGCGAATTACCGGCAGTAACAAGTAAATCTTCCGGACTGACTATCGATTGATAGCCTTCGCTCAAAAAAACTGCAAGCGAATCCAGAAAACGCACATCACCAAGCGTTGCTCCATAATTCAATTCAATCGATTTGGCACTGGCAAAAAACGATGAGCTGGCCTTTGCTACCAGTTCAAGCGGGAGAAGATCGGCAGAAGGTTGTCCGACACCAAAATTGATGGTTCCAGCCGGTGGTGCGCCATCGAAGGTTACGACTTCACTCATACAATAGCAGCTTTGTGCTCTTTAGTTGCCAGCGCCGGGTTCAAGTTGTGGGGCTTTGAGAAAGAACATAGCGCATGCGCCAATTAGAAAAGGAATCGCCAGTACAATAAAGTATGTAGATTGTTGCCATTGCAAACCAATGAACACACCGCCTATGCTGGGGCCTATGATGGCACCAAAACGGCCAATACCAATGCACCAGCCAATACCCGTAGCGCGTATCTGCGTCTCATACAATCTTGCCGCAGTTGAATAGAGTCCGATAAAACCACCCTGACTGAAAAAACCAAGCGCTGCTGCACTGCCCATTAAGACGACGATTCCGGCATCGAGAGAACCGAAAATCATCATTAATAAACCAGCGATAGCAAGAAAACTCACAATCATCGGGCGTAAACCTTTTTTATCTGACTGATAACCAAGCCAGAGAATGCCAAGCAGACCGCCGGCGTTGATGCAGACACCAACCCATATGGCTTTTTCGATCGGAAAACCCGCATCAAATATTATTTTGGGTATCCAGCTCATTAGAAAATATACGCCGAACATAGACGTGAAACTGGTTAGCCATAAGAGCAAAGTCCATTTGCACATTTCTCCTGACATCAGGCCTTCCAAACCGAGGGTTGGTTTTTTCGCATTCTCTGAAAGCGCAGGCCAGTCCGGTAACACTTTGCCACCGAGTTTTTTGATTATTTTATTCGCTTTTGAAAGCCCGTTTTCTGGGCGCTTATTCATTAGAAATTCCAGCGATTCGGGTAGCAGGAACAGAATAAAAACGAAAGTAATCAGGTTGAGGAGGGCGCCGCCTACGAAAATGAATCGCCAGCCGTAGTCTACTATCAATAAGCCGGTGATAAACCCACCCAGTGTTGCACCCACGGCATAGGTGCTTTGCACAATACTAATGTTCAAATTTTTGTTTGAATCGGAAGAGTATTCTGAAGCCATGGATGTCAGGCTTGGCAACATCGTACCGATAGCCAGTCCGGTCAGAAAACGATAAGGAATTAAAGTAGTGGTTGAGTTGGCCGTTGCGGTTAACAGCATGGAAACGATGACCAGCGCCATGCAGGAAATAACCACGCGTCGACGACCAAAGTGATCGCTAAGTGGCGCCAGAAAAATTGCTCCCAGTGCCATGCCGAAGAAACCGGCGCTAAAGACCAGACCAAGAACCTCAGGGGATAGATTCCACTCGCTGGCTATCTGCGGTGCTGTAAATGCTATCGCCATCACGTCAAAACCATCCAGTGTGTTGATCATGGAACAAAGGCTGATAACCAGCACTTGTATGCGAGTATGGGCGCTTTTCTGGATATATTTTTCAGTCATGTTTTTCCTCAATCACGCAATATATCAATGTGTCCGTTGAAATACGAACTCTTAACTGATTCACTTTCTCCTATAGCAGGCATCACTTGTTGTTTAATCCTGTCTTGTTACAATAATTTTCAATTAACTCGATTAAAATGAAGGGGTAGTTTGCTATGGCTCGTGGCAAAAGTGCGGTGCAAAAGGCGTATACACCCAACCAGCAGATCCTTGATCTATGGCCTGACATTACAGGTAGCCAGATCAACGGACTTGGAGAAACTGAATCGGGTCGGCCTCGCCCAGTTTTCTGGCGCACTGATGATTCAATTTCTCACAGCGCGGCGCTGCAGTATTTTTATAAGCGTGATGTAGATAATCCGCGTATTGCTGAGTCGAGAAAATACCGGCAGGAAACAGCAGCGATCCCCGTTAGCGATATTGCGCCGACGACGATAGACAAAAGCGCAGCTGCATGGACAGAAGAGTTGAAGAGCAAGACTCTGGAACTGGGCGCAGACGACGTTGGCATCTGTGAATATCGTGAAGAATGGACTTTTGAAGATCGACCGTTACCTCAAGGTAAATTCGCTGTCGTTATGGCTTTCGCGCACAATTATCCGGAGTTGAACACGGCACCGGACGAAAGAGCCTACATTGAAGTGATGAGACAGTATGCCCGGGCGGGCGACACTTCAAAACATCTTGCTAACTGGGTTCGCGAAGCTGGTCATTTTGCTGCTGCGAAAACCGGTCCGAATACAGAAGATGTGCTGATGATCCCGGCAGCCGTTGCTGCAGGGTTGGGTGAACTGGGCAAACACGGCTCCATGATTCACCGCAAGCTGGGCGCAAATTTTCGCTTATCGATGATCCTGACTGATTTACCACTGCTTAGTGATTCAGAGGACGTATTCGGGGGCGATGATTTTTGTATGCGTTGTCAGGTTTGCTCATCTGCCTGTCCACCGGAAGCGATTTCTCGTGAAAAAGTTATGGTGCGTGGAAATACAAAGTGGTTTGTTGATTTTGATAAATGCCTACCTTACTTTATTGACAATAAGACTTGTGGCATCTGCCTGGCTGTCTGCCCCTGGTCACGCCCTGGAGTCGCCGACAACCTTGTCGTAAAAATGGCCCGAAAACGCGAAGCCAGACTTAAGGAATAATTGGAGAATAGTATGTCCACTGTAGTTATTACCGGAGCAAATCGTGGCATTGGGCTTGAGTATTGCAAGCAGTTTCTGAAACGTGGCGACTCGGTGATTGCCTTGTGTCGGGACTCCAGCAAAGAACTCAGTGCTTTGGGCTGTAGAATAGAAGAAGGCATTGATGTATCAATTGACGCATGCGTGACTAACATCATTGAGCGATTAAGTGACATCAGTAAGATTGATGTTCTTGTAAACAATGCCGGACTGTTAACTGACGAAACAATAGAAGATCTGGATTACGATGCCATTCGAAAACAGTTTGAGATAAATACACTTGGACCATTGAGAGTCACTGATGCCTTGAAGGACAAACTCGGTGCTGGTAGCAAAATAGTCATGATGACGTCGCGAATGGGATCTGTTACTGACAACACTTCCGGTTCTCGATACGGATATAGGATTTCCAAAGCTGCATTAAATATAGCCAGTGTTTCTTTATCTCATGATCTGAAATCTCAAGGTGTCGCCGTTGCCATCCTTCATCCAGGATATGTCCGGACTGAAATGACAGGAATGGGTGGGCTTATAAACCCGGAGGAATCAGTCCACGGACTCATGCAGGTAATTGACGCGCTCACCCTGGAGAATAGTGGAACATTCTGGCATTCAAACGGTGAGGTTTTGCCCTGGTAAACAGTAAGCGTACAAGTTTTAAACCCCATCCTCTGCCGTGACGGTACCTTTATGTAGACGGTAAATTAGTTATTCTGCTACTCTTCGCTAGCAAATGTCACAAGCAGTTATCAAATTCTCGGATTAGACGGGGTCTATCATGATTAAGTATCAACCTTTCAGAACTTCTATATATATTATTTTGCTCTGCCTGAGTTGCGCCGCGCTTAGCGCCAGCGAGCCTGAAAAACCAATGTCTCTGGAGACTCAGGTTGAAGGGCTATGGTCCTATACCGGTCTGACCACATCGGATGGTAAAGAGCTGCCACTGTATGGTGTGTTCTTGCTAAAAAACGGCAAGTTTATTCAATATGCCGTGTTCAAGGGTGAACCCTTTGAAGATCAGGGCTCGATGGCGCATACCGGCACTTATTCAGAATTAGACGGCTTCATACATCTGAAAGCCGACCAGACTCTTAGTACCTCGCCTAAGGAAGAAACACCACTGCAATCCAGAGGCGAAACAGATCACGATCTCAGCGTTGAACGTTCAGGTAACGATTTGACCCTTGTATTTAGCAAGGGCACAGGGACCATACAATTATTTGAGCTCATCAGTTCAGGTTCTGGTGATTTCTACTGGCTGGAGAACGGGGCACTGACGCTGGTCGACGGTCATTTTATTCTCGTTGATGGAAACGAAAGCAAGATGAATGCTGGCTATGGCTCATATAAAACAATTGAAGGTTCCATCGAGATGAACATTGAACGCTGGACCAACGCTGCACCGGATTTTGCCACTAATATTTCTGGCACCAGTCTGAAAGGATCTTTTGACGGTAAAACACTTACCCTGAATGACGGACGGGTATACAAGGTCAAGCCCTGAGCATCAGTCTATTTTTAGGTCGAAAACCTTTTCTGCTTCAATCTGGGGTGTGCCGATGAGAGCATCGTAGCGCATATATTTATCAAGACGCACTTTGCCAAGCTGACTTCGTCGAATCAGATCGAGCATCTTCCCTACTGTGGCAAGATCGTCGATTTCATATAGTTCGTACCAGCCATAGTGTCTTGAACCCGGAGTACCCGCCTGTGTCAGATGATCATCGATGGTGCCGATCATTTTTACACCCATTTCTTTCCATTTCCGATGAACTTCATTGTATTCCGGCATAATCAGATCACGTCTGTCTGCAGATGTTCCCTGCGTCCAGCCTTCAATCACACCTGCTCGTAGTAAGACTCTCCACGGCGCATCCCATTTGCCTGGCTTTGCTTCTTCTGCCTGAACAGAAGGCGCCAGCAAACTACCGAATGTAATGACAGTGGCCATTAATGACCAGATTACTGTTCTGGAAAAAATATTCATTTCGATTCCCCCTGGATTAAGGATTGCTTACTGATGTGTTTTGCAGATTATTACTAATAGTTATAGTGATTAATAATCTGCTTAATGCCAGCTAATTCAGGAATTTTTCCCGAATACCAGTTTTCACAGAACACAACAGCATTCTGCCGGTCACACTAATAGACAGTAAAGTTACTTTGACATCATATTCCTTATAACAGGAGAAGATTTATGAGTAGAACTAAGCGTTTCACTATTGCTACTGGTATCGGTTTACTTTTTATTGCTTTGAATTCACCTGCTCAGGCTGCTGTGTCCATTTCATATAGCCCTTATTACGGTGTAGCTGTGAATTACGCAGACAGAGGCTATCGACAAAAATATCGACGATCCAATTCTGGCTATGGCTATCGTCAATATTCTCCGCGATCTTACTATCGTTCTTCGCGTGACTACTATTCTGGTTACGATCGAAGTTATCGACGTGGTGACAGAAATTATTATCGTTCGCCATATGACCGGGCCTACTCCGGGCGTCGTTGCGACTGATAAATCGATTCAGTTACAAAATTACATCGGACTATAATAGGAGGTTCTGATTATCAGGCAGGAGATGTAGATGCTTTTTCAAAATAGACACTTGTTTCGAACAGTTCTCCTGATACTTGTGACAGGGACTGGTAGTCATTCCGTCTGGTCGCAGGACACTGATAAGTTAAAGGCGGATATGGTTTTGCACAAGGGCATTGTGTACACCGTAAATGAGAAACAGAAATGGGCGCAGGCACTGGCTATCAATAGTGGCAAAATTATTTATGTTGGCAACAATGAGGGTGCGAAAGCCTATATTGGTAAACAAACGAAAGTTCTGGATCTGAAAAACCGACTGATACTGCCCGGTTTCCATGATGCGCATGTGCACCCCATGGAAGGAATCAGCCTGAGTACATTCATGAGCTGTGATTTGTATGAAATAAAACAGAAGTATTCTGACATCAAAGACTGGATTGAACCACTTCGGGAATGTGGTGAAAGGGAATATCCACATAGCTGGATTCTGGGTGGTGGTCATGATAATAGTGATCTTTTCGAACTTGAAACATCTCCACGCGAGTTTCTCGACAATATTTTTCCTGATAAGCCGGTGGCTTTCATGGAAAAGTCGTCTCATTCAATGTGGGTCAATTCAAAGGCGCTGGAAAGAGTAGGTATCGATCGCAATACTCCGCATCCTCAGGGTGGCAAGATATTCAAAGATCCACATACAGGTAAACCAATTGGGATATTAACTGATAGTGCCGGTGATGAGTTGATGCACAAGGCTCTGGCGAAAAGCCCGGCATTGCAGGAAGCCAGATACCAGGCCGTACTGGGTTCGCAGGATTATCTGGTCAGTTACGGTATTACCTCCGCAGTCAATGCCCGGGTTTACTGGACGCGGGGAAATCTGGAACCGTGGTTGCGTGCGAAAAAAGAGGGTCGTTTGAAAGCGCGTAATGTGATGTCTCTCTGGGCCTATCCACATCTTGACGATGACATGCAATTGTCTGAGTTTAAGTCAATGTATCAGGATGATAAGAGCTCTTTATTACGTGTGTCACAAATCAAGTTTTATTCGGATGGAGTGGCAGATCTGAATTCGGGGGCAGTCCTCAAACCCTATGGATATCTAATCCATCCTGATGCCGAAGCAAGGGGTGGTAATTACATTACAGAGAAACGCCTGACCAAAATGGTGTCTGCTATTCAGGATATGGGCTTCGGTGCAATAATCCATGCGATCGGTGATCGCGGTGTGCGTGAAGCTCTGAATGCCATTGAAGCGGCGCAAAAAGACAGACCAGATATGACTCAGAATCAGCCCCGACATTACATTTCACATGTGAACTGGGTGAGTGATAGAGATATAGGACGTTTCGCCGAACTCAATGTTCCTGCTGATACGCAGATAAATTACATCAAATACGAAGATTATCTATCCGGAGAGGACGATTACTATACGAGCGGTTTTATGGTCGAAGTAGTCAAGAACAATGAATCTGATTTGGCCGCCATGTCCAGAATTATTTCCACAGGAGCACGTTTAGTGATAAGTAGTGACTGGGATGTTGCCAATATCGATCCTTTGTTCAGTATTCAAAACGCGACACAGGAATTTCTTGGAGCTGAGTCGACTAAAGGTGTAATGACGGAAAAAGAACTGCTTGAGTTGGCTGTTAAGGCTTACACCTATAACGCTGCCTACGCAATGAACCAGGAGACTCTGACCGGCTCACTGGAAGTGGGAAAGTATGCTGATCTAATAGTTTTGGATAAGAATATATTCGAATTACCGGTCTATTCTATTCGAGATTCAAAAGTGCTCTGGACTCTGGTAGCTGGAGAAGAAGTCTATCGAGCTGACAAATTACATGCGATTTCTCAATAGGTTTTTTTTGAATCTCTTTAATTCTTTTTATACTTGTCGGCTGAAGGAAGAAAAGAGTCGACTCCGGCGAATTGCTTGCCATCATGATTGGCAGCAAATTGTTTCGCATAAGTGGAAATGCTCTCCGCAGCCGCCAGTAATTCATCTTCATTATTCAATTTTAATTTAACACTGCCTGCTGTTTCTACAATACCAGTTAGTTCTGATGACTCTACGGTTTCCGCAATTTTCTGTAGTCGAAGTTGTGCGGAGCGAGTTCGTTTAGCCATGGCTTTCGCATAAGCTGCTTTCTCTTTAGCGATCGCCAGGCCTCGCATACCGTGTTCCAGATCGAGCATCTGACCAACGATAAACATCATTCTGCGTCGTTCCAGAGCTGCTTCTGTATTGTCTTTCGTGTACCAGACATTGTGACGTACGCCGCCCTGACTCCATCTGACCAGTTCGAATTTGCTACCAGCGGCGTGGCCGCCAACATTAACCAGTTGTTCTTTCGGAACGGTGTGACAACCGTAACAATTATTGGCAACGGCGTATAAATTGCCCGGACGCAGCATGCCAGCCGATTCAGATTTAGCATAACGTTCTTTCTTATGCGCGGGATCTTCATTTTCTGCTTTGACTTCTTTACCACCAAAATCACTATGTACGTCAATCCAGTCCTGTCCGTCGCCATGACACGACTCACAGGTGATACCAGCGACTGGCTTAATTTTTTCTTCAACCATGGCCGAAGTGAAATGGCAACTGAGGCACTCACTTTCAGACTTTATTCTCTTGATACCAATTTTATCCGCAATTTCTCTGCCCTTCTCGGAACGTGGTAATTTGGAGAAAGTGCTGGAGTGCTTGGTTTCTTTCCAAAGTGCAATAGTATCTTTGTGGCATTCACCGCAGGCGTCCGGACCTTTGACTTTGCTCGGATCAAGATGAAATTCCTGATTGGCGAATGTCAGGGGTGAAAATAAAAAAAGTAATAACAGGAGCGACGAGATTTTGTGTTCACAAAAAGATACACGAATCTGACTTATCTGCTTTGAGGAATTCATATCTTCACCTTTGATTTTTATTTTTAACCAAATATTTTGTAACGGAAACCCAGACTCTATATCGTTTGATAATTCAAGACTAGTACTTAATCAGAATCTCGCCGCGCAAGCCGTAACGAGTTCCAATTACATCTGAATCAGAGACATAGGCATTCAGGCCAGCCACAATTCGCCGGCCGATTGCCTGCTGAAATCGAATGGCAGCGCCGATGCTGTCATTCTGTTCATTGTCATCGCCAACCCGGCCACCGATTTCCATGACCAGTTGCCGGCGTGATTTAAAGAATTTTTGATAACCGGCGATTAATCCGACAGAGTCACCGGTTCGATTCGCAATTGCCGGAGTGACATTGCCGATTCCCGGAGCCGCGAATAACAAACCAGTCCGACCAAGTGGACCACCACTCTGTGGTTCTCTGGCGGGTGAAGTAAAATTGTCTATGGAGACAAAGGCATTCAGATAAACATTGTCGTGGCTATAAGCAGGTACCCAGGACACTTCAGAAAACAATAGAATGCCATCGTCGGCTTTGGCGGATTTTCGTCCTGGCGCAGTTGATGCTGCTATACGAAAAGTTGTATTTAATTTTCCAATCCTTTGAATCGAATCAATAGCTGCAGAGAGCAGGTCGCCTTCAGCGGATGATTCAACATAGACGACATCGACGTTTATCGTGCTTTTCAATGTATCAAGTTGTGTAAACAGACCGAACAGATTGGCATCTTTGTCTTCGAAGTTATCGTTACGATGAATGTCGCCCCAGCCAAAAAAGAAGGTGCTGCGCATGCTGACGAGCCAGGGTACACCCTCGAAGCGAATGTTGTTTCTCGACAGGCCAAAACCGTCTAATGCATCTGCGATAAGCATCCCATCTTGAAAATTGATGCCCTGTCGGCCAACCGAAAACCCGATATCGTTTGAAGTGGAGTCCTGATAGTCCCATTTGGGGAACAACTCGGCTAGATCGCCTTCGAAAAAAAGTGTCTGAATGTTGTAATTAAGATTGTTTCTGAAACCATCCTGAGAGTCCGGAGAGAAGACTTGCCCGCTGAAATCAGCTTCATCGTGAAGTGGGGTAATTCCAATCAGAACACGTTCCGTTCCGGTCAGTTGCAAGTTTCCGAAAAGATCCAGACGATTCATCCATTCTGTCGACGCTGGACCTGTGCCATTGTCGAAAGTCTGAATGGCTGTACGTTGTGTTCCATATAACCAGAAGCGAGGCTGCCAGACGGCGCCGGTCGGTATACGAAACCCCGGTTTCAGATTACCGGTACCAAGGAAATCCGCACCCAGTTCCAACAAGGGTGGTGTTCGTGTCGGAAGATCGGCATCCGATAGATACGGCGTCGGGTTATCTGAAAGACCGGAACCTGAATCGGATGCAGAGTAAACCGGCAATGTCATTATCAGCGTCGCCAGAGGAATAAGAAGCTTATGCATTGAATATTCCATTACTGAGTAAGGCTAATTCTATGTATTTTTTCCCAAATCACGCTGTGCCCGGCAACCACTTCGTCGGCAACCTGTTTTGCGGACATACCAAAATCAAAACCGACATCTTTAATTGCGTCGATAAGGTTAATGGGTACCATCGCCGATTTTAATCTCACCCGCACATGGTAGTTACCGCTACCACCCAGGTTTTTGGCATTGATTTTATAGCTGGCCCAGCGAGTACTCAGTGGCGGAATTGTCTGTCGGTGTTTACGCGCGCTGCAGGTTGCCCTGTCAGCATAACCGAACGAGTGAAGGGACGTACGAAGGGCAGCGGGTCGGTAGAATCATTCACCGCAAGAACCTGCTCGCGTTCGCCACCGCGCACATTACGAGTAACGAAACGTGACTGCAGAGTGAAAAGCTGTTTATCGAGTGGTAGTTCGTCATTATGGACATAGAGTGAGTGGGTATCGCGTAAATCCCCGTTCGGATCGAGATCACCGGATTTAAAAACCACTTTTCCATTCGAATCTTTAACCGTTACTTCCAGCCATATGAGTCTCTCCGCGTCGAAACCCGTCGGTACGTTGTGCCCATCTGTGCCATTTTTAACTTCTATTCGAAATTGGAGGCCCCGTTTGCTGGCTTTTGTGGTTTCGATAGCACCGAGTTTGTAGCCATTTCGGAGTACCTGCATACGCTTGTCAGCTGCCCAGTCCAGCAATTTGTATTGTTGTTCAATAATTTCTCTTGCATCATAGCGATCGTCAACCGATTTCCAACGCTGCGGAAATTCATAATCATCGGCAAGGTTATCTTCGAAATCATCAGTACCCCATCCGGCTTTGTGATCAAACTGCAACCATTCTCTCAGGCTCGCCATCGCTACCGCGTCAGAGTTGTGTGGAAAAATACCGGGGTGAATCACGGAGTAATCAGGACCGGCAAAGAAATGGTTGGTGATTTTCCGGTCTTTGGTTGCAACGCCACCGACAACTGCAGCAGGACCGAATTCGTAATCTGATTCAGCGCCCTGCACTGAGGCCATGTGGCAATCCTGACAGCTGACTTTTCGAGCCGCAGCAGGTGAGTTTTTGTATTCCGAAAAGGCCTCTTCGAGACGAAAACCATTGAATAAATTCACATCATGACAGATGCCACAAAAGCCCGAAGTTGATATCTGTGGGAAATGACCAACTTCGGTATGTATTTTTCGACCTTTTTCTTCTTCTTTGGTGACAACGCGATATTCGTGCGTATTTTCCAGTACCCGTTCTAACTCCTTGTTTCCCTGTGGTCCATAAACAGGTGTGGTCAAGCCACCTTCTTCCAAGGCAACCCGGCCGGAGACTTTTCCATATTCATTGTTAACACGATGACAGACTACACAGGTAATTCCTTCTCTTGAAGTCGGATGCCGGTCGAGGTTGGATATGAATGTTGATTCACCCATGTTCATACCTACCTGATTGTGACAACGGATGCAGAAATCACCATTAGTGCTACTGGTCAGGGAATTGATTTTATTCTGCATCGCCATATAGACAGGGCTCAGCTGGGCGTAGGCATGTTGAGAGACCGACCATTCTTTATATTGTTTCTGATGATAGGTTTTACAGGTATTTGCTGAGGGGTAGCGATTTTCGGCAAACAGGGACAGATGGGCTGCTCCGGCATCGTCAATTACAGAGTCGGTTTTCTCTTCTTTTTCCTCTACCTCGTCAAAATCAACCAGTTCGTCATCGCCGCCAAGGCTATCATCGTCAAATAGCTCATCATCGAGTAGATCATCACCCAGTAAATCATCGTCTTCGTCGTTCTGTGCCAGCAACAGCGTTTTCGGAGACTCTTCAATTATTTCGCTGGTGCCGATAAATGGCCAGATTATTAACAGCACTAATAAAAGATTAAGTCGTATATAGGGCATCTGCTTGTACCTGAATTTTACGTCCATGAACAGATCATAGCGTGTCTCCGACAGGCATTGGATTGATCGACGCTATTTGCATAATTTTTCCTTAATACACGAGATTTTTTCCCGAATATGTGTACATGAGGCATCATATTGATACTTTCATCACATTTTTCTTCAGAAAAAATAACTAAGTGTTAACGCATGTGAGTTGGAGTTTTCATCTCCCTTGACTCCGAGGTAGGTGTTCCAGTCCAGACTCCAATGAGAATTAATGGTATAGATCAGATAAAAACCAAGCAAACCGTAACTTTCTCCGAATGTTGAATTAGCGCCACCGCCATTACCTCTGCCACCGCTTCCACTGCCGCCGCCCGGTCTTGGTGGCGGTGGTGGCATGCCTCCCATACCATTATTAAAGAGCACCGAATTCGAATCGTCACTTGAAATTTGCTCGAACCAGTTAAAACTGATTCCCGCATAAGCACCAGAATCGTCGGTAAGGGCAAAATAGTAATCTGCTCCGACACTAACATTCGCATACCAGGAATCCGTCTCACTCGTTTGTATATTTCCGAGGGGAGGGATCTGACCTTCGACATCGCTATGATCATATTGCAAGCCAGAAGTCAGAGTATAGGCCCAGAGACCTTGTTCACCTGAGTAACTACCGGAGAAATCAAAGCGTTGCCAGTCAATCTTAGCTGATGAAAAAAGATCGTTCTGTTGTCCATGAACTAGCTCAATCTCGTCTTCTATCGAACTATAACGACCAAAAATCTGCCATTTGTTGATGTTGTAAGCAAGACCAATGTGCCAACTATCTGAATCAAACTCGGCAATGTTGCCAGCCATAAGATTCTGATCGTCACTAACACTACTATAGCCTGCTTGCAAAAAGGAATTATCACTTATAGCCAAATTGGCGCCCACTGCAACTCCGATAGCGTCGAAGTCAAGGCGAAAGCCATCAACAAATGTTGAATACTCATAATTGGTGGCGCCTATGGAGACATCGCTAGCAAAAACCGAGCTCGTACAAAACAGTGTCAGTAAAACACTAATTATTTTGGAGACTAAATCAGCTCTGATCTTTTCAGGTATCATAAAATATTCTTTTTCTTAACGTGGAGGAGGTCTTCGTCCCGGTGGTGGTCTGTTTCCACGGGGTGGCGGACGATTTCCTCTCGGTGGTGGTCTGTCACCTCTTGGGGGTGGCCTTGTGTGTTTGCCATCGGCTCTACCTTTAGGTGCTTTCATACCGGGAAGCAATGTCAGGTTTTTTGCGAAATCTCGAACTTTATCTCGTCCAAGACGCTGATCGTATAGAACGAAGCAGGGCACTTCTTCAATCAATTCGCAAAGTTGGTTTTCGTTGCCGGATACGGTTGATTCACCGACTCTTGCGCGGGTCTGTCCGGAACAGTAAGCCGGCGAAAGTTCGCCTTTGTAAACGGAAACAAACTGTCTGTCCAGAGTTTCAGGTTTCCTAAAGTGGGAGCAGGCTTTAATTTCACTGGAAACCACATCGCAGGAATCTGCCTGACATATCCGCACTACCCATTCCGCTCTACCAGCCTGAATCAAGCCCTCCGGAGTTTTCAAAGTAAAGTTCTCCAGAGACTGACCGGCAATGGTGCCGGTGGTTACACGTGCACCGCCACGAATGATTTCCAGCTCTATTTCACCTGCATCGCGCGTTTCGGGGAACTTGTTAATTTTAAATTCGGTATTGGGTCTCAATACAATTCTTGTCAAGTCATAGAAATTAACGCTTAACCAGGAATTGCTGCCCGTAAGAATAACATCGCCGGATGTAATCCGGTCTCTTACTTTCAGACTTCGTAAATCTCCCTGTTTGCTGACCACTTCGCTTTGTCCGCTTATGCGAACCACCGTACCAACAGATTTTCCCTCTGCCAGTACCAGATCACTGAGTATGGGCAAAAGCAACAGATACAAAAGTATCTTATGCAAAAACCGGGGGGTCAGCAGTGTGTCTGATTGTCTGATTGCATTCATCCTGATCAATCTCGTATCGGCTTGAGTTCGTCTGAGATCCAGTCTATAGATCGACTGCGATTGTCTACATGATAGTGATGGCAGGTCAGACAACTCGCCGGCGCTCGCCCTTCCTGATGACACTGAGTACAGGTATTTCTGTTCATTGACAGAAAGTGTGTTTCTACACCACTTTCTGTGTCTTCTTCCATGTTCAGGAGGTGACAGCTTGAGCAACCGTCATCGGTCATCAAACTGAAATGTGAGACATGAGAAAAGCGATTAAAATCTGTCGCCTTGTCCGCTGGTTTAAAACTTTGCCAGCGATTTTGTTCTCTGCTCACATGAGGAAACTCCCCGTTTTGTACACTCTTGGTATGGCATTTCATGCAGTTTCCAACAGAATTCTCAGCAGTTAACATGGAATATATGTTTTCGGTCAATGGACTGGACATATCGGCTGATACTTCGAGCCAGGATTTTAAAAAGGGATCCGCATGATCAGTCGGTCGGTAGCGTAACGTGCTGCCATCCCGATACCAGCCACCACTTTCTGCCCAGTCTTCTGAAGCAATAACATTAATATCAGATGATGATTCAGCAATTTCAGCTGAATCTGATCTTTCACCCTCATTCTCATCATCAGCAAAAAGATCGTCATCGTCACTGAGTAAATCATCTTCTACTTCAAAAAGCCCGTCATCATCCAGCAATTCATCATCTTCAAGCAGCTCGTCATCTTCAATTAATAAATCACTTTCCTCAGACAGAACACCTTTCTCCGTTATAGACGAAGCGATTTCGGCCTTGTCATTCACAGACTCTGTCAAATCAGTGTCTGTAGAGCTCAGAAATGGTGACGACAAAGTCAGACGACCTGCTCTGTATTCTTTGATTTCCGAGGCCAGATTAGGAAACCAGTCTTCCTGGTTGCTGACCAGAGTATCGCGTGGTAAAGAGGCAATAAGCCGATTTAGCAATGATTGATCGAGTGAATCATAGAATATGCCGGATAGGCGTTCATTCAAATGTCGGGTACCACCGGACTGAATATCATGGAACAGGGACTTTATTGCCCAGGCCAGCCTCGCTACATGTTCAAGTTCCTCAGGTTCAGCTTCGCTTAGATCATATAATTCAACTCTTTCGAGCTGTGTCAGACCTGTTTCCTGTGTGCTCAACAATAAACGCATGATTGGACTCAGTTCACCATCGGCCCGGGGCCACTCTCCGATATTCAAGCCCTGCTTTTCGAGTGTCTCGGTATCCAGTTCCGGAATAGAAAGTACGGCCACACCTTTGGCGCTCGCTCGACGCTCTCCAAGAATCTGGTCAATATGGCAGGCACTACAGCTGTCGTCGAAGCCGACAGTGAGCATCCATTCACCGGTCTGGTCGGTATCATGACAGTTTTTACAACCAGTCGGAGCAATATCAAAATATTCATCCTTATAGAAATAGTCTTCCAGATGTTTGACATGATTAAAGCGGATACTGGTGGCTTTATCGTGAGGGTACTTTGTATATTCAGGATGTGACTCTTCAATTACATCGAATTTACGTTGATGGCAGGTGTGACATTTTTCCGTTGCAAAGGCCTTCAGCGAATGAGAACGACCCTGATGCTCGCGATGACAGGTAGAACAGGCAATCGTTGTCGATTCGCCAGAGCTGAACTGATGAAATTCGCTGGCCAGTCTGGATTTCCAGTTGCTGTCATCAAGGTTCGCGTCTTCTCGGGTTTTCAAACGTAGATTGTTGTGGCTGGTGGAATGAGCGACGAAGGCATAGTCACCGAGTTTATGGCAGTTAAGACATTGTTCCCCATCGTTGTTTCTATCCCGGCTCATAGCTTTATGTAGCCAACCGGACATGTCTTCACTTGCCGCTGTGTGACAGGACTTGCAATCTGCGACCTGTGCATGATTTATGCTCAAAGGGCCGGGCGACAGCATTGAAAGGATATTGAATTTTGACAAATTAATTATGAAGACGGCCAGACACAGACTCACTATCCAGATAGCCGTTAACCTTTTCTTTGAACGTAAACTTCGTACAGGTCTGCAAGGGTTTTCTGTTTGCAGACAACGACCATACTTATCCGGGCCCTGTGCACATGGCTCGTTTCTGTTTCCACACAACCAGTTTTGATTCGGTCGCAAATAGGCGCTTTTCGAGTGGCTATGTTTCTGAAAAGGCTTGTCGTTCAAGCGGCACCCCTGAATGCGTAGACGAGTACCATATGCAAACTGATAAAAATCATTAATGAAAGAGCAAGTGGTGCGTGGCTGATGCCCCAGTATTTGAGAGCACTTTGTAAAGCAAAATGAGTATCAAGCATGCGTTTTCGTTCAATACAATTCTTCAACAGAAGTGCATAATCTGCTTCCTCTTTATTCAAATAGCGCATCTGGTTTTGCAGTCCTGCGACAATACGCTCTATGGCATAGTTGGAGCCTAGTAGATGACTGATAATGAAACGAGGACGATGGAAATACTCAGATAGATGACGGATATAATAATCAGCTAAAGTGGTGGAACCTGATTTCTCAACACAGTTTGTAATCAGGGATTCAACTTCGTTTTTTAGTTGCAGGTTATAGCCGGGAATGCGTTCGTAGATTATTTCTTCACTTAAGTACGATAGGCGTTTGGCAAAATGTCGGTTGATCAAAAGACCCCCTATACCACTTGCCAGAACCAGCAGAAATAAAGTCGACATTAGTAATTCCAGTTTGCCGGCAGGTACTGAAAAGTTAATGTGATTAAGAAAAACAATGAGAGAAAACAGGCCGAGGTAGTAGTGCCACTGTGCCCATAAGGAACTAGAACCCATTGGAATTATGCTTAGCCGTTTTTTCAGGTAGAAGGCGAAAAGTGTTGCAAACAGAATGATCATTAGCCAACCGGAATAATACTGGGGAACACGTAAAGAAAGATCGACTATTTCAAAGGCAAGAGTTATCAGTAAGGACGCGATAACAAGCGCCGTGAAATTCCAGAATCGTCGCGCTCTAAATCGCATTCAGCGATCGACCCAGTTACTTAGTTTGGCAATATCCTTCAGGTCGAGGCGTGTCAGTGCGTCATGCGGACAGGCTCTTTCGCAAGCGGGTTTACCGGAAACTTCAGAACAAAGATCACATTTGGTCGCTTTCAAAATTGGCTTGTGAGTGGCATCTTTGAAAAGCTGATTTGATTCATCCCTGACTTCTACCATGCGAATATTGTCATAGGGACAGTTGTTTGCACAGGTAGAGCAACCGATGCAGGTCGGATCGTTAATCTTGACTTCTCCGCCGGGGGCTCTGTGAATCGCGCCTGTAGGGCAACCAATCATGCACACCGGATCTTCACAATGCATGCAAGCGTTGGCAATCATATAGCGACCAAAACTTTTTCCATGTCGATTGAAGCGCGGGTTATTGTCGTGAGCATTGGCACAGGCCTGTACGCAATCATCGCAACGAATACAGCGTTGTAGATCAATGACCATGGCAGCACTACCGTTGATAAAACGATTTTCAACAAGAAACTCTGTTAGTTCTCTTTGAACAGGCGTGGTTTTTTGTTCTGGCGGCATTGTTATGCTACTGCCGAGTGATTCCTCCAACACGCCTTTTAGTGCCTCGTTTGACTCGGATTCAAATATGTTTTTCTCCAGCCATTGGGTCGGAATACGAATGGCATCGACATAGCCCAGAGCACGAAAGCTGCAGTTCAGAGGTTTGGGCTTACCTTCTAACCAGGCTGCATGCAGTTCATCAAGACCGAACATCCCGCCTTTACTGAGATAGGAAAGAGTGTAATGACCAAAATTAATATTTCTGCTTACTCGTCCGAAGCCATTTCTTATAAGTAGCAGACCGTCCGGAGAATCTCCCTCGCATGCTATCAGCGGTTCAGATTCGATAAGCTTGTTATAATCGGCTTCGGAGTTTGCCTGTTCCGATATCGTTTTAAAACCACGTTGCCATTCAAATTCGCCATGTACTTCAAATAGAGCTTCTTTGCTAAGTTCTTTGATTAAATGAGGCGAGAGATGTTGAAATAGTGGCACGCTGAGCAAATGATCAGAGAGTCCTCTTTGGCGGTAGAGATCGTCAATCAGATCTCTGAAACCGGCTTCTCTTTTCCTGATTTCTCGTAAACCCTGCCAACGAATCTCAAGAACTTCTATTGGTTCAAGAGCAATTACTGTGTTGGTGATTTCATTACGACCCAATACAGCAGACTCTCCGTAAAAATCACCGCTATGAAGTGTTTCCGATTCGCATGAGGCGCCGGCAATCAATTCTTCAACATTGTCAATAATGACACGTCCTTTGTCAGAGGCCCTTCTACCTGTATTTGACTTTAGCGCAGATACGCTTGTGCGCACCTCCGGCAATCGATGTCGGCTCCACCAGCGCTTGATCGATTTACCAAGCGAGATTTTGTTGACTGAAACCTGACCCCATAAACCCGGATCAATGCCGGGAGGAGAAACCATAATGGCTTTGCCTGAAAGAATCAGAAAGGCCGAGTTCAGATACTCGCCTGCCCGAACCATTAGCTGATGTTTATCAAAACGCCGAATGCGGCAATCGTTTCGAATCAAATCTTCAAGTTGCAGTGCTTTAGGGAAATTAGCAGGCTGCATGTTTCTGAAATGCGGACTGGCCAGTACGTGAAGCACTTGCTGTTCCTGCATATCTTCGTCAAAGGGTTGATCCCAACGGCGTGGTCTTTGTACGAGGATCTCATTCATAAAAAAACTTTTTCTATAGTAAGTCACTCAAGCGTTTAGCTTCAGGTTTGATTTGGGTATAGCTACGCAGGGCAGGAAAGAACCATCTTCAACAGTCATCCCGGGTTCTTCAACATAGCTGACTTGCCCTTCCAGAACTGCGGTCAGGCAGGTTCCGCAACTACCCGCACGACAGCCGCTGTCGATCTGAATTCCGGCGGCTTCAGCCGCGTCAAGCACAGTTCCAGACGACTGATTCCATTCGACAGACTTACCGGAGAGACCAAATTCCAGTTTATGAGTCGCTGTGTCTGTTGTATTGTCAGTGTTCACTTTGCGATTTTCAGCTTTAATGCTGGCTGGGCCAAAGGACTCGAAGTGTATTCTTTGCTCATCGACACCAAGGTTCCTTAAGCCATCGTTTATTGTTTTCATCATGCCAGCCGGGCCACAGATAAAAAAATCTGAATCAAGAGGCGTTCCCTGTTGCTGAATAAAGTCTGTTGTGACACGACCCTTGTGTGCAGAAAGGTCCTTGCTCACGTCTGCGTTTTCATCGCTGAATAATTTGAATAAATGAAAATTATTTAGTTGTTGCTGAACCAGTTTGAAATGTTCCGTCATAATCTGGTCATTGTGATCTCTGGCCCCGTAGAAAAGCCAGATATCGCGCTCACTGCGATCGGCCAGCAATGTGTTCAACATGGAAAGAGCCGGGGTCAAACCGACTCCGCCTGCGATAAGAACCACAGGTGAATTTTCCGTTGTGTCGAGGAAAAATTTTCCATTCGGTGATTTTACGTCGAGTATATCCCCTGGTTTCAACTGTTCATGAAAATAGCAAGATGCCACCCCATCCACGGCGTCGTCTTTCTCTGCAGGGGCTGTTTGCTTCCGAATAGTGACGCGATAATAATCATTTGCCTTCGGGCTATCCGACAGGGTATAGCAGCGTATGACTGGTTTACTCAAACCACTGACTTTAAGTTTAAATGTCAGATGTTGGCCAGGAAGAAAAACACCGGGTGGTTTACCATCATGAGGAACAAGATAATAGGATTTGATTATTCTGTTCTCTTTTACGATATCCCGGACTCTGAATTTTCGCCAACCAGACCAGCCCGGCTGCGTCGCATCTGCTATTGTATTGGCAAGAGTTTTTTCGGCGAGTTGAGCTTTGAGTAACTGTATTTCCAGTTGATGGCTACGCTGATTGTGCCGATAGCTACGAAGCTGTTGCCACGCGAATATCAATAGCTGCAGACTGATCAGGGAAAGTAAGATAATTCCTATATAAAACAACATAATCCGAAGCTTTTGGGAATTTAACTCTTACTGTAAACGATATTATCGCTGCGGTCACCACGTAAGGCAGGAGCTGCACATAGTTTGCACATTTCAATTTGTGTTACAGACAACAAAAAAAACGTCAATTACAATTTAATCACTGGTTTTTCTGCGATAATGAAAATTCGAATAGCCGCCGAAATCAGGATATCAACTTGTGTACACTTTAAACTTTGAACTTGTAATCAGGTCTTTCTTATTCTGTTTTTTTGGTCTGTTTTCGATATCAATCGTGGCAGACCAACAAGCTGACATGCAGGATATTTATTCCGGAAAACAGGAAACGCCTCCGAATGTTGTATTAATACTTTTTGACTGGGCGCGACGCGATGCGATAGGGATTTATTCAGATAAAAACGTATCAACGCCCAATATTGATAAATTGGCCGCCGCCGGAGTACGCTTTGAGAACGCTTATACTCCGGCCACGCTTTGCAGTCCGGCGCGGGCTTCACTGATAACCGGTACTTATCCACATGCTCATGGGATTAGAAAGACAATGTATCCCGCTGGCATCAATGGAGGCCTGCCGACTATGTATCAGGACCCCATCGCCAATCCCTTTGACGATGCAAGGTTCAGTCTGGCCATAAACTTTCCGAAATACCTGACAAACTCCGGTTTCGCCATGGCGCACATAGGTAAATGGCATCTGGGAACGATTAATCCGGGATTTTTTGATCTTTTTAAATCTTATAATTCACTAATGCCGCATTGGACCGGTGAACCTGAGGAGTCGGTTTATCGGGAAGATATACAAACTAACGAGGGTATACGCTTTATTCAGAATAATGCAGACAGACCGTTTTTCCTCTATCAGTCTTTTTATACTCCGCATGCTCCTTTTCAACCGCCGAAGAAATATCAGGATATGTATAAAAACAGGGATATTGATCACAAGGACTATTATGCGGCAGTCAGCAGTCTGGATACGAATGTCGGTCGTATAGTCAAAACCCTGAAAGATAAAAAACTATTTAATAATACGCTTATTATTATCTCAGCGGATCACGCTGGTTCATTTCGGACTCGACCGGGTTCTTATCGGGGAATGGGAATCGCCTATGATGAAGCTGCCAGAATTCCGATGATTATGCACTGGCCGGAAGGTTTGCCGAAGAATGTTGTCTGGAACTCAGGAGTTAGTCTCGTCGATGTAGCACCGACTATTCTTGCGGCCACGGGTATCAACACCAAAAGCCGAATTATGGAGATCGTTACCGGGCGGGTGGGATCGCCATTCCATGGGCGCGATTTGATAAGCGAGGTAAATTCTCGTAAAGACAGTTGGCCGACTCCCGTATTCATGCAGAATCTGCCTGAAGCTGCTGTCGAAAACTCCTGGTTTGACGAAAGGGCGATGCGAAATAAAAACTGGAAGTTAATACTACGGGACTTTAACGCAGATCCCAGAGCACGGAGTAATGCATTTTTTGATCTTGGTAAAGATCCGGAAGAAGAGAATAATCTTTATTCGGATAAAAAGTATAGAACCTTACTCATGCAGCAGCTCAAAGTAATGTTAGCCAGCGCTGAAAATCTGGATGATGAATTGAGTATTAGGCTGGCCAAGAAAGAACTGGCGATACTGAGTCAAGACGAGGATTACGAATTTAAACTTTATTGAATTGTTTTCAGGAATTTGCTGACGCGTTTTGCCGCAATATCGACGAGGTAAATATTCCCTTCGGCATCTGCAGCAATATCAGTGGGCTGGGCAAAATGCCTGTTGTCGTTCCCCTGAATACCCGCTTCACCAAGGCTTCGTAGTAGCTCTCCATCATGAGAGAACTTGTGAACCTGATGTCCGCCGGCATCGCTTAACCAGACATTATCATTCAGGCGCGATTTTATCCTGAGTGTTTGTGTCGAAATCGCCGGCGTCGTGTCGTTCATGAAGTTGCTCGCTGGCGTCACCCCAGGTGCGATTGACCATGCGACCGCGCTGCACCGCTGAACGCTCATTGATCTCTCTCGCCCATCTGTACAGATGTTTGTAGGAAAGCACGTCTAGAAATTCACCAGCTTCATAAAGCGTATTAAAAGTAAGAACGCCGTACCAGGGCCAGATTGCCATATCCGCGATAGTGTACTCATCACCGCAAAAATACTGTTTATCAGCGAGATGCTTATCGAGTACATCTAATTGTCGTTTTATCTCCATCGAGAATCGGTTTATGGGGTACTCCATTTTATAAGGTGCATAGGCGTAAAAATGTCCGAAGCCGCCGCCCAGATAAGGTCCGCTACCCATTTGCCAGAACAGCCATGACAGGCACTCTGAGCGGCTTGAGATTTCACTGGGTAAAAAAGATGAAAATTTCTCCGCGAGGTATAAAAGAATTGCGCCTGATTCAAATACCCGGATTGATGGCTTTAGAGAATGATCCATCAGCGCCGGGATTTTGGAATTTGGATTAACTTCAACAAACCCACTGCTGAACTGGTCGCCTTCGGTTATATCGATCAGGTGAGCATCATATTCCGCACCTTCATGACCAAGTTCCAGAAGCTCTTCAAGCAATATGGTTGCTTTTACACCGTTGGGTGTGGCAAGTGAATAAAGTTGTAGCGGGTGTTTCCCTACGGGAAGGATTTTCTCGTGTGTCGCACCTGACACGGGTCTGTTGATATTGGCAAATTTGCCGCCGTTTTCAGCATCCCAGGTCCAGACTTTGGGTGGGGTATAAGAGTCTTCGTTACTCATTTGTTCAGGCTTCCTTGGAAATAAATAAATTTGACGAAAGGCAGTATAACCAGCGAAATCTGATCGCGCACTATGCATATTCGTTGTTCATAAACTGATGAGGAGATTGATTTTAGTCCCTCCGCAGATGAGAATGAGACCTACTCAATAATCATACGATGCGGATTGGGGATAATATGGGCGGATTTGAAGTACTTGGTATAGTTATTTTTCTTTATACACTGTATTCCAGTGTTATCGGAGAAGTTTATGCGAAGGACAAGATATCAGGACGAACCATCCTTCGATTAGAAGAAAAGGTGTATTTCTGGGCCGTTATAAGCTGTTATTTTCTATTGTCCCTGGCTCTGATTTTCATTTTCTAGTTTTTCCAGAGGTGACAGCATGCAGGTAGATGAAACAATTGAAACGGACGAAAAGGCCATCCGGCTGATACTCGAGCGTGTCAGAGCCAGTGTACATGCTCTGGACTATGAAGGCGTGCGAGATTTAATTCCTGATGACGGACTCTACTTTGGATCCGTTGCCGCTATTGCCAGTGGTTACGATGAACTCTATGAAAAGCAGTTTACCAAAGTCTGGCCAAATATCAGTGAGTTTGAAATTCCTGAGGAATCAATAAACGTTCGCGTGTCCCGACCTCTGGCTGCAGCGACCTGTCTGTTTGAATCTGCCGGTAAAGGCCCGGATGGATATATCATGGAACGCAAGGGGCGCATGACTTTTGTTTTTGAACTGCGTGACGACAAATGGATCATGGTACATAGTCATGACTCCCTCTATCCGGTGCCTCCAGGATCATGACTCAGATGAGGCGTGTTGGAGTAATTGGTTGCGGACGGATTGGCGCTCCACTGATCGACGCACTGCAGAAAGGTGAGGCAGGTCAGAATGAGCTTGTCGCTATTCTAAGCAGAAAGCCGCGTGGTTTTGGAAATCTGCAGAGCTTGACTGACGTCAGTTCATTTCTTGCAGAGAGTTTTGATCTGATTATCGATACGGCTACGCCGGAGAATTTCGCGGCGATTGGTGTGCAGGCTCTGACTGTGGCGGATGTCTGGACCGTCAATGCCACTGCGCTTGCGGATGAGAATCTGTTTAAGGCACTTGAAGCTTGCGGACGTGCAAATAGTCATCGTTTGAGGATTGTGCATGGTGCGATTGCCGGGCTTGACGGAGTTTCCACTCTTGCGGTTGACCCGGAGGCTCATATTGAACTCAGAGTGGATGTCGCGCCCTCAGCAGAAGGGCGAAAGACATTATTTAAAGGCAGTGTTCGAGGTGCGGCGCCGCTATTTCCTGACAGTGTCAATGTTGCTCTTGCTACAGGTCTTTGTGGAACCGGTCTGGACAATACTCAGATTGAGGTAGTACAACCGGCTGAAGGTGAAATGCGAACCCTGAGCCTGAAAGGCGAAAGTCGTTATGGGCAGCTTGAGCTTAGCGCAATGCCTGCGGTTCGTCCTGATTTGGCTATCCACAGTGTGACAGCATCCATCATTGCTGCGCTTCGTCGTGATGAAGAGGTAATCTGGGTCAGTTAAACCGAACATAAGCGGTCCGACTTAACTGCTAATTTCGGTTGTTCATCGCATTTTCTCTTCTGTTTAACGCAGACAGCATACTTTAGCTCTCAGTACTCTTCATACTGTCTGCTATCACTCAACTGGCAGAGGAGAGAATCCCATGAAAGTTAATATTTTGTTGTTGCCGCTGATTCTACTCGGCAGTCCGACTCTACACGCGGGCAATCTCACCGAAGACAACGTCAACAAGGCGATGGCTGTTATTGAAGAGGTAGTTGCTGCTTATGGCGGAGAAAAAAGACTGTCCACCATGAATACGATCACCATCAGGAATGAAACTATTAACATTGCTACAGGCCAGAGTCTGAAGCCCGAACCTCCCTGGGATAAGAACCCATCCTCTGGTATCAGCGCAGTGGATTTCAAAAATAAAATATTTGTAACAAGAAGTCAGGGCCTGGCGGTTGGTTTTGAGTTCAATAATGGCACTATTATTAACGGTGAGCAGAGTTTTCAACTCGACTATCGCGCCGGTACTGTCGCTAAAATAGCAAAACCAGATTTTGATACCAGTTCCGGACCATTTATGCGGGTAACTCCGGCCTTATTGATTCGTACCCTGAAAGAGCGAAGCCAGAATGCCTATTATCTCGGCGAGACTACAATAGACGGTCAGATGTACGATGTTATCGGTTTCTCGATGGCTGTTGGTCCGGCGATCAGTTTGTATTTCGAAAGGGAAAGCCGGCTGTTACGACGAAGTGAACGAGTCCTGGCAAACTTCGGTCTGGTTGAATATCACTTTAATGATTACGAGGATATCGACCATATTCCTTTTAATCGAAATTTTGCACTTTATTTGAATGGGGATCTCAATATTGAGCGGCACAATCTCAGCACAAATGTGAATACCGATATTGAAGCACTGACTCAGGTTGAAGAAAATCTGACCGAACTTGCGGCGATTGTGCCTGATGAACTGAGTCGTCAGGAAATTGCTGAAGGTGTCTATCTGATCGGTGGCAGTGGCACCTACGCTATGTTTGTTGAAATGGAGGATTATATTGTTGCCGTGGGCGGTGCTGCCGGCATAGCAGAACGCATAGCCTTATTGCGTGAGATTCTACCGGCAAAGCCCGTGGAGTACGGCGTTATTACCCATCATCATTTTGACCATATTCTGGGTGTTACGGCCTATGAAGAAGAAGGCGCAACGGTAATTGCCTCCAGAGCACATCGGAAAATCATAGAAGACAAAGCAAAAAATGCGGAGAACCTGAAATTAAAATTGGTCAGGAAGAAGCATGTGCTAAAGGACAGCAGCCGCCGGCTGCAAATAATTGACATCGGTCCCACTGCTCACACTGAACATCTACTTGTTGCTTATTTGCCGGAAGAGGGAATAGTGTTCGAGGCCGATCATTTCAGCATGCCGCAAGTCGGGCCTGTACCACCGGCGGTCCCTTCGACTAAGACCTTTGCCAAAGCGCTTAAAAAACACAGAATAGAAGCGACAACATTCTTGTCTGCACATAGCCCGAGAGTGGGGGCCAGGCAAGACCTGGAGGAAGCGCTTGATAAGAAGTTGTGGACTGAAGACCGTTAAAACGGAACTGGTTCCGGTTTTGACAAGGCTGTAGTGTTTGTCCTTTATGTTTGCGAATTGTTTGCACAATCTCTGCTTATCTTCTAGCACAGTAGCTCACGAAAACTGATAACCAGAGGAATCTAAACATGAAGAAATTATTACTGACAATAGCCTCCCTTGCTGTTTTGCATTCTTACGCGGTGACTGGACAGGAAGTAGAAATACAGAACCCGCCACCTGCACCGAATCGTGAAGCCGCACGTGAGCGTTTTGCTAATCTAAGTCCGGAAGAGCGAGAGCAACGACGTGCGGAACGCCAGACACGTAACGCCAATCTAAGCGATGAGGAACGTGCTCAACGAAGAGCTGATCGAGAGGCGCGACGAGCCAATATGAGTGATGAAGAGCGTAGTGCTGCTCGTGAGCGTAGACAGGCAAGACGAGCGCAAAGACAGGGTGGTGAGTAAGCTCTATTTAAAAGCCCGCTCGTTGTTTCGAGCGGGCAGTAAATAATAGAAACCTGATTTTTACATGCCTACTGCACTGGGCAAGCCGGATAATGCCATTGCCAGTTCAGACTCATCATATTCCTGATCGTAGAGTTTGCCGGCGAAGTAATCCGTGTAGGCTTGCATATCGTAGTTGCCATGACCACTGAGATTAAACAGTATGGTTTCGCTTTTCCCCTCTGCTTTACAACGAAGTGCCTCATCAAGCGCTGCGCGAACCGCGTGATTGGCTTCCGGGGCCGGGACAATACCTTCGGCTTTGGCAAACTGGATACCGGCTTCGAAACAGGCAAGTTGCGGGTAGGCTCGGGGAGCGACATGACCAAGTTCGGTAACCTGGCTGACCAGAGGAGACATGCCGTGATAACGTAAACCACCGGCATGAAATCCGGGGGGTATAAAACTCGAACCCAGAGTATGCATTTTCACCAGCGGTGTCAGACTGGCGACATCACCATAATCATAAGCATAGCGGCCTTTAGTCAAGGTGGGGCAGTTTGCAGGTTCAACTGCAATAACTTTAACATCTCTGCCACCACGCAGTTTTTCACCGATAAATGGAAAAGTAATGCCGGCAAAATTGCTGCCACCTCCAGTGCATCCGATAACAATGTCAGGGTAGTCATCCGCCATTTCCATTTGTTGCATGGCCTCGATTCCGATAACGGTCTGATGCAGCATGACGTGATTTAAAACACTACCGAGAGCGTACTTTGTATCATCACGTTGAACGGCTCTTTCGACAGCCTCACTGATCGCAATTCCAAGGCTGCCGGTATTGTCCGGGTTGTCTTTCAGAATTGCTTTGCCTGATTCTGTCATATCACTGGGACTGGCGATGCAATTGGCGTCAAAACTTTGCATGAATGCGCGTCGATAGGGTTTTTGTTGATAACTGACTTTGACCATGAAAACTTCTATCTCGATGCCAAAAAAAGAGCCGGCAAAAGCCAGAGAAGAACCCCATTGACCGGCACCGGTTTCAGTTGTTATACGTTTCACGCCTTCTTCGGCAGAATAGAAAGCCTGTGCCACCGCAGTATTGGGTTTGTGACTACCGGAAGGACTGACGCCTTCGTACTTATAGTAAATCTTTGCCGGAGTATCGAGCATTTTTTCGAGACGACGGGCACGATAGAGTGGGGCTGGCCGCCACTGACGCAAAATATCGCGAACCGGCTCGGGAATATCTATATAGCGTTCCGTCGAGACCTCCTGTTCAATCACGGCCATTGGAAACAGCGGTGATAAGTCTCCCGGTGTTACTGGTTGTATTGTTCCAGGATGCAATACTGCAGGTGGTTTTTGCGGCAGATCCGCAACGATGTTGTACCAGGCTCTTGGAAGATGTTCTTCATCAAGAGTATATTTAATGGTATCGCTCATTTTACTTCCTCCATACAAAACAAAAATTGGTGTGAGCGATTTTGAGATAAAAAAAGCCCACATTCAGTGGGCTTTTTCAGTAATTCTTTAGCTTACAGCTATACGAAAGCGCCCACAGGTGAGAACCACCAGTGCCAACGCCATGCTCCGTTTCTTGTAAGATTAAATAACATGGCGGGCAAGATAGAGGAGTTTTTTATAAGTGTCAAGCATACGGCAGAACTGAAATTAATTTGTTCGATTCGCTGACTGTTTCGCGGGTGAATATTCGCGTTTTAGCCAGTATCGTGTGAGCAGGCCACTTGCTGTCAAACCACCTGCGTATACCAGAACCATCAGAAACTCCCCTCTGGCGAGGAACTTCCAGCTAAAATTGTTGCTATCAATACCTGCCTGTTCCTGTAATGCCTCGTGATAAGGAATTACGTAGAAATAGCTTGCTGCGAATAATAAGACGACACCGCAGCTGATAATCGAGGCAACAATAAATTGTGAATCCTGAAGTTTTTTGGTATCAATTTCATTGACCGGAGTAAGGTGAAGATCAGCCCGGTACTGTTTTTCCTTCTCAGAGACCGTCCCCATTTTCGAGATGACTAAAATAGTCAGCGTGCTTAAGAGCAGGCCTATAATAAAGGGATCAAAATAAACAGGAAAATCGACCAGTTCGTAAACCGCCAGTAGTTTCGCCACAATATTACCGAAAAAACCGGAGATGATTCCCCAGAAGGCGGCGTCAGCGGTAATATTTTTGCTCCAGACACTCATTAAGGCAACCGGCCCCCACGAGGACGCAAACAGAGTGCCGGCAAAGTAGGTAATAAGAAAGATTGCCGGAGGTTGATAAAAAGCGATGAGTAAAATTACCAGGCCAATCAGTAAAATGGTGAAACGGGTAATACCTAATTCTGTACGCTCGTTGAGTTGCTTATGGACGAGAATGTCGTGGCTTGCACTGAAACCGATCAGAGACAGGAAAGTGGAAGCGGATGACAGAGCAGCTGCTGTAATTCCAGCCATCAGAAGAACACCTGGCAGGCTTGGCATTAAATTGAGCGCTGCCCAGATCATAACCCGCTCTATGGGTTCGATATTCGGGTTGGAGAGATTAATGGCAGCTGCACCGGCAATCAGTGCCAGATATAAAACAAGCACAGCAGCACTGGCGAAACAGGCTGAACGAATAACAGTATGCTCATCTTTGGCCATCAGATAGCGACTTGATTGCCATGGACTTACCGCGACAACGAAGCCCCACGATACTCCCAGTATGACTCCCCAGCTTACCGCATCAAATCTGGTATGCCAGCGCGCATCAGGACCAACCACGCCATGCCAGGATATTATTCCCGGTTTTGGCTGATAGACAGCTAGTGACTTTATTGTGGCAAACCAGCCACCGGAACTATCAATAATAAAAAACAGGGCAACGAATGCAATGATGGTAAATAGCAGAAACATAATTGTGTCTGTAATCACTACTCCCCGTGAACCTGAGTACAGGGTAAAAAGGGTATATCCGAGCCAGACAATAACAAGAGTAAGACCGTAAGGTATTTCCATCACTTCAGAAATAATAAGCGAGGCACCCTGAGTGACCGCGAGCAGGTAGGCGGAAATCCCGACAATAATTGTGAGTCCGGCGGCGAGTTGCACGCGGTGACTATCAAAGCGTCTGCCGAAGAATTCGGCGACGGTGAGGACGTTGCTGCGTCGTAAATAGCGACCGAAAAAAAGCGCACCGAGAATATAGCCAAGACAATTGACTGCGGTCATGATGAAAAGCAGAGGACCATGACCACTATAAGTAAAGCCGGTTTCACCAAGAAAAGAGTTGGTGCTGAGAAAACTGGCAACCAGTGTGCCAACAATTAACAGTGTTGGTGCGCTTCGTCCGGCCACAAAAAAGTCATCGATGTGTTTTACTTTACGACCGGCATAGCCACCGATAATCAGATAGAGAACTATACTGCTGATAATGCCAATGGCATAAATATTCATTCTAGATGATTGCTCAAACTCTGTTAGCTATAAACGGGTTTTGATTATAGTTAATCTGAGTAGATCTTTATAGTTGGCTGATCATCCCAGGCAGGATCTAATGCTGGTGGAAGCAATTCAGTTTCTCGGGTCTAAAGAATTGAGGATCGAATGAGAGTAAAGTTGATTCTCAAAAAACGTTTTCAGTTTTGGTTGTTGACGTAGCAATTCAAATACCAGCGTCGCTTGATCTTTCGCTACGCCATTTCCAATTAGTAAGCGCACGTCATTATCGGTTGCATCGGTTCCAAGAGCTGCCTTGTCGAAACGAGTAGCCATGGAATAAAAGAAAACTGTGCCGCCATGCCGTGCGGATAGAATACTGGCAGCTTCTGTATCGGGAACATTGACGCAATTCAGTACTAGATCGAAGCCTTTACCATCGGTGACTTTTCTGATTTCTCGCAAAACTAGTTCCGGAATTCTGGCATTGGCTTTAATGCAAATATCGGCAAAATCACATTCTTCTATCTGTTCAAGAGCTTCATCAGCGGGGTCCAGCGCGACCAGTTTTACATCAGGTGCGCTGGCACGTACCGCGGCCATTGCCGCCATACCCGATTTACCTGCGCCAATAACCAGTATGTTTTTCGCCTCGGCGACGCTGCGATAGACTTGCGGCACGATGCTGGATACATCGATTGCGGCAAGCGCAAGATTCAACTCGAAATCATCCGGTAGTGCTGAATAGCCCATGCCATCAAAGAGTACTGCGCTTCCATCGACAAGCAGTTGATCACCTCTGATGTCAGTAATTTCATTCAGATACAGAGGCAGGGTAGAGGTCGATACCACAGGAATAATTGTGTCGCCCCTTTTTAAGTCAAATTCAGGCGATATCCCTTCGCCAATATCTTCTATATCACCAACCAGTACCCCGCCTGAATTGCTTACCGGGTTGTGTAATTTGCCCCTCTGACTAACTATATTCATGACTTGCTCCGCAATATCCATATTGCGAGATCGCAGCTGGGACATGCCGGTTGAATCGAGATTAATCAATTTCACACGAATCAGGATTTCAGATGGGTGTAATATCTGCGGCGTGTTATCAATCTGTAACGCTGCCTGCGGAATAACGCCGCTAGGCTGAATAACGCGATGGAAACCGTAGTTCATGAGAGATGACCTGTAATGTCCGAGGCGATTCGGTCAAGCTGAGCTAAAGTGTTATCGATATCGCTGCGAGTGGTGCGTGGGTTTATAGGGCACATTCGAAGAGTCTTGACGCCTTTCAGAATAGTGGTGGCGACAAAGGCTAGATTTGTTTCACTGAGTCTGTCTGAAATTGACTGATTGAGTTCGTTCAATTCAGTGGCGCTGTAATCAGCCGGAGCGTGACGAAATGTGACAATACCGAGATTTGCACGCGTGACGATTTCCCAGTCAGTCATACCCGATATTCTATTTTCAATATATTCGGCATTGGCGAAACCGCTGTCTATGGCCTCGCGAAAGGCCTGGGCCCCAAAAACATGCAGAGACATCCACAGTTTCAATGCACGGGTTTGACGCGTTAGCTGAACGGTATGTTGATAAAAATTGATTTCTTCATCTGCCGCATCAACATCACTGAGGTATTCCGGAGATTCGTCAAAGGTCTGACGTAGGTTTCTTTGATCTCTTACCAGCAGGCAACCTGTTTCGATGGGTTGAAACAACCACTTGTGCGGGTCGATAGTGATCGAATCTGCCAGTTCAATTCCCTTCAATTGCTGCTGGCCTTTTACAGACAAAATAGCGCCAGCGCCGAAGGCTCCATCAACATGAAGCCACATATTGTTTGCCTGACAAATTTCAGCAATTACTGCGAGATTATCGACCGCCCCGGTGTTTGTCGTGCCCGCGGTCGCAATGACGCAGAATGGGAGTTGGCCTTCTTTTTTATCCTGTTCAATTCTTGTTCGAAGCAGGTCTGTGTCCATTCTGAAACTGTTGTTTGTTGAAATACGAGTCATTTGATGACTGGCGAAGCCTAGTACACGTAAGCCACGTGAAATTGACATATGAGCCTGGTCAGCGTAATAAACTTGCGAGCTTGAGTCCGCCTGGCCGAGTTTGATATGACGGGCAACGGCTATCGCCGTGAGATTGGCCATGGAGCCGCCGCTAAGGAAGGTTCCTCCCGATTCTGGTGGCAAGGCGCAAAGATCACACAACCATCTGATACAGATACGTTCTATTTCTGCAGGCCCTGAAGCTTCCAGCCAGTTACTGGCACAGACATTGAATCCGGCCGCCAGGGCATCAGCCATTGCACCGACAAAATTCGAGGGTCCGGGTATAAAGGCGAAAAAACGCGGATGATCACCGTGGGATATATTTTTCAGTATCTGGTCGCGTACCAGAGAAAGAACCGAGTCTACATCGCCAGGCTGTTCAGGTAAGGCCTGATCAAACTGTGCTCGCAAGCTTTCCGGCGAGCCGATGTTCAGAACCGGCTTGTCTGGCAGGCTATCAAAATGATCAATGATTATATCAATCACCTGATAACCAAGTTGCCGCATTTCAGCACTACTCAGACTGAGTTCTTTATTCATTTATGATGGACTACTTTATGGTTCCGCATAGTTTATCTCAGAAGCCATCGTATTGAACCTGATTATATTTTTATCATTTTTCGTTTTACCATCCTATTGAATAACATATGATACGAGCATGGGTGAGGAAATATCCTATACAGGCAAGACAATTGGCCGCTACCTTTTGACTGAAAGGATCGGTAAGGGTGCTGTGGGTGCTGTTTATAAAGGATTTGATGAGCGTCTATTGCGTCCGGTTGCAATAAAAATATCTTTCCCTCGTATGAGCGAAGATCCCCTGCATCTTACGCGGATTATCCGGGAAGCACAGATAATTGCCCGTCTTGAACACGCCAATATCATTCCAATTTATGACGTAGTCGATTATCAACAGTCTGCTCTGATCGTCATGCGGCTCGTCAAAGGTAAAGATCTTGGACAGATACTGCAAGAAACCGGTCAGGCCATGGACGTCAGTCTGGCCTTCAAGATAATGTATCAGGTCATGCTCGGGATGGGCTTTGCCCATAGCATGGGTGTGGTACATTTCGATTTAAAGCCGAGTAACATTTTTATATCAGAATCTGATGAGGTATTTATTCTTGATTTCGGTTTGTCAGCAATGCTCGAGTTGGAAAGAATGGATCAGGGCAAAATACACGGGACACCGTTATATATGCCGCCGGAGCAGTTTGGACGAGCTTATCTTGATGCGCGTTCCGATATTTACTCCTTAGGCTTAATTCTCTATACCCTGATTACCGGCAAGCACCCTTTTGAAGGTATCAAATCACTGACGAAATTATTGAAGCTACAGGCGGAGCAGATGCCACCGGAGCCCGTTAGTATCAATCCCTCAATACCAGCTGAGTTTTCAGATTGTGTGATGCGTGCGCTGGAAAAAAACCCACGTAAACGTTATTACTCCTGCAAGGATTTTCTGCATGATCTTGAACTGGCCCTGCCAGAGGTAGCGGCCGAGAAAGCACCAAAGAGTGAATCCAGATGGGATCCGCGCATTGATGTGCATATAGAAGCAAAACTGCAGGTACAGGGTTCAGCCGAGGTGTATCTGACGAAAATATCAAATCTGTCAGTAAACGGGGCAAGTATTTATGTTTCTGTTCAGCCTCGCGTTGGAAGTAAAATCAGTCTCGAATTTGATGTCACTGAAGACAATCAGAAAAAAGTGATTGCGTGTCAATCGACGGTAATGTGGATTGACGGAATTGCAGATAATAAACGCGCAGAAATCGGTGTCAGTTTTGATTCACTTGATGATACTGAGAAACAATATCTTGCGCGATATATTCGAAACCTTCTGTTGGGTTGACTAGTCGTCATCCTCGTCATCGCTATCGGGAACAACGATGTCGACTGCTGTACCAACAACAGCACCGGTTAATTCCACTCCGGCCTCTACTGTTTCTGCAACAACGTCAATAACCGTACCGGCAACACAACCCTGTAACAATATAATCGCCCCAACCAAACTGAATATCTTTTTCATCTTCCCCCCACGGGTAAGGTAAGTGTCGGACCTTCATATCTGGTTTGCCCAGCCTGTAAATCAAACAGTTGTCGCAATAAAATAAATGTAGATTTGGATTTTAAATCCTTGTCGTCAATGTAAAACCAGTTACCGCGGTAATAGGTGGCAATGTAGGTAGCCGGTGGACGTTCTGTACTGGAATGAATCTGAAAATTTTTCCCGGCCGGCGTCTGAGCCCAGTCAAAACGGCCGCCATCAGGAGAAGTTGTCTGAGTAACCAGCCCTGCGTTCTGATGCGCTACAGGTATGTCAATATTCTGCGCGAGATAGTAAAGCAGACTTAACATCGAACGAGGTCGCACGGTCCACTGGTCACTTTTTAGATGGAGAAAATCGGTATTCAGAGTAAAGCTCTTCAAGTCTGGTTGTAAATCCAGCAATTTATAAACTTGCTTGAGCTGAGCGATAAAATCCGGTGAATGCTCGGATAATTTGATTATTATTTCACTGGTCTCGCCGGATTTTCTGCTACCCATTTCGAGCAGTCGATTACTTTGCAGAATCTGCAACAGGGCAAGCAATTGATTGAATTCTCTGAAATCCGGTTCTGTTTCAGGAGTCGGACCTGACGCGGTTGGTGCGTTGTAGAGATCGTTAATGCGTTCAAGGCAAAGTCCGAAGACACGACTGATGCTCCAGCCTGATTGTGTTAGAACCAGTATGGATTCCAGTTGCAGCGGACTGAGAATACTTTTTAGGAGGTTCTCGCCTTGTAAAGGCGTATAGGAAATTGTCGGGTTGTCAGAATACGAAATTCCGATGTCCGGAGAAAGAGAGTCCGCTCCACCAAAATTGATTCCCGAATCCAGACCGGCATTGGCTCCAAGTGAAAGGCTCGCGGTGACACTGCCGATTTCAAGGAAAAAGGGCACGTCACGATATCGTATTCTAACCAGATTTTGCAGCATCTGTTCGTTGACGGAAGTAACAATAGCCTCATTGTAGGCGAGATGAGTTCGTTCAAGTGCTTGCGGGCCGAAGCTGGATTGACAGCCGGCCAGAAAAACGAGTAAGACGGGAAGACTAAGCAGAGATCTGTAATACATTGTGTGCAATATAACAGACCAACAGGGCGATGAAAATCTGTACATTGGATTCAATCAAGTGAAATTAACTAGAGCCGGAATTTTAAAAACTTCGTATCATGTCACGCTCACTAGAGATTAAAGTAGTCCGGTTATGAGTTCAAAAAAGAGTATTCACTGGTTTCGTCAGGATCTTCGTTTATTCGATAACCCTGGTTTATTGTCTGCATCCCGGAACGGATCAGTGTTACCAGTATATATACTGGATGATAAATCAGCTGGTGAATTTCGAATGGGTGCCGCAAGTCGCTGGTGGTTACATTACTCGCTGGAATCATTGAATCGTTCTCTACAGGATAAGCTAATATGTCTAAGCGGAAACCCGGTGTCGCTTATCAAACAGTTGCTAGAGCAATATGAGATTGACTCTGTAACATGGAATCGTTGCTATGAACCCTGGCAAATAGCTCGTGACAAATCTATAAAAAGTGAGCTGGAAGCGTCTGGCATCGAGGTACTTACTTTTAATGCTTCCCTGCTTTGGGAACCCTGGCAGGTGTTGAAGAAGGATCAGACACCATACCGTGTATTTACTCCTTATTACCGGCGTGGTTGTCTGGCGCAAGCGTCGCCGCGAGAACCACTATCAGCGCCAGATTCTTTGCAAATCATTGATGCGCGTGATGATAAAAATAATATTTCTTCACTTGCACTTCTACCAGATTTAGTCTGGCCTGAAAAGCTGGAAAAGTACTGGGTGATCGGGGAGGAGGGGGCACATAACGCGCTTGCTGGTTTTTTGGATCAGGGTATTAATGATTACAAAGAGGGCAGGAATTTTCCGGCCAGGAATAATGTCTCACGTCTTTCACCGCATCTGCATTTTGGTGAGATTTCTGCAAATCAGGTCTGGTACGCGGCACGTGCGCGCTCGGATAATGAAAACACTGCGCATTTCTGCACTGAGCTTGGTTGGCGCGAGTTTGCTCATAGTCTGCTTTACTTTTTTCCGGAATTGCCTCGAAAAAACCTGCAGGAACGTTTTAACGGGTTTCCGTGGCAGGAGAATTCGGAACATTTACGACTCTGGCAGCAAGGACAGACCGGTTACCCTATTGTTGATGCTGGTATGCGAGAGTTATGGGAAACAGGTTTAATGCATAACCGGGTCCGCATGATTGTCGGTTCTTTTCTGGTGAAAAATTTGCTTTTGCATTGGCACCACGGAGAACGCTGGTTCTGGGATTGCCTTGTTGACGCGGACCTCGCTAACAATAGCGCTGGCTGGCAATGGATTGCAGGTTGTGGAGCAGATGCCGCACCCTATTTTCGTGTTTTTAATCCGGTGACTCAGGGTGAAAGGTTTGATGCAGCAGGCGATTACACACTCCGATATATTCCTGAATTGAAAGAGCTTCCTAAAAAATATCTGTTCTGCCCATGGACGGCGCCGGATGCCGTACTTAAAAATGCCGGGGTTACCCTCGGTGAAGACTATCCTTTACCCGTTGTCGATCTCAAATATTCACGAGAGAGAGCATTAGAGGCTTTCAAGTCTACCCGACGGGAAAGCTCATAAAAGAGATACTCGAAACGTATTTCTCCACATCTGATATTTCTGCCCGGCACTCATTAACAAAAATGTAATTTGTCCGTCATAGCTGTTTCACATCGAAGATTGACACTGTCAGCCTAATTTCAGAGGGGTTGATAGAAATAGATAATAATACGGCGCTTACAGGGTTTATGGCCATTAGTAGTCTTTATCTGAAAATGACTGACAACAAGGATACGCTGGTCGATGATGAGGAAATCGAATTATTTATCGGCAGTATTGACCAGTCAAATTTGGTCTTATTAATCGGTAACGATGAACCAACAGAAAATTTGACGGAAAAAGCGGCATGACTGTTATATTGATTTTGAAAAGATGCCTTGCCTTGCTGAATCTTTAAGATATTTATCAAAAATCATACAAACATTTCTGACCAGAAGTCGGCCCGCCGGAGTTATTGCTATGCCAGCGTCGGTTAGCGCCAGCAGGCCATCGTCCTGCATTAACTTTAAGATCTGCAATTCATTGTAGAAGTAATTTTGAAAATCAATCAGGTAACGTTCCTGGACATCCTGATAGTCGAGTTCGAAGTAACAGATTATCTGGTTAATTACGTATTGACGAAGCAAGTCATCATTGTCCAGTTTGAAACCGCGAAAGACCGGCAGAGTATTCGAATTAACAGCGCTCTGATGAGCTTCCAAATCATGCAGGTTCTGAGCGTAGCAATCACCAATTCTGGTAATTGCACTAATACCTAAACCGATTACGTCACATTCTGCGTGAGTTGTATAGCCCTGAAAATTTCGTGTCATTGCTTTATTATTCTGAGCTAAGCTAAGCTCATCATCTGCTTTTGCAAAATGGTCCATGCCAATGTAGATGTAGCCCGCATCACTGAGTATTTGAATATTATTTTTCATTATTTCCAGTTTGGTGCTGGCGTCTGGCAAGTCTTCAGTTTTTATCTGTTTTTGTACTTTGAATCGATCCGGCATGTGAGCATAATTGAAAATAGAAAGCCGGTTCGGCTGCATGGCAATAACTTTTTTAAGCGTTTCCGCAAAACTTGCCGTGTTCTGGAGTGGTAAGCCATAAATTAAATCAATACTTATCGATTTAAATTGTGCTCTACGAGCGGCTTCTATTACTGCATAAGTCTGTTCCTCGCTTTGAATGCGATTGACCGCTTTTTGTACAGCGATATCAAAGTCCTGAACCCCCAGACTGATACGGTTGAATCCCAGTAGACGTAAATTCTCTATAGTATCTGAATCACACTCCCTTGGGTCGAGCTCAATGGAATACTCACCTTTATCGTCATTCCTCAAATTGAACTCAGAGCGGGTAAGTCGCATGAGTGCCTGCATTTGTGAGGAGTCAAAAAAAGTAGGTGTTCCACCTCCCCAGTGTAATTGTTCGACCACACGGTCCCTGTCGAACAATTTTGCCTGCAATTTGATTTCGTGGTGTAAAAAATCCAGATAATTTGCGGCATGTCTGCGATTGCCGGTGATAATTTTATTGCATGCGCAGTAGTAGCAGACCGTGCTACAAAAAGGTAAATGGAAATAAAGGGAGAGTGGGGAGGGCACCAGGTTTTCATTGGTTAGATGAGCATTTTCAATATAGCTCTCAGTGTCGAACTGTTCATGAAATTGCACTGCCGTTGGATAAGAGGTGTAGCGAGGACCCGCTCGGTCATAGCGTGCGATCAAATCTGGCTCGAAAACGGGGTCAGCCTGCATTCGTGATTCTATTGTTCGACATAGGAGCTGATGTTTTAGCGAATACGGACTTTTTATTCGATGATCTAAATCAAGCTTTTTCCTATTTGAACAAGATAAGCAATGAGGACCATATGGGCGGGAGACAAGACCTGTTCATAAATGGCTTTGTGAAAGTGGTTGGAATCAGCCATAGCGGTTGAAATCAACCCCTGAATATTACTTCTTCTTTCGGTTTTTTATGTCTGATAAGTTCAGAGTCACCATTTCAAATAACAAAATTCCGGCTCTTTACCGGGAAAAATGTAAATTAGGGCTTAATTTTTGGCCTCTTCACTATTCAGGCTCGAAAATTGCTTCCTCGCAGCCGAACTACTAAATCCAATTATTTTAAAAAGAAAATACGGAGTCTTTATGTGTTACCTGAAGTTTGAATTTAAAAAGCTGACTATATTGCAAGCGCTGCTATATCTGAGCTTACTTTGTCAGAGTTCCTATGCCGTCACCGAATTAGAGGAAATAATTGTTACTTCCTCCAGAACCGAACAGTCTTTGTTAGACATTCCTGCCGCCGTCGCTATTGTCGGACAGGAAGATATCCAGCTTGGTCGCCAGCAACTCGGACTGGATGAGTCACTGAACCGTGTACCCGGCCTGTTTTCACAGAACCGTTACAATTTTACCCAGGATCTGCGAATTTCAATTCGCGGCTTTGGCGCCCGAGCCAATTTCGGAATTCGTGGCATCAAAATGTATGTCGATGATATACCTTCAACCCTGGCTGATGGACAAAGCGGCGTGGATGATGTCGATCTGGGTTCCGCTTCCCGTATAGAAGTGATCCGTGGACCCTCATCCGCTCTTTATGGTTCTTCTTCAGGTGGCGTGATCAGTATGTACACGGAAGATGGTCCTGAAACACCGTTTGTGGAAGCCGGGATCAGTTTCGGCGAATATGATCAGCAGAAATATCAGTTCAAAACCGGCGGGCAACATGGCCGTGTCAACTACCTGTTCAATGCCTCTCATCTGACCATGGATGGATATCGTGAAAACTCTGAATTGGAGCACTCATTAATCAACAGTAAAATTCGTTTTGATATTGATGACACTTCCAGTCTGACTGTGATTGTTAATGCAGCAGATTCTCCAACTGCGAATGATCCTGGTGGTGTCACCGCTGCTAATATTGCTGCAGATCGACGTCAGGCTCAGCCGCGTAATCTTGCCTCAAATTCAGGAGAACAATTTGATCAGCAAAAACTGGGTTTTGTTTATAAAAAGACCTTTGGTGAGAAGCACGATCTTACTCTGAGAAATTATTATCTGTGGAAGGATTTTCAGACTTTTCTGCCGATTGGTACGCATATACGCTTTGTTGCCGATGATGGTGTGGTTGAATTTGATCGTTTCTTCTTTGGCGGTGGTGCCAAATATTCCTATACCGATACACTTTTTGGCCGGTCAAATCGATTTACTGTTGGTTTTGATGTTGATAAACAGGAAGATGACAGACAACGTTTCCTCAACAATGCTGGTGTGAAGGGTGCTCTCAGCTTTGATCAACTTGAAGAAGCGGAAGCGTTCGGTATTTACTTTCGTAACGAGTTCTCTATTCTGGATAACCTGCAATTTACCCTTGGTGGGCGCTATGACTCTCTGGATATGACGGTTGATGATCGCTTTCTTACTAACGCTGATCAGTCGAGTGAGTTAAGCTTCAACGAATTTAACCCGACAGTCGGGTTGAGCTGGGAGCCAGTTGAGGATGTTCATCTTTATACTAACTACGCCAGTTCGTTTGAAACGCCGACCTTTACCGAGCTCGCCAATCCTGCCAGAGATGGAAATTTTAATGTGGATCTTGGTGGTTTTAGTAACGTAAGTGCGCAAACCGCGGACAGCTTCGAAATCGGTATGAAACTCACAACATTCGATAATGTGTATATTGATGTTGCCGCCTATACCATGCAGGTAGATGATGAAATCAGTAACGTGAGCACAATTGGTTCACGTGGTGTTTTTACCAATGCCGATACGGATCGTAAAGGCTTCGAAGTGAGTCTGGTTGCTGATATTTTTGAGGGTCTGCAGTTGACTGCAGCTTATACCTATTCTGACTTTGAATTTGATCGGGTTGCCAGTAACCCGGCGCTTGAAGGCAACAGTTTACCGGGTTTGCCAGAACATCAGTTTTATACTGAGCTGGCCTATCGTCACAACTCCGGTTTCTACGCGATCTGGGATTTGCTCTATATTGATGATTTCTTTGCCAACAATGCGAATACGACTGTCAATAGTTCTTCAGTTGTGGCAAACATCAGAGCGGGCTATCAGGCAAATATTGGTAACTGGCGTATTTCACCTTATCTTGGTATCAACAATATGTTCGACGAAAAATATAATTCGAATGTCAGAATTAATGGTTTCGGTGGACGATTGTTCGAGCCCGCACCGGGTTTGAATTTGTACGGCGGGATCACTCTCAGATACAGCATGTAGGTCAGAGTCGACCTAAAACCACCGGGTTTAAGGAAATAAAAAAGTATTGCCATAAACCCGGTGTCTTCCGAAGCATCAGGAATTATCGCTATGCATTTCCGTCAGGCGTGCATTGTTAATACTATTGACTGCACCGTTCAATGCTCTGGCATAGCAGCGTTTGTAAGCTCTACGGAATTTGTTTGATTCCACTCTTGAACCGATCACATGGATATCTTTGTCACCACAGACTTTATTTGCTGAGCTTTTGAGTCTTTCATAAAGCGTTGCAATACCTTTTTCCTGACTGAGATCGAGATCAGAGATTTTCAAAGTTGTCGACTCGCTTACCTTATTGTTGTCATTGACAGTAGCGTTTGATATGGCTGGCATTGTCATGGCAGCACCCAGTACTGCGATACAGAAAGTGTTTTTAACAGTTAGTGTTTTCATCTAATTACTCCTTGGCGAAAGTTTCGCGTAGTGAATGTATGTGCTGCGCAGTCTAGACCGAAACTGGAAAGAAAAAATGAAGGACAGGATAAAACGAAGGTTAAACGCGACCAGTTGTAAATAGTCGCGGAGTCTTTCACTTTATGTGTATTTCATCGCAAAATGACTTCGTTTCATCGCAGTAATCTCAGGGGCGCTACAGAAAAAAATTCGAATTCAAATTTTTCAGGCCTGTATGTAAACCTTTTACTCAATTCAACCACTAATATAGGAAAACGCAGATAATGAATGGATGGAAGATAACGATAGCGCTTTAGTGAGGCGTTTTCAGGCTGGTGAACTGGATGCTGCAGTTGAGGTATTGAATGGTGCTCTGATCGAAACACTGAAAAGGACCAAATAATTTGCTTCTTGCAAATAATACTTTAGAAACGATGCGTCCAGACCAGTCTGCCCAGAAAGTCCATCTCGGTAGTTTTGTAGGAACCACCGTCACCCTGCCAGTCATGGTTAAGAGTAAAGGTAAGCTCATTGCCTGGTTTGAAAATCCAGCGCAGCTGACTTTGTAGGGTCATTACATGAGTTTCGGATTCCTGTTGAAGAGTATTTGACCATGACAGGGTAGGGGTGAAATTGACGTTTAGTCGTAAACGATTTATCTCGAACTCAAAGTCCCCAGTGGGTAAATTGATATCAAATACCTGGTGAACGAGAATAATAAAAAAGTGTTTATTCGGACGCCATTTAATAACTCCAGTGACATCGACTATATTGCCATTATAAAACTCTCCTAACTTGATCTTCACTTCGAAGGCGAGAGGACGATAATCGGCCGTCGTAAGTCGGGTCCATATGCTGTAAAAGTCATAGCTACCCGGTGGGATAATTACACCTGGTTGTATTTCGAAAGGCACGCGTAGTCGCTCGTGTTCATAGTTACCCCAAAAGTTATAGACATCACCGCTATGAGTTTCAAGCTCAACAAAGCGCCACCAGAAACGGGCACTTTCCACCTCATTATCCGTGTTCGTCGTCAAGGAAGATTCTAAACCCCAGTCCAGTGTTCTTAAAAAACGATTGCCATCTGGTCTGACTCGATAACGCAGGTCTGCATCATATTGACGAATGCCAGAGCGGTTGACAAAGCCAAGCGCCGGATTAAAGTTTTCCTGAATTTCCTTATAACGCAGGCGCCCGTTCCAGCGGTCATTGGGAAAATCCAGAGTCAGGCCATAGGCCATATCATTGCTATCAATACCCTGATTGAAGGATTTCATCGCGTAAGCGTCGGCGACGAAAACCTGAGAGCCGAATACATTACTGTTGCGGTAACGATAATCGATTCCAGTGAGCCCATTGTCCTCGCCACTGATCGGGTTACCATAGGTCATCATTGCACCTACACGCGATTCATTCTGAACATCCATTGTAAATCTGGCGACGGAGAGGTTTTTCGAAGTGATACCTTCGCCGCCACCCAATTGCGTATTCAGAAGCCCCATAGTATAGCGACCAACCCGTCCACTTAGCTTTGCTCCGATATCAATATCGAGAGGTTCCGGGTTTTCCACATCAAAAGGGACACCAATTCGGCGTGAGAAAAAAGGAATGCCGTTATCTTCCGCAAGCCCGCCAAACTGAAAAATATCCGCATCACGAACAAAGAAATCACGTTGTTCTGGAAAGAATAAATTAAATCGGGTCAGATTTGTTTTTATGTCGTCAATAACGGTATTGGAAAAATCCGGGTTGAGGATTAACGAAGCATTCAGCGCCGGGCTGACCTTGTAAATTATTTCGGCACCCGGCTTGACCGTAAAGTCGCGGTCATCAGTGTCAAAACGACGACGATAGCGACTTGCCATCTGAGGCCTGATATCCAGACCTTTGCCCTGATCGATATTTTCTATCCCTTCCAGATCGCCATAGGCAGCAACATAAGTAATGTTTTTGTTCTGGTCATAATTAGCCCAGTAGGAGAATTCGTTTTTCCGGCGAATATACCGTTCAAGTTCAAGCCCCCAGGCTTGTGCATTACTATCCAGCGACAGAGTTTTAAAGGGTATCGCGATCTCAGCAAACCAGCCTTCATCATTGCGAGTGCTGGCGCCATACCAGATACCATCCCATTCCTGTCGGAACAGGGAATTGTCTTCTATACGGGCATCCGATTTGGTGCCATTGGCATTAATATAAAACATAAAAGCATTACGGCGGTCCTGCATTGAATCGATCGAGACAGTGAAAATATCGTCATTGATCATCTCTTCATCTTCGCGCAATTCTCGTGCGACGATATCTTCAGGGTTGCGGTCATAGAGGTGCACACCTACATACAGCATATCGTCATCATAGCTAAGGAAGGCTTGTGTTTTTTCAGTCGCCGCTGCACCTTCGGTCGGAACTCTTTGAATGAATCGCTCTACCAGTACAGCATCTTTCCAGACAGTATCATCAAGAACGCCATCTATTTTGGCGGGGTTTCAGTCCGTGTGATTTGCAGACGCGGCTCATTGGCGTTGACTACTGAGGAGGCTAGTAAGGAAAGTGAAAGACCAAGCGAGACAAACCAGAATTGGCAAAGGGGAAGAGGTGAATAAGGACGATAAATCAGCAATTAGGAAGGCCCTTCAGTGACTTCTTACTGTTAGCGTGACTGACTACCTCTGATTATTCAAGTATTCCCTCGGTATGAGGGATAGTGGAATAAGGCCTTCTGCCCTAGACCAAGGGAAATAAAATTACGAGTTAGTTAAAACTCAGCAAGTAGTTTTCCGAAGCCATTTACTTTATCGTTAATGCCATTCTGTCGGAGCGCAAACCAGTATGTTGCCGTGTTAATGGCGATAACCGGCTTCTCCAGCCAGAATTCGGCGATACCGGCGAGTTCGGCCATGGCCAGATTGGTGCCGGCCTGAACAATGGCGTCAATATCTTCACCGTCAAGTTCGATCAGCGCCTGTTTCAGTTCCTGTTTTGAAACATGAGCAATCAATTGCGGGCTGGCACATTTCAGGCCTTTAATTCTGACCACATCAATACCGCAGTCTTCAAAAAACTTTTTCACGTTTTCATCACCAACCGGCATGTAGGGGCTTACCACTGCGATTCGTTTTATATTTCCGTAAGTTTCGAGAGCGGCAAGACAGGCCTCAGAACCCATCGTAACTCCGACACCAGCACGTTTTTCCAGTTTATCCTTTAACTTTTCGCTGCCGCCCTTGCCATCCCAGAATGTCTCCGCTGACATGCCCATGATGAGATGGTCCGGACCGCAGCTCATTACTGCATCAATCGCATCTTCTGTTGATGCCCTGATATTGTTCAGCATCTGCATAAAACTATTGTCATCTGTGACTCGGGTGTCAGCGATAATTGCGCGTGAAAAATGGTTCGTCACACCGTAGGGTGCCATTGCATCATATTCCGGTTGCACAGAAGTATTCGTCGAAGGTGCTATGACCCCGAATTTACTACGAAAGCCTAAGGAATCAGTCAAAATATTTTATCCTGTTTCAGCTGCGACGTGATTCAAGTTTTGGCAGAATTTTTTTGCCGAAGGTATCAATATCATGCTCGAAATCCGGAAAAGCGAACATGCAAGCATCGACTTTGGCTTCATCATAAATTCTATCCAGATAGTTTGCCACAGTGTCGTAACCACCAACCAGAGTAGGCAGACCCATAAACATTTTTTTCCTTTTAAGGCTTTCAGACATGCCATCTGATTTGTCCAGCTCAGCACTGCCACCAAGATTGCCGATGGCTACTTCATCAGCTCCGTCAACGATGTGTTCAAAACGAGCACTGGCATTTTCGTCAGTATCCGCTGCGATGACGTTGAACAGAGCGATAGTACCGACGTCGCGACCGAGACTCTTTGCAGTCGATTGCAATTCATCTGTGATGGAACTGAAAGTAGCAATATCAGCATCAACATCGTTGGTATTACCACCGGCAATGACAAAATTGCGATCGCCACATTCGGCGGTAAATCGAATACCGCGGTGAGACTGGCCCGCACAGACCAGGGGTATGCGTGTGCCCGGCATTGGTTTAATCTGGGCATCATCAAGCTGGAAATATTTGCCCTTGAAATCAGAACTGCCCGTCTCCCATAAGTCTTTAAGAATGGAAACGTATTCTGTGGCGTAGTCATAACGGGAATCGAAATGCTCATCACCGGGCCACAAGCCCATTTGTTTGAATTCGTCTTTGTACCAGCCGGAAACAATGTTAAGACCGAACCGGCCCGGACAAACAGCTTCAATAGTTGCTGCCATCCGGGCTGCCACTGCCGGATGCAAAGCGAGATTTGTCACCGATGGAATCAGTTTGATTGTTGAGGTCACTGGCGCAAGGGAGGCTGTCAGCGTAAAGGAGTCCAGCGCGTGATCCCAGTATTCAACCTCGCCGCCGAAGCCTCGGAACTTTACCATTGACAGGGCAAAGTCGAAGCCAAGGGCTTCGCATTTCAAGGTGACGTCTCGATTCAGCTCCCAGGTTGGCCAGGTGGGCGGGACATTTTTCGAAATTATAAAGCCGCCTTTGGCTATAGGCAGAAAAACACCGATTTCCATCATAGTTATAACTCTCCGTATCGACCTGAGAATGTCGGATCGATATCCCTACTGAAAGTGGATTGTATAGTTTGTATAATTATGTATAGTTCATCTATACATAACTGTCAATTTTATTTTTCCCCTGAGGATATTGATGAGCAAATCAGACGCAAGTGCGGTTAAGGAGTTTCGCGAACAACTCGGTATTACTCAGGCGGCGCTGGGAGAAATGCTGGGTATGAAAGCCGCGGTAATTTCTCATTGGGAAACCGGCCGTAGACAACTGCCCGAGCATATTGCTATTCGCTTGTCACGTCTTCGTAACGAGCTGGAAGAAACAGCGGCGGGCAGCCCGGGGCAAACCCATGTTATCGGCGAAGCTCGTATGTCCGATGGCGAACTAACCCTGTTTCCCTGGGATGCGAGCACCATAACCGTGCCAACACCCATACCCGATTCCGATTTAAATCTCAGAGCTGTCATTCTGCGGGACGAAGGACGGAATATAGAAATTAATGGCTGGCTGGCGTTTTTTCCTCTGAGTAGCACTATCCAGTGCAATATCCTGTCGATAATCAAGTTGAATGGTGATGAAGGTTTTTGCGGATTCATACGAAAAGGAAAAAAAGGACAGCTTTATGTTGAGAGCTTTTTCGGCGAGCGCGTCATTGAGAACATCGAAGTGGAAGCTTGTTATCCGATTACCTGGATGAAGGCGCCTGCACAGGGAGACGAAATCTAGTGTAATCGAAATTTATACTTTGGACTCTACCACTAGAATTGATAGTTCGATATTGGCTGTAAACCCTGAGAACTTTGTGAGCCCGGTAAGTATTAATATTTACTGAAAATCGAAAATGACTTAAATTAGTCTGGACTTTCGAGGATGTTAAAACTAATCATATGAATTCAGACTGACGCCGATGGATTTTGAACTGGTTGCGATAGCCCTCGGTGATGTGGTCTGGATTTCAGTTGCGTTTGCACTTGGGCTGGTTTCCAGATCGATCGGTTTGCCTCCGCTGGTTGGGTACCTAATTACCGGATTTTTGATTGGAAGTTACGGAATTGTCAGCGGTGATATGCTGCACAAACTCGCCGATCTTGGTATCACTTTATTACTCTTTACAGTCGGTCTGAAACTGAATCTCGGTACGCTGGCGCGACCCCAGGTCTGGGCTGTCAGTTCTTTGCATATGTGTGCTACGGTCATCGGCTTTAGTTTGTTCCTTATTGCACTTATGCTTGCTGGACTACCAATAGTTGCGGATCTAAGCATCAAAAGTTCAATTCTGATTGCTTTTGCCTTGAGTTTTTCCAGCACAGTTTTTGCTGTGAAAGCCCTCGAAGAAAAAGGCGAAATGAAATCCTTACACGGCAGGCTTGCAATTGGCATATTGATTTTTCAGGATATCGCAGCCGTCATTTATCTGGCGGTATCAGTTGGCAAAGTCCCTTCGCTTTGGGCCGTTTTGTTACTTTTTCTACTATTTCCCCTGCGGCCCTTTCTTATTTATTTGTTAAAGCAGGCGGGTCACGGTGAATTGCTGGTTTTATATGGCTTAATTTTATCGCTCGGTGGTGCGGAGATATTCGAACTGGCCGGAATGAAGGGTGATCTGGGTGCTCTGGTACTTGGAGTTCTTATCGCTAATCACCCCAAGTCTGTGGAAATGGCGAGAACAATGCTTGGATTTAAAGATCTTTTTTTGCTTGGTTTTTTTCTATCCATTGGTCTTTCCGCTCAAGCGACTCAAAATATGGTCATTCTGGCCTTTGTCATCACGCTTTGCGTGTTTATTAAATCTCTGTTTCTATTTTATCTTTTATTAAAGTTCAAATTGAGGGCGCGAACTGCGGCGCTGACTACTTTCAATCTGACCAATTATAGTGAGTTTGGTTTGATCGTTGCTGCCATCAGTGTATCTAATGAATGGATAGGAAGTGACTGGTTGGCTATTATCGCAATCTCAATTTCTTTAACATTTATCGTAGCAGCCGTACTTGATGCCTTTGCTCACAAGATTTATGCGCGCTATCGACAATACTGGAATACACTTCAGATGGAAGCGCGCCTTGAAGATGACAGAGTGGTCGACACGGGGAACGTCAGTATCGCACTCATCGGGATGGGGCGAGTAGGCAGCGGAGCCTATGAAAAAATGCGGGAATTATACGGTGATACTGTGGTTGGAATTGATTTTGATTCGCTAACTGTTGACAGACAGAATCAAGATGGAAGAAAAGTATTGCTAGGAGATCCTGGTGATGCCGATTTTTGGGACAGGGTCGTTAAAACACACAGCATCGATTTGATGATGTTGGCATTGCCGAGTCTGGACGCAAATTTGTCTGTAATAGAGGAATTGGATTCTCTCGAATATTCAGGAAAAATAGCGGCAATTGCCCGCTATCCTGACGAGGTAGAGAAATTACAAGAGGCCGGAGCAGAAGCGGTATTCAATATATATACTGAGGCAGGTGCAGGTTTCGCGGCGCATGTGACATCGAATATCCGGGCCGGCCTTTAAGAGGGATACGCAATGAGTGATATTGTACTTTACGATGCGGTAAACAGTCCCTGTGGCCGCAGGGTACGAATGACACTATTGGAAAAAAAAGCAGACTTTGAAATTCGTTGGCTGGCACTGGCGGTGATGGAGCAAAAACAGGATTGGTACCTCAAACTAAATCCGGCGGGGCTGGTACCGACTCTGATTCATGCTGAACAGTCTTTGTTTGATTCGAACGTAATAAATGAGTATCTGGCACGAAGTCTTGCTGGCATTGAGTTAATTCCAGATTCGCTGTCCCTACAAACTGAAATGCGCATGTGGATGGCCTTCGAAATGGAATGGGCCAAGCCTTTTCGTGAGGCAATTTATCAAAGTTATGGAAAATCGCGTCTTCGGGAAACTGGTCTTGATACAGCAAGCCTGAGCGCCAGAGTCAGGGAGAATACAGCGAATACGGCTTATCTGAATACCGCAAAGAGTGTGCTAAATGATCCCATAGACGAGAAGCGACTAAACGATTGCATCAAGGTTTTGATGGAACGCATGCAGTGGATGGAAGAGCAGTTATCTGATAGCCGCGACTGGTTATTAGGGAAAAAATTTACTCTCGCCGATATTACTCTGGGGCCGAGGCTGGACATGTTTCCATTTATCGGTGTTAATGATCTGTACCAGCGTTATCCACGAATCGGATCCTACATGGAGCGGCTTAAATCCCGACCAAGCTGGGAAAGTTCCGATATAAAACCTCCTGTGAATGAAAATGTCACTTTTGTAAGGACCAAATGAATCAATACTTTGTCCATTAATTGCGTTTTGATTGTGGGAAATCCCTAGCTATTTACGGTATCCTTTGCAGATCGGGAAATTGTCCGGAAACTACTGTACTAAGTAAGAGAATTAAATGAGCGATCTGGTTGTAGACTGGAAGGAATATTTTGATAACGACTGCAAGGGCGAAGATATGTGGGGACACTATCGTACGCCGAATGGCAGTATTTATCTGGTGGTGGACGGTGCCTCGAATCATGATGGTACTAAAACCGGCGCTGATGTGGTTCGCCTTATTCATGAACGCTTCAGACAGGAGTCTTCCAATGTTCTTCACAGTAGCGAACTCCGGGATCTGATATTTTCTATCAATGATGAATCGTCAAGGGTCAATGAAGGTGCCTACGCGGCGCTAGCCGGTGTCTTGCAACGCGGTAATAATCTGTATGCTTTTGGAGTCGGCGATGTTGCCATTATTGCCAAGAAAGCTAATGGTAAACTGATTCAGGTACTACCACTCGATTTAAGTATGCAGGAAGACGAAGCTGAAAGACGTGCGAAATCCGAGATTGGTCAGACGGTGAATAACATCAAAATAACCGAAGAAAACTACACGCAGAGAATCAAACAGTATATGAACCACGGCCTGTCCAACGCGGTTGGTCTGGGTGAAGAGTTTAATGTTAATTATATGTATTTTGATGCCAAGGCGGATACAGCCTTGATGGTGGCCACTGACGGTGTCACTGATCCTTTTATGGAGCCGCAGCGTGATGCCGGAAACATTCTTAAAGAAAATGCAGAGAAACTTTACGAATTATTGGCTGCGAACAGCTCGGCTGAAGCAGCGGCTCTGGCTTTGGAAGACATGATCTGGGAAACACGGGTTTCACAACGTCAAAAAATCAAACCCGATGATCGAACAGCGCTTTTCATGTTTATCAATCAGGATAAAGGATCTTCGAAGCGAGACAAGAATGTTAATTCAATGTCGAATCCACAACTTGCTGCTGAATTACTTAACAAGATTGAGCAGCAAAAGTCATCTTCTCTGGATGTCGAAGTGTCGGTTTCAACTGAGGACCTTGAACGAATGTCACAGATAACTAAGGAACTGGTGCGAAAACTGAAGTAGCTGCAAACAGGGTAGACTAAATCAACATATATTCCTTCGATGCATTCATTAGTGTTGAATCGGGGTAATAACGCCTCATTAGTAATTCAACTTCGATAGCAAATTTGGCAGCAGACTGAAACCTCTCGGCGTCCTGTTTCGCCATCGCTTTATCAACCATTGCAGAGATTTCCGCAGGGACTTCAGGTCGCAACTCTATGATTGGTGTTGCAGCTTTATTCATTATTTGATCGATTGTGTTGTCTTTGGTAAAGGGATACTTTTTTGCCAGCATACGGTACATTGTAGAACCCATTGCGAATATATCTGTTAGTACCGTAATTTCACGATTCGGATCAAAATGCTCTGGTGCCATATACGCGATGGTGCCAGTATCCTTAACTGAAGGTTCTTCAATAGTTTGAGAAATACTGAAATCGGTTAACTTGGCTATACCATTGGCCGGGTGATACATAATGTTTCCGGGTTTAACATCGCGGTGGATAACCCCGTGATAGTGAATATAGGCCAGACCAACGCAACACTTATAGATCACCGCTAAAGTTTCATCTATATCCATCGGGCCTACAGCGATCATGTAATCGAGTATTGATCTGCCGGGAACAAACTCCATAACAATGTAATCCAGGCCTCCGTCGCTGATCACATCATAGATACCAACGATATTCTCATGAGCGTATTTTCCGGCTATTCGAGCCTCATGACGAAACTCGTTCAGCGCATGTTTTACCTGATCTTCACTCATAGATTCGGCTTTTACCGACTTGATAGCCACGGATCGGTCCATAACAGGATCGTAGGCCCGAAATACTATTCCGGATGCGCCTTCCCCCAGTTTGTCCTGCAATTGATAGCGGCCAATAGTTTCCATTTTTTATTTTATTACGCTGTTCCAGCTCTTTGCTGTAAATAAGGGTCTATTGTTACATATTACCAATCGAACAACTATGGTGGTTTGCAGTGATATCAATCGATTTTAATCATCGTGGGGATGGATTTTATCAAACCAGGCAGCAAAAATTCCTGCCCAGTTTCGTAAATCAAACTCAATCGCCTGCCAGTCTATTTCAGTTGAACCACCGCTTGACTGCTTCTTGCCAAGGTCAGCTACCCGTGCCAGAACCTGACCGCTCACTGAATCACTTAGTTCTGCCACAAGGGTGATATGACCAGGAGCTGTTTTGAACTTTTTAGTTGCCACATATTCCGGGATTTGTTCAGCACTCTTAACAGATCTCAGATCAATAAACTCAACATGCAATCTCAAGGTGTTCTCACTGGCAGTTTCAGAAATATTATGATGCTCATCGAGCTCTTCTCTTATCAGTTTTCTAAATAATGATTGCGCTTTGTTGAGATTTTCTCTGGCTTCTGATTTTTTGTCTGTTGGAGGTGCTTTGTCAATCGGGAACCAAACGCTAATCGGGTCGATTGTGACAGAGGAGTATGATGAAAAATCGCTGTTTTTTTAAGGTAAACAAAATCAAGATTCGGGTTTGCACGTCTTTCAAATTCGTCAGCACTTATGCTGAGAGGAATAGCAATCTGGATAAGAATGCTAATAAGGGAATATCGAATAAAACCGGTTTTTATCGTCATGGCATATCTCACAGTTATTCCAGTCCGCTACAAATTGATGTCCTGTACAGGAGTCGAACCCGTGACCTGTCAGGAACTTGGTTTAATAGCTAAAAAAATTGTCATGATGTCTTTGTCAGGCGATCCCGACGCTTTAGCATTTTTTCCGAGAGCCGTGGGCCGGTTCCTGGTTTAGACCAGGGGCAGCGGGCTATACAAATTCTGCAGGCCAATGTTTCGCCAAAGTACGGAATGCACTTGTCGAAGTCTACATACCATTTGTCCACACCTCTGACTGTTTGTTTATCATTTGAAATAGCGCCAGGAGGGCAAGCCTTGGTACATATCTGGCAGTTCAGGCAGAAATCCTCTGAGCCGAAGTCCTCCTGTGAGTCCGCAATCAAAGGAATATTCGTTGTTACTGCGGCAAGTCGAATAGAGGAACCATAGGTTTTGTTTATGAGCGATCCATGTTTGCCTAATTGACCAATACCGGCTGCGATTGCTGCAGGCATCATGGAAAGGGCAGATGCATAAGGTCCTGGCCATGCTTTCGCATAATAACCCTGCTTCAGTATGAAATTGGCAAGTTCACGTGATGCCCTTGACGCACGATTGTATTCCTTTGCGACCACAGCACCTGCAGTCGGGTTTTCAAAGCTCGCGGGTGCCTGATTAAGTTCATCATGATTCATTGCAACGGCGATAATTATCACCCAGGGATCATCGAGGGTATAGCCTTCATAGACGTACATTGGTTGCATTGAAGTTATACCAACAAGATCACTTTCATTATCGAGGGCGAATTGCTTTATCAATGCTGACCAGTCATTCGCTGATTTCTCTACCTGAACTCCTGACTGCTCAATCGGTTTCGGACCACGCCCGCCCGGAGGCGTAGAGGAAAAGTATTTGCGCATCTCGGCTGATTGGCGATGATAGTCGATTACTTCGGTCTGCAATTCTCCATGAGTTTGTCGATCATGAGGGTGCCAGAAAAACGGAGATGGTCTGCGTTCTTCTTTTTCCCCCAGTCCATTAACAGTATTCCCCGAAATTTTCGGGAATTTATCAAGAAAGTTCTGCAGAGGTTTGTAGCCTTCATGAGCACTCATAATTCTATTCTCTTTTATCTGTAAAACGTTGGGCTTTAACCTGTCCTTCAAAAAAACTGGCTACTGCTCCTCTTGTCTGGACAACAATCTCAGAATCTACACCAAAAGTATTACGAATGGCTTCGATGATTTCCTTACTTGCGATTGTTGTATTCAGTTGATCCGGTACTTCAACAAACACTCTCAGTATGTCATTTCCGCCATCGTTGGTCACATCAACCCTGAAGTCTTCAACCTGTGGTTTCTCAAACATTAAGTCCTCAAAATCCAGATGGCCGATATTGACGCCGCGGATTTTAACGAATCCGGCAGTACGATGTGCGTGGTGCATTCGCGGAAATACTCCAAATGGCGTTCCGTCCGGCTCCGGGTATTCAATACTGACAATATCTCCGGTATTTAATCGCAGAAAAGGAGTGACATTGTTGGTAACTAATGGTGTAACCACAAGTGTGCCGAATTCACCAGGTGACACGGGTTCCAAACTGTCGATATCCAGTACTTCTTCAAAAAACAGATCTGACCACAAATTCAGCCCCTTACCTGGCATTGTTTCGCTACCTAAAATCAGGACTTCGGTCATGCCTAAACAATCGTATACCTCAGCGCCCCATAATTCACTGATACGATCCCTTTTTTGCGGTGATAAAGGCTCTGCAGTACAAAGAATCTTTTCAAGCTGAAATGCTTTTGGATCGATACCCTTGCCAAGCGCCAGGTTGGCGAGGTGTAGGGCGTAACTTGGCATACCCACCCAGAGTGCAGGTCGATATTCAGATAAAATTTCCAGTTGAGCAAGAGATGAAGTTGTATTCCCGGCTCCCGCCCAAAGAACTGAAAGCCCACAACGTTCCATAGCTCTGGCAAATAACTGACCAGCGGGATGTATGCCGAAGGGTAAGGAATTATGAACTAGGGCAGGAGACCTCATGCCAATCGCCTTGATCACCCGTTCAAAACTAATGAGTGCGGCCCGAAGATCATTCTGATTGCGAGGATAAAATAATGGGCGTCCGGTTGAACCACCTGAGCGCCATAATTCGCTAGCTGATTCCTTTCCCTTTATGCAGAACTTTGTATAGAAATCGTCATTGCTTATTCCACGTAATTCCTCCTTGGTTAAAATCGGAATCTTTCTCCATTCCTCAGGATCATCTATTCGATCCAGATCGATTGACGCGATACGCTCTGCCAGCAAGGTCGATTTACGGGCATTTAAGAGTGCCTGTCTTTTTCTTTCCGATTGTAAGGACTGAATTTCCTCAGTAGAACCGGGAATTTGATAAGGATTATCCATAGGTGGCTTTTATATTTGGAACAGTAACTTCATGAACTCGACTTTTACAATAAGTCGTTTATATAAATGGTGCCCTGAACAGGAGTCGAACCTGTGACCTACCGCTTAGGAGGCGGTCGCTCTATCCAACTGAGCTACCAGGGCATTACTTAAAAAATCAGCAACTTATATTTTAGAAGGCCTGTAAAATATCACAAGGTGTAAAACAGCTGTTGCCTAAGATACACATGCAGCTGGACTTCGGCGAGCTGTCGTTGGCTTTAGTCGCTGATTGGAAAACATGAACGAGTCAAAGCTAGAAGTCCGAGGCAGTATCAGGACCTGAGACCCAAAATAAATATTGTAGCGATTGCCCCTGGCGCCAGGTATCGCATAACAATGCGCCACGCCCGGAAAACATAAACGTTCTTTATATTGAGTTCGTCTTGTGTTGCCTGTTCAGACATTATCCATCCACTGAATATACAGATGAAGAAGGCACTGATCAGGACCAATACATTGACGGTGACAAAATCGACGATTCTGAATACGGTCGCTTCGCGTAAAAGATTAATGAAGGCCAGAGGCTTGAAGTCAGACCAGATATTGAAGGAAAACACTGAACCCAGGCCAAATAACCAGATTAGACCACCTGCGAAAGTAGCCACGAACACTCGACTTCCTCTCTTGTATTCGACCAGGCGGGATACCACCGATTCCAGCATGGAAATGGAAGTGCTCAGTGCGGCGAAAAATACCAGCAGAAAAAAAAGGCTACCGAAAAAGCGGCCAGCGGGCATTTGTCCAAAGGCAATAGGCAGGCTCTCAAAGAGCAGACCAGGACCTGCCGCTGTTTCCAGTCCATAGGCGAAAACGATAGGAAATATAGCGAGACCGGCCAGCATGTCGACAGATACGTTTGCAGTCGCTACGGCCAGAGCGGCATGGGGAATGGACGCGCTCCTGGATAAATAGGCGCCATAGGCGAGAATACCGCCACCCCCGACACTGAGGGAGAAAAATGCCTGTCCGAGCGCCAGTAGCATGACATCAATATTGATGAGGGAAAAATCCGGGTAAAACATAAATTCAAATGCTCGAGCGAATTCGGCCGTTAGTGCGGCATAAATAACGAGGATGATGAGCGTAATGAATAATAGTGGCATCATAAGTCTGGCCGCCATTTCTACACCATCCCGGACCCCCCGGGCGACAATAAAAATGGTCATAAGCATGAACAAGCCATGCCAGAAAATCATTCCCCCAACGTCATTGCGAACCTCGGCAAAAACCTGTTTTGACTCTGCGACAGCCATTCCCGTAAATACACCTGCCACTGCCTTTACCAGATATACGAGAACCCAGCCTGCAACGACACTGAAAAAAGACAGGGCGAGAAAGGCCACAGCCAGAGCTATCCAGCCCAGATACTTCCAGTTGGCGCTATGTCCTTCGGCCAGAGCTAATTCGCGGGTACTGGCAACTGGACTATGGCCGCCACGTCGGCCGATAAGGATCATGGCGATGACGGCAGGCACACTGAAACAGATGACGAAAATGAAATACATCAAGATGAAAGCGCCACCACCGTTCTCGCCTGCGATGACCGGAAAACCCCATATATTGCCTAGCCCCACTGCACCACCGATGGTTGCCAGGATGAATCCCCATGTAGTAGAAAATCCTTTGGGTGGCATGGATTGTGTCATGCCCTCTAAAGTCCGAAAACTCTTTGGGCGTTTGCTGAACGGATTGCGGCACACTGGTCAGCGGGCAACTTGTTGGTGATATCCAGTGCACCGGCGGTGTCGTGGACCTGATGTGGCCAGTCAGTACCAAACATAACCCTGTCCACACCCACCACCGAGATCAGGTATTCAAGGGTGTTGAAGTTATAAGTGATGCAATCATAGTAAATATGGCGAAGATAATCATGGGGGCTGTTCTGCATCCTTCTTCTCTGAGGTAATTCAACCTCATCACCCTTTTGAAAACGGCCAACCAGATAGGGCAGAGTCCCACCTCCGTGCGATGCAATGAGTTTCAGGTTCGGATAGAGGTCGAAGAAACCATCGAATATCATCCGTGTAACTGCCAGTGTGGTATCAAACATAAAACCCACTGACCAGCTCAAGTCATATTTGCTCATGTCCATGCGCCCGGCGCCTGGGGGATCAGTCGGGTGCAGAAGGACAGGCAATGCACGTTTATCGATCTCCTCCCATATTGGTGAGAAAAAAGGATGAGTGAGACTTTCTCCCGCTATGTTCGCCAGTACCATCACGCCGCTTGCACCTCTGTCACAGCTGCGGGCGAGCTCTTCCAGGGCCTGTTGGGGATATTCCCAGGGTAGTGAGGTGAACCAGCAGATACGATCGGGCCTGTTGGGGATATTCCCAGGGTAGTGAGGTGAACCAGCAGATACGATCGGGCCAGTTCGAATGTGCGTCCGCCATACTGTCATTGGACTCCCTCGCCGCATCGCAACTTGTTTCCTCGCCCCCCCAATAGACGTTAGGACAGGTCAGAGATACGATAGAAATATCAATACCATTGGCATCCATGTGTGCGATGCGCTGCTCATAGTCAAAATGGCCTGGTTGTGGAAAGGCGATGGGTGTGTCACGTCGGAAAATCTCCTCATGTCCGTCGGGTCGGGTTCTGATCTCGTATTCTCCACCTCTGTCACGGAGTATTTCTATAAAGCTACGTGTGTAGGCGTGAGTATGAATGTCTATTATTGTACTCATAGTTAAGAATGACTGGAGTTTCTCTGGTATATGTCGACTATAGAGTGGTAACTAAATACCAAAAATATTCCGGGCATTATCACCTCGCACTTTATGTTTAACATCCTCTGGTAGCGTATTGACACGTCTAAGCACCCCTTTCATATCACCAAGATTGAATGGGTAATCAGATCCATACAGTACATGTTCAGGTGTTCCTACTTTGACGCAAAGCTCCAGGCTTTCCTGAGTGTACGTTACACTGTCGTAATAGATATGTTTTAGATATTCACTTGGACGTTTACTTATCTTTACTTTAGCTCGTTCGGTTGTATCAAACACCCGGTCAAAACGACCTGTAAGATACGGTAATGTAGCTCCTGCATGGGAGGCAATAATTTTTAGATTGGGATAGCGCTCAAAGAATCCATCAAATATCATTTTGGAAATAGCGAGTGTTGTATCTATCATAAATCCAGTAGAAGCAATAAGCGCATAACGATCAAGTTCCATGAATTCTGTTCCAATTGGATAGGTGGGATGGACGAGCACTGGTAGTGCCCGATCATCAAGTTCCTGCCAAATTGGTGCAAGCTTCGGGTCAGTCAGGTGCTTCCCGGCAATATTCCCATGGACTATTGCAGCAACTGCACCAAGATCACAGGCACGTTTAATTTCTTCAACTGCGTGTGCAGGTGTTTCCCAGGGTAGTACTGCCATCCAGCGAATATGTTGTGGAAAATCTTTCTGGGCCTGAGCAAATTCGTTGTTACTTAATTGTGCAGCTTCGAGACAAACTTCGCCTTTCCCCCAGATAACACCGGGAGGAGGCATGGATACGATTGCAATATCAACCCCCGCTTCCTCCATATTTTTGACACGTTGCTCAAAATCAAAATGCAAATCTTCCAATACACAAAAGCTTGCCCCCTTGTAGCATACTGTTTCCGGACTATCACGACCTGCTTCAACGCTAAGATCCGGTCCGCCCTTTTGCTTTAATAAATCCAGCCAGGCAGATGTATACATATGGGTGTGAACGTCAATAACTATACTCATTGTTTTGTCTCTACGTTTTTAAAAATGGTTGAATGATTGATGCATTATTTTTACGAGCCTGGATAGAAACAATTTATCAAAACAGACTTAAATAGAAGTAATTGAATTAGTACTACTGATAGTCATTATAAGTGTAAGATGAGTACTGACAACTTAAGCAAGAATATCTCATAATTCTTATAGTGACACTCGAATAAACACAATTGCGATGAACTGAATCTTTTTGTCTCACAATGCAAGGTATGGAATATGAAAAATGAATTGCGGCGCCTGGGCGCCAGCGATGTCGCAGCGGGAATTCGAAATCGTGATTTCAGCAGTCGTGACGTGATTGAGAATTGTCTGGGGCGGATCAATGAAACTAATACTATTATCAATGCACTTACTGAAGTCACGGCTGATGAGGCTCTAATAGCGGCTGATGCGGCCGACAAAGCCGTAGCAGACGGGCAGGAGCTGGGGATACTGCACGGCGTTCCGGTCAGCATAAAAATCAATGTGGATCTGGCTGGCTCAGCTACAGTCAATGGTTGCGCTGCACTAAAAGACAATATCGCGAAAGAGAACTCCCCCGTAGTGCAAAATTTGCTCAATGCCGGTGCAGTTATAATCGGCCGCAGTAATTGCCCCGAGTTTTGTGTTCGTTGGGAAACCAATAACGATATCTATGGACAGACCCTGAATCCTTTTAATGTCGGGATAACGCCCGGAGGTTCCAGTGGCGGAGCCGCGGCCTCTCTGGCGTCCGGCATGAGCCCCCTTGCTCATGGTAACGACATTGGTGGCTCACTCCGCCAGCCAGCCCAGGCTTGCGGCGTAGCCTCTATCCGATCCACCACAGGGCGCGTGCCACATTATGTGCCCACTGAACGGGAGGCATCGCGGGCGGCCCAGTTATTTAACACTGAAGGACCCATGGCCCGGTCTATTGCAGATGTACGCCTCGGCCTGCGGGCCATGGCTGTTGGTGACTGGCGTGATCCTTTGTACGTTCCTGTCCCTCTTGTTGAACCTGAAGCGACTGATTTACCGATAGCCATAATTGTCGATCCGCTGGGTCAGGGAGTCAGCAAGCAGGTATCTTCCGGTGTTGAGCATGCGGAACAAAGCTTAAAGGAGGCGAACTATCAAACTGAACATGCAGAGCCGGCTACTCTGGCTGATGCAGTCAGGGTCTGGGAAAATATACTTATTTTTGAAATTTTCTATGGCCTGGAACCTGCAGTAAAAGATATCTGCGGTTCTGGCTTAAGTCAGGCTTTTGAACGTTACCATGCCGTGTTTCCCGCTGTGACACCGGAAACACACGCACTTGCCTTCGGTGAACGACGCCGGGTGCTACGCGACTGGATGGCTTTCTTCCGCAAATACGCCGTTATCGTCGCACCTGTCAGTACCAGTCCACCTCAAGCCATCGACTTTGATATAGCGACGACAGAGAGTACCGCAGAAAGCGTTCTGTCTATGCGCATGGTTGTTGCCATCAATGCGCTGGGTCTGCCTTCAGCCGTGGTACCCGTTGGTATCAAGGATGGCTTGCCCCAGGTCGTTCAGGTCATTGGTGCACCGTTCCAGGAGATGCGCTGCCTGCAGGTAGCCGAAGCAATCGAAAAAAATGTAAAGGCGATAACGCCCGTTGATCCCAGATAGGCCGGGGCAAACACTCTGCTTAAATTGCGACCTTTTTTTGCATTTTTTCACAGACCTGAAATACTAGCGGTCTAGTGCTCCAAATCGGAAAACTTATCATTAGCAGCAGAAGGAGAATTTTATGTTGAAAGCACGAACAATTATTATCGCCACCTGTCTGGTTTTATTCGCGTCAACAGGTCTGGTTCAGGCAAAAGATGAACGTACTCCGGCGGAAAAAGCCTATGAATTCAGGGACGGCCTGTTCAATGTAGTCGAATGGCGTTTTGTAAAAATGATCGAGGCAAAATTTGCCGGTGATAAGGCGGGGTTTCATAGCAACGCGGCCCAACTTGTGGCTCTCTCCGATATGATTGAAGAAGGGTTCATTCCGGATAGCATGGTCGACGGAACGCTGGCTAAAAAAGATATCTGGGATGACTGGGATGAATTCAAAGGCAAGATTGCAGAATTTAAAAAGAATATGAATGAGCTTGCCGATCCTGCTTACGATATAGCCGGTTTCGATCCGAAAAAGGTAGGCGGTGATAATTGCGGTAGCTGTCACCGGGCATTTAAATCAAAAACACCCCATAAAAACTAGCTAACAATAATGCTATGTGTGATAGGGCTGCTTAGCCGCAGCCTTATCCGTTTCCTATCACGGTCACCAGCAGGTAGACCGCTACACTGCAAACCACGACCACGACCAGCGCTACAGTGATTCTGGAATTCTCAATCGCCTGATTCGAACCCGAATCAAGAGTCTTTTTACCATTAAACATAGCAGAGAGCAGCTTTTGCTTCTTATAGAAAGTGTAAAAAGCAATCGCAAGCAGATGCAATATGATTAGTGCATAGATGATGTTGGTATTGAAGTGATGGATCTCAGTCAGAACATCTGAAGTGCGTGTTGAGACATAGTCACTAAGCGGGCCGAAATAAAAATCACCATCGCTCGCGAACAAACCGGTAATAGTTTGCAGCAATAGAATTACGAGCATCGCAATTACTGAAACTCCACCAAGAGGATTATGACCTGCATAAATCTGACTGTTTTTCACTCGCAATGTCAGTGCGTAGGATATTATCGTCGCAGGTTTAAACAAAAAGTTTTTAAAGCGTGCATGACGGGTACCAATCATGCCCCACAAGCAGCGAAACAACAGCAGAGACAGCACACAATATCCACTGATGAAATGCCAATCGAGGTTTTCTTCTATTTCGATACTATACCAGGAAAAAACCACCAGACAGACCAACAGCCAGTGAAAAAGCCGGGTCGGTATATCCCAGATGAGGTAAGACTTTTTTTCAGACATTGGCAGGTTACGCTCTCAAAAAAAGAAAATATGATGCTGATTCGAGCCGATATCCGCAAGCCCGGTCTTATTGATAAGCTACTTCAAATAATTGCAGAAAACAATTATTTGAATGCTGGATGATTACTAATTTAGCGGGTTTTGTATTAGCTGCACTGACTGACTTTTTCTATATGTTTCATACTAATTTTATGTTCATGCTTCTGAGACTGAAGATATTGAGCTTCGAGTATGTAAGCGAGTGCTTCAAGCTCATTTTTACATTGCACATGATCATCCTGATCGTATTGATATTGTAGAAAATGAACTAATTCATGAAGAAGTACACCTCTGCCTTTTTCAGAATCCAAATCCAGCGAATCCAGTATATAGACAGCCTCTTCATTAAAATTGTAGAGACCATAAATCTGTAGTTTTTCCGGGTCGATCGCAGCAGGTAATTCATCACCGAAAGCGACGTGCGCCATGTCTACCGGACTGACTTTGACAATATCAGGGAATTTATCAAGGTTATGCTGAAAAGATGAGTGAGCATTAATCCAGCCTAGCAGGCCGCTAACCAGTTCTTTCTCACTCAATTCTGCGTCAAAATCAAAATCCAGTGCGGCATCTGTAAAATTGTGATCGACCTCATGTGATTCTTTATGTGGCTCATTGTCAAGCGGGGAGTCAGCGGCAACAGCGCTAGAAAGTAAGGTAGAGGTTAAGGCCATTATCGTGATGACATTGGCATGCCGTTTGTTTTTGACACGCTTTACCCCATCAAGAAAATCAGAACGCTGATCTTCCTTGATGGTAAAACCATTTTGCTCTGAAAATTCAACAATTTGCTCAAAGGCCAGTGGATCCTTTTCTTGCAGGCCTCGCTCGTATACCAGAGTCTGTTTACCACCGATGATGCAAGGGTGCACCATTGCCTGCTCATGAGCATTTTTTGAGGTAATACGAGATATCCAGCTACCAAGAATGGATTGTTTTCTTAGTGGTTCAACTAATCTGAGTCCGCCTTCATTTTGCATAGTCATTTTTCTCGCTGAGGTCGAATAATCGGTCTATTTACAAATATTCACCTGTCCTCTAGCGGCCTGAATGGCGGAATCTTTACATTGACTTGAATCGATAGCAGTTTTATGTGACTGAGTGCACGAAAAACCAGTAATGGCAGAATGCGGTGGTCAGGTTTGCACAGTGAAACGTATTTTCGAATATGCATATCAGGCGCACAGGTAGTATATTAAGGGCCTGAAACATACCGAAAAACTCAGGGGAAAGACCTTTATGCACGAATTCGATTATGTTGTGGCCGAAAACCTCACTGAGGCGACGAAATTGCTCAGTGATCATAAGGGAAGCGCCAGAATCCTTGCCGGTGGTACCGATTTACTGGTGATAATGCGTAACGGGCGGCGTCAGGCGAAATTAGTTATAGACGCCAAGAAAATTCCTGAATTAACAGATTTGTCTTTAAACGACGAAGGTCTGAGTATCGGTGCCGCAGTCACTTGCCGGCAGATTTGGGAAAACACCGAGCTTGCCGGAGATTACCCGGCCATTATTGATTCAGCCTCCCTGATTGGCGGTATTCAGGTACAGGGAAGAGCGACCATCGGCGGCAACCTTTGCAATGCGGCACCCAGCGCCGATGCGATACCAACTTTGATTGCCTATGGCGCAATCGCGCATATACAAAACAGTGATGGTCAACGACAAGTTCCGGTCGAGGAAATATGTCAGGCTCCGGGACAGACATCTCTGAGCGAGGATGAAATACTGGTGAAATTAACAATTGCTAAACCAGTTGCTCATTCAGGCGCAAAATTTTTACGTTTCATCCCCAGAAACGAAATGGATATTGCCGTTGTCAATGTCGCCTCAATGGTGGAACTTGATAGTGAAGGAAAAAGTTTTCTCAAAGCAAGAATCGCCATGGGCTCCGTCGCACCGACACCCCTTTTCGTAAAAGCGGCGGGCGATTCGCTGGCTGGTAAAGAAGTAAATGACGAGTCGATAAAAGCGGCAGCATTGATTGCCCGAGAGGCAGCCACACCGATTACCGATATGCGCGGCACAATTGAACATCGCAAACAACTTGTTGAGGTCTTGACTGTTCGTACCCTGAATGCGGCGGTGGCCAGAGCCAAAGGAGAACAATCATGAGTAAGCGACATCACGTTACGACAACTATCAACGGCGAAGAGAGTGACTTTCTTTGCGAGCCTCGGCAGAGTCTTCTGGAAGTGCTTCGCGATGTACTCAAGCTCACTGGTGCGAAAGAAGGCTGCAATGATGGCAATTGTGGAGCCTGCAGCGTCCTCGTTGATGGTGTCCTGGTCGATTCCTGCTGTGTGCTTGGTGTCGAAGCAGAAGGTAAGCAAATAGATACGATTGAGGGAATGGCGGTTAATGGTGAATTGCATCCGCTACAGAAGGCTTTTCTCGAAGAAACCGGAATGCAGTGCGGAATTTGCACACCGGGGTTTTTAATGTCCTCGAAAGCACTGCTGGAGAAAAACCCTCAGCCTGACGAAGCGGAAATTCGACACTGGCTGGCAGGTAATCTGTGTCGTTGTACCGGATATGACAAAATAATTCGCGCAGTACAAAGAGCGGCGAATGAAATGGCGGGAGAGAAAGTATGACAACTATGGATAAGAAAGCGGAAGATCTTCGTGTTGTCGGTACCCGACCAGTGCGCCCGGATGGTGCGGATAAAGTTACCGGTCGAGCCCGTTTCGGTGATGACATACATCTCAATAACATGTTGCATGGCAAAATGTTACGCAGTCCTCACGCTCATGCTGTCATCAAATCCATTGATACCAGCAAAGCCGAAGCCATGCCCGGGGTTCGCGCCGTAATCTGCGGAAAAGATTTTCCTGTCATTGAACACAAAATGGTAGCGCAAGGTGAGGCAGGTCTTGCTGATATGCGCGATATTTCTGACAACTGTATGGCAAAAGATAAAGTGCTGTATGACGGACACGCCGTGGCGGCAGTTGCTGCAGATAATCCGCATGTTGCTGAGGAAGCGGTAAAACTTATCGAAGTGGAGTACGAATTGTTGCCACCGCTGATGAACGTGCGCGCATCCATGGCCGATGATGCGCCGCAAGTACACGAGCATTCATTTCCCGGTGCCTTTATTGCTCCTACAGAAGCGCATATAGCCAATGCCAGTCGAATTCATATGGCCAACGGCGACATAGAGAAAGGCTTTGCCGAAGCCGATCATATTGTCGAAAGAGAATTTAATACCGAGACCTATCACCAGGGTTATATCGAAAGTCATATCACCACTGTTGACTGGGACAGCAACGATAATCTGACCCTCTGGACATCGACTCAGGGGCAGTTTGAAATTCGTGACAACCTTGCCGACGTGCTGGAAATACCCATAGGTAATGTCAAAGTTATTCCGATGGAAGTCGGCGGTGCTTTTGGCGGTAAAGATCGTATTTATCTTGATCCTGTTGCCGCCCTGTTATCAAAGAAGGCAGCGCAACCGGTAAAAATGGCGATGCGCCGTGATGAAGTGATTCGAGCAACCGGCCCGAGTCCGGGTGCACATATCAAAGTGAAAATGGGCGTGAAAGCAGACGGCACTATCATTGCCGCCGATTATCATCTTGCCTATGAAGCCGGTGCTTACGCTGGTGGCCCGATATTTCTCGGTGTGGTCTCTTCGACTTCGCGTTATAACATTCCCAACCTGCAGGTGAATGGTTTCGATGTCATTGTAAACAAACCGAAGACGCGACCGTATCGCGCGCCCGGTGCACCACAGGCACTGTTTGCCGTTGAGCAGGTTATCGACGAGTTAGCCTCTCTGATCGATATGGATCCAGTCGATTTTCGTATTAAAAACCTGACTCGTAGCGGCGATATTTTACTACCCGGATTTCCGCTGGCGCCGCTGGATACAGAAGCTTTGTTACAGTCGGTTAAGGCACATCCGCATTACACTGCCCCGCTTGAAGGTGAGAATCGTGGCAGAGGTGTGTCCTACACCATGTGGTTTAATCTGGGGGCGATAACCAGTGCCCGTTTATCGGTGAATCCTGATGGCACAGTACATATGAGCAGCTCCAACCCGGATATGAGTGGAACGAGAATGACGCTTGCGATGCAAGCCGCCGAAGCGCTTGGTATTGATGTTGCCGAATTCAGCGCCAACGTTCCCGATTCCGATTCTATCGGCTTCGCTATGCCAACGGTTGGCAGTCGTACGACCTACTCGACGGGTATTGTTGTCATTGAGGCGGCGGCTGAAGTATTGGCAGAAATGTCGAAACGTGCGGCGATGATCTGGGAAGTGGAGCCCGATTCCGTGAGTGTCGCGGATGGCGTTTTCAGCAGTGGTGATAAGAGTATAACTTTTAAAGAACTTGCTCACAGGATGCTGGACACGGGCGGACCCATCACGGTGCACAAAACCGGCTCACCTCAGAGTTTTATTCCTGCCGTTGCGGCCCACATCGTCGATGTAGAAGTTGACGTCGAAACCGGCAAGGTCGAGATTCTACGCTACACCGCTTTTCAGGATGTTGGAAAAGCCGTGCATCCGGACTATGTGGAAGGTCAGATTCAGGGCTCGGTAGTACAGGGCATCGGCATGGCCTTGAATGAAGAATATTTTTATGACGATGAAGGCCGTTTGAAAAACGCCAGTTTGCTCGACTATCGCATGCCAACCAGTCTTGATGTACCCATGATTGAAGCGGTGATACTCGAGTCGCCTAATCCGGCACACCCTTACGGTGTGCGTGGTTGTGGGGAAATATCAATTATTCCTCCGGCGTCTGCTCTGGCGAACGCGATTCATGATGCGGTCGGCGTACGTATGGATTCCATGCCCATGTCACCGCATAAGGTCTGTGCAGCGATCAATAACAAGTCCTAGCGATAATCAGCAGGTCTGCAAAGAGTGATTCGAGTTCATATTCCGGCCCCAATGCGAGGCTATTGCGAGGGCAAGGATGTAGTCGAGGCGAATGGCGACAATATTCGCCAGCTTATTTTGGCCTTGGATTGTAGTTATCCAGGGATGAAAGATGCTTTAATGGATCAGGATCTTTTGAAACCGGATGTGGCCATCGCAGTCGATGGCCACATTACACCGCTGGGTCTACTTCAAGGTCTTAGCGAAGTTAGCGAGGTAAGTTTTTTTCCCGCTATTGGTGGTGGCTAAGTCAATATTTTGGAATCAAATTCCTACCAGGCGACCAAACTCCGGATGGCTGACGATGTTGTCAATCAATTGTTGAACTGCCGGGCCAAATGCATCGGCTACATTCTGGCAGGCGCTGTATGCACTATAGCTAGTTTTAAATGGGTATTTCGTTGTTATTGAAAAGCCCTCTGATTTATCAGACGAAATAGTGAAGCCGAGCTCCCAAAAGGCAGGAGACACTGAGCTAAAGGTTGCAGAATCTAAAAGACCGGTTATTTCTACCTCACTATCTACGGCGTACACTTGCGCCAGAAACAATTCTTTTTGCATTGCTTCTTTGATGTATTCAGCTTTCGATTTACCCGAGGCAACATCTACGGGACCCATCAATCGACATGTTAACTCGCCAATTTCGGGGTTTTCAGAAAACCCGCCTAAATGTACCTTAATGTCGGCTTTTCCTAAAATACTCTGAAATTTTAAGACGTTATCCGTTGATTCGGAATACGGACGCGAGGTGGTTGTTTCACAACCGGATAATAGTAGAACTGAGCAAATAATAGACAAGCATATTAGTCTGCCATGCATGATAAATTCCCTCTTTGGTTAGTTTAGGATTTAGTTTATCGAAGTGTTTGTGACTTAAACGTAAAAAATTAGGGTTTAAAGGCCTAATTTTCAGATCCTTTAACTTCATGAACCCAGACTTTAACAGAATCCTCAAGCATATCGAGGGGCAGTGGTCCGTTTCTCAACACGACGTCGTGAAACTCACGAAGGTTAAATTTCTCACCGAGAATTTCTTCCGTCATAGTTCTTAATTCCAGAATTTTATTCATCCCAATCTTGTAAGCGGTTGCCTGAGAAGGAATGACGATATAGCGCTCGATTGCCTTGACGATGTCTCCACGAGGGTTCGGCGTATTCTCTTCAAGATATTCAATAGCTTGCTCTCGCGTCCAGCGTTTTGCGTGTATGCCTGTATCCACAACCAGTCGGCAGGCGCGCCAGATTTCCATGGCGAGGCGGCCGAAGTCTGAATAGGGATCAGAATAAAAGCCCATCTCTTTTGGTAAGTATTCTGAATAGAGTCCCCAACCTTCACCATAAGCAGTGTAATGCCCGAATTTTCTAAAGCGGGGGATACCTTCCAGCTCACTGGCAATGGAACCCTGCATATGATGACCGGGAATGCCTTCATGATAGGCAAGCGCTTCCATTTGATAATTGGGCATGTCTGACATTCGATACAGATTGGCGTAATACACACCTGGACGAGAACCATCTGGTGTGCCGCGTTGATAAAAAGCTTTGCCTGCGGATTTTTCCCTGAAAGGTTCTACTGCTTTGACGCTGATGTCCGCTTTTGGCTTGGTGATAAACATCTCATCCAGGCGGGTTTTCATCGTGTTGATAATACTTTTCGCTTTTTCCAGGTATGCCTGTCTGCCTTGTTCAGATTGCGGATAATAAAATTGCTCATCCTTGCGAGTAAAAGCAAAAAAGTCCTGAAGCGATCCTTTGAAGCCGACTTCTTGCATGATTGAACGCATTTCTTCATGGATGCGGGCAACTTCGCGTAATCCAATGTTGTGAATCTCTTCAGCTGTCAGCTTGGTCGTTGTGGTGTTTCTCAAGGCGGCATTATAAAAATCATCGCCATTCGGGAGCTTCCAGGCGCCATCGTCAGTGGTGGCAATTTTCTGCTGCTGTTTAAGTCGATCGATTAGGCTGCGGTAAGCGGGACCCACAGAATCAAGCAAAACATTTTTTGCCTGATCAATAAGCACGTGTTTTTCCAACTGTGTTATCTCAAGGGCATTTACCTTGTCCTTGAAATCGCTGAGAAGAGTACTGTCTTCTTCACTGTCTTCAAAGGGAGAACCTTTTAATACGTTCTCACTGTCAGAAATCACTCTGGGAAATACGAAAAGCGGTGGTACGATGCCCATGGCCTCGCGCTTATCCATTTTCTTAATTAATTCAGTGACAACAGCAGCAATACCGTCCAGTCGGCTGATATAATCTAGTGCATCCTGTTTTTCTGACACGCGGTGAATATTGATCAGGAAAGAAGGAATCCAGCTTTGCCAGCCATGCATCTGGTTAATCGGATAGTTATGATGGCGCCATCTGAAATTGGCGATCTCATTTTCAGCATTCTTTACGAAAAGGTCGTAACTTATTCTAGTCTGCTCATTTAGCTTACCCCGATCAATTTCAGACTTCAGACGAGCCAGCTGCCGCATAGTGACATCAATATCCTGCCAGGCTTTTTCTTCTGAAAGATCATCCCAGAGATCTTGCTGATCTTTAATACCGAGATAACTCTGGTACATCGGAGCACGATTGAGTGACTCAGTAAAAGCCTGTTCAAAAAAAGCACTGGCTTTGGCATTCTCATCGCTCTCTTTTGTAACAGTTTGAACAAGTTCATCAGACTCAAGACCTTTCTCAACTTGCGAAGGCGTGGTTTGACAAGCGGGTAGCAGCAATAAGCCGGAAAGGTATAAAAAGGCGAGTCGATTCATTAATGAGATCTCAATGCGGGCATGATGTGATCAGCAAACAGTTGCTGTGTTCGAAGGCACTGTTCGCGACTCAAATCGCTGAAATGACTGATAATTATCAGCTCGTCAAACTGGAATTCGTCATAAAGCCCGAGCAGTTGTTGACCCACCTTGTCAGGTGTACCGACAAACACGATATCGTTCTTAATTAGTTCATCGTAGGTCATACGTTCAATACTATGAATGAAATCCATGGTGTAAAACGCGTAGCCGGCGTTGACCATGCGTTCGCGTTCGGCATCATTTTTCGGGAAACTATCGTGGTTTGGCTGAGCATTGAATTTAATGAATTTTTCAACACTTGCCTGCGCTTCCCTGTGTGCCTTGTCTTCATCTTCATCCAGATAAATCGCCTTGATATAGCCGACGGAAGGTGTGGTTCTGGCTTCGGTGCAGGCATCGCGATAAATTTTTACTGGTTCTATAAATGCACCACTCGGTACGGGGCCGCCGACGACGATGCCCCATTCTTTCTGGGCCGCCTGAGTAAACCATTTTGCGCTGGTACCGACCTGGTAAATTTTCGGATGTGGATCTTGAAAGGGTTTTGGTACTACAGCAATGTCATCCACATTGTAGTGTTCGCCGAAATAGGAGAAGCGCTCCCCGATCCAGGCTTTTTGCAGAATCTCCAGACTTTCAACAAACAGACCCATACTATCTTCCATTTCGAGGTTGCCCGGTTTACATAACCAGGGATGACCACGACCCACCCCGCATTCGATACGGCCTTTAGTCAGTTGATCAACCATGGCAATTTCGCCCGCAAGCACCATCGGGTTGTGCAGTGGCAGGGTATGACACAGCGCTCTGAATTTCAGATTCTCGGTGCGCTCAGCGAGTGCAGTAAACACGGCAAGTGGATTCGGATTTACCGCAAATTGCTCATAAAAAGGGTGCTCAAGCGTGGCGAAAACTTCAAAGCCTTTCTTATCGGTGTCTGCGGCGATAGCCATGACATCGTCGATTACGTCAGCGTGGTTTTTTCCCGGAGGACATTGAAATTCGGCATAGCTGCCGAAGCGTAAATTATCAGGCATAGTTTTTTTTCTATTTTTGTAAGTGTCTGAAGGCAGTTGGTGAAAACGAAATTTGTAATACTGTGAGAATTTCCCCGGGTGTGTAAAACCCGAAGCGAATGCCGCGTCAGTGACTGAGATGTTCTCTCCTGTCTGGCTAAGTAAGCGATACGCGTGGTCAAGTCGCATGTTTCGAATGTAGACAGAAGGTGTAAGCCCCAGCTCTTTCTTAAAGGCCATTTGTAGTGAGCGAATACTGGATTGCGCAATCACAGCAAGATCTCTCAAGGAGATTGGTTCATGAAAATTCGAACTAATATAATCTTTCACATGAACGATTTTGTCAGGGATTCCGGCTTCTGAATAGTCCTGATATATCTGACTATAGGTATGCGGCATTTCAGTGAGAATGCTGCTCAACAGAATTTCTTCAAGATGCTGATTCAGGCGCTCAGTGTCAAACCAGTGCGGGTGTTCATTCAGATCATGGCATAGACCGATCAATAATCGTCCAAGCGAATGTTCGTCACTCGATAGAGTTTTAGCGAATGGCAGAAACTCAATAGGAGCTTGCAAAGTAGTGCCGAGCTCCTGCTCAAGAAAGTTATGTAATCTTACTCCGGATAACCTGAGTGTTAATTGATTATGATTTTCAGAGAGTCGTATTTTTATCGGATCCGTGGGGCTCATCACACAGGCCATGCCAGCCCTAGTATTCATAATATTACCGGATTGCAAAAGTTCAGCATTACCCGCCAGAGTAAACTTGATCAGATAGGAGTCATTGGAAGGCAGGGCATTAATATTCACTTCGCTACCATATTGCAGGGCATGGATGGATAGCGAGGATAAATTTGCACCGTTATGGCGAAAAGCAACCTGCCGCTTACGATGAGCGAGTTGCAGATCATGAGGCCAGAACAGATCGGAAAGGTGGGCGCGCGCTTTTTCCAGCCTGGCGGTCTGGAATAGAGGTCGTTGGCACAGCAGTAAATTTTCCGTCTCAATCCGCATAGAATTCACTTCAGAATCACCCGAGTGCCAGTGTTGACTATCATCAGCCGAAATTCAACCAGCCAGTGCCCGAAAAAGAGCCTGATTTTCGCAAAAGGGATAGTGGCGAGAGCCCACGCTTGACTATACTATGATGACTTGACGGGCAGGTATGAGGAGAGAGCCGATGTGTGCAGCAGTTGCTGAAGATAGACGTTGGGCAAAACAATATCCCTGGCTTGGAGAAGAGCCGATACCCACAGATTCCTGTATTTCTGAAGAAATCTACCAGCAGGAAATCGAAAAGGTTTTTAAGAAAGTCTGGCTGAGTGTAGGGCGTGTCGAAGAATTGCCCGAACCGGGCTGTTATAAATTAAAACGTCTGGATTTCGCCAGCACCTCAGTCCTGCTGATTCGCGGCAAAGATAACGAGATTCGTGCTTTTCACAACACCTGTTCTCATCGAGGTAATACCGTCGTCGTGCCAGAGGGAGAGTGGGATAATTTCGGCCAGAAATCCGCTTTCAGTTGTCGCTTTCATGCCTGGACTTATAACGATCAGGGCGAGCTGATCGGTGCGCAGGACGAGAAGGGTATGCCACCGTGTTTCAACAAGTCAGAAAATGGGCTGACGCCGATTAGTCTGGATATCTGGGAAGGCTTTATTTTCATCAATCTGGATGAAAATCCAAAAGTTGGTCTGAAAGACTATCTGGGTAAGATGGGGGATCACTTTTCCGGCTTCCCCTATGACGAAATCACCCACTGTTTCAGCTACTACACATATATGGATACCAACTGGAAAGTGGGGCTGGATGCCTTCGCTGAGGCCTACCATGTGAATACTATTCACGCAGGTTCTTTTCCGGGGACCTTTTCCACCGGTTTGCAGATGATTAAGCTTTACGACGATCATCGGAGCACGGCAGTCTGTTTTAACCCACCTAAAAGTGCGCCTCCCGTTGCCGGATTAGCACAATCAAAAGCCCGGGGTTCATTAGTGAACAACGTGGCGGAAACTATTCTGCCACCAACTCTTAATGACGAAAAACGGGATGATTATGCCTTTGAACTGAGTGTGTTCTTTCCCAACTGGCTTCTGCATGTGTCTGAGGGGATCTGGTTTACTCATCAGTTCTGGCCAATCGCACAGGGCAAAACGCTTTGGGAAGGCAAGTATTACGTTAAAGAACCTCGCACCAATAGTGAAAAATGGGCGCTTGAACATGCCATGGTGGTGCAACGAAATGCCTGGCTGGAAGACACTGCGACGATGGAAGGTACTTACTATGCTCTGAAATCAGGTAGTAAGAAATTTATGCAGTTACACGATGAAGAAATTCTCGTGCGTCATGGCTATCATGTGCTGGAGAAGTATCTCAAGGGCGAAGAGGGTGGTCACTAATGGCTGCTCAACTTCCCGATGGTTTTGAAGATATGGAAAGCTGGGTTCAGGAATGGGCAATGTCTACGCAAAATCTGCGCTGGGAAAAACGCCTTAGATCGACCGCGGAAGAATTGATTGCTTTCTATCAGGCAGTTCAGCCCAGGCTGGAAAAAATTCTGGAACACGCGGATCAATATGAAATCGGCAAGTTACCTGAGCCCTCTGCGCGACTCTATTCTCTCGCGCTGATGGTAGCGGAAATCGCGCCTAACGTTGAACTCTATAATGGTGCACCGGATGTCCCCCACAGTTATGAAGAAATGCGCTTTATTGCTGTTCACGGTAACGATCCACACTAAGCATGAGTGAGCTCGAAAAGCAGGTTGCCTGGTTAACAGCACTGGAAAAAATCAGACGAGTCATCGCGGTTTATGCGAAAGCAGGCGATGATAAAAACAACCCGCAAGTGCTGGCTTCGATTATGTGCGAAAACGCCCATTGGGAATGCGAAGGCTTTGGCAGCTTTGATGGCAGGGCGAAAATCACCGAGGAACTGTCGAAGGTCGCCGAGGAACGTATTCTCTGGTCACTACATTACCCGGTCTCGCCGATAATCGATGTGAGTGACGATGGCAACAGCGCACATGGCTTCTGGTGGTTATGGGAATTAACGACCATGTCGATTGACGATAAAAAAGAAGAAAGTAACTGGCTCGGTGCGACCTACGATTGTGATTTTGTACGTGAAGCCGATGGCTGGAAAATTAGTCATATGGTCTTGACCATTAAAAAGGTGGTCCCTTATTCCGACATACCCAGCGCAGCAGTGTAAATTCAACAAGCAATCCTCTGACTTAAGCAGGAGAAGTACATGTCAACGAAAGCAGATGAATACATAAAAATTGATCGTAGCAAACAACTCGGTGATGAACAGGATGTCGGTCATAACCGCTGGCATCCTGACATTAAACCGGTTGCCGAAGTAGAGCCCGGTCAGACGATTGGTATTGAGACCAGAGACGCTTTTGATGGACAGTTTGACGACGACACACCGGCTGCGGATGTAGGTTGTTGTAATCTGAACTTGATTCATCCTTTAACCGGTCCGGTATTCATCAAAGGGGCGGAGCCAGGTGATATTCTTGAAGTCAAAGTTCAGGAAGTTGCGCCCCAAGCTTTTGGTTTTACCGTACAGGTTCCGGGTTTTGGTTTCCTGCGTGATGTCTTCACCGAACCACATATCATTCATTGGCATATTGCTGACAATAAGGCGATTTCACCTGATTTACCGGGCGTGTGTATTCCCGGAGCCCCTTTTATGGGCGTGATAGGCACCTCGCCATCTCATGAGTTGCTGGAGCAAATCAATAAACGGGAAACAGATTTGCAGGAAAGAGGCGGCGCCGTGTTGTTGCCAGATACGACTGATGCCGTACCGACTGATGCCGGCATCGCCAGCAAAGCGGTTCGTACGATTGCGCCACACGAGAGTGGCGGTAATGTCGACATCAAGCAATTAACGGCAGGCACAACAGTACGCATACCGGTTTACACAGAAGGGGCGCTTTTCTCCGTTGGTGATGCTCATTTCGCTCAGGGCGATAATGAAAGTTGCGGAACCGCGGTGGAAATGGGTGCCACCTTTTATGGTTCATTCAGTTTAAAGAAGGGTGAAGCGAAGAAACGTAATATTAATGATATACAGTTTTACCGTGATGATTACTTCACCTCTCCGGAAATGGCTGTACCCCAACGTTTCTTCGCGACCACAGGGCAGTCCTATACGAAAGATGGTGTCGCGCACTCGGAAGAAACCACGCTGGCTGCGCGCAATGCTTTGCTGAATATGATCGAATATCTGGTGACGGAACGCGGTTACACAGATCAGCAGGCATACGCAATCTGCAGTGTGGCCGTGGATTTGAAAATCTCTGAAATGGTAGATGTCCCGAATTTCATCGTTTCAGCATTTCTTCCGCTCGATATTTTTACGGAGTAAGTTATGGCAGCAGCTAGTGATGAACTGAAAAGGGCAATGCCTTATACCACAAGGTATCCGGAGCTAGGCACCGGACCGATTGATGTGGCGCCTTTGATCGACCCTGATTTATTTGAATTAGAAAAGGAAAAGATATTCAGGAAAACCTGGCTACTGGTCGGGCGCGAAGAGGAGATTCCAGAACCGGGAGACTATAAAGTCAGACAGATCGATGTTGCCTCAACATCGGTCATTGTAGTGCGTGACAAGACTGGCAAGATAAATGCCTTTCATAATCTTTGTACACATCGTGGTAACAAGATTATTCAGGAAGAGGGAGCGCAGACTACTGGTCGCACGCGCTCTCATTTGATGACCTGTCGTTTTCATGCATGGAGTTTTTCCACCGATGGCAAGTTACATGGAGTACCGAAAGAAGAGAATTTTAATAAGCTTGATAAAAACTGCCTTGGCCTGAAAACCATTCATTGTGAACAGTGGCAGGGTTTTATCTTTATTAACCTGGATAAGACACCTGAGAAGAACCTTGTTGAGTATCTTGAGGGTATGGCCGATCAATTTGCCGGTTATCCTTATCACGAGTCGACTGTGAGTTATCGCTATTCAACCGTGCTCAATTGTAACTGGAAAGTCGCCATGTACGCTTTCTCCGAGGGCTATCATGTGCCGACAATACATGCAGCGACTTTACCGAGTCTGGCGAAAATAGAACAAATCGATTATCAGTGTTTTGGACCGCACAGTACCTCAGCGCTCTATGTGCCACCGGTCGCCGGTATGCAACCCACTCCGGCAACTGGCAATCTGGGTGGACGACTTGTCACTTCCAAACAGCACGGGCCTCATCTGGATTTATTACCTGAGAAAATAAACCCTGAGCGTCGCACAGATTTTCAATTTGAATTCCCGGTATTTTTTCCCAATCTGGTCTTGCACCTGGGCGCCGGCAACGGTTATCCGGGAATGACTTATTTTCACCATCAGTTCTGGCCGCTATCTGTGGGGCAGACGCTCTGGGAAGGCACCAATTATTTCAGGCCACCAAAAACGCCTAGTGAAAGAGTGGCTATTGCTCATACCAACGCTTTGCATCGAAATGCCTGGCTTGAAGATACCTCGACAATGGAAGACACATACGCGGCACTTTGTTCTGGTGCCTTGGATGAAATGGTGCTGATGGATGAAGAGATTATGATTCGAAATACCCATCGTGCCTGGCACGAATATATGGGAGTGTAAAATGATGGCCTTACTCCCTGAAAAATTTGTGTCACTGAATCCTTTTGTTGAAAGCTGGGCTCTGCCGAACGAGCTTCAACGTTCACAGCAGCGCTGGTCAGCAAGTGAAGAAGATTATCGTCGCTTCTATGATGCCATGATGCCCATGCTGGATGAGACTCTTGATTATCTTGATCAATATGAGATAGGTAACATTCCCGAAGAAGCCATAGTCTTATATCACCTGTCGCTCGCCTTTGCTGAAGCAGCACCTCATGTTGAATTGTACGAATGTGCGAATCAGGTCCCCAACAGCTTTGAGGCGGTGCGTTTTGAGGCTGCTCATGGCGAACAGATAGACAGTTAAGCTCAAATGCAATTAAGTTTCGAGCAAAGAATCACCCGCCTTGAAGACTATGAGGCGATAAAAGTGATTATCGCTACGTTCTCGCGTGGAGCAGATGCCGGATGTGATCCGACGATTTTACGTCCCATTTTTTGTGACGATGCTATTTTCGATATTGGCCAGTTTGGTGTGCTGGAAGGTGGCGATCACATCGTCAATGAAATGCACAATAACACCGATATTGGATTCAACTGGACTCTGCACTATCTGATTTCTCCGGTCATCGAAATTCAGGACGATTTGAATACTGCTCAATGCTTTTACTATCTGTGGGAGACAGCTACGCATCCGACCAAACAGGGAAAGGAAGACAGTTACTGGATTGGCGGCTGGTACGATGCCACCGCGGTAAAAGAAAAAGACGGAAAATGGCGTTTTAAACACCTGAAGCTCACAGTTAAGTTAATGTCCACCTATGCCGAAGGCTGGAAGCCAGTGCCCGGTTCATTCGATGAACTCGGCTAAACATTTTTAAGCCGCCTTTCTTTCGCTCTAGCCATCCTCTACACTCTCGTCTTTTTGTAATAGGAAAGAGGCGTGAAAAAAGCACTCAATACTTTCTCAGCAGTAGCCGCCACCGAAGCCATTCAGTCTGGCGCTTGTACTTCAGAGCAACTAGTCCAGAATTGTCTGGATCGCCTTCAGAGTCGTGAAAATGAAGTGCATGCCTGGCAGTATTTCAACCCTGAGTATGCACTTGAGCAGGCGAGAGATTGTGACAGAACGGAGCGCAGGAGTGCATTGCACGGTGTACCAGTCGGCATCAAGGACATTATTGATACGGCTGATATGCCCACTGATTATGGCTCGGCGATTTTCAATGCACATCAGCCAGAAGCAGATGCTCGATGCATTGAATTATTAAAGAATGCAGGCGCGGTGATTCTGGGTAAAACAGTGACAACCGAATTTGCCTACCTGAACCCCGGACCAACAAGAAATCCACATAATCTTCAGCATACGCCGGGTGGTTCTTCAAGCGGTTCAGCTGCGGCAGTTGCCGATCAACACGTACCACTTGCTCTGGGTACCCAGACTGCAGGTTCGATAATTCGACCCGCCAGTTATTGTGGTGTAGTTGCTTACAAACCCAGTTTTGACAGTTATTCCAGCGCTGGTATTCACCCCTTTGCTCCAAGTCTGGATACCTTAGGCGGCTTTGCACGAAGTGTTGCCGATTTGGGCTTGTTAGCAAATGTATTAGCTAATAAAGAGATAATTGTCGAAACTCGCAGACCCAAAAGTATCGCTATGGTAAAAGGCCCGGCCTGGTCAGCGGCTGAAGAGGAGACTCATGAGTTATTTCAATTGATTCATGAATTAATGTCCAAGAATGACATTAGCGTTCAAGAGGTTCAGCTCCCGCTAGAGTTCGATGAGATTAATGAAGCACAGAGATTTATTCAGCTCAAAGAATGCACTCAGAATTTGAACAAATATTATGAAAACACGCCAGACAAGCTTTCTGAAAAATTACGCCTGGATTATGAATATGGAATGACTATTAGCGACAATGATATGAGGCATGCTTACGAGCTTGTTGAAAATTGTAAAAAAGCTATTAAGACATTGTTTGCTAATCATGAATTGATAGTAACACCGGCTTCAGCCGGAAGTGCGCCATTGGCGGAATCAGGCACTGGTGATCCTGTATTTAACAGAATGTGGACGGCGATGCATCTGCCCTGTGTCAACTTGCCTGTCTGGCTGAAAAAAAGGAGTCTTCCCCTTGGTATTCAACTGGTTGGCGAATTCGGACAGGATGCACGAGTGCTGTCAAATGCGCTTTGTATCGAACAGTATCTGAGTAAAAAATAAATACTTTTGAATATATGAAACTGATTTTGAATGAAAAAATTGTGCGTAAAATAGTTTTTTCAGCAACATTACTAATTGGGTTTTACAGCCTGGCCGGCTTCTTGATTGCACCATCTATTGTTAAAGGAATGTTAGTTGATTTTGTCGCTGATAACTCTGATGCGATTCTTCAAATAAAGAAAATTCGAATTAATCCCTTTACCCTGACGCTCGAAGCTAATGAAATTCAGTTATCTGACCGGAATCATATAGCACTCGCCAGAGTCACTGAAGTAGTTGCTAATCTTCAAGTGACAAGTGTTTTTACTGGTGTCTTAACTTTAAGCGATGTGATTATAAATGAGCCGCTTATCACTGTTAATTTTACTGAAGGTGAATATCAAAATTCTATTACACGGCGAGAAACCAAGGGTGACAAAGCAACTGAAACACCCGAGTTTGATATAGGCAAATTCCAATTATTGAATGGGAAGCTTCTTGTTGGGAACAAGCAGTCTGAAAACATGTTCAGTCAGTCTGTTAATAATATTTCTCTGAGTGTCAACGATATTGGTAATCGAATAGGAAATACGGGTGAGTATAGCCTCTCACTTGATGCTGAAAATGCGGGAAGGCTAAGTGTAAAGGGAGCTATAAGTCTTTTTCACCAAACAAGCATTGGTGAAGCGACTCTTAGCGGCGCACGAGTGGAAGCCTATGCTGCCTGGATACCAGATCTCCGCGACCTGTCACCCGCAGGTACTGTCGATCTAAACTTGAACTATGCAGTTGAAAGGCAAAATCGACATTTGAAGATGAGTCTGGATCGCTTATCTGTCTTAATGGAACAAATTCAGTTATGGCCGCATGAGAACCTGCTTTTTGATCTGGAAAAACTGGATGTAGAGTCGGTGGTGAATATCGATATCAGTGACTCGATAGCAAGAGTAAGAATAGGCGGGGGAAGCGCGAATATGCTCAATGCGAGACTCATTGACACGGAGATAGACAAGAATATTGTCACTTTCCAGACAACGCAATTGACTGGAGTAGCACTTGATACAGAACAAAAACAGCTGGAGATGTCTCTGGCGAAAATAGAGAATGGCGAATTGAGTCTGTCCCGTGATAATGATGGGCAGATAGATTTGTATACCTATCTGAGTTTGCTAGAAAATGAAGGAGAAGGTAATTCAATTGTCGACAAACAAGCTGAAAGCAGCTGGTTATTTACCATCGAGAAAGCAATGTTGGATGACATCGCTATAAGTATTAATGATAAAGCGACAGAGCTGGAAAGTACGCATTATCTGACGGGTTTAACTCTTAATGTTTCAACATTATCAAACCTTGCTGACTCGTCGAGTCAATTTGAACTTCAGGCCTTACTCAATCAGAAGGGAAAACTTTCGCTTCATGGTTGGTTTGATCTGGTAGAACTGAAATCGAAATTTGACGTAAGTCTTGAGGATCTCGAGCTACTGCCTTTCAATCCCTATCTGCGCGAGTACTCGAGGCTCAATATCACCAGGGGCAAGCTGTCCTTGCAAGCTCAGGTGAAAGCTGAAGAAGGTGAAGTTTCTGCACAAACAAGTATGGATGTGAGTCAGCTTGAATTCGACGGTTTGCAGAATGACAGGCGACTGGCTGCTGTTGAGAAGATCACCGTTGCGAATATGTTTCTGAAAGCCTTCCCACTATCCGCCAGTGTCGAGCTGGTAGAGCTTAATAAACCCTTTGCTTTCATTGAAATTGACGAGGCAAGTCATTTGAATGTAAGTGACTGGTTTACTATTGAAAAAGGAGAAGAGTCTGGTGCTGAGCGTCTTAAGGAAAGTGAAACCAGTAAAGCAGGAGAAATCAGTGTCGCTCGTATGAATATCAGTGATGGTAGTATTGATTTTCAGGATCTAACTCTGTCGCCCGGCTTAAGAACAAGGTTAACAGCACTTAATGGAGATTTTGCCGGAATTAACCTGGCAGAAAATGCAAAGCCTGTTGTGGCTGAGCTGGATGGTCGGGTAGGTGAATTCGGAGTGGTCAACATTAAGTCTCAACTTCTACCTGCAGATCCTACTCAGGCAAGTGAAATTAATATGTCTATGAAAAATATAGACACAAGTCTGTTGTCACCCTACGCAGGGCGTTTTGCTGGCAGGGCGATAAGCTCTGGCAAGCTTGATCTGGATCTTGATTACAAAATCAAATCCGGAACTGTTGCAGGTGAAAATTCTATAATCCTGAAAGATTTGATACTTGGTGAACAGGTTGAAAGTAAAGAGGCCCTGGACTTGCCATTGGATATGGCAATCGCCTTATTGCAGGACAAGAACGGAAAAATAGATGTCAGTATTCCGGTTTCGGGTGATTTGAATAATCCGAAGTTCGATCTCGCCGCGCTTATCCGAAAAGCCATTGGAAATATGATCGGCGGGATTGTTAAGGCTCCTTTTAAGGCTCTGGGGAATATTTTCGGTGGTAGCGATAAGGATCTCGATGGTATTCCGTTTGAACCCGGGATCGCGAAAATTACTCCGCCGGCCGCCGAGGTCTTACAGACACTAAAGAAAATACTGGATGAGCGCCCGGCATTGGGACTGAAGATAAAGCAGGGCTTTGATCCCGTTCGTGACCGTCAGGCCATTGCTGCTCTTACATTGCGAGAACGATTACAGGCGGAAACGGAAATCACTTCTACTGAATTTAATTCGGGCCCACTGTTATTTTCTGATCCGCGAGTGCAAAAGGTAATATTACGTTTTGCCAAACGGGATTTCTCATCAGAAGATATTGAATTAATTCGGCAAAAAAGGGCTATTCCTGAGTTAGGAGAAGATAGTGAAGGTGAATTGCAAAGTGAATTTTATAAAAACTTATACGCAAAGTTGGTTAACTCTTTGACAGTTGCAGAAGAGCAATTAAAGGAGCTTTCTGAAATTCGCAGTCAGGCTATAACTGACTATTTGCTTGCAGAAGGAATTACAGTGGAACGAATCAGTTTAACTGATGGGGGAGCTGTAAAAAGTACTGCCGGCAAATGGGTAGCTGTCGAATTAGAACTTGTTCCGCTCAGATAGACTGTAGATAGCTTAATACGTCTTTAAGGGGTAAGACATCAGCATAGCGCCTCTGTATGTCTCTCAGATTCGCATCGTGCGCCTCTTGTTCAACATCTCCAACACATTCCTGCGGCACGATGGTGCGCCAGCCATAGGAAAAACTGTCTACAACCGACGCTCTTACACAACCGGAGGTGATACAGCCGCAGACGATTACGGTATCGACGCCATGCTTATTGAAGTAGGTTGGTACTGCTGAAGAAAAGAACATTGACGGCGCGTATTTATAAACCAGAAAATCATAATCTTTGTCGTAAATTCTGGGGTCCAGCTCGATGGCTTTACTTCCGTAAAAAAAATCACCGTTATACATTGCCGGAATTTTCCAGTGCGGCATGTCTGCTTCGCTTTGAAAGGCCATCGCGCAAGTGGCAACCGGAATGTTTTTACTTCGTGCGAGTTCTAATAGAGGGGCAGTGTTTTCAATCGCAGCATCCACCAGCGGGGAGCCGCCCATGGGGAATTCATCTTTTATATAGCCTAGTTGGAAATCAACTACAGCTATCGCTGGCTTGCTGCCGAAACCGACCTCTTTACCGCCATAGCTACGTTTTTCATAGGCATCAGACATGTCTATTTGTCACGTTTAAAATAGCCGCGGGTATGGTCTTCCGTTTGTATGCCGCGGGCGTGCCGGCTGGCGAATTGTCGCCACATGGTCAGCTCAACATCAGGCTGAAATAGGCGTTCTCGTTGCCAGCCATCTTCTTTTTCATAATATTTTTGCATTTCCTCGCAAGCGAAGGCGTCATCCACGGTGAAGCCTTGTACGGCCGGCACTTCCCACATGATCCGGCCATCTTCTCCCATCCAACGCTCAGCTTCTTCTGCATCGTCCGTATGAATGACTCCGAATTGAAAATAGGTATGCACATCTTTACTCTTAGGCACGTAAAATTCGTAGTGCGTGCACTGTGGTACCGGAAAGGTGGTGACTTTTAAGGAGCAGGGCATCCATAAGCCGACAGTACCCAGTCGAATAATCGCCGTCAGTTGATCAAGCTCCTCTTTACTTTTACCTCTTGCCAGAGGCAGCATCAGTTCTTTCACGCTGCCGTCTTTCAGGGGTATTGAGGCTTCGTGATCAAAAGTGGTTTTTTCGACCTTACGGGTAAAACCTTTGGGGCCATCATCAGTTTCAACATAGCGTGTCGTATCAAGCACGTCTTCCTTGGTAGATGTGTAGCCATAGGAGGTGTGCATGCTTGCGTTGATACACATTTCTGACCAGTTGTGAATAAACTGATGGCCCGGATCATAACCATTCTCACAGCCAAGTCGCCAGTTGGCGTTAATATCATAAGGTTCACCGCAATACACCACGGCATTGTCATCAAGAAAACCGGGCGCCAGATCGTGAGACAGGGGAGGTGGTTCAATATCACCGACAAAGATAAAAACGACCCCTTTTGCTTCTTCAACCGGATAGATTTTTACCCCGCATTTACCAATCATTTTCGATTCGGGCGAGCTTAAAATAGTCCGCAGGCTGCCATCTTCGATATCAAAGGTCCAGGTGTGATACCAGCAGGTCAGGGTTTCTTTTGTATAAAATAAGGGTCGGGAGGAGAATCGGGTGCCGCGATGAGGACAACGGTCTTCCAGAGCATGAATTTTTCCGTTCTGACGGGTGACCAGTACTTCTTCGCCGAGTAATTGAATTGCTTTTGAGTCACCTTCGGCAAGATCACGCGATAATGCGGCAGGGTACCAGTGGTTTCGAAAACCCCATTCCGCATCCAGCCAGTTCTGCCAGGGTTTTTTTGACTTCGCAGCTTTCGCCTTGGCCTGTTCTACATAGCCCTGAGTTTCCTCCAGCAAGCTTCTGGTAACGTCACTCATGACGAAATCCCCTATTGCTGAAATTGTTGTTGGATAAAAAACTACTTCAGAAGGTAGTCGATGTGCGCCTTGTTAAACTCTTCCATTTCTTCCCATTGTGGCCAGTGAGCGCTGTTCTCGAGTATGACGAGATCACTGTCGGGAATGAGTGCAGCGCCTTCTTCGGCAAGATGAACGAGCTGACCCGGGTTGAAACGAGTCCACAAGACCAATGTCGGGCAGGAAAGCTTCTTCAGGAGCTCGGGGTTATACCATTTATCCTGCTCGACCGGATCAAGCAGTGCACCGATACTCTGTTCGGCTATGGTGCGGATGACATCTGCGCGGCCGGGTTGTTGATATATCTGGTAGCGTACTTCAACAATTTCATCAGTAACGTCCTTGTCATCGTGCATGAGCCAGCTGATGCGTTGTCGAATCATCTCGCGGTTTGGAGTACCGGAAGCCTTGCGCGAACGATCAAGCAGTTCCTGTAGCTCAGCAGAGCCTTTTTCATCCGGCGGCAACATCATTCCGGTGTTCATAACGATCTTGTTCACACGGTCGGGATAGGCCAGTGCAAACCAGGAAGCGACAGTAGCTCCCAGAGATTCACCAGATATATGAGCTTTATCAGCGCCAATCGCATCCAGAAAGTCGCGCATAAAATCGACATAACATTGCATGTCATAACTGATATCAGGCGCATCACTGTAACCATGACCAACCATATCAATCGCATAAACGTGAAAGTGTTTGGCGTGAGCTTCAATGTTCTTTAAATAAGCTTCAGCGTGGCCACCTGTGCCATGCAGTAGTATCAGAACCGGACCTTCGCCCGCTTCTATGGCACGGGTCATGACGCCACCCGCGTTGTAATAGCTTTGTTTGAATTCAAGCCCTTGCAAATGATTCCATATTGATGTCATGTCTTTTTCTCTTTTTAGTTATTATTTTCTTGCGGCGGCATCCTCATTCGCTTCGGGTGGAAGCTGATGATTGTGTCCCCATATTTTCGGTGAATTGTAGAGTTTCGGTTCCCATATCTCATCATCAATCAAAGTGCCACCATAACCATACTCGATAAGCCAGTTTGATGGAGTATAAAGATAAAATGACGTGGTTAAATCATTTGTATGCTTGCCATAGGTGAATGCGACAGGATATTTCTTTTCTTCGACTACATCATAAGCCCGGCCGACATCATCTGCACTGTTTGCTTCCAGCATGAAGTGCCCAAGATCGCCATTTTTCATCGGTCCTACGGTATTCATGATAGCGAGACTGTGATGGCGGGGGTTGCAATGCATAAATGTTGCTTCTATGCCATCCCAGTAGATGTGATCGCTCAGTGTTAACCCAAGTATGTTCTGGTACCAGTCCAGTGTGCTTTCACGGTTCGCAGAGGCAAGGACCACATGGCCCATACCCAGATCCTCAGTATTAAAACCACTGCGTCCGTCTGCCTGATTAAAGGGGACATAGTCCTGCACCGGGCCGAAAAATATTTCGTTTTGTACACCGTCAGGACCTTCAATGATATACAAATCCATCACGGCCCGTTCTGCCTTGAGCTTGCTGTCGGCGTGAGTAATCTTCACACCTTTGTCTTTTAAGTCAGCGGCGAAGTCATCAAGTTCGTCCTGAGTCTCAACTTCCCAGCCGATGTAATCCAGTTTGTCCTGACTGGACTTATACAGACTGAGACGATGATGGTTGTCGTCTATACGATATTGCAGAGTTTTTTTCGGACTATCGTTACGCTTTTGCAGAGCAAAGACCTCAAACATCAATTTCTCCCAGGCTTTGCTATCACTTATTGAGCAGCCGATATATCCCAGAGCTTTCACAGGTGTCATTGCGATTTCCTATAATAAATTATGCTTATAAATTTAACTCGTCACGTGAACGGGTACATGAATCTATAATAATATAAATAATTTGTTTGATTGGGTCGATGAGATCCGGAATAAAAGCTACGCCCATGCCACCCAGACCTTCAGCAAACTCTTCCGGCATCTCTTTTTCACCGATATACGGGTAGCCGACTCTGACCAGAGGAATACCCAGCTGACAGATTGTAGCGGCATCTGTCTGGCCGGACATCAGGGCTGCGCCGGGGTAGGCTTTCTGATTCACTTCTTCCCAGGAGCGCCGGGCACTTTGTACAACCCAGTGCTGAGGATCGGTTCTGGAACCCTGACAGCTGACAGTCATTTCCCAGTCTGCTTTAATTTCAGGGTATTTACTCAAAATATCGCGCATGGCCGAAGAGAATTCTGCTTCGATTTCGGCCATTTTTTGATCCGGATTAGTGCGCAGGTCGATATAAATTTCACATGCCGCACCCGGGAACGCGGGTTTGTCCGGCCAGCCGGAGCGCAGCGCGGCAATCCAGCCTTCAGGCTTGATTTGTTCAGAAGTATGCCGATCCGGATAGGCGGCAAGCCATTCTTCCAGTTCGAGTATGAGTCTGGCCGCAGGTACGATTGAACTGTCGAAGCCAGGAGTGCCTCGCGGTATTCCGGCATAACCCATGCTTCCCCAGACGGTGATCTTGAACCAGGTCATACCGGGGTGTTCGTGATAAACCTCACACCAGGGTTTGAATATAACGCCCATATCGGCAGTCACGCCATGTGACAGCATATGCATCACGCCACTGCTGATACCGGTGTGATTTCTATCCTCAGAGACCCACGGCATGCCGCCACCGGCAGAACCGACGATAACGTCGCCCAGCAAGGGTATATCTGCCTGCTTAACACAGTGGGCAGCTTCGGTAAGAGAGGCGATCATGGATTTCGGGTTGGAAGCACCAAGACCAATTACAGTCTCGCCTCTTACCTGAGCCTGCGGAATCATATCGTCACGTAATTGAGGGCCGACCCAGGGTACGTCAATGTCTACCTCTCCATCCAGATGAGTATCAATCGGTGCATACAGTAGCAGATTGGCACCGTCGCCACTTCCCTTGAGGCGACCGATACAGTTGCCACTATTTTCGTTCACAGGCTGATAGCGTGCATTGAAGTTCGCCTGAGACAGATAATCCGCCAGAAACTGGCTTGCCTGTTTTTCCTGCCCGGTAGGACTGTGAATGTCAGTCAGATCAAACACCAGTTGTTTAAGGCGCGCTGCGTCGATGCAGGCACAGGCCTTTTCGTACCATCGGCGTTGTTCTTCACTGAAATTTGAGCTCATCTCATGCACCACCGGTAAGTTCCAAAGCGTGGCCATTTACGTATGAGGCCTTTGCCGAACTTAACCAGAGCACAGCTTCCGCCACTTCTTCCGCTCCGGTCAGTCGACCCATAGGCAGAGATTGGGCAAAACCATTTTTTACGTCAGCGTCGCCACCGAAAATTCTGTCCAGTAGAGGCGTATCCACGGCACCGGGGCAAACCGCATTAACACGAATATTGTCACCGGCGTATTCAAGAGCTGCAGTTCGTGTCAGTCCCATTACGCCATGCGCTGCTGCGCAATAGGCACCGTACTGTGCAAATCCTACCAGGCCCCAATTCCCTGCCATATTGACAATGGCACCACCACCCTGAGCCTGCATGTGTTTCAGCTCGAATTTCATACAACGCCAGACGCCGCTAAGTTTAATATCGAGCATAAGCTGCCAGTCGGCCTCATCAATTTCGTCAACCTTCGCAGCAACACCTTCCCAGCCAGCATTATTAAATGCCACATCCAGCCGGCCATAAGCTGAAACAGCCTGCCTGCCCAGCTCTTCAATCGACTCAGGTTGAGTCAGATCGCAGGGGATAAAAAGCCCATCACTGCCTGCATCGCTGATTTTGTTCAATATCGACTCTGCGGCATCGGCGTTACGACCACTGATGATGATTTTATCACCGCGTTTGGCGAAGGCGATTGCGCTTGCCTCTCCAATACTTCCAGTACCACCTACGATCAGGATTATTTTACCGCTCATATCTATTATTTATGTAAGTCGAATACTCAGGACGGGGCTTGCCTTCAAGCATATAAAACTTTCGAACGAATTAGAATGGTAAATTCACCACGTTATATTGAGGAAAGATTGTTGCGGCACAGCATTTACTGAAATACCTGCCTGATCAGGCAATCATTTTTTTAAGTGGAATCACATTGTGATTATTCAAAAGCTCTTCCAGTGGTCTGGGTTTACCAACGCCGTAACCCTGAACATAGTCAACACCTATCTCCTTTAAGGCCTCAACGGTCTCACTGTTCTCGACAAACTCAGCTATCGTATGCATACCCATAACATGACCAATATCATTGATAGATTTGACCATTGCGTGGTCTATTGGGTCATTGAGAATATCTTTAACAAAGATACCGTCTATTTTTAAATAGTCGACTTTCAGGTTTTTCAGGTAACCAAAAGAAGATAATCCGCTGCCAAAGTCATCGAGCGCAAACTGACATCCGAGACCTTTTAAGGTCGAAATAAACTTCATCGCCGTGCTCAGTTTTGAAATTGCAGCAGTTTCAGTTATTTCAAAACAGATTTTCTCTGCAGGTATTTTCAATTCGTCTATTTTCAAAATTATGAAATTCAGCGCATCCATAGAACTGAGTGACTGACCGGAAAGATTAATGGAACAAAAATTGACGGTCTCAAGGAAATCAGGGTTTTGTTTTAACATGGTGAAACTGGTCTCAATCATCCATTTATCGATTTCTGAAATGAGATCGTAACGTTCTGCTGCAGGTAGAAAGGCGCCTGGTGGAATGATTTCATTGTCTTTACCTATCTTTCTTATCAGAAGCTCGTAATGATTCTTATCACCGGGATTAAGAGCCTCAATGGCTTGTGCGTAAATACAAAAACGATTTTCTGCGAGTGCATGATTCAATCGTGAGACCCATTGCATTTCACCACTGCGTTTCGCCAGATCTTCATCTTGCGGATGATAAACATGAGTACGGTTTCTGCCGAGTTCTTTCGCCATATAACAGGCCGAGTCAGCATCTTTCAATAATTCCGTCAGATTTCGTGTTTGAACGTTAATTTCTACCAGTCCTATGCTCACGCCAACTTTGAAAATGCTTTTCTCCCAGGAAAAAACAAAATCATTAACGGCCTGTTGTATCGCATTTGCAAGACGACGAGCCTGTTCGAGAGAACAATGTTCCATAAGGACGCCGAACTCATCGCCCCCGAGTCTGGCGAGGGTATCTCTCTTTCTGACTACTTTCTCCAGAATCGCTGTAAGTTGTTTAAGTAACTCATCCCCGGCAACATGACCACAGCTGTCATTTACGATTTTGAATTGATCAAGATCCAGAAAGCAAAGTGCATGTGCATGTTCATTTCTGTTTACAGTAGACAATAGGCGTTCAGCACGACTTTCAAATTCTCTACGATTGACCAGGCCTGTTAATGCGTCATGACTGGCATGGTGTGTAAGTTGATCCTTTGATTGTTTACGCAATAATGTCACTGCGATAACTTTCGATATTCGCACACAAAGATCCGCCAGATACGGGTCAAAACTGGACTTGATTCGAAATAAAGAGCGAATACTCCAACCGGAGTCTTCCTGGATATGGTGACAGGGGAAGCTACGCAGCTCAAAAGGCCGTGAACCATTGCCTGATCTCTGTGTGTCAGCCATTCCGGACTATCTACAATATTGCTAAGTACATATTGTTTATCAGCTACATTTCCAGTCTCAGACAGTCCGGAATTGAATAAATCTGGGAAGCCATCAGTATTGTTGATGTAGCCGTCGGGCAAACCGGAATGAGATGTATGAATAGCCTCACCACTGTCAGGATCAAATAGAATAATCGCCGGTTTAGTCTGCGGTACGATCTCCCTGATACCGGTAGTGATCGAATCAAATATAAGCTGAGAAGGCTTGTCTTCTGCAATCATTTCCAGAAAGTCTTTCTCCAGAGCCAATAAGGCAGAAGATTTCTTGCGATTTTTGATTTCGTGATTCAAATCACTTGTTCGTTGTTTAACTTTTCTTTCAGTCAGCATAGTTCGCCCTGCCAGTAAAAGCAGGCCTGTCCCGGCAATACCAGCGATAAACATCTCCGTTACAATGATCAACCACAATATCCAGGGAGCATCGCCGGAAAAGAAGCTACGTTTGGGTGTAATAGTTAGCTTCCATTTTTTTTGAGCTACCCGTAATTCAAAGGTTTTAGTTAAATCCAATACAGAATCGGGCTGATGATTATCACTTGCCATCGGCGAGTTGTCGTAAATGAGGCCATCAGCGTCAGTTATTTTTGTGTTCAGGTTGAGATCATCAAGGGCCAGGTGAATACCGTCTATACTCTTTTTCAGGCGAAAAACACTGGCAACATAGCCAGTGATTTCCTCACAAGTTTGCACACCATCCCGATTGGCTTTTCTGCTGTATACCGGAGCGTAAAAGTATATGCCGGTAACCGCTACTCCATTCTCAACAAAGTTGACCGGGCTGGTAACCGTTACATCACCAGTAGTGCAAGCTGCTTTCATCGCCTGATACATTATGGGCCAACTGCCAAGATCAAAACCATAAGCCGTTTCGTTCTTGGCTTTAGGCATTGCAAAATGAATTGGATAGTAAAATTGATTCTCCGGGGCTGGCATTTTTTGACTATGTTCATTTCGAATTTGTATGGTTTTGCCGCTTGATCTTTCAAATTCCTCGCGCCCGGCATGTTCGATTTTCGGGATCCAGGCGAGTGTACGTATTGCCGGGTTTCTAGCTAACTTGGGACTTGTGTAGTTAACAAAATCATCATTTGTGATATTTAAACTATTGTCGAAATACTCTTTCATTTCGTGAGTTGATTCGGTGTGCGATTGAATTACCTCATGAAATTCAAAATTGAAGGTATTTGAATTTTTTTCGAAAATATCTTCCAACAACAACATTTGCTGTGAATTCGAATACATAAAAGCAAGCACGCAAACACTGGCCAGAATTAAAAGAGGCATGCCTACACTCAGAATACGTTTGCGCCATAATTGACGTGGTCGTGCAAAAAAGCAGAGTAATATCGGACTGAAAGCCAGAACACCGACAGAGTCACCTATCCACCAGCGAAACCACGATATGCTCAGATCATCTGAACTGATCACTCCAGAGATATGAAGAGTAGTAATTGCGATTGATGCGGAAATCAGGCAACTGACAGGCCCGGCTAACAGGCAAAACAATATGATTGAACGCTCTCGCAATAAAGCCCGGTCGTGTTTTAATAATTTTCCAGCGGTCCAGGCCCCGATTGTCGCTTGCAGGGTAACGCCAAACGAAACAATCAGACCGATTAGAAAGGAGGAGTTTATTGCATCAGTTGAGGAAGCATCCAGGTTTGACAGGGTCTGAATTAAAACGCTGCCAATGAGTACCCCCGGCATGACGCGATATCCTCGTACCAGTATGGCGACGAAGGCAAGCCCGGCCGCAGGCCAGACCGCCACAGCATTGCTGGGTGGGATTGCCAATAGCAATCCCATTTCTCCGGCCAGGTAATAAGCCACGGCGACAGCAAGGTTTTCTTTTATAGTCCCGATGTATGGTTTGAGGCTCATGACCAGCAGGGTCTTCTAGTATTTTTCTGGTAGATATATCGACCGAAAACTGAATTTCTTGAATCTCGAGAGGAATTATCGCTGGCTCATCGATTTTTCGCAGAATATAGTGTGTTCAGCATACAGTTTGATAAACCAATTATATTGACAGGACTTTCAGGAGAATGAATTGAAACATCAGGACGATAAAAAACCGCGGTTTGACCCGATAAAACTCGAAACGGTTCAGATCGCGACGGATTACCCAATGGAAGCGGAAGAATTTGAAGTTCTATATGTCAATAATTGTTATTGCGAAATGGCGCATAACAATAAAAATGGCTACCCCATTGTCACACCCATGTTTTACGTGATTATGGATGATGGGCTTGTCTATATGAGTAGCGTGCAGAAATATCGTAAAAAGGTCTATGATCTGGAAACCAATCCGAAAATATCAGTGACCATCCATAACGATGGAGCCAGAGCCAACAAACAGAAAGCAATTCTGATTATGGGAACCGCTGAAGTGAGTCGGGATCAGGATCTTATGCAAGATGTCCACTGGAAGATAATTGATAAATATCATCAGGAACTAAAGGATGATGAATCAAGGCAGGCAGCCTTTAATGCCATACACACGCCCAACCGGGTTGTGATACGTGTCGTGCCGGATAAAGTAATGTCCTGGGATTTCGGTAAAATGGTGAATTCATACCAGAAAGGCGTCTGGTTTAATGAGTCTTACCAGATGATCAAACAGTTCACCGAAAACTGATTATTTTCAGAAGTTGTTATTCAATAAACTTCGCCAACTGAGGTTTACCTTCTTTTATCTCTTCTGCGGTCAGACCATTCAGTTCGTGAGGAAACACCAGCCAGGCATCGGTTTCCTGAATGTAATAATCAGGCACGAAGCTCGTTGCATTGCGTTCAGGCTTATACCAGGGACAGGCCACTTTTACCGTCTCAGGCATATTCTTACGAGTTTTTTCCGAAAGTTCTTTTAATACGGCTTCAATGCTGTGCCCCGAGTCGAAGACATCATCCACGATTAACAGGCTATCGTCCGCATTGACGTTTTCAATTATGTAATGCAAACCGTGTACACGAATTTCTTTCGATTGCTGGTTAATACCAAAATAAGACGATGTCCGGATCGCAATATGGTCGGTTTCAACACCTTTGTATTCAAGATACTCCTGAACGGCTATTCCGACCGGTGTACCACCGCGCCAGATCCCCACAATAAAGTGTGGTCGAAATCCACTGTCGTAAATGTTAGCTGCCAACTGAAACGAATCTTCCAGTAAGTTTTGAGCGTTTATATAAACTTTTTCCATTTTTATTCTGCTTGTTTGTAATGGCTGATTGTTATCACTGTCGCAGCAAGCGGCAATTGTCAGGTATCGATTTTTCGGTACTACGCCAGGGGTTGATATCGAGTCCGCCGCGACGTAAGTAGCGTGCATAAACCGTAAGTGACTCTGGCTGACACTCGTGCATTATATCCAGGAAAATGTTCTCTACACATTGTTCATGGAAATCGTTCTCATTTCGATAGGAGACAATGTATCGTAACAGGCTTTCGTGTCTGATGGCATTACCGGTATATTCAATACAGATACTACCCCAGTCGGGTTGAGATGTGACAGGACAGTTTGTTTTCAGTAAGTGACTATACAATTTTTCTCTGGAATACTGATGTTCTTCAGTTTGCAGCAACCGAGGGTTTCGCCGGTACTCGCTAACTTTGATATTCAGCTCATCGAGGCAGCCACCCTCAAGTGTCAGGATTTCGTGAGAGGCAGCTTCCTGACTAAACAGCTGGACTTCAATATCATCTCCGGCACAGGCAGACAGATCCCTTCGAATTGTCTGCTCGACAATTTCAAAACTCTCAAATTCTGACTGGTTAAAAGAATTTAAATACAGCTTTAGAGATTTGGATTCAATAATGTTGAGTGAACTTGCCGGGACACGAAGCTCTGCCGTGGCAATCTGTGGCATTCCGTCATTATTCAGCCAGGATATCTCCCAGGCATTCCATATATCTACCCCGTGCCAGGGTGCCTGCACAAGTTCGTAGTTTAACCAGGTTTGTGCACGAGCAATCGGGCATAACTGAGCAGGATCATAGACACCGGAAACCCTTGATTTTTTGCCAAGTGGCGTATGGAGTAAATCTTCATTACTCATTAATAAGGTCTGTTCCGAAAGCTGAGTTTACACTTTTCCCAGCGCCCTGAGTATTTTTGCCGGCGTGAAAGGTTGTGATGTTACCGACGCATTGAAAGGTTCCAGTGCATCATTTATCGCGTTCATTATTGCTCCGCAGACACCGATTATGCCAGCCTCTCCACACCCTTTGGCGCCGAGTTCGCTGGCTTTTGTGGGGGTTTCAATGTGCGCACATTCAATATCGCAAACGTCTCCGGCCATTGGTACCAGATACTCAATTAAATTTCCGTTCAGTAATTGTCCATCCTCGTCATACAGGCATTCTTCAAACAGGGCAGAACCGATGCCCTGAACAATGCCACCACGAAGTTGTTCGGTTACCAGTTTGGCATTAATGATGCGACCACAGTCATCTACTGCCCATATTTTTTTCAGTGTCACCAGACCGGTATTGATATCGAGATCCAGAGACACGCCAAGCGCACAATTGGCATAAACCATGAGTTGTTCGCGCTGACTGTAGTGTCTGGTAATAATCATTTCCGGTTCAAAATCTTCCGGGAACTGATGTGTTTTGAAATGAATTGCCTGACCGACATCCTGCATACTCATTTGAGTTTCGCCGGTTTCCAGATTGACGATTTCACCGTTCACCAGATCCAGAATATCGACTGGTTGCTCGGATATCATCGAAGTCACTTCAAGGATACTCGCACGCATCGCTTTCGCGGCACGTAAGGTCGCCTCGCCGGCAATGGCTGTACCACGTGAGGCCCAGGTACCGCCACCGAAGGGTGTTGTCGCGGTATCGCCCATGCTGACTCTGATCGCATCCATAGAAAGATCGAGAGTATCTGCGATTATTTGTGTGACTATGGCCACACCACCTTGTCCCTGATCGGTCAGTCCGGTGGTGCAGGAAATTTCACCATCCGCTTCAAGGCGTAAAGTGCAGGCGTCTCTGGAACTTATTGGGGCACCACCTGCGGCATACAAAGCAGGACTGGGTGCCGTGCCTTCGACAACGGTGACCACGCCGATGCCACGGTGAATTCCTTTGTCCCGCATTGTCTTTTGCTCAGCGCGAAGACCTTTATAGTCCATCATCGAGGTCAGTTTTTCGAGCGAGGCCACCTGTGACAGGCCTTCCAGAAATTCACCGGATACTGCTGTTACAGGATAGGCATCGACTGCATGTAAATTCCGTTTGCGGATTTCGACTTTGTCGATACCACAGGCCAGAGCAGCTGCGTCTACCAGTCCCTCCGCAACCAGACTGGCGATAGGCATACCGACGCCACGATACTGACCAGTTGGTACTTTGTTCTGATATACCAGAGTTGCTTTCGCTCGGTAATGCTGCAAGTTGTAAGCAAGCGGTGTACAGATTGCAACGAGTAAGGGTTCAATGACACTGGTACGAGGATGTATTAGGTAAGGACCACAACCAGCAAGATTGTCCAGAGTCATAGCTTGAATCTGACCATCCTTGTTAACACCGACTTTCGCTGAAATACGATGTCCACGTGCATGAATGTCTGACAGAAAGGATTCAAGTCGATCTGCCACAAATTTTACCGGCCTGCCGAGCATCATACTCAGTGCACAGGTAGTCAGCTCATCGCCATAGACGTGCAGTTTGAGACCAAAGCCGCCACCCAGCTCGGGACAGATAATTCTTACGCTCGATTCACTCAAGCCAAGTTGTCTGGCGATGATGTAACGTTGTATGTGAGGTACCTGAGTGGCGTGGTGCAAGGTCAGGTAGGATTTGCCCCGGTCATAGTCAGCAATCATGCCCCGCGGTTCAAGCGTGACTCCGGTTTGTCTGCCAACCTCAAATACCTTTTCCACAACGATGTCAGAGTTTTCAAGCGCGCTATCGACTTCTCCGGCGTCAATGTCAATACTCCAGGCAACATTACTTTCCAGTTCAGGATGGATGAGGGCTGAATCATTTTCAGTGGCTTTTTGCAGATCGGTGACCGGATTCAGTTCTTCCCAGTCGATCTCCACTAACTCTGCGGCGTCTTCGGCGATGGCCTTTGTTTCCGCGATAACGGCCACAACGGCTTCGCCCTGCCAGCGCGCAATCTCAGGTGGCATGGCATGTTGGGGTGCCGAGCGCATCTCGCCGAGATTGGTCAGACCTGCAGTCCAGGGTTTGCAGTATTCCAGTAAGTCCTTACCGTTTACGATTTTTACGACGCCCTCTATAGCAAGCGCGTCATCCGCATTTATTTCGATTATTTTCGCGTGAGCATACGGGCTGCGCACGTAGCATACGTGCAACATACCGGGCACGATTATATCGTCCAGATATTTACCATGCCCTTTAATAAAGGACATGACATTGGGTCGTGGCAGAGACTGCCCGATTACTTTTCGATTAACGGCCATTGTTTTGCGCCTCTGCAACTTCCTCAACCGCATCGATGATGGCGTGATAGCCCGTGCAGCGACATAGATTACCGGAAAGATACTCGCGTATTTTGTCACGACTGATTTCTGTTTTACTATTTAATAATTCAGTGGCGGTAATCAACATTGCCGGCGTGCAATAGCCACATTGAGCGGCGTTGTTTCGGTGAAAGGCTTCCTGTAATTGCGATATCTCGCCACTGTCCGTGAGACCTTCAATCGTCTCCACAGTATGTCCATTCGCCTGAGCGGCTAAGGTCAGACAGGAGCGTACGCTATCGCCATTCAGTCTTATCGTACAGGCACCGCAAATGCCCTGTTCACAACCGACATTGGTGCCCATCAGGCCGATGCGGTGACGGATAAAATCAGCCAGATTTTCTCTCGCCGGGATCGTCGCTTTGATTGAGTGTCCGTTCAGCGTGATGCAGACGTCGACTGTTTGTGTAAGTTCAGACATTGATTTCACCCAGTATTTCTCTCAGGTAATGTTTTGCAAGATGTAGTTTCATCTCAGTTGAAGTGTGAATATCACCAATGACTGGTAATTCCCTATCGAGCTCGAGAAGGGCCTCTTCTATCAAGTCATCATTCAGTGTTTTATTCAGCAACTTTGCCGCACATTTAGATGCCAGCACTGGCGTATTGCTTATAGCAAAAAATACAGGTGCCAGAGAAGTCAGTTTTCCATCCTGCCGTTCGCCATTCATAACCAGACCGCATGAAGCGAAGTCGCCACGCCGACGTACAAACTCACGAAATCCATGCACTGTATTGGTTGTGGCTAGAGGAAAGCTGATAGCGACCAAAATTTCATTGGCTTGCAGATCCGTTTCATAGAGATCTTTGAAATAATCGCCTGCTTTTACGATCCGTTTTCCTTTATTACCGACAATGCTTAATTCCGCTCCGAGCGCGAGCGAGCAGGCTGGTAATTCCGATGCCGGATCAGCCAGAGACAGATTGCCACCTATGGTGCCACGATTACGTATCGCAACATGGGCAACATGATTGATAGCACTGGCTATCAGCGGCAGGTGCTGAGCTATCAGTTTGTTGGACTGTAGTTCAACATGGCGGGTCAGCGCGCCGATGCGCAATCTGTCACCATCAAGACTAATGCCTCTCAATTCGTCTAGCGCACTGATATCAATGAGCAGTTGCGGTGCTGAAAGGCGCATGTTCAGAGTCGGAACCAGTGACTGACCGCCGGCGATAATTTTCGCCTCGTCACCATGTTCCTGCAATAAACCGATCACATGTTCGACTGAATGAGCAGTGGTAAAGCTAAAGCTTCTGGGTTTCACACTTTTTTACCTGGGTTTTCGAATTGGGCCGCAAAAGATTCAAAAAACTGATTGGATAGTTTGACGACGGTATTATTAATCAGGCGTGAGCCAATTTGCGCTAGTTTGCCTTTTACTTTCAATTCCACGGAATAATGAAGTAGAGTATCAGTGTCCTCTTCATTCAGTTCAACACTGGCGAGACCTTCTCCCATACCGGCAGCACCACCTTTGCTCCTGACAGAGAGTGTGTAACTTTGCGGTTCATTCATTTCCTGTAGTTCTATCTGAGATACAAATTTGGCATTGATGGGTCCGATTTTAGCCCGGATAACCGCTTCGAAATGCGTTTCATCTTTCTGATCCAGAGATTCACAGCCCGGAATAAAATCTCGCAGAACATCAACATCATTGAGTTTATTCCAGACTTTCTGGCGCAGTGCCGGGAGCTGAAATTGTCCGTCAATATTCATGGTATAGCAGACGACTGGTTAAACAGGGGAGTGTCTTTACTCATATTCTTCAGTCAGATTATTTTCCGCACAAATGGCCTCTTCGAGTTCCCAATCCGGGCGGCGTTCATAGCGAGAAGTCGTGGTCCAGGGTTTGGCAAAGTTTTTCGGATCGGTGATTGTACGTTGATTCACCATAACCTTGCTGTTGTCTTCAAGATGCAGTCTTTCGACAACGTGCATCTTCGGGCCAGGGAAGACAGATTCGTTATTGGGGCGATTACCATACAGATTCGATTTATCCAGAAAACCGATTGATTCGACTACCAGAGTGTCTCCCTCCCAGTGACCAACAGAGTGACCGAAAGCAGCCGGTCGAACCTCGTTCAAATCTACAGGTGATCGTCCGTCCAGCCATATCCAGCGGATGCCGCCAATCGACTCCATAATCCAGGTGATTTTCTTTTTATCAACGAGTAATTCCTGTGCACCAATCGTGATCATGGTTGGTAGAGAAGGCGGGATGCAGTTGGCAGAATTGTCTCCGCTGTAATCGCCTTTATCTCTGAGTTCGGTTTGCTTGTCGATAAAGATCTGGGCTTCGGGTGTAAACACAGGATCATTTTTGAATTTTCTGAAATTACCCATGTGCTCCCAGACCCCGGCAAAATCGGCACCGGGTAAATCATGGGCAAAAACAAGTTCAGTGGCGAAAAGACCTGCAATAATTACAGAAGTGGTGATGAGCTTGTAAAGTGATCTAAAGATCATCATGGAATTCATCCTTGTTACTCGCATCAGGTAGAGGTCTGCCGAGTCTGGTTCCGTCGGCCGTGATCGCGCGGATAAAGCCACCTTTTGGCAGCCCCGACTTGGCCGGGTAGAAGGTGATAGTTACTTCATCACCTGGCTTGAAACTGCTACGTTTCCAGCCCTTGCGTTTGAGAGCGTTGGGATTGAGCGCCTCGATTTTCCAGATTTTCGCTTCGCCTTTATCATCGACAACCTCGAAATGTACCCATACATGAGGGTTTGAAAACTGGTATTTGGTCACTTTACCTGCAAGCGTCATTTCACTATTTAGATCAAACATAGCGGCAGAATGATGTGCAGACAGAGAACTGAAAATGAAACAGGACGCCAGGATAAAATGAAACTGGAAAAATTTTGTTTTGATTAATTTAGACAGCATGGATTTACCTCAAAAATTTATGTTCATATGTTTGGGAATACTTCTTTTGCAAAACGGTTTAAGACATTGTGTGAGCCTTCTTCATCCTGAGAGGTGATAAACAGGGAAATCTCATTAATTCCAGCGGCCTTGAGTTCCTTTCCCTTCGCCACGCAATCTTCCGGTGTACCGGCAATACAGCATTTCATGGCCACCTCATCACTGACGATTTCCTGATGTTTGGCATTTAGATCGAGATGTTGATAAAACTGATAGGATTCAGTGACAGCCTTCACCACGTCTGCGTGTTCGACACCTAAAGTAGCGGGTAACCAGGGTTTATTGGCAATATTTCGGGCGGCTGTCGGTTTTACCTTGGCCAGTGCTTTTGCCCTGTTATCATCAATAGCCGCATCGATGGCGGCTATATATCGAAAATCTTCGCTCGGTATTGCCACGGATTTTGCTCCTTCCTCTGCTGATTCGACAGTCTTCTCAACACCCTCGGCGTTGCCCCCCATGTGACCATCAACAATAACCCCATCGCATAACTCACCGGCGGTTCTGACTGAGCGAGGCCCCATACAGGCAAGTTGAATAGGTATTTCTCCCCATTGTTCAGCTCCGACGATACGGATTTTTGATTCACTGCCCCAGGTGTCCGGATCCTGGTCATGACCCCAGGCCAGAGCCTCGACTTCTTCGCCGGCAAGCAGAGTGCGCATGAATTCGATTCGCTCTCTTATCTGTGGCAGTTTGGCCGGGGACAGGCAAGCCGTTCGAACGGCCGAATCACCGGCACCAACGCCGAGCACCATACGACCTTTGCCAAGCATGTTGACGCTAACAGCTGCGTTGGCCGTGACGGCGGGGTGGCGGGTTACCATGTTGGTGACACCTGTTCCAAGTCTTATTCTGCTGGTTGCTGTGGCGCAGGCACCGAGCGCGACCCAGACATCGTTCCAGATCATTTGTGAATCACCAATATAAAAAGTTTCGAAATCACAGGCTTCAGCACTTTGCGCCAACCGGATAACCGGATCCAGATCGGTACCTGAGTGTGGCCACAACATACAGCTGAATTTCATAATGCTAATTTTCCCTTCAGGTTTATGGCCAATTTACCTAGCTATGCTCCGAAACTCAATTATTAAGGCTAGGGCCAGATCTGTGCTCCTTTCGGCCAGCTGTCTGTGTAAACAGGGACGACACAAAAGGCATGGCCTCCGGGTGCTTCCAGCACGGTCCAGTCTTCAATATCGTATTTTTTTCTGGCCCCCAGTTTTTCAAGCCGGGAAATTTCGGCTGCAACATCGTCCGTTTCAATATCAAGGTGCATGCCCTGATGGCCGCTTTTTACATGCTGCAGATTGAACTCGGGATCGCCTTTCAGGGTGACGTACTTTCCGTCTGCATGAAAATCCGGGGTTCTACCCAGTGCTGCACCCCAAAATCGGGCTGAGGTTTCGAATTCGGATTCTGAATCAAAAAATATGGCGCATACCCGGCTTCGATGTGGCATGACCTATTCTCCGGTAAAAACAGCAGGTCTTTTTTCGAGAAAAGCGGTAATACCCTCCCGGCTATCGCGACTGTCGATGCAAAGATTTTGCAACGCGGCTTCGCTGTTAATTGCCGCGGCGTAATCAAGCTTATGTGCTTCCCGCATCAGCTTTTTTGTACGTGCCATTGCCAAAGGGGCTTTTTGTGCCAGCGCTGTGGCCCATTCCTGTGCTGTGGAAAGCAATACGTCATCAGCAGCAATTCTGTTAATAATTCCTAATTCTTTACACCTTTGAGCTGGCAATCTTTCGTTCTCAATAGCCAGTTCGTAAGCTTGTTTGTAGCCCATGCCGTTTGTCAGTAACCAGGTTGCTCCGCCATCCGGTACCAGACCAATACTACTGAAGGGAGATAACAAAAATGCACTTTCGGCCATGATACTTAAATCAGATATCATTGCGAAAGACAGGCCAATTCCGGCGGCGAAACCATTGATGGCGCTGATTACAGGTTTCTCCATCTCCGCAATATTCATCAGACTTGGTTTGTATTCATTAACAAGCATGTGCTCAACTTCACTGCCTGTTTTAAACCCCGCCTTTAAATCAGCCCCCGCGCTGAAACAACGCCCGGCACCGGTCAGTACGACGGCGCGTATTGCGCTATCATCTTTAGCCTCACTGGTGGCGCTTATAAGGTCGGCACGTAAGTCCGCATCAAAAGAATTAAGCGAGTCCGGACGGTTTAGTGTAATTGTAGCTACCGCATCTTTGCTGTCGTATAAAACTGTATTAGTCATTAGAAACGCCTCGATTTTTTCAGAGCGGGATTCTCACTGTCGAGTTCTGTCTGAATCTCCGCACAGCTTTTCTCATAAACAATTTCTCTGCCCATAACACTGCCAACATAGGCGCTCTGGGAACGGGTTGGCGTCATATCGCAGGACACACTGTGTACCCCTTCGCCGATAACGACCTGTATTCTATCGCTGCGTTTACTGAGTACGCTGACTTCCATCTCCTGTCCGCTTTCTGTGCTGGTGACCATGATTTTTTCAGTTTGCATCTGTCTAGAGTCCTCTGGTCGGTCTTATGTAAGTTACTTTAGTTTAACCTGAGATTGAAATGTTCGGGTGGATTTGTGCGCAAAATACGACTTACTGCCAACATGGCAGCCACACTGAGAAATGCGGAAACTGCGAAAACAATAAATGCGAGATCATAGCTTCCGGTTCTCTCCAATAGATAGCCTCCAAGATACGTAGGAATGACGGAGCCAGCATAGCCAAAGGTGAAAATCAGACCCAGAGCTTTGCCTGTGCTATGAGAGGGTACTATCAGTGAAGCCAGGCTCATAATACTGACCACAATTTGAGTGTGCCCCCAGGTAATTAATGTGATGATACATACTGTCTGCCAGACTGGCATTTTTCCTGAGGAAATCAGCAGCAATATACCGCTTCCTGCTATTAGTCCGCCTGAAAGCGACAACCACAGTACACGCTTGAGGCTGGAGCACAAATAACCACAGACAATTGATGCCGGGATTGCGGCAATTCCGAACATGGTAGCGCTGGTCCCGATTTCGGCCGGAGAATACTGAAAGGATTCAGCCAGAAATGCCGGTACCCAGGTCAAGACACCATATAATTCGACGAATATAATAAAAGTGGCAAGCGCGAGCAGCAGCAGCGATGAATTTTTAAGTAGACCGATAAGTGATATCGCATCGCTTGAATGCTCTGTTACCGCTTATTGAAATCGGGAAGGCGGGTTTTTAAGCAAAGGAAGAGAGAAAAACAAGAGTGCCAGAAACAACAATGAGTAAGCGCGAGCAGTCCATCGCCAGCCGAGAGCATCAGCAAGAATGGGGGTGACAAACATCGCCAGCGCAATTCCAAGGTTTAGCGAACCATTGATATAGCCGATCCCCCGACCAACTTTCTCGGGAGGTAAATATTTTGGAATTGCATCGATGGCCGCTATAAAAATCACCGCTATCGCCGTGGAAACGAGAATACGCATAAGCAGTAGATAATAATAATTATTGCTGAATGTGCCGAGCATGCCAAGGGCAAACACAGAAAACAGACAGATAGCTATTACCTTTACAGCGCCCCAACGGTCAGTAATCGAACCCGCGGGAAGACTGGCAAAGCATCGGATAAGTGTATAGGCAGTCATGAATATTCCCGCCTGAGCGTAAGTGATATTGAGTTCAGTCACATAGAGAGGGATCATGGAAGGCGTTTCGAAAACCTTCACAAAGGCCAGAAAAATTGCCGCATTGACGAACAAAATAAGCTTCATATCAAAGCTCTTTCAAGGTGTCACTTATTTTGTAGAAAACGGTACGCACCACCATGATAGATGAGAGGATCAGCGTCATTAAAACTTTCAATTATTTCGACCCGACCTAATAAAATACTATGGTCGCCCCCAGAATATATTTGCTCGGTTTTGCATTGCAGGCAGACCGCACAATCCTGCAAAACAGGTGAACCTGAGTCTCCTGTTTTCCAGTCGATATCGGCAAATTTGTCACCGTTATTTTCCGCGAAATTTCGTGAGGTAGCTTCCTGAGATTTATGTAGCACATGGATAGCAAAGCTATCGCAATTGGCAAACTCATCGTAGCAATTTGCATTCAGATCAAGGCACCACAAAACCAGAGGAGGCTCGAGTGAGACAGAGGTGAAACTATTCACTGTGACGCCAAGAGGCGTATTATTTTTACCAGTGGTGGTCACGACGGTGATACCCGTGGCAAATTTTCCAAGGGCCTGGCGGAATTCGGCTTGATCGAAGCGTTTCATAGCTACCTTATAGTTCGGTCGTAATTTACTCTGTGGCTCCGACCAATATTGTTCTGTTACTTACTTTACCGGCAATGATAACAAGATTTGACGCTGACTGTATACGTGTCAGATACAGTGTCTTTCAAAAACTATAAATCGATTTCATCATCGTAAACTTCATCGGGCAAGGGTAAGCCAGCGAGTTCCCGGTCGCCAAGTGGTTCATCGACCTCGATTTTGTGTTTATCAAGTAATTCCATAAGCTGACGCACGTGTTGAGCCGTATGCCAGGCTGTACGTTCCAGAACACTGTGAGTGCTGTGTTGGCCATAATAAGTCAGTACCGAATCCGGCATAGTCGTTTGAGTCGTTGATACCTGCCAGCTTTCCAGCTTTTTTCGTATTTCATCGCCATACGAAATCAGGCCCGATATTGTTGAAATAGATTTCGGTGGACGACGTTCAAAATAAGCATAGCTCAATTCCTGACCGGAAACGGCGTCAAGAAAGGCAAGCGGGATGACGAATATATGATAAGCAAGATCGGAATAATTGCGATCTCGACCCGGAAGCGAATTACTCATTAACTCGTCCGGCATCTGCCTGAGATAACGTTGGGCCGCAAGCAATAATAAATCCAGTTTCTCCAGCAATACTTCAAAGGTCAGGACCTGTCTTGTCTGCGGAATTCCAAGGAAATCGGCTAGGACATCTATATCCTGAGCGTAGACAAATTCTTCACCGCGTGTGACGACGGGAATTGACCTTGCACCAAGCCTGCTCAGATTATCAAACGCGTCGTTATCTTCCTGAACATTAATCGAGTTGTATTGAATACCGTGCTTTGTTAGGAACTCCTTGGTGCGCAGACAGCTACTGCAGCCGGGTTGCCAGTAGACAGAATAGTCATAGCTTGATTGGGATTGCGTCGTCATTCGACGATTATAGTATCAGTACAGAATGAATCATATGACTGCATAATCCTGTGCCGATAGTTTTTGATACACACAATCTGTAAGATAAAAGCTGAGCAGAAAACAAGAGCCCTAATGCATACACCAGATAATAATGACTACCCGCGTGACATGACTGGTTACGCGGATAATCCGCCAGATCCGAATTGGCCTGATAAAGCACGTCTCGCATTGCAGTTTGTCCTGAATTACGAAGAGGGCGGTGAAAATTGTGTTTTACATGGTGACGCCGGCTCGGAAACCTTTCTCTCTGAAATAATCGGTGCACAGTCATTCCCGATGCGACATATGAGTATGGAGAGCATGTACGAATACGGCAGTCGCGCTGGTATCTGGCGCATATTGAAATTGTTTCGCGAACGCGACTTACCGCTGACAATATTCGCGGTAGCTATGGCATTGCAAAGAAACCCGTACGTAAGGCAGGCCTTCATAAAAGATGGACATGAAATTGCCAGTCACGGTTTGCGCTGGATTAGTTACCAGGAAATCGATGAAGTAACTGAACGCGAGCATATGCAGCAGGCGGTTGAGATACATAAAAAATTAACGGGTGTGGCACCTTTAGGATGGTACACCGGTCGTGATAGTCCCAATACACGGAAACTGGTGGTTGAACATGGTGGCTTTCTTTACGATGCCGACTCATACGCTGATGATTTACCCTACTGGACTTTTGTTGAAGGCAGGGAGCATCTGGTGGTTCCTTATACATTAGACTGCAATGATATGCGTTTCGCGACCAATCAGGGTTTCAACTGCGGCGAGCAATTTTTTACTTATCTGAAAGATGCCTTTGACCTTCTCTATAAAGAAGGAGACAGCGCAGCGAAAATGATGTCTGTGGGCCTACACTGCCGGATAATTGGTCATCCCGGCCGGTTTATGGCTTTGCAACGTTTTCTTGATTATGTCCAGCAGCATGACGATGTGTGGATATGTCGGCGCGTAGACATTGCCAGACATTGGCACGAACAACATCCCTATGCAGGATAATTCGCCAGCTACTTTTTGCCGCTAATTTAATGAATAAGTCTGAAAGAAAACGCGCGCTGGCGGCGATTTTCGCCTGTGTGACTATTTATGGCTTAACACTTGGACTCATTCGCCCGCTTGTAGCGCTGATTCTTGAATCACGCGGAACAGAAAAGTCACTGATTGGTTTGAATGCAACCATGCCTGCCTTTGGCATGTTAATTATTGCACCTCTTATACCCCTGCTAATCAGAAAAATGGGAATCAGAAACTTCCTGTTGTCCTGTCTGACTCTGGATGTTTGTATGATCCTGTTCTATCCGTTATTCGATCATCTCTATGCCTGGATGATTATCGGCCTAATCGCGGGGGCCGCGACCAATGCGCTTCTGGTAGCGAGTGAAACCTGGATAAATGAGATTGCTGTAGATGCTACCAGAGGACGGGTGATGGCTACTTACAATGCATTGTTTATATTCTCCATGGCACTCGGTCCGCTTGTTATCCCATTAGCCGGTATTGAAGGTTGGGCACCGTTTTTAATCGGCTCATTTTTTGTCGCTATGGCTTCGATACCGCTTTTCTGGGTAGGATCGACAAATATGACACTGCAGGGTAAATCATCATTTAATCTCGTTTCCTTTGTACTTGTTGCGCCGGTGATTTGTATGGCGATAATTCTATTTGCCTGGAAGGAGTTTGCCGGTAGTTCTCTTTTGCCGGTATACGGCGTTGGCAATGGATTGAGCCAGTCTGAGGCTGCTATCATGTTAACAGCGCTCGGTGTTGGGGGTCTAATTCTGACATTTCCCTTCGGCTGGCTGGCCGATCATATGGATCGTTATAAATTATTGTTGCTCTGCGGTGTCGGTATTTTAATTGGTGCTATTGCCTTGCCGGTTGTTATCGACAAAGGAGCCGCGCTCTGGATAATGTTGTTTTTCTGGGGTGGATTGTTCGCTGGCTTATATACTGTGATTATGACTATTGTCGGACAGCGTTTTCGCGGGATGGAACTGGTAGTTGCGAATATTTCTATAGGTATTCTCTGGGGTCTGGGTAGCCTTACAGGCCCTTCACTCACCGGGCTTGCCATGGATATCTGGGACCCGCATGGATTCGTTGTGGTTTTCGTCCTCGCCAGTCTGGTGTTTGTATTGTTTTCGTGGATACGTTGGCTGCGTGCTGAAGACAAGGCGGCCGTTCTTTAAAAATTCTGGTTTTTATATTATGACAAATCCTTACAACATTACTGAGATCAACAAAATGAACCGGGAAGCTTTTGTCTCTGAATTCGGCGCTGTTTTTGAAAATTCGCCCTGGGCAGCCGATCTTGCCTTCGAAAGTGCGCCGTTTGATTCACCAGATTCCTTGTGTGCAACACTTTGTCAGGTTGTCGAAGACGCCAATGAGAATTTAAAACTGGAACTCTTGCGTGCTCATCCTGAGCTTGGCACAAATAAACTTATGACAGAGGCCTCTGCGCGAGAACAAAGGGGTGCCGGAATTCAGTATAGCGGGGATGAGGGGGCGGATTTACTGCGAGAATTGAACGCTGAATATCGAAACAAAAACGGTTTTCCTTTTATTATTGCTGTTAAAGGTCTGACAAAGGACAAGATTATTGAAGCCCTGAATGAGCGTTTGCAACATAACAGGGATACAGAGTTTGACTGCGCTATAGCTGAAGTAATGAAAATAGGTCGTTTTCGTCTTCAGGATATTTTTCAGCCCGAGTAGTCAAGGTAAGAACCAGCCTGGATTTTGTCCAGCAAATCCATGTCTTTTATCCATAAACAAAGTACAAGTTTCTCACCAACTGCCATGGAGTTGACAAATCCCTGTTGCTCTTTCGGTCTGCCTTTCAGTTCTTTCAGTTTTTTAACACCGGCGGATATACAGTCGATAATGTCTTTGTTCAAATTAATATCAGCGATATCAATTTGCTCTGCCTGCGAAACTATTTCCCTGTCAAAAAGAAAAGAGAGCTCATTAATAAGATTTTTATGGGCAAGAATCGACGCTTCCAGATCCGCATCGAAATCCTGCGCAGTATCGTCATCGTTTTTTTCGAGACTCATTCTGGTCCGAGCAAATCTCTTTCTTCCAGATACACCGGGTATAGCGATAAATCTACTTCGCTGAGGAGACCTGAGTTATTGTCAGCAAACGAATGAGTCGAAGCCAAAGGTGAGGAAGACCTTGTTTCGGTTTTTTTCGGAGCAGGGCTGGTTTTTTTCTCGTCTACGGCAAGTTTCGCAGAGCGGCTGTACTCATCACTTATTCTGAATAACTCTGCTTCAAGCGAATCCGGATACTTGTTTTTCAGCAACATACTGTAGCTGGCAAGCTTATCCAGATCGTCGAACTTTCTTTCGATCCGTATTCCAAGCCAGAGTGTTTTCGGCGTATGGCTGGCAACTTCCAGATAGCGGTTCAAATAGTCTCTTGCTACTGCTAATTCACCTCGCTCAAAAGTGATTTGAGCCATCTGACTTAAAGCGAGTGGCATTTCTGGATTAACAGACAGACCTCGCTGAAAATACTTTTCGGCCACCTCCACATCTTCGTGTAAATACGCGCAAGAACCTGCATTGGTATAAGCCAGTTCTGGTGTTGCATAGAATGGATTGCCGGCAGCGGCCAGAAATGATTCTTCAGCTTCAATCCTGCGATCCTGCTTGCACAAAAACTGTCCGTAATTATTCAGGGCCGATGGGTCATCAGCTTCGAGTTTCAAAGATTGTTTAAAGTTTTTTTCTGCCAGCTCAGGATCTTCCAAAAGCTGATACAAGATACCGAGCATGTTGTAAGTGAGGGCGTACTTGGGATCCGCTTTAACAGCGCGGTTGAATTTGGCGAGAGCTTTTTCGTAGGCACCCTGACGCATGTATTCAACACCCAGATTTACATTGGTAAATGCCACGCGACGGTTAACTGGTTCATCACACCTGGTGCAATCAACCCGGGCCGGGGCGCTTTACGGCCTCGGGATGGTGATCTTCATCATTTTCGCAATGGCAACAAAATACCCTTTCTATCGTTTCGCACCACAATATACGGCGGCCACAGGTCTTTCCCTGCTGGATCCATTCAAACGGGAAGGGAAAATTATTTTTCTCTTATTCAGTTTGCTGACATTATTTTCTTCATTCGTAGCGGTTGCTGCACTCTCCAGCGGGACCGCAGGTATCTCTATTCATGTTCTGGGACTAAACCGGAGTCCTATGCAGATTGCTATTGCTGTATTGACTATTAACGTATTTCTGTTGAGTCTCGGGCGATATTACTGGCTCGATATTGTAATGAAGTTACTGATTCTGGTGCTGTCGATATCAACCATTGCCGCAACACTTCTCGCGATTCCCCTTATGGACTGGAATCAATCACTAAGCCTGTTACCTGTAAAAATCGATAAAACCAGCATTGTCTTCGCTGTGACATTGGTTGGCTGGATGCCGGCGCCACTGGAAGCCGCTGTTGGTTTATCTTTATGGACAAAGGCCAAGGCGGACGTCACCGGTTACAAACCGAAAGTCAACGAATCTGTTCTGGATTTTCATGTTGGTTATCTGGGAACTTTGTTTCTCGCTATTTGCTTTTTGTTTCTGGGAACAGCGCTGATGCGCGGCTCGGATATCGAAATGGCGAAAGGTGTCGCTGGATTCACCAGTCAATTGATTTCTGTTTATGAAACCACTCTTGGCGATTGGAGTGGGCCGTTTATACGAATTGCGGCAGTCGCAGTGATGTATTCGACACTACTCGCTGCCACTGATAGTTTTGGACGAACTTTGAGCCGAATTTTTATGAGTCTGTGGAAAAAGGAACAGCCATGGATTGTTGAATCCGATAAACAACACAGAATTTTATACATAACATGTGTAATCGGCCTTAGTGTCGGAGGCCTGTTTGTGTTTCAACTGTTCGCCTCATCGTTCAGAGTGTTATTGGGTATAGCCACCAGTGCGGCTTTTATCTCGGCGCCGCTGATCGCACTATTAGTGCATCGAGCTATGACGGTTGATGAGTTAAGCATAAGCGTGCGACCGAAAAGAGGCCTGAGGTTATACAGTCTTGCCTGTATTGCGCTTCTCTCAATTTTCGCGATTGGCTACATCGGCTTATTATTGTGGTAAATAAATTCCCTTGATATTGGAAAGGGAAACATAAATAAATTCATATACCTGGCGTGGAAAGGTAATTTTTCTGTTCGATTCCTACCTGAACTTGCTGATATTAAAAACAATTAACTTAAATAGCTCCATTTGTTAACTGCGTCTATGCAAATCTTTTCGAATTGAGTTATAAAGCTGCGTCTTTTCAATTGTTTAGCACCCAATTGGCACAATGAAAAACGATCTGTAAATAGTCGGTAAGAGGGCAAATTTAAGTGAAACGTGTTGTCTCCAGACGAAAGTCTCGCATTCTAAAAACTAAAAAGGCAGTCTTCGAACTCAGGCCGCTTGCCGCCTGTGTTCGTAATATTGCTTTTCCTCTTGGTCTCATGCTGGGTGCCAGTGCGGCTCTCGCTGCACCGGAAAACGGTCATGTTGTTGCCGGACAGGGGCATATTAGTAAACCTAACGCGACAACGACCGTCATTAATCAGCAGTCCCATCGCCTTGCTGTGGACTGGGGTAGTTTCAACATCAACAGCAATGAACTGGTGCAGTTTAATCAGCCCTCCACTCAGGCATCGGCTCTAAACCGAATTCTTGATCAAAATCCAACACAGATTTTCGGCTCACTACGCGCTAATGGTCAGGTCCTGCTGGTCAATCCTAATGGGGTCTATTTTTCACCTACAGCAAGTGTCTCAGTTGGCTCTTTGGTCGCCTCCGGCCTCAACATTAATAATGACGACTTCATGGCCGGTAATTACAAGTTCGATGTGCCGTTCGATGATGAAGGTGGAGTAATCGTTAATCAGGGTCTGTTACAAGCTTCTACCGGAGGCTCGGTCACTCTGATAGGCGGGGCCGTGAAAAATGAAGGTCTGATTCTGGCTACAGCGGGCTCAGTAAATTTACTCGCTGGCAAATCGGTAACCGTCGATTTCGATGGCGATGGTTTACTTCAGTTTGCTGTTAGCGAAGAGGTGCTCGCCAACGTACATAATCTGGATAGCGCTGTCAGCAATAGCGGAGAAATCTCAGCGCCTGGCGGTTCGGTCCTGATGCAAGCCAGCGCTGCCAAAGATGTTTTTAGCAATGTCGTAAATAATTCCGGCATTGTGAGAGCAGGACGAATAGAGAACAAGGGTGGTCAGATACGGCTTGTTGCAACAGGTTCTTCAAACTCATTGATTAACACCGGCACTCTGGATGCCTCTGGCAGTGACGGTGATGGTGGCAGCATAAAGATTTACGCCGACGATACAACACTCGTTTCCGGTGACAGCGCCATCACGGTTTCCAGTGATTCAGGTAAAGCCGGAGAGATTCAGATACTGGGCGATAAAGTCGGCCTGACGGATAACACCTATATTAATGTATCCGGTCGGGATGGTGGCGGTGTCGCACTGATAGGTGGTGATTATCAGGGTGCTAACCCGGATATTCTAAACGCGACACAAACTATCCTCACGACTAATGTTGAAATTAATGCCGATGCGCTTGAAAGTGGTGATAGCGGTAAAGTCGTCGTCTGGTCTGACCGGCTAAGTACTTTTTCAGGCACGATTAGTTCACGTGGTGGCGCCGAAAGTGGCGATGGTGGTTTAGTCGAGGTATCCGGTAAAGAGCACTTAAGTTTTAGTGGTGATGTTAATACCTCAGCCGTAAACGGTGAGACGGGCACCCTCTTGCTCGACCCGAAAAATATTGTTATTCAAAATGGTGGCGCAGGCACCGCTGTGGCAACTGTCAATTTTGCCGATCCTGCTGATCCTGGTGGACTCGATTCAATATTTGATGCCGACGATCTCGCTGCACTGGATACCAATATAATTTTACAGGCCAATAACGACATCACCTTTGATGAAGCACTTGTTTTGAGTGCGGATGATTTAACAGCCCAGGCAGGGCGGAGTATTTTGGTAAACCAGAATATTACGACAGGTGGTGGGAATGTCACACTGACTGCTAACGATGCCAGTGCCACAGCATCGGAGCGAGGACCAGGTGACGGGTCTATCATTATGGCCGACGGTACGACGATTGATGCCGGTGCCGGTAACGTTTTGCTTGAATCTACAAACAACAACAGTCTGGGTGGCGATATTAGTGTTGAAAATATTACCAGTAGTGGCAACGTTACTCTCACCTCGGGCAATTCGTCCATCATTGAAAGCTCCTCCGATCATTTAGTCAGTGGCAACCTTGTAACTTTGAACGGTGCCAGCACAGCCGGCGAATCAGTGGGTAGTGCAAGCAGTGCCATTAATACCAGTGCAACTTCTCTGGCGGGCACCGCCGGAAGCGGTGGTTTCTACGTCGAGGAAACCAACGCTGTCACCGTTACTGGCGTGTCCGGAACCGGTGATGTTGAAATTACAGCGACGACTGGTGATCTAAGTCTTGATGATCTGACTGCGGTAAGCAGCACCAGTGGTAATATTACGCTGATAGCCACTACAGGGAGTATTCTTGACTCGACACCGGGTGCAGATAGTGGCAGGCAAATAAGCACCTCCGGTAAAGTAACACTTACTGCAAGCCTGGGTTCTATCGGTAGCACAGGTACTGGTGATATCGACATTGATAATTCGCCGGATCTGGTACTGAATGCCGGAGCCGATCTGGTTGTCAGAGCGACCGCTGACTTGAGTGATCTATCCGTAACGGCAACTGCCGGAAATAATGAACACTTTGTTGATGCGACTAATCTGCTGGCCACAATTACGGATGACGCGAACGATTTTACTTCACTGAGCCTCACCGATAATTCAGGTTTGAATTTTACTTTTATCGCCGCAAACGCTGTCTCGGGTGATGGCGACATCAACGTTGATTTAATCGACGTCAGTGGTGGTACCGGGGATGTGTTACTGGCGACCGGCGGTGGACAGATTGTTGATGCTACCGCAGCCAATCAGGTTCGCGATATCATCGTTGCCGATGGCTCGGTGATTGCCCTGATTGCAGAAAATGCAACGAATGGTTCAGTCGGTGCTGTCGCTGATGCGCTGGATCTTGAAACGCAACAACTGTCTGTCAGTTCCGCCAATGATATCGATATAGAAAATTTCAGTGACGATGCTGGGACCGGAAAAGATCTGACGGATCTCGAAATTAAGGCCACTGCCGGTAACCATACTCATAGCATTGTAACGACAGCCAATCGACTTATTACTATAGACGATGATGCCACCGATTTTAATCAGTTGAGTGTTGAATCGACTGGTGGACCACCACCGGCGCTGAATTTTAATTTTACTGCAGCCAACAGTAGTGCTGGTGATGGTGATATCGCCGTTGACCTGATTGAAAGCGAAGGTGGTAACGTAATTATTACCTCAACTGCAGGCGTCATTTCCGATTTGGACAGTGGTGATACGGATAGAGACATTATCGCAGGCGCGGGTAGTGTTGCCCTGTTTGCTGCCAGTGCTAATGGTGATGTCGGAGTTGCCGGTCAGACTCTGGAAGTGGATACCGCGATTTTGACTATCAATGCTGGTAATGATTTTGACGTTGCTGTAGTTGCTGATGATGCTGGCAGCGGTCGAGATTTAAGTGATCTGGCCATCACTGCTGTGTCTGCAACTAACACACATAGTTTGAGTGCGCTGAATCTCACCAATACCATCACTGACAACGCCACTGATTTTACCGACCTGAATCTTAATGATAGCACTGGATTAAATTTCTCTTTCACAGCGGCCAACCCAACGGCGGCTGAAGGTGATATTGCGATAGGTCAGATTGATGTGACCAACGGTGCGGTCTTCGTTACCTCTACCGCAGGCGCAATAACAGATGTGTCAGCTGGCGATACCGTGCGCGATATTATCGCAGGTACGGGGTTGATTAATTTATCCGCAAGCAGTGTCAATGGTGATGTTGGCGCGGCCGGTCAGGCACTGGAACTGGATACAGCAAATCTGACCATTGACTCGGGTAAGGATATCACCGTCGACGTCGTTTCCGACGATAGCAGCACTGGCCGGGATTTATTAAGTCTGGATATTACTGCCGTAGCCGGTTTAAATGCTCATGCTTTGACAGCCGGTGGTGGTTTGACCGTCACAATTGCGGATGATGCAACGGACTTTACCGATATCAGCGCAACAGGTGATGCGCTCCTGAATTTCTCTTTCGAAGCAGCGAATACGGCCGCAGGAGAAGGTGACATTACACTTGGCAGTATCAGTGTCGGGTCCGGAGAGGTTGTACTTGTCTCTGCCAGTAATGGCGACAGCGGTATTGCCAGCGCTGCGGGTGCCGGGACAGATATTGCCACTACCGGAAATATTTTTGTCACGGCCGGTGCAGGCAGTATCGGCGCTGCCGGAAACCTTCTGGAAGTGACGGCGAATAATACTTTTGACGGCACCGCAAATTCAGGCGCGATTCATATACAGAATAATACCAACATCGCACTCGACTTTATTGCAGAAACGGATCTGTCAGATACAGTTGCTACCGATGTTTTTGAATACACCGTAGCCGGACTGGGGACACTCCAATATCTTTCTACGGATGACCTTAGTATTACGGCAAGTGGGGCGGCTGGGAGTATCAGCACAACTGGCGCCACCATCGTTGCTAATAATCTGGCGCTTAATACGGCGACTGGCACTATCACTGCAAATACAGATGCGACGACCATTTCCGTTGCCGGTACCGGTGGTAATTCAGTCACCATTACCAACACCGGTACCAATGGCGATACGACTTATGACGTAAGCACGGGTGGTGCTGGCAATATCGATCTGACTCAAGCAGATAACAACATGCTTATCGGCGCCTTATCCACAACAGCGGATGTGACTCTGGATTCCGATCAGGGCGGCATCGATGATGCCCAGGCGGATGACATTACCGACATCACCTCGCTCAATCTGAATATGACCGCATTGCAGGGTATTGGTAGTAATGCTCAGCTGGACGTTGATGCGAACCTTTCTGCAATTAACAGCAATGGCGGCGATATTGATATCCTCGGTAGCGGTGCCGGAGCAACAATGGTTACGGGTCTGGTGGAGTCCGGCGGTGGCGATATTTCGATCAGCGATAATGACGGGATTACTGTGGATGCTGGTATTGAAAACACCACAGAAGTTGCCATTAACTCAGGCGGCGGCGATATCACGCTCGACGCCGATCTCGATGATAACGGCGGTGGGACGTTTACCATTGATGATCAAATTGATGCAGGTGCTGGAGACATTCTCATTACGGGAAGTGCTTACGATGTTCAGGATGACGCCGATCTGGAAACCTCAGGCGCTGGCGATGCCACATTGGAAGCCTCTGTTGCCGCATTGACTTATACACTGGGTGATGCCGCCACCGGTGGCAGCATTGATTTCAGCGATGCGCAAATGGACGCCTTGGTCGTGGCCGGAGTATTAACCATTGGTGATGCGAGTGCTGGTGCCATTGTGCTTGATCGGGCCACTTCTTTCGGTGCTAATAATCTGGAAATTATCACCGGCTCAACTATTGACGATGCCCAGACCGGGAATGCTCTGACGACAACGGGTTCATTAACTCTGACGGCTAATGGTGAAGTTGGATCCAATGCGGGCTCGGGGGCAGACGGTTTAACTTTGGATGTGGGTTCACTGATAATCACCAGTACCGGCAATAATAATGTAACGATTACCGATTCAGGCGCAGGTGGTGACACTAACTATCAAATTGGCAGCGATGGAGGTGATGTAGTTGGTGATGTGACTATTACTCAGGCGACCAATGATATAACACTGGGTGCCGGCGCGAATGCCGGCATTAATGCAGTTGGTGATACGGTGACCTTAACCGTGTCAGCTGGATCGATTGTCGACAACAATGGCAGTAATCAGGACATCATCGCCGATTCCCTGAATATTACCGATGTGCTTAATATTGGCGATCTGGACGATACGAATAATGTCCTGGTAGCTGCAATTGATAGTATCGAAACCACTATTGCAACATTGACGAATGTGGTGCTGCGTTCAGGTGGTGAAGGTGCGATCGCGAATACCGGCGTTTTGGTGGTTACCGCTTTCGATCTGGCTGGCGCTGGTGCAAACGCGAGTTTATTGATTGAAGCGGATGACACAATTAACGCGGGGACAGCAACCTTTGGCGGAATCAATTCCGGAGACGCGCTTGGTTTAGTAGCGTCTTCCAATAACCTTGAGATACCCGATGCGGCACTGGATCTGGGTACGGGTAATTTGAGACTCAGCGCTGCTGCAGGTGATGTACGTGATAATACTGATAGTGATTTAAGTAATAACTTAATCAGTGTGAGCAATTTGTCTATCTCTTCTGGCACAGCGGAAACTATCGACATCAGCGTGGATGATCTGGAAGCGCACATCAATGGTGCGAGTAACAGCCTGACCGTGACCGAGGCCGATGCTCTCGTTCTCAGCAATGTCGATACTTTTGATGGTGCCATCATGATCACTGCGATGGGGACGATAACGGCGACAGACGTTGAGTCGACAAATAATTTCAATACCGCGACCAATGACATTACGCTCATTGCCAATACTAACGCAACGGATGATATTCTGGTCACCACGATTACCGCCAATGGTAACGCCGGTGTCATTCTGACAGCGATGGACGACATACTGGATAGCAATACCACCGATGCCAATATATTGAGCGCGGCGGATTTAACGGCAACAGCGACATCAGCGACGGCAGATACCGACGGCATCATTCTTGATACAGCTGTCACGACACTCGATGCCTCTGTTTTGACCAATGCCGGTGATATAACCATTGTTGATAGTGACGGCATCACCCTGGGTGATGTCGATACCGCCAATGGCGCAATTAATGTAAGCGCCGCGGGTGCGCTTGTTGCCAGTGATGTCGTTTCGGTCGGTGGCAGTATCTCACTCACCAGTACTGCTGCAGGTGATATCAGCATTGGTGCAATAAACTCGGCAACGACGGTTTCGATTGATGCTGCCAATGGCACCGGAAGCGGATCAATATTTGATGCCGACAATGATGCTGCCACTGACATCACCGCTGGAGGTTTAATCACTCTGGATGCGAGTGCGGATATAGGTAGTGCTCAGGCTGACGATGTTCTTGAACTGGCCGGTGGTTCGACAGTTGACGCCAGCTCGGATACATCGGGCGAAATCAAACTGGCCGGTATCGGTGGTGGTCTGAATTTACAGAACCTTGATACAGCCGATGGAGAAATTGACGTCAGTGCGGCTGGCGCTATCGTTGCAACGAACATAGTTTCCGTCGGCGGAGAAATTTCTCTCACTAGCACCGCCGTCGGTGATGTAACTGTTGGTCTTATCAATTCTGCAGATACGGTCACAATTGATGCAGGCACAGGATCAATTAAGGATAGCGCTGATGATGCAATTGTAGATATCACCGCGGTTAATTTAATTACTCTCGATGCAACTGGTGATATAGACGGTGGATTCACTGATGATAATCTCGATCTGGCAGCCGGTTCTACGGTCGATGTCAGTTCTACTACTGCCGGGGAAATTAAATTGGCAGGCATTGGTGGCGGCCTCAATTTACAGGATGTCGATACCGTCAATGGCCTGATAGAGGTTACCGCAGCCGGGGCAATTGCCGCCAGTGACGTAGTTTCAATCGGTGGAAGTGTAGTTATAAACAGCACAGCGTCTGGTGACATCAGCGTAGGCACAATAAATTCCGCGACCACTGTGAATATTGACGCTAATAGTGGTTCGATTATTGATGCTGCCAATGATGCAGTCACAGATATTACCGCAGCTGGTCTGATTACTCTGGACGCCAGTGGTGACATTAATGGTGGCGCTGCTGACGATAACCTGGAACTGGCTGCTGGCTCGACCATTGATGCAAGTTCGACCGGCACCGGTGAAATTAAACTGGCCGGAATAGGTGGTGGTTTAACACTGCAGAATATTGATACCAATAATGGTGAGATAGAAGTGACCGCCGCGGGTGCCATTGTGGTTACCAATGTCAATGCCTCGGGTGGTGAAGTGTTGATTCATAGCACTGCAACAGGTGATATTACACTCGACGAAACAGGTGCCGGTGGTGGCGTTGTGACTGACGATAGCAGTACCACTGCGGTTGTTATTATAAATGATGACGGCGACATTCTTGATGCGGATACCGCAACTCCCGATGATCTGGAAGCAGGTCAGAATCGTTATAACATCACAACCGGTGCGGGCGGTACAGTAAACCTGCAAGCGAACGGGGCTGGCAGTAGTATTGGCGGCACAGTTCCGGATCATGATGATATTGATGTATCTAACGCGAGAAACATCGACTTCTCTGCCAGTGCGAATGTCTTGACTCAACTTGATCCTTCTGGCGCAACCGGACTCGACAGCGCTACTTTTACCCTGACGCCTGATGGTGTTGCCTCCGATTACAGTGTTCGCGTAGTTGGCGGAACCAATATTTCTTTTTCAGAATCAACAGACGGTCTGTTTAAGATTGATGACATCAGCAACAGTAATAACTTACTGGATTTTTCCTTTACCACACTTGGCCCGATTGGCGGCGCGACAATCAGCGACATCGTTCTGGATAGCAGTGGCGGTACCGCAATACAGGCCATTAATGGCGGCACAGTTACTCTGAATGCAAACGGGTCTATTGGTGATGCCAATGATGACACGATTGTCGACATAGACACTTCGGGTCTAATTACTTTTATCGCTAACGATGAGATTCTCGGAGACACTCAGGGGGGTGGTTTTACTGATAATTTTATTGAGCTTTCTGCTGGAGCCATAATTAATGCCTCTTCCACTACCAGTGGCGACATTATGCTCGATGGTGCAGGTGCGCTGACTTTACAGAATGTCGTAACAGCCGATGGTGCGATTGTGATCAATGCGGCAGGCGCGGTAGTGGTGACTAATGTAGATACCTCCAACACCGATATTGATGCGAATGATGTCTCTATCACGACCACGACTGGTGATATTGATATCACCGCTATCAATGCAGGAACTTTGGGTGATGTTGTGCTCGATACAGATGCCGGTACAGTGGATGGCGTTGGCGGCGGTACACATATCAGTGCCGACGATCTGACTATCGATGCGACTAGCGGAATCGGTGCGGGTGTGACTCTGAATCTTGCGGGCGTCAATCAGCTCGACACCGATACCACTGCGGGTAATATCGATATCACCAATACAGCAACTGCTGCCACGGTGGTCATGAGCGTGACTACGGCTGGTGCGGCAACGATCGACTATACGCAAAGTGGTGACCAGTCTCTTGAAATGACCACACTAACAACAAGTAATGGTGACATTACTATCGCTAACAGTGGTGGAAGCAATGCTGATATCACGATTGGCGATATCGATACGGACACTGTCGACGATCAGGTCATGATCACCTCTTCAGGTGCTGTCGATGATGCGGCAGCTGACGGAGTCAATGATATTTCAACGGTAACCCTGAGTATCAATGCTGAAGAGGGCATCGGCGCCGGTGCTGCTCTGGAAATTACTGCGAATGCGATAAGTGCGGATACGACGGGTGGCAATATTGATATTGATAACGCTGCCCTCGGGGCAGTCACAGTGAGTAGTTTAACAACGGCAGGAACAGCAACGATTGCTTACGATCAAACAGGCAATCAGAGTCTGGATCTGGATTCAGTGACTACTGCAGACGGCAATATTGATGTTACTAACATGGGTGGTACCGACGCGGACATCACGATTGGTAACGGCGCTATAGTGGCAGATGCAACGAATGACGTAGTGACGATAAATTCCAGTGGTGCGATTGACGATGATACGGCGAATCCCGATACCACGACTGATATTACTGCGTTCAGTATCGATCTTGATGCCGTAGAGGGCATTGGTGCGACAGCGGATGTGGACATAGCAGCAACAACTGTGGATGCCGATGTCAGCGCAGCAGGTAATATCGCCCTGAACGAAGCCGATGCAGTAACTTTATCCAGCCTGAGTACCAACGATGGCTCTATAACGGTAGCAGCCGGTGGTGCAGTGACAGTGACTGGTGTGGACAGTTCCAATACCAACTCTGATGCGAACGACGTGAGCATAACGACGAGCACGGGTGATATTGATATTAATAACATCGACGCCGGAACCCTGGGCGATGTTGTGGTTGATACAGATGCGGGGACAGTTGATGGCATAGGCGGCGGCCCGCACATCACTGCGGATGATTTGCAGATTGATGCGACGACAGGAATTGGTGCCGGTGTTCAGTTGAGTCTGAGCGGAGTTGATCTGCTGGATCTTGATACGACTGCCGAAGCAATTGATATCACTAATGCCGCGACAGGAGAAACTGTACTAATCAGTTCAGCAACAACAGGCAATGGCAATGTTGATATAGTCACGACCGGAGCGAATGCGGACATCACAATTGCGGACGGCGCCATTGTGGCTGATCAAACGGACGATATAGTCAGCATTAATTCGTCCGGGGCCATAGATGACGCCCAGGCAAATCCAGATACAACGACAGATATTACCGCATTTAGTATTGATTTAGACTCAGTTGATGGCATCGGTGGAACAGCCGATGTCGATATAGCGGCGAATACAGTGGATGCGGATGTCAGTTCAGCAGGTAATATCGCACTGAACGAAGCCGATGCAGTGATCCTATCCAGCCTGAGTACCAATGATGGTTCTATTACGGTGACAGCAGGCGGTACGGTGACGGTGACTGGTGTGGATAGCTCTAATACCAATTCGGATGCCAACGATGTCATCATTACAACAAGCACGGGTGATATTGATATCAATGGCATCAATGCCGGGGCGCTGGGTGATGTCGTGGTCGATACCGATGCCGGGGCTGTAGATGGTTTGGGCGGTGGCACGCACATCAGTGCAGATGATTTACAAATTGATGCGACGACAGGAATCGGTGCGGGTGTTCGCTTAAGTCTAAGTGGTGTGGATTTGCTGGACCTTGACACGACTTCAGGTTCTATAGATGTACTCAGCGCGGCCGGCGGCAAAACCGTGTTAGTCAGTTCAGCAAAAACGACTGATGGCGATATCGATATCGCTACGAGCGGAGCAAATGCTGATATTACGATCGCTGACGGCGCAATAGTTGCCGATCTAACTGACGACATTGTTAGCATTATTTCTTCCGGAGCGATCGATGACGCACAGGCAAATCCGAATACTGCGACTGACATTACGGCTTTTAGTATCGTTCTGAGTGCACTTGACGGTATTGGGGCAACGGCTGACGTAGATACGAATACCACTACACTGGATCTCAACGTAACGAATGCTGGCCTGATCGCCATTAATGAATTGGATGGCCTTACGGTAACAAGCGCCGTGACTACTGACGGTAACATCACAATTGCCGCCGGTGACAACATGGAAGTCGGAACTATTACGGCTGGAAATGCGATGACTATCGATTTATCCACGACCGCTGGCGATATCACCGATACAAACGGTGATAGTGATTTGACGGCAAGCAACATCAGTCTGGATGCAGCCGGCGGAATAGGAAGTAACACGAACAATATTAATACCACCACAACGAATGCTCTGACCTTAATGAGTGCAGGTGCAGGTACAACCGGTGATATATTCATAGATGAAACCACATCAATGGATACCGGCGATGTGATGGTGACTACCGCGGTTGCCACATCACAAAGCGTATCAATTGAGGCAAATGACTGGACAGTGGACGCTGGTCTTGGTAATGCTCAGGACAATCTTAGTCTGAGCTCATCGGCTGGTAGCATAGTCGATGGCGGAGGCACGTTAACGGCCAATACCCTGACTCTGGATGTCAGCGCAACCGGTGGCGCAACGATTGGTGCAACCGGCGCAGGTAATGAAATCGAAACCAATGTTGCCACACTCTCTGTGGATGCCAGTAACGGTGCGGGTGGAATATTCATTAATGAAGTGGACGGCGTTGATCTGGCTTTCGTTGATAGTGGTACCGGCGCGTTCGAGATTTCTACTAATGGCGATCTTACTGACAGCGGCACGATCACTGTCGGCACGACGACCAACATCGACACCGGCGGAAATAACGTCAGTCTGGATAATGGCGACGGGCTTAATGATTTTGGCGGTGATGTCACCTTAAATAATGTTGACAACGTTCTGATTGAAGACAGTAACGCGATTCAGTTTGCTACATCCACAATCGGCGGTACCTTTGATGTAACAGCCGGTGGTGATATCACAGACTCCGGCACCTTGACGGTGACGGGAGTCACGACTCTGGATGCGGGCGGTAACGACGTGATTCTGGATGATGTGAACAACGACTTCATGGACACGGTGAATGTGAGTAACACAAACAACCTGACGATAGACGATACCAATGCGCTGACACTGGGCACGGTAAGCACGGCTAATAATGCTGATATTGATGCGGGTGGTGCAGTCGACTTCACTGGTGTCACTACGGTTGGTGGCACTTTGAATGTGGACACCACGGTGAACGGTGCGGGTGGTGCAATAACGGATATCGGTGGCCAGTTATTAATCACCGGCACAACGACTCTCGACGCAGCAGCTAACGATATCGTTCTGGATAACCCTGCGAATGACTTCGGTGGCGCGGTGACTATTACTAACGCTAGCAATGTTGATATTCAGGACAGCGACAATATTGATTTCGGCGCATCAACAATCGGAGGCACATTCGATGTGACAGCCGGTGGCGACATTACCGATTCCGGCACCTTGATGGTCACCGGTGTTACAACGCTGGATGCGGGTGGTAACGACGTGATTCTGGATGATATGAACAACGACTTCATGGACACAGTAAATGTCAGTAACACAGACAACCTGACGATTGATGACACTAACGCGCTGACACTGGGCACGGTAAGCACGGCTAATAATGCCGATATTGATGCTGGCGGTGCAGTTGACTTTACCGGCGTCACCACAGTCGGTGGCACGCTGAATGTGGACACCACAGCGAATGGTACGGGTGGGACGATAACCGATACGGGTGGTCAGTTGCTGATCACCGGCACGACGACACTGGATGCGGCCGCTAACGATATAATACTGGATAACCCGGCGAATGATTTTGGTGGTGCCGTTGCCATTACCAACGCAAACAATGTTGATATTCAGGACAGCGACAATATTGATTTCGGCGCTTCAACGATCGGCGGCACCTTTGATGTAACAGCAGATGGTGATATCACAGACAGCGGCACCTTGATGGTCACTGGTGTTACAACGCTGGATGCGGGTGGTAACGACGTGATTCTGGATGATGTGAACAACGACTTTATGGATACGGTGAATGTCAGTAACACAGACAGTCTGACGATAGACGATACCAATGCGCTGACATTGGGCACGGTAACAACGACCAACAACGCGGATGTTGATGCAGGTGGTGCGGTCGACTTCACCGGCGTCACCACAGTCGGTGGCACGCTGAATGTGGATACCACAGCGAATGGTGCAGGCGGTGCAATAACGGATACCGGTGGCCAGCTGTTAATCACCGGTACAACTACACTGGATGCCGGTGCGAATGTAATTACGCTCGATGAAGACACGAATGATTTTGACGGGGCGCTAACTTTAACCAATACGGGCGCCAATGTAGTGACGATTCATGATTCCAACGATCTGGCTATCGACACTGTCAATGTCGGCGATAATCTTGTGCTTAATTATGATCGCGGTGCGAATGACAGTTCCACTCTCGATTTATCAGCCGCAACGGTAAACACGGGTACCAACGCAATCAGCATAGATGCTCAGGGAAGTGATGACGCCATTCTGATGAGCAACACCGCCAATGTCTGGACAACCACGGCTACAAATAGCGGTACCGTGAATGATGGCACCAATACCTTCACCTACACCGACGTGGCCAGTCTGACAGGTAATGACATGACGGATACTTTTAACATTGGCCACAATGTTGATGGGACTATCAGCGGTGGTGATGGAGCCAATATTTACAATCTTAATGCAGGCACAGTCGGTGGTAATATCACAGGCGGCGCGAATGCGGATACTTTTAATTTTACCAACGCCTCGGTAACAGGAACTGTGAATGGCGCAGATGGAGTCAATACTCTTGATTACTCAGCATTCGCCGCGGCGCCTGTTGCGGTCACACTGACAACGACAGACACAAACGGTTTTCAGGGTACAGCCGACAATACCGGCGGTTTTCAGAACATGACTAATCTGACCGGTAGCGGTAACGCAGCCGACACGCTGACCGGAGTCAATGCGGATGCGACCTGGAGCATTCAGGCAGGTGATGAGACCTATGTCAGTGGTGGAGAAACGCTGACTATCGCTGATGGCACTATCCGGAATTTCATCGGTGGCAGCGCTGTTGATACCTTCAATGTCACTGCGAATAATACAAATAACCTTGCCGGTGGTTCAGGCAACGATAATTTCAACCTGAATGCCGGCGCGCTTGGCGGCGTGATGGCAGGTGGTCTGGGGATTGATACTTTCAATCTGAATGGTGGTACGGTCACTGGCACAGTCAATGGCGGCGGCGGAACAGCAGACAGTTTAGTCGGGGGTAGCAGCTATACACTCACAGGAAATAATTCCGGCACTAATGCCGCGATAGGCGGTGGCTGGAGCAATATTGAAAATCTCACCGGCACAGCTGGCAACGATACATTCAATTTCAACAACGGCACGCTCTCCGGAACGGCAGATGGTCTGGCTGGTAATGATCTCTTTGATTTTAACGGCGGTACTGCCGGCAGTATCGATGGGCAGGGTGGGGTGGATATTCTTAACTTTGCTAACGCCGGCGGCCAGACCATAGCGATTACCGGTCTGGGTGGCACCGACGGATTTTCCGGCACATCGACTAATGTCACGAATTCCTTCGACGACATCAATACGATTATCGGCAGTGCGGCTACGGATACTCTGGGGAACGCCAGCAATGCAGACTCAACCTTTAACATCAATAACGGAAGCGGCACGTTTGTGTCCACCAACACACTGGTGTTTTCATCTCTTGATAATTTTGCCGGTGGCAGTGGCTCAGACACATTCAATATCACTGGTGACCATACAGGTAATCTGAGCGGCGGCGCCGGCAATGATGAATTTAACTCTACGAGCGCAAACGTAAATGGCAACGTCACCGGTGGCAGTGGGGTGAATACCTACGAGCTGGGCAGCGGACGGGTCAATGGAACAATCGTTGTCAGCGGCAATGATATCTGGATTCATACAGCCGGTGTTCAGCTGGCGGATTCGGTCACTGGCAACGGTAGTTTAACAATCCCCAATACTACCGGTGGCGGACTGATCGTCAGTGATGCGAGTGGCAATGATCTTGTTGTCGACTCGAGTGATTTAAATTTGCCAACTCTGAGCGGATTCAACGGACACTTGATTATCGGTGGTCTGTTATTGCCGCCTACCTTACCGATTAGTGGCGATTCGCAGGTTAACGTCAATACCGATTTATTAACAATAAACGAAAATATTGTTACTAATGGTGATTTGACTTTACTGGGCAGTAACGTCGATCTGAACGCGGATTTAAATGCCGGTGGCATTGGTGGTGACGATATTCTTATCGTAGCAGTGGGCAGCCAGAATGGTGGCAGCGATCCGGGTAATATTACTGCTGTGGCAACACCCACCACTATCGAAGCTGGCAGCCTCACATTGATCGCGGCCAATGATATTGTCAATTCGGAAAGTATTGATGTGGAATTAAATGGTGGTGAAATACAGGTGGCTGTCGGAGAGGGTGTGGAAACTCCTCAGTTTGGTTTGCTTGATGCAACAGCAGCGGATTTATCTGTTGCAACCAGTGCATTTATAACAAGTTTTTTCAATACCAACTTGCAGTCGGTAGGACAAAACGTCAGTGCGGCTAATCAGGCAGGTGGCTTAATCGGACTTGAACAGCTGGGAAATATCGATGTCGGCTTGTTTGAGGAAGAGCTGACTCTGTTTGGCGCAATCGGCGGTGGTATCGCCTTGAGTTTATATATGTGTGAGGAAGTAGAAGGTTGTGCTCCGAATGTCAATGAGACAGAGCTGGCTGAGTTGATTCTGAATTTACAGGCAAGGCTTGAAGAATTGAAAACGCGTGTTGCCGAGGAAGGCGATGGCGAGTCAAAAACAGAGTTGGAAAACCTGATTTCCGCTTATGAAGAAGAATTGCGTAATTTCGAGTCCTATCGGGAAGAACTCCGGAAATTCTTTTCTGAAGACGAGGGAAGTACTCAAAATGAAGAACAAAGCAGTGTTGATGTTTCTACTCAGGTCGATAATTTGCGTGATGTTCTACAGGTTGCCCAGTCTCGAATTGACTGGCTGGAAAGTCTGAAATCTGATCCTGAAACACGTGCGAGTTTAAGTCAGCGTAGTGGTATCGATTTAACCATAGAACAATTAGAAATAATCATTAATGCGACTCAACAGGAAATGCTAATGCTTGAGAGACAAATACAGTCATTACTTGATGGTGTGGAGGCACACAACGAAGCACCGGTGTTTAGTCAAAAACTGGCGGAAGCAAATTTGTGGTATTGAGAGTTAATCTAAAGACTCGATTTTTCCCATTCTAGCAGAGAGTTTTGAACCTGTTTTAAGAGCTTGTCTGCACTTGAAGGCAATTGTCGACCTACCCGGGTGGCGACAACGGCTATGCTGCTACTCAGGGCTGAATTGTCAACGCGGACTGAAACGAGTTTTCCCTCAGCCAATTCCTGAGATACCGCCAAATCAGACAAAAAACTTATACAGTCTCCCCGCATTACACAGTTTTTTAGCAATACGAAAGAATTAGTAGTCATAACGATATTCAATCTGACATTTTCTATTTTTGCTCCTGCCTGAATTGCTTCATGCATACGGAAATTCTGATTAAGTATGATGTTCGCGTTCTGAAGATCGCCGAGTGTCAGTACTGACTTGCCAGCCAGAGGGTGGTCAGGATGCAGAATGGCTTTAATCGGTTGCTCAATTGTTGGTCTTGTACGAATTCTGGGTTCACCATGAACATCAAAAGCAACTCCGAAATGAGCATCGTCTGCGACTACCATTTCAATAACTTCCCTTGTGCTTGGTAGCATTCGTACGTCGATGAAAATATTTGAGTAAGTTTTTATAAACTCACTTATCGTAGGGCTAATCACGCCGCCAACAAAACCCTCAACAATGGCAATGGTGACATTTCCCGTACATAAGGCTTTGACGTCTTCTAATCTGGCAGAAAGCTCCTCCTGATCTTTCGAGCGTTTGGAGTAATAGTCACAAAGGATATGCCCTGCCTGAGTCAGTTTAACCCTATGTCGGCCCTTTTCAATCAGGGGAGTATCGAGCTCCGATTCCAGTTTTTGAATTTGCCGGCTTACTGAAGATGTCGCGATATTGAGTTTCTCACCCGCAGCACTCATCGTCCCCAGTTGCGCAGAGAAATATAAGCAGCGTAAGCGATTTTCATTGAATTTCAGTTTCATGAAGGTTTCTATAGGATTTTTATTACACCAATTATGAAAATCCTCTTGATTCAGAATGAATAATAGCATGCCAGGACAAGACAGCTAATGGACTCTGTTTGTTGCATGTTTTGCAATAAATTATACAAAAAGGGATCTTGTCATTTTGACCATCCCTGCATAGGATGATAGTCAAATAAAATCAAGCTTGGTACTTCAAAACAAGAGTCTTCAGACCAGAGAGAACCTGATTATATGAGTGCTGTAGGCATTGACATTGGTGGCACCTTTACCGACGTCGTCATCATGCGTGACGATGGTTCCATTGATACGAGTAAAAGCCCTTCCACGCCAGGGCGCCTGATCGAAGGTTTGTTGGCAGCACTTGCTCTTGTCGCAGAAAAGGAAGGGAAGAGTCTCGATAATCTGCTTAAAGAAGTTGAGCGGATATCCCACGGTACCACTGCCGCGACCAATGCATTTATCGAGAGACGTGGTGCTAAAGTAGCTCTTTTAACCACCCGTGGTTTTGAAGATACGATGATCATGCAGCGCATGATGGGAATGACTGCGGGCTTGTCCGCTTCTGAGCTGACTGACTATTCAAACCGAAGTGTCCCCGTGCCGCTGGTGCCTCGTTCTCTTATTTTTGGAATACGTGAGCGGGTCGATTATCGCGGTGATACTATTTCTCCCCTTCGTGAACAGGATATCTACGATGCGATTGAGCAAATCAAGTCCGCCGGCGTAGAAGCTCTGGCGATTTCCTATCTCTGGTCATTCAAAAATACCGAACATGAAAAACGAACTCTGGAAATACTGAAATCAGAGATGCCCGATGTGTATGTGTCTGCCTCGCATGAACTTGTACCGCTCCTGGGTGAGTATGAACGCAGCGCAACGACTGTCGTAAATGCCTACCTCGGTCCTTTGGTACGCGAATATACCGACATACTCGAACAGCGTCTGGGTGACAATCGCCTTTATCTGCTGGATTCCTCAGGAGGCTTAATGACGCCGCAAGAGGCAGGACGATCTTCGGTACGTCTACTGCTTTCCGGGCCATCGGGTGGTGTGACCGCCGCCAAATATGTAGGCCAACTTTCCGGACATGACAATATCATTACCTTCGACATGGGCGGGACCTCGACGGATGTCGCTGTAATTGCTGAAAACACTTCTGTACTGCGCAAGGAAACAGTAGTCGACAAAAATCATTTTCTATTGCCAATGGTTGATGTCAGAGCAATCGGAGCCGGCGGTGGTTCCATTGCAGGGGTAGAGGAAGGTGGCTATTTATTTGTTGGTCCTGAAAGTGCTGGTGCGGAGCCTGGCCCGGCATGTTATGGCAAAGGCGGTGAGCGACCTACTGTTACTGATGCGGACGTCATTCTGGGAATTATCGATCCTCTCGAATTCCTTGGCGGGAAGCTTCAACTTGATGTTGAAAAAGCGCGTGAGGCTGTGCGAATTCATGTTGCAGAACCACTCGGTCTGAGTATTGAAGAGGCCGCAGCCGGTATAAAAACCATTGTTGATGCACGTATGGCTGATCTTCTGCGTGTCGTGACCATAGAGAAGGGACACGACCCGCGTGACTTCGTGCTTTACGCTTTTGGTGGAGCGGGAGCGACACACGCACCGGCATTTGCTCTTGATGTGGTGGATGAACTTATCGTGCCAGGCAGTCAGTCAGTATTTTGTGCCTATGGTGCGATTGCTTCTGATATTAAGTTGAGTCTTGGTCGTGCCGTTCCCACACGCGTAAGCAGGGAAGGTGAGGGTGATATTTCCCTAACCGAGATTGAAAGTATATTTAAAGATCTGGAACAACAGGCAAACGACACCTTGGTGAAGCAAAATGTTGCAGCTGAAAGACGACACTTTAAGAAAGAAGTGGAAGTCCGCTTCATTAGACAGACAAAATCTCTCTCGATCCCGTTCCCCGGTTCTATTGAAGGTTTAATAGAAAATTTTCTTAAAGCGTATCAAAAACGTTATGGTGAAGAAGCCCTGCCGGAAAAAGCGGGACTGGAATTTGTTACCTATGTCATTGAAGCAAGTGGTGAACTATCGCGTCCCGAGTGTGCACGTTATTCTTTCGTTGAAACGGACGCGTCTTCTGCATTGAAAGGACAAAGACCAGTGTATGACTTACAACAAAAGGCCTTTAGAAATACCAATATCTACCGGGGTGAAAGTCTTCAGTCCGGCAACGAGATTACGGGTCCGGCGATAGTGGAATATGAGGGCACGACGGTAGCAATCTGTGCGGGTCAGTTAGCGACGATCAATGAACTGCAGGGTATATCTATAAGGAAACAGCTATGAGCGATAGTGAACATTACGTACTCGGGCCCAGTATTGCTGACAGAGAATGGCTGATCAAACCCCTGTCCCTCGATCCGATTGTATTCGAAATTATACGCAACAAGTTTCAGGCGATAAATGAAGAGCAGGCCCTGTCACTGAAAGAGGTCTCAGTTTCACCGATTGTAGCCGGTGCCGGTGACTTTAATAACGCCCTGTTCACTGCCGATGGTCGCCTTGCATCAATGGGGCCGCAGGTGGTTTTTCATTCAGGTGCTATGCCGCTTATTCTGAAACATGTGATGGCTGATTTTGCAGACGAGGAAATTAATGACGGCGACATGTTTATCGTCAACGATCCTTACAAAGGTGCGGTTCATCATCCTGACGTCACTATCATGGCGCCGATATTCTTTGAAGAAAAACTGGTGGCATGGACAGGAGTGACAGCACACCAGGTAGACATGGGCGGCATGTCGGTGGGTTCAGTGTCGGTTAGAGCAAAAGAGAAACAGCAGGAAGGTCTGATGATGCCGCCCTTGCGTCTCATTGAAAAAGGCAAAATGCGCAAGGATGTTTGGCGCATGATCATGAACATGACCCGGCAACCACAAATGGTGGGCCTGGATTTAAAAGGTTTCATCGCATCCAATGTGGTCGCTCGCGATAGACTGACGGAGTTAATGTCGCAATACGGCACTGAGACGATATTAACCGCGATGGAAGAATTGATCCGTTATTCGGAGCGGAAAACCCGTGAGCATTTGCTGACTCTGCCTGACGGAGAAGCCCGAACGCGGGGTTATCTGGATCACGATGGGACAGAGAACAAGGTCTATAAAACTGACGTTAAAATAATTAAGCAGGGGGACAGACTCACTATTGATATGTCCGATTCCTCACCACAGGCTTCGGGTTATATAAACTGTGCCGAAGGCTGTTTGATTGGTGCGATTCTGGGCGGGGTAGCACCTTTACTCGGCTCAGGCATCCCCTGGAATCAGGGTATTCTGAACAGTATTGAGGTGATTGCAGCAAAGGGCCTGATTTGTAACGCACAAGCCCCGGCCGCGACTGGTGCGGCAACTATCGGTCAGGGCTGGGTGATTACGCTGACCACCGCACATGCGATCTCCAAATTACTGGCCTTATCAGATAAAAGTCGCAAACATTCTCAGGGAGTCACACACGGTACTATGGCCGCGCTGTTCACCGGTGATACCAATCAGCATGGTGAGCCTTTCGGCAATCAGTTAATTGACGCGCAGATAGGTGGCGGCGGTGCCAATCCTTTTGCCGATGGACTCGATCAGGCCGGCTGTTTTGTTTCTCCGCGTCCGCATATTCCAAATATCGAATACAACGAGATGCATAGCCCCATGCTGTTTTTATATCGTGCCTTCTTTCCTGATACCGGCGGGGATGGTGAGCATCGTGGTGGTCGTGCGGCAGGTACAGCCTGGACCCCTCATGGTGTTGAACGCCTGCGCTGTTCTCTGACCTCGCATGGCGTTGAAGTGCCGATATCCTACGGGCAGTTTGGCGCCTACCCGGGTGTTTGCAGTAATGCCATGATCATTCACGATTCCGATGTGGCGCAAAAATATGCGGAAAGTGATCTGCCATTGAAGTTGGAAGATGTCGACAAACCAATCGACCTGCAGGCGCTCGGCGGAGAAGTGCAGATTCTGGCTGCGAAACAGGATGAACTGCCACTTAAACCAGGCGATATCGTCCAATACACATGGCAGGGTGGGGGTGGTTATGGTGATCCACTCGAACGGGAAATCAGCGAGGTCATCAGAGATATTGATATGGGATATATATCAGCTCAACGCGCTGAAGAGATCTACGGTGTCTTTGCAGGCGAGTCGAGCGAAGTAATACAGGAACAGCGTGAAGGTATGCGCAAGCAGCGTCTGCTTAATGCTGAAGACCCGATAGCTAAGGCCGAAAACATGGATACGGGTGAGCGCAGGACAGTATCCCGTTTCGGAGCCGGGCTACTGCTACGACAAAGGCCTGAAGGGACCCTGCAATTTGAGTGCGAATGCGGCTGCGTATTCTGCAAGGCTGACGAAAACTGGAAAGAACATGTCGCTTTTCACAGCCTGAGCAAAGACGAATTACCAAATGGAATTCGCCTGCATGAAACCATGGAGCTGGTGGAATACCTTTGCCCGGATTGCGGGCGACGCCACGCACTGGACGTCAAAGAAAAAGGGATTCAGCCGCTTCAGGATCTGAAAATCAGCCGCTGGGCAGAGACGACTCTCTAAAAGCCCAGTTCAGCTTTTCTTTCTTCCGCTCCCGGAAGCGGATCCATCTGCTCTTCACAAACCGGCAGTTCCGCTGCTTTTTCGGCATTAATCGCAATCCAGGGTTCTTTGTCTTCAGGAAGATCATCAACTTCAAATATGGCTTCGACAGGACACTCGGGTATACAGGCGCTGCAGTCTATGCAAACTTCCGGATCGATATATAACATCTCATCATCAAAGTGAAAGCATTCCACAGGGCATACCGTGACACAATCCGTGAAGCGGCACTTCTGGCAGTTATCTGTGACTATTGTTGTCATTCTTATCTCCCCAAACTTTTAATAAGTGCGATTGTAATACTCAGCTGACGCGAGCGGACATATGATACATCAGATTTTATGCACGAAAACAGATTTTTGGCGGGCAATATCGAGTGGTTTTGCTTTGCTAAGGCTTAACGTATACTAAGCCGCTAATCTGACAGTGTTTCAATAAACATAAGTTGCTAAGTGATAGAAAACTATCAGTTTTCCTGAGCTCAGGGTTGAAGGCATTAAAAAAAATGAGGCGATTTTAATGATAAGACGATTCTATCTGCTGCTGTTTCTAAGCCTGGGTGCGCTACCGGCTCATGCTGACCTTCCGAATGATCCACTCGGACTGGTCAACACCTTGCCAGCCGAATACCCGGATCACTGGTTGATCGCTCACGATGTCGCCTTCGCCAATATGCTCAACGGCCGGATTATTATTCTCGATACCGAGAAAGACACCTTAAGCGAACAATACAAGGGCATGATTAACTCTTCGCTTATTGCCATGGTTGCAGTTGCGAAGACGCGACCAGAAATTTATGTCTATGAGTCTTTTTATTCACGCGGTACGCGTGGCACGGCAACAGATGTTCTGACAATTCATGACAAAACCACACTAAAAGCGATCGATGAGATTGTTATTCCCGGTGTGAAACGCGCTGATATGTTGCCCAGCGATTTTCTGATTCATCTTATCGACAATGAAAAATACCTTCTGCTATTTAATTTCACTCCGGCCACTTCGGTCGCCGTTATTGATGTTGAAAACAGAAAATTACTGAATGAAGTGAATACACCCAGTTGTTCACTGATTTATCCAACTGGTAAGCGTGGGTTCTCTTCCTTATGTAGTGATGCATCAATGATTTCTTACCAGTTGGATGAAAAAGGTAAAGTTAAAAGTAAAACAAAACTCGAACCATTTTTTGATATCGACGGAGACGCATTATTTGAGCGGCCGGTAATTATTGATGGTATTGCCTACTTTCCCACATTTCAGGGAAACCTTAAGGAAATTGATTTACGTGGCAGTGTGGCGAAACCTGGTAAACAATGGAGTTTGCTGAGTAAAGAGGAACGAAAACAGAATTGGCGTCCCGGTGGTATGAATCTCGATGATGAAGATTCCATGGGGCATATGTATCTTCTTATGCATCCGGAAGGTGAAGAGGGCACTCACAAAAACCCGGGGGCAGAAGTCTGGGTCTACGACGTCAAAAAACGAAAACGGACGCAAAGAATTCCGCTAAAACTTCCGGGACTGACGATTGAAGTCAGCAAAGATAATTCTCCCAGACTTTTTGTGACCAATGTCGAAATGAATATTGATGTCTACGATGCTTTGTCAGGTGAGTACCTTAAAACACTATCCGATTTCGGGCAGGAAACGCCGTTAATCCTTTTTTCCGCAAACTGAACTTTGTGAATATTAGAGAGAAATCCTATGAACTGGCTTGATCAAATAACCGAAAACCTGACCCGGAAGGTCGCTCAGGAATCATCACGACGCAGCTTCATTGGTGGCATCGGTACCGCGCTGATAGGTGGAGCGGCTATTCCGCTTCTGCCAGTCGCCAGAGCAGCAGGAAACCACGACCAACCAGCTGAGCCAAGCGATGCGGACCTCGACGATCCGACCAGTTGTGCTTACTGGCGCAACTGTTCCATCGATGGTTTTCTCTGCAGCTGTTGTGGTGGTAGCGACAAGGTCTGCCCTCCCGGTACAGAGCAGTCCCCTATTACCTGGATCGGCACCTGTAAAAACCCGGCGGATGGCAAAGACTATATTATTTCCTACAATGATTGCTGCGGTAAGACTTCCTGCGGTAACTGCTTTTGCAATACCAATCTCGGCGACCGCCCGACTTATCGGCCACACACGGCAAACGATATTAACTGGTGTCTTGGTGTCAGTAGCCAGACCTATCATTGTACCGTAACACTCGTGATTGGTGTGGCAACGAAGAAAGCCTGATAGTATTTTCATCGCTTGACCGCGCAAGATTCATATCACTATGAGTCTTGTTTTACCGGATTTCCTCATTTCAGTTTCTGTGCTCGTCATATCCATTGACGTCAGATTTTATGTTGCAGGCATAGTGTCATGAAAAACAGCATTAAAATCGAAAAGACCTTGCTCAATAAGCTCAAAGTTAAACATTTTTCATTGTTGACGGAAATCGACCGGTTTCAAAATGTTTTAAAAGCATCGAAAGAGTTGAATATGAGACAACCTGCCGCGAGTAAAATGCTGCAGGAAATTGAAGATATTCTGGGTGTCACATTGTTTGAACGAGGTCGGAGAGGGGTAGAAACAACCCCGTATGGAGAAATTCTGGTAGCTCAGGCGAAGCAAGTCCTGAGTGCTGTTCGTCACGCGAGTGAAGAAATTGTTTCCTTGAAGGACGGGGTCAGTGGACATGTAAGAATAGGGACATTACTGGCAGCGGCGCCGGTTTTGCTGCCAAGTGCGGTTACTTCATTGAAATCCACACACCCGGAAGTTCTGGTGAGTATTCAGGATGGCACGAATGAAAGCCTTATCGCGGCGCTTGATAATGGCGACATAGATTTGGCTATTAGCAGAATGCAGCCATCTCTTATTCAGAAAGGTTTGCTTCATGAAGTGCTTTATGAAGACCACATGTGTGTTGTTTCACGAACAGGACATCCCGGAGCAGAGAGTAATAATATAGCAGTAAAAGAACTGGCAGAATGCCAGTGGATATTGCCAGGCCCACAGACTCTGCTTCGCGATCAGTTTAATCAGGTTTTCAGCTCAGCCGGTGTAAAACCACCTTCGGACAAAGTCGTAGAATCTGTTTCATTACATATGAACCTTGCGCTCTTGTTACAAACCGATATGGTCACTTTTCTTCCCTACCACGCAGCAAAGCCTTACATAGATCTTGGTCTGTTGAAACAATTGAATACCCGAATTAATTCGAAGTACGGGCCAATAGGAGTCAGCTATAAACAACAAGAATCTCTCACGCCCGCTTCCAGAATAATGCTCGAATATCTGAGAAAAGAGGCGGAAAAACTGAGTTAACAATCTGGCTTTATGCTCAGCTATAACAAAACTGACGACAGCTATACTAAAATGTTCAGGTTAATTCGATTATGATTTGAATACTTGGAAAACCAGAGTTTGCCTGCCCTATGAAGACTGATACAGAAGATAAACAAAGAATTCGTACAATATGCCGCTCCTGTGGTCATGGCGGATGTGGAATTTACGCTGTCGTTGAAGACGGTAAAGTCACAAAAATTCAACCCGACAAAGAACATCCGGTAAGCAAGGGCTATACCTGTAAGAAGGCGCATGGTTTTCTGGATATGCAGTATCACCCGGACCGGCTGCTGTACCCGAAGAAACGGGTCGGGGCGAGGGGAGAAGGTAAGTGGGAACGTATCTCCTGGGATGAGGCTCTGACGACGCTGGCAGATAAGATGAACCAGTTCAAGGCGGAGTCAGGTGCCGAGTCGGTTGTTATGGGTCACGGTACCGGCCGGGATTTTCATCGTTTTGTTTATCGTGTATCCAATCTTTTTGGCACACCTAATGTTCTGACCCCCGGTCACATGTGCTATCTGCCTCGTATCGCCATCTCCAAGTTAATGGGAATGGAAATTCCGATGGTAGATTACGACAGTCGACCCAAATGTGTTATTTCCTGGGGCGCCAATCATCTGATCTCAAATCCTGATGAGAACAAGGGGATTAACCTCGCGCAGACGCTTAGAGACGGCGCAAAGCATATCGTTATTGATCCTCGTCGCACAAAGCTGGTCGACAGGGCGGACTTATGGTTACAACTGAGACCGGCTACAGACTCCGCCCTCGCTATGGGCATGATGAAAGTGATTGTTGATGAAGAACTCTACGACAAGGACTTCATTGAAAAATACACTACCGGTTTTGATAAATTCGTAGAACGTTTACAGGAGTTTCCTCTCGAAAGAGTGGAAAAAATTACCTGGGTGCCGAAAGAAAAAATTATCGAGGCGGCACGTATATACGCCACCACCAAACCGGCGGCCCTGCAATGGGGTGTCGGTATTGAGCAGAACATAAATTGCGTTGATGCGGATCGCGCGCTTATTTATCTGGTGGCAATGACAGGCAATCTTGACGTACCTGGTGGCAATGTTATTTTCGGTTTACCGCCGGGATTGACGCGGGCTGAGTTTTCTCTTTTTAACAAGCTACCAGCTGAGCAGAAAGATAAGCTGCTCGGTGGAGACAAATACAAGCTGGGCGCCACAATCAATCGTATTACACCCCATGTGGTCTGGGATGCGATTGAAAACGCCGACCCCTATCAGGTGAGGGCGATGGTGGTGTTTGCCAGTAACTCTCTCAACGCCAGAGAAAATTCGAAACGCGTTTACGATATTCTCAAGAACAAACTTGAATTCTTTGCCGCCATTGATGTGTTTCCGACACCGACAACTGAACTGGCGGATCTGGTATTGCCTGCGGCAACATGGCTTGAGAACGATAACATCGCCGATTACTGGAAAGTGCATGGTTTTGTTTTTCCACGGAATCTGGTTGTCGAGCCGGAAGGCGAGGCGCGTTCGGATCATATGATTTTAAATGAGCTGGGTAGAAAGCTCGGCTTTGAAGAATACTTCTGGGAAGACTACAACGATTCACTTGATCATATTCTTGAACCAATTGGTCTGAATTGGGAAAAGTTTAAAGACATGCCCTATCTGCAGACTGAACCGAAATATCGTAAATACGAGATCGAAGGTTTCGCTTCAGATTCAGGAAAACTGGACTTTTATTTACATAAATATGAAGAGTGGGGCTATGATCCCATGCCTTCTTATGTCGAACCACCTGAAAGCCCGGAGCGGGAAGCGGAATTTGTTGAAAAGTATCCATTGATACTGATAACCGGCCAACGCATATTCAATTATTTTGGATCTGAGCACCGGCAATCGGCTTACCTGAGAAAATCGCATCCTGATCCCCTGGTAGAAATCCATTCGGAAACAGCGAGCCAGCGCGGCATAAAGGAAGGTGACTGGGTGAGCATAGAATCGCCACGCGGCAAAGTGAAGTTTCGTGCAAAACTGTTTGACGGTATCGATAAGAGAGTGGTTAGCGCGGAATTCGGCTGGTGGTTCCCGGAAAAAGACAGAACCGATGCCGATGAGCAACTTGCTTCGAATATTAATGTCTTAACAGATGATGCGGGTCCTCTCGATCCGGGCATGGGTGCGACGAACCTGAAAGGTTTAATGTGCCAGATTGAAAAACTGGCCTCTTAAGGCCAGTCTCTCAAAATAAAGTACATCAAAGATCAGAAAGTGTAGCGAGCGCCGATTGTTGCGGTCCGGTCTTTATTAGGTCGTGCTCCGTAGGGCTGGCGACCCAGTATGTCTTCGGCATCGGTCAGATTTTCAATACGACCGAAGAAGTTAATATTTTCGCTAAACTGATAATTTCCGGTTAAATCCAGAGTGAAGGTGTCATCAGTTTGTTCGAATGCATCACAGGAAGCCCGTACGCACACTTCGTCAACGTAATTGGCATTCAGGTAAGCGCCCCAGCTTGAATGTTCCACACCTACAGTAAAGCGGAGTTGATGATCCGGGATGTAGGGAATCGGATCGCCTTTGGTCACATCACCAAAAAAATCGGTGTCGGCAATATCGGTATCAAACTCAGCATCTATGTAAGTATAGGTAAGAGATACCGGAACATTCCATTCGCTGGCAGGTGTCAGATCCGCAGCAAATAACATTTCCACACCCTGCACAGTGGCTGCATCACCATTGAAGGCATCTCCGATAGTACAACCGGTACCGGAGGATGCTGTACATTCACCAAGTATATTATCGTAGTCACTGATAAAACCGATGACCTCACCGCGTAAGTTGCTACCCTGATAACGAAAGCCAAATTCGTAATTAATTGCTTTCTCTTCTCTTACCCCGGGAGAGTTACTCGGTGCAGAAAAACCTTTGTGTGCGCCGGCCAGAATTTGCCATTCGTCTGAGAGTTGATAAAGCACACCCATGCCCGGTAGCCAGACTTTGGTTTTGTTTTCACGATCGTCTCTAAATGTTCGAGTGGCGCCATCGCGAAAACGCGTGCGCTTCTGATCGATATCTTCATAACGAATGCCTGGCGTGAAAGTCCAGTTGCCCCATTCAATACGGTCATAAACATGGATCGCCAGCGCTTCGGCTTCTTGAATACGATTACCTGCATTACCAAGTTCGCCCAGATCATCAAGCACCAGTGTCCCGCCTTGCTGACTGTAAGTACTATTGCGTTGCAAGCGGTCTTCCTCGTCCCAATGATAACGCAGACCTACTTCAAGACTGTGACTGGTCTCACCAATTTCCCCATCCCAGGCTAATTTGAACTGACCACCTCTGGAGTAGTATTCACGATCATTGGCGCGCAATTGAATACTGCCTGGTGCCGTGTCCAGAGTGCCATCAAGAATGCCCTGTAATTGTGCTGTACTCAGTCCATCAAGACTACTACCGCTGTTTACTGCCTGAATCACATTGAACCAGCTGGTTCGGTCAAAATCCTGAGCATCTGTACTACCATCTGCATCCAGTCCTTCAGTCTTGAACCAGCTACGTGAATGTTCATTATTATAGCCGGTCGCCGTAAAGGTCATGGAATCTGAGATTTCGAATTGATAACGGCCAATGTACTGGAAATGTTCCGTTTGAATATTGTCCAGAACAGACAGACCGTAGCGGCGATTTGCATTGCTGGCAAAGTCCGCATCGCTCAGACCAAGATAGCTCTGTTCGGAGTCCTGATCGGCATACTGAAATTTAAAATTAACTTTGTGTCGTGAACCTTCCGGGGCATAACGCAACTTGACAGTGTAATCCTGTATCTCCAGTCCGCTATCGCTACCACCGCGGTCAATATTTTGAAAACCATTACTGCCCCACTGATGAGTTTCAACAAGAAAACCAACACCGTTGTCCAGAGTATCGCCGTATAGAGCATGAACACGGTAGGTTGAATCCTCACCACCTTCTGCCATCACCATTCCACCCTTTTTCTCTGGAATCGGAGTAGACAACATATTCAGGGTTCCACCAATGGTATAGGGGCCCTGTGTGATCGAGGCCGGGCCTTTAAGTACTTCGAAGGCGTGCATACGTCCCGCAGTTGGGAAGTAGTAAGCTGAAGGTGCGGAGTAGGGTGCCGGAGCAATCAGAACATTGTCTTCAAGTAGGGTAATGCGACTGCTTCTTTCTGTTGCGACACCTCGAATGCTGATATTAGGGCGCAATCCATAACCGTCTTCCAGTTGTATCGATACACCTGGTACTTCGCGGGATATTCTTTGTATGTCAGAGTAGTTAAACTTTTCCAGTTCTTCCGGGCCGATGAAATGGGCCGAGCCGGCTATCTGTTGGGCGTCTTCCTTATTGCCGACTATTCTGACTTCTTCTATGAAGGACTCTTCATTTTCGTCATTCGCGAACACAGATACGCTGACCAGTGTTAGTGCCACTATGAAACCGGTGATTCTCTCCATTACTCTACAAACCCCATTATTTTTTCTTAACTATATTAAATACTTAGGTCGAACGAGCTAACTCGATATACAAATGATAATCATTCTCATTTATATTTGCAATATTTAAAATAAACTGAATGTCAGGCTAAGTCAGTAGGGCAGGCCGGTATAGTTTTCGGCGAGTACGCGTTGTGCTGCTTCAGATTCAATAAGGTAGTTCAACTCGGCTTCACGCAGGCGTTTTTCAAAAGGACTGTCATCAGCAAAGTTATGTAGCAGATTGGTCATCCACCAGGAGAAACGTTCTGCCTTCCAGACTCGCTGCAGGCAATTTGTTGAATAGTTATTCAGACCTTCCTTATTATTATTCCGATAATACTCAATCAAAGCGTTTGAACAGTAATGTATATCGGATGCGGCTAGATTAAGTCCTTTTGCACCCGTCGGCGGGACAATATGTGCGGCATCACCTGCCAGCATAAGCCGGCCATATTGCATGGGTTCTGCGACGAAACTGCGTAAAGGTGTAATACTTTTTTCCAGTGAGGGGCCTGTTTCAAGACGATTGGCGGTTTCCTCTGGCAGCCGCCTGCCCAGTTCCTGCCAGAAACGTTCATCGCTCCATGCCTCCAGTTTTTCGTCAAGCTGACATTGTAAATAGTAACGACTCAATGTCTCTGAACGCTGCGAGCAAAGTGCGAAACCTCGTTCGTGGCTGACATAGATTAGCTCATTGGAGACGGGTTTCGTTTCTGAAAGCATACCGAGCCAGGCAAAGGGATAGCTTCGTTCAAATTCATTCAGAATATTTTCCGGTATCTGTTTTCTGGAGACACCATGGTAGCCATCACAGCCGATAATAAAATCGCAGACTATTTCAAAAGTTTTTCCATCTTTTAGATAGCTGAGACGAGGACTGTCGCTGTCTATATCATGAATGTCAACATCACCGGCTTCATAAACAAGCTTACCCTTACTGGCGCGACGGGCATCGACAAGATCTCTGGTTAATTCAGTCTGGCCATAGATGGTGACGACTTTGCCACCACTTAGTTTTTCAAGATCTATTCGGCAACGTTTATCTCTGGCGACAATATCAAGTCCTTCATGAACCCGGCTCTCTTTGTTCATTCGCTTGCCCACCCCGGCTTTGTGCAGGAGATCAACGGTTCCCATTTCGAGCACACCTGCTCGTATTCGTGACAGGACATGCTTCATTGTCTGGCGCTCAAGTACGATGGAGTCTATACCCTGTAAATGGAGTAATTGCGATAGAAGAAGTCCAGAAGGACCGGCACCAATTATCCCGACCTGAGTTCGCATAAATTAAGTTTCCTGACTGAGAGGAATAATCACCAGAGTACGCCTGCTATCATAGGGTGAGCTTAAACTCCGGGCAAGAACTGTTAAGCATTGGAAATCAGCTTGTTCATGACAGAGTCGGATCACTGCCAGAATTTAATTTTCGTTTTCCGCGAGAACCTCTTCAAAAGCACGTGGTTTGTCAATTCCGTAGCCCTGCGCATAGTTAACGCCTATCTCTCTTAACATGCCTTTTATCTCATCGTTCTCTACAAACTCAGCGATTGAACGCATGCCCATTACCTGACCGATTTCATTAATTGATTTAACCATAGCCCTGTCAATCGGATCTTCAACAATATCCTTTACAAACATACCATCAATTTTCAGGTAATCGACAGACAGATTTTTCAGATAGCCAAAAGACGACAAGCCGCTGCCGAAGTCATCCAGAGCAAATTGGCAACCAAGTTCCCTGAGTGAGGATATAAAGGCAGTGGCAATGCTCAGATTCGATATTGCCGTTGTTTCGGTGATTTCAAAACATATCTTATTGGCTTCGATACCGTAATCATTAAGTTGCGATTCGATGAATTCAGAAAAACCCTTCTTGGTTAAGGATTGCCCGGAAAGATTGATAGAGATGAAACTGATTTCATCAAGGAAGGCGGGATTGTCTGCCAGCAATGAAAATGCTTCTGTAATGACCCAGACATCAAGTTTTTCAATCAGATTGTAACGTTCGGCCGCAGGCAGAAAAGCGCCGGGCGGAATTAAACTCCCATCATTGTCTATCATTCTTATAAGAAGTTCGTAGTGACGGTGATGCTCGCGCGCAAGGGGTTCTATAGTTTGTGCGAACAGGCAAAACTGATTTTTTTCCAGAGCCTGATAGATACGAGTAACCCACTCCATTTCACCGAGACGCCGGCTCATATCCAGATCGTCTTCCCGATAAACATGTATACGGTTTCGGCCCATATCCTTGGCTATATAGCATGCCGCGTCTGCCTGTTTCAGAAGTTCTGTCAGGTTAGGCAAATCCTTAGTAATCGAAGCCAGGCCGATGCTGATACCCACTTTGAAATCGTGTTTTTCCCAGGAGAATTGAAAACACTGAATGGTCTCCAAAAGTGTATCCGCTACACGCTGGGCCTGTTCCGGTGAGCAGTGCTCCATTAGAACGCCGAACTCATCTCCGCCTAGTCTGGCCAAAGTATCTGATTTACGAACTTTTCCCGATAAGGTCTCTGAGAGTTGGCGTAGCAATTCATCACCGGCAACGTGTCCGCAGGTATCATTAACCACTTTTAACTGATCAACATCCATGTAGCATAGGGCATGTCTGGCAGCCGTTTTTCTTGAATTAAGCAATAATCGTTCAGCACGATTTTCAAATTCCCTTCGGTTAACGAGTCCGGTAAGAGAGTCATGACTGGCCTGATAGCTTAACTGTTCAGAAAGTTCATACTCGTTGGTGACGTCATCCTGAATAGTGATGCAATGTGTCATGTCTCCCATAGAATTTTTTACACCCGTTATCGAGGCGCGATCCCAGTAAAGCATGCCATTCTTTTTTCGATTCTGCAGTTCGCCTTTCCATACACCTCCTGCACGAACAGTGTTCCATAATTGATCATAGGTGGATTCAGGTGTTAATCCGGAGCGCAACAGGCTGATGTTTTTACCCAGGACTTCTTCTTTTGAGTATCCGCTTACCCTGGTGAAGTTAGGATTGGTGTATTCAATGACCCCTTCGAGGTTGGTGATAATCACGCTGAATGTGGAGGCTTCGACACCACTTGATAGTTTCCTCAATTCATCTTCCGTTTTCTTCCGCTCGGTAATGTCTTCAATGATAACCACGTAGCGATTCAATACATCACCGGGCTTCCCGGCGAACGAGACACTGACATTCACCCAGACGATGGATCCGTTTTTGTGATAATTACGCTTTTCCATTGAATACTCAGAAATTTGTCCAGATTTCAGTTGAGCAAGTAAATTCAGGTTGTTGTCTAAATCATCAGGATGAACCAGTTTTTCAAAGGATTTGAAACCGAGCATTTCTTCTTCGCTATAACCTACAATGTCACAGCAGCGCTTATTCACACTTAGTATTTGACCCGTGTCTGAACTAATCAATGCGACTCCGACCGCCGCTTGTTCATAGATTCCACGAAAATTTGCTTCACTTTCTTTCAGGGCATTTTCGGTCAGAGTTCGAGAGCTGACATCCTGAATGGTACCAACAGAACGAATCGGGATATTTTCATCATTACGAAAGGTGCGACAACGCTCATTTATGTACTTAGTTATACCGTCATTGAGTAACAGGCGGTATGTGATCTCATAGGCTTCCCCTTTTTCAACAGAATCAGAGTAGATGTTCTTAACAAGAGGGAGATCATCAGGATGAATAAAAGTAAAAAAGTTTTCAGAAGTGGCTTCAACTTTATCAGGGTCAGCATTAAAAATTCGATAAACTTCTTCAGACCATTTTGCTTTGCCTGCAAGAAGGTCGATTTCCCAATTGCCAATTTCCGAAATTTTTTGTGCTTCCACCAAAATTGCTTCTGCTTTTTGCAGGTCGTCTCTCAAGTTCCTGAGCTTGAGCTCGTTGTCCCGGCTGCGCTGAATATTTGAAAGTATGTCTTTAAATATTGGCGCAATAAGAAGAATACCGACTACCAGTAAAAGTGAAATGGTCAGGGCAATTATTTCGGCAGATAGATTTTCTGTTGAAGCGGATGGGTTGATGATTGAATGATATAAACCGATCGATCGTCTGATTCCCATAAAGGTCATTGCGATGGCGAACAAAGAGAAGGCAGCCCATCTCCCTGTGATCAGGATCAGCCTGATTGATAGGCCAGCAGCTATGAACTGCAGAACCGTAGAAATTCCAAGAATGATGCTTGTCATAAAGTGTGTCGTCTTATTTAAGCGCTATGGACGATACCTAATTCAAGCAATAAGCGTGCACAAAACAAAAGGTAGCGGGGTTTATTGTCTTTTCAGGAATAAAGACAGGAAAAGAGTATTACTATCAGTTAGATAAAGAAAAGGAAAATGAGCGGGAGGCTCCTGAAAATCAAAGTTAACTGTCTGTATCGACAGTTTATTGACAGTCAAAGCCTCCCGGCGCAATGCAGGTCTGGTTATTCAGGTTTTTGAAACAACAGAGTCATGCGATTCGACTCACCGATTGCCTTGTATTTGGCTTTTAAGTCAGCATTGTCAGCTGAACCGGCAAAGGTGGGTGGCAAACGCCAGACATAATCATTTTCACCCGGTTGATCGGCGGGGTTGCTGTTGATCTGGCTTTCATCGATCAGTTTGAAACCGGCGTCAGTCAGTGTCTTAATAACAAAGGATTTTTTCAGATAGCCCTTGCTGCCATCAGCCCAGCTATCGCTGTTCCCTTCCGGTGCCATGTGCTGAACGACGCCGACTACTCCCCCCGGCTTCAACACACGTTTGATTTCTTTTAGAGCGGTTGATAGATAAGCGCCATCTTTCTCAAAGCGAGCCAGGTTGTGCAGAGAGCGAATTAATAATACCGCATCTGCACTACCGGCCATGCTGTCCGGCAACGAACCAAACTGAAATGCTTCGATAGCCGCACCATTGGCACCACTCCAGGCGGATGCCTCAGCAGTCCAGGTGTCGACCCAGGTTTTCTTTGCTTCGAGAACAGCATCGTCATAAAAGTTAAATCTGGGATAGAGATCGGCAGCGTAGTCAGCGCCAATCACCTTGCCGTCGCTACCAAGCCAGGCCGACAGGATCTTAGAGTACCAGCCTCCACCCGGCAGGGTTTCGACAACGGTCATGCCCGGTTTCAATCGAAAAAAGCGCAGGGTTTCAGCCGGGTGTCGGGAGTCATAACGCGCCTTGACTTCAGCTGGCTGTGCAGCAAGTACCGCGTCGAGTCCATCATTCGCATAACTGCCTGCAGTAGTACAAATTAGGGTAAGGAAGATTGCGATATTTAAGAGTGTTTTCATGTGTTTTATATCCGTTTTGTTGGCTTATAGTCGAGGATGCTCTGAAGCGGAAATTTAGTGCAAAAAAAGAATAAAGCACTTGTCACTTCAGAGCAAGATGTTGTCACCTGTTACTTCTTCATGCGTTCAATCAGTTCAGTGATATCAGGCAGCTTATCCATATTGGGTATGGTCACGACTTTTTCATAGTCTTCACCAAAAGGTTTGGTCGCATCGATCGCCATGGCTGATGTGACACCTCGTTCAGGCGCGGAAGGGTCGAGTTGGAAGGAGGCAATTTCCGGTAGCACAATCAGGTCACGGTCGGCCTGACTGCGCGTACACACTGCCCACATCACTTTATCCATACTGAAGATATCGACATCTTCATCAACAGCGATAGCCATTTTGATGCCCTGCGTAGATAAGAGCGCAGTCAGTATATTTCTGGCCTCGAATTTTGCCTGCTGCTGAACTGATACGATGGCACACAGGCCAACACCGCCGGCACCATGGAAATGCACTTTTTTCAGCCCGGGAAAACGTTGCTTTAAAAAGGCGTAACAGGACGCTTCCATTGGGATCATTTTCAAAACGGTAGATAGAAGCATTCTTACCACCGTCTTCAATATCTTTACTGATAGCGACTCCGGCAGTAATAAACGGACCACTATCAAGTTCTGAGCAAATCGGTATCGGTAGTTTATCCAGCGTTGCCTCATCACCAATATAGACAACATCTTTACATGGGCCGCTGGTGTTCAGTACCGGCTCGCTGAGATTCTTCATCGCCATGAGAAAATCCTCGACGGCGTTCTCCTCGTTTGTTTGCAGCGCTTTTAACATCAGCCGACGATTATTGTATATGGCACCCAGCACGGGTATGTCAGAACCCTGTATGTTTTCAAAAAGCAAAGCCGGGCCTTCTGCGTCAGAACTTTTACGAACGTATCCGGCAATCTCAAATTCGCGACTGACTGAATCCTGTACGCGGACGAGTTCGTTTTCCTTTTCCAGCATTGTCAGAAAACTTCTTAGATCAGTAATAGCCATGAGCACACCTATTTATCAAGTGAAGGGTAAGGACCGAGCATATTAACGATGATTAATGCGAGTAAATTTAACAAAACACAAAACGTCAGCACTCCGCTATACGAAGCCATTGCTTCAAACCCATAACCGAAAATCACCGGTCCGAAACTGCTACCTAACAATACCGCGATAAAGAGTATGCCAAAGATCTCAGCGAAAGAACGAAGTCCGAAATACTTTCCACATAAGAATGCCAGCAGGTCGACTTCGGCACCCAGGCTGAGTCCGATCATAATAGCTGCCATATACATCACGACTAATGATGAGGAAACAGATAATAAGAGAAAGCCCAATGCGGACAGTGCGAAAAAAATCAATGCTACTTTAGGCGCGAAGTAATGGTCAATGAGATAACCAATGAAAATACGACTCACAAAAACGGTACCGCCCATGACCGAGGCAATGATCGCTGCTGTATCAGCATTCAGGCCTTTGTCTCTGAGAAGCGGGACAAGATGAATCAGTATGCCGTGAAGTGCAAAGGCGATGCAGATAAAAATAAAGACCAATAACCAGAACTCGCGTTTTTTTATCGCTTCTCGTGTACTCAGACCTGCTTGTACACCGGATTGATTCCCGGATTCAGCAGGGTTGCCGTCGGCCCGCTGACCGATATCAGCCGGTGATTCTTTCAGAAATAGAAGCAAAATGGGAATGGTGACAAAAACCACAATTGCACTGAGTATGTAATAGGCACTTCGCCATCCGGCTGTATTGATGACATATTGAACGAGGATCGGCACTACTGTATATCCCACACCTATACCCGAGATACTGATACCAATTGCAAGGCCTCTTTTCTTGTCAAACCAGGTGGAAATAGTACGCAGGTAGGGCATCGTATTCGCAGCAACACCAAAAGTACCAAGGAAAAAGAGAATCAGGCCCAGATGCCAGAGTTCAGATACCAGTGTTGGGATGGCCGCGAGACCGATCCCAAAGGCGATGGTGGAGGGTATTAATACTACTTTTGTTCCCACTCTATCAATTAAACGCCCTGCCAGTGGCTGCGCTATCATCAGGCTCACGGTCAGAATAGGTAATAGAGCGCTGATTTGAGCTCTATTCCAGCCGAACTCCTCACCAAGTGGCAACATAAAAAGACCGATTGATGCAAACAGAAAAGGCGCGGTGCCGCTGGCGATTCCCAGCATGGATATCAGAACTATCCACCAGCCATAGAAAACTTTGTGAGTCTTTGATGATGAGGGCATGAATTGTTTCTCATCCATTTCAATATACGAAGATTTTATATTATATAGAGAAACTGTGTCGCGTCTGAGAGAATATCCCCCAGCGAGGTTTAAAAAATGAAAATACAATGCGTCAATTGGGAGTTCTGTCAGATTGTGCCTATTTTGCTACTGACTCTCATATTCTCAACTCAATCCCGGGCAACTGAAAAAGTTGAAATATTTTCCGATTGGCGTTCATCACCTGCCAGTTATTCGGAAGCTCCGTATAGCTCAAAAAGAAAATGTGAGAGTCTGCAGTCATGGAGTGTTGAACCAGCGCAGGTATTGTTAGCGAAATTACATAATAAGACGGACGCATTACCGGAATATTGTGATGTTCTGGGCCATATTCAGTCGAACATAAAGTTTCGCCTGTTTCTACCAGCTCACTGGAACGGTCGCTTTTTCATGGTAGGTAATGGCGGTCTGGCTGGTGACGATTTGCTGGAACCGGGCTATCCACAACATTTGAATAAGATGAAAGCGGCTATCAGGCTTGGCTTTGCGACAGTAATGACTGATTCTGGACACTCGGACAAAGAACAGCCTGGTGGAAGCTTCGCACACAACAACTTTTCAGCAGAGATCGATTTTGCTTTCCGTGCCATTCACCTTGTCAGTGACACAGCGAAAATTTTGATAAGAGACAACTATAAACAGAAACCCGAATACAGTTATTTTGATGGCTGCTCTGGTGGAGGACGTCAGGGCTTAATGAGTGTACAGCGTTATCCGGGTGATTTTAACGGCGTTGTCGCTGGCGCGCCGGCGTTTAACCATACTGCACTTTCGGTGGCGAGGATGTTGTTCAATCCGGTACTGAAAAATGCACAGCTGTCCCTTGCCCAGATAAAAGCCTTAGGGAAACTGATCACCGCCGAATGTGATCTTATCGACGGAGCCTCCGACGGTTTAATTGAAAACCCGCTTGCCTGTACTGTCGACTTTGATGCATTACTACCCTTGTGCAGGAACACAATTGAAAGTAATTCATGTTTCATGCCTGAACAGGTGCAAGCCATTAAAACGCTTCATGCCGATACATATGTTGATGGAGCACGTTTACAAGCGGGTTACCCACTAGCCAGCGATCTCTCCTTGGCGAATGGCTGGGGATCATGGCTGCCAAATTCCGATAATAAGGAATTCGATTTTGGTCAATATTATTCCGAAGAACTGCTGCGCTATATAGCCTTTGATAAAGATGATCCAGCTCGAAGCCTGGCTGACTTTGATGCAGAGCGGGATGTCAAAAATTTCGGTCTGGCGATGCGCTTAATCGATGCAACTGATACAAACATTCAAGTCTTTCAGAAATCAGGAGGTAAATTGCTGATGTACATGGGCTGGCAGGACATGGCTTTCTCTTCAAGAGCGACGGTTGAGTATTATGAAGCCCTGACAGAGCGAATGGGTGAAACGACGGACGAACACGCCAGATTATTCATGGCACCCGGAATGTATCATTGCTTTGGTGGACCGGGACCAAATAAATTCGATTACATGACACCCCTGATAAACTGGGTGGAAAAGGATATTGCGCCGGACAGGATTATTGCTCATCAGTATTCCGGCGATAAGCAAACCAGAACGCATCCTCTATGTCCATGGCCGCAAGTTGCCAGATATACCGGACGCGGACCGATCGAAGAAGCAGATAGTTTTAGATGTATAAATCCTGAATGAAGGTACTGCTCTGTTTATTTTCAATAGTCGTAATTTCAACTTCAGCTGACATCACTCAAATTATTAAACTTACGTCCAAGATAGACACCGGTTATGGCCCAGATGCTGGCAATGACTGCGCCAACCACCGCCACCGCACCCAGACCAAGGCCCAGTCTGGCAGTCAGCCCGGTAAACGCCCAGGCATTGAGCATGTCCCCGCCGCGGTAGACGACAATGTCGATAACCGGTTTTGCTTTGAAACGCGTCTCTCTATCAACATTGGTAAAAAGTATTTCTCTTCCCGGTCGTGTAATCGCATAGTTGCCGGCACGACGCGCCACCTGCAGACCTAATATCACACTGATAATGGGTGCCGCTGCGAGTATCAACATACCGCCGATGATAAAGACCGGCACAATGGCCAGTGTTGTTGGCATGCCAAATTTTGTCGCAAGACGACTGGTACCAAATATGGCAATAATGAAAGTGAGAATGTTTACAGCCCAATCCAGGCTGCCTAGTATTTGAGTACGGGTTTCCCTGTCATAAACGGCGAGCAGGTTCTTCTGTTCAAAATAGATAAATGAACTGATCGATGTATAGAGGAGAATGAATACACCGATTGCCAGCAAATAGGGATTGCTTAGAAATAGTTTGAAACCAGCGAAGGGTTTGCCGCCGATTCTGGCTGCACTTAAATCGGCATGCACTTGTTCATTTTGAAGTTCAGTTGATTTCAACTTGCTCAGATAGACAGTGAAGAAGACAGGAAACATTAACATCAGAGCTGCGATCAGCAAAAGAGTGTCAGTTCCCAGCCTGCCGGCAAATAAAGCAGGAATAGAAGGGCCGAGCAGAGCACCTGCGCTGGCTCCCGAGGCAATGAATCCGAACAGGCGAGTGGCCTGTTGTTTGTTATAGATGTCAGACATAAAACTCCAGAACACGGAGATATGAAACAGACTGAAGACACTGACCCAGAGATAGAAGGTTTTATCAATCAGGGTCCGCTCATCGAACAGGTTGATGGCGGCATAAAAGGCCAGGAAAGTTAAGCCAAAAAAGGCATAGACTCCCGGAACCAGACTCTGGAATTTAATTTTTGAAACTGCAGCGCCATACAGGGCAACAATCGCTGCACTGGCAAAAAAATTCAAAGTCCACAAAAGACTGACTTCTGCATCTGTCCAGTCGCTGGCCATCGCATCGCGAACCGGCCGCAGAATGTAGTAAGCGGCCATCAGCACGAAAACGAATGCAAAAGAGACCAGAGTTGCCTTTAACTCGTGGCGTTTGATTAACAGTATTTTTTCCAGGAGATTCATACTTTAGGGAAGATGAGCTTGAGTGCTTCCAATTCTATGCTCTGTCACCTATGATTTCTACTTTGCTAGTAATGAGAGTAAAAGCCAATGCCTGCATTTCCTGAGCCACCAAGTGATGACTATGAAATGGTCTATCTTAATATCACCGATCAGGAACTTCCGGAGAAAATCAATCAGAGTACCCGTTACGCCTATTTCAAGACCATTGCCAAAGGTGGTAAGGCGATTATCCAGTCTTGTAAGGATCTACATCTTTCCCGAATAGTCTGTCACAAGAAACTTCGACCCGAGTTTGCGGATGACCCGATAGAACAAAAACGCTTCTTACGGGAGGCGCGTGTCAGCGCAATGCTGCAACATCCGAATACCGTTCCAATGTATGAGTTGAGTCGCGACAGACAGGGGCACTACTTTTTTACCATGAAACTGGTTCATGGCTACACCCCTGCGCGAGGTGCTCGACTTTCGCGAACGTTACGATTTGAAAACTTTGATAAATGTCATAATTCAGATCAGCCATGCTCTGGAATACGCACATAGCCACCATGTCATCCATCGGGACATAAAACCGGAGAACATTCTGGTAGGCCCTTATGGAGAGATATTGTTGATGGACTGGGGGCTGGCAAAGGTATGGAATCAGGATGGGTCCAGTGAGGAGATGCCAGAGCCACAAAAACCAATAAGCAAATCAAAGCAGAAAGTCTCATCCATGAGTGATCTGGAAGTACTACAGGGCACGGTTTCCTATATGTCACCGGAGCAGATTAAACGAGATCCGAACATTGATTTCAGGACGGACATCTACAGCTTGGGCGTTATACTGTATGAAATATTAGCAGGACAATTGCCAAGCACAGAAGATACTGTTGATGGCGTGATTCAGCAGATTTTAAACGAAACACCAGCAAAACCGTCAACGCTCACGAAGATCCACGTTCCCAGATTACTGGAAACGATCACTATGGCTTGTATTTCCAAGAGCGTGGATAAAAGACTGCAAAGCTGTGGTGAGCTGATCAGACTTCTGGAAGAAGACTGGAGTTAATAACTACAAAAAGAGCACCATAATGATGCATTTATTGCATATAAGTATTCATTTTGCACAAAAACGGTGCGTATAAAATAGATTAAACCATCGTCTCGTTAGCTTAAGAGATCTTTGAGATCGCTTGTGAATTTGATCGAATTCGAACATAAGTCTTTATTATTAAAGTAATAATTAGAGTCATCTGAATTATAGAATTAGCTGAAGCGTTGCTATTTGGTGCAGCGGACGAAACTGGAATACATATTGCGACGCGTCATATCTTAAATAACTAAATCAATTTGATAACGCAGGAAAGATGGCAGGAGAGTAATAAACTATGAAAAGTAAGTTGGAATACATATGGCTTGATGGGTACAAACCGACTCAAAGTCTACGAAGTAAGACAATGGTTCGGGCTGATTTTAGTGGGGAGCTGGCAGATGCTCCGATGTGGTCTTTCGATGGCAGTTCAACTCTGCAAGCGGATGGCAGTGATTCAGATTGTCTGCTCAAACCCGTGCATATTATCCCTGATCCAGTTCGCTTGAACGGATATCTGGTTATGACGGAAGTTTTGAACGCTGATGGCACACCGCATGAATCAAACTCCCGTGCCACTATTGAGACCGCAGAAGATGATGAGAATTTCTGGTTTGGTTATGAACAGGAATATTTTCTCTGGGATCCGGAAACGAATTTACCACCAGGGTTCCCACCAGGCGGTTACCCACCTCCCCAAGGACCCTATTATTGTTCAGTCGGCGCTAAAAACGCTTATTGTCGTGATTTGATTGAAGAACACCTGGATGTATGTCTCGAAGCCGGTCTCAATGTTGAAGGTATTAACGCTGAAGTCGCTGCTGGTCAGTGGGAATTTCAGGTTTTCTCAAAGAGTGCGAAACGCGCTGGTGATGAAACCTGGCTGGCAAGATATCTGCTGGAACGAACGGCCGAAAAATATGGACTGGCTATTGACTGGCACCCCAAACCATTAGGTGACACCGACTGGAATGGCTCTGGAATGCACGCTAACTTCTCAAACGCTGCCATGCGTGAGTCAGGGAAGGAAGAGACATTCACAAAAATATGTGATCAGTTCGGTAAAAATATCGATCGCCATATCAGCGTTTACGGTGCTGATAATAATCATCGTCTCACCGGTAAACATGAGACACAATCCATCGAACAGTTCAGTTACGGCGTCTCTGATCGCGGAGCTTCCATCCGTATTCCAATTGGTACTGTAGAAGACGGCTGGAAAGGACGTCTTGAAGATCGTCGTCCTGCATCAAACGCCTGTCCTTATCAGGTAGCCTCAGCAATCGTTAAAACCACCAACGAAGCCGGCGTCTAGTCTGCTTCGTATTTCCAAAAAAACTCCGGGGTCAGGTCCAGCCTGGCTCCGGAGTTGCTGTTTTTGCGCACCAGATTAGTCGCGTTTTAATCGACATATGAGTACTTTCTTAACAATACAAACTGTTGTGCTTATTCTACTAATTCAGGAGACTGAATTATCCTTTCATATAATTGAGCGGATTCTTTCCGAATGACTTCTTCGAATACTGAGTCATGCAATACGGCAATTTGGGCCTGCAGGATCGACCAGTCGTTTTCATCAAAAGCCTCGTCGATAAGGGGCAGTACTCTGCCTTCCTCAGTATTCATATGATTCGTCAGTAATTGATGGTAAGCATTAGTTGAATCAATCAGTGCTTTTCTGGAAACAATGTCACCACTTACGATGCGATGTAAATTCTCTTTGAGTTCATTACCCTGACTGGCAAGTTTTTCGTGTTCAAGACTTAATTGTGCCAAAGTTTCACTTAGCTCAGGTTTCTTTTTAGCTAGTTCGGCAAAGATGATTTCTTCAAGCGGGTGATGGACTAAATCGGGAAAATTAGTCATATAGTGCATGATGTCATAGAGTCGAATGTAGCTCGGGTTAGAGCTGTCATTCAACTTATCCAGTTCAAATCTGATCAGATTGAGGATATGTGAATATTTACGGTGATCATCATGAATTTCTGTAAGTACATTGCTCATTTGACTACCCTTTTCTATCTATAAGGAATAATAGTCCAAATCAGCATTGCTAATTCTTGATTCAAATCAAGAAGCAGGCGTTTTCAGATAATAGAACGAAAATAAATGCTTCAATTAGAGTGTGATTGTCATCCTGAGAATTGTTGCTTAAGGAAAAATTAATTCCTGGACTAATTGGAAGATCTGCACAAAAACATTGCCACACGTCGTGTATCGAGTACGACTTCCTGACGTTGGTTCAAGAGCCTGTCGTTAAAGCTTACTATTCCGCGGTCCTTTTTACTACAAAGCGAGACATCGATAATATCTGTTTCTGCATGAACGGTATCGTTCGCCTTTACAGCGTTCGGAAATTTACAAGTTATTTCAATTAGCCCTACCTGATTCTCGAGAATGCCCAGGCGTGTTAATAATCCGGCGAGCAGGCCGATGGTTAATTCGCCAGGTGCTATGCGCGTTCCAAAAGAAGTCGTTTTCGCAAACTCTTCATCAATGAAAATGGGCTGCGAATGGCCGCTTATGGCAACACTAAGTGATATGTCAGTTTCGGTTACTGTCCTGCCTTTAGTGATAAGCTGATCACCGATAGTAAAATCTTCAAAGAACCACTCTTCTACATTTTTAGACATTTTTTTTCCTGTATAAGTATTTAATTAATTCGATTTAGAATAGCTTTCGCCAGTACCTGTTTTTATTTTCTTGTCCTTAAACTGTTTCAAGGCGATTTTCACCATCTCGCCTTCGGTAAGAAAATAATTCTCATGAATGTGCGCCATTTCAAGTTCAATCGCTTCCCACAACTGCATGTTTCTTGTCATCCGGCACATCGTCTTGGCTGTTTTGTAGGCATTTGGATGTTTATTTGCCAGTTTCTTAATCATTGACCAGGCTTCTTCTTCCAGGTGATCATGTGCGACCACTTTGGAAACCAGACCCATGCGATAAGCTTCTTCAGCATCAATGCGATCACCACTCAAACATAGATATTCGTAATGTTTGGGTAATAAAAAATGAGACACTGCCCAGGTCGTTCCACCAGCAGGGAAGTGAGCGAAATTGATTTCCGACAAACAGTAGCGAGATTGATCGGAGGCAATGGCAATATCGCAAAGAGAAACCGGTACTACACCACCGCCATAACAATGACCATTTATCGCAGCAACCGTCGGGCAAGGCAGCATATACAACTTTTTATACCATTCCAGAATAGGATCCATTACCTTTCTGAAATTGGCCGAATTGCTTTGTTCCATTGTCTGAATAAAAGACATGTCAAGATCCAGCCCGGCAGAAAAACTATCTTCCACGCCGGTGAGCATGACGCCTCGTATTTCCGGTGTGCTTTCAATGTGAGTAACAATGTCCAGTATTTCTTCGCTCATTTTCGGAGAAAAGGCGTTCTTCTTTTCCGGCCTGTTCATGCGGATAATGGCAATATCTTCTTTAGTTTCGAATATGACCTGTTCGTAAGACATAAGTGGAGTTTCCTGTTAGTTCTGGTTTTCCAACAAGCCGCGCCGATAGAGCTTTCCGGTAGCTCCGGTTGGCAGCTTGTCACAAAAGTGTATGTATTTTGGTAGCTTAAACGATGCTAACAAAGCCTCGTTGCGGCAGAAGTTCAAAATTTCTTCCTGTTTAGTTTCAGCGTTAGAGATAACATAGGCTTCAATACGCTGTCCCCATTCTTCATCTGTCTGCCCGACTACGGCGGCTACGTCGATCGCGGGATGTTTCATCAGGGCGGCTTCGACTTCCTCTGCATGTACTTTAAGGCCACCACTGATTATCAAATTATCATTACGACCGGAAATCGTCAGATTACCTTCTTTGTCCATGCGTCCAAGATCACTGGAGCGCCACCAGCCATTCACGAAACGTTCAGCTGTCAATGCCGCATTTTCCCAGTAGCCCAGAGCCAGAGAACGACTTCTAAGGACAATCTCACCGGCCTCACCTGATTCAAGCTCCTCTCCGAGATCGCCATCGGGATCCACGATTCGTATTTCGGAACCCTCTATCGCTTTACCAGTTGAAAAGTTTCCGCTGCCAAGTAAATGATCATCGGCAACGCAGGCGCTGGCATCGCCACCTTCCGAACTCAGATAAGCTGTACGGATGTTTATCGCCGGAAGTGCTGTTTTCATTTTGCTGATGAATTCTGCAGTGGCGGGTTCGCCCGAGAAAAACACACAACGAAGACTGGAGAAACCTTTATCACCGCTTAAGGCGCCCAGTACGCGCCGCCAGGCAGTGGGGACCAATGCGGCGTGAGTGATCTTTTCACGATTGATTGTATTAATGTACAAATCTGCATTGAAGGCGCGAATGAAGACTATTTTTGCCTGGTGGGCGAGAAAGGGGAACAGAACATGATTCCAGGCTGCAAAAGAGGGGGCCATGGCGATAATGGTACTGTCAGTTGACTCTATTCCTCCAAACACCTTTTCGCCGGCAAGTGCGCTGGCGTACAGCGTTCGTTGTGAATGGATGACGCCTTTGGGTGCTCCGGTCGTGCCGGATGAGAGGATTATCAGGGCGGGCTCATCGATGAAGTTCTGTTTAGCTTCGGCCTCGGCTGGCTTTGATTCTATAAGCCCCGCATAACTGAGCGTTTTGTCATCGCCTCCAAGATCGATAAGCGGCTTAGAAAGCCTGGCGGACTGCATAGCCTCATACGCAAGTTTCCGGTATTTACTATCCACTACCACCGCACTGACATTCAGCCAGATTAAGGTTCTGGCGAGATCATTGACGGTAGATCGAACATGCAAGGCGCATGGGATGATTCCCATTTGCTGACAGGCGAAAAAACTCAACACGTATGGAACTGAATTATCACAAAGGAAGGCAACTCTGTCTCCTCTGCTGATTCCCAGATCGGAAAGCCCACCGGCAATGGCTTGCACAGAGCGCAGAGCTTCCTGACCGGAGCACTTGCCAGTTTCATCTGAGAACAGAGTATCGGAACCTTTATTTGTTGCTGTTCGAACGAAGAGTGAATTCAGTGTTTCCATCAGGTAACTGTCGATTATTTTAAAGGCATGTACTGCATCGGAGCGCGGCTTAATTCATTGTTGGTATCCACCAGTTTTTGCAAACACTTCAGAAAAAGTTTTTTCTCTTCTGTATTTAGTGGCGCAATCAGCTTTTTTTGTACTTCTGCCATCGGCGCTTCGGAGCGTGACAGCAACTGCTTGCCTTTCTTCGTCAGACTCGTAAGTTTGGCGCGTCGGTTTTCAGGGTTCACTTTGCGAGACAGGTAACCTTTGCTTTCCAGACGGGTAACGATATTGGAGCAAGTGGCGGTATCCAGAGCCACGGATTTAGCCAGTGTGATCTGATCCAAATCCGCTTGTTGATTCAATATCCACATAATAGAAAACTGTAAAGGTGTCAGGTCCAGATCCTTGAAATTCTCAGCAAAAATGGACAGACCGATCTGGTGAGTTCGCCTGATAAGAGGGCCAGGAGATTGATGTAAGTCATATTTCATATAAAACCAGGAGTCCGTTTTTTCTCGTAATCAGTTATTGACAAGCATGGAATAACCGTTAGTATACTAATCATTAGCATACTAATCAATAAAAATTACACGAGGCGGGAGACATCATGAAATACATGACGGCTGAACCATTCAGGATAAAAGTTGTAGAGCATATTAAGAAAACAACTAAAGCCGAGCGGCAAAAAAATCTCGAGGAAGCCGGTTATAACGCCTTCAGGCTTAAAGCAGATGACGTCTATGTCGACTGCATTACTGACAGTGGGACCAGTGCAATGAGTGCGAACCAATGGTCTGCAATGATGTTAGGCGATGAATCTTATGCGGGCTGTCGAAGTTTTTATAAATTCGAGGAATCTGTTCAGGATATTTTTGGCATGCCTTACGTTCAACCGACCCACCAGGGTCGGGCAGCGGATTACATCATGACTCAGATGTATGCAAAGAAAGGTAAATACGCTATAGGAAATATGCACTTCGATACCTTTCGCGGAAATGCAGAAATGCTGGGCGCACTTCCTCTGGACTATGCAATTGATGAAGGTTTGGATGCCAACGATGAATATCATCCTTTCAAAGGCAATGTTGACCTCAAAAAAATGCAAAGCCTGATTGACGAACATGGTGCCGAGCAGGTCAGTGTTGTGATTATTACCGTGACTTGCAACAACAATGGCGGCCAGCCCGTCTCCATGCAAAACATTCGCGAAGTAAGTGAACTGGCTGGGAAATATAATATCCCGGTTATTCTGGATTCTGCGCGCATTTCGGAAAACGCCTACTTCATTAAACTGCGCGAACCCGGTTACGCAGACAAAAGTATTAAAGAGATCACGCGAGAAATGTGTTCCTACTGTGAAACCGCCACAATGAGTGCTAAAAAGGATGGCCTGGTAAATATAGGTGGTTTCCTTGCTACGCGTCGGAAAGACATTTATGAAACCGCAAATCAGATGGCCATCGTCCATGAAGGCTTTATTACTTATGGAGGCTTGGCCGGTCGGGATATGGAAGCACTGGCGGTTGGCTTACAGGAGGGTTGTGAAGAGCACTATCTGGAATACCGTATTAATCAGGCGCAATATCTCGGTGCCGGTCTCAAGGAAAGAGGGGTGCCGATTATCGAACCGATAGGTGGGCATGGCGTTTACGTAGACGGCAAACGTTTCTTTCCACACATCCCGCAAGGTGAATTCCCTTCACAACGTCTCGTAGTGGCTCTTTATGAAGCAGCCGGAGTACGGGCAGTCGAATTGGGGGCTTGCGCCTTTGGCAGAAAAGATCCGGATACCGGAGAGCCTATCTGGCCGGATTTGGAATGCATGCGCATATCCATTTCACGAAGAGTGTATACGAACAACCACCTCGACGTTATTATTGCGGCACTCGGTGATATTTATGAAGATCGCGACAGTTATCGTGGTTTGAAACTGGTATACGAAGGACCAATTACTTCGCTGCGCCACTTCACAGCCGGATTTGAACTGCTCTAGAGCGGATTAATTTTACGCATCGGCACCAGGTAAGCGTAGTAATGCCTGCTGACAATTAGGGAAATACTATGACTCAAACAGCCTGTGCAGCAGACTCTGATCGTGGTCAGTGGTCATCCCGTTTCGGTTTTGTACTGGCTTCAGTAGGCGGCGCTATCGGACTTGGGAATGTCTGGAAATTTCCCTATGTGACGGGACAGTATGGCGGCGCATCTTTTCTGATTGTTTTTCTAATCGCCTTAACCTTCATTGCTCTACCTGTACTTATGACTGAGTTCGCTATCGGTCGAAACACACAACTAAATTACACAGGTGCACTGAGAAAACTCTTACCCGGAACCAAATGGCATCTGGTTGGTATTATGGGTGTCATCGCCCTGATCATAATTCTTTCTTTTTATTTTGGCATCGCCGGATGGACACTGGCCTACTTTTTCAAATCAATAAGCGGCAGTTATGCTGCACAGAGTCAGGATCTTATTGCTGCTGATTTTGGTGGTTTTTTGAATAGTCCTGCGACTTTGGTCTTTTGGCAGTTCGTTATGGTTGCGATTACTGCCTGGGTCGTCATACGTGGAATCAACAACGGGATTGAAAAAATCTGCAGAGTACTTTTGCCACTTTTGTTTTTTATGATCCTTGCGCTGGCCATTCGTGCCTGCACCTTACCCGGGGCCATGGCGGGTATCGAATTTTATCTAAAACCGGACTGGAGTAAATTAAATGGCGAAGCGGTTCTGGCGGCACTTGGGCAGGCGTTTTTTACTCTGGGTGTTGGTTGTGGCAACCTTGTCATTTACGGCAGTTATCTGAAACGGGATAAAAGCATTGGTAGCAGCGCAGCGATGGTTGCCGGCGGTGACACACTGGCAGCTGTACTTATGGGCTTTATAATTTTCCCGGCTGCCTTTGCTTTTGGAATTAACCCCGAGAGTGCCGGGCCACCTCTGGTATTCATGACCTTACCATCAGTTTTCGCGCAAATGAATCAGGGAATGTTGTTTGCCTCGGCATTTTATCTGTGTCTGTTTTTTGCCTGTCTCACCTCGACTATGTGTATTCTTGAAGGAATTGTAGGATACGTGATTGATGAGTGGCAGTGGCAAAGGAAAAAAGCAACTCTGGCGGTATGCACTCTCGTTTTCGTTCTCGGTGTGTTTCAGATGCTGTCTTTCGGGCCACTGTCTGATTTTAAGGTATTTAATAAAACCATTTTTGAATTATCGGATTTTTTTGTTTCCAACCTGCTGCTGCCGCTGGGTGGGTTGATGATGACTATTTTCGCTGGCTGGTGGTGGAAAGATCGACTCGTTGAAGAAATAAATATTGGCGAAGGTCTTAAGATTGACAGTCTATATGTGTGGTGTGTTCGTATTCTGGTGCCGCTGGCGATTACTGGTATATTCCTGCAACAGCTGGGACTGATTAATTTATAACAAAGACAGATTCCAATAGAGCAGTGGCTCTGTTGTCTCTTCAAGGTAGGCGTCTATCTGTTTAAAACCAAGCGATTGATACAGGCCGTTGGCCGCAGCAAGAGTATCGAGCGTGTCCAGTCGCATATCCGAGTATGCACGACTTCTGGCTTCTGTAATGATTTCCTCAGCAAGCCGTTTACCCCAACCCTGTCCTCTGTATTCTGGCTGCACATAAAGACGTTTCATTTCACATAACTGCGGACTAATTTTTCGCAATGCGACACATCCAATGACTATTGAAGCTTCGATAGCAAGCAATAGTGCGCCATCGGGTGCTGAATAGTCACCAGGTAATTGCGATAATTCCTGATCAAACTCGTCGCTATCTGTATCGATGTTCAACAGTTCATCGTAGTACTCGGAGAAAATACGACGAGTTTCCTGAAGATGCTGTTCATTATTAGTTACATGAATAATCATTATTCGCCGCTCACTGATAGAATATGCACTATTATATACGCAGAACCTGAGGAAGATGATCTCGTGACAAGTGAGAGTGCCAGTTCAATTCAAATGAATTTTCAAACCTGCCCTGAACAGTACCAGCATTGGAACTTGTCCTTTGATGGGGCCATTGCTGAGCTGATACTGGATGTGAATGAAAATGCCGGTTTGTTTCCAGATTACGAACTCAAACTCAATTCTTATGACATTGGTGTCGATATTGAATTGTACGACGCGATCCAGCGTTTACGATTTGAACACCCTGAAGTAAAAACGGTGATTATCTCATCTGCCAAAGACACCATGTTTTGTGCAGGTGCGAATATTCGCATGCTTGCCGGTGCGACGCATGGGCATAAAGTAAACTTTTGCAAATTTACTAACGAAACTCGCAATTCTATTGAAGATGCCTCTAAATATTCTGGTCAAACTTATCTTTGCGCGATAAATGGCACCGCCGCTGGTGGTGGATACGAACTGGCGTTGGCTGCCGATTACTTGATCTTAAAAGATGACGGGAATGCTGCGGTCTCTCTACCTGAAATACCTTTACTGGCGGTATTGCCCGGAACCGGTGGTCTGACACGGCTGGTCGACAAACGAAAAGTGCGTCGCGATCTGTCAGATGTTTTTTGCACAGTCGAAGAAGGTATTAAAGGCAAAAAGGCAGTTGACTGGCGATTAGTAGATGAAGCTGTGCCGACATCCAAATTTGATGAGCGCGTACGAGCTAAGGCCAAAGAACTGGCGGGTAAATCTGATCGACCGGCTGATGCCCTGCCTGTTAAGCTACATCCGATAACTAAAAATATGACTGAAGAAGCCTGCGAATATTCGTATCTTCGTTTCGATATAGACAGAAAAACAAGAACGGCAACACTTAGCTTGAATGGACCGTCACGCAAACTTAAGGATGATCTTGACGGTGTGGTGGAACAGGAGGATCAGTTCTGGCCCTTGGCATTGGCACGCGAGCTGGATGATGCCTTGCTACATCTTCGCTTTAACGAACCCTCAATTGGAACCTTGATATTTAAAAGTACAGGAGATGTGCAGAGTGTGCTTTCTTACGATACCTTTCTTCATGAAAATGCCGAACATTGGTTAATTCGGGAAATCCTCCTGTATTGGAAACGGACTCTAAAACGGATAGATGTGACATCGAAAACCCTGTTTGCTTTTATTGAGCCGGGAAGTTGTTTCGCAGGTTTTCTGGCGGAGCTGGTTTTTGCGGTTGATCGGAGTTATATGCTCGAAGGGCAGTTTGAAAACGATATAAGAGCACAAGCTGAACTGGTGTTGTCACAAAGCAATTTCGCTGTGTTTCCAATGGCGAATGAGCTGACGAGACTTGAATCAAGATTTTATGGTGAGATGAAGAGTGTTGATAATGCCCGTAGCTTAATAGGAAAAAGACTAGAAGCGCCTGACGCCGAAGCGGCTGCACTGGTCACCTATAGTCTGGATGATATTGATTGGGAAGACGAAATTCGAATACTACTGGAAGAACGGGCGAGTTTTTCCCCGGATGCACTTACCGGAATGGAAGCGAACCTGCGTTTTGTCGGACCGGAAACCATGGAAACAAAAATATTTGGCAGATTAACGGCTTGGCAGAACTGGATCTTCCAACGACCAAATGCTGTCGGCGATGAAGGCGCATTGAGCTTATATGGCAGCGGTACTCGCGCCGACTTTGATAAGAAAAGGGTATAAATATGAATAAAGTAGATTACGACAACCTGATTCCGAATAATGTCGACTTGTCTTCTGACAGACGCTTGCAAAAAGCACTGGAAAAATGGCACCCGGGTTACATTGACTGGTGGAAGCAAATGGGACCGGATGGTTTTCAGGATATTGATGTGTACCTGCGTACAGCCGTTAGCGTAGATCAGGAAGGCTGGGCAAAGTTTGGCTATGTGAAAATGCCGGAATATCGATGGGGTATTCTTCTGGCACCGCAGGAAGAGGGCCGTAAAATCGGTTTCGGTCAGCACATAGGAGAGCCTGTATGGCAGGAAGTTCCGGGTGAGTATCGGGCCATGCTCAGACGACTGATTGTGATACAAGGTGACACCGAACCCGCATCGGTCGAACAACAACGTTATCTTGGTCATACAGCTCCATCTTTGTACGACATGCGCAATGTCTTTCAGGTGAATGTGGAAGAAGGCCGTCACCTCTGGGCCATGGTATATCTTTTACACAAATATTTTGGTCGAGATGGCCGTGACGAGGCAGAGGATTTGTTGATGCGTCGCTCGGGTGATAAGGACACACCCAGAATACTCGGCGCTTTTAATGAAGAAACACCGGACTGGTTATCTTTCTTTATGTTTACAACTTTCACAGACCGCGACAGCAAGATGCAACTGGAGGCATTAGCCAATTCAGGTTTTGATCCGCTGGCCCGTACCACACGTTTTATGTTGACAGAAGAAGGGCATCATATGTTTGTCGGACGCACTGGTGTGGAGCGAGTCATTCGCCGCGCCTGCGAATTGATAAAGGAAAATGGAATTCATGATCCATCTGATGTCGGCGCCATCAGGGGACTTGGCGTCGTCGATCTACCTACTCTACAGAAGAAAATTAATTTTCATTACTCCGTCACACTGGATTTATTCGGGGCAGAAATATCGACCAACGCATCCAATGCCTTCAATGCCAGTTTGAAAGGACGTTTCCGCGAGTTTTCAATCATGGATGATCACCTTCTCCATGACAGTACTTATCCTGTATTAAAAAATATTGACGGAAAATTTGTAAAAGTTCACGAACCTGCTATCAATGCGGTCAATGGACGACTTTGTGATGATTATATTGACGATTGCGAGCAGGTGATGACGACATGGAATCGTGTCATTAAGGAATACGGAATTGATTACAAACTCTCTCTACCACATCGTGCTTTTAATCGTAAACTCGGAGAGTTTTCGGATACCTATGCTACACCATCAGGCGAAATTATTAGTGCGGATGAATGGCAAAGTTGTCAAGGTGAATGGTTGCCTGATAATGATGATTTGCACTATCTGTTATCCCTTATGCAACAGGTAATAGAACCGGGTAAATATGCCAACTGGATTTCACCTCCGAGAACCGGCATCAATGGTCAGTCAGGTGATTTTGAATATGTCAGAATTGCCGCTTAATAATTGGCAGAGCTCTTCTATCTGAAGTGATAAATGAGAAACAAGTGACAGAACTTCCTCATCGAGGGATTGAGCACTAAAGATCAAGATACCTACTTAGATCGATACTGTCTTCACCTGGAATTCGTTTTCGTTCAAATTCCGCTTCTCTGCCCCATGGCATTGTCGCATCAATGGCTAGTCGTCCCCAGTGATCCTTCATCTCATCACGATAGAAACCGGGTACATCTTCGATGATAAACGCTCTCTTGTCAGCCCGGCCACGTACCAGATAGGCCCACATAACATCCTCGATGTTTTGAATGTCGACGTCTTCGTCCACCGCTATGACGACCTTGTTATAGTCCATGTTCGATCCGATAGCGGCGAGCAAAGCCTGTTTACCATGGCCTTCATATTGTTTTTTGATCTTAATCAGACTGATCAAACAATTAGGACGTGTACTCACATCAATAACACCCGGGACTACCCGCGAGACATGATCATAGACTGCGCTGCAAACATTGTCTCGAGCGGTCTGAGGTCTTCGTTTGAACCACAATTGAGTGAATGAAAGTACGCACCTTTACGCCAGTTGACATTAGTCACTTCAAACACCGGACTTTGAACCTGCGGCACATAGTTTCCCATGAATTCGCCAAAAGGTGCTTCGGGTCCGAATTCGCCCGGTAAAAACCGGCCCTCTATGACGACTTCTGTGTCTGCAGGTACCATTAAATCGATCGTATTACAGGGGCGCATTTTCACGGGTGCACTGGAGATCTTCGCGGCAACTTCAAATTCGTCGGTTTCATAAGGAAGATTCGCACATGCTGATAAGAATACTTCGGGGCTGGTACCGATAAGAATAGCCGCTTCCAGTGACTGCTTGTTTTCCTCTGCTTTCTTTTGATAGCGGGCGAGATCATGACTGGCACCCAGACGGCAGCGAAGTTCAGTGTCACTGGCATACATCGACCGGTGGAAAGACAAATTATGTACTCCGCTATCCGGCTCTTTGGCGAGAAAGATGGCAGAGGTGAAGTAGGGGCCCGCATCTTTTTCGTGATAGCTGATCAGCGGCAGGTCGGACAAGTTGCCGGAGATTATGTCGCCCGGTGACTCAATGGTTTCGCAGATGTCGAAATCTATCGATTGTTGAGTGATTTCTTTCCAGCGTTTACAAAATCCATCTGCCGGAGCATCGATTATTCTGCAAAGACGCTCATAACTACCGTAGACATTGCTGACCACCGGAAATTCAGTGCCAGATACATTTTCAAACAATACGGCATTTTCACCGGCACTCTGTATGGCTTTGGTCACAGCAGCCAATTCATGTTTTGCGTTAACTTCTTGTTTTACAATAGATAATTGCTGTGTTTTCTCTATATCTTCAATAAATTTTCGCATAGTAATGTGAAGTGTTAGGGTTAGTGAAGCCTAGTTTACCAGTATTGAGTGATAAGAAATTGAGCGGATTAGAGAAAAGAAAAGTGATTATCGTCGGCGCCGGCATAGCGGGTCTGACTAGCGCTTACTTTTTGAAGAAACATGGATTTGATGTTCTGGTTCTCGAACAAAATGACACGCCCGGTGGCCGCATGCGCCAGATCGAGTTAGGGGGCTTAACAGTAAATACCGGAGCTCGCATGCTTTACACCTTCTACTCTGTGGTGATGGAACTCATTGATGAGCTGGGTTTAGAAAACGATATTGAGTACTTGGGAATGTCTGAATTAACTTGCCATGACGGACAACAACGTTATCCGATATCATTTTCTCCAAATTTATCGCTGCTTTTTAATTCACATATTGACCTTGCTTCCAGACTGAAATTAATAAATATTCTACCGGCTTTACTCAAAGCGAGATTTGCCACCAATCCCGATGACATGGGCACATGTGATTATCTTGATAGTGAAAGTATGGAGTCTTATATAGAGCGAAAAGTCGGAAAAGGATTTTTACGAAAAATCGTTAATCCTTTATTCAGAGGAGCGAGAAACTGGAATGCCAATGAGGTATCGCCCGCTTTTTTTCTGACAAGCAGCGCGCATATGTCTGGACACAAGGCATTTACTTTCAAACAGGGTATTGGCCATCTGGCAGAAAAGCTGGCATCCGGACTGAATATTGATTATGGCGTCACTGTGAATTCGATTCAGCGTAATGCCGGGGATTCGAAAGTGCTTGTGGACTATAACGAGCAGGGTAAACAGTGTCAGCTTGAAGCCGATTTGCTTGTCTGTGCGACAGAAGGTGCAAAAATTACTGACTTGATAACTGGGAAAAGTCCGGCGGAAGCACTCTTTTTCCCAAAAATAAAATACAACCCTCTTGGTATTGTTTACTACGTTCTAGACAAAATTGATAAGCACGAAATAACATTCTATACCCAGGAACATCCCTCAACTCTGGCGATATTGGAAACTGTGAATAGTGCTGACAATAAACATCACCTTTTTTGTGAGCTGACACCAGAGTCTGCTCAGATTATGCATGCGAACCAGAATCAGACCAGAATGGATTCTCTCATTAAGGAAGATGTCCGAAAACTCTATCCGGAATTGGATAAGCAGTTAAGCTATTCTGTCAACCAATGGATTGAACACATGTTACCGGTATTTTACCCCGGCTATATTTCATCACTTAAAGCCTTTCGCCAACAGCAATCCGCATCAGCACAATCAATCTATTATTGTGGAGATTATTTATCACAGGCCCTGGTGGGAGGTGCCTGCGCTAGCGGTAAAGAGTCGGCTATGCAGATCATCAATCATTGGAACCGACAATGATCATGGAAGAAGCTATCAATGCCTGGTAACGAAACCTGGTCCTCAAGGTTAATATTCCTGTTCGCAGCAGTAGGTGCGGCCGTTGGTCTCGCGAACATCTGGAAGTTCCCCTATACCGCCGGGCAGCATGGTGGCGGGGGGTTTATGATTATCTACCTGCTTGCCATTGTTTTTATTTCCTTTCCAATTATTGTGACGGAATTCCTTTTGGGCCGGCGAGGAAAAGCGGGCCCTGTAGAATCAATTATAAATGTTGCCAGAGAAGGGAATAGTTCTGCAGGCTGGAGCATTGCCGCCTATGCCGGCATGCTCGCCGCATTACTGGCAATGAGTTTCTATTTTGTTATAACGGGCTGGATTATCTACTACGCTCTGCAGATGATATCAGGCAACTTACATGGCCTGAGTCCTGACAAGGTCGGCCAGTTTTTTACCTCATTGACACAGAATGAATTAACCACTACGGCCTATCATTCCTTTGCAGCTTTTCTGTGCTGGATGATAGTCATTGGCGGCCTGAAGAATGGCATCGAGAGAGTCGTGCGTTATTTGATGCCATTGTTAATCATCTTACTGCTTGGTTTTACTGTGTACTCCGCTATAGCGGGAGACCTTCAGACAGCACTGCGCTTTTTATTCCTGGTTAAGCCGGATGACATTTCCGCGCAGACAGTGCTGTATGCAAGTGGACAGGCACTGTTCACTGTTGGCGCCGGTTCCTGTGTGATGATTGTCTATGGTTCCTATTTACCTCAATCAGTCTCCTTAATGAAATCAAGTTTTCAGATTATCGCCATGGATACTCTCATCGCACTATTGGCGGGTATCGCCATATTCCCTCTGGTGTTCGCCTATAATCTTGAACCGGCAGAAGGGCCAGGCCTGTTGTTTGTCACTTTACCGATTGCCTTTAGTCAGTCCGCAACGGGCTCAGTGGCAGGAGCGGTCTTTTTTCTTATGGTGGCCATAGCCGCGATTACTTCGGCAATCGCAATTGTGCAGGCGCCGATCGTCTGGGTGGAAAGAACTTTTAAGCTCAAGCATCTTACGGCATCAACTCTGTGTTTCATCCTTATCTGGATTTTAGGATTGGGTACAGTCTGTTCTTTCGACTCATGCTCTACTGTGTATCCGCTGGGTTTTGTCCCGGTATTTTCGGAGATGAACTTTTTTGCGCTTATGGAAATGTTTGCGATTAATATCTGTCTTCCGCTCGGTACTTTTCTACTTGCCGTCTTTATTGGCTGGGGCTTACCGAAAACTATCAGTTTCGATGAACTGAAAAACAATAATCCGGTTTTAATTCGTTGCTGGTATTACTGCATGCGCTATGTGGTGCCACCATCAATATTATTTATTATGTATTTTGGGCTGCTTGGAGGGGACTAATTTTTAACATGAACGATAAGAACATAAGAATCGGTGTGGATATTGGTGGCACATTTACCGATTTTGCCATGTTAAAGGATGGCGAATTCCACAGCACCAAAATACTGACCACACATCAGGCTCCTGAAGAGGCCATCATGACGGGTCTGCAGGCACTAATGTCACAAACCGGTACTTCACCTGCTGACATACATTCAATCATTCATGGAACGACGCTGGCCACAAACGCCATTATTGAGAACAAAGGGCCAAAGTCGCGATGTTGACGACAGCTGGTTTTCGCGATGTGCTTGAGCTGGGGACAGAGAGTCGCTTTGATCAGTATGACTTGAACCTTGTTAAACCCAGGCCGCTGGTGCCAAGGCATTTACGTTTTAACGTGTCCGAACGTCTGGCTGCGAACGGAAAAGTTTTACTACCACTCGATGTAGACTCTATTAAATCAATAGCAGAACAACTCAAGGAATACCAGGTAGAAAGTGTTGCTATTTGTTTTTTACATAGCTTTGTTGAAGCTGAACATGAAGAACTGGCAAAGGAAGTTCTGCAGAAGTATTTACCGAATATATACATCAGCCTCTCATCGCAGGTTTCACCGGAAATTCGCGAATACGAACGGTTTTCCACCACCACTGCCAATGCCTATGTCCAGCCACTGATCGATTCTTATTTACAACGTCTGGAAAAGAATTTGACGAAGGACGGTTATGCTTGCCCTGTATTTATGTTTCTTTCAAATGGCGGACTGGCCGAAGTTAAGCTTGCCCGGCAATTTCCCATTCGACTGGTTGAGTCAGGACCTGCTGGTGGCGCCGTATTCGCCAGTCATATAGCCCGAAGTCACGAAGAATCGCGGATTTTGTCTTTTGATATGGGTGGCACCACCGCGAAGATATGTCTGATTGATGATGCACAATCGCAGAAAGCCAATATTTTTGAAATGGCGCGAGTGCATCGTTTCAAACAGGGTAGTGGCTTACCAGCGAAAATACCGGTGATTGAAATGGTGGAAATTGGTGCTGGGGGCGGTTCAATTGCCAGAGTTGATAATTTGGGTCGCATAACGGTGGGGCCGGACAGTGCGGGTTCTGAACCGGGGCCAGCCTGCTATGGCCGGGGTGGTGCCAGGGCGACCGTAACGGATGCCGATCTGGTGCTTGGTCGTCTGGAAGCGGAGGGATTCGCCGATGGCTCCATGAGTCTGGACGAGGATGCGGCAAAGCAGGCGCTGAAAAACAATCTTGCCGACGAGCTTAATATGGCCGTTCCGCTGTCTGCCTACGGCGTTGCTGAAATTGTAGAAGAAGACATGGCCAATGCTGCCCGTGAACATGCCACAGAAAACGGCAAATCCCTGAGTGATAGAAGTCTGATTGCTTTTGGCGGCGCCGCTCCACTCCATGCTTTAACGCTGGCTGCAAAACTGGGTATAGCACGTGTGATTGTTCCGGCAAGTGCGGGTGTCGGTTCAGCAGTAGGCTTTTTACTGGCACCAGTTTCTTTCGAAACATCCCGAAGTTGTCACGTGCGCATGAGTAACTTTAATGCGGATAGTGTCAATCAGCTATTCAGAGAAATGAGTCAGAATGCACACGACATTGTTTCTTCCGGTGCGCCCGATCAGGATAGAAAAGAAATACGCCACGCGCAAATGCGTTACGTGGGCCAGGGTTATAACATTCCTGTTGAATTGCCTCTAAATGAACTAGACACAGGTGATACTGAAAAGGTCGTGGCAGCGTTCAATCAGGTATATCGCAACTTATATAAAAAACTGCACGACGGTGTAGATATAGAGATTGTCGGTCTGAGTGTGGCGGTTTCTACTTCCCTCAGTGGACCTGGATCGCTTGAAATAAAAAAATCTAATGATTCTATTCAAGCCGAAATTGATCATAGGGCGAAACTGTTTGATCACAAAACGGGAAACTACCTGGATGTTAATGTGTATCAACGCGATGCTCTGAGGCAGGGCCATCAGATCAAGGGGCCGTCACTTATACGCGATAAAGGCACCACCGTAATGCTTCCCTCAGGCTATAGCCTCGCGGTAGCTGACAACTTAAGTTTACTCATCGATCGGCATTAAAACTATGAACGATAATATAGAAAATTTTGAATCATCACTGAAAGATATTCAGTTTCAGGTGATCTGGCGTCGTTTGATCTCGATTGTGGAAGAGCAGGCACGAACACTGATGAAAACCGCATTCAGTCCGGTCGTCAGGGAGTCCGGCGATCTTTCGGCCGCCTTGTTTGATCCATCCGGCCGCATGTTGGCTCAGGCTATTACAGGGACGCCCGGACATGTAAATTCAACTGCAGCGGCGGTACCACATTTTCTGAATGACTACCCGCCGGAAACCCTGTCCCCGGGTGATCACTTGATCACTAATGATCCCTGGATAGCGTCCGGGCACTTACACGATGTCACCGTTGTTTCACCGGTCTTCCTTTACAATAAGCTGGTAGCGCTGTTTGCCTGTACCTGTCATCAGCTTGATATCGGTGGTCTGGGACAGGGACCGGACGGTAAGTCCGTGTTTGAAGAAGGTCTCTGCATTCCCATAATGAAACTGGTGGATCAGGGCAAGGTCAATGAGGATTTATTAAAAATAATAAAAAATAATGTACGCACACCTTATGAAGTGCAGGGGGATATTCTTTCCTACGTTGCGGCAAACGAAACCAGTGCTGCGAATTTGCAGGCCATGATGGCTGAATATGAGTTAGAAAATCTTGAACTCACCGGTAATGAAATTATCCAACGATCTCTTGCCGGTATGCAGGATGAAATCCGAAAACTACCTGATGGCACAACGCATAACACCGTCAGTTTAGATGGCTACGATAAGCCGGTTGAAATCGTTTGCGCGGTCACTATTGAAGACAGTGAAATTCGAGTCGATTTTGCCGGAAGCACTGAGGCCAGTACTAAAGGCATTAATCTGGTATTAAATTACACGCAGGCTTATGCCAATTATGGTATTCGTTGCGTGGTTGGCTCCCATATTCCTAATAACTCAGGGTCTCTGTCAGCCATAAAAATAGACGCCCCTGAAGGCAGCATTCTCAATGTACAGCGACCCTGGCCGGTTTGTGCGAGACACATAATCGGACAGTTTTTGCCTGATGCGGTGATGGGCTGTCTTGCCCAGATAATTCCTGAACGAGTTCCTGCAGAAGGGGCATCGTGTCTATGGGGAGTGCAGGTGCGTGGTGGCCCGGAAGTGGATGCGGCTTGTGATTATCAGAGAGATGATGGGGACGCCAGTCGTTATGAAATTCTCATTTTCAATAGCGGAGGTACCGGCGCCCGGCCCGAGCAGGATGGCATGTCTGCGACCGGCTTTCCTAGTGGCGTTAAATCAATGCCAATCGAAGTGGTTGAAAACATGGGCCCCGTGGTTATCTGGAAAAAGGAATTACGCCCGGACTCGGCTGGTCAGGGACGCTGGCGTGGTGGCCTGGGACAGATTATTGAGATTGGCACCACCGATGAAAGTCCCTTCCTTTTATTCGCGATGTTTGACAGAACAATTCATTCGGCTCAGGGACGCGCAGGCGGTAAAGACGGTGCAACCGGCGTAGTCAGAATAAAAGGCGGAAGAGATTTACAGCCTAAGGGTGCTCAACTGATTAAGCCAGGAGAAAGACTCGAACTATTGGTTCCCGGCGGTGGTGGTTTTGGCTCAGAAAACGAACGTGATAAGAGCCTGATTAAACAAGATAGTTTGGAAGGTTATCTCAGCACTTGATTTAATTGGTCGAGATTGTTTTTAAATTAAACTGCCTGATCCAGTTCCTGTTGAAAGTCTGCTTCAATGCTGGAATTTTTCTCAGAATCCACTGTTTTTGCGTTACTTTTGTTAGCTAACAAGGGGGCCGCTTTAGTGTATAAATCACCTTGTGCGTAAGCCACACCAATGTCAGTGAGGTATTCTTCCGTTTCCTCTGACTCAACCATTTCTGCGATGATAGCTTTCTCGCTTTTGATTCCCACATCCAGAATAGATTTCACCGTTGCCATATCGCATGGACTATTAAGTAAGTCTTTGACTAATGCACCGTTTATTTTTAAGTAATCGACGTTCAGACTATCCAGATGTTCGGATGAGGAGTGACTGGTTCCAAACTCATCCAACGCAAAGCTAACATGATGATTTTTCAATTTTTCGATAAACAAATTGGTTAGTTCAAACGATGAGTTAGCGGCAGATTCGTTAATCTCAAAGCACAGTCTTTTTCCGAGGAGGGGGTTATCTTGCAGTAATTCGTCTACAAAACTTCTGAATGACTCATCTTTTAGTGATTCGTCTGAAATTTGTAGCATACAGAGATCGGTACTTTCCAGTTCATGCGCGTTGTCATAAAACAGCCTGGTGATTTCTCGAAGCATCCACTTATCAAGATGAGATTGCAGGTGATACTGTTGAACAAGCGGATTGAACTCATCGCGGCTAAGGATTTCACCGTCATCTGTGTCCATTCTGACCTGTATCTCAATCAATTTTGTCGGATTATCCTGTTTCTGCAGTGGAACAATACTCTGAAAGTACAATAAAAATCTTGATTCATCGATTGCATTGAGTATTTGGTTCAATTGCAGAAGGTCCTGACGACTTCGTTTAACTCGCTCATCTTCGATATCAAGAATCTGCACCTGATTACGACCTGCGTCTTTGGCCATTTTGCAGGCAGCATCGGCTGCGTTTACAATTTCCTGTAAGTCAATTTCATTGCCGCTAATCGCTGTGAGTCCGATACTCGCACTTATTCTGAATTCATTGTCTTCGTGTATATAACGGATATCTTCGATTTTATGCAGTAGCCGCTGGGTTAATGCAATTGCATTTTCAATATCACAGTCCGTGAAAAGGATAGTAAACTCATCGCCCCGACACGAGCGACGATATCGTTCTGACGTGCATTGGAAATCAGTATGTCCGCAACTCTTGTTAGTAGTTCATCACCGGCCGAGTGACCGCAGGTATCATTCACTATCTTGAATCTATCCAGATCGATATAACAAAGGGTATTTGCCAAAGAGTTATCACCACGCCGTGAACTATTCAAGGTCTGTTTAAGTTGTCGTTCAAATTCGCGCCTGTTATTGAGTTTGGTTAAGGGGTCATGATTTGCCTGATACAGGAGCGAGTTGGTTAGTGAGCTGATTTCATCGCTGAGCGTCTGGATTTCCTGTGGTCCATAGCCTACTCCGACAAAAGTTCTGGTGTCCCTGACTTTGACTGCCATGGCAGAAAGTTCCTGCACGGGCTTTGAAATTTGTCTGATTGTCCAATACCAAAGCAAAAATACCAGCAGAGAAAAACCAATGATTACGATTCTCTGGAACTGCACCGCTTCTTTGGAAAGTCTGGAAAGGTGTCTGGTTTCGCTTTCAATGTCTTCAGACATCTGACTGGAAACATTGGCCAGATTCTGTACCAGTGTCAAACTACTTTCATCATAAATAGCCAGAAAATTTACTTCATCAGTACCAATGACTGTGTTCCCGTTCGCAGCCGCCTTCAGCAATATTTGCCTGATATCATCTACTGACTGTCTAACCGCCAGTAATAATTCACGATTACCTGCTAATAATGATGTTTTATTGAGATCATCCAGATGTCTTAGTAAGAGTTCTGACTGTTCTATCGCACCCGGAAATAAATAGGTTTCACCTGAGGCCAGAATAAGATCGGAAGTAATGAGGAACTGGGAAATATTATGTTTTATATGTCCAAACTCATTTACCGCATATTCATTCAAGTGGTGTTGTTGAGTGAGAGATTGTAAGTTTTGTCTCTGTCTGTTTATTGAATACTCCGTGACATATGTGCCGATAAGACAAAGAGAAATAACAATAGTCAGATAGCTTCGAATTTTCATTTTTTGCAGTTTTACGACTAATTGTGGGAAAGAAAATAGAGTTCGAAACCTGCGATTTGTGCTGCGGTATGACACTGTTCTTCATCCATGATTTTTGTACCTAATAGCTGATTGAATGATGTCCTCGCTTGCTCATTTGGCCAGTTTGGGATTGTTAATATGTCGATGACGCGTTTTTCAGTATCAAATAGCCAGTGATACATACCTCTATAATCACCGTCTCGCCAGTTAGCCGTTACTATAGTGCCTTCCATATTTCCTTCACGCTGAATCTGAAATGATTTTACGCTCTCACGCTCAACCATACTCCCACCGCCACCCATAATTTCGTCAAGTTGCTTCAACTTAAGTTCATTAACCGGTATATCCACAACAGACACACTGGCTTCATGGCCATAGTGTCTGTTGATCATCGCCTGTCTGTTCAATTCGCCAACTTCTTCATTCCAGGCCATGCCCGTGACAAGTATTGTTTTCAAGGCTGACTTTATTGCCGAATAGGAAAAACTATGAGAATCGCCAAGTTTAGTCTGTAAATCAGGGCGTAGGGAGGTTCCGTCTTTACTTAGAAGATCCCTTATTTCTGAATAGGACTTACCTACAGTTAGATCAAGGATATTTGGCAGATGTTTAACATCACAACCGGGAATACGACATCGTTGGAACTGCAGATTACGCATGCTTAAATCCAGCTCCAGAGCCCAGGCAATTTCCACCAGGCCCCATTCAGTCAGTTCAGAACGCACATGGACAAAACCCTGAGCGTCTCCGTATTTCTGTACTACGTATAATGTGTGTTTACCAAGTTCGTTAAAATGTAAGGTGAATGGCAGAACCTCGTTGATTTCGGAACGTATATCGGCGTTGATCGCTTTTACCAGTGATTGATGTTGAGTCGCTTCGGGGAACAAATTATTAATGCTGCTTACCGGATCACGCAGTGCACAGAAGGCTCGACCTTCTACAACTCTTGATAAAGGTAGAAGGTTAAGAAACAGTAATAGTGTGAGAACAAGGTTTTTCAAAATAATATCCTTAGATTCGTACGCGTAGCTGAAGCAGCAGATTACTAGTCTGTTGGTTTGGTAAAGCTGCATCAAAATTGTGGCGTATTTCACCACTTAAACCGGTGGAAGAAGTGAAATCATAATGAATACCAACTGTAATACTGTTGAGGCTAGTGCGTTGTCCGGAGAACTTTTTGCTTGAATTCCGGAATTGACTATAAAGATGCAGAGACTCCATTGGTGAGCGCCAGGAAGCTTCTGTCAAAATATGGGTTTCCGTATCATCATCTACATCCCCACCTGATAGTTCCAGTAAAAACTCCCACTGATAAAAATAATAGGCGAGGTCAACTGCGAGTAGTTTACGATTAGTAGTGCCATTTTTTTGCAGGGTTTCACCGAAAAAACCAGATACACCAAATACAAGGTTTTTTGTTACAGGTGTACCTATTCGCCCTGAAAACAGATAGGGATTATGCCTGGAGCTGTAATCGTTTCCCGAGCCACGAGATAGCGCAAACTCATAATCGAGCTTGTTTAAGGCGCCATTAACAGAGAATCCCCAATCGGCTTTAATCGCTCTTGTCGAAAAAGTATATTGGCGCAAGGTGCCATTGGTATCAATATTTTGCTCAAGCCCAAAAGGCACTTCAAAATGGCCAAGGCGTATATTGAACTTGCCCTTTGCGAGCGCAGTATAATTAAAGTTAATCATACGCCAGTTCAGAGCCCAGTCATTGCCATCATCGAAAAAGGCGGGGGGATTCTTCAGGTTCTCTACTCTCACCAGAAATGGCTGAAATATCAGCGTGCCATAATCACCATATTCGTTCTGAAAAACCTTGTGTAAATCCAGCCCTATTGCGTGCTGCCAGAAACTGTTCCCACCACTCAGAGGGACATTGTGTCGGGTTGACTGATCTATCACCCAACGTAAATTGTCAAAACTCGCAGTTAAGCGTTCGTCAGGCCTGGAATATTCCTGTTGCTGTGAATCCGGGCTGCCGGGAGCTGCAAATGTATTAGCTGCAGTTACTGTAGAGGTAAGCGTGATGCATACAATGCATAGTTGTAGTGGTGATAAGACGCTCATATGTGTCTCTTAGAATTAACAATAACTACTTTATAATGAGAAAAGTGACCAATATATCGGCATAAAAACGGGCTTCTTGAGAAGAACAGGAAAATTAAAAGGGCTAAAAAACTGTCATTCCAGAAATAAGAAACCCGCCAGAGCGGGTTTCTGCAATTCAAGCTATTTGCTTCGCTTTATTTCTTTTTCGTCCTTCTAGACGAGAGCCCCTAAAGTATTCTCCCTGGTTACATATACTGTAAACGGAAGGAGGTGATGATTTGTCAGTATTCATTTCACCTTGACATAAGTGAATCATATGAGACAATAATATCTCATGGTTAAATCAAAACGACTATCCGCCCGAGAAGCCCTTATTGAAGCCGCATTTGAGGTTTTGAGCCGCAATCCCGGTGCATCTCTCTCCCGAATTGCTGGGTTCGCTGGTGTTGGTAGAGCTACGCTACATCGTCATTTTTCCTCTCGACAAGAGCTTCTACAGAAACTTACCCAACAAGCATTACAGGAAATGAACGAGGCTGCAGAGCAAGCCTGTGTTGGAGTAAATTCATATAGCGAAGCACTGAAAAAGACACTGACAGCCGTCATTCCGCTTGGGGATCGATACTATTTTCTTACTCGTGAGCCAATTGAGGAAGATACAGAATTAAAGAAAGCCATCGGACAACAAACCAGGGAAATGGAAAACCTGGTTAACGCCGCAAAGGATGAAGGGCTGTTTGATTCTGACATAAGTACCGACTGGATTGTCCAGGCGTTTGATCATTTGATATACGCCGCATGGGAATGTATGCGAAATGAAACTGCTACCCCGGCACAGGCCTCAGAACTTGCCTGGCGTACATTAACCTTAGGGACTGGCAAACGAGCATGAATTACGAAAAATTAAGCACAGAAATAGACACAACATTTTTTCTGATTGGCGGATTTATTCTTATTATAGAACTCCTGAAAGCATACTTTTCACAGAATTTAAAACGCGGATCCTTACTGGACATGCTTGCGAGCCTGTCCACACAAATACCCTACCTCCTGGTAGAAATATTCATCATGAGTTTCGTCTACTATGGTTTTGTCGTTTTATCTGAAGAACTAATTCCCTGGACATTTACACCGTCAATAGGGATCGCTCTGTTAACACTGCTTTGCGCCGATTTTGTCTATTACTGGGAACATCGAATCGCTCATGAAGTACGTCTTTTCTGGACTCAGCATGCTGTTCATCATTCATCTCGCTATATGAACATACTAGTGGGTGTTCGATTTGGACCCTTTGAAACAGTTATTTCCGCAATCTTACATACACCTCTTTTGCTGATTGGTTTTCCAGCCGAACTGGTATTCTTTAGTATCATCACTGTATTGGCCTATCAAACCTGGATTCACACCGAACTCGTTGGTTCTTTGGGTATATTCGATGTGATCTTCAACACTCCTGCTAATCATCGCGTTCATCATGGCTGTGATGAAAAGTATATCGATAAAAACTACGGTGGCATCCTCATCCTCTGGGACCGATTGTTCGGTACTTACCAATGTGAGGAAGAACGCCCCCGCTACGGTCTCAAACGAAACTACAACAGTGTGAATCCGTTTTCAGTCTGGTTTTCAGAAATTCCTGCATTGTTTCAAGACATTAGCAAAAGCCGCTCACCTGGTGAGAAATTCAAGCGTCTTTTTGCAGCTCCAGACTGGCAACCAGAAAAATGGGGACGTTCTGAAAGTTATCAAGGAAGATAAGTTGTCAGTATCATTAAGTTAAATCTTTGTGAAACTCGCCATCCTTCATGATTATTTCAAGCTTGTTGTGATCCTGTAACACTGTAATGTCTTCTTCCGGATTTCCGTCAACTAGCAATACGTCTGCGAAATACCCTTCTGCAATCAGCCCAAGTGAATTTGGTTGACCCATTATTTCCCCTCCCATTTTTGTGGCAGAGACAATAGCTTCCATTGGTGTCATACCAATCATCTCGACGAAATACTGGAGGTCTTTAGCATTGGTGCCATGTGGCGTCCATGCGAAACCATAGTCACCGCCTGGCAACACACGTATACCTCCTCTGGCATGCATTTTTTTCATTGCCTCTACCGCCACTTCAAGTTCGTTTGCGTATGCCTGTGCTAGTTCGCTCTCCGGAGGAATGCCAAATTCGGCTGCTCCGTAGGCTGTTTGCACAAGCCAGGCTAACCCTGGTCCTACAAAAAATTTATCCTTATGTTCTTCAAGTCTGTCCAGACACTCCTCGTCTGCAAATGAGGCGTGATAAATAATTTCAATACCATGATCAAGGCATTGCTTTACAGAGTCTGCGGAGCGGGCATGAGCGCAGGCCCGAATTCCATAACGTCTTGCTTCTGTCATTGCCATGTCGACTTCCTCTTCAGACATTGTTGTGGCTCTTGCAGGTATGGGTGTAATTTCTTCGCCGGACAGATTTAGTTTAATAAGGTCTACGCCATATTTGATAAATTGACGGACCGTTTTACGCATTTCATCCGGCCCCGAAATACGCCAGCCGAATGACAGCTCATCTATATCCACATGAGGTGGAGAAGTGTCACCCAGACCGCCGGTGGTAGTGATTTCTTGAGTATTGGCCAGATACCTGGGCCCGACAATATGCCCTTCATTAATTGCATTACGTAGAACGCAGTCGAAACGAGGGCGCGCACTGGCCGCACCCACGCCCGATGTAAAACCAGAGTCGAGCAGTTTCCTCGCAACATTGACAGAGTGGATAAGGTGTTCTTCTGGAGGCATCATAGTAATGAATTCAAGAGTGGGCTGATCATTCCAGGTTAAATGAAGATGTGCATCGCAAAGCCCCGGCATCAGGGTTTTTCCTGCTCCATCAATTACTCTGACGTTGTCAGAATCCAGATTGTCATCATTGAGAGCGATTCGTTTGATACGATTACCTTCGATTAATACTTGACCAGAAAAACGATCAGCACCTGTACCATCAATGATGTTTACATTCTTAAAAAGTACGTTATCCAGGCTCATTTTATAATCTCTCTTAATTTTGTATTGATTGATATTTTTGCTATTTCAAAAAATCAGGCATAAGTCTCAAAAATAGACTCACTGACATCAATAACATCATTACAACTTGTAAAAATTTCTCACATACCCGTTAACTTCAGTGGGTTTTTCAGTTGCAGTCCAATGTCCGCATTGTTGTAAGACATGCATCTCGGCATCCGGCAACTGCTGGCAAAGCACTTCAACATTTGCTTCCGGTGCGACAACATCTTCATCACCTGTTATCAGTAAACAGGGACACTTTATTAGAGTCGGATCTGCCTGGGTGGCTTTTGACAGAGCATTGCAGCTTTGTGCATAGCCTTCCGGGTTTTGCCGGATAATCATTTCTCTGACAAAGCCTTGTACATTTGCCATTTTCAATTTTGTTTCTTTAGATAAAGCTACATCGGCGATAGTATCTGCTATGGCTGTCATCCCTTCCGAGCGTGCTAAAGCTGCACGATCTTGAAGTGCTGCTCGTGCAGGTTCTGGTGGCTGTGCCAATGGACCCAATAAAATCAAATCGATAACTTTTTTGGGGGCAATAGCAGCCATATGCTGGCAAACGATGGTGCCCATAGAGTGTCCGACAATATGCGCCTTTTCAATATCCATTTCATCAAGGAGTGAAATCATGTCATGTGCAAGGCTTGATATAGAGAGTTCCGGATCGAGTTCTGAGCCCGCGGCACTTGGCAAATCTGGTGCAATTATTTTGAAATTTCCTGAAAACTCATTGATCAGCGGACGCCATGAATTTGATGAACCGCCCAAACCATGGATTAGTAACAGAGCTTCACCTTCACCGAAAACATCTACAGCAATATTTTTTCCGTTTATTTTTCTAAACATGGGGTTTCCTTCAATTAATTTGGGTATATGAGTTTATTCAAACAATAGTATTTTCAATTACCCCGATATTGGAAATCTCAACCTTAACAACGTCACCTGATTTTAAAAAGCAGGGCGGTGTAAAACCAATTCCTACGCCAACAGGCGTACCCGTTGCGATGATATCGCCTGGCGATAGTGCCATGCTAGCTGAGGCGGTTGCGATTATATTAGGTATATTGAAGATCAAATCACTGGTATTCGCGTGTTGCCGGCGTTCACCGTTTACCCAGCAGTTTAATTGCAAATTCTCCGGATCAAGCTCATCTGCCGTTACAATCCAGGGACCAATTGGACAAAATGTGTCTATAGACTTACCAAGCAACCATTGCTTGTGACGGGACTGGAGATCTCTAGCGGTAATGTCATTAATGATGGTGTAACCAAATACATGCTCGTAAGCTTCTTGTTCTGGAATTGATCGGCCACCTCGGCCAATTATGACGCCCAATTCGGCTTCGTAGTCGATTTCACTACTTAAATCCCACGGCACAAGTACATCTTCGTAAGCACCTACCATACTCCCAGGTGCTTTACTGAACATTATTGGTGCGTCGGGAATCACATCATTTTTATCGCTGGCAGATGAATCATATCCGCTTCCTGAAAACTCCTTTGCGTGTTCGATATAATTTTTTCCGACACAAATGACATTTTTACTGGGTTTTTCAATTGGCGGTAAGAACGTTACATCTGAAAAGCTCACTACTTTTCCGGTTATATCAGGTGTCGGCTTATCAATATAATTTTCAATGAAGGCGATAGTTGGATCGAAACTAGCTTGTTGCTCCGCTATTAGCTGAATACTTGATTCCAATGGATTAACTAAACCTATCCATATCGCCTCCTGAAACATGACTCGAGCTATACGCATTTTACTTCCTCGGTCTATCTTCAAGATTACTTGAAGGTGCTATTAGAAAACTGACGAGTAATAATAGGCTTCACAAAAAAGCATATCAAAAGCACATCAAATAGGAATCAATGTTAGTATTGAATTGTTATTGATGCAATAGTTTTTTGTCAACTCATGATAAAGTTGCTTTAAACATGTGGTAGCTGACATAGTTGTTCGCTTGCAAGCGATTATTTGTAATATTAAGAGTAAATTGAATCATGTGGAGAGAAGTATGCAGAATGTAAGAGAAGCGTCGCAGCACAAAGTCGATGAGATTATTCAATACATCACGGAACAAATCGATAAAGGTGTCTGGAATTCCGGAGATAAATTACCCACGGAAAAAGCGCTTATTCAACAGTTCTCGGCCGCAAGAAATACAGTGAGAAAAGGCCTGGCTATACTTGAAGACAAAAAAATCATAGTAAGGCATGTTGGTCGCGGAACTTTTGTGCGCGATGATCAAGCCGATACAAACACTGCCGAGTTAGTCGCCTGGTCTGAGGCTAGCCCGTCGGAAATAAACGAAACGCGTATATTGCTGGAGCCAACCATTGCAGAGCTGGTTGTTTCAAGAGCAACGCAGACTGATATTAATTATGCTAAAACGTGTCTCGATGGCACGCTGTCAGCTAAAACACTTGAAAAGTATGAATATTGGGATGCGCAACTGCATGCCACGATTATCAAGGCTTCCAAGAATAATATGCTCACTAATATCTACCAGGCAATTCATCATGCACGACAGCGAGTGGAATGGCACGAACTGAAACGTCGGTCTTTGAACGAGGAACGCCGTAAAAACTATGATAAAGAGCACACTCAAATTGTAGACTCGTTAACCAGAAGAGATGCTGTGGCGCTACGGCAAGCACTTAAATCACACCTCCAGTCCGTAAGCGGTAACATGCTTAACCCCATCGACGACAGCTCCTGGTCTAAGCCATTCTAAGTACTCTGTAGTTACTTCTTTAACTTATTACGAGCAACGATAAGGTTGCTGTATAACCTTGTTCGTTCGATATTTTTTCTGAACGGAATTCTAAAATTCACCCATAGTCATTTTGCACTTAGCTGGCGATGCTCTGGTAAATTTATTGTTTGGTTTTAGTAAGCTTGACATCCAATCAATACCATACCTATAATGAACTTATTCCATATCAAAGGACAAAAGGTCCGGAAAAGATTCTTTGAGTACTTTTCAACTAACCCCATCACGGTTTGGGCAAAGTGAAGATTTTCATTACTCAATTTTGAATAGACACATGTTGGGGGAGAAATTCAATTGGTTATACAGAATAGATTTAAAAAAATGCTTACAAAAATTAGTTACGGTTTGTTCGCATGCGTATTGGGAATGAGTTCCACAATTACATACGCTCAAATAGAAGAAGTGGTTGTTACTGCAGAGCGTAGGGCTGAATCCATCCAGGATGTGCCCATCTCTATAACAGCATTTTCTGAAGAAGGTATAGAAAAAATGCGCATCCAGGATTTCGGTGACCTGGGTAATAAAATTCCCGGTTTTGGTTCTGTCTCCTTTTCGAAATCACGGTTTACCCCAGCCATCCGCGGTGGCAGTAGTCTGCTAAATGGACCAGGTGCAGATGCAGCAGTGGGACTCTACATAGATGATACTTATTTCAGTGGGCCGGGTGATTTCGAAGTGGATCTGTTTGATATAGAAAGAATCGAAGTGTTACATGGCCCACAAGGTACCTTGTTTGGTCGTAATACCACTGCGGGTGCAGTCAATGTGGTAACTAAAGACCCGGCAGAAGAATTTGAAGGTAAATTCGAAGCGACTTTGGGTGATTACGAAATGTTACAACTACGAGGTTATTTGAGTGGACCCTTGACTGATGATAAGAGAGCTTCTGTTGCCTTCTCCAGCACAAATCGTGATGGCACCTCATTCAATAGTGTTACTGGCAATGATGTCGATGATATTGGACGTACTTCTGTGCGGGGTAAATTCGTCTGGGATATAAATGATACGTTGGAAGCGAAAGTCGGTTTTGGATACAACTCTATAGATGAGACAGGCGTGGCCCGTGATTTTGTTATGTTCGGCCCTTTTATTCCATTTGATAATCAGGACCCGGGCTTAGCTGGTTTCGTACCTGATGGGGACACACGCACAGTTCAGCAATTTAATGATGGTGGTTACCGGCTTACCCAATACACCGCCAGTCTGCATTTGACCAAAGAATTAAGTGACGCAAGTTTGATGTCTATCACTACCTATCGGGATATGGAGACAGAGGAAGATCCTAATTCACTGGCAGGGGCACCTATTCCGATCTTTTCTCTTGCGGAACCAAGAGACGTGAGAACTATTACGCAAGAAGTTCGTTACATCTCAGAGTATGAAGGTAAATTTAACTGGGTAGGTGGGCTCTATTTCCTGAGTTCTGATGAAAGTAGAGATGGGCGTTATGAAACTTACTGGGAAGAAAACACGCGATTCTCAGGTTTCCAGACATTTCTCTTTGGTTGCAGTGACCCTGTCGCGGGTCCGGGAGGCGGATTTATTGGTGGTGGTGCTGCCGATCCCGGATTCTTACCGGATCCGGCTTGTGTTGCTTCAGATCCATCACTCTACACCCCGAATAATTTCAGAGTTTATCAGGAAACAGAAACGACCAGTATCGCAGTCTTCGCGCAAGGCTCATACGATGTCACCGATACCATAACTGCAACTGCAGGTGGTCGATACACCTACGACAGAAAAGAGGCGAATGGCTTTTCTGAAGGCGATCCTGATTTCTTCTGGAACAATTTCAGGACTTCAGGTGAAGCACCGAATATTCCGGTTGGCACCACAGCCAAAGATTCATGGGAAGAATTCACATGGCGAGTTGCCCTTGACTGGCAAGCCACAGATGATGTCCTGATGTATGGTTCGGTTTCTACCGGTTACCGCAGCGGAGCTTTTGACTATTTAACAATCTCCGCGTTTTTAGGAACTGATTCTCTGACGACAGCTGTGGAACCGGAAACGGTTACTAGCTACGAGGTCGGTTTTAAAAGCCGCTTCTGGGATAATCGCGTCCAATTAAATGTGGCTGCGTTCAGAGTTGAGTATGATGACTTACAGTTTTTTATAAACTTCGGCGATGGTGGTTTGAACACAAATGCCGGTGAACAAATTGTCGAAGGGGTTGAACTGGAATTCGATCTTGCTTTAACTGACGAACTGACCTTCAGTCTCGGATATGCTTATCAGGATGGCGAGATCAATGGCGCTATCAGCCCGATAGACGGAACACAACTTGTACCAGAAGGTGAAGTCCCGGGACAAACACCCGAACATACGGTGATACTGGGATTGGATTATGTGAAATTAACCAGCCGGGGTGAGTTTTTTGGGCGTGCGGATTTTACGCATAAAAGCCGCCATTTCCTGGAGCTGGAACGCCCTCCACAGTTTCAAAGTGAAACGGAAGCTCTTGTGAACTTAAATGCAGGGTTCACTTTTAATAACAACGTTACTATTTCTGCCTGGGTAAAGAATGTTACCAACGAGGATATCGTTCTTCATGGCCAGGGTTTCTGGGGTTCATTCTGGGCTGCTTCTACTACTGTGCCAGGTCAGGAGTATTTGACGCTCTCCGCTCAACCACGTTATGCGCCACCGAGAACATGGGGAGTTACGGTAGGTTATGAATTCTAGTCGTATACCTTTGACCGTACCCCAAGAATAGAGCCGCACCCAATGTGGGAACTGATCATAGCAGGCAACTCGTTTAGCAAAGAATGCCGGCGGAATCTGGCTTGGTGAACGGTGTGGTCTGACATGGTTGTAATGCTCTCACCACTGACTGAGTGTTGATCTGACATAGTCCAGACTCGCGAATCAATTCAGGTTAAGGCATTACTCTAGAATCTTACCGTTAAAGCTTTCAATTAAGGCGTTTGTGTAGGCTTCCCTATGTACTATGCCAGCGAGTTTTCCGGGCGGCTTCTTGGTTTATAGGTCGATACGAACAAGTTCGTGTTGGAGTTCTCGCGACCAGGTAAACCAACAGACAATGCCTTCATTGAATCATTCAACGGCAGTTTACGCGATGAATGTCTAAACGTGCATTGGTTCGTTGATTTGACAGACGCTGAGCAGATATTGCAAGCTTGGCAGGATGACTATAACGGGAGCCGACCTCACTAGGCTCTTAACGACCTGACGCTCAGTGAATATGCGGAACACTGGCTTCAACCAATCAGGAAATCTCAAATGCTGTGGTGTAAAGATCGGGGGACCCTCAATGATGTTAATTCCCCCAGTTAAAGTGGATTACCAGTGGGGTGACGGTCAGGATAATTTTCGCGGGAACTGTGAAGGCAACCTTATAAAATTTTGTCGAAAAATATTACATATTCAATTTCATTTGCAAGGTTATTTTTCGTAAGGTGTTGATTATATTGGTATGGTACAGAAATTGCTTCGCGTGCAAGTAAAATAACTAAAATTAACCGGAGTGGGTAGATGCAAAATATCAGAAACAAATTCAAACGAGAACTACAAAGGCTCTTTTTGCTTACCTGCCTGATTCTCGGTATTTGCCTTCCGGCCAAAGCTATTGTTATCGAAATGAGTCTGTTAATCGATGGTTCTGGTAGTGTTGGTTTAACGGATTTTAATAACCAGATGCTGTCTTATAAAACCGTGTTTTCAAACTCCTTCCATACTAATTTTTTGAATCCCGGTGATCAGCTATATGTATCTGCCTATCAATTTGCAACAAATGTTACTCTGGAACAATCAACCTTCTTAATAGATTCAGATGCCAGTGCCAGTGCATTTGGCGATGTGCTGGGAAGTCTGATATGGGACGCGGGTTGGACAAACACAGGAGCTGCATTAATCGAGGCTAGTAATGATTTAATGGGCAATGGAATTAATGCAGAAAGAAGTTTGATCCACATGGTGACCGATGGTAATCCCTGTTTACCAGATCATCTTGGCGGATGCCCGCAAAGCGTCGGTCAACTGGCTCCCTTTATTATAAGTAATGATTTACAAGTGAGTGCAATCGGGGTTGGAGATGGTTTGAACCCGGTATATATTGAGTCAGTGACAGCGCATTTAGATTTGATCGACAATTACGCATCACTGCAATCGACTCTTGTTGATGTTTTTGCACGGGATCTGTATAGCGTGCCCAGTTCAGTGCCGGAACCATCTTCAGTTTTATTAGTGTTAAGCGCGCTTGGTATGTTAACTGTGGGGCGAAGACGAATAGACTTTAAAAAAACAGGAAGTTCGCCAGGTAATTAGTTAAATTGGTCGGGGTAGCGAGATTCGAACTCACGACCTCTGCCTCCCGAAGGCAGCGCTCTACCAGGCTGAGCTATACCCCGACTGATTCCTTGCTGAATTCGCCTGAAGACGAATCTTGATTTTACTGAATTTCACTGGTGACAGGAATAGCGATCTTAATGGGTTCTTTCTGTTGCAAAGCGAGCCAGGGCAACCAGGGCGTCGAGGTAGGGTGAAGGCGGTAGATCATCAAGTGCCTCGATGGCTTTCTCGGCAGCCTGTTGGGCTATGTTGGCGGTGTAAGCAATGGCATTGGTTGAATCGATGACTTCTGTTATCGTTGCTATGTTTTCCAGACCACCGTTTTCTATCGCCTGTTTGACTAGTTCGGATTGTTCCGCCGTGCCGTTCCACATTGCATAGAGCAGAGGCAGGGTGGGTTTGCCTTCGGCAAGGTCATCGCCTATATTTTTTCCGAGTTCAAGTGCAGTGGCGCTGTAATCGAAGACATCGTCGATCAGCTGGTAGGCAACTCCAAGACATTTTCCGTAATTCGCCATCGCCATTTCTTCCTTAAGCGAACGGTCGGCGACGACGGCACCAAGTTGAGCGGAGGCTTCGAAGAGTTTCGCTGTCTTATCGTGAATCACCTGCAGATAACGTTCTTCTGTTGTCTCCGGGTCGTGTCGATTTAATAGCTGCTGCACTTCACCTTCGGCAATGATATTGGTCGCCTCCGAGAGGATATCCATGATTTTCATGGAATCGACGCTGACCATCATCTGAAAGGCTCGCGAATAAACAAAATCACCAACCAGAACACTGGCCTCGTTGCCCCAGCGCTGATTGGCAGTAGAACGACCCCGGCGTAGAAGCGAGGCATCGACCACGTCGTCGTGGAGCAGGGTGGCGGTGTGTATGAATTCAATGATAGCCGCCAGATTGATGTGCTGGTCACCCTTGTAGGAGAACACGCCGGCACTCAGCAATACCAGTGCGGGTCGCAGGCGTTTTCCACCACTATTAACAATGTAATGTCCCAATTGATCGATCAAAGCCACATCAGAGTGCAATTGAGACTGAATCAGTGCATCTACCCGGTCCATATCCGGTCCGATTAGAGCCTTAAGTTGGTCGATAAGTGTGCTTTCTGTGGGGTTTTGCTGCGGGCTGGCCTGATTCACTATTTTCCTGAGTCTACGAATTTTGACCCATTTTGCCTATTCACCACCAGAAAGCCAATAATAATGCGGTATTTAGGTAGAATGTGCTTGTTTCCGAAGGCCAAATTCCTTAGAATTTGCCCCCTTTTTCAGCGGCCTGAGCCGCTAATAGTCAGAATTGGAGAGTAGTTATGTACGCGGTAGTCAAGACCGGTGGTAAACAATATAAAGTCCAGGAAGGCGATACCATTCGAGTAGAGAAGCTCGAAGGCAAGGAAGGAGACACGATCGAACTGGATAGCGTGCTCATGCTCACAGATGGTGACAAGGTTACCGTAGGCAAGCCCCTGGTTGAGGGCGCCTCAGTTTCTGCGACTGTTAAAGCACAGGGTCGTGGCAAGAAAATCAGAATCATTAAATTCAAACGCCGTAAACACTACCGCAAGACGGCAGGACATCGCCAGGCTTATACGGAACTGGCGATTACCGGTATCAAGGCCTGAACGGCGTAGGAGAGAAAGACAATGGCACATAAGAAAGCAGGTGGTAGTACCCGGAACGGACGCGATTCAGAGTCGAAACGTCTTGGAGTTAAGCGCTACGGTGGCGAGACGGTAAAGGCCGGCAACATAATTATCCGTCAACGTGGTACGCGATTTCATGCTGGCACCAATGTCGGTTGCGGTACTGATCACACACTGTTCGCAAAAGCGGCTGGTCAAGTGCGTTTTGTTCAGCGTGGCCCGAAAAAGCGGACATTCGTAGAGATACTGGCGAGTTAAGCGTTTTCAAAGCATTCATAAAAAACCCCGCCAAGTGCGGGGTTTTTTATTTGTTCAAACATGAATAAAGACCCGCTCACTTATTTTATACTCTCACTATCATGAAATTCGTTGACGAAGCACGCATTCGGGTAGAAGCCGGCAAGGGCGGTGATGGCTGTTCGAGTTTCCGGCGCGAGAAATTCGTGCCGCGTGGCGGACCAGACGGTGGTGATGGTGGCGATGGCGGCAGTGTTTATCTGCTGGTAGATGCGGGACTGAACACCTTGGTGGATTTTCGTCATCGACGACTATTCAGAGCCAAAGCCGGCCAGGCCGGTATGGGTCGTGAACGTTATGGCAAGAAAAGCGATGATGTGACTATCAAGGTACCACTGGGGACGCTGGTCTACGATGACGATACGGACGAGTTAATTGGCGACCTGACCGAACAGAGCGAAACTTTGCTGGTTGCGAAGGGTGGCTTTCATGGTATGGGTAATATTCGCTTTAAAAGCAGCACGAATCGTTCACCAAGAAAGTTCACCCGTGGCTCAGACGGTGAAGCTCGCAATCTGCGTCTTGAAATGCAGGTACTGGCTGATGTGGGTTTACTGGGTTTGCCAAACGCGGGTAAGTCATCCTTAATCAGACAGGTGTCTGCGGCAAAACCGAAAGTCGCTGACTATCCTTTCACTACTTTGCATCCGAATCTTGGTGTTGTGAGTCTTGATGTCGGTCAGAGTTTTGTTATTGCCGATATCCCGGGTTTGATAGAAGGCGCAGCGCAGGGTGCCGGTCTTGGCATTCAGTTTCTCAGGCATCTATCCAGAACCAATGTTCTGCTCCATCTAGTCGATGTTGCCAGTGGTGAGAGTGTCGAAGATATTGTTCAGCAGGCAAAAACAATCATTAACGAGTTAATAAGTTTTGATAAGGCCCTGGGTGAGAAAGAGCGCTGGCTGGTCTTGAACAAAATTGATTTGATTGATGAGGAAACTTTGGCTGAGGTTAAAGCCGCCCTCCTTACGGAACTGGCCTGGGATAAAGCGGTTTACGAAATCTCGGCGATTTCGGGCACTGGTTGCAAACAGTTAATGTGGGATATCTTCGGGCTGTTGCACGCAGACGAGACTGACGAAGAGCTGAGTAGTAATGATGAGTGAATCAAGAGAGAAAGCGGCAAAGGCAAAATGCTGGGTAATAAAAATCGGCAGTGCCCTGCTGACTAATGACGGTTGCGGTTTGCGCGCGGATTCTCTGAACGTCTGGGTCAAACAAATCATGGCACTGAAAGCTCAGGGTGTGGATGTCGTGCTGGTGTCTTCGGGTTCGATTGCAGAAGGTGTGTCCCGACTCGGCTGGAAGCAAAGACCAAAATCATTACATGAATTGCAAGCTGCAGCAGCAGTCGGTCAGATGGGATTGATTCAGGCTTATGAGCAGTGTTTTCAAAAACACAACACGCATACGGCGCAAGTACTGCTAACTCGTGATGATATCTCCGATCGTAAACGTTATCTTAATGCGCGCTCAACGTTACGCACTCTGGTTGCTTTGGGCATTGTGCCGGTTGTTAATGAAAACGATACGGTCGCAACTGAAGAAATTCAGCTTGGTGATAATGACAGCCTCGCCGGTCTGGTAACAAACTTACTGGAAGCGGACTTGCTGGTCATACTCACCGATCAGAGTGGCCTTCATGATGCCGATCCGCGAGTGGACAAGGATTCAAAATTAATTTCTGAAGCCAGAGCGGGCGATACCAGTTTATTGCAGTATGCGGGTAGTGGTGGAATGTTGGGCCGCGGTGGTATGCGGACGAAGTTGCAGGCCGCAAGAACCGCCGCAAAATCAGGTGCGGATACCTTGATTGTTTCTGGTCTGGATGAAGACGTGTTGTTAAGAATAGCGGCCGGTGAAGAGATCGGCACTTTGCTCACTGCCGGTCAGGCGCCAATCGCTGCGCGCAAGCAATGGCTGGCCGGGCAAACTCAGACAAGAGGGAAGCTGGTACTAGATAGTGGTGCTGAAAAAGTGTTGCTTGAACAGGGAAAAAGTTTGCTTGCCGTTGGCGTAAGTCGTGTGGAAGGCAATTTTGCACGTGGTGAGATCGTCACCTGTGTTAATGAGACGGGCCTTGAAGTAGCACGTGGTCTGGTCAACTACAACAGTGATGAGACCGCAATCATAAAAGGTCAGTCTAGTGAGAGAATTGAATCCTTACTTGGTTATATTGATGAAGCGGAATTGATCCACAGGGACAACCTGATTCTCTTAGTAGATTAAATCCAGTTTTTTTGCATTACCCATTCTGCTGTAGCGCCTGAATTCTCACTTCAAGCGGCGGGTGACTCCTGAACAGATCTCCGAATTTCGATTTCATATTACCTTTGATTCCGAATGCGGCCATTGAATCCGGTAATTCACTTGGCATTTGCTGCTCGGCCTGTAAACGTTGCAAAGCGCCTATCATTCCCGGCCGGCTGGCCAGTGAGGCACCTGCTTCATCGGCTCGAAACTCACGCCATCGTGAGAACCACATAACAATTATTGAGGCGAGAATGCCGAGAATAATCTCGGTTACGAAAGTCACGACATAAAAACCAATGCCGTGGCCACGTTCGGTTTTGAAAACGACGCGATCGATGGTGTGGCCGATAATGCGGGCGAAGAACATCACGAAAGTATTCACCACGCCCTGTATCAGGGTCAGGGTAATCATATCGCCATTGGCGACGTGGCCAACTTCGTGCGCCATCACCGCTTCGATTTCATCCGCTTTAAAGCGCTCGAGCATGCCTGAACTGACGGCCACCAGTGCCTTATTTTTATTCCAGCCGGTGGCGAAGGCATTGGATTGTTGTGAGAGAAATATACCAACTTCGAGCATGCCGATACCGGCATCCATTGCGATTCGGCCAACCGTATCGTACAGCCATTGTTCCTGCTTGTTAGACGGCGTTTCAATAAGCTGCACACGCATGCTGCGTTTGGCCATCCATTTTGATAGCAGCAGCGAGATTAATGAGCCGGCCATACCGAATACCGCGCAGAAAACCAGCAGGGCGCTCAGATTGAGATCGACCCCATTGGCGGCCATATAAGAGTTAAAGCCAAGCAGGCTCAGTGAAATACTGGCAACCACTAATACCGCGAGGTTAGTCGCCAGAAATAAGAGAATACGCATAGTCTTGCTGTCCTGATTCGAGTGTCCTGAGGTTTTATCTTGGGTCGCAAAGGCTGATTTTCAAGCAAAAAAAAGCCGGTCGAAGACCGGCTTTTCTTAAAATTCTTTGCTAGAAGCCTACATTGCCCGAATTTGTGTATTCAGACGACTCTTATGACGAGCAGCTTTATTCTTATGAATCAAACCTTTACTGGCCAATTTGTCAATCACGGGGAGGGCGTCTTTGTAAGCGCTTGCAGCGGCTTCTTTATCACCCTTGTCGATTTCAGCGACAATTCTCTTCAGATAAGTTCTGAACATGGAACGGTATCCGGTGTTATGCAGACGGTTTTTCTCCGACTGTCTTGCGCGCTTTTTCGCTGATGCTATGTTTGCCAAACTTGTGCTCCTGAAGGTGGTCTCGTAAAGGCGCGTAACTATGCTGATTTAAAAGCAATTTGTCAATCACTACCGGCAATATGCTATTCTCTGAAATTGTAATATAAAATTCCGTTTAAACAACAAGATATAGGCATCTGCTAGAGTGATTCTCGAGAAAGAGGGTAGCGCGTGAAAAAACGCCTGTTCAAATCCACGCTGATTGTCAGCGCCATGACCACATTGTCGCGAATCTTCGGTTTGCTGCGCGATGTTGTGATTGCGACGGTATTTGGTCCCGGCGCAGGTGTGGATGCCTTCATCGTGGCCTTTCGTATCCCCAATTTTCTTCGCCGGCTGTTTGCCGAGGGTGGCTTCTCGCAGGCTTTTGTGCCGGTTCTCTCGGAATACAAAGAACAACGGGGTGAGGGTGAGGTAAGGGCGCTGGTGGATCAGACCAGCGCTACGCTTAGTCTGGTTTTATTTGCGGTGACCATTATAGGTGTAGTGGCGGCACCGATACTTATCTATGTGTTCGCTCCGGGTTTCAGCAGTGAACCGGAAAAACAGTTACTCGCGGCGGACATGTTGAGAATCACTTTTCCTTATATTCTGTTCATCTCATTGACGGCCATGGCCGGTGGCGTGCTGAATACTTATGGGCAATTCGCCGTTCCGGCATTTACTCCGGTCCTGCTTAATTTGTTCCTCATCAGTTTCGCCATCTGGTTGGCACCAGAGCTTGAGGAACCGATTGTGGCGCTGGCCTGGGCTGTTCTGGCTGCCGGTCTCGCACAATTGCTATTCCAATTTCCTTTTCTTGCGCGCCTGAAATTACTTCCGCGACCCGGTTTGAATCGTGATCGGGAAGGTGTCAGACGAATTCTGAATCTGATGTTACCGACATTGTTCGCGGTCTCTATCACTCAGATCAATCTTCTCATCGATACAATTATTGCTTCATTTTTGGAAAGTGACAGCATTTCCTGGTTGTATTTTTCCGATCGTCTGATGGAGTTTCCACTCGGGGTGTTCGGTGTGGCTCTGGCAACGGTCATATTACCCAGCTTGTCGCGACAACATAGCGGTGGCGAACGCGAGCAGTATTCAGCCACCATGGACTGGGCCTTGCGACTGGTTTTTCTGATTGCCATACCGGCCGCGCTGGGGCTGGCTGTGCTGGCCGGGCCTATGTTAACCACATTGTTTCAATACAAAGCCTTCACCGCGCTGGATGTGCATATGTCTTCACAAAGCCTGATGGCTTACGCGGTGGGACTACCGGCTTTTATTTTTATTAAGGTGCTGGCTTCGGGCTTTTTCTCTCGTCAGGATACGGTGACGCCGGTAAAGATTGGCGTCGTTGCCATGCTAAGTAATGTAATATTAAATCTCTTGCTGGTAGGTCCGCTGGCTCACGCTGGTCTGGCTCTGGCGACTTCACTCTCGGCTTTTATCAACGCCGGTTTGCTTTATTATTTTCTCCACAAAAGGCAACACTACACTCCTTCGTCCGGCTGGTTTTTTTATCTGACACGAATTGTTGTGGGCGTCCTGTTGATGGGTGTGTTAATTAATACTCTGGCTCCGAATATTGAGGTCTGGCTGAACTGGGATGTCTATAAGCGGGTGGCGAATCTTGGTTTCTGGATAATCGCTGGAACACTGGTTTATTTTGTTAGTCTGATTATTCTCGGAATCAGACCAAAGCAGATGACAGCACCGCACTAATGTTTATAATCCCTGCTCGCAGATGACAATGGAATTAATACGCAGACTCAATAAACCAGCCCTGATTCCCGGCGGATGTGTGGCCACGGTTGGTAATTTTGATGGTGTTCATATGGGACATCAGGCGATATTGAGACAGCTCGGTGAGCATGCGAGTGAACTGGACGTTCCAGCTGTGGTCCTGACTTTTGAGCCTCAGCCCCGGGAGTATTTTCAGGCAGAAGCAGCGCCGGCACGTCTGACTCCCTTTCGCGAGAAATTTCGCCTGTTGGCAGAGCAGGGCGTCGACAAGCTGGTTTGTCTTCGCTTTAAGGAATCGCTGGCGGCAATGACGGCCGAAGATTTTGTTCAGCAGCTGTTTATCGACTCGATGGGGATCAAACGAATTATCATTGGCGATGACTTTCGTTTCGGCCACAAGCGCGATGGTGATATCCATACGCTGCGGACAATGGGTGCTGAGGCCGGTTTTGACGTGATTCCTATTGATTCGTTTTCGATTGATGGTGAACGTGTCAGCAGTAGCTCTGTTCGTCATGCATTGAAACGTTATGATTTTGACCTGGCGAAGACTTTACTGGGCAGAGCCTATAGCATCAGTGGTCACGTGCGTCATGGTGAGAAACGCGGCAGGCAACTGGGTTTTCCGACGGCGAATATAGAACTCAGACGTGTTACGACACCCTTGTTGGGAGTGTATGCGGCTTATGTGCACCGCTCTGGAATGCCATCCAGCGCTGGCGTTGTGAACATCGGCAACAGACCAGTATTCAATGGGTCGAAATTGCTGCTGGAAGTTCATCTGCTGGATTTTAGTGACGATCTCTACGGGCAGTATATCTCGGTAGAGTTTGTAGAACGTTTGCGTGGAGAGCAGAAGTTTGGCTCTATTGATGAGTTGACGAAGCAAATCAGTCAGGACATAACGAGCGCCAGAAAATTATTAAGATAAGACGAAAACATCAGGATTTAAATAAGACGGATGAGTAATTACAAAGACACACTGAATTTGCCGAAAACCAGTTTTCCGATGAAAGGGAATCTGTCTCAGCGCGAGCCTCAAATGTTGAAGCGCTGGCAGGAAATGAATCTTTACGGAAAGATTCGGGAGAAAAAATCAGGTAAGCCGACTTTTATTCTTCACGATGGCCCTCCTTACGCCAACGGTGATATTCACATAGGTCACGCTGTTAACAAAATACTCAAAGATTTTATTATTAAGTCACGCGGATTGAGCGGTTACGATGCGCCTTATGTGCCGGGTTGGGATTGCCATGGTCTGCCGATTGAATTGATGGTAGAAAAAAAGGTAGGTAAGGCCGGCCACAAAATTGAAGCGGACGCTTTCAGAGATGCATGCCGGGCCTATGCTGAAAAACAGGTCGATAAACAGCGTCAGGACTTTATTCGTCTGGGTATCTTTGGTGACTGGCATAAGCCTTATCTAACCATGGCTTTCGAAACGGAAGCGAATATTGTTCGCTCGCTGGGCAGGATAATTGAAAAAGGCCACCTGCAAAAAGGGGTGAAACCTGTGCACTGGTGTACGGACTGTGGCTCGGCGCTGGCGGAAGCGGAAGTGGAATACGAGGATAAAAATTCACCTGCGATCGACGTACGTTTTAAAGTGGTCGATGAAAATGATGTGCTAAAACGTTTTGGCGTGAGTACGGTTAAGGGGTCTGTATCAGCAGTTATCTGGACCACCACACCGTGGACACTACCGGCAAATCAGGCAGTGACCTTACACGCAGAATTGAGTTACTCACTGATCCAACTTGAGGACGAGGTCTTAATTCTGGCCGAAGGTCTGACGGATAGCGCACTTGCCAGATATGAGAGCGGTAAGCATGAAATTCTCGGACAGTGCTCCGGACAGTCACTGGAAGGGGTGCTTTTGCAACACCCGTTTTACGAACGCGAAGTACCCATTATTCTCGGCGATCACGTTACTCTTGAAGCCGGTACCGGCGCTGTGCATACCGCGCCGGCTCATGGTCAGGATGATTTCGTGGTTTCACAGCGTTACGGTATTGAAGTGCATAATCCGGTTGGCGATAACGGTTGCTTTTTGCCTGATACCGAAATCTTTGCCGGTCAGCATGTATTCAAAGCTAATGCCGCGGTCATTGAAGTACTTGAGGAGCATGGCACGCTCGTGCACAAGGAAGAACTACTGCACAGCTATCCGCATTGCTGGCGTCATAAAACACCGATTATTTTTCGTTCCACGCCGCAATGGTTTATCAGCATGGACGGTAATGGATTGCGAGCCAGCGCGCTTAAGTCGATCAAGGACGTGGCCTTTGAACCTTCATGGGGTGAAGAGCGTATTCAGGGAATGGTCAGCAACCGGCCGGACTGGTGTATTTCAAGACAACGCACCTGGGGTGTGCCAATAAGCGTATTTATCCATCGTGAAACACAGGAGCTGCATCCTGACACAAAAAATTTGCTGGAGCAGGTGGCTTTGCGTATCGAGGAGAAAGGTATTGATGCCTGGTTCGATCTGGATGCAAAGGAGTTACTCGGAGATGAAGCAGAACACTATGCGAAGGTGACCGATACGCTCGATGTATGGTTTGATTCAGGTGTCACTCATGCAGCAGTGCTTGAGCAGGATGAACGTTTACGTTTTCCAGCTGATCTTTATCTTGAAGGCTCCGATCAGCATCGTGGCTGGTTTCAGTCCTCACTGCTTACTTCAATCGCCATGAATGATGTCGCGCCTTATAAAGGTGTTCTGACTCATGGTTTCACTGTCGATGCAAAAGGCATGAAAATGTCAAAATCGAAAGGCAACGTGGTGGCACCGCAGAAGGTCATGCAAACTCTTGGCGGCGATATTTTAAGATTGTGGGTTGCGGCGACCGATTACCGCACCGAGATGAGTGTGTCCGATGAAATTTTAAAGCGCATGGCGGATGCCTATCGACGTATTCGAAATACAGCGCGTTATCTGCTCTCCAATCTGGATGGATTTGAAGCGCAGGACTGTCTCGAATTTGACGAACTCCTCGATCTGGATCGCTGGATTCTGGAGCAGACGGCCCGCTTGCAAAAAGAGATTGTTGAGGCCTACGAAACTTACCAGTTCCATCTTATCTATCAAAAATTGCATCATTACTGTGTTGTGACACTGGGAGGCTTTTATCTCGATATTATCAAGGATCGAATGTACACCTGCCAGACAGATAGTCGCGCCAGACGCTCAGCGCAGACGGCGATGTATCACGTCGCGGAAGCCTTCGCACGCTGGTTATCACCGATTTTAAGCTTTACCGCTGAGGAAATCTGGCAGCACCTGCCGGGGCAGAGAAGCGCGACGGTATTCACTGAAGAGTGGTACAGCGGCTTGCCTGAAGTGGTAGATGAGGATCAGGTCTGGTTGAAAATAATCAGTATGCGTGAGGAAGTCAGCAAAGCGCTGGAAGGTTTGCGAAGTAGCGGAGCCATCGGGTCGTCACTGAATGCGGAAGTTATCATTTACGCAGGTTCTGAGCTCAAGGCTGCTTTGGAAAAAACTGAAGATGAATTGCGTTTTGTATTGATTACCTCAGCAGCCAGCGTGTATGAGTTAAATAAAAAACCAGAGGACGCACTGACAACTGAAATAGACGAATTATTTTTGCTGGTTAAACCCTCTGAGCATGCGAAATGCAGTCGATGCTGGCACCATCGTGAAGATGTTGGAGAGCATGCTGAACATCCGGAACTCTGCAAGCGCTGTGTTGAGAATATAGAAGGTGATGGCGAAGCAAGGAAATACGCTTGATGGCTAAAGCCAATTCGCTTGTCTGGTCGTGGCTATCTCTGCTGGTTATTATCTGCGATCAAATAACTAAAAATATTGCTACGGAAAAGTTGCTTTATTACCAATCGGTCGAGGTAGTACCGGGGCTGAACATGACGCTGGTGCACAACACTGGTGCGGCCTTCAGTTTTCTGAGTCAGGCCGGTGGCTGGCAGCGCTGGTTTTTTATTGTGCTTACGTCAACCATCAGTCTTGGTCTTGTGTACTGGTTATACACTTTGCCCCGTCAAAAAGTCTGGCTGGCGGCTGCCCTCTCTCTGGTCTTGGGTGGTGCGTTGGGCAATCTCTGGGACAGGGTGAAGCTCGGCTACGTTATCGATTTCATTGATGTGTATTACCAGAGCTGGCACTGGCCGGCCTTTAATGTCGCTGATTCCTGTATTTGCATTGGCGCGGGCATGCTTATTGTTGACGCTATCTGGTTTGATCGCGCAGAAGTGACAACTCACAACAAATCTTAGGCGGTTATTTTCATCTAATACGGGTAAAATAATGAACAAGCAGTGGCTTGATCACCTTATATCAGGCTGGAAACATTAAATCGGAAAGTAAAATAATGACAATTCAAATAACCTTAGCCAACCCGCGCGGATTCTGTGCGGGTGTTGATCGTGCCATTGAGATCGTTGAACGTGCTCTGGAAATATTCGGTGCCCCTGTCTATGTCCGACACGAAGTCGTGCATAACAAATACGTTGTGGATTCTCTGCGTGATAAAGGCGCCGTTTTTGTAGAAGAGCTGGACGAAGTGCCGGATGACTCAACGGTTATATTCAGTGCCCACGGTGTTGCAAAAATAGTCAGGGAAGAGGCGGCAAGACGCAGTCTTCGGGTTTTCGACGCGATTTGTCCTCTGGTGACCAAGTTGCACATGGAGGTCGGGCACTATCAGAACGAAGGCAGGGAATGTGTGCTTATCGGACATGCCGGTCATCCGGAAGTTGAAGGCACGCTGGGGCAATACCGACCTCTTAACGGGGAAGGCGGAATGTACCTGGTTGAATCTGTAGAAGACGTACTCAAGCTGGAAGTAAAACGGCCGGATTTTCTGGCCTTCGTTACACAGACAACCTTATCTATGGATGATACTGCAGAAGTTATCGACGCTTTGCGAGAGCGCTTTCCGCAAATCGACGGTCCGAAAAAAGAAGATATCTGTTACGCAACCCAGAACCGTCAGGATGCGGTAAAGAAATTAACAGCAGACTGCGAGGTAATTCTTGTGGTTGGATCTCAAAACAGTTCGAACTCTACCCGTCTGATGGAAATATCGGAAAAGGTCGGTGTGCCATCTTATTTGATCGATAATGCCTCTGAAATCAAGAAAGAGTGGATTGATGGCAAAGGGAAAATCGGCCTTACTGCCGGTGCATCTGCGCCTCAGGTACTGGTCGAAGAAGTGATTACCAAACTAAAAGACTGGGGTGCAGACGTAGTAATTGAAGCCCCGGGAAAAAGAGAAAGAGTCGTATTCTCTTTACCAAGAGAGCTTGCTGTCTAATTCGCTTTTGTTTACTCAGCAGAGGCAGTATTGCTATCTTCTTTCAGATAACCTGCCTGTTGAAGTGCTACTTCGAGTTTAGCGGCATCGTAACCAGAGATTATTTTCTCACCGATTATTAAAACGGGCACGCGTAAATCACCATCTGTCTTAATCTTTAACTCCTGCTGCAATTCACCATTATCCTTAATGTTCTTTTCGGTAATGTTAATATTCTTTGACGACAGATCTTTACGCATTTCATCACAAACTTCGCACTCTGGTATCATGTACATTGTTAATGAAGGTAGACTCGGGCCTTCCTTACTCTTTTTCACCGTGTAGTTTTTGGTTGAAAGAGATTTTGTTCCGGGTGGACAGTGTTTTTCGAAAGTACGATTGCCGAGCTGATCTTCACACTCGTGTATCTGTGCTGACCACGATGGGCTAATGCACAAAGCAAGAAGAGCAAGAATAGATAACTGTGTCGCTATTTTCATAACACTTTCCCCGTTAACTGTTGAATCAGGTTAATTGTATTTGGGAACCTTAATTTAATCATAGAATCATATATATAAGAGACAAATTTTAGGTTATATTTATGTTAACTCTATCGCAAAAAACAGTCAGAACCATGCGTAAAACAACTATTTTTGGCCAATTACTTCTTTTAGCGGCATTAATGTCGAATACTTCAATATTGAACGCAGTGACATACAAGTGGGTCGACGAAGAAGGAAATACGCACTATACCCAGTCTCCGCCACCCGGAGACACCAAAGCACAAACAATTGCCCCGCCTCCGTCGGTCAATCCAGAACATGCGAAAAAGCAGGTGGAGAAGAGGAAAAAAATTCTTCAGGACGCCTCTGATGGTCGAACGAAATCATCCGAAGAAAAGAAAAAGGCCAGTGAGGAAAAAGCCAGAAATCAGGCAAAGTGCGAGCAAGCTAAAAAACGACTCGCAAGTTATCAACGACCCAGAGTTAATCTGGTTGATAAAGATGGTAATTACACTGTAGCTGGTGAAGACAAGAGGCAGGCGGAAATCAAAAAGTCACAGGATTTGATTAACGAACTCTGCAAGTAGGTTAAGATAATCTAGACTATCTCAGGTTTCGTCTTTTAAATACAGTTTGTAGCCATCGCGAAGCATACCATTGACGATGGCGCCGCGTTCAGTATCAAGATAGCGTGTCCCTAATTTGATCAGGGCTTCTTTCGCTTCGTTATTATTCATCAGACCAAGGCCCGCAATAGCACTTTGTGCTACATAGTCATTATCGCCTTCGGCCATTTCGTTAAGATAGGTCACATCTTCAGGATCACCGTTAAATCCTAAAGCGACGACCACCTGAGCCCGAATAAATTCATGTTCGTGGTCCTTAAAAGAACGTATATAACTCTGAAACTCTTCGGTATTCGCAATCTGAATACGATTCATTATACTCGACTCCTTTATAGCTCAATAACAGTATAAACTGTCTACCTAAGTCGAGATTTTCATAGTTCCTTGCCGATTGCTTCCCAATTCAATTCGGGATAATCCCCGACACTCATCTCCCACATTTTATAGAGTAATTTGTACACGCCCCTATGCCATCGCATTGAGAAAAGAGCATGTATCGTGTTCGTGAGTTCGGCGGTATCTTTTTCTGTGAGGGCGAGTCTTACCTGAGCAATGGTTGCGTTACCATAAATGATGAGTTTTTTAGCGGCCTCAATTTCCACGTTCGGAGCGGGGCGCTGTTTAGCCGCATCGCTTTGTATATTGGATTGAGATTGCCCGGTGTTCGGGTTTTTGTCCTCAGAACACGAACATAGTGAAAGCACGAACAATAAAGCAGAAATAAAGCGGAAAAAATTCACGGCAAATTCAACAGGTAGAAATTAGACAGGAACTACAGGGCAAAGAATATCAGCTTCCTTGCTGATGTCTCTACTATTTACCCCAGCAGCTTGATATGTCTGTCGCCGTACCACCTTCTCCTTTCGTGCCGGCGTTGGTCAGCGTTAGCGCACCACATTCAGTGTCTACAAAACCATTGGCGGGAGTTGCGGTCAGTGTGAAAGACTGAAAAGGAGTGGCAGTGACAATAGTGAGTGCATAGTAACCACTCTCGCTATTTGCCGATATACCCGTATCGGAGTGAATTACATTTGCAGTATCGGCATAGGCATTATTATCTGAGTAGAAGCGTTCAAGGCGGGCTGCTCCGTCCATTAAAGCACCTCTGCCTTCCGTTCGTTTTCCGCGAATAACGTATTGACCATATTGAGGATAGGCAATACCGGCCAGCAAGCCGATGATTGCCACAACAATCATTAATTCCATCAAAGTGAAACCCAGATTTCGGGCTCTGTTAAAAGATGGTTTTTGATTTCTGTAGTTCATTTCGGGTTCCCCTTCAAGCGAATGATAAGTCAGTGCGACCTGAAATTATCAGGTCGCACTAAAAATAAATTAACCTTCTTCGTACCAGTAGGTGCGATAGCGTGGTAAGCCGGATACCTTACCAAGGTTCTCAGCACCACCGCCAGTACCTACAAGTACTGTAACACCTTCCTTGGTAAAAATCGGCACAGCCTCTGAAGGAATACCTGATCCTAATTCGTACTCTCGATCATCCAGGTCAATATCGCCGTCGCCATCCCAGTCAAGTGCTGCGTTACCACTGAGAATGTTAAAGTTAAATGCGTTCCCCGATCCTTCTGAGGCGCTACAGGTATCGGCAATGGCATTCGGATCGCTCGGTATAAAGCTGGTGAAGATAAGAGTGCCGGCAAATACTGCTGGTGCCGCCAGACCTTTTTCACCTGTTGCTACCAGAGGAGTACCATCAGCAGTATTAAAATCGAAATACCAGCCGAGGGCGTTCTTGGTAGACACTGCCGTGGTTAGCGCGGTTGTGCTGATGTCGACTAGATTGGAATTAGTAATAGCCGTACCACCACCAGTCTGATTGATATTGGCCGGATAAACATCGGCAATATTATCATTGTTGGAATCAACCATTTTACCGATAGTCGTATCCCTGAAGGCATAAAAACGATCTTTGATATTACGGTCCAGAGGATGGGCCCGATAGCCAGTAGGAATCAAAACATAATCAAACTCTCCGCCAGTAGCGTTGGAATAGGTTGTATCGACGACCTGAACCACCGCAGGTGCGTAGTAAAAGCGGCGTTCTTCCGCGAGTGTTCCTGCGGTAGAAATAGAGGCCAGCTTACCGGCAACACTGGAGCCTTCCGGATCTGATCCACCCGGATCAATATCTTTGGCAATGTCTAAACGCCAAACCTGGCCTGCGACGTCACCGACATAAACCCGATCAGTCAGGTTGTCACCATCAGTATCGAGCGCAGTCACGTTCGACGGAATGGAGAATTTCATGTCGGGAACGACAATGTCCGCGCCAGTTCGGCTGCCTGTGCTCATAGTCAGAGTGGTATCGCTACTGACCCAGAATATTAGCTCTCCTGTTCCGGCATCAATGATATAAATACCGTTGCCCTCATTAGGGTCGCCGACTTCTGTACCAAAATTGTAATTACCCGCGGTAGTGCCATCCACATCGATATCATAGCCACCACCGAAAATAAGAACATCCTTGAAAACAGGTACATCATTCGGCGGAGTTCCTGTGATACCAGCCTGAATACGGCCCAGACGAGGTTCAGACCAGCTCTGCCCCATACGGGAGAAATCGCCAGCACCGCCATCAACCCGCCATAGAAGTTTCGGTACGATTTGGGTTGAATTATTAGTCAGTACAGCAGCGGGAGTGACATCCAGAGCGTACATATTTCGTCCGCCACGGCGTTGCGTAACATAGATGTAAACCTTGTCGCCTTCACCGGCTTCATTCGGAGTACCGTCGCCGTCATTATCATGAGCCGGATCAATCGTGCCGTCACCATTAACGTCAATTACCCTGACAACAGGCGTGGAATCAATTCCGTAGGTATGATCGGTACCGGTATTGTCGTACAGAGCCTGCTGAATATTGAACAGGGCATTGGGAATAAAAGACCATTCTTCAACACCGGTCAAACCGTTAATCATTTTCAGGCCACCGTCGTTAGTAGCAACAAGAACTTTGTCGATAAAATTGCCATCATCCGCAGTGCCTACGATATTGTCTGCGCCTGGCTCAATGCCATAAGTCACGATTTCCGGGCTCGAGTGCAGTACGTCATGGAACCACCATCGGGTTAACGTGGTGGCATCACCGTCTTCGTTTTGCGTATCAGCACCAAGCATCCAGGCCATACGTAGATTACAGTCGGCATTACCGATGGTTGGATCAGGACAGACACCATCGCGTATGTGCTGTACGGCAGTTGTATTGAGGTTAGTACTGGACAGCTGAAAACCCGAATCGCTTAAAGCCGTGGTATTGGTCGCAATCTCAATAGTCGGAGCCGTAACAATTCGTTCATCAGTGTAGATCACCCGGGTCGTGAAGTCGGTTATTTCACCGCCGGAACCACCTTGAGCAATGGTTCTGCCATCAGGAGAATCAGCACCGTTGGTCCAGTCACTGGTAGCCGTGGTTTTAAACAAGCCATCATCGCCCTGAGTCGGGTCATCAACAATGGCATTGAGGCCAGTGGCATCCAGAACATTACCAAGAGTACATTCGTCACCACTACTTGGTATGCCATCCGGATCACTGTTTTCACAAACAGCGTATTTTTTTACATTACCCTTCCAGCGCGTATTCGTATCGGGTTCGAACAATCCAAAGTACACCTCGTCTCGACTAAACAAGCGGTTGAAGGCGTTTGCCGCAATAGAGGGAGCGACAAATGAGGTACTACGTTGAACAATATTACTGGTGATTGCCTGAAACGCGGCTAAGAGTTCATCCGCGGTGTTGGCGTTAAAATAATCACCGTCACCGACATCTGACATCGCCTTGAGCATAGTAATTGTGCCCGGATCTGATAGCGGACTACTGCAAACCCCGGTTGTTGTGTTGTGATTGGCTACAGTACAGCAGACCTGATCACCAGTTGCATTTTCGGAAGTGACTTTGCCGCTGCCGCAAAGATTAAAACCAATATTATAGGTTCGTATATTCTGTAAACCATCAATAGGCGAAGAACCGGATTGCAGGTTTTGCCCGGCCGTGTATATCTGGTCATTTTCGTTTAGAAATTTAGCCAGTTTCACAGCACATTCATTGTGATCGCTCCCGCTATAACTGGTAACACCGTCAGTAAGCAGGGTATTTGTATTACAGGTGCCGAGCGTGACCGGTGAACCAGAACTATTTTGTGCAGCAAATGCCTGAATATACGCTTTTTCATCGAGGCTTTGGCCAATCGAGTTAGTTTTACCTGAGCCGGTATAATAGCCGCCGCCGTCAGTCAGGTTGATAAGATAATTGGTCTGGCATTCTGCAATGATAGGGCTCTTATACTTAGGCGTGCCCGTAGCATCGATAACATGATTAACACATGAAGAACTATTGGTATCTTCGGCCGTACATCCTGATGGCAGAGTAGCCAGAGAACCATTGGCATCATAAGACGCGAAATGACTTACCTGAGTTACTTTGTCACTACTTGCCTGTTCACCACGTTGTCGACCAAAAACAGGTTCTTCACCTCTGAAGTATTTAGCTGCTTCAACCATTGAGGCTGCAATCGGAGTACCACCACGCTGAACCAGACTATCGACGATATCTTTAAGGCGATCTCGCACCGTCTGTTTGGTGACAATCGCATCACCCTGAAAAGTAATCTCAAGGACAGGTGCATTCGAGCCATTATTAATATCGAATGACTTGGCCACACGTTTAACGTTTCCAGTACCACTAATCAATATGGCTAAATCATTACCCGGGCTCCAGCCACCCTGACCAACGATTTCCTTTATGATGTCTTCCAGTCCGCTTACTGAATATTTGTTATCAACAGCATCAAAATCTGGCGGTGACCAGGTCACGGAGTTTGTTGTGCGTGGCCGGTTGGTGGTATCGCTTATGTCATTCGTACCGCTGCCACCACTGGCAAAGGTAGACGCATCATCAGATTTCTGACCATGAATATCCAGAGTCATTGCACCGGTAGAGACTTCATCGACAGTGAATGTTAATTTTGCGCTGACAATGTTTGATCCTTGAGCAATGGGAATGTCTGTGAAGCGAATTCCGATTTGCTGTTCGGTAGATTCCTTAATCATCTCGAGATCGGAACTGCCGAGATCCATGCCGCCACTGTCATTTTCTTCAGCATCGTCAGATGAAGCGGACACAGTACGGACGACGGTGGAGGTTGCACAATAGTCAGGAGAACCTGCCGCTGCTCCGGCATCGCGCGCACCTGCCTCGTAATCAACAACCAGTACTGGTGCTTTGGTGGCATCGTTCTCTCTTGAATAAGCACTACGTTTCTCATCATCACTAAAGCCCAGACGCTCAATCATAAAGACCATGTCATTGCCACCACACCAGTTGGCATCGTTAACGATGGTCTGCATCATGGTTTTTAAGTCCGGTGTCGGATAAACAGTATCAACTGTCCAGTCAACTCCGTTGGGAGAGCCTAAAGTAGGAGTAGAACCTGCATCCCAACCAACCGAAGTTCCCAGGTAGGTTCGGGAAGAAAGATCACCGCTAGTGGTGCTGAACGGAGCAGCATCGGTGCTATTTTCCATCTTAATGATAAAGTCCGGCCCATCCGCAGCGGCTGCGGTCCCGCTAGTAATATCGTCAGCTGCAGTCGCAGTAAAATCAATTCGTGCGCTGTTTATGGTGACACCCTGAGGGATTCTTACAGCTTGGAAGCGAACACCGGTACGGATATTAGCAGAAACCGATACGGCACAAGATTGATAGGTAATCGACAATTTAGGTGCTTGAGCTACGCCGGTTGAGCCTTCTTCAACTGTGCGTCGGCCATCCTGCGTAGAGTTAGAGTCATCATCTTCGATGAGGAACATCATGTTGTCGTTTGCCACCCAGTCTGGGTCGTTGACTGTTGCCTGAACAAGTGCAGCCATATTTGAAGTCGTGATGATTTCGCCAGCTGAAGGGTTGTCAGATTCGGTCCATTCTGCAGTCGCATTAATGAATGGATAAAAAACTGAAGGTCTGGTGACATCATCTCCGAAGTTATTGCTTCCTACGATAGCTGCATTGACAGCAGTGGGGTCAATGGAAGAGATATCAACATCAAAAGACGCAGTTGACCCACCCTGTTGTTCGTCAATGACAAAAATTAAACGTGCGTCAGTGATAGTGGCGTCCTTTGGCACATTTACGTTTCGAAACCAAAGCCCGTCAAGTTGCTGATTACTTCCGTCTCTTGGAATTTCCATATCAGAGCTACCATTAATGGAACTATCACCTCCAGTATGAGTGGAAGGGTCCCAGCCGCGTTGCTCTGCTGCATCATTGTCGGCCGTCGTGCTCACGACAACAGTGGTATCAGTGCAAGAAGTGCCGGCCGCCCGCTGACCAATATCAAGAGCCGCACCACCAAGATTCATCGTTGTTGTATTTTCTTCAGTTACATCATCGCTATCCGATGCGAGCAGGCTGGTGACAATTTGAGAGCCGGTAACGCCGGCAGGGCTCGACGGACAGTTGCCTTCGACATCACAGGCGAACAGATTCAGGTTAGCAACAGGAAAGAGTATCGGGCCACCATGATAATGGTAACGCATGATGCCGACGTTCAGAGCAGGCATAGAATCCAGTAGTGAATTCATGGCGTCTTTCAACACGGCGATTCTCGAACGTTCACCGGAATCAATGACACCATTGTTATTTTCGTCCACCTTTGAGCCCATACTACCGGAGGTATCAAGGTTGAATAGAATATTCGCAATACCGGTGGAGGACGGAGAATCAGTATAAATTTCGGTGTCATCGGCCAGAGACGAACTCGGCAGCCCCATCATCAATGTATATAGAAAAGCGGCGAAAAAACTAGATAATTTCTTTGATTGCATCATGACTGTCTCCAATAGATCAGTGTTACTGTCTGGCTATTTATATCCGACCTGATAGGCACCGGCATTAATTACTGTTGCGGCACCACTTCCTGTTACTGCACTGCTTTGCATGCCAAAGTGATAGTAAACATAATTGCTGTCCCAACCGGATCCACGCTTGGCTGTAGTGCTTTGTCGATAGGCTACGCTGTAGTTTGTATCTGCATCGGATGTGCCGAAGTTAGTCACTATGGCGGCATAGGGATTTGTCTGCGTATTAGTCAGGCTGAAAGAGTTAGGGTCGTTAAACGCAACTTCAATACCACCTTCTGCAGTTTGGAATGCGCGGTTTATTTCCTGGGAATTGGCCGCCATTTTTTCTTCCAGAGTGCTTGTGCTCATGGAACCGAGTGCGAGCATGGTTAGAATGACCAGAAAAACCAGTGCAGTTATCAGGGCTGCACCTTTCTGATTTTGTCTTAAAGCGATTGAATTCATCTCATACATTAACAATGCTTCCTTATAGCTGATTCGATCGATTTCGAATTTGAATGGTATTGGTAACAACACGACGACGAGCACGATCACTCGGAGCGGTATACGTAACGCCGACCAGGTCATAGTCTCTGTCATTAATCGGGTTGCTGACATTAGTCGTCGTCGTCATGAAGAGCAGGGCAATACGGAGGCTGACAACATTATCCCAGTTCGCTACTGTATCGGCATCGCGATAGACATCGGCAATGGTGTCATCGTTGGTCGTATCTTCACCGTAGAGAACCTGCATATTTTCAACGCCTTCAATCAGTTCGACAGCGGCGTCGTTATTTTCAATTCTGAAAAGGGAAGGAAAACCGGCAGCCCCCGTAGAAATGTAATAACGTCTGGCGACGAAACGGGCTACTTCGGCCTCATCGGTGTAAGCTTTTGACAGACTGGTACTCATGTTTCCCGGCGCGCCGGTCACCGTATGACTGATAGCGGGGGTGCCACTTAAAGCAGAAATCTGGATTATATCTGTACTGTCGCAATCGGTGACACCAACCAGATCGCCAACAGCCAGGCCCACGGTATTATTGTCCAGCACAATATTCGAAGTTGGGCTACCCATCGCTGAAGCTAGTGATACTCCTACTGGGCGAAGGTAACGTACGGTAATCGCATCCGTATCCGTTACCATAGTAGACACCTGTTCATCACCATTGCTTGGTTCCCAGGGGGAATTCGCAACGTTACTCGGGTCGGCATCGTTTAGTCCTTCTATACCATTCGTAAAACTCAATAGTTTAGCGTCAGTAATGGTGACGATAGGAGATGCAGATATATCTTCAGCCAATCCGTTAGTCACCTCATCAATGTCATCCATACAACCTGTATAAGAAGCCATGCGTATGTCTTCAATCAGCATTTGCATAGCAAATCGCGCATTTTCCTGTAAACGACCCATTTCATCCTGTTCCTTATAGATACGCTTGTTACTGATAAACATACTAGCGGTGCCGGTCAGGAGCAGTAGACCGATAACCATAGCTACCATTAACTCGATGAGTGACAGGCCCTTACAAAGCGAATATTGACGTATTGAAGCAATCATGGCTGAAAAGAATAGTTAATAGTGTGTGTGGAATTTCCGCGGTCGGTCCATTGAATCGACACCTGATAAATACCTGAACTGGCGACCGGCTCTGTGATGTCCGCTATTGCACCCGGGGGTAGCGCGTCATCGATTAAGTCATACCAGCAATTCATGTCATTGTCCTTACCTGCACCTAAGGTATTATCACAAGCGGTGTGTGCGGTACCGGCGGTGTAGGCTGCTTCTGCGACGTAAGTAGAGGCAGCGGCTCGATTCAGACGAATTCGATCAGTAATGTCATAGGCCAGAAAATTAATCTGACTCCTTGAGTAGGCATCATGATTGTATTGCAGACCTTTAAATTGCAAAGCCGCAATACCCATTAAACCCACCGCCATGATGAGCATGGTGACGAGTATTTCGATTAAGTTAAAGCCCCGGTTAACGGAGATTTTGATAGCTCTTTGCTTTCTCATGTGCAGGTGTACTCCGAATTAGTGGTGGGTCTGCCTGTAATAGAGATAGTAATCATACGTCCGGTTTCGGCGGTACGATCGTCACAGAACTCAAAAGTACCTGCTGAGTCGATAAAACCAGTGGATTCATAATAAAAGGATGTATCACTTGCTGTAACGTCATTTGGGTTAGGTGCTGCACCTGTGCTGCCATTGATCTCGGTTATTGTCATAGTACCGACGCCACAGGTCGGGGCAATATCACGAAGAATATCATCTGTACCAGCGTCATAATCGTAACCGTTGTCTTCATCGTCAAAAACTATCCAGCCGCTTGCCCAGCCGGAAATAGTGTGCACGCCGACATTTCGGCCCCGTTTAATCGACTCACTTCGTGCCAGTTGTAAGCTGGTGACGAGGTTGTTCGTAGTTGTAGTGAGGCAATTATTTTTAACGAATATGTTGTAATTGGGCAGAGCAATGGCAATCAGTGTGCCGACTACAGCCACAGTCACTAAAAGTTCGATAATGGTAAATCCGCTTTGGTTTCTCATGATGTATTTATAGCAGTTGGAATTTGAATTATCTGTCGCACAAAGACGAACGGTCACAGCATTCCGATAAACGGTATCTGTTTGATTTGCCGGTCCCGATTATTGTGACGTAGTTAACATTGGTTTAGACTCGCGCCCCTCTGTGCTGACAAGCCAGCAGTCAGAGTTTTACGTCTATGGGTCGCTTGGTCAACAGCATATTAGCTTGTCATACAGTTATTTACCTGCAGTATGAACGTTGAGTGTCAGGACCAGCTCTTTTATACTGCGATGCCACAAAATGCCGGGATAGCTCAGTTGGTAGAGCGGCGCATTCGTAATGCGTAGGTCGGGAGTTCGAATCTCCCTCCTGGCACCATATAAATCAATAACTTAACTCATTCCGATAAGGTCAAAGCAATCAACTCCGCCGGATGATCTGGTGCGCCAATAGCAAGGACGATGTATTGCCTGTCGTCAATCGCATAACTCATCGGTAAGCCGGTCTGGTTTGCGGGTAATTCATACTCGAAAATAATCTCACCTGTGGCTTTGTCATGAGCGCGAAACATCGGGCCGCCACCGTTAATCGTCGCATATTGACCACCGCCTTCACCGGCAAATAACAAGGTTTTGGTAACCAGCAAACCGGCTCGATCGGGGCGACCTGTACGGCCTAATTTAACGCCTTTCAGTGCGGGATGATTTCGTATGTATTCGTGGGGTTCACCATTTGCCATTCTCCACAGATGATCACCACTGTTCAGGTCAATGGCGGTGATGCTCCCCCATGGTGGCTTGATCATCGGTAGTTTTTGCGGGCCGTTAGAAAACATGGGATCACCAACGGCGATGTATTTCATACTTGAAATAGAGGGATCCGATGACATTCGCATCGCACCCACTATGCTGGATGATCCGACATAAAGTACACCGGTTTCCGGATCGGCAGCACCGCCCGACCAGTTAGCACCACCACCCTGAAAAGGTAAGAGTAAGGTGCCTTTATTAGTTTCCGTCACAAGCGAAGGTGGTGTATACAGCGGGCCAATTGTGTAATCGGCCATGATTTTTATCGCCTCTGCGCGCAGCTCCGGCGTGAAATCGATCAGATCGTCTTCTGAGACGCCCTGCCGGCTAAATGGGGCAGGCTTACTGGGAAAGGGCTGAGTCGCTGAGGTTTTCTCTCCTGGCACAGTAGATTGAGGAACGGGCTTTTCCTCGATGGGCCAGACCGGCTCGCCATTACGTCTGTCGAAGACAAAGGTAAAGGCCTGCTTGGTAAGTTGGGCGACAGCCGGGATTTTTTTCCCCTCAACATTTATATCCAGCAAGATTGGCGCCGCTGGTAAATCGTAATCCCATATACCGTGATGAACCGTCTGGTAATGCCAGACGTATTTTCCTGTTTTGGCATCCAGACAAACCAGACTTTGTGAGAACAGGTTGTCTCCATGACGGTGACCGCCATAGTGATCGCCTGTCGCTGCTTCCAGAGGTAAATAAACATAGCCGAGTTCCGGGTCGGCAGACATGCTTGTCCAGGTGGCAACATTGCCGGCAGTGCGCCAGGCATCCTTGTCCTCCCAGCTCTCGTAACCTGTTTCACCGGGATGTGGAATGGTATGGAATATCCATTTTTGCTCGCCACTACGGACATCGAATCCACGCACATGCCCCGGCGGACCGGCCGCTGACGGCGGAGCAAATCCGGACGGTAGAGCCGTTCCCACAACAGCGATATCACCGACTATCATTGGTGGTGAAGATGAACCCAGCGGGGCAGTAACAGGGTCAAGTTCGCGTCCTAATCCTTGCTTCAGCTCCACTTTGCCCTTATTACCAAAGGTCTTGATAGGAAGCCCGGTATCTGCGTTCAGGGCAATTAATTGATAGCCGGGCGTAACGAAAAGAATACGTCGTTCATCATCGTCGGCCCAGTAGGCGACACCCCGGCCGGAGTTCACCCGTGGCGCATTCTTAACCCTTTCGCCTTCATCAATTCGATAGGTCCATAAAGTTTCGCCACTCACCGCGTCAATAGCTGCTACTACGCGACGTATACCGGCGCTGACATAGAGCACACCGTTCATCATTAAAGGAGTCGCGCGAAAATTAAACTCCGGGCGCGGCCCGAAATTGTCAGCCTTCCAGCGCCAGGCAACGCTCAGATTTTTAACATTATCGCGATTAATTATATCAAGCGGTGAATAACGCTGGCTCGCCGCATTCCCGCCATAATAAGGCCATTCGGCCTGAACATTCAGAGTAGTATCAGCAGCCTTTGTGGACGCGTTCAGCTTAGTTGTCGGTTTGACGAAATCTATTTTCGCCAGTTTTGCAGTTGATACAGGTAATGCTTTCGATCCGGATGGAAAGCCGTTTTCCTGCAGTAAATAGGCAAGCACTCGTGCGTAATTTTTCGTGGAGAGTTTGCCGGCTTTGGTGGGCGGCATTGTTGTACGAATATAGTCAAACAATTCAAGCAGGGGGCGTTGATTCCATTTGCTCAGGAAGGCCGCACCAATCAGGGAAGTTCCACCTTTCGCTGCCGCGCAGGCTATTAGCATGACAGGATGTACACTCGCGCTGGTAAACCTGTTCGCCGCGGCGAGCCTGAGAACTTGAATAAACGCCATCGGCGGTACTCGCCTGTACCGCTGGGATATGGCCGGCAAACGCTACGCTCATAAATAAGACCGACAAGGAAATTACACTTTGAAAACGAACATCTTTTTTAGCGTCGCGGAATATCATAAATTACCTTATATTTTATCTAGTTGTATTTTAAAGCAGAGTAAAACTCGTTATTGATTCATCTTCCTTAATTGGTTTCATTATCGGTTGATAACTAAATTCCAGCAAACTGGCCATCCCGCCAGCACCCTCGTTGACAATAAACAGATTGCCGCGCGGATCAAAACAGATTCCTTCCGGCTGGGTAAAGAGTGATTTCGGCAATTCCCTGACAAAGTAAATCTGACCGTTGCGGTCACTTACCACCAGCAGTTGCCCCCTTGCGGCAATATGATAGATATGACCGGTAATCGGGTGCACAGCCAGATCGGAAGGCTGAAACGATTTCTTTTTTTCAGGATCAAAATGGGATGCATTTTTACTTTGCACCTGAGATGAGTAAACACGTTGTACTTCACCCATGTCCAGCAGTAGAAAAGGACTTTCACTGGCGTACTCAGCGTCCATTTTAAAAGAGTAGACTGCTCGTTTGTTTTTGACTCGACCATCAATGAGTTTCGGAGGTTCTTTCAGACCGACTAACAGTTGTCTGCTGAGTGGATCGTAGGCGAGACCCTCCGTATCATCTTTACTTTTCAGACGTGTTTCGATCTTGACGCTCTGCGGTTGCTGACTATTCAACTGGTCAACCCGATAAAGATCACCGTCACTGCGTAGTGCCCAGGCCTGATTATCCCTGACAACAAGACCTTCGAAATCGCCGGATTTCGCGAAGGGGATTTCTCTGATTATTTTGCCTTCGTAAAGAGAGAAAATAAAAATACTGCCAAGTTCGTCCTGTAGTATTGCGACGTTTCTGCCATCGACGTAGCTGACAGCCGAGGCTTCGGAAAGTACTGTGGGTAAGGCAAGTTTGCGCATTGCCTGATCCAGTTCGTAGGGGAAGTGTGGGCCGGATATCTGGCTGGCCTTACTGTCTTCACTCGATTTGTAATCATCAGCCAAATGGTTGCCAACCTTCAGGCCAGTGGAAAAAGCGAGCAATAGCATTAGAGTCAGCGCCATTTGAGCGCTGCTTATATTAGTAAAAAATGATTTTTTCCCCATGAGGTCTCATTATAACCATGTGCTATGGGTCTGAGCTAAACCTAATTTTCGCCTGCAATTACGGAACTACATCACGTAAATCGTTATCCAAAGAACTGAGGACACTTAAGCACTTGCCGCCGCAGTTGTGCCTGCGCTAACCTGAGAACGAGGGCTAAACCAAACCGTAATAAAAGACTATGCCGCAAAACAAACGACCTGTTTTAAAAATCATTATCACATTCTGCCTTGTGACCTGTCTGAGCACACCACTGGCTGCAAATGACTGGAATTGGGAAACCGACGCCCGCGTAATTGCGTTATCGGATATTCACGGCGCTCATGAGGATTATGTCGGACTGTTGAAGGGACTCAAATTAATAAATGATGACGGCAGCTGGACCGGTGGAAAAGATCATCTGGTGATTGTTGGAGACATACTGGATCGGGGTGCGGGTTCAAGAGCGGCGCTGGAACTGACTATGCGTCTTGAATCCGAAGCGGAGCAGGTCGGTGGCAAAGTGCATATGCTCCTGGGTAATCACGAAATCATGAATCTGGTAGGCGATCTACGCTACGTGGACGTGGCCGAATATGCGGCTTATGTTGATGTAGAAGAGCCGCAGGATCGCAAAGCCGCACTGAACAGGTTCATGAGAATAAGACAGGGCGGTGAAGTGAATGAGTCCGACCTTGAAATGCAATTCGCAAAGCAACATCCTCCCGGTTTTTTTGGACATCAGAAATTATTTTCAGAAAAAGGTGTGTTTGGAAGCTGGCTGCTCAAGCGCCCGGTCAGCGTTAAGGTTAATGACAGCGTATTCGTTCACGGCGGACTGTCGCCAGCGGTCGGGGGACAGAGTCTGGAAAAAATCAACCGTACACATCAACAGATTATTGGCGAGTACATGTCAAGTCGTGAGTACTTTATCGACAAAGGTTTTCTTGAACAGGGAACCAATTTTTACGATCAACCTTCAACACTTAATCAGGTGATGAGTGAAGAGAAGAATCGTTCAATGGCAAATAAGAAGAAAGCTAAAATGCTTATTGACGCCTACAATTCGTCGATATTCGCAGACAGCGCACCGACATGGTACAGAGGTAATGTTGGTTGCAGTGAGGCCATTGAAAAAATGCGCCTGCGCAAACTCCTTTCATCCTTCGGCGCCAATCGTCTGGTTGTTGGTCACACACCCACTGCCACACGTACCATTGAGAATCGCTTCGATGAACTGCTTATCCGTGTAGATACCGGCATGCTGAAGTCGCGTTATCGCGGTCAGGCCTCTGCTGTCATAATCGAATCTGACAAGATTAGTACCTACTATCTCGACAGTGATACGACCATAGCGAGCACGCTTCAACCCCGCCGGGTTGGTCCGGGACCCGCTGGATTATCTGATGACATGCTTGAAGAGGTTTTTGCGAATGCCGCTTTAACATCAACAGAGATCCTGAAGGATGGCCGCAATCGCATGACTCTGAATTATCAGGATACGTCGCTGGAGGCTATTTTCAGAGAATCGAAATCAAGAAAAAAGAAGGCCGTGAATATTCCGGCAGTCGCCAGTTATCGTCTGGATAAATTGCTCGGTTTGGAAATGGTGCCGGTTACAGTGAGTCGTGAATTTGAAGGCAATGCGGGTCGTCTTAGCGTTAATCTGGAGCGTCTCATGGATGAAGAGCAGAGAACGGCACGACAAATCGGCTCCGCCTGGTGCCCGCTTAAAGATCAGTTCAATATGATGTATGTCTTCGATTTGCTATTGCATAACAAAGGCAGGCAACAGACGGCGATGCGTTACAGCGCTGGTGAGATGCGGCTTGTGCTGGTGGATAATGACGGTGTGCTTGGTACGCAAAGTGGCGCACCGCGTTATTTGAAATCCGTACCAATGACCTTGAATGAAGATTTGCGCAGCCGTCTGCAGGTAATGGATGAGGAACAGTTAGAAAATCTGCTTGGTGATGTTCTGGACGAAAAACGCCGAAAGGCGATTTTGAAGCGACGCGATCTGCTTATCAAAAAGGCAGAGTAAAGGCTACTCGCTCAGGGCAGCGGGTTATATCCCGCCATACCGATAAACATGCCAATAAAAAAGACAACGGCTATCGCAAGGGTCATAAAAAAAACCGTATAAGAATATTTTAATAAGCGGTATTTGCGTTCAAGTACTTTACCCATGAAATACAGATTACGGGTCATGTTGTCGTAGAGCAGGTTCCGATTACCAAGTAACTCATTCATCGTTTCCTGAAATTCTTCTGAACTCATGTTGACGAAATTTCCAAAAAAGAGAATTTCAGCGTCATTTCGAATCACCATTTCCTTATTGATCACCGTCGTGATCAGACGCGGTCTCGAAGCGAAAATCGCGTAACCCAGTGACACCATGCAACCGATGCTGAGAATGAGTGCCGGAATCATCATCCAGGCGTTGGCGGCAATGCGGGGTGAGACCAGAGCAATTACCAAAGAAATAATGATGCCATTGATGTTAATTAGTGTATTGGCCTTGTTATCGGCCAGACCGGTGAGTTCAATGTGATTTTGAAAGGTAACGCGGAACATGGTTCCGATGCCGCGATTGGTGCCGCGATGCAAATCTGTCGCACGGCGCTTTTTATTCTCACTTTTAGCTTTCTTCTTTTTCGGTTTTTTCTCTTTCTTTGTGTCTGCTTGCGAATCTTCAGTCAGTGCGGGAACTATGGTTGGCGCTTCGCTATCGAGCGTGTCGATGCTATCAGCACTAACAGAAGTAGCGATGCTGGCATCGCTTTTCGGTTGGATTTCTTTGGTGTTGGGGCTATCCTCGGTCATAACGCCGAAGTCTACACCATTGCGCCCCTGAGGAATAAGCAGTTATGAGAAGAATATTATTGATGGGCCTCGCCCTTTACATGTTGCCCTGCAGCCTTATAGCAAAGGAAAGTGGAGAAGATACGAGAGCCGTTTCAACGGGTCTGTCTCAATTATTTCAAGAGGATCAGCCCCTGATGATGAGGCTGGAAGCACCGTTTAAGAAGGTATTTAAAAAACGGGACAAAGATCGGCCCTATTTTCCAGCTAGCCTGACTTACAAAGACAGTGGGGGAAATGATGTGCGCGTCGAGTTCGAACTACGCGTAAGAGGAAATTTTCGAGCCAAAAAAGAGAATTGCCGATTCCCACCATTGAAATTGAACTTCAAGAAGAAATCTCTGAAAGGCACAATCTTTGACGGCGAAAATGAACTGAAGCTGGTTACCCATTGTAAATCGGCATCTAAATACGAGCAGTATGTGCTACTGGAGAACATGGCCTATCAACTACACAACCAGTATACAGATTTTAGTCTGAGACAAAGGTTGGCGACTGTTGAATATGTAGAGAGCGGCAAAGAAAAACCCATCGCGACTAAAGTCGGGTTTTTCATAGAAGATAAAAAACGTATGGCAGCTCGTAATGGAGCAAAACTGCTTAAGAAAAAACGAATTGAAAAAACCGAATACAAACAAGAGCATCTTCATCTTGCTACAGTGTTTGAATATCTACTGGGAAACACTGACTACTCTGTCATCCTGGGACCCAAAGGTGAGAATTGCTGCCATAATATAATTCCTTTACAGGCAAGTGATGGCATGCTGGTACCGGTACCCTACGATTTTGATGTAAGCGGGTTTGTCAATCCTCCTTATACCAGTCCACCAGAGCATCTGGGTCTGCGTTCCTTAAGACAAAGACTTTATAGGGGTTATTGTCAGAACACGGAGGGATTCAAAAACAGTTTCGCTGTGTTCCTGGAGCAGAAAGACGCGGTTTACGCTTTATTAAATGCTTCAGGCGCGATGAAGGATAAGACCCGTCAAAGCGCAAGCCGTTATCTGGACCAGTTCTATGAAGCTATCACAGAAGACAAGAAAATAAACTCGGAGTTTATTGAGAAGTGCCGCTCCTGATTGTAGCCTTATAAACTGAGTTTTACCCCGACGAAGCCCGCCAGAGGTGCGCCCGGTCCAAGGAAACGAGGGTTGCTAAAGTTCTCAAACAAGGGCACATCAACTTCAGAAGGCTCTTCTCCGAGCAGACCGAAATTTTCGTAATCAGTATCAAACAGATTATCTACACGGGCGAAAAACTCAATCATCTCGTTCATGCGATAACGACCACGTATATTAACAATGGCATAGCCATCCAGACTTTCTAACTGGTTGGATTCATCACCGCGTAAGACCTGATCGGAATTATAACGGACATCAAAGCCAAGGCTGAATTTATCATTGAAATAATAATCCGCACCCAGTTTTAAATTGTGCTCCGGTAAACCGGGAATTCGATCACCGGCTGTGACATTCAATTCACCTTCATCGTCCGCGAAAGGATGATTAGGACTTAAGACTGCAAAATTGTCTTCGAAAGTAGCTTCGAGATAACTGTAGGTCAAAAACCATTCAGCTTTGCCTAGAGAACCATTGAATGATGACTCCAATCCAAGTCGCTTGGTTTCGTCAACATTCGCAAACAGACCTGTAGAGCGCCCTGTGGTTTGAAATAATATGTCATCTTCATTAACTGAATGGAAAAAACCAAGATGATATTCAACCTCGTTGAATTTACCTCTGGTGCCTAACTCGAAACTTCTGGTGACCACCTGCTCCAGTGGTGGATCGGCAAGAAAAGCATTGGGTAAGCGGCATTCGAATTCGACATCGTCCGGGTCTTCGCCGTCAGCAATGGCCGCAGCTACAGCCAGATTAAAAACGCTATCGTTACAGGCGAGTTCTATCGGTGTTGGAGCACGTGAAGATTCGTTGTAACCAGCGTAAAAACTACTGTTCTGGTTTCGTTTATAGGTCAACCCAACTGCCGGATTAAAGCGAAAAAAATCATGTTCACCATTTAACTCAGGACGTTCGCCTGACTGGTCTGCAAGTTCAATTTGAGTGTTATTGATTCGACCTGAAAAACTAAAGCTAAGTTGCTCATTAAGATCATAGGTATTGCTGAAATAAAAACTTAAGGTTTCATTACTGGTGTTGATATCGGTTTCACCCTCTTCGACAAATGTTCCCGTGCCGAGTCCCTGTGTACTTCTTGTAATTGGATCGAGATTAGCCAATTCCAAAACAGAGTTAAAAGACGATTTACCTTTGAACCAGGCGAAGCCGACAATCAGTTGGTTGTTATGTCCGAACAGATCGTTAAGAAACGTCATCTGTAAATCACTACCATAACTTTTCTGAGTTCTGTCACTGATATTATTGATCGCTTGATCAGATAACACACCGGTCCCTTCCAGTTCACCACTCAAATCTTCAAGATTAAACTCTTCATCCTCACCCGCGGCCAAGGCTGTTGCATTCAGGAATGTTTCAAGCGCATCGGCGTTGGCAAACTGGTTGTCGCAAACATCGTCATCGTCCAGGCCGATATCCTCCAAATCATCCTCTTCAAGACCTTCCAAGAGGATGTCAGTACCACCAAGATTACAAATGGCAAATTCCGTACCGTCACCATTGAAGGAGTCGGTTTTGTTACGACGATAGAATGCATTGGCGCCAAATTGCAGGGTTTCACTAAATTCATGACTAATGTCGGCACTGATCATATGCATGTTGTTTTCAGTTCGATCCGGTGCGGTAAAGATTGCATCTCGATCTACGTCAAGCAGCTCAATCGGTATCGCGCCATTGCCAATGAGCTCACTGTCACCGTGTTGATAATTGAGATTGAGGCTGGTTAATTCGCTACGCCAGCCAACACTGCCATAAAAATTAATAGCGTCTGACGGAGATTCATCGCGCCAGCCATCTTCTTCGAAGTAACTGACATTGCCGTAATAGCGCCAGCTTCCATTGTTACCGCCACTTTCTGCAGAAACCCTGATTCTTTCAAATGAACCACCGCTCAAGCGCAAATTATGACCTTCGCTATTAAAGCCATCTTTCATAGATACAGAGAGGGCGCCACCGAGTGTATTGAGTCCGAACAGAGGATTCGCTCCCCCGATAAGACCAATTGAGTGAATGGCTGACTCCGGCAGTAGATCCCAATTCACCGAGTCGCCAAGTGGTTCATTAATACGGATACCATTCTGGTAAACCGCAATACCCTGGGCCAGACCAAGCAGGGGGGAGGCCGAATAACCACGAAACTGAACGTCCTGTTGCAATGGATTGTTGGCAGCGCTGTTTATAGTGATACCAGCCATATTGCGATTCAGATAGTCACTGATATCGAGGCTTTGCGCACGTTCCAGATCTTCGGCGCCAGCTGACTGGATGTTGTAGGGGATTTTATCCCGTTCCAATCCTACACCTTGATTTGGTGTGGTGGCGATGACTTTCACTTCTTCAATTTCGGCATTTGCATTGATACTGCAAAGGAAAATAAGAGCAAGTGTCAGCTTTGCTCTTCGAATGGGGCTGGCTTGGCGGTACGACATAAAAATTTCTCAAACAGGGGGTTTATGAATGCGGCGAGACTGTAACTTATTAGTGAGCCTGAGAAAATGGATATACGGAAATAATCGTCGGGAATTTTTCCCGAAATGAAATTCAGATGTAGGCTTCCAGTAAATCCCTTTCTTCGGCGCTGATATCCCGGTTTTGCAGACGGTTTTTCACCATATCAGGGGTAATATGTTTGGCTTCGATTAAGCTGACTTTCTCTTCCGGACTGAGGAAGTCCTGGAAAAAAAGGTTGCTCGGTGGTTCATAACCGAGTTCAACGATGACGTCAATTTCACCCGACATCATTCGATACTTACTAATGTCTTTCTCGATACGCATTTTCGCGAAATCAGCGCCAACGATACCTGCGGTGTAAACCGAATGCACTTCCATACGATAACTGAAAATATGAGCGGCATCTTCGTGCTTATCGAGGTCTTTCTCAACATTTTCCAGACGGGTGACCAGAATTTCTCGAAGTGACTCAAGAATTTCCTCGTCTTCAAGACGTTCTGAATAAATATCGATGACGTTATCTATGGGCAGCTGGTTGTAAGTATCGGTGCTGAAAAGCTCATTACAACGATAAGACAGAAGTTTGTAATTTCTAAAGCCGAGTGTGGAATAAATATCCGAGAGGTCACGAATATAGCGATTGAACCCAAGTGCACAAACGAGCTGAGTATGATTAAGATCTAATATGTCGGCGACTTTATTAATTCGCAAAATAAAATCTTCATCCGGATCCGGTTCAATTTTATAAAAGAACTTTACCAGTTCGGCATCGGATGCGGTCAGGATTTCGGTAAAACTAGGCATGGTCAATCGTTTGTCATTGTCTATTGTTTTTTATGTGTTCCTGCAATATCCGTCTTTCATCTGCAGAAATACTTTCATTGGCCAGTCTCGATTCAACCAGATCCATCGGAATCAGAGCCTTTGCCAGCAGTTTTCGTTTCTCTTCTGGCAGAATACTGTCACGAAAGAATATATCACCAGTAGGAATAATTTTCGCTTCCGTAATAATAGCGACTTCATTTAGCAATGCGCGAAAACCGCTATCTGTGTTGTCTAGTCGCTCCTCCACAAAATCAATCGTGGCAATGCGGTCGAAATAGATAGCGCGCATCTCAGCTTTGTATTTTTCGATAATGATCGAATTGACGGTTTCTTCAATCCGGTGTTCGATGTTGTGCAGACGCGATTTGAGCAGATATTGCATGATTTGCAATAACTCGGAGTTGTCCTTTATTGAAGTATATATTTCGATAATGTTATCGAAGGGTATGCGCTTGTATATGTCAGTGGTAAAGGCATCATTTCGCGAACGTGCGAGTTCATCGAAAGAATCGAAGCCCATCGGCGGCAGTATTTCAGGAAGATGCTGAGCGTTAGGGTTAAAGCCAACAGCACAAACGAGTTGCGCACCACGAAGTAAGAACTTTTTACCAACGGCATTTAATTTGTCTTCTTTCGACAGCGAGGTATCGTCACGAATTTTGTAAAAATTCTGCAGTAACTCCTCTTCGCTGGAAGATAATATATCGTTAAAATCTGGCATGAATTACAGTGCGTGAGATTTAATTATTTGTGTTAAGGAGTTTCTGAATCATTTTAAAACTTCTCACCCATGGCTTTACTTTTCTCAGTCCTTTCGGCAATGATTCGACGGCAGCCGTTGCATCAGAATAGTTATCGTAAACTCCATAAAGTGCGTTGTATCGGGTGACTTCCTTAATCACCACCTCTACATAGGCAGCTTCATTGGTGATTTTGTTTTCTTTTAGAAAATTGACGATGTCTTCTTCACGAGTCACGCTGCCGATTTGCAGCGTATAATGATCTGGAGCCTGTGACAGTACCCATTCTGCCCGGCGAATACCATCGACGGCAAGACTTTCCAGATCATATTCATCAGCAACATTGGTGATTGAGGCAGGCCCGGTCTCAATGTTGTTTTGTCCATCATCAATACTGTCTGTGGATACATCATCAATAACGGGAGTAGTTTCGGCTACTACGACTTCGATCGTTTCATCTTGCGCCTCATCATCTGTAGGCAAGGCATCAAGCTCAGAGAGTTTAGTGCCTGCTTGTTTGACGCCCTGGGCGGCTGCCTTGCGGTACCAGTCGCGGGCGATCTCCTTATCACGATCAACCCCGTAGCCATTCTCATAGAACACACCCAGATTAAATTGCGCCTGACCGATTCCCTGCTCAGCGGATTTTTCAAACCAGCTCAGCGCGGTTTCATAATCTTTACTGACACCCCGACCGAAGGCATACATGACGGCCAGAGAATACTGGGCATGACCGTGACCCTGCTCGGCGGCGCGTGAAAACAAATCGACTGCCTTTTCATCGTCTGAAGCAATTGAGAGGCCGCGAAAATACATCAGGCCGAGATTGAACTGGGCATCCACCTGACCACCATTTGCGGCCATTTCCCACCATCTGGCTGCTTCAGTGTAGTTCTGTTTTACACCATCGCCACGAAAGTACTTGGCCCCAACCTGATATTGCACAGCCGGATGACCCTGCTCTGCCGAGAGCAGATACCAATGTAAGGCTTTTTCAGAATCGGCCTTAACGCCGTGACCATAATCGTAAATGATGCCAAGCATTTTCTGCGCTTCTGAATCACCGTCTTCCGCAAGCGGCTTGAGGATTTTAAAGGCTTTGCGGTACTCACCTGAGATGTAGGCCGCACGTCCTTCTTCATAAGACTCAGCAAATACCCATTGTGCCGAGCCGGCCCATAGCATTGTCAGTATGATGGGAAGCAGACGAGAGCTGCCAGACTGGCGAATTGCTTGTAAGTATTTAGTGGTCATTTTTATTAACCTTGTCTTATTCAGGCCATTTCTTTTGCCAACGCAAAAATCTCATCAGCATCCAGCACCAGATCATTCGATTCAAATAAGCGCGCAATACAAGCCCGATGCAGGGCCAGTTTAAATTTACCAAAACCAATGGCACCCCATATTATCTTGCCATCGCGTTCCTGTCCTTCGTCCATCATATCGGAACCGCCTATTCCCAGCGGGGGTGTAGCATTTGCATCAGCAAGCACTTCTATATTCTTGTTAGCTTTCCAGTCAGCTTCCGCCAGTAATTGGATGCCGGCAGCGCCGGTCGCAAATATAATCTGCGCATCTGCACATAAATCCGCTCTTTCTTCATCCGTTGCACCACCGGCTGATTCGACATCCACCGCAAAGTGATTCTTGATATGTGCACAGGCTTCTGCCGCTCGTTCTTCCTTGCGAGAGGAAATACAAACACTGGCGCCTTCTTTCGCCATCATCACAGCCGCCCTTTGTCCGACAGGTCCGGTGCCGCCAAGTATAACCGCCTTTTTACCTTTTAAACTGGTACTTAACATCATTTTAGCGACGGCGGCCGCTGCCGTTGTGTTACTGCCATTGCTGTCCAGCATCATAGATACGCGAAAATTGGAAAAGCAGTGTTGTTGCACTGCCTCCAGCAACTTTTCACCGGCAATCATGTCACTGCCACCAAGGAACAAGGCCGTATTCTTCTTATCTTTCGGTGAACGGGTGAAAATTGCGCCTTCCACCAGCGGGCCGATGTTATCGGGCGTACAAGCGGCGTGGCCGATAACGTGGTCGGCACCGCCGTCGTAGGCGACGACACTGTCGAACACAGAGGCGTGGGCGTCGGTATCCAGTTGAAATAAGAGTTTTTTCATTAAATTATCCCCAGGTCATTGTATTTTAAGTATTTTCCATAATTTATCTATTCCCTTCTGCTGCCACATGACCCACACCATCTTCGCTGATGCCCCTGTGAAAGCTAAAGGTAACCGATGCGCAAGCCAGCGACAACAAGTCATGGCATTACACATTGTTATGCAGGTATGATTTGGCCTCTTTTCTATCGCATCGGATAACCGGCTTCAGCTGTCGCGAGAGGTGAATCGGTCTCATCCAGCAATCCATTTTATTAATTCCGGAGCATTCTTATGATCAAAAATAAACCCGTTCAATCATTTCTCGACGAATTGGCCAGTAAGGCCTCAACTCCCGGCGGCGGTAGCGCCGCTGCCATTATGGGAGCGATGGGCGCAGCCCTGGTCAGTATGGTTGCCAATCTCACCGTCGGAAAGAAGAACTACGAAGAAGTCGATGCAGAAATGCAGAGCTTACTTGTCAGTTCAGAAAAACTACGTGAGGAATTGACCGGCATGATCAAGGCCGATGTTGATGTCTTTGATCAGGTGATGGCGGCTTATGGCATGGCCAAGGACAATGACGAAGACAAGGCCGCTCGTTCAAAAGCGATTCAATCCGCCTTAAAGGCCGCTACTGATGTCCCGCTTGACTGTGCCCGACTTTGTGCCGAGGTGATTCACTTATGTCGGCCGATGGCAGAGAAAGGCAATACCAATGTCATCAGTGATGCTGGCGTAGCGGTGCTTGCCGCCAATGCGGCACTGCGCAGTGCCGCCTTAAACGTGTATATCAATATCGGTGGGATAAAAGACGAAGAGTTTGCCAATGACCGTCGCCAACAACTGGAAACCCTGCTCGATGGTACGACGGAATTAACAGAATCGGTCTACGAACTGGTAAAAAGCAAGTTGTAAGCGGCAGGCGGCGTCTTAACTAATACGCATGGAAAAATCCACCGCCCTGACGTGTTTCGTCAGGGCGCCTATGGAAATGTAATCGACGCCGGTCGCGGCAATTTCTTTTAGTCTGTCAATCTCAATACCGCCGGAAACTTCGAGTTTCACTTTGCCGGCATTAAGCGCCACCGCCTCAAGCAGTTTTTCCGGACTAAAATTATCCAGTAGCACGCTATCGGCGCCGGCATTGATGGCCTCTTGCAGTTCGTCAATGCTCTCCACTTCAACTTCGGTCGGATGGCCTGATGTTTTTGCCTGCTGCACGGCCAGCGTGATACTGCCGGCGGCGAGGATATGATTCTCCTTAATCAAAATGGCGTCATACAAACCCATGCGGTGATTGTATCCACCCGCGCAGGCTACGGCGTACTTTTGCGCGGTGCGCAAGCCGGGTACGGTTTTACGTGTGTCCAGCAAGCGGGTCTTACTTTTACCCATGTGCCCGACATACTGACGGGTGATACTGGCTGTCCCTGAGAGCAGTTGCAGAAAATTCAAAGCTGAGCGTTCGCCGCTCAATAGTGAGCGCGCCGGACCAAGCAATTTACAAATCACTTGCTCAGGATGTATCTGATCACCATCAGCGGCGAGCCAGTCGATTCTTACTTCCTCATCCAGTTGTCTGAAAACTTCATCGAACCAGGCGGTGCCACACAATACCGCTTCTTCTCGGCAGATGACCTCGGCTCTGGCTTGAGTAGCGGTCGGGATAAGTGCCGCTGTTAAATCGCCCTTGCCAATATCTTCGCTCAAAGCGCGGCGGACACAAGAGGCAAGATCGGCAGGAAGTTCGTGTGTAGACATGTTGTTTTATAATCTTGGCTTCAATCGTATTGACGCAGGATCAACTGATCGCCTCTCTGGGTAAATTCAAGATGCTTGAGAAAGCTCATGCCAAGCAGAATTTCTTCACCATCCATATAAGGGTTGATACTGGCTCGTACGTTTCGTAACTCGATATCGTCAATCTGAATCCGATCCAGCATCGTCATATAAACGCTGATGGTACCGTTGGCTGTAATCACGTCAAGTTCAGGTCCGCGATGCAACCAGAGGCGACTGGCAACGGTTTCAGGAATACTGACATCGGTCGCGCCGGTGTCCAGAAAAAAACGTACCTTCTCGCCGTTGATCCTGCCGTTACTGACATAGTGACCCTGTCTGTTTCGTTGCAGTGTCAATTCACGCAAACCTTCTTTGGAAACTGCTTGCGGGTCTTGATTCGGATTATGTTGCTGATCCAGAAAGCGGTCGAAATAGAGGGTGGCGATAATTAGTACCAGAATCCAGGCGGCAAAAGTCATAAATTTGCCGATTTTACCCGTATTGTTTCCTTCTTCGCCTGATTCCTGTTGCATATTTCGATGATGCCACAAGAATTCCTTCAGTCCTATTTACGCCAAATCCCTTTAGTTTTCAAAAGCAAAGCCGCTATCCATGTTATGAACACATACAAATATTTACGACGCCATTGCGTCCTCGTCGCTGGCATCTTGTTATTGGCGTATTTTCCAGCGCTGTCCGGGCAGGAAAGCACTGAAAACAAGGCTGCAGAAAAGACAGTTCCGGCCATCTATCTGGCCGCTAAACAGGGTAATCTACAGAGAGTCAGGGAATTGATTGCCGCTGGGAATGACGTGAATGCGGTGAACGCAAGCGGTCGTTCTGCACTCATGAGTGCTGTTCAATACCGGAATCGGGGCATCGTTCGCGAACTTCTGATCGAAGGTGCTGATGTAAACAAAGTGGATACGCAGGGACGCAGCGCACTGATGCTGGCCGTGATGTTAAAAGACATGGAAATGATTGATACATTGCTGGCGGCAGGTGCCGATGCGAATCTGGCAGACAAGGCGAAAAGTACGGCTATCAGTATTGCTGAACGTACTAAAAACAAAAAACTGATTAAAAAATTACAAGACAGCGCTGGCTAAATAAGCGTGAGCCTGAGGCCAGCTGGAAAATGTCGCTTGTCGGGCTGATAAAAATTTCGAAAACTGTCGCGACGGATATTAGGCAGGCTGTGCACACTGTGACCGCGCAGAACATAATGCGAATCGTCAAACCAGGGTAGAGAATAGCCATCGTAAGGGAAAGCCCTGAAACCGGTGTAAGGGTGAAAGCTATTCGAACACCATTCCCATACTTCTCCACTGGATTTCAACCCCCCGGTTCGTTTCGCCGCTTCCCACTGGTACTCGTGCGGCAGGCTGGCCCCGGCCCATCTGGCAACTGCCTCTGCTTCAAAATAACTGATGCCACTGACCGCAGCATTCGCTTCTAAAGCGCAGGCGCTGCTGCTTCCATTGCCATACCAGTTGCCTTCCTTATCCAGGCGCCAGTGTTGAGGATGATTAATCTGATGCCGCTCACGCCAGGCCCAGGCCTCCTTACTCCAGTAGTTCCTGTTGTCATAACCTCCATCTTCCATGAAGCCCAGGAATTCGGCATTGCTCAGAGGTCGTTGGGCAATGGCAAAGGCATCCAGCTCGACAAGAAAATCTCCGCACTCATTATCGTAATGACGCAGTGGATTGGCTTCACCAAGACGGTGTTCGGCTGCAGCGATGTCGACATACTTATCTTCGGCAGGGACTGGCTTGAGTGCGGAAAAAACACCCGTTGAGGATGCTGTCTGTAACTGACGCTGAGCAAGCACATAGTGTGCGGTTTCAATATGCTGGGCGTAATGCTGGCCAAGAAAGAACAAAAGATAATTATCCTTCATTAAGATTGAATCATTGGTTTCAGACAAGGCGTTATTTAGTGAGTCCAGATTTTTACTTTGTGTATCCAGCGCCCACTCACACAGTTCCTGATGTCCGGGCAGAGCCGCGCTGCGATCCGCTTTGACGGACAGTTCAGGTATATACAGCGCTTTTTCGTTATCCGGGATAATTGTTTTGCCGAGCAGGGCTTCCTGTATCCAGTAGGTTTCAGTGTAAACGTAATGACCCAGATGCCAGCCAAGTGGACTCAATTCAGAATGATACTGTCGATCGTAATCCTCAGCAGCGTGGTTTCGAACAATATCCAGCAGTAGAGCCTGAACCTGTCGTAATTCTAAAAAGGGATCTTCGGCAGTCACAATCGAATACTTTCAGGTGCTGCTGCTCGATTTATGATCAAAACCGTGTTTTCTTCAACAGCTTGCCAGTATTCCGGCAGCGAAAAAATTTCCGAGGCAATAACGCTCGCCTTTGGAAAATGCGGATGATTGTCGGTGAAATACAGGGTCGGGCATGCAGCACCATTAATCGCGTGTCGACAGGCAAACAAGCTCTCGCCATCCGACAAGATAATGTTCAACAAGGCAGGCTCTTTAATTTCGAGGACCTCCAGTTCCTGACAGGCCGCTATTATCGTCTGTGCCGGAGACATACCAGAGGCGAGATGATGACGACACATGGCGAACAGATATTCCGAGTCGGTATTTCCCTCAATGCCGCTGGCAATCTCAGCTGGTAGATAGGCATGCAGTGTACTGCGCGGGCCATCGTTAAAATTATCTATACGTCCATTATGTAAAAATAAATAGCGCTCGTGCCTGAAGGGCTGAGTATTGGCCTGATTCGTTGCCTGACCAGCGGTGGCACTGCGCACATAGGCCAGCCATAAGTCAGAGCTTAAGCTTCGTTGCAGATCAGGCAAGTTTGCATCAGACCAGATTGGCATAGTGCTGGTATAGCTAGCCGCGCTGTCGTCCTGATACCAGCCGAAACCAAAGCCGTCGGCGTTCAGGCTCGTACCCTGTAATTCATTACAGGCCCACGATTGCTTGAGCAGACTATGTGGATCTTCCTCGAGCAGATTCTTTAGAATCAGTTCGGGACCGAGATAGGCAGCGAGACGGCACATGATTAGATGAGAACGTTGACCTTGACAGACATGGGGTAGATCCTAGATAAAACTGTATGTTTATCAACTTAATTCATAAACAGGTTATATAATGTTGCTAACCCTGGATGCAAACAGGCAATGGCTGAGCCCGGCTCGTCACTTGCTCTCGCCAAATTGTGATGAACGCCCTGATGTGAATGATATCAGTCTGATTATTATCCACGGTATCAGTCTGCCACCGAATCAATACGGCGGCCCGCATATTGATCAGCTTTTCACAAATAGCCTGAATCCGGATGAACATACTTATTTTGCTGAAATTCAGGCGCTAAGAGTCTCTTCACACTTATTAATAGATAGAAAAGGGCTACTCACCCAGTATGTGCCTTTTGATAAGCGTGCCTGGCATGCCGGCAAATCAATTTACGAAGGACGCGAGAATTGTAACGATTTTGCTATCGGTATCGAATTTGAAGGCTGTGACGATGAAAAATATGAGTCCTGCCAGTATGAGATCGGCGCAACAGTGGTTAAACTGTTGTTGCAGAGTTTTCCGGATTTGAGCAGGGAAAGCATAGTGGGTCATTGTGATGTCGCACCGGGACGCAAAACGGATCCGGGCGAGGCTTTTGACTGGGATTATTTCCGCAAGCTAATAGTATGAAACTATAAGACAACAACAGAGCACTACCTAAATGACACTTATCAGTATATTGGCAGGACTCGCGCTTGAATATTTTCTGGGAGCGCTCGATCACATCCGTAATCGCGACTGGTTTGATCAATATCGACGCTGGCTTGAAACACGTTGTAGCGATCGATCATTCTGGGATGGCCCGGCAGGTTTGTTACTGACTCTGGCCCTGCCTTTGTCGGCATTGCTGCTTATCTCTCATCTTTTTTCAAACGTCTCAGGACTACTGGTTTTTTTCCTGTCGATTGTGATTTTTGTTTATAGCCTTGGCCCGGATTTCAACACACTTTTTAACGGTTACGTGGAAGCCCTTGAAAAGGGTGATCAGGTACTGGTACAGCGTATTGAGGAAGAGCTGTTTTTTGAGGAGCTGTCAGAGGACAAAGAGCAGCGCGAGAAAAGTGCCATTGAAACCGTCCTGCTTTGTGCCCATGAACATATTTTCGGCGTGATTTTCTGGTTTATCATTCTGGGTATGTTCGGTGCGCTTCTGTATTGTCTTATCGTTCGTCTTAGCGACGATTATTCCGAGATTCGAGGCGGTTATGCGGATGCTATTCGCAATCTGCACAATTTACTTATGTGGCCTTCATCCAGATTGCAGGCACTCGGATTTGCCCTTGGTGGTTCTCTAGTGGATGCCATTGAAGGCTGGCGTAGTGTTGAAGGCGAAAGTCTTGATGTCAGTAAAGAAATAGTCAAAACCGCCGGTCTGTGGGCTCTGCAATATCAGCCTGAACTCGGTGTGGAGTACAGCGATGAGTTGGAGTCTTACGTCAACTGGGTCAAAGAAGCGCAGGCACTGGCTAATCGCACCTTAATTGTCTGGCTGACCATACTCGGCGTTATGACACTGGGTGGCTGGCTGATCTGAGTCAAGCAGCTGGTCTCAGAGGCTTAAATACTCTGCGACCCGCATCATCTTTTTTTCACCCCGCTCTATAACAAGAATACTGTCAGTCTCATACCAGTCACTCAGCACTGTGCGAGTTGCGGGTTTACCTTCAAGCTCAAACTCATGTGTACCGGGCCGGTGCGTATGGCCGTGAATCACTTCCTGTACATCCTGCTTGCGCATGGCCGTCTCAACTGTGCTTTGTTCTACATCGATAATCGTTGCCGATTTTTTGTTACTCGACTTTTTAATTAGCGGTCGCAGTCCATGAGAGAGTTTTATTCTCAGTGCATAGGGTAGGCGCGGAAACACATAGCGAGTAAAAGCGGATTCCATAAAAGCGCGGTAGCGCTGATAGCCGACATCAAGTGTGCAAAACACATCCCCATGAGCGAGCAAAATTCTTTGTCCCTGTAATTCAATGACATGCTGATCGGGCAGGACGGTGCAGCCGCTGTATTCTTTGAAAGAGGGATTGAGCATCAGATCACGATTGCCGCGAATAATAAACAGATTGTCGTTGGCGGATGCGTAAGCGGCAAGCTCAGCAATAATTTCCGGGTTAGGTGGGGTGTTGTCGTCGTTACCAACCCAGAAATGATCAAAGAGATCACCGAGAATATACAGTGCAGAGGCCAGACGTGCGCGACCCTGCAACAACTCTTTAAAGAGCTGGATTTTCTCAGGCCGATCAGGGCTGAGATGCAAATCAGAAATAAACAGAGTTTCCATGGGCGGCCAGCTCAGTTGTCTGGAGCTGGCTGGAGTGTTTCAATCAAGTCTCAATGACTTCCATTTTCTGAATCACTACCGGTTCCTCAGGCACATCCTGATAACCCTTGCGGGAAGTGGTATCCACTTCTTCGATTTTCTCAACCACATCGCTGCCTTCGATCACTTTACCAAACACACAATAGCCCCAGCCATCTTCTGAGGCAGAGCGAAAATCAAGAAAGGCATTTTCGGTGGTATTGATAAAGAATTGTGCCGAAGCGGAGTGCGGGTCCGCAGTGCGGGCCATGGCAATGGTTCTATCAACATTACTCAGACCATTGTCGGCTTCGTTCTTAATTGACTCTCTGGTCGGCTGCTCGTTCATGTCCTGATCCATACCGCCGCCCTGGATCATGAAATCTTCAATAACCCGATGAAAAATCGTGCCGTCATAATGGCCATCACGCACATAAGTGAGGAAATTCTCAACGGTTACAGGGGCTTTTTCCGCATTAAGCTCAAGTACTATCTCGCCGTGGCTGGTTGTTATACGTACGTTCATTCAAATCTCCGGACTGGGTAAATGTAAACGGGAAGCGACTATGATAGTTACTCACTATGGAATAGCAACAGCAGACAAAAAATCCCCGCGTCTGGCCCTCATTATTTGATAATATGCGCGCCACAAGTAACGCCAGATACCACAAACATGCTAAAAATCTACAATACACTGAGCAGGCAGAAAGAAGAATTCACTCCCATGGTCGCGGGCAAGGTGAGCATGTATGTCTGTGGCATCACAGTTTATGACCTCTGTCATATCGGCCATGCACGTTTCATGCTGGTGTTCGACACGACCGTTCGTTATCTGCGACACCGCGGATACGAGGTGAACTACATTCGCAATATTACGGATATAGACGACAAGATCATTAATCGTGCGAATGAAAACGGTGAAGACATCGATACCCTGACGGCACGTTATATTGAAGCCATGAATGAGGACACTGATGCCCTCAATATGCTCAGGCCCGATCATGAGCCCCGCGCAACAGAACATATTAAAGAAATCATCGATATTACCAGCCAGCTCATTGAGAAAGACTATGCTTACGCCGCCGACAATGGCGACGTCTATTTTGCCGTGAGCAAATACAAAGACTACGGTCAGCTGTCTGGCAAAAAGATTGATGAATTACGTGCCGGTGAGCGTGTCGCGGTCGACGAGGGTAAAAAAGACCCACTCGACTTCGTCCTGTGGAAATCATCCAAACCCAATGAACCCAGCTGGGATTCTCCCTGGGGAGCCGGTCGACCGGGCTGGCATATCGAATGCTCGGCCATGTCGATCAAAACTCTGGGTGAAGAATTCGACATCCATGGTGGTGGTCAGGATCTGCAATTCCCTCATCATGAAAATGAGATCGCCCAATCCTGCTGTGCTACGGGCAAAGGCTTCGCCCGCCTGTGGATGCACAATGGTTTTGTCCGTGTAGATGATGAGAAAATGTCCAAGTCACTGGGTAATTTTTTCACCATCCGTGAGGTCATGGAAAAATACAGCCCGGAAGTGATCCGTTTTTTTATTCTGTCCAGCCACTACCGCAGCCAGCTCAATTATTCTGATAGTCACCTGGATGAAGCCAGAGCCTCGCTCGAAGGGCTTTATATCGCATTGCGCGATACCGAAGCGGGCGAAGGGGATATTGATGAGAGTTACCTCGAACAATTCAACAATGTCATGGATGATGATTTCAATACCGCCAAAGCCATCGCCATATTTCACGAGCTGGCACGCGAGATAAATCGCATCAGCGATAAACCCAGCTCCGAGGCCGCCAGACTGGCCCGCACTCTGAAGCAGCTCGCAGCCATCCTCGGCATGCTGCAATCCGATCCCACGACCTATCTACAGGGAGGCAGCAATGGTGATGGCTTGTCCAACGATGATATTGAAAATCTCATTAATGACCGCACAGAAGCCAGAAAAAACAAGGACTTCGCCGAATCCGACCGCATCAGAGATTTGTTATTGGAACAAGGCATAGCCCTGGAAGACGGCCCGGTAGGTACCATTTGGCGCAGAAACTAACCATCAGACCACTGCCATTACCTCAAAAGCGGGAATCGCTTAAATAATCGGCAGAAAGACGTATATAAGCTGAGTAATTGACGCCCCATAAGGCGACGCGTATCATCCCTCCTCCTTGCAGGAAGGTGGTGTTTTTTAAGGAAATGTCGGGGCATAGCGCAGCCTGGTAGCGCATCTGCTTTGGGAGCAGAGGGTCGGGAGTTCGAATCTCTCTGCCCCGACCAATTTCTTAACTTTAAACACCATGCCGTCATTCCCGCGAAAGCAGGAATCCAGTAAAATTACTACCGAGAGAGCCGATGTTGGTTTTCGTGCAAGGTGACAGGTAAGTATGCGCCTGTAGCTCAACAGGATAGAGCACCGGCCTTTAGGCGCGAACAGTATTGTTCGCTTTAGGAGCCTTTATGGGGAACTGAACCCATAAAGTGGATCGCACTGTATCGGGGAAACCTTAACAGCCAGGCTGATGGCAATCCCGAGGAAACCTGAAGGTTGGGGATCCGTAGAGACTATACGTGTGACACCTGAGATGGTGAAGAGATAGTCCAGACCACAAACCTGATTTAAATGGGGCGTCGAAAGGCGTAGTTGGTAAGCTAAGCCGGGGGTTAGGGGTTCAAGTCCTCTCAGGCGCGCCATTTACAAAGAATGGCCTAAGCAGTAAACGATTCTATGGTGGGCGTAGCTCAGTTGGTAGAGCCCCGGATTGTGATTCCGGTGGTCGCGGGTTCGAACCCCGTCGCTCACCCCATTTACACCAGTAATGCAGTACCCACCTATGCGGGCCGTTAGCTCAGTTGGTAGAGCAGGGGACTCTTAATCCCAAGGTCGTAGGTTCGACCCCTACACGGCCCACCAATTAAATCAGGTATGTACCGAGCACATGGTTGACGCTTTATAGCGGAGACATGGTTTACACTTTTAGTAAAAAAGGATGTAACGCCGCACTTGGTTTGCGATCTCGCCGCACTTGAATTGCGATCTGTTTATTGACCGTAAAAACGGGAAAATATGCCTATCTGGAGAGCTAAGGGCTTCTGTCTGAGCTTAACTGGCTCTCTTTGACGAGGTCACGCACAGGCACCTTAATGAAACCCCAGTGCTCTGAAACCCATACTAGCGAAGAATACATAACAATGGCTGCAAGTATGCCTAGCATCCATCTGACAATCTTTTGAGTCCAGAGTATCCATATGTCCCGGCGTTCTTCCTTTCTTATATATCGTTGCCGCTGAGCTTCTAGATAGTTCTGGCTTTCCATCTTCATGATAAACACATCAAATTCGGCTAAAAATACTTGCATAGTTTCTGCGAAGGACGTGAGTCTCTTTATCGGAAATGATGAGGCTCCTTTCTCAGCTATTCCTGATGTCAACGATGTCACCACTTGAACCAGATTGTCGCTGTTAACGTGGTAACCTTTTTCGTTGCAGCTATCCTTCAAATTGCTGAGTTCGCTATTAAGATTAGACCTGGCTTGATCCACGTTTCGAAATTGACGCTCGATTGGCAGTTCTTCCATAACAGTCACCTTTTATCACGTAATTGTCGCGTGATTATAACCTCTCCAAACATTCGCTGCTTCTGATTTCCCCCACCGACTGAATAGTTAGTTCTGACCTTTTGAAGCTTGAACCCTTTGTAGATTTTACGCACCTCCGGCACGTCATTTAATGACACTATAAACTGGCCTTTTATACCCATTAAAATGTCCCTCAAACGCTCGTGATCATCCTTACTATACATGCCCTTGCCATAGTAATCTTCGCTGTTGTAATACGGTGAATCGACATAGAAAAGTGTTGTGGCTTTGTCATACCGGGCAATGAAATCCTGATAAGGCAAGCACTCGATGACCACCCTCGATAGCCTGGTATGCAAATCCTCAAGCATGGGCGCAAGCTTAGTAATGTCAAACCTGGCCGGGCCTGACTTATCTACCCCAAAAGCACGGCTGGTGGCCTTCCCACCAAAGCATGTTTTCTGTAAATAAATAAACCTTGCGGCACGCTCCAAATCGGTGAGTGTGGCCGGGTCTGTATTAGCCAGTCGACTGAACTCCGTGCGAGTCGTAATCTGGAACCGCATCATCTCCATGAACGGCACATAATGGCGCTGCAGTATTCGGAAAAAGTTCGCCACGTCCTGGCTATAATCATTGATTACTTCTGACTTCGCCACGAATGGCCGACGCAAAAATACACCTCCCATGCCGACAAAAGGCTCTGCATAGCAGGTATGTTTAATCTTCTCTATCTTGTTAATGATCGTATCAGCCAAAAGGCTTTTGCCGCCCACCCAGGGGGCGACTGGTTTCACTGGTGTTGTCGTCTTCATTTGAGCCATATTTCCATTATTATTTTTCTGTTAAGCTCACCTCGCCGCGTACGTGGCAGGGGAGCCTTGGGTGGCTCACTGCTAGTTCAGTGATTCGCTGGCCAGGTGTGTGTTACCGCACACGCCTGGTCGCTCCTCTTATCTTTTACCAAACGATTGCTTCGACCTCCGCTTTTGTTGTTGCTGCGTTCACCGAATCTCTTAGCGTTCTGAATTTTGTCTTATGGGCAAGCAGCGCGGTCATGCCGTCTTTCATTGCCTGCTGGCTTTGTGAAACGGTGTGAACACGCGGATGTTTGCTGTCTGCGTTTGCGAGTTTGTCATCGCAGGTAATTAGTTCGTCTATATTGCCGCTGACCACACTCGCCTGGATCCAGTCTCGGTTGTGTTGCTCGCTATCGTATTTGTGCGTGGTGCCGAGCGCATCCGAATCAAAACCGCCATTTAGTGCAGTGACAAAACTTTCGTTTAATGCGGAGATACGATCTGCTTTTATGTTTTCTAAAGGATGGTCGATGACAACAACGGCATCATTCTCGATGCGCCTTAAACCGTTGTTGTCGATCAGGTCTTGCCACTGGTCATCAGTAATCTGAAGACAGCCAGCAGGAATGCTGTCATGGACGTCGTCTGAAAAAATGCCAAGGATGTTATTGCCTACTTTTTCAGAATCGTATTGAACGTGGTACATAGCAATCTCCTGTTATTTTCCGACAGCGAACCAGCGCACGGTTTCACCTTCTGAAATGTTTCCGTAAATGGTAATTTGTGTGGTTGAAGCGGTGCCAAAATTGAAACCGTGATAGCGAGTGCCTGCAATGGATGTTGCATAGTCACCAGTGACCGCTGAATACACGGCTGAAGCAAAGGCAATCGGAAAAGTAATGGTGGCCACGCCTGATGACAGACTCGTTTGTCCCCACTGAAGAATCAGACCGCCTGGCAGTTTTTGATAGCCGCTGGTCGCGTGCGATTTTGCGAAGGATGCTAGGCTAGCTGGCGTGACCGATCGAACCGTATCGGTGCCCGCTTGCGTTTCAGCATTCGTGGCCAGCTCCGCCAATCCCTTGACCGATGTCGTGGCGTTGCTGTGGGTATGAGCCAGTACTGAATACAGTGCGTTGGCTTCTGCAGCCGTTAGATACTGCGAATGCGGGTCGCCCAGAGCTTCGTGTGCAGAAACCGCACCGAGCGCTTCATACACAATTTGTGCGTCGGCGATTATCTGTAAAATAGCATTATATAAATCAGTGCCTTCTCCCTTAGTAAGTCCGGTGCCAGCCTCCTCGATGACTTCGATAATGTTTTCTTGAACATCATTCAGCCAAGCAGCGCCGACAATAGTTGCCAGTCTCGGTACACCGGGGTCGCCATCATCAAACTTATTGGAGACGTGATTTGCAGCATCTGTTCTATGCATGATTTATTTCCTCAAGTGTATGCGAAGTGCACGATGGTGTGAGCGGGCTTAATTCTAGATATCACGCATTCAATGACATCGTTTCCCCAGGAGCGAAGCGGGTCACCTGCAGTTGAGCCACCGGATTCAAAACTTTTAATCGTGTCTAAGGGGCCATTTACTTGCCAGTGATGAGCGCTTGGCACATTCTCTGTGATGGTCACTACATGGCCAAGCCTGGCGGCGACGTCAATGAAGTACTGCGGACTGGCGCCACCCACTCTGGCCACCTTTTCATGTAATGCCAGGCGTCGCTCGACGGTAGTGACAGCGGCGTCGGTGCATTTATCTGGCAGGCCGAATGCGGTTTCCCAATCCGGCAATAATTCTGATGCGGTGCGTGGGTCGATTTCTTCCAGCAGGTTGTCGACTCTGAAATCAACGCGTGCAAATTCTTCGGCAATGGCAAACAACAAGTTTGATAAAACCGTATTCATCTCACGTGGCCAGGCTGGGCCCACTGGCAGCAGCGCCTGTAGTTGCTCGTGATAGTGGTCGACGGAATTAGTCATTTTCAATTCGAGAATTAAATTCTTTCTTACAGCTCTCTATATAAGAAAACACAGAAAATCGAATAACCAAATCAATCAAGATAGCGCAAATGATGAGAACGACAGTGGCAATCGCTACGCCCACGTAATTACTCCCATCGTCGCCATATCGCCGGTGGCGTGAGCTACGTCAGCTGCTGGCACAGTAACGTCGTTGTCAGTCTCACCGGCTGCCAGGCTGACCGCTTCACGAATACGCGACAGTAGAATCGCTCCCCCTGGTTCTGCATCACGCAGCAACATGTCCTCGAGCTCTGCTTGAACGGCATCTTTTATTGTCTGGTCGGATGGCGTGATATCTATCGAAAAGTTTAGTGGCACTGCGACAGGTGCGGCAACAGTTACCACAGCGGTGACCGGGCGCTGGAGCTGAATATGATCGTTTACCTCCGTCACCTTTGCGGCATCAGGGATGAGCGATGTTTCATGGTCATCAACAACAAAGCGAACTGCTACAGTGCCGTCACCGCCTTCCAATGGGTACACCCATGCTCGAGTGACGCCACTTATCTCTTTGGCCCAGGCAATGTAATCGAAGCTTGCGCCACCGTGTGGTGGCTCCTGGATCCGTTCCAGTAAGCGAGCTCGCAGCGCATCGTCCGTTTCCGTATCGATGCCGTTCGCAATACCACCGGCATCGACGGTCGCTTGGCTATTCACTCCGGAGATCGGACTGCTGAGTGACACGGAGCTGGCCGCCGCCGTGTTTGAATTTGTGCCGCCTTCGACAGCGGTAATTGCGACCGATGCCGTACCACTGGCGATGGTGCCTTCAGCATCGGTAGTGAACTCGACGCCATCACTGCGCTGCACTGTTGTGCTGATCGGTATCACTGATGCATCCGTTCCGGTAAACGTGATGCTGCCGGTTGCCTGGCCAGCGACCTTTCGAGACAGGCCCCAAATACTTGCTATGCGTTCAAGTGTTTCAGCTTCTGCGGTGTCAGGTAATATCTGCTTGGCTATCCAGTCCAGGTATCCATACAGAGAATGTGCGGCACCTGAATGTACTCGAGCTAATACATTTAGATTCGAGCGTAACAAACGTGCGTCGGTGCCAGGTAGGCGTGATTCAATATCAGCGATGGCCCGGTCAATTAAATCTTGTAATGCTGGTCTAATGAATGGCATGTTTTTACCTTGCTAAAAGTTGGAGTTCTTTTTCTTCGACTGCTTGCACGGCATCCGCTGCAGCCTGGTAATAGGCTGCCCGGTCTCCGCCTCGGTTCATCTTTTTGCAGGCATCTCTCACGCGACGACGAATGGCAACCGGCACCTTGTACCAGTGCGGTCTGCACATAAGAACATTGTCAGGATGCTTTGTTTTGCATTTGCTTATCCGACACGTTTTCATAATTGATTCCAGAAATTGTCGAAACGAAACTGTGCAGTACTGCCATCCGGTCGGTGTATGTCCACACCGATGGCCAGCATTCCCTTGAATACCGTTGCTGTCTTGACCTCGACAATAACGCCGCTCGATTCAACCCAACCCGCAACCACGTCCACTCTCGATGCCACACCATCATCGAGCATCCACTGCAGCGCTTCCTCAGCGTACTCTCTGGCCAGATTCACCACGCTCTGCTCGTCTTTTTCCCTTTCAAGTAACCAAAGGCGCGAACCAATATTGTCACCGGCAATATCAGGATAGGCGTCGGCCCACCAACCGCGCTTGTCATCACTGCCGTTCGGCAGCACATCGTCATCGTTGGCGAGTCGGTTCGTGAATAAGGATAAAATCACCGCTGTGGCCAAGCCGTCATCTGCCTCCAGCTGGCTAGTCTTGAGCTGATAGTCGAAGTACGGTGGCGAAAGCGATTCACCGTCAAATATTAGTGTGCGGATATCGGTCATGGATGCGAGTGATTGTTGGTATTGCCAGCACCATCGATAATGGTGCCATCGGCGTTGATGTTTGTGTCGACCTGCACGCTGCCGGTGATATCGACATCCCCCGTAAACTCGACAAGCGGAGAATCAATTCTCAATTTGGTCGAGGCACCAATGTGAATTTCATTGTTCCGTTTGAAGTGAATGTAATCACCTTCATCGCTGTACAGCGCCACCTCACCTTTTTCCATACCCTGCAAACGATAGCGTTTGTCTTCCGTGGCAATGATTAAACCGTGATGCCGGTTGCCGCCAACAAACACACCCGCCATTTCAGCACCGTCTAATGGCATTGAAGCGAATCCATAGTGTTGAAACAGTTCGAGCGAGTCTCTCACTTCACCTTTCATCAGTGAGGCTTGCACCAGAATCTTGCCATTTTCTTCAGCCAACAACTTAATCACTCCGCGCGAGACGGTGAGGAGTGCTCGGCGCCAGATTGGCGCCATTAGTTTCTTAATCTGTCGGTTAAACTCAAGATTCATAATATAAAACTGTCGTCGGCAGGCGGTAATTCCAGAACGTCAAACGCTCCGGCGCCGGTCAGCACCATTTGAGTTCGCTCGCCTTCAGAATCGAGAATGTAATTGACGCCGACAATTAGCAGTTCAGTGTCAACGCCTATCGAAGGACTTTTCGTTTTCACTAGAGAATTCGGCTGCCAGATAACGCCATCAGCTTTCCATCCCTGAACGGTTAACGTAACACGAGTACTCCTGCCGTAGCGGACGTTGCGCTCCCAGGTTACGCGCTTCTTCATCGTCTCTGGTGTCGCATTGTCCTCTGCTAATAACACCAGCGGTCTGTACCGAATATCTGAGTCGGACACCTCAGCGCTTGGCTCCGCTGCATCAACCGGGTCAATAAAACCAGTGTCTGGTTGTTCACCTTTACCGATGTATATTGAATGTCGGTCTCGATGACTAAACTTACCGGCGGCGCCGAGCATGTTTTCGCCTTCGACGATGGCGGTGGCCATGCGCTTTTTGCCAGCGCGGGTGATGACTAAATCGCTAGCAGCATTTGAGGTCAGCATCACTCCTCGCTGCCTGGCAACCCGCTCTAGTAGCTCCATGACAGATTCGCCATTACTGATGCTTTCGCTCTCAATCGGGCCACCGATATTGGTCTCGACTACAACATTAATCCCGAATGGCCTGCAGACATCTTGTGCAATCGTTTTAAGTGACTTCTTTTTCCACTGACCAGTTTTATGTATGGCGCTGCAATCAACTAAATCCGCGGTGCGACTGCGCCCGGTGAACTTCACTTGATGCTCGTTTCCATTGAGCGACGGCAGCACATCGTCAATGAAACCTGTGATGACGGTCTGGCCATCAATCGATACTGTTGCGGTTTGGCCTGGTCGTATTGGTCTAATCGTAGGTTGCTCAGACCATCGTTCTGTCACAATCAAATCGAAAGTGCCAGCGACCGATTCAATACTGCGATTCACGCTAATGGAGGTCCAGCCACCATAGTTCTGGCCATTGACTGTTAGGATTAGTTCGCTCAATGCATCACCACGTAGTCGTTTGGATTAAAATCACCCGGGTGAATGATGTCGTCGTGGATGAATACATAACCAGAATGTTTTCCTGTCTCAACTTCTTTGGCGTTGTTCGCGACAATCGTTCTCTGGCAATAAGGACAATAATGCGAACTCGTAGTCTCCGGTACCGTTATAGTTTTAGTCAGCACTGTTGAGCACCTCGAGTTCCGTTCCTCCCACCACAAAGCCGGGATGTCGTAAACTGTTTCTATCAACAATTGCTGCGTCTTGCGAAGCATCGTTGTAAAGCTTATGCGCTATCACCAATGCTGGTAGCGTGGCAGCCGGTTCATAACCGACAATACGAGCCAAGTCCGCGCCGCGCACTTTGATGTCGTCAATCATGGCAACTCTGACTGTCTGTAATGCGGAATACGAATTGTCGTCCGTAGTCAGCATTTGTCGCTCAAACTCTACGTCCAATTCGTCGCGCAACGTGCGTGCATCTCTAAATGAGTCGAATTCAATATCACTGGTCACTCGCGCTGCCTCTATCAGACCGGCTTGCTGAGTGATGTTGATAATTGCTGTTTGGTTCGCTGCTTGCTGTACACGTGTCGGCGTGCTTGATGGCACGGACGCGAAAGTGTTACCGAAAGTGAATAGTCCTCGATACACGTTCAATGCATCCAGCGGATCGTCAAACACGCCAGTCACACCTCGCAGCAGCTGAGTGATGTCGTTCGCTAGTGTTGCGGGCGCACGAATCAAGGAAGCTGAATTACTCGATAGGGAGTTTGCTTGGCTGAGATATGAGGTGATGTTTGATGGTACCGACGGCGCATCGTTGATCAAGGACACGACTTTGGTTGATAAGTCAGAAAGTAAGCTATTCGCCGCAGTGCTAATAAACTCCGGTCTTTTTTCGACTGTAAAATTGCTAGTAAATACGCTTTCAATAGTCGTTAAACCACCATCCGCTGAACTCTTTACAATGGACGGTGTACTGGTTGAGGATGCTGGGGAACTATTCTGGCCAGACTCGACAAAGGTGACACTGAATGTCGCCATGCCGCCTTCACTGGTTGACTCTGACACGCGATAGTCTTCGACCGACACTCGGATGCCACCATAGTATGGGTGCTGTAATGTGCCAGGGCCTTTGCCGTCCAGCGCTGATATCAGCGCATCGCGAACCACCATGTAGTCCTTACCAATGACCAACAAATCCAGCGTAAAGCGCTTGGCTCGGCGACCGAGATCTTCGACGTATGGTTTGTCTCGCAGCGGGTACTCGTGCACAGCCAGTCGGCGTCCACCACCAAAGTCTGATCTGCGCGTCACAAACGAGGCATTTCGGAACTTTCCGGCTTGATATTTATCCTTCCAGGACATAGGCTTTTACATCTCACCAACGACAGGAGTCGACTTCATGAAAAGAACTGATACCCTCAGAAAATATGCATTTATTGAAGGTGCAGTTGTTGCGGCACTAATTGGATATTTCATCATGCCAAATGCTGTTTGGTGGGTTCATATAATTGTGTGGCTATTTTTCTCAAGTGCGTTTTATCATGCATCTATTGAGCATGAAGCGAAGGAAAAAATCGTAAATAGTAAAGACCATTAAAAGGCTGCCATCATTGGGCCAGAGTCGATATCTATGTCGACGTCCGGATTCACGGTAGAGACACCAACCACCCTCGCTTTACCGTTATCGATTTCAAGTTTAATCGTTCCGCCCACCTCAGTTTGATTTGCACCGGCACCTTGTAACGTTGTCGCTCTGTTTGTCTGGTCACCGCTTCCAGTTTGATTTTGTGACAACGGAAGTGCTTCACGTATCTTTTTCAAGTTGGGTACCAAATTGACGGCCATGTCTTTGACGCCGTCCGGTATTAGGTCAATGACTTTGTCGAACAACTTCCCTGGCAAATCAAAGAGCAACTTCAAGGTGTTCATGAACCCTTCGATTAAATCCGTCATATGCCCAACCATGTCCTCCCAAAACTGCCTGACGGTGGACCAGTTTTTAATAATCAAAATTGCAGCAGCAGCTACTGCCATTGCGACAAAAATAATTGGGTTCGCCAACATTACGGCCCACATCAGTTTTAGCCCTGCGATTATTGCAGGCAGGGCAATCGTCGCCATGCTTTTCAACGCCATTGCTGTGCCCCAAAGTGACACAATCAATTTGGCGCTCAGTATAAAAGCAACAGCAGCCACAATTGATCCATAACCTCCCGTTAAATCAGCGACAAACTTTATGGCCTTTGCAATTCCACTTAGCATTGAGAAAAGTACTTTCCCAATTTCCCAACTTGCCATGAATGCATCCTGCAAATTGCGGCCAAACTTCTCAGCGATGACATCCAGCTGACCGTTCTTGGTAAGCACGTCGACCTGCTGAAGCAGGTTTCGAAGCTTTCCTTTCATCCAGTCAAACAAACCAGATCCCATTACTTTCTGTGCGAACTGCGTCCACTGATCGGACGCGTTACTAGTCATGCCATCCCAGGTGCTCGACATCTTGTCCATATTGCCCGCGTACTTTTCATTCCAGATAGCCAGAAGCGTTGATTCAATCATCTTGCGGCTATTCTTATCAGCAACCTTCACTCGCTCCTCGCCATCTTTACCAGTGAAAACGAAGGCGACGCGATTGCCTTGCACACGCGCTTTAATGCCCAACTCTTTCAGACGTTCAAACTCGCCGGTACCAGCATCGGCGATGGCTTCAACTGCTTGAATGATTGGTACGTTCATTGCTGCAGCCGTGTCGCCCAGAGTCCGTAGCATTCCGTTTGTTGGATCAAGTCCAAATGCACGTAACCGAACAAATGCATTAGTAACGGTTTCCAACTCAAATGGCGTGGTCGCCGCAAAATCCTCAATCCAGCTCATCGACGCCTGCGCTTTCTCGGATGAACCTTCCGTTGTCTCCAGTATTGTTTGAAAACGTTCAAACATTGCGGCTGTATCAAGGAACTGCCGCTTAAAGCCAAAGCCGAGAATGCCGCCCCCTACTAAAGTCAAGCCGGTGAGCTTTTTTAGTTCCTTCGATGTCCCGGACAAATTCTTTGTCAACCTGGATGTCGCTGCATTCAAACCGCGAACACGGTTTAATCGACGAATAGTTTTACTCACACGATTGATATCGTTCGTGACTTTACGCAGTGGCGCAGTCGAACGATTCACAACATCAAATATAAGACTAAGATTCAGATTACTCATTAAACCGTTTCACCTGTTCGTGCCAGAAATACAATTCATCAATACCCATTTCCCACAGCTCGGATGGTGGAAAATGAAAGGTCGCTGCGATATCGCCTAAGAGGTCACTCCAGTTGTTCGGAAAAGCTCTTGTGCGAGAGGTAACTTTCCCATGACGCCTATCACATCCTCCATATCCATTTTGTCCATTTGTGCTGGAGTCAGCTCTGAGAAAGCGCCAATCAAATCAATCATGGCGCTCATTTCACCTTCACTGATACGCATGGCCCGCATGTGGCGGGCCGTTATCTTCTCCGGGATCTCAACCTCCGATATTTTCTTAGTCGTCGGTTCATCACCTTCACTTGGGATGGTGATATCGAATGGGTGCTTGAGTGGGTATTTTTCCATCAAGCTTCCTCACAGCTCAGACCATGAAAGGTCACCGGCAAATCACCATTTTCATTGGCGGTCAATTCCAGCGCATTCGACAACCAGGCATTCGACAAGATAAACGTCGCGCCACTATCAGCCTCGAAAGTGATGTTGGTGTCAGTGACTTTACTCAAGGCATCCAGACTCACGTCCTTTGCATGTTGAATGGTGGCTTCAATCATAGGAGCGGTCGGCTTTTCCGAAAAACCTCTCACGCCCTGATCCCCCACAACGGGGGCGCGCTCATTGTTGCCATAATTCAGCTTGGCACCATTGGCGGTGGGAAGGATTTTACCTTCCAGTTTGATGAAGGCTCTGCCGGTTATAGCGCCCATAATGTCTCTCCTATTTAAACGATTTTTAAGTAGTCTTTATTCAGACAATAAATTGGTTTTTGTTGGCCAGTATGCGGAACTGATTCACCAGATTCGGCTGGTCAGCGACATTAACGCGGTTGCGATCATCCGAATCAATTTGAACCACTAGCGTGGTCTTGTAATGCTCAATGTCTTCCACCCAGCCGAGGTTCATTTGAGATCGATATATGCTCAGCAGCTCAGCACGTATTATCGAAGGCGTGGCAATGGCGGCACCGACAGGAATGTTGGCAAACTCACCGTCCTCTCGTAACTTGTGGCGTGGATACTTGGTGCTAATCAGCGCGATTTTCGCAAAACGAATTCGCTCAAGCGTCTCCGGTGTATTGATGTCCAGATAAGAGGCATCAGGAACAGATGAATCGTTCTCCTGGTACATAGTGATCTGTCTTTCAATTAGCACCCGGTTGTCACTGGTCACTGTAAACGTCGCAATGCCGTCATAGAGCAATTGATTGCGTTCGTTAATATCATTCCGATCAGCAATCGCCGGTGGCAGGATGCTAGGCAGCTGCAGACGCTGCAGTGGTCTTGCCGGATCAGTAATCAGATTGAATGAACCAATCGCGGCATTCGCTGCCGCCCAGATGTAAGGCAGCTGAGGAGCGATGCCGGTACCAATACAGGTCACGTGTGGACTGTTCCGCGTTTCACCAAAGGTGCCGGTGGCAGAGTGAGTGCCTCGATAGGCGCAGAAAGCACGGCTGCCTTTTTGCACTGGTGGCTGGAATCGCGTGCCCAGGTCGGTTTCCAATGCCGTCAAATTCGCCGCATCTGTGTAGGGCATCACGATCTAGTTGTACCACTCATCACCAATTGCTGCGATGGCGGTAGCAACGTCAGGATTCGTGGCACCGTTGGACATGGCCACGAAGGTGACCGTCAATCCGGCAGGCAGTACTTCGCCGGTGTAGTAGTTCACTCGGAGGTCGATATCGTTGCCGTGCGTGCCATCGTTTCTCGCGGTCAAATCGACTTGCGTGTCGTCCACACCATTTACCGCGGCTGTCACTGGTAAATCCGTCGCCGCGGTAATCGCCGCGGCGACGTTGGTTGCTGTGACACTGTTAGCTTCACCACTGGCCACGGCCACCTGTACACGCTGTCCGCCGATATACAGATTCAGTGTGCCGGTAGCCGTCACGGCGCCGCCGAAAGTAATATCACCCGTAGCCGCCACACCGGCACCGGCATCGTCCAAGGAAATAAGCCAGGTCTCGGTAAAAGGATTCGCCGCTTTGAATGCCTTTATCATTTCAGCCAGCATCGAACCACGTCCGCACATGGCTTCGCCTTCTTCGCTACTGGTGACTCTGGTTGGCACCGCTTCTGCAACACTGCCGGTTGCCAGGCGCTGGCCTATCAGTAAGACTTTGGATTCAAAGGCACTGGCGTTGGCCAGTTCATTATTTATCTCAACGTAGACGCCAGGGACGCGCAGCGTGGATGGGATGTGGTCAAAAGCAATCGCGTTCATGATTTATTACCCTCTTTCTTGGCTTTCTTTGGTGGCTTGGCAATCTCAACGTCGCCGTCTTTCAAACGTCGCCGCCAGAATGTGTTTAAAATTTTCTCTTCGCCTTCCGGCGCCAGACGCCGTAGCGTTTGTGGATCACGTGGACAAACAGTGTCGTTCGTCGGTTTTAAAAAGGTGGTTTTATCCATGTTTACTCTCTCTTAAAAGTGAAGGTCTTCGATGTCAGTTTCGATATCAATCTGACCATCAGCCGTGGTCATGTCGGTCTCGGCGTTGAACTGCTTAAAGTCTTTCAAGGTATCCGGATCGATGGTGGACACCAGCTGCATGTTCGGCATAAAGAACGTGGCCGCATAAATCGTGGCATTCAAATCGAAAGTGAGTTCGTTGAATAGATTTCCTATCCTGTCGAATTTCAATGTGCCGATATCGTCAACTGTAAAAGCGTCAAGCACGCTCACGGCATTCTCTAATAACTCATAGGCGCCGATTTGTGATTCGTTGCCGTGACGCCTGTCCATTTCTTTTGCATGGTCGGTGACCGTGAAGAGATCAAAACGACCTTTCATTCGGGTCTGATCAGTATTGCCTTTATCAGCACTGATGAAGGCGAGGTACAAGCCAGGGGCGCGCTGCAAAAGTCGCTCAAGGATCTGTCTGGAGAAAGTGCCCGGTATCGACAGACACTCTCTGATAACCAGCTGGCCGTCTTTGGACATGAAGTTATCCTTCAGCTTTTCGATACAGGCGTCTTCAACTTTTAGAATCACTGACATCAAATGAACCCTGTGTCCTTTCGGTCGAAGACATTGCTGCCACCTTCAAACTCGACAGTATCTTTCGATGCGGCCTTATCACCGCTCGTGTCAATGCCTATGTCAATTTTGCCTTGTGCAATCAGTTTTAAATCTCTGATGGCATCGTCATACTCCTGACGAATATTCTCAGGTCGATGCTTGTCGTAGAGCGAGTACCGTGCCAGCTGACAAGCGATACGTACCAGGTTCTTCGACACTGGCGATATCGGCAGGCTATAACGCGCACCAACATGACCGTCAATGATGCCTTCGGCATCTTGTATGGCACGGTTCAGCGTCGTCGTGACTATTTCGCCGATATTCTCTTTGTCGGTGAGCGTAATGATTTCGTCTTCACCGAATCGGTCAATTAAATCTTGTTCAATGCAGTAAGGCATTAATGTCCGCCGTCTGATGAAATGTATATGCGAATTTGCTCGTGCAGTGTTTCTGGCATTGACGTCACGATCTCGACCTCCGGTTCGTACTTCTCGCCCTCTGTGCCACCAGACACCTTGATGCCTGTAACAAGTCCACTGACCGACTCATCATCTTTGGTGATGCCAGCAGGCACAGTCCATGTCGCCGTTGTAATGTCAGCACACTGCAGCTCTTTAGCGCTCCATTTGACGTAGTACCACTTAGCACTGCCTGGATGTTTTGCTGGTGCATTTCGAATCACGCTGCCGTTGCACCCTTCACACGAATTAAGCTCGCATCGGCATTGACTGCTGAGGCCGCTGCGCTGATAACGCGCTTCACCCATATAGCCTTATGTTCACCGGCAGGAATGTCGCCGATGGCCAGCGAACTGCCTTCGCCGTTTGCCTGGCTAAAGACGACACCAGCCGGGGCAGTCGATTCATCGGCTATCGTTTGCTCGATGCCGTTCACCGCGCTGGTACCAAGTCCAATTTCTTCATCGGTATCAACGCTCGGCGTTTCGGTTTGAACCCATACTTCTGCCCCTTGAAGAGTCAGCGAGCCATGATTGTTCTTGACATAAAAACAGCGATACTCGGTGTCACCGGCATCGGCTTCATCGCCATCGACTACATCGAAAAGATTGCTGACCGTGGCGGCGACAATTTCAACCGAACTTATCGCGCCACCGAGAGCAGCATCTGGAACGGCGTTCGCGGCACCACCTGATAAATGAAAGTCAATGTCTCCAGCTACTATTGGCATACTTGCTCCTAGTGTGTGTTATGCACGCGTTGTTCAACCGGCGCATTCATGCGTCGGTTTTCAGGGTTTGAGAAAGTGCGGACCTCTGCAGGCACGATCAGAATAGTTATCGGTGCCAACTGTTGGCCATCGACTGACCACTGAAGCGTTAAGCTATTCTCAGTCATGCTGAGAGTGTCCCAACGTAAATCCGCATCGGCACTAACATTGGTCAGCACATCCCATTGTGTATTGAGTTCACCGAGCACGGCGTTGGCTATGTCGTTGCGTATATCCAGATCGGAAGTGATGTGCTGCAGAATGTTCCATCGCATGTCGAGACTCGAGACGATTGCCTGATGAATATCCCAACGAAGGTCTAAGTCAGCTTGCGCATTATTTAAGACATTCCAACCAAGCTGCATGTCCTGGCTAACGGTCAGGCCGATGTTCCACTGCGCTTCCAAATCAGCGGTGACCGCATTAAAGACGTCCCAGGACAGCGTCGTGTCCTGCACAGCGTGCATAATCAAGTCCCAGGCTATTTGCACATCCTGCTCAACCGCATTAAGAATGTCATGCCGCAAATCCACGTCACTGATGGCGTTATTTAGAATCGCGTGTCGTATATCTAAATCACTGATGACATCGGTCAAGCCAACCGAGACGTATTCATCAGAACCAATGTCCCAACTGCTTCGAGTCTCACCATCAAAGTCGACGGAGAAGGGAAAATCGGAAACAGCACTTAAGTCGGTGCCGTTGCCTTTCCATAAAGTGTCACTCGCATCCAAGTGAAAGTCATCACTTGCTTCATCTACGAATGTGGGGTTACCGGTCTGCGCGTTGCTACCAGGAGCATCGCTTGATATGTCCGAAGCGTTATAATCGGACGCGGAATTGAATGTGCCACTGAAACCGTTTGCACTGGCGAGGCCCTGTGATTCATAGCCATTATTGACTACGTGAATATTTGAGCTATTCGTATAAAACCCGGTTAAACAATTAATAGCAGTATTGTTATACCAATACATCACCGCACTACTGCCTGTATTTCGGTATCCAACCATCCCTGTGTAAATGAAGTCATAAACAAAACAATTCCGAATTGTCCCTCTGGTATCAGAATCGACGTTTTCTATACCCATCGACCCGTTACCGTTGCCGGAATTAATACCAGATTTTATAACTAAGCCATCTAGAACAATGTTTGAGCCTGATGATTGTGACGCTATTTGAACGCCGTCTCTGGGGCTTGTCCCCGAAGTCTTAATTGGCTGTACTTGTATTTTCTCAACAGTGACATTCTGATCTTGTATTCTCAAGCACCTATCACCAGAACTGCACTCTAGACGATAAGTCGATGACGAATACGGTATCTGCGCTTCGGCTCCTGCTGCTGGCCGAATTACCAGGTTCCGAATTGCGTCAGTTACCATCCCATTAATAGCGACGGCTGAGGTATCGGAAAATGCTTCGCAGGTGCAAATAACATTCTCATCGTTGGAGACAAGATCGGCACCAGCCGCACCAAAGTTATCCGCCTCGGCGGCACTAAGACTGGCATAGTCCCCGCCTGATGACGCAACGATTATGTTGACCGCTGTAGGCATTAAACAACCGCTCCAGTAATACCGGTCTTCGCCTTGATGGCGTCATAAAGAGCAAGCTTAATGCTTTGATAAACTGAGTTCCCTTGTGCGGCATAACTCTCAGCCGCAGTGATAGCATCGATGGTTTCTTGCCCCGCTAATCTGATCATGTTATTCGGGTTGACAGGAACAAATACTCCAGCGTCCATATACCCCTCATCGTAGGAGATATGTATCTCGTTTAATTCATGATCAATAGCGTGAGAATTAATCTCAAGCGTGTTTACCGTGATGGTTTTTTCAAGTGAGGCATCAAGTGTTAATGGCATGCCTTGCTCCGTGTGGTTTGCGGATTACATTGTCAAAATCATCCAGATAATAGGAGCGCCTTGAATATATTTCTCTGTTATGCCGGGACATGGTGCTCGCTAATCGCCTGATGCCAATCAAGGCCAATGGGAATACCTCGCTATTTGATTTCATCTCCATCTGAGTAAGGTGCTGCATATCCTCAACAGGTACGCCAGGGTATTTAACAATTCGAAATCGGTCGCTGAGTTCGTTCTTTCCATACTCACAGCCGTCCGGCCTAACTTCAACAACATCGCCTTTCTTGTAACTTCCAGACAAATCCTTGTCTGGATCGGGATTGACGTTGTCAACGTTTCTGATTAGTAATTCACACATGTTTGATGTCATTCTGCCACGCTGAGATCAGTCCTTTTTCGTGGCAGCCTTCTTCGATGCTTTTTTCTTTGCTGTCTTTTTCGCTGGCGCTTCAGGGTTCAAGCCTTTTTCATACTGCTCGCGCTCTTCCTCGCTCGGCGAGGTAAAATGAAGCTTGGTCTCCTGACTGAGGCGTTCGAGTTGCTCTTTATCAAACTGATCCATATCGACGACTTCCGACTCCGACCAGGCATGACCGCACCGACGATACCCGGGCTGACTGCAGGTGACTTTTGCAAGATTCATAATTCACTCCTTCTGTTGTGATTGGTAGCCGTGGCTAGATTTGAACTAGCGACCTCCGGGTTATGAGCCCGGCGAGCTGCCAGACTGCTCCACACGGCGATAAATTGTTTCTCAATGCAAAGGGCGGGACAAAAATGCCCCGCCCTCGCAGGGCCTACACGCTACGGGTAATATTCGTTACTAGCTGAGCCACTCCGTGACTAACAAGTCGACCGCATCACGGTTGACGTTGGTCGCGCCGTCTGCCTTACGCTCGGCCTTGATGACCTCCAGCGCTTCAGCACGATTGCTCGGCCCACACACCATAAGGTTCGGCTTAATGCCCAGGGGTTTGCCCGAACGCTTCTTCTGTCCCATCATGGCCGCCAGAGCTGCTTCAAAGTTCGCCGCATCGAGCGTGTCTTTGCTGCCATAAGCCATCTGATGAAAACCGAAGCCCACGTTCATTCGACCGTCGACGCCGTAGCGCAATTCTTTTTTGTCGAATACGTTGTCGTCATCAACACGGTCTTTGGCGACAAAATCAAACATGCGTCGCTGCTGGTAGATGAGCGGCTTCAGCGGTCGGCGAGTGTCCATGAGAAACCAGGGTGCACCTGCACCGGCGCCGTCATTGGAGTAACTGATTTCCGCACCGTTTTCATCGTAGCCAAGATGATCGGTGTCGAAAAAGAATTGACCGTCATAGCCCGCTAATGCAAAGCCAGCAACCAGCTGCTCAAACACTAGCTGATCAGGAAAGCGAGCGGTCTCAAATCCCATGTTGGAAAACAGCGGAGAGTAGACACCATACTGATCGTCCTCAACCGCATCGCGGTCGACGCCGATGGTTACCCACACGCCGTCAGAGTCGACCTGTTTAATCACACCCGCTACAGAGCGGGTGGCGCTGCCATCGGTGGCGGCCACCGTTTCGTCATCGACGATAAACGCGTTGTTTCCAACGTCGGCTTTATCTATCGCGTCCGCACCATGATTTTTGAATTTGAAAGTGCCTTTCAACACATTCACGCTGATATCAGCGGCAGAGCCTGCTGAATTGTCCGCCTGTGTCTCACAGCGGCCAGCGGCCTTTAATGTGGTGGCTACCGAACCGGGTACCGCATCACCTGCGGCATTCAAGGCAACCAGCGCACCGGCATAGATAATGCTGGCAGCGGCGACGGGATAGCTGAAAAGATTGCCCTGACGTTCAGGAGTGTCTTTGTCTTTTGAGAGTGCCATAATCGAATTCCTGTGTTATGAGTTTTATATAAATCGTTGCTACGCGATTAAGACGACTCGGCTTCGGCCTGCCGGGTCTTTTTAAAGTCTTCCTGGCTGATGCCGAGATTCTTGCAGATAGCAATATCGGATTCCGATAAGGCCGCTTCCGGATCGAACTTGGCATTGCTGAGTGAAGTTTGCTTCTGCAACAAGGCCGGAATTGGTGTCGCGGAACCCACGTATTTTTTCAGGGCAGCGATATCACTCTTCGCTAAATCCTCCGCCCAGCCTTTCTGCGCAGCAGTCAAGCGACCATCGGCGAGCGCTGAATCGATGAGCACGGTTGCTTCGTTGTTGTTCATGATGCTTTTCAACGTAGCCAGCTCAGTCTTCATTTCTTCAACCACTGAAACAGAAACGAACTTGGCTGGATCAGGTATCTCTGCGGTATCAATAGATGCCTTCAATGCTGCGATAGCGGTTTGCGCTTCTTCTTCAGTCGCTTCGACTTTCAGGCCAACGCCTTCCAGGAGGACGACATTCAATCCAGTGATGGCTTTCAATGCCGCAATGGCATCGTCAGCAGTAGCGTCTTCGTTCAGTCCAAGCAGCTTTAAAAGTTCTTTGTTCATGGAGTCATCCTCTGTTGAGTCGTCATGTTGAAATCGTTTTGCGGCCATCAAAGTCACTTCTTCCATCCCATCGATAGCGGGGAAGTTAGTTAGTCCAGCGTGATAGATATCGGTTGGTCGGCCTTCCTCGTCATAAGGAAATACCAGTGATATGTATTTGTACTGCTTTTTTGCAATCATGGTGCTCGCGTCTTCCGTCCAGTCGACAGTAGTTGCGAACAGCCCTTCGCCATCAATGTACTCCATGTCATGCCACCAGCCAGCAGCAGGTGCCGGTTTGCCATTTTCAGCCGACAATAATGTCTGATGCTCGTAATCAATCACCAGGTCATTATCTCGAGCGCTCACCTTGTCGATGACACGCTTGGCGATGGCTGCATTCATTTGGAAGTGCGGGGCATTTTTGGGCTGACCGTCCGTGCCACGAAACTCACCATGCGGCAAAAGCTGGGTAGGTTCGCCCTGGTTGACGTTGAGCTCGAAGGAGCAGACTGCAAGATTTGAACTTTGGCCTTTCATCGAGGCGCATTGTCGGAGAGGTGGCAGCTGGTACGGAACCTGAAATATTTCAGGGTGGGAATATCTGCAGTGGGTTTTACACCATAGCAGACGGATCAGCGGGCCGACAATAGGGCTTTTTGGCAGAATCGCGAATTCTGGCCTGATCACAAGGCGGTATGGGGCCAGATTGCCGTTTAAATTCGCCAGAAATCGTTTAAATTTTTTTCAGCGGTACGGTAGGGGCTTGGATCGGACACAGGGCAACTGGTGCCCGAATTGGGGTAGATCGATATTTGGGGCTTATGGCGCGATATTCAGGTGATCGCCGAGGATGGCCAGAATTTCCAATTCGTCGGCTTTTGAGATCCCCAGGAAGGGTCGCTCGGGTATGTTTCGGTCATCATCACCAAACTGATGCGTGGCAGCCTTGATGTCGTCAGTGCCAAATTCCAGAGATTGATTGCCTGCCTGATAGCGCAGGCCGCCTCGGAGAAATCCGTCCAGTACCAGGACAAGATCGGCGTTCCGTTTTTTCCGCTTCTGATAACCTGGGAGAGTGGGGCCCACGCGTTACCTTCTGGATCCACTTGATCGCTGAAGCGCTGATCATGTGACTCCAACAAGTACTCGCCGATCTCCTTCATGGCCGGTGACATGTCTCGGCCCAGGCGCTCGAGCTTCTCCATTGCAGCGACAATTTCTCTGTCCTGGAATTTTACTTTTAACGTGGCGCCAGTCATGGTCTATACTATCAGTCTAAGCCTTGATAAGAGCAGCCGCCTTCCCGGCCTCGAATCCTCTTGAAAGGTTCGCCCTGGTAGGCGGGTACCGGGGCGTTCTATTTTTTGTAGACACGTTTTCCCTGGCGAGCTTGCTTCTCAAGATTCTTTTTATCATCCACATTGAATGCCGTCACGCCCACCCAACCTTGTGGGCCGGTTTCATAGACTGCGAGTGTGTCGGTCTCTTCGCCATCGACTTTCCATCTTGCAATATAACGCCGACGCAGTACTTCCTTGTTGCCGAACTTGCCCCAGCCTTCCCAAATTTCATCCGGTGTTTTTATCGTATCAGCAAGTAACAAGATGTAGCGTTGTCGTCCACGCTTCTTAACTTTCAATTCACCTTTGCCATCACGAAACAATTCATCCGATATCATCAGTGGCGTACCGGCCACATCTTCGAACACCTTAAACCGATCACCACTCGCTGCGCCGAACTCGGCCAGGAAGGAATCGATGTACTGATCTTCTGGCAAGTCATCCGGCAGCAATCGTGTTGCTGGTGCGACACGTGGCCTCACGCGCGCGCCCGCGCGCGAGACCGTGTTGCCGGATGGTGGCAGTAAGCGATTCGAATCGAGCGCACCAGGTGTTTGACTGGCCACCCAGCTGCGACCGGGTGCGTGGGCCCAACCGGGATCAATTCCTTTCGGTACCTTTACGGTGCGTGGACTTGGCCCACGAACACCAACTGTTTTTTCTTCAAACTCAATCGGTGGCGCTTTGCCTGGCTTAAGTTTTTTTCTTTCCAGGGAGCGTTCGCTTTCTGCAAATACTTTGCACTGGCATCCCCATCCGTTGGGTGGGTAATGCGATTGCCAGAACGGATCGTCATGCGGCAGCACTAGGCCGTCCCAGGATAAATGCTCGGGCCGTGGATGCAGCACTGAATCAGAATGTTTGTATCGCCAGAACGGTCGACGTTTAAGCAGATCCGGATCAGTAAGTTGTTTGAACCTGCCAGCCTGATAAGCGGTGCGTAAATTGGTTTCATAAATCACACGCGTTCGCCAACCACGACCACCCTTATATGACCAGCCGTGCCGGTTCACAATTTTGTCAAAGTCTTTTCTGAAGTGTCGTGCCACCACTGATGGCGCTGTCCACCGCACCACGCAGATCCGTTAAGAGCTCGCGTTTCATCGCACCGGCCACCACAAAGGCATGGTCGTGCTGCTCTTGCCAGATGTCTGTCCAGGCACGCGTGGGTAGATCGGTTTTCTCTCTGAAGAATTGAATCGCTTCGCTAAATGGTAGAGACGCGTATCTAGGCACCATAGTGATATCGCTTTCGTTTTGTTTCGGGTGTTTTACTAAGCCATCGTTCGGCCCAGCTGCCTTTCACTTCATAGACGGTGTGAAGCTTGCCACTTGAGATTACGATTACTGTGGCGTGTTTGGTTGGTGTCTTTGGGACTATTAAATAAGTGGTTGGATGAAAATCATGCTTAATGAGATGACGAGTATTATTCTCTCGCTTGCCGACCCATGCGCGGTTGAGTGCATCGCTCAGGCATTCCAAATCCAACAACCAGGGCGCACGGTCTTTTGCCTGATCAATAAAATGTTTTCGAATGCCAGGAATCACTCACCGGCCTTCTTTGCCTTCGAACCGACCGGCCATTGTGGATGCGGCTAGACCGCGCTGGAGTACTGCCAACAATTCCGTTTCATCCAGATCCGGATAGATGCTGGTCAAGCCATCGCGAATCTCTTCGAGACTGTCTGCGTTATCGATGAGCGACTGAATGGGCTTTAAATAGCGTGTGAGCATTGCGTTAGTTTGTTGCTCAAGCTGATCCGCATACAATTCCGGCATGTCGACGTCGCTGTCTTCACGTCGAAGTATTGCCAGAGAACGTAAGACCGCCTCATTTGTTGGCGGTGCCTGTTGCGTGCCGGTGGTTAAGACGCGTTCGCCTTCCTGTTTTTTTGGGATACCGAGTTTTTCGTGAACGTAGTCCTCGGGAATCTCCATGCCAACGCCGACTAACTTTGGAATGGCTTCCGAATAAGCGGTGATGTCTTCACACTCGTGAGTGTCATACACCAGGCGCGGGGCACGGTTTGGATCGATGCCGGGAATATTGAGTGAAGCCACTGGATAAACCAGACAACGTGACAGAGAACTTTGGACTTGGCGAGCGTCGGAGATAACCAGATCGTGCATCACATCCATATGCACATTGCCGAGTGCCATTGCACCGGATCCTGAATCGGTTTGGCTGGTGAGTGTCGCACCGACAATCACTTTGGACTGAGTCCGCTCGCACCAATCCATCATGTACTCGAACGGTTCTTTGTCGCCTTTCGCTGGCTCTTTAAAGTCGATCATCATGCCTTCTGGCACGATACCCGCGGCGTCGTGTCCAATGCTGGCCACGGCTCTGAGCAGCGTCATCTTTTCGTTGTCATCTGCGCCGCGTGGGTAAGTACCCAGGCGTAACGGCAAACCATAGATTTCTAGAAATTCCGCCAAATCACGAACGGAGTAATTTTTAAACAGGTAGGGCCAGGCGAGGGTGCGATGCAAACCCGACCGAGCAATATGACCAGACCGGGCTTTGTGAATGTGAACTATCCAACCGAAGGGCCAGAGCTCTTCGCCCAGCATAGAATTATCACGCAGACGAATTTCATTTCGTTTGACGATAAAGTTTCGTTGCAGCTGGTGCTCAATAGCCTTTGGTAAAAACGTATTGCCAAGTCGCTCCCATTCGATTTCAAGGCACGCGAAGCCTTTACCGGCAGCGTCCATCATATCGAACATGACATCCTCAATGTCATCGATGCCGCTGAATAATTCCGACACCTGCTCGGCCTGCTTTTTCTCCTGGGCAGTTGGGTTATGTAATGGTGGTTCGATGCTCCATTGCAAACCCATCAGGGCGCGTTTTCGTTTGGACATTTCCGCGAAGATGTGACCGTCCTTTTCTTCCATGTCTTCAAACAGATCACATTGGGCAATGATGTCGCCTTGCTCTGCGTCCGCCAATATTCTGGCTAACTTGCCCGGCGTTAAACCACGTGAGGGGTGTGCTGCGAACTCATTATTGAGATGGGTCAGCTTTGCGGTCTGCGGTTCAAGCAGCAGTTCACGTTTTATCGGCTCACCAAAACGATCAAGAATTTTTACCATGCTAATTCACCACGCTATAAATTATGAGATAGCCACCCGCGATAATGCCGAACACACAGGCGAGTTGCAGAAATGTTCTGCGATTCAGTTCATCGAAAAGATTGTCCATCTCTTCAACCATTCGCTTGATGTAATCATCATCTACCATGCACCACCACCCGATGAATGCATTGCCATATCACTGTCCTCATCGTGGCCATCCCACCGAGTAGACTTTGGTGCGATGGCCGTATACTCAATCGGTGCCGCATCCATTTCCGCAACGGCGTAGGTCATAAGGGCACCGGCAACGGCGGCATCGCCGTGTCTCGGTCTGCCATCAGACCCTTTGGTGTGCACATCGTCCGGAACTTTGGCAACGCCTTTGTCTTTCTTAATCGAACGCAGGTCGCTCATGATGTCGGCGTCTTTCGGCGCGTCCATTGTTTTATCGTCGATGTGTGCTTTGAATCGAGGCATGTTCTCCCGGTACCAGGACTGTGACAACATCACCTCGGCGATGCGAGTGCTGCCAAACTCCTGGGCGCACTCTTCAGCGAGCTGCTGGCCATTACCACGCGCGTCCATTGCCCCTGCAATAAACCGAGGGGTGCGACGAATAAGATAAAATAGAATTTGTTTTTGTTGAGCAAAGGGCACGTTGCGCATTTCGAGAATGTAGGGCGTATGCAAATCGAGTGTGCGCGTTTCTTCACCTGGCCAGACCACACTCAAATCACCAGTACGCGCAAAGTCTGATCCAAAATAGTGATTTAAGTCCGGATTAAGCCCTTCTAAAAGTGGCTCCAAATGCTCCTCACACCAATCATTAGTTTCTGCCTCACGAATGTGTGTCGGCTGATAAGTAAATTCATCTGATAGCGACAGCCTCAGCACCGAAGTGGTCGGCTTCATGATGCCCTCAATCGCGGCGCGGGTTAGATACGTGCCACTGCCAGCAGAGGGAATGACATCAAGCTCTTCATCCGCATCATCACCGTAGAAGTCGTAGACCTTTTGCACCCACTCCTCTTCGCCCTGCTGGCTCCATTCAATACCACGTCGTAAACACACGCGGTTGTACAGCCCAGCTTTCACCGCATCTCGAAAAGTAATTCGATGTACTGTGCCTGCTCGCTCGCCTGCGCGAATTTGATTGATTAATTCATTGAAAGGATTGTCTTCACCATCGTGCGTACTGATAACACGCACACGTCCGCCCCAAATCATCATCGCCATTGCGGCCTTCAACAATTCTCCGAGCTTATCGTGGAACGCCGCTTCATCGATGATGATGGTGCCTTGCTTGCCGCGAAGGTTGGCGGGTCGGGATGAGAGTGCTACCAAGCGATGTCCGGAGTCCGGGAATTTGATGGTGAAGGTCTTAATGTGTTTGTCTTCATCATCGACATCATCCCAAATGCCTTCGGTAATTTTCTCCGCGGCGTAGTTGAAAGCGCGACACCACATGGCCGCCGCTTCAATAAACTCGATGGCCATGTCTTTGTTGTAACCGATGTAATAGCAATTCTGACCACCGCTGACCGAATCCATCGCACAGATCAATGCATCATCTGATGCCTCTCCCCAGGACAAGCCAGTACGTCGGCTTTTCTCCATCACTTTTAATTCGCTGGTGTCCTGCACCCAACTCGATTGATAATCCAACAACACCGGTGGCGCGGTATTCTCAAAATCGGGTTGGAGTACTTCTTCCATTATTTTTTAACGATGCCGAGAATTTTCGACCGTATTTCATCCGCATCAGATTTCGACAGGCCGCCTTTCTTGGCAATCTTCGCTACTGCCGCTGCCGCTGCTTTTGTATTGGCCCGAACTTCATCGGCGAAGCGCTTTTGATTCGCATCAGCTCTAGCTAGACGCGACACGGCGAGTGCCACCTGATTCAATTGTTTGGGTGAGACTTCATCTTGTAAGTCGATTAACAAGGTGAACATTTTTTCTTGCGTTAATGACAGCAACGCCTGGTTCATGGCGCCTTCATCATCGCGGGCTTCTTCTGTGATTGCCTTAGCCATTTCGACACTGACTTTCACAGCGCGTCCACGTTCTTCGAGCTTCTGGCCGTATCGGTTCAGTGATGACTTGCCAATGCGAAACCCTTTTCCCTCGAGGATGTCTTCTAGCTCTTCGTAGCCTGAGAAGCCGCGCTTGATTAATTCCTTGTCAAGCCAGGCTTTCGCATCAGCAGGGAGCGAATCCACTTTAGATCGTTGTGGCATCAGTTTATGAAATCGTCAGGGTGTGAGATGCCCGGAATATCTGGATCATCACCTTCGAGATAGTCCACTCCATCGGCGGTGATGCGAGCCGTCCAAGTTCTTCCTTTGTTCACTTTTTCAATTTCCGCCAAACGTCGGTCATTCAGGTAATCCAGAGACCGGCGCACACCTTCCGGTGTGGCGTTTAGATCGGGATCTTGTTTTAGCTCTTGGAACAGAATACCTTCGCCGAGTACTTCAGGCCGTTGGTTGTATAACGTCTGGAGTATGCGAAGTCGTCGCAACCTGTTCCGAATGTATTCAACATGGCTCATTAGTCGGCCTCAACTCTTCCAATTAGCTGATTTAGATCTTTGGCCATGTCGCCAACTTTCCGATCTAGTTTTTGATAATTGCTATTGACCGTTTCAATCATTTGCGTGAAATAAATATTTTTTACATAGTCGTCATGTACTTCTTTTCGCGCCGACTCCAGTTTGTCTTTATTCTCTTTGATTTGATTTTGCAGAGTGACAATGTCTTCCTTGGTGCGCTCACGCTCAATATTCATCCAGTGTTTTACTAGCGTCCCGCATAAACCAAGTATGGTGACAGTTGCACCAATTAGTGCCGCAATTTCACCCGCCCCCATGACGCTTCCCCTGTTGTTTTTCTTCTATGTTTTGGCAATCGACGCAATGGGTCGCTGTTGGCATGGCTTGAAGCCGTGCTTCTGAGAGCGGTAGATGACATGTATGACAAAACACAATGCCTTCGACAATGAGCTGCTCGCCCTGGTTGCGAGACAGTGCGTTCTGCAACGCCTCTTCTCGAGCCAAATCCTGATAGCGTTGGGCTTCATCGACCGCGTCCATTAGTTTTCAATCACGACTTTAGGGCCGAGCAATGGCAAGACATCCCATCTGAATATCCCGGAGTGGCCTAGTCCTGTAAAACCAAGCGCAGTCTCATTGTGATTACGAATAGCCACTTTGCTTCCAAAAGCATTTTGCAGGCCATACGCTCCTGCCGCACCCCAGGGCCGAGCCTCGAGCCAGGACTGAGGAATAATGCTGCTTAGCATCGCCGCCCATTTAACCGGCTCATCCGATTTGTCGTACCACACATCTATGCGTTCAACGTTCGCGCGCCTAAAATCGGCATCAACGTCCAGTGCCGGATGAATGAATATCGCACGCTTACAATGCATGCCTTTATCAAGCGCGATTTTAATGATGGCACAGCCATTGGAGTGGCCGACGACGGTATCATTTGGCCCAACCACTTTTGCCAGGCGTTCGGCTATCTTTGGGTTTTTCTTTCGTGCGAGATACAAACCTGTCCAGTAATAGTTCACCATGTTCGTCGGGTGAGCACCCGCTAAAAAATACGGCTGGAGCTTGCCAACCGTTTTTCGCGGCTCCCATACATTGAAGCCATGAACCAGGTGAACGACCGGCTTCATTAAATATCAGGCCCCGGCACAATGGCCTTGATGATTTCTTTTGTCATGTCAGGCAGCACGTCTCGAAAAGTATCCGCGACCGCCTTTTCCACCTCACCTCGAATGGCCTGACCGTCGAAGGCTTCAACATTCTTGGCCGAGTACTTTGCGGTGATAGTGTTGTTGGGAATGTCTCGTATAATCTCAACATTGACGTCGGCCTTTTCCTTGCCGTCGATAATGTGGATATTACAAAACAACTGACCGTCGACACCTTCCTCTGCATCGCAGCCTTCCAGATCAACATTGGTCAGACCGGCGTTATTCTGCTCATTCCAGGGCAGAGAGCCACAACCAGTTAAAGCCAATAAAACGACGATTAAAAATACGCTTAAAAGTTTCTTCATGATTAAATCTCCAAGTAGATGTATTGCTGGAGTAAAAAGAGACGGCGAAGCCATCCTCGAAAATAGACATCCTGATTAGAATGCCGTTTGACGATGTCGTGGAATAGTTTTGCTCGGAAAGAAAAGTACTGAGGCAAAAAGATATCGGCGTTGATTTCCTGAGCTGCTCGCATGGTACGCGGGCCAATGTCGCCATCCGCTGTCACACCTAAGCCTCGCTGCAATAAAATCTTTGCAGTCTTTGGCCGATGATTTACGACCGCATCAAACAAACATAATGCTATAGCGGGATTATTGAAGGCAGCACACTTGTACGATAGCCAAAAATATTGATGATACAAATCAATAGCGTCCTCAACATCCAAGCCCTGGATGTCTTCAATATCGACATCACCATCCCGATCTAAATCACCATCAACAAAACCGTCTCCATCATGATCAGGCAGGAGCCGAAGAAACTTGATGCTGATGCCATATTTCGTGGCACCACCGCGGTCGCTGGCTTCATTAACGAAACCACCCTCGGCATCCAGTATCCAGGGCACGGCGATTCGTTTGAAAAGATCATCTTGCATGCCGACAGTGTGCGGCGCTTTAGGGGAGAGTCGGAACCTGAAATATTTCAGGGTAGAGGGAATATTATTACAACACAGGTTAACTGCCTGATGCAGCAAACTCAACCAGCACGACTATTCTGACAATGATTCTCTTAGCTTGCGAAGTTTGTCTCGAACGCGCTGACGCTCATCGTCACTCATATCGCTTATTGAATTATGGGCTTCGCTTTGCGTGCGTTCCATTGCTCCTTCTCTATGGCCTTGTGCGTACGCCAGACGTTTGTCCCGACGACGATAGTTCGATTTGTTCTCAAGGCCAGAGAGACCGTCCAGGCGGCCTTGTTGACGGACGGTATCAAGCGGATTCAAAACAAATGAATTTGATTGCTGTCTTTGGGTGTGTCGGAAAGGATGTACCAGATCATACGCTCGTGCAGGTTGAATTCTTTACCAAGGCTTTTAGCTGTGTCGCCGCTCTGGTACCGGCGCACGATTTCGGCATTACGAATGGCGTTCATCGCCGACTCGCATTTATCAATCAGAAGCTTTTCTCTTGAAAAGTGATGACATAATTTTGCAGCTGATTCGAGGCCGATGGTTTTAGCCAGATCGTGATTGCGGTCTATCTTCTCCGGAACCCACAGCTCAGTGCCGCCATAGTGCTCGACCATGAGAATCGTCGACGGCAAACCGATCACCTCAACGATTTCGCGAGTCGTCTTCGGTAGTAACTCGATATCAATGTTATGACCGGCGTTCATCTAATTCCGATTTGGCAGCCTCAAGCTGTGATTGAAGCTCTTTCTGGAGTGTAGTGTCGTCGCCCGCGTTATCAATGAAACGTTCCAGCATGCCGATATGATTGGTTATCTCGCCAATACTTTTCGGTGCGGAGCTATTATTAACACCTTGCTGCCGCTTCTTCTCGGTAGCGTTTTCCTCTTTTGATTCTGTCTTATCGGTCAGACCTGCGATGATGTCGAATAGATAGCCGTGATTCTTCATCGGCAGGGTTAGCTTCTCTCTTCGGTCAATCATTTCCTGCATGGCTATCGCCCAATGATCATTCGGTGCAATCCAGCTGCGACCATTACGCTCAACTTGACCGGCTTTTATACCGGCTAGAATTTCGACTAAAAGTGTCTTGGCGCGGCTGAACGACAGACCGGACTTTTTAGGTTTGAATAAATGCAGATATTGCAGGACCAGTGGCGAGAGCTTCGGCGGCACCTCACCCATCATGGCGCCGAATCGACGCGCGTCAGCTTCACTCAGTCCGGCAATTAGAGGAAATGTAATAGAGCAATTAGGACAGGTGATATTAAGTGTCATGCTGTTTGCTCACTCTGTTGTGCCAGCCATTTTTTATAGGCTTGCTGATGACCTGGGCACAGGTGTTTGTCCTCGCCGACTTGCTCGACGTGTTTCCAGCAGATATGTTTATCGCATGTACCGCCTGCGACTTTCCAGTCGCACTGATATTCTGATTTACGCCCACATGAAACGCATCTCGGCTTTTTACGGCCACCGCAAATCATGACGTTGGTGCCTCCGATATTCATCCACTCACAATTCATCTTGATCTATACGCTGGGTCTTGCCCGAATTGACGTATCAGTGCGGTGATGATTCCGGTCAGCTGCTGGCCATCACAGAAAGCCACACGATCTTTTTGGTACATACGTTTCGCTATGCCGTCAGCGTAGGCCCAGGACTTTTTGTTCTCAGCGAGCAAGGCTTCTATCTTCTGTAGCTGCGGATTCTCATCACAGTTATGCGGTCGTCCTGGATAACTGCTCTTACCTTTCAATGAACGCATGTGCTGAATGACTTTCTTCCTGCCGTATTCATCCAGGTCTTTTGAAGAGCGAACCCGCGCAACGGTGAACAACACGTCTTGATAGGTGTCATCGTCCAGGGCTAGTTCCTTTTTAAGAATATGGATCTGAGCCAGATGATTGTTGCGCGGTTTGTTTCTGCTATTCATTTTTTGAGGATTCGTTCCAGTTTACGTGCTCGACTTTGCAAAGCTTTAACGACGGTGGATTGTAAGTTCAGATGCTGGTTGTTAAGAGCTGCTCGGCATTGAGTCAGATCGAGATTTGAGACAATGCGTTTTCGGTCATCTACTGAGACAGCCATCATCGGGTTTTTCCCAAAGTATCCGGAGTCGAACGGATAATATTTGTGACGCTTATCCATCAGGGAATTCTGTTTTTACTCGATGAGCCTTGAAGGCATCTTCGGCACTTTGCACTGATGCGCGTAATGCGAGAAGAATGTCAGGGTCAGCGACCAGATTGATGTAGCTTTCCAAAGCCGTTTTGTTTCGCATAATATTGTCGCGTAAGTGGTCAGTTACATCAGCCTGGCCACCGACAAATTGTGTGGCAACATCTCGTTTTTCTTGAGCGTTCTTTTTCTTTTTTGCCGCCTTCTTTGTCGACGATTTTTTCTTCGGCTGAGTGACGACTCTCGACGGATCATAGTCAGGGTTTCGTTTCCAGGCTTTGCGAATACCGTCCTTGTGACTGAATACGATCATGTTTTTGTTTTTCATTTCCGGCAATAACACAGATGCGCGTTCTTTTGTAATGCTCATTGCTTCCGCCAAGCTAATTGCTGAGTGCGGCACATCGAATAGCTTGAGAGCCTTCTCGGGCATTGTTTCCTTTTTGTCCTGCGCTAATGCAGAACTGCTGTTAGTGTCGACCGTTGTAGCGTGCTCAGGACTATTTCCCGTACCATCCTCACTCGGTTCTGGTGGTTCTTCTGTGTCGTTTGATTCTGTTTCACTGGTTAAGTCCAGCGTCGCATTGTCATCTTGCCCTTCTTCTTCTACGGTCTCTGTAACAGGACTATGATCTGGCAGCGAATAGGTGCCACCCTCAAGTCGACTAAGCTGGCCAAGATTTACCATGACATTTAGTTGTCGCATTGTGAACAGCATTTCGTTAGATGCTTCACACTTCGCATGTATCGCTACACCGTTCAGTGGAATATTGGCCTCTGTTATCGCCTCAATGATTTCTTTTCGCACTTCAATTTCTACTTCATCGCTCATGGTTTTCTCCTGTTTATTTAGTAGTCGTAATTGACGCCATCGTTGCATTCGGGGCAGGCGTACAGCCTGACCAATCCGAACGCTGTTACGACGTTTTGAAATAAGGTTTTAAATACGCGACACCGTCGACAATAAATTCGTCGGCTGTTGCTTAGAAACGTTTCCCAATGTTCAAATAAGCATTCTTCGTGAATGTCGTCGCATTCGCTGCAAACACCGATGCCCCATTCATAGTTCACCATCAGCCAGAAGCATGGCTCGACAGTTCCACACGCATCGTTGTCACTACACTGGCAGCCAAGACAGACGGCTTCGGCTTGCAACATCACCGGCATAGCAACATCAAACATGTCCGGATAGTTCGGGCCAGCTATAAATATTTGCTCAGCTTTTACCACTTAGATCTCTCCATGCTCTTCTTCCTTCAACAATCCTTTCTTTTTGAAATACCATCGCGGCCCACGAATGGTGATCGTTTCTTTGTGCTTTATTTTTTCCAGTTCGCCATCAACCTCAATCATGGACAACGGCAGCCAACAATTGAAAAAGAGCGGTGTTCTGAAACAGATAGCCGAGGATGTGTCATGCAAGTATTCCGCTTGAATGGAAACTAAACCCGCCATCGCTATACATCCTCACACCAGAGATCGTGATTGTTTCGTCTGTACTCTCGAGCATGACCATTACTCAGCAACAATGTGCCCAGGTCTACGCCGTTAGCCATTAAGCCGCCAACCACGCGGCCAGCAAATGATCCAATCTCAATGTCGTATACCATCACGGACTCGACGTTCTGATACGCAACCGCTAGGAATTCTTTAGTGAACTGCATCGCCGCCAGTCCGAGCTCTTTTTCGCATGCGGATTTTGTTCGCTTCTCGGGTGTGTCAACACCTTTAATTCGCAAAGCTGTACGCACTAATTGTTGCGGCCAAACCATGACATCGATAATCACTGTGTCGCCGTCGATGACGCTGACCACATTCGCATCATAGGGGCCATAGGTTCTAGCGATGACATTGGTTGTCGTTAGTAATATAAAAAGGGCGATGATAATTTTTCGAGTCATGTGAGCTCTCCTGTGAGTTATGCGAGTTTCATTAATTCAAGGTGCCAGAGCGGCACGCGGATCGGAACGATGTCGCCGGTGCTGATGCTGTTAAAGTCTTGAAGCAATTCGATAGCGGCCACGCGTAGGAATCCGGTTTTGTTTTTTACCTGAACGTGCAGCGACACGGTATTCTTGTGCAGGATGGTCGCCTGGATATGACGGATGATTTCTTTACTCACTGTCCGCCTCCTGTTGTTCAGCGGCTTCGGCTTTCGCTCGGTTACGTTCGTACTGATTCATTACGATCATTTTGTGTTTTAGTGCGACTTCAGAATTCAGCCCCTGCAGAATGATGTTCTTCGCAAACTCAGCGGTGCGCCTTTCCACTTCGTCATTAACATCCATGCCTGCAACAAGCTCATCCAGGAATGCCACGAGAGTGGGTTCGTTGAACGTCCACATCCTATTCATGAGATGGCCTCCACTGCGAATTCATCGTCGTGCATCACCATGTCAATTAGCTCATCAATTTCTGTCGCAACTTCGTCGCAGACCAGTACATCACCAGCACCAACGACACGCACACCAAGTTTCTTTAATTCGTTGGCAGACAATTTTTCAAGGCCCGTTCTAACTGGTTTGGTTTTGGTTTTGACCAGTGCTCCAACTTCATCGTGATAGTTCTTTTTAATGCGCTCACACACTTTGTCGTCATCGTCCCACTCCAGCTTGCCTTTCTTCTTTCGAAAACCACATTTGATGCCGTGTAAAACCTGCGTTTTAGGTTTTTCAAATAACTGCCTGTTGGCATTAATCGCTTCTTTAAGAATTAGTTTAGAATTCGCTGCCTCGGATAGAGCCGCTTGAATCTTCTTAAGGTGCTTGCGACGTGTAGCTTTTTGTTCCTCGTGCATCACTGCAACGACATCGGCTAAATCTTGCCTACATTCTGAATAATGGCACGCCAGCATATCGAGACTATGAATGCTCATCTTTACTGTGTCCGTCATGAGTTACTCCAAGTGATGTTGATGTCTTGATCAGGGTTTTCTACTGCGGTTATGTTTTTGATGGCAAGGTGCATTGCGTGCCTGTTTCGATTGGTGCGGGCCATGCCTTGCGAGTCCAGCATTTCATCCACGTTGTAGTGAATCACGTCGGCGCCTCTATATACTCCTTCCGCTATTTGAATCATGTCAGTACTCCTATACGTTGATTCTTAATTGGCCAGCCAGATCCGGAAGTGACAACTTCTTCATGGCGGCGATCTGTTTAATACTGGTGATTGACCGCTTGAATAAATATGTGCAGGTCTCCTCCAGTTCCTCGACGCTCTCTGCAATGTAATAGCCATCACGTGGGTGCCCACAGATGTGTTGGCCTTCCTGTCGAAGCGATTCAATTATTTGTCGCAATCGGCGCAAATCGCTTGGCCTCGTTTCGTGCAGGATGGCCTTTACCAGTTGCTCGGCGGTGATGCCGTAGCGCTTGCCGTGGTGCCAATGCAGTTCGGCCAACACCGTCTGCTTGGTCAATACAGGTTTTCCGCTAACGTGCATCAGCTGGTGGCATCCATTTGAATTGTTGCCCAGGTACATGTGTCTCGGATTTTTCCTTGCACGGTGGGCAAAGCCCATCCACCAGGTGATGATCAGTGACGCCGCATAGCTCACACGTGCCGATTGTTCCACGCGGAACGGATTCTACGTTTGGTGTACTGTTTTCCATTTGATTTGACACCTCTCTATGACTGCAACGTGATAATGAATTTCAACTGTTTGTTTCGAAAATTTTCTGAAGACTTTGCCACTCAGTAGATTGTCAACGTTCTCCTCAATCCATATTTCAACCACATCGGCCTCAATCAACACGCGTGTGTACGACAACATGAACCGATCAAGTTCGTTTAGCGCACGCTGTGCCCTTGCCATGCGCAAACTGATTTCATCAGCGGTATCGATTGTGGTGGTTTCGTTCATTGAGTCAGCTTCGCGTTCACACATCCGTTATGGCAGGCTTTATAAAGCTGCACGCGCTGTCGATTCGTTGCGTTGAATTCCAGCCCCTGATTGTGCATGCATTCGTTTTTACGAATTTCTCCCAGCACCGGACAGTTCACCATGTGATTCATGAGCTCACCTTCCAACAGCTTTTTAATGCGGCTTAAATTGCCGTTGTACTTGCCTTTAATCACCTGATTGACGACGGTCGTTGAAACACCGAGTCGAGCGGCGACTTTGCTTTGTGAGGTGCGCTTGCACTCACCTGACAACACATCAATCCATTCTTCGCTCATAGCTCTGGCCTCCAGACGACTTTACCTAGATTCGGATCAAACACCTGCTTGATTCTCTGAACCATCGGCGACTGTGGGCCGGTATTCTTTGAAGGAAGAAATCGATATCGCGCTTGTGTACCTGGTCGTGACTTGGCAACCAGCACGATGTATTTCGCTTTGAATAGATGCTTAATGTAATCCTTGGCGTCGAGTTCCTTCACTTCGCACTCTTCGGTGGTGGCGCTCATCGCCAGCTCGCGAGGAGTAAACTCTTTCATAATTTTCATCGTCCGCCACATGTTTGTCCTCGACTGACCTTGCGTGACGGACTTACCTTCTTTGGTCACACGCGGCGCCTCAAGGCCGATATCGTTAATGAGCTCCCATTCAATTGCCTGCCATTTACCGACCAGATTTCTCTCTTTTGTTTGGCCATGCTGCTTCAGGTATTTGGCATTAGTCAGACCGAGCAGATAAGTGTGAATGGTGCGAGGGTTGATGCGTGTTGCATCCTCCAGATCCATTAATTTGAACCGCTTGAGTTTACGGATGGTTTTCCAGATTGTTTTCCGCTCTGCCGGAAAACGATCTGCGACAACTTGATCGACGCGTTTACGGGTCATTTATGTTCTCCGTGGCGCGGCGTCGCCGGTGAACAAATCCCGATCAGCCCATTCCTTAAGCCCCATCTTTTTCTTCCCCATGCCAACGGCTTCTTCTTCAACACGGGCAAGGTTGACGCAGATACGTCTGACCGAGGAGTTGGATTTCTCGTGTATCAGCTCGACCAGCTCATCGTCGACCTGAACGTCCTTGCAATAAAAGTTTCGCAATACCTTTGCATCCTGAATCGTCGGTGCTTGAACCGACACCCAATCGAGCATACGACCGTGAAAGCGTTCCCATTGCTTGAGCTTGGTGGGCACTGTCTCCTCACCAATCAGCAAGATGGCGGCGCCGGAGCTCTCATAAATGTCGCGTATAATTTCCACAGCCTTTTTCTCTACAAAGTGATCGATTTCATCAACAATCAGTGGTCGGCCCGATAACGCGAGTTGCTCGGCTATCTGGCTAATCTTCTGATGTATCTGTTTACCTGGTTCGCTAATACCCATTTCCGTCAGCACCGCATCGAGGAATGCACCGCGTGTCCAGGCACTTTTTAATTCAACGTAGTAAGCGTTTTTCTTATTCGCCGCGTACGTTGCGCCGAAGGTTTTGCCCCATCCTGCAGGGCCGTATGCCGTGACCATGCCTGGTAGATGCGATGGTCGATTCATAGCTCTCTCGAGCGCGGCATAAATAAGCGACACGTTTTGAAGTGGCGCGATAGTGGCGATGCCTGTAGTATTCATAGTTGCTCCTCAGTGAGTATTGGTGTTTTAAGTTGAAGGCCCGCTCCAACGGGCCTTTTTTTATTAATTCGCTTTAACTGCTAAATCCTCCTCCACTTCTAAATTTGCTTTGTAAAAACGGCTGCTTGTCCATGCGACATGAAAGCTCAATTCATCCTCGGTTAAGATCTCGCCTGCAGACTGCCGTTCGTTAAGGGCCAGCCAGGCACGATGCTTTTCAGGATCGCTTTGTGGAATGGTGAATACGTTGTCGAGCTCACCGGATTGCATTTGTTCAAATATGACCTGTTCCCGTTCGCTCATCTGGCGAGGCTTTGGCTGCTCTCGACTGGTAATAGGCTTGAAGGGCCGGACGACTTTGGATTCGGGGATGTCTGTTTTTTCTGATGAAGGCAGCAGTCCGGCTACGGCAACCGCGTCCATCTTCGTTTGCGCTTGCGAGGCCGTTTTGGTGGCCCGCATGAATTGCTTGCGTGCTCGGCTGTGTTCTCTCGCAGCCTGAGTGTCACCGAAACCGGCATCGTCAATACATACACCACGATCAATAAATTGCCCATCCAATGTGTAGATAAAAACATCGTTATGGAGTTTTTGCGGATCGAATCTAATAACGACCTTCTTACCAACATGCTCATAGAGTCCTGGTGATTTATAACGATTGCGACCAACTCCGACCGAGCTTCCGGCATCCAGCGTGACCGTACCTTCTCTTTGTACAGTGATGGCCTCAGCACTTAACAGCCAGAGCGCGCGTTGTTGCTCGGTTGCCTTTCGGATCGGGGCGCGCTCATAAGAATCGGCGAACACCTGATCAAAGGATTTTTGACCGGCAGCCATCTCGGTGCGACGTTTGTCTTGCGCGTTCCATTCAATGATTTCCTGCTCAACAATGGCAATGAAATCTTCCAGTGGTACCGCATGGCTGCCATAGTTCTCTGGTTTCGCGGTTGTGTTGTGACCTGTGTAAGCGCCGACAAAAGCAGGATGCTTATCAATCACCTCGCCTATACCGCCCACACCGAATGCACGTTCAATGGGTTTCGCCTGGCCATGTCCGCGACCGTTATATACCGATGTCCAGTGCACCTTGACGCCAAGCGTTGGAAATAAGCCAAGCGGATCATCTTCTTTCACTTTAAAGCGATATCGATTCGGTACACCGCCAGTCATCCATTTATTTGCAGCTGCTCGGGTATTATCGATAGTGGCGTCTTCTGGTATGCCGTAAGTCTCAACCAGATCACCAAATGACAAACGAATCGAATCGGTATTCTCTGTGATGTCTATCCGATAACTTAGAATTTTTCGGCTGTATATGTCTTGCCAGAACCATGTCTTCGGTCGGTCAATGGAACCGTCCGGCCATTTCACAAATACATTGTGTTGATAGCCGTCGCCGTTGATCCATTCGAGTGCGTGCAGTTCTCTGACCGTTCGTTGCTGTGAAGGGTAAAGCCGCATCAAGGCTTGTTCCCCTTCTCGTTTTAAGATGACTATTGTCGTTGGGATGTCACGCTTGATGCGGCGTAGGAGTGTATCGACTGACGGCACCGTCCAGTTCTGCTCTACTGCAGCACGTTTTAACCGTCTATAACACGCATTTGCAGTGGGTTTTTCGAGGCGTAAATAATCCGCTTTGAAGAATTCCCAGGCATCCAGATCACATTCAGAAATTGCCTGGCGACCGACGTATCCAGGAACCAGCGCAGCCAGCCAATCAGTACGATCATATTGTTCAATTCTTTCAAACCATCTATCCCTTAATGTCATGAAATGGACTTCGGCTTGAGCAGCTGCAGCTTTCCATGACTTGGTTGCAGGCGTGCCGTTTTCCATCATGGTTAAAGCGGCGTTAATGGCGATCAGTTTTTTCTCTGCAGCGGCTTTTTGCTTGTTGGATTTTCGAGCGTAGTTTTCCCATAACGATTCCTTGTCGTAATAAAAAGAAACTCCCTCATCATCTTGGTGTTGTGTAGCGGTTCTAGTCGCTTCATCTGATGAGGGAGTTGGTAGTGCCGCATCACTATGGGAGGAGGTCTGCGGCGTTGAGTAACCGTTAATAATTAGAAGATGTGCTTGGGTTTCTTGCGGTAAAGATGAGATATGAAATTCGAATCCTTTACCTTTTAATCGTTTCCTTGATAACCACGATTCACTATCGGCTCGAGACCTAATTCGCCTAGCAGTAGAGGGTAGTTTCGGTAGACCAGATAACTGATCTGCTGTGTACCATTCAATTCCCATTAATAGCCCCGTTTTTTAGTTTTTTTGTGAGCGATTTTATTTTGGTATCAGCCTGTTGTTTTTGTAGCTGATAGCGTCCGATTTCAGCTTCGACGGTTTGCCGACCGAACAAGGCCTGACCGCCGACGCGTTTTGCGAAATAACTTGAAAGAAGGTGGTTGCCAGTCACTTGCTCAAGGACGATGGCAAGGTAAAACGGAATATTAAAATTCTCTCTCGACTCCGCTGTGTAACCGTCCAGCATGCTTTTTGTGATGTCCTTGCCAGCCAGCTGACTCATCTTAGCGGCGAGCTCATGGCGATCGCCTGGATGCTCTTTCAATATCTGAGCAACTAGCCCGCTGATTTCGCAGCCGAGGCCGGACAAGGCACCAGGTATTTTTTCCAATTCAATATCGGGTGCAGAGGCGAAAAGGTCGGTGGTGAGTGTGTCGGTTTTTTTAGCCATATCTATTCACCCACCTGCTATTTATATTGCGCCCTGATGATTGGCTGATACACTTTGTATGGCGTGCTTTGGTGCGCGGGTTCCGTCGCTGTTGTAGCGGGATGGCCAGATTTCTTTTGGGTGAACATCGAGCACGTTTGCGATAATGCGTTCGGCTTTTAACCAGCGCCTGCAAAGGCACTGTTTTAAAGAATCGTCGGCATATCCATGATGGCTAGAGAGCTTGCGAAGTGACCAACCGACGCTGTTCAATCGGTATATAATGTATGGGTTTGACCAGTCCTTTGTGGCTGGTTTTTTTGCGATATCTATATTAACCATAGGATATATATAGCGTAATTATTTACGCATAGCAAATGAAATATTACGCGTTCGATTCTTTAATGCGCAATTAATTAATGACTACTAACAAAATACAAGATAAAACAGCGGTTTACCGAGAAACGGACGTAGATATTGAGAAAGGGACGCAACGTCCGATTCTCGAGAGTCGAATCGGACGTTTTTCGGAGCGACTGCGAGATGCTATTGGATCTGAATCTATAAGAGGGTTCGCCAATCAGATCGGCGTTGTTGAAGGAACATTGCGAAACTGGCTGAAAGAAGGGGGTTCGTACCCAGACGCCAAAGCCCTGGCTAATATTCACTTAGCTACTGACGTTTCTCTCGATTGGCTTATTCTAGGTGACGATGCTGTAAATGAGGCGGATAACAAGATTGATATGTCTTTGCTTCACGCTGTGCTATCAACGCTCGATCAGGAATTAAAAGCCGTTAATATCGATATGCCTGCAGATAAACGCCTGAAATTCGCTGCTGCTGCCTATGGAGACGCGGTAGAAAGCTCCGACGATCCTAGTGAACAAATGAAATTAATAGAGTACGGCTGTAAGCTGAATGCTCAACTATTATTTGAGAAGAGTAAGGAGTCGGAGTGATAATTGATTCTGATCAGCCTCAGTACTCATAGAACCACTTACTTGAAGTCTTAGTAGCAATTCAGTTAACCCTTCTTCCGACCAGTTGCGACACATCCGCGGCATTCGATAAGCCAGCCCTTTTCTGTCAGTTTGTCTCCTCCTTGAGTCCATATATAAACGCTAAATTACATTCAAGCGTTAATCAATAGCTCGGCTAACATTCGCACCCATGCGAATGTTAGCCTTAAGTATTTAATTTTACAGCCGAAAACACTGTAAATAATAAAAATAGGATTCGCACCCATGCGACACATTAGCAAGAAATTTGATGTCGATGACACAGGTGGCCCTCGAACCATTGCTGATAGGCTCGTATTTTTGCGACGCGAAAGCAAACTGTCAGCCGACTATATAGCCAAGCGATTCGGGGTTCACCGCTCAACTTATCATCGATGGGAAACCTATGATTTTTGGGAAGGTATTAACGGATCGCCAGAAAAAAGGCTGTTATTACTGCAGCTTGCGGATTTCCATGACCGCGATGTGATGTGGGTTAAAACAGGTAAATTAGTGAGAGATTACACTGTAGCGGTAGTCGACGACTCACACACGAGCAGGGCAATCGGCACGGTCTACATCCGGCATCTACTTAACACAAGCTCGGATGTGCACGACTTCGCTGACACGAATGCAGCATTAAACTGGGCGAAAAACAATGATTGTGACCTCTTTATTATCGACTATCAGTTCCCCGGAGGGCCGAATGGCGACCGTTTAATAGGGGAATTAAGGCACTTAGAACACCATTTATTAACGCCAATTGTCGTAGTAACACTATACGATGACCCAGAAATCACAGTCTCTTGCTACGAAGCCGGGGCCAACGACGTTTTATACAAGCCTATTCACTACAAAGATTTCTTTCACGCCTGTATGAAGTTCCTGAAACATGATCACATTTCAAGTGCGGCAAACTTTGTAAGTGACTGATCGTTGAATTATGATCGCGGAACCAAATCATTTTCTGTTCTCGAAAAATTCGAGCCGCCCGCTCTTGTAAGTTGTTAATATTGCTTTAGATATGGAGGAGCCTTCCCACTTTAGACCAATTCATCCCGTTTCTTCCCATAGATCGCAATACAAGTGCCTTCAAACAAAGGATTCGTGGTCGGTTCTACGCGACCTTCTTCCTCATCAAAAAATCCCAGGTCATACTCAAGGAAGCTGACCAGCCAGATATTGTCAGCGACCTCACGGATCCCCACTGTTTGACCTGCAAAAACAGAAGAGAGATTAATCTTTCGATTGCCGATACAAATCCTACCACATTGTGTGACGCGAATGGCCCGGTCATGGTAGGGGTAATCAACATCAGTAGCCGCTTTAATGCATAAACCGGCATATCGAGACTTTCAGCCGTCGTGATAAAGGTACGCCGTAAGTCATGCATGCAGAATTGAATATTCGATAGGTCTACGACTCGGTTTACTGCTGATTTTGGATCGGTAAAGTGCCCATGCTTGGAATCACTTGGAAAGACATAAACGCTGCCTTTTTGATTATGTCGACGAGCGAGGAGGGCGAGCAGAAAGTCGGACAAGGGCAAAATATGGATTTCTTTATTCTTTGTTTCCCGTATCGTGATCGTTTTATCTTCGAAATCCACATCGCGCCACATCAAACGGCAGGATTCTCCCTTACGTAGTCCGGTCAACAAGGTGAAATGCAGGTAATCTCTGGCTGTCTCATATGCTTTGACGGGAAACAAACATAAGTTTGTTACTTGACGCATGACCATGTGGGGGCTTTGAAGCTAAGCAGTTCAGATTTTTTAAAACTGCAGTTCTGGGATGAGGGATTAACAAAAGTCTCTGTGTACTTAGTCGAAACAGGAGCGCCCTTAAAGAACGTAGGAATATAAAAACCTTTTTGAAATTTTCTGGTCATTCTGGCGAGACAATTTTCTACTCCTTTGACACCAAAAAACTCTACATCATTAGGTCTTCCATATTTATCAATTGTTGCTCTAACCGAAGCTGTCATTTCTTTTATTGAAGAACACTGCGAAAAATAATCAGATGTAACCCGTCTATATCGCTGTGGTGCGTTATACCCTAATCCATATTCTTGTATATTATTACCGTGATTAGAATATGCCCGAATATTTTCTTCACTTCCAACTTTTTTGAAATGAACCATATATTGAAAATGCACTTTTTTTGTTTTCCCTTTAAATACTGCAGGTCTTATTTTGGATATACGTGATTTTTTTGCAACACTTTTTGCCAACTTTTTAGTTAAATCATCTTTTGAATAACAAATGTTTTCTTCAAAGAGACCAGATCGCGATATTAAAGAGTCACAAAGTATAAATACATTCACATCATCCAATAATTCTGGGAATTCCAACAGGTTTTGAAGTGACTGCGGATTATCATCAAAATTAGCTGGGGTCATATCTAATTGCTTTTGATCTAGTATCTCAAAAAGGCTTTCATCAATTTCTAGTCCCTTGTCAATCATAAGTATTCCCTGAGGAGCAAGATATTGGAGTGATGCGACAAAGGTAGCCAGTCCTTCATTCTTAACGTTAAATACTCCATACATTCCAAATACTGCAGACAAGATGATATTGCTACCTTCTCCTTCAAATTCACAATTAGGAAGTGGATTTCGATGTGAAACAACAAATGTTTTTAAATCGTGGAGATCTATTGCGAACAGGCCTTCCTTAATTGTCGTTTCAGCTAACCTTTTTTTACGGGCTGCTACTAAAGTCGATTGCGGAGTAAAGCCAGAGCCTGATCTGTATCTCTGTCTTGACATCCATGATGAGTTTTTTTCTTTTGAATGACATCATCTTCATACTTATATCCATCGTTGGTTCCTTCTGTGTATTGTGCAGAGAAAACTAATTTTGAATTTTGTATGCGTATCAGGGTGTCGCTCTGCGTTTTAGCGCCCCCTCTCAAGCACAAACCGTTTCCTTCAGGTGAGGGTTTTAATAATCTCTCAATATTTTTCTCAGCTGTTCTCTGATTTAGCCCTGCAACAATACTATCAATGTTATCACTCAGTTCATTTGCTGAGACCATTCCAATTGACAGGGAGAAAAGTGTCGCAATACAAATTCGTTTCATGTGTTATCCCCAGCTAATCAATCTGGCAAATAAATTAGATACAAGTTCATATTTAGTTATAGTCCACTGATATGCAATTTTCTATTCCAAAATGCATATAATCTGTTTACTTAATCCCAAGGTCGTAGGTTCGCCCCCTACACGGCCCACCATTTAGAATAAATTCTAATAAAGAGCAACTTCAAAATAATAACTAATTTCAATCAATAGGATGAGGATGTTGCCCGTCATTGATATTTGGATTTGAGGGGTTTGAGACTGTTGCCTCTGGATAGATTCTTGTGCCTTGCCATTCCATGATTCGACTTGCCATTCGGTTTTCGCCAAGTAAATTTGAAGAAAAGTTCTCTTTTGCGTAGTTTAAAACCTTCAGTTTTTTGGCTATGTCATGCTCTGCTCTTCGATTCATTATACTCGACTCCTTTATAGCTCAATAACAGTATAAACTGTCTACCTAAGTCGAGATTTTCATAATTGTTCAAAAGCCTGCCAGATATCGTCGGCAGCTTTTTCTTTAAAATCGAAGCCCTCGTAGGCGCGCTTGTTAAGACCATAGACAAGCAGATCAGTACGGCCTGTAGTCGCCTCAATTTGAATGCGACGTACGGTACTGACTTCATGTACTGAATCCAGCTGTTTTATTTGCTGGAGAGATGTGATGTCGAGTGTGTTATTTGATGCGCTGGAAGTGGGACCGGCTACGGATACATAAAGGTCCGCACGCAGCATACTTTCCAGCCAGTGGTTTACTGAGAAACGGAAATTGTTAACCATCAGGCCGATACCAATGACGGTGGCGACGGATATCATCAATGCCGCAATTGCGGCTGTTGTCCTGCTTAGGGAGGAACTGACTGAATCACAGGCCTGACGTCCGTTGATGCCAAGCAGTTTGCCTAGCAGCGGTTTGAGCAAGGTCATTGAAAGCAGCGTCAACATCGGAGTGAGCAGGGCAAATCCGATGATGATTATAAATATCGCAGTAAAACCCTGTGCGATGCTGCTGCCAGAAAGTTGAATAAGAACAAGACTGGCAATTAGACAGCATAAACCGCCAAGACTCGCTCTGGCACTCAGCGTTCTGGCATTACTTTCCAGCGCAGATCGTTGCATTGCCTGACTGGGATGGACACCCGCGGCTTCAAGCGCAGGTGGTATCGCCGCAATTACCGTTGCAAAAACTCCCAGCAGGCTGCCCTTGATGAGTATACCGGCGTTCAATGCAAGACTTGTATCTGGCAGAAAATAATACAACTCGTTAATGGTGCGGCCTACTATCATCAACAGGCTTTGTGCCAGCTGAATGCCCAGAATGAGCCCTAGCAATGTCGCAATAGTGCCGATGATGAAGGCTTCAAAACTGATCATAAAAAATATTTGTGTACGACTGGCACCGAGCGCCCGGAGTTTGCCTATCAGCGTGCGTCTTTGCACCACCAGAAAAGTCATGGTGTTGAATATTAAAAACATACCGACCAGAAGGGCGAGCAAACTGAGGGCGGTGAGATTGGTGTGAAAAGCAGATGTCATCTGCTTTAACGAAGCATTCTGCGAGGCTGCATTGAGTAATTCGATCTCACCGGGCAAAAGTTTTCGCAGATCATGTTCATCAAATGGAGAGCGTTCTTCCAGCAGAACATCAATATGAGATAAGCGGCCTGGCATCGACAATATTTCCTGCGCCGTACTGATATCGCTCAGAAGGAGATTCTCAAGATTGTAAATTGAGTCGCCAGATTCCGAATCGAAGCTGGTCAATATATTGATGGATTTTTGTTGGCCACCACTCAACACTTTCAGTGAGCCGCCCTTAAGCAGAGAAAACCGCTCTGCGGTTTTTTGATCCAGAATCGCAGTGTTTGCTTCACTGAGAAGGCGGGTAAGTACCGATACATTGTTATCAGCCTGTTCTTCTTTCAGTTTTGAATATTCTCGAAAGTCACCTTCGGCGAAAGGATCGGTACCAAGAAGGATGAGAGTTTCACCATGTTCGCCTACAGTGGCTTTGACGTAACCACTAACAATGGGGGCGATATTTCGCAGACCATATTCAACTCTTAATTTCGTATAGAAACTTTCATCGATGCCGTCCGGGCCTCCGACAAGACGATGAGTTGTTTTACCGACAATGGTTTGTGTTGAGTGAGCGAAAGATTCTTCAGCGCTGCTTTTAACCAGAGCGATGGAGACAGCAACTGCCACGCCAAGTGCAATGCCAAGGATAGCAAGAAATAGTTGCCAGGGATGGCGACCGAAAAAATTCAGACTCGAGCGCAGCAGAACAGGGTTCATTCGAATGAATCCAGTTCTACCAGTTTGCAATCTCGAATAGTCAGTACGCGGTCGGCGAGGCCAATTACGTCGCGGCTATGGGTTACCATCACCATGGTGAGTCCGGCCTCCCGTACCAGTTCGTCTAACAGACTTAGTACATTCTGACCTGTTTCTTCATCCAGATTCCCTGTTGGTTCATCAGCCAGAATTATTTCCGGTTCATGAATGAGTGCACGTGCAATGGCGATACGCTGTTGCTCGCCGCCGGAAAGTTTGTCCGGGAAATAGTTACTTCGATCCTTAACCGAAAGTTTATCCAGTAAATCGTGAGCACGCTCTATACTCGCCTCGTTTATCTGGCCGGTAAGTTCAAGGGGAAGCAGTAGATTATCCATAATCGATAAGGTCGGAATAAGGTTGTAATTTTGAAATACAAAACCAATGTTTTTGCGTCGGAACAGGGTGCGCTGGTTTTCGTTCATACCGGAAAGCGACTGGTCTTTAATTTTTATGACGCCTTTATCGGCGCAGTCAATCCCGCTGATAAGATTGAGTAAGGTCGATTTGCCTGAACCGCTCTTGCCGACAAGAACTGTAAACTCACCCTGTTTGATGATTGTGTCGACTTGATTAAACACAAGATGTGAGCGACCGGCTTCAATGTAAGTTTTTGAAAGCCCCTGGAATTCAATAATTGGGAGGGTCATTGCCGGAAAGTATGAATACGGTCAGGAGGCAGAGACATTTTGTAAATATTGATAATGATCGTGATGTTGTATGGCTAGCTCGTGATAAGGATGTTGTGTCTGACGTACAGTCGGCTGTCTTGCATTTTCTGGAAATCGACCCATCCCCGCCATTATGCAATACCAGGAATAAGGTGCGTAAGAGGAACGATGAACCTGTTCTTTTAAGACTTCGATAAAATCCCCGCCACTGTCCCAACCGTTTATTATTGCGCGCATCGTGTCAGTTATGTTGTCGTTCTCCCGACAATCTATCCAGTATTGCGAATCTTCACGTGTGTTCAACTTATAATGCATCTGAATGTAATCAATGGTGCGATCAAAGGCTTCGTTGATAATGTCGTTATAAAAATCGCGATGGGCATCGGAATAGCCACCTCGGGTAAAATGAGTGGCAAATCGATTGATGCTGAACTGCGTCAAGGCAAGTGCGGTGGCTTCAAGGGGTTCGATAAAACCCTGTGACAGTCCAATGGCCACGCAATTTCTTTTCCAGTGTTGCGCAAGCCGACCGGTTTCAAGTTTAATATAAAGAGCGTCGATACCTTCCGCATCTTCGCCGATTAAACTCCGCAGTTCCTGTTCTGCATCTTCTTTACTCGTGTAATCAGAACTATGCACATAGCCCCAGCTTATTTTTGATCCAATCGGAATGCGCCAGGCCCAGCCGCATTTCAATGCTGTTGACTCGGTATAAGGTGGGAACTCAACATCCTCTGAGACAGCGGTTCTGATTACACAGGCACTGTCGTTAAACAGTCTGGGTTTATAAGGCAATATTTTCTCGTCGAGTGTTTTACCGATGAGCAATTTACGAAAGCCGGTGCAATCGACGAAAAAGTCTGCAGTCAGTTTTTCACCAGATTCTGTCAGTACATGACTTAAGTCACCCTGATCATTTTGAACGACCTCACTGACGTCAGCAGAGACATAATTAATACCCAGATCGATACAACGTTGTTTGAGGTAGTCGGCAACCAGAGCGGTATCGAAGTGGTATGCGTATTCCAGTTTACCGGCATCGCAGGGTGGTGGACCTAGCGGCGCTTTGCTAAGAGAGGCAAGTGCCGCGTTAAAAAAGAAATCACCGGGATCGGTATTCAGGTTTTCTCTCTGACGTCGTCGATCACAATAGCTGAAAAAATCGTCTTCGAATTGCGTCAGACCCGGAGAAGTAAAAGGATGAAAATAACTGGGAAACTCCTCGCTGTTTGTCCAGCCGGGAAACTTTATACCCAGTTTATAGCTTGCCTTGCAGTGTCGTATTAATTCTTCTTCAGAAATACCGACGAAATTCAGGAAACGTTTAAATAGAGGGGTCGTGCCCTCACCAACACCAATGGACGGAATGTTGGGAGATTCAATCAGGGTGATTCGACTGCCCGCTTTGCCCATGGTGTTTAAAAACACACTGGCACACATCCAGCCGGCACTACCGCCACCGACGATCAGAATATTTTCCGGCGGCTTGCCCTGTGTACTGCTCATGAATCCCTAGCGGTCGCCTCGTCGCTGAGTTTGTGAGCGTTGATAATAATCGTATGCGCGGTAAGAATTCGGGAAACGTGAATCGGGTACCGGGATGGCTCTGGCACGACGTTTCTTTTTATAAAGTTGATTACGATGGTGATAGTAGGCCGGAGTAGATTCTGGTCTTTTATCCAGGCGGTTTTTTAACTGATGATACTGGTTAGCCCGGTGTACGCGAATTTGACTATCAGCGATTACCTGCTGTCCGGCACTGCAGGACAATGCGAAAAGAATAAGGCCTATGCATTTTGACAATTTGTATGAAATCATAATTTATTCTCCTTACTCAAATTGGACATTCATTTTGAGCCAGAATTCGTATTATAGATTGAATAGGCGCAAATTTCTGTGCTTCCTGCAGATCAAATCATCCGGCGAGTCTGCCTGGTTCATCTTGTCTAATGATGATGGCGGCTATGAAGAGTGCAAACACGGCGAACATATTCAGCCAGATGGCAGCGTGATAGGAACCGAACAAATCAAGACCGAGACTGAACATAACCGGGCCAATGGCGCTGCCAATCACCGTCAGTGTCATATTTAATCCGGAGATCTCACCAAGATACAGGCGACCAAAAAAGCGAATGAAAGCCAGGTTCGACAGGCAACCCCAAAGACCACTGGTAGTACCAAAACCGGCCACCAGCAACCAGTAGCCCCACTCTGTTTGCAGATGCAGAATGCCCCAGCCGCCCGCTAAAAAACCACTCAGCATAATCAGTAGTAAGCGTTTAAGCGGCCAGTGATCGGACAGCCAGCTGGCCAGCAGGTTGGTGCTCACGGAGACAATGGCTGCCGGGAAAAAATAAGTGAAAGCTTCTTCGGCGCTTCGACCCGCTTCATTGAAAATGGATACGATGTGAAAGACAAGAGCCGTGCCGAACAGTGAATAGAGTCCAAGAGCGGCGGCATAGATCCAGAATACCGGATGCCTTTTGGCATCATGTGGAGTCACATCAGGGATGGAACTTGTTTTTGCCCTGCTTTCTTCTGCGAGTCCACCGTCGGCCTGCAAACCACATGATTCCGGTGAATTTCTCAGGAATATCAGTGCAAGCAAACTAAAAACCACAGCAACAATGAATGCCAGAACCAGCAAAGCCATGCGCCAGCCGAAAACTGAGATTAGAAAAGCCAGAAATGGCGGTGTAAGAGAGAATCCCAGAGTCACAAAAACGGAACGTGTCCCGGATACCAGCCCGCGCCGTCGCTCAAACCAGACCAGAAGAACATTGCGTGAAGCGCTGGTTAATACGCCCTGACCGCTGAAACGTACACCAAAATATCCGATAAGAATCAATGTAAAGCTGATCCAGAAATGAGGTACTGGCAAAATGTTGGTCAGAAAGCTGATCAGATAATCAATGCTGGCAATGAAACTCAGACAAATTCCCAGGACCAGACTGGCACCGACGACGGTGATACGCGCGCCGCTGCGATCATAAAAACGACCGGCTTTTGTCAGGAACACAGAGCTCGCCAGTGTGCCGAAAAGATAAGCAGTCGATAGTTGAGTGCGCGTGAGACCAAAGACTTCAATAAAGTGGTCGGTAAAGACCGCCATGCCCACAGTCTGGCCGGGTATCGACATGATGATACCGAGCGTCGACACAAAGCAAATCACCCAGCCGTAAAAAAAGGGGAAACGCTTAACGGGAAAAGGCCAGTCGGCCGGCAGGCTTATCCTGGCTTGCTTCATAAAAAGAATTAACTCTGTTGTCTGGTTAAATAATAAACAGGCAGGCCACAGCCTAGCAGTACCAGACCATACACTACTACTACAAGACCGGAGCCGATGATAGCGAATAGTGAAAAAGCAAGCGCGCCTGTCGCAATAGCGATAGCTCTTTTATTATACCTGCCTTCGTCGGATGATTCTCGCCAACGTAGCACGATTTCAGCAAGCGCCGAGGCGACATAGGGCAGCAGGGTGCAAAGTGTTGAGAGTAAAATGAGTAATTCGAAAGCGGCCATCAAACCTTTTGAAAAGTTCATCGCTATAAGCAAGGATGATAGCAATCCGGCGGTGACGAGGGAAAATGCTGGTGCACCCGCTTTGTTCAAAGAGGCAAACCTGGCCGGAAAAAGCTTATCAACAGCGATGGCACGCGCAATCATACCTCCGACCAGTATATTGCCGTTCAGTGAACCGACTATGGAGACCAGCGCGCCGATCGCAACCAGACTCGCGCCCCATGGGCCAAAGATAAGAGACGCCGCATCGGCGAAGGGTGAGGTGGAGAGGGCAAGCTGCTCTGCAGGAATCAAGGCCATGACACCGTAGGTGGCACAAATATAGACAATCGTAACGGTAACAGTGCCGGCTAATAATGCTCTTGGTATTGTTCGTTCCGGTTCTATCACATCATCGGCTGGAATCGTGACACCTTCAACACCAACGAAGGCCCACATGATCAGAATGACCATACTTGCGATCAGTATAGGAAAAGGTTCATCGTCCGGATTGCTAGCGGGAATCTCACTGACATCACCCAGCAGTAATCCGCTGCCGGCAATCAGAAACAGGGGAGCAAGTTTAAGTAATGTTGTGGTCAGTTGGAAAATACTGGCGGACTTAACCCCGGCCGTATTGATTCCGGTTAACAACCAGATAATGAGCAGAGAGGAGATTCCGCTGTATAAAGGTTTGTCTGAAATTTGCGGAAGAAAAAAACCAAGGTAGCCGCTAAGTGCGACAGCACCGGCGGCGACGGCTGACCAGATTGCTATCCAGTAGCCCCAGGCCACCAGAAAACCGGGCAGATCGCCAAAGGCTTCGCGGGTATACACATAAGGGCCACCGAGTTTAGGAAATCGCCTGGCAAGAGATCCCAGCATGAGTGCAATCAGAATCGTGCCGCCACCCGCGAAAATCCAGCCAAGCAGACTCATATTACCGTAAGGCGCCAGCACTGAAGGCAGTAGAAATATGCCGTTACCGATCATAATGCCAACCACCAGCGCCCATGAACGCCAGAACCCCATACTTCTCTGCATGGTCTGTTTTCTCCCTGAATATTCGCTGTTCTCAATAATTCCGAACTAGAATTATGGATGAACCAGACAGCGCGAGATCTTATGCTACACTTTTTACAGGATATTCAATAATTGCCCGCGTTAGCAGTGTTGGCTGATAATTTGCGTAGGGATAATAAAACTATGAATACGAATTCAATAATAATCAGCAAGCTCTGGCTCTGGCGACGTCTCAAATTCATCGAAGTCGCACACTTGGTGAACTGCAACAAATTTTTCTAAATGTTGTACCACGCTTCGTTAATGCCGATGCCTACGGGCTTTACCTTTTTGATGACAAATTACAGACGAGTTCCCTAATTTCACATCAGGCTAATCAGGATTTTCTTTCTGAATATGAAAAAATCAGAAGTGAAGATCCTCTGTTCAATTTTCTTCTCAACAAGAAACGGTTTACGCATTCACTGGATATTTTCGATGAAAAAGAATGGTCTCGCCAACCGCTGCACGAATTCCTGACGCAGTGGGGCCTGGACTACTCGATTGAAGCGCCTCTTATCTGTGATGGTCGCTTAAAAGGCACCTTGAATTTTGCATTGGGAGGAAATCGTTATTTTGCCGATGAAAGTCTGATACAGGCTGAGTTTCTATGTGCAGAGTTTGAAGCAAGCTACCAGCGTCTGGACGAAATTCAAAAATTAAAAAAAGAACTTTCTAATCGGAGTGGACGCGACACAAGTTATCACGAACTATCAAGGCGTGGAACTGAAGTTCTCGAATTGTTGTTGTGCGGTAACTGCAACCGCGCAATCGCTGATAAATTAAACATCAGCGAAAACACTGTTCGTTATCATATCAAACAGATCTATGAAAAATTTGACGTACACAACAGGGCACAACTGGTAAAACGCGTATACGTGAATTAGTCGAATCTTTGGAAACCGGATAAACAGCAATTGTAATGTTGTTACTTTTTTTGCATATAGGCCGGCCGTTTCCAGATGTCTCTTTCGTACATACGTTCTACTGCTGTGGCGACAACTTTATCGTTTTCCTCATGTTTGAGCGGAGGGTTTTTTAGACAACGATTTTGGTCGTAGAGTGATTCGTCATAGATAAGTCTGAACTGTTCGGTACGCAGGTCTTTCAACCAGTTTCCCCATTTTGAACGAGCTCGATATTGTCTAAGTGCTTCAATATCAATTATTCCTCCGGCATAAGACGCCGCTCCACCGGCTTTATGATTGGAAACAATCTGTCCCTGGTAATCGACTATCATTGAATTACCGCCAAAGGAATCTATAGGGAAGGGTGAGTCGGGCATCGGACAATAACCTCCCGGATTTGGTGCAATCACATACATGGTGTTATCAAGTGCACGCGCACGATTCTGTACTTCCCATAGACCATTCGCGACGTAGGGTTCAGGATAACTGGGACGATAAACAATTTCTGCGCCGTTCATGGCCAGACCACGTGCGGTTTCAGGATAGCTACCCTCCATACAGATGATGCAGCCGATGCGACCAATCTCGGTGTCAGTTACCGGGAAAAAAGCATCAAGGCCGTCGCCGTTTATTTCCAGCCATTGATCCCAGACATCATGCGGAACAGTAGAATGCTCACGCGCGAAGACCTGCAATTTATAATGTTTGTGAATGACCTCGCCTTTTGGATCAATGACGAAGGCACAGTTGAAGAAACGTTCTTCAAACGAGGGGTGTTTGACTTTAGCCTGAGCAATAATAAATGTATCGAGATCTCTAGCCAGCTCTCCCAGATATTCTGTTTCTTTTCCGGGTATGTCGATAGCCGTCTTTTTAACGTAATCAACGTGGTCCCAATCAAAAATTTCATCGGTGAAGCCCTGCAAAGCACCTTCCGGAATGGTAATAAGGCGAACCGGCAGATCGATAGCAGTTAACCATACGGCGGCTCTTGCCAGTTCAGCTATGTGATCAAGATTTTGAATGATGTCTTCGCGTTTGTGCGCACCACGCATAATCGGTTGCAGGGCAAGAGACATATATTGTTCGATCATCTGGTTTTCGTTACTCATGGGCTGACTCCTTCAAGGCAGGATAAAAAAAACAATCTAGACGGAGTTTGATTGGTGAGCAAGCACCCGAACGGGTAGTTTGTGACAGATTCAAATCGGTTTCAGTAAAAGTAAGGGGCGCCTTCAGCGCCCCTCAACACAGGAGGTCAACTCGGGGGGAGACCGACCTCAAGCTCTTTACAGTCATCTAATAAATTTAGGAGGAAATGACGTATGGCTCTGCTGTATAGAATGCAGTTAGTGTGCCAACTCGCTATAACACTGAATATTAATAAGATAGGGATTTTCTGAATCAGACTAGTGCTTGAAGTTGGAGCACAGAAGATTGGTCGGCACTGTTATTGTGCGGCGCACAAGCTGTTAATAGTACGGATATAACAATTCTTGTTACACTGCCCGCGCATAATTTCCGGAGAATTTTTCATGATTAAATCAGGCCTGTTAGTCTCTATTTTATTTCTGTTTACACTGACGACGGAGAATTCGCTCGCAGAGGAAGGCACCTCCGGCTACACGCCGGATAGCTGGTGGCCATCCGAATGGGGTGCCGATGATCAGTTGGGTGCTCTTAACCGACTTGATAGCAAAAAAATACTGGCGGCGGCAGCGATGATTAAACAGGGAAAAATTTACGATATGACCCGTGTCTACTCCGAAGATATGCCCTTGTTTTCTTTAACACCACAGGCACGCAAATTTACTGTGACCGTCCCTGGTGCACCGAGTTGGGGGCCTTTAGGGAAAAACAAACTGGCCTGGAATGAAGAATTCATCTCGGGTCATCTTGGTCAGGATGGGACACAGTTTGATGCACTTTGTCATATGGGCACGGTTCTGGGCAAGGCAGGTGATCTAAATGGTATTCGTTATTATAACGGCCATTCGCATGCAGAAATCGGAACCGGTCGCGGGTTCACTAAACTCGGTGTTGAACAGGTGACTCCCATTTTTACCCGCGGTGTATTAATCGATATCGCCGGCTATAAGGGTCGTATGCTGGAACGTTCGGAAGAATTTTCCTTGCAGGATATTCACGCTGCACTTAAAAAGCAGGGCATGAGCGAGAAGGATATCAGGCCTGGCGATGCCCTGTTTTACCATACTGGCTGGGGTTCACTGTGGGGTAAAGATAACGCGAAATTCAACAGCGGCACGCCGGGAATGTCGGATAAAGCCGGTGACTGGGTGGTGACAAAGAAAGTAGTGCTGGTAGGGTCGGATAACTGGGCAGTTGAGGCAATCCCCGGTCCTGATCTTGATAATTTTGCGCCGAATCACCAGAAGTTTCTGGTTGAGAACGGTATTTATATTATGGAGAATCTGGATTTCTCCAGCTTAATCTCTGCCGAAGTCTATGATTTTGCTTTTGTATTCGGCGCCGTGCCAATCAAAGGTGCGACCGGTTCTCCCGGTCGCCCTTTCGCAATCCGCTGAGTTGGGATTCAGTTCACAATTGAATTACACTCGTATGCTGTTTGTGACTGATTTAAGAAAGAGAGGTGAGCGCTGATGAGCAAGGGAGAGATAGTCGCCGGTTATCTGGCACCCCATCCACCACATCTGGTTTACGGTGAAAACCCCGAACAGAACGAAGCCAGATCGCAGGGCGGCTGGGAACAACTTCGCTGGGCTTACGAGCGTGCCCGGGCTTCTCTGGAAGAATTAAAACCAGATGTACTGTTGGTTCACTCGCCTCACTGGATTACTCAGCAGGGTCATCATTTTCTTGGAGTCAAAGATTTAAGTGGTAAGTCAGTTGATCCGATTTTCCCGAATTTGTTTCGATATAACTTCGAACTTGAGGTGGACGTGGAACTGGCCGAAGCCTGCTGTGCCAACGGCGCTGAGATGGGTCTGACAACGAAAATGATGCGTAACCCGAATTTTCGTGTCGACTACGGTACGATTACCACACTGCACATGATCAGACCACAGTGGGATATCCCGGTGGTTGGTATTTCGGCTAATAACTCACCATATTATCTGAGCACCAAAGAAGGTCTGGAAGAAATGGACGTGCTCGGCAAGGCAACACGTAAAGCAATCGAAGATTCCGGACGACGAGCCGTATTGCTCGCATCGAATACACTGTGTCATTATCACTTCAGTGTCGAGCCGGTGCCGCCGGAAGATATGGCTCAGGAACATCCGGAAAATTACGCAGGTTATCTGTGGGATATGCGCATGATCGAATTACTCAGACAGGGAAAAATTTCTGAGGTATTTGAGCTATTACCTCAGTTTATCGATGAAGCGTTTGCTGAAGTAAAGTCCGGCGCCTTTACCTGGATGTTTTCAGCGATGGAGTATCCGGAATTAGCTGGCGAACTGCATGGCTATGGCACTGTTATTGGTACCGGAAATGCTGTGATGGAATGGAACCTGATCAAAGCCGGTCTGGCTAAAGCCGCTTAGGAGTAAACTATGACTGTTGTTTCCGCCTTTATGTTGCCTGGTTCACCTTTACCCTATGTGCAGCGGGATAATCCACCCTGGGGTCACATTGCCGATGGAATGGACGCTGCCGCCAGAGCGCTTGCTGAATCAAGGCCGGATACCATAATAATGTATTCTACGGCCTGGATTGCTGTGCTCGATCAGTTATGGCAGACAAAAGCGCATTTACAGGATGTTCATGTAGATGAAAACTGGCATGAGTACGGCGATCTACCCTTCGATATTCACACTGATGTGGAACTGGCCGAAGCCTGCGTGAGCGCGACCAATGATGCCGGAATTAAATCCAAAGGGGTCGATTACGATAAATTTCCAATTGATACCGGCAGTATCGTCGCCGCGAATTTTCTTAATGCGGATAAGCAATGCAAGTTTGTTATCACAGCGAATAACGTCTACCACGACTGGAAGATGACCGAGCAACTGGGTCGGATCGCCGCCGAACAGGCACAAAAGCTCGGGCGTAAGATTGCTGTAGTTGTCTCCGGTGGATTATCCGGATCGATATTCCGTAACAGTATCAATATTGCTGATGACCACATTGCCTCCAGCGAAGAGGATGAGTGGAATATGCGGATTCTGGGCTTAATGGAGGGGGGAGATTGTGCCGGCCTGCTGGCAGTCTGCCCCGAGTACGCTGCGGCGGCAAAGGTCGATATGGGTTTCAAGCATATGGCATTTCTGCTGGGTGCAATTGGTGGCGACTTTTCAGCTGCGAAGGTACATGCCTATGGCCCCTTGTACGGCTCGGGTGGTGCCGTAGTCGAATTTTCGGTCTAAGCGGAGCAGGTATCCGGAAGCAGGGTGTCGGTTTTTGAGGTAAGTCTGTAGGCGATGAGACCGAGCCATTCATGCATGACCATATCGAATATTCCGGCATTTCCAGCCAGAGTAAAGCCCGGTTTGAAAGACCACTCGGGTGAGGAATAGTGATCTACCGGATACGGGATCACCGGCCAGCCTGTTTTACAAAACACGCCGATAGCTCGCGGCATATGAAAAGCGGATGTAATTAATATCCAGGGCCGGCTCAGTTCAGGCTGGACAGTCTGGAAGCTATATCTGGCATTTTCCCACGTGTTTCTCGATTCTCGTTCAAAGATGATACCTTCCGTATTGAAGCCTAGTTCATCAAAAAGATGCCGGGCAACATCGGCTGCTTTATTTTCCTGTGCAAGCAGGTTTGAACTTCCGCCGGTATAAACGAGTGTTGCACTCGGATAGCGTCGGGCCAGTTTCATAAAGGCCATTTCTCGGTCGACGGCGCCATTGACTTCAGTCTGATTCCACAGTTTCGATTTATCCGCATTGATGGCTCCGGACAGGACGATAATGCCCTCAATCTCCTGTGGCAGTATCGGGTTGGTTTCGAAACGATTTTCCAGAGGATAGAGTAAGCTCGAGCCCAGAGGAACGATGGCCATGGCATAAAGTGTAAATAATAGTAGGCCAGTCAGTGATTTGAGGTACTTTCGAATACCAAACAGCCACAATAAACAGACCATCCCCAGACAAAGGAGCATGAAATTCAATGGTGATAGAAGAAACCACAGTGACTTCGAAAGCCAGAAGAAAATGTTATCCATGCTTAAGCATATTTCGATTGAAAAGAGAAAGCTAAGGAAAATCCTGTATCAGTAAGACGTTCTCCATTAAACTAGGCCTTCGCAGGAACCATTGTCGATTGTTCAGTCTAAGAAATTATGCATATTACGAAAACCATCAGATTTATATCAGGCATCTGTATTGGATTCCTTTTATTCAGCTCAACTCCGGCAATTTCTGCGGATTCAATGCAACTTCTTCTGGCTGCTGCCGATGAACAGCATTCTGAATCTCAGGATCTTCCTTCAGGAACGCTTGTTTTGCCAGTCGCCAAAGATGAAAAGGAAGTTGAAAAAAAGTGTATGACGGTCTGTCAGAAATGGGGCCAGGATTGCGTTTACGACAATCAGCGCGGACGAAAATGCCGCCGAAGCTGCAAGCAATTCGGGCAGGAGTGCTTCTGATTTTCCAACAATCTTAGTGTCTGAGTAAGTTTCAGGTTCCCTGTTTTTCCTCTGAAGTTTGTAAAAACTCACAAAGCGATACGACTTAAGGCTTACTTTGTGGCCTTATGCGCTTTATAATCCCGCCCGAATTTACGATTAATGGCGAGCAGATGACAGTTGTCTGGCCTGCTAATTTTTTATTGCGAGAGTGGCGGAATTGGTAGACGCGCTGGTTTTAGGTACCAGTGGGGTAACCCGTGAGAGTTCGAGTCTCTCCTTTCGCACCATTTTTTTATCCTTATTAATTAATAACTTATAGAAATATCGTCATGCAAGTATCGGTGGAAACAAACGGTGCGTTAGAGCGCACTATGAAGGTCGAAGTACCGGAAGAAAAGATAGTCTCTGAGGTCGAGAATCGACTTAAATCCATGTCCAAGACGACTAAAATCCAGGGGTTTCGCCCCGGTAAAGTCCCGATGAAGCTGATTCAGAAGCGTTACGGTCCCGGTGTTCGTCAGGAAGTGGTCGGAGAGCTTGTACAAAATTCCTACTATGACGCTATAACTCAGGAAAAACTGCGCCCGGCCGGCATGCCGACAATTGATCCACTGGAGGCTGAGCTCGGTCAGGGGCTGGTGTATACGGCAAAGTTTGAAGTGATGCCTGATATTAAGCTGTCTGCAGTTGAAGAGCTGGAAATTGAGAAACCGTTGTGTGAGATCGTTGAAGAAGACACCAACAAAATGATTGAAACATTGCGCAAGCAACAACAGAACTTTGCCGTTGTAGAACGCGAAGCCGTGAGCGGCGATAAGTTGAAAATTGATTTTGTAGGAAAAATGAATGGCGAAGTGTTCGAAGGCGGTGAGGCAAAGGATTTTGAACTCGAACTAGGGTCTAACAGCTTTATCCCCGGTTTTGAAGATGGACTGATTGGCAAAAAAGCCGGTGAAGAAGTCACCCTTGATCTGACATTTCCTGATCCTTACCAGAAAGAAGAATTCTCCGGAAAGCCGGTTGAATTTACGGTGACTATCCATAGCGTCAGTGAAGCCGTGCTGGCGGAACTCGATGACGATTTTTTCAAGAATTTCGGTGTTCAGGAAGGTGGCTATGAAGCCTTCGTCGAGGAAATAAAGCAACACATGAGCAGAGAGGCCGAAACAGCACTTCGCAATCGACAGCGCGATGCCGTGATGAATGCTCTGCATGATGCGAACAAGGTCGATCTGCCTAAAACCATGATCGAGGCCGAGCAGTCAAATATGCAGAAACAGTTTGTTGAAAATCTCAAGCAATACGGTGTCGACAACGATAAGGCGCCACCGGTTGATATAGCCATGTTTGAAGAACAGGCAACGCGGCGCGTGGCGCTTCAGTTAATTGTCGCGGAACTGATTAGGGAGAACGAACTGCAGGCTGATCCGGCGGCAGTACGCGAAATGCTCGAAAAAAATGCAGCCAGTTATGAAGACCCGAGTGCGGTAATCAACTGGTACTATAGCGATAAAAGCCGTCTCGCTGAAGTTGAGGCCGTGGTTCTGGAAGATGCGGTCATCGACTGGGTGAGTTCTAAAGCTGTCCTGAAAGAGCAAAATCTGGGATTTGACGAGTTAATGAATAAAGGGCAGACTGAATCGGAGTAAAGATTTCGGAGTTTTTTCCGATACCTATAACGTTATGAATGATAAAGAAATTAAAGCATTAAATTTAGTACCTATGGTGGTCGAACAGACCTCCCGCGGCGAACGTTCTTACGACATTTATTCTCGCCTACTAAAAGAGCGTGTAATTTTCCTCGTTGGTGGGGTGGAAGACAATGTCGCTAACCTGATTGTGGCTCAGATGCTCTTCCTGGAATCAGAAAATCCCGACAAGGACATACATCTTTATATTAACTCTCCCGGTGGTGTGGTTTCTGCCGGTTTGGCCATATATGACACGATGCAGTTCATAAAGCCCGACGTCAGTACGATGTGTATCGGTCAGGCCGCCAGCATGGGCGCTCTGTTGCTTACAGGTGGCGCTGCCGGTAAACGCTATTGTCTGCCACATTCGCGAGTAATGATTCACCAGCCTTTGGGTGGCTTTCAGGGTCAGGCAACTGATTTTGATATTCATGCCAGAGAAATTCTCAAAACCAGAGAAGCTCTGAACCAGATCATGGCAAAACATTCCGGACAGACGCTTGAAAAAGTGCAGACGGATACCGAGCGTGATAATTTTATGAGCGCTGAAACGGCAAAGGAATATGGTCTTATCGACGCAGTACTAGATGAACGACAGAATGTTCCGGAATCAGTAAAAACATCGGAAACTGCCGAGTCCGACGATAAATGACAATCGATTTCGTAATAGACAGAAGGTACGGTTATGAGTGACAACAAGCAAGGTAAGGGAAGCGATAGTGATCGTCTTTTATATTGCTCTTTCTGCGGCAAGAGTCAGCATGAAGTCAGAAAGCTGATAGCCGGACCATCAGTATTCATTTGCGACGAATGTGTTGAACTTTGTAACGACATTATTCGCGAAGAGATACAGGAAAAATCAGTCAGTGGCAGCGGTGCAAATCTGCCGACACCTCATGAAATAAAAAATATTCTTGATGAATACGTTATAGGTCAGGACCAGGCCAAGAAAATACTCTCAGTCGCTGTTTACAATCATTACAAACGTCTGGATCAGGATGGAAAAAAATCCGAGGTTGAGCTGGCTAAAAGCAATGTATTGTTAATCGGACCTACTGGCAGTGGTAAGACCTTGCTTGCCGAAACTTTAGCGCGATTGCTGAATGTGCCGTTTACTATTGCTGATGCCACAACCCTGACTGAAGCCGGCTATGTTGGTGAAGATGTTGAAAACATTATCCAGAAATTATTGCAGAAATGTGATTACGACGTCGAGAAAGCGCAAACCGGCATCGTTTACATCGATGAAATTGACAAGATTTCGAGAAAGTCGGATAACCCTTCTATTACCCGCGATGTTTCCGGAGAAGGTGTACAGCAGGCATTGCTTAAACTGATTGAGGGCACCGTCGCCTCTGTCCCTCCACAGGGCGGACGTAAACATCCGCAGCAGGAATTCCTTCAGGTAAACACGGCTAATATACTTTTTATATGCGGTGGCGCGTTCGCTGGCCTGGACAAGATTATTCGGGAACGTTCGGAAAAGGGTGGTATCGGATTCTCTGCGGAAGTCAAAAGCAAGGATGATAAGAAAAACATCAGCGAGCTGATTCGAACTGTGGAGCCGGAAGATCTGATCAAGTATGGTCTTATTCCAGAGTTTGTCGGGCGTTTGCCTGTTGCCGCTACACTGGATGAACTGGATGAGGATCAACTGGTTGAAATCCTGCTGGAACCCAAGCATGCGATCACCAAGCAGTATTCCAGACTATTCGAAATGGAAGGCTGTGAAATCGAATTCCGCGAGGATGCTCTGAGAAGTGTGGCACGTCGCTCTATGGAACGAAAAACCGGCGCAAGAGGGCTACGCTCCATACTGGAGAACGTGCTACTCGACACGATGTACGATTTGCCATCTATGGACAACGTGACAAAAGTGGTCATTGATGAGGGTGTTATTACCGGTGATTCCAAGCCTTTGATGATTTACGAAGGCAACGAACTCTCAAAAGTCGCATCCGACGCCGATTAAATTGTCTGTTCTATCCTTATCTGCCGGCAATTTAGTCTTGTTGGCAGGTCTACCCTTGATATTTTGGTGGCCGACTCCATATAGATTGGCACGCTTCTTGATTCTAACTTTAAATTCAACATTACAAACTATTGGGCATAACTATGCAGGACAATCCTGAAAACCAGATCAGCGACGAAGAAACTGTTTATCCGGTACTACCTTTACGAGATGTGGTCGTCTATCCGCACATGGTGATACCACTGTTCGTTGGCCGGGAAAAGTCGGTGCGCGCACTTGATAAAGCGATGGAAGGCAACAAACAGATTCTGCTGGTTGCGCAGAAAAGTGCCGTCGAAGATGACCCTGAAATTGGTGAGATTCATTCAGTGGGCACATTGTCGAACATTCTACAGCTGCTCAAATTGCCAGATGGCACCATCAAAGTCCTGGTTGAAGGCGCTCAGCGTGCTCAAATTATTGAATTCACCGAATCCGAGACCATGTTCTCTGCAACGGCCGAACTTCTGGATGCGATGGAAGAAGATAATAAGGAAATCGACATTCTGAGCCGTTCAGCGATGCATCAGTTTGATCAATACGTAAAATTGAATAAAAAAGTCCCACCTGAAATTCTCTCATCACTTGCCAGTATTGATGATCCAAGTCGCCTGGCGGATACGATCGCGGCCCACATGGCTGTAAAAATAGAAGAAAAGCAGAACGTTCTGTCCTTTGTAGATGTTCATGCCCGGCTTGAATATCTGATTCAACTGATGGAATCAGAGATCGATTTACTTCATGTCGAAAAACGTATTCGTGGCAGGGTTAAATCACAAATGGAGAAAAGCCAGCGCGAGTATTATTTGAATGAGCAAATGAAGGCTATTCAGAAAGAGCTGGGTGAAATGGACGATGTGCCCAATGAAATCGAGGATCTGTCCAACAAGATTGATAAGTCGGGGATGCATAAGGACGCGAAGGAAAAAGCCAGCTCTGAATTGAATAAGCTGAAAATGATGTCGCCGATGTCGGCTGAAGCCACAGTCGTTCGAAATTATCTGGACTGGCTTGTCAATGTGCCGTGGAAAAAACGCAGTAAAATATCGAGAGATATTACTAAAGCCGAGAAGATTCTGGAATCGGATCACTATGGACTGGAGAAGGTCAAAGAACGAATCCTTGAGTATCTTGCTGTACAGCAGCGCGTTAAAAAATTAAAAGGACCTATATTGTGTCTGGTTGGTCCTCCAGGTGTTGGTAAAACCTCACTTGGACGCTCTATTGCCCGCGCGACGAATCGCAAATTTGTGCGTATGTCGCTGGGTGGAGTTCGTGACGAAGCTGAAATTCGCGGACATCGGAGAACTTATATTGGTTCTATGCCCGGCAAGATTGTCCAAAGTCTGTCTAAAATCGGTACCAAGAATCCTCTGGTTTTATTGGACGAAATAGACAAGATGGCAATGGATTTTCGTGGCGATCCTGCTTCCGCGTTACTGGAAGTACTGGATCCGGAGCAGAACCACACCTTTAATGACCATTATCTTGAAGTGGATTACGACTTGTCTGAAGTTATGTTTGTCACCACGGCAAACAGTCTGAATATTCCGGCACCCCTGCTTGATAGAATGGAAGTGATTCGTCTGTCCGGCTACACGGAAGACGAAAAGGTTAATATTGCGAGTCGTTATCTGATTCCGAAACAAATAAAGGGTAACGGTCTCGAACCTGAAGAGATAGGCATTGGAGAAAAAACGGTTCGTGACATTGTGCGTTATTACTCACGGGAAGCCGGGGTTCGAAACCTGGAAAGAGAAATAGCGAATATTTGCCGTAAGGTAGTTAAGAAACTGCTATTGAAACCCGATCTGAAGAAACTGGTGGTAACACCAAAGCAACTGGAAAAATTACTGGGCGTAAAACGTTATCGCTTTGGGCGGGCAGAAGAAGAAGACCGGATTGGACAGGTTACCGGTCTTGCCTGGACTGAGGTAGGCGGCGACTTGCTAACCATCGAAGCTAGCGTCGTACCCGGTAAAGGCGAGGTAAAACGAACCGGGCAGCTTGGTGATGTGATGCAGGAGTCGATTGAAGCAGCACGAACCGTGGTGCGTAGCCGCAGTGAAGTGCTCGGGATCAGTTCTGATTTTTATAAAGATTTCGATTTTCATATTCACGTACCTGAAGGCGCAACTCCGAAGGATGGGCCTAGTGCAGGTGTTGCCATGTGTGTTTCTCTGGTATCTGCCTTGACGTCTATTCCGGTTCGCTCGAGTGTGGCGATGACAGGAGAGATTACTTTGCGAGGAGAAGTGCTACCTATTGGAGGTCTCAAGGAAAAGTTACTGGCGGCGCTCAGGGGTGGAATCGAGACGGTATTAATTCCCTGGGAAAACGAACGTGAGTTAGCTGAAATACCCAAGAACATAAAACAAAATCTTGAAATCAAACCAGTAAGATGGATAGATGAAGTATTCGAGCTTGCCCTGCAACATATGCCGACAGCAAATTCAGATCAGAAAAAGCCCGGGGGATCAAGCAGCAAAGGGAAGGGCGCCAGTAAGGAAAAAGGTGTAATAAGGCCTCATTAATTCGCTTTTTTGACTATCTCTGGGGTTTTTTCACTATTACTGAGAGCATTGCTTGACGGGCACCATAGTGCTTGTTATAAAGCTTCGTCGGTTGTCTTTCGGGCCGTTCAAATTCCATACGCATCTCCAGGGTAAGTAGTTTTTTTAATGGGGAATCACATTAAGGAGAAACATAATTATGAATAAAGCTGAACTGATCGACGCGGTTGCTGATGCTGCTGATCTTTCCAAAGCTTCTGCCGGTCGTGCTGTTGACGCCGCAATAGACTCAATAACAAACTCTCTAAAAAACAATGACAATGTAACATTAGTTGGCTTCGGAACTTTCTCAGTTCGAGACAGAGCTGCTCGTACGGGTCGTAATCCACGCACCGGAGAAGAGATCCAGATTAAAGCTTCTAAAGTACCTGGATTCAAGGCTGGCAAAGCACTTAAAGATGCCATAAACTAGCGCGCCTCCCGGGTGCTTAGCTCAGTTGGTAGAGCGTCGCCCTTACAAGGCGAATGTCGGGAGTTCGAGCCTCTCAGCA